>JAEPEX010000109.1_pt1 | contig 438929 bp, 353 predicted proteins | sample 9130951 | NCBI WGS metagenome assembly JAEPEX01 (sample SAMN17228542, study PRJNA684324) | microbial mat metagenome | biome: saline marsh[ENVO:00000054]; feature: microbial feature [ENVO:01000007], biofilm[ENVO:00002034], sulphate-reducing...; material: estuarine water...
CTCTTCGAACGGCAGCTCGTTGAGGATAGCCCGGCGCTCTTCGAGCGGCAGCTGGTTGAGGATAGCCTGGCGCTCTTCGAACGGCAGCTCGTTGAGGATAGCCCGGCGCTCTTCGGGCGGCATTTCGTTGAGGATGGTCCGGCGCTCTTCGAACGGCAGCTCGTTGAGGATAGCCCGGCGCTCTTCGGGCGGCATTTCGTTGAGGATGGTCCGGCGCTCTTCGAGCGGCATTTCGTTGAGGATAGCCCGGCGCTCTTCGAACGGCAGCTCGTTGACGATAGCCCGGCGCTCTTCAGGCGTCAGGTCAGCGATGAATTCCTCACGGCTTTCGCGGATAAAGTCTTCGACGGTGTAGGTCATGGCAGGCAACCCCAGTCGGTTTAGGATGAGTCGGTAGAGTAAATCTTGGCTGGCCGTGCTGCGCCTGTGGTAATGGCGCAGGCCTTGGCGCACGCGCTCGACGTTGGTGCTGAAGATCTCCCACAGGGCATTTCGGGGCGTATCGGCGACCGCATCGAGCACGATCAGCCGGATCTGCCGCAGGCCCCATTTCAGATCATGGACACCGGGAAGGTCTGTCGGTTGCAATGCACTGGCGGGCAGTTGGCGCAGTAATTTGAGCGGCTCGCGGGTGGCCACCGCATAGAGCTGAAAGGCAGCTTCAGGCAGCAGGTGCGTCTGATTGTTGTTGGCTTCGCCTTCAGCAGCGGAGGTATCAGACTGTTGGGCGACGAGCAATTTACGGTAATTGACATAGTGGCCGATCAGCTCGTCAAGCGCCCAGGCATCCAGAGCTTCCTGGTGCGACTTGTAGGTGAGCAGGTTATGAGCGCGCAGGTTCTCCAGGCCGTCGGGCAGATCCAGCGCTGCCGGGTCCAGGGTTGCCTCGCTGTCAGCCTGTTCGATGATGACCACGTCGAGAAGCTGTCGCTTCAGCGCCAGCTCTTTTTCCAGTTCCACGCGCCAGGGCGTGCCGTGGAAGTGCTCGGTCAGGCCGATGCCGAACCAGCGGTGCCAGTCGATACGTTTAGCTTGGGACATCTCGATGGTCCGCAGACGAACGGGTGAGGCCTGCTAATTTTATTCTTTGCTCGGGTTGAAAGACAGCCTGGTTCGCAGTCTAAAGATCGCTGATGAACACCTTGCTGCCGAAGCGCAGCTCGATGCCCGGCCACGGATAGGAAACACGACCGACTCCGAGCACCCAGCGGCACTTGCAGCTTGAGTCTATTGGGGGATCGAGGACTGGTCAAGGCGTCATCCGGGCGCTCAGCGACCTGAGGATGGAGCAGAAGTTGCGTGTTGTTAAGCAATCTGAGTCCTGGACCCCTCCAAGTAACTGGTAGCTTCTCGATGAGTCGAGGCACACATGAAAACAAAGACTTAAAGGTGTGAAAGATGGGTACTACCTTCAAAGAATGTAAGAATTCACCGCAGAGTGCGCAGAGAGGCCGAGGCGCCTCGCTCGCAGGCGGACCTTGACCAGCCGTGGGAGCCGCTCGGCGTAGGAGCCCGCTTGCGGGCGATCCGGCATACGCGGGATTCTACCTGCAACAAGCGCCAATCTGGCGGGCGCTGAGGGCTACTCGAGTTTGCTCAACAACTTACGCAGCATCGTGCCCACCTCGGGGTCCAGGGCCTGAAGCTGGTCCAGGTCAAGGCTGCGAAGGCGTTCTTCCAGTGGTATCTGTTCGAGCATGGCCCGGCGCTCTTCGGGCAGCATTTCGTTGAGGATAGCCTGGCGCTCTTCGAACGGCAGCTCGTTGAAGATAGCCTGGCGCTCTTCGAACGGCAGCTCGTTGAGGATAGCCCGGCGCTCTTCGGGCGGCAACTCGTTGAGGATAGCCCGGCGCTCTTCGAGCGGCAGCTCGTTGAGGAGAGCCCGGCGCTCTTCGAGCGGCAGCTCGTTGACGATAGCACGGCGTTCTTCGAACGGCAGCTCATCGAGAACAGCTCGGCGCTCTTCGGGCAGCATTTCGTTGAGGATAGCCCGGCGCTCTTCGAACGGCAGCTGGTTGAGGATAGCCCGGCGCTCTTCGAACGGCATTTCGTTGACGATAGCCCGGCGCTCTTCAGGCGTCAGGTCAGCGATGAATTCCTCACGGCTTTCGCGGATAAAGTCTTCGACGGTGTAGGTCATGGCAGGCAACCCCAGTCGGTTCAGGATGAGTCGGTAGAGTAAATCTTGGCTGGCCGTGCTGCGCCTGTGGTAATGGCGCAGGCCTTGGCGCACGCGCTCGACGTTGGTGCTGAAGATCTCCCACAGGGCATTTTGGGGCGTATCGGCGACCGCATCGAGCACGATCAGCCGGATCTGCCGCAGGCCCCATTTCAGATCATGGACACCGGGAAGGTCTGTCGGTTGCAATGCACTGGCGGGCAGTTGGCGCAGTAATTTGAGCGGCTCGCGGGTGGCCACCGCATAGAGCTGAAAGGCAGCTTCAGGCAGCAGGTGCGTCTGATTGTTGTTGGCGTCGCCTTCAGCAGCGGAGGTATCAGACTGTTGGGCGACGAGCAATTTACGGTAATTGACATAGTGGCCGATCAGCTCGTCAAGCGCCCAGGCATCCAGAGCTTCCTGATGCGACTTGTAGGTGAGCAGGTTATGAGCGCGCAGGTTCTCCAGGCCGTCGGGCAGATCCAGCGCTGCCGGGTCCAGGGTTGCCTCGCTGTCAGCCTGTTCGATGATGACCACGTCGAGAAGCTGTCGCTTCAGCGCCAGCTCTTTCTCCAGTTCCACGCGCCAGGGCGTGCCGTGGAAGTGCTCGGTCAGGCCGATGCCGAACCAGCGGTGCCAGTCGATACGTTTAGCTTGGGACATCTCGATGGTCCGCAGACGAGCGGGTGAGGCCTGCTAATTTTATTCTTTGCTCGGGTTGAAAGACAGCCTGGTTCGCAGTCTAAAGATCGCTGATGAACACCTTGCTGCCGAAGCGCAGCTCGATGCCCGGCCACGGATAGGAAACACGACCGACTCCGAGCACCCAGCGGCACTTGCAGCTTGAGTCTATTGGGGGATCGAGGACTGGTCAAGGCGTCATCCGGGCGCTCAGCGACCTGAGGATGGAGAAGAAGTTGCGTGTTGTTAAGCAATCTGAGTCCTGGACCCCTCCAAGTAACTGGTAGCTTCTCGATGAGTCGAGGCACACATGAAAACAAAGACTTAAAGGTGCGAAAAATGGGTACCGCCTTCAAAGAATATAAGGATTCACCGCAGAGACGCAGAGTGTGCAGAGAGGCTAAGGCGCCTCGCCCTAAGCGGACCTTGACCAGTCGTGGGAGCCGTTCGGCGTAGGAGCCCGCTTGCGGGCGACCCGGCATACGCGAGATTCTTGCAACAAGCGCCAATTGCGCGGGCGCCGAGGGTTACTCGAGTTTGCTCAACAACTTGCGCAGCATCGTGCCCACCTCGGGGTCCAGGGCCTGAAGCTGGTCCAGGTCAAGGCTGCGAAGGCGTTCTTCCAGTGGTATCTGTTCGAGCATGGCCCGGCGCTCTTCGGGCAGCATTTCGTTGAGGATAGCCTGGCGCTCTTCGAACGGCAGCTCGTTGAAGATAGCCTGGCGCTCTTCGAACGGCAGCTCGTTGAGGATAGCCCGGCGCTCTTCGGGCGGCAACTCGTTGAGGATAGCCCGGCGCTCTTCGAGCGGCAGCTCGTTGAGGAGAGCCCGGCGCTCTTCGGGCGGCATTTCGTTGACGATAGCCCGGCGCTCTTCGAACGGCATTTCGCTGACGATAGCCCGGCGCTCTTCAGGCGTCAGGTCAGCGATGAATTCCTCACGGCTTTCGCGGATAAAGTCTTCGACGGTGTAGGTCATGGCAGGCAACCCCAGTCGGTTTAGGATGAGTCGGTAGAGTAAATCTTGGCTGGCCGTGCTGCGCCTGTGATAATGGCGCAGGCCTTGGCGCACGCGCTCGACGTTGGTGCTGAAGATCTCCCACAGGGCATTTCGGGGCGTATCGGCGACCGCGTCGAGCACGATCAGCCGGATCTGCCGCAGGCCCCATTTCAGATCATGGACACCGGGAAGGTCTGTCGGTTGCAATGCACTGGCGGGCAGTTGGCGCAGTAATTTGAGCGGCTCGCGGGTGGCCACCGCATAGAGCTGAAAGGCAGCTTCAGGCAGCAGGTGCGTCTGATTGTTGTTGGCTTCGCCTTCAGCAGCGGAGGTATCATACTGTTGGGCGACGAGCAATTTACGGTAATTGACATAGTGGCCGATCAGCTCGTCAAGCGCCCAGGCATCCAGAGCTTCCTGGTGCGACTTGTAGGTGAGCAGGTTATGAGCGCGCAGGTTCTCCAGGCCGTCGGGCAGATCCAGCGCTGCCGGGTCCAGGGTTGCCTCGCTGTCAGCCTGTTCGATGATGACCACGTCGAGAAGCTGTCGCTTCAGCGCCAGCTCTTTCTCCAGTTCCACGCGCCAGGGCGTGCCGTGGAAGTGCTCGGTCAGGCCGATGCCGAACCAGCGGTGCCAGTCGATACGTTTAGCTTGGGACATCTTGATGGTCCGCAGACGAGCGGGTGAGGCCTGCTAATTTTATTCTTTGCTTGGGTTGAAAGACAGCCTGGTTCGCAGTCTAAAGATCGCTGATGAACACCTTGCTGCCGAAGCGCAGCTCGATGCCCGGCCACGGATAGGAAACACGACCGACTCCGAGCACCCAGCGGCACTTGCAGCTTGAGTCTATTGGGGGATCGAGGACTGGTCAAGGCGTCATCCGGGCGCTCAGCGACCTGAGGATGGAGCAGAAGTTGCGTGTTGTTAAGCAATCTGAGTCCTGGACCCCTCCAAGTAACTGGTAGCTTCTCGATGAGTCGAGGCACACATGAAAACAAAGACTTAAAGGTGTGAAAGATGGGTACTACCTTCAAAGAATGTAAGAATTCACCGCAGCGTGCGCAGAGAGGCCAAGGCGCCTCGCCCTAAGCGGACCTTGACCAGTCGTGGGAGCCGTTCGGCGTAGGAGCCCGCTTGCGGGCGACCCGGCATACGCGAGATTCTTGCAACAAGCGCCAATTGCGCGGGCGCCGAGGGTTACTCGAGTTTGCTCAACAACTTGCGCAGCATCGTGCCCACCTCGGGATCTAGGGCCTGAAGCTGGTCCAGGTCAAGGCTGCGAAGGCGTTCTTCCAGTGGTATCTGTTCGAGCATGGCCCGGCGCTCTTCGAACGGCATTTCGTTGACGATAGCCCGGCGCTCTTCAGGCGTCAGATCAGCGATGAATTCCTCACGGCTTTCGCGGATAAAATCTTCGACGGTGTAGGTCATGGCAGGCAACCCCAGTCGGTTCAGGATGAGTCGGTAGAGTAAATCTTGGCTGGCCGTGCTGCGCCTGTGGTAATGGCGCAGGCCTTGGCGCACGCGCTCGACGTTGGTGCTGAAGATCTCCCACAGGGCATTTCGGGGCGTATCGGCGACCGCGTCGAGCACGATCAGCCGGATTTGCCGCAGGCCCCATTTCAGATCATGGACACCGGGAAGGTCTGTCGGTTGCAATGCACTGGCGGGCAGTTGGCGCAGTAATTTGAGCGGCTCGCGGGTGGCCACCGCATAGAGCTGAAAGGCAGCTTCAGGCAGCAGGTGCGTCTGATTGTTGTTGGCGTCGCCTTCAGCAGCGGAGGTATCAGACTGTTGGGCGACGAGCAATTTACGGTAATTGACATAGTGGCCGATCAGCTCGTCAAGCGCCCAGGCATCGAGGGCCTCCTGGTGCGACTTGTAGGTGAGCAGGTTATGAGCGCGCAGGTTCTCCAGGCCGTCGGGCAGATCCAGCGCTGCCGGGTCCAGGGTTGCCTCGCTGTCAGCCTGTTCGATGATGACCACGTCGAGAAGCTGTCGCTTCAGCGCCAGCTCTTTCTCCAGTTCCACGCGCCAGGGCGTGCCGTGGAAGTGCTCGGTCAGGCCGATGCCGAACCAGCGGTGCCAGTCGATACGTTTAGCTTGGGACATCTCGATGGTCCGCAGACGAGCGGGTGAGGCCTGCTAATTTTATTCTTTGCTCGGGTTGAAAGACAGCCTGGTTCGCAGTCTAAAGATCGCTGATGAACACCTTGCTGCCGAAGCGCAGCTCGATGCCCGGCCACGGATAGGAAACACGACCAACTCCGAGCACCCAGCGGCACTTGCACCTCGAGTCTATTGGGGGATTGAGGACTGGTCAAGGCGTCATCCGGGCGCTCAGCGACCTGAGGATGGAGCAGAAGTTGCGTGTTGCCAAGCAATCTGAGTCCTGGACCCCTCCAAGTAACTGGTAGCTTCTCGATGAGTCGAGGCACACATGAAAACAAAGACTTAAAGGTGCGAAAAATGGGTACCGCCTTCAAAGAATATAAGGATTCACCGCAGAGACGCAGAGTGTGCAGAGAGGCTAAGGCGCCTCGCCCTAAGCGGACCTTGACCAGTCGTGGGAGCCGTTCGGCGTAGGAGCCCGCTTGCGGGCGACCCGGCATACGCGAGATTCTTGCAACAAGCGCCAATTGCGCGGGCGCCGAGGGTTACTCGAGTTTGCTCAACAACTTGCGCAGCATCGTGCCCACCTCGGGGTCTAGGGCCTGAAGCTGGTCCAGGTCAAGGCTGCGAAGGCGTTCTTCCAGTGGTATCTGTTCGAGCATGGCCCGGCGCTCTTCGAACGGCAGCTGATTGAGGATAGCCCGGCGCTCTTCGAGCGGCAGCTCGTTGACGATAGCCCGGCGCTCTTCAGGCGTCAGGTCAGCGATGAATTCCTCACGGCTTTCGCGGATAAAGTCTTCGACGGTGTAGGTCATGGCAGGCAACCCCAGTCGGTTTAGGATGAGTCGGTAGAGTAAATCTTGGCTGGCCGTGCTGCGCCTGTGGTAATGGCGCAGGCCTTGGCGCACGCGCTCGACGTTGGTGCTGAAGATCTCCCACAGGGCATTTCGGGGCGTATCGGCGACCGCATCGAGCACGATCAGCCGGATCTGCCGCAGGCCCCATTTCAGATCATGGACACCGGGAAGGTCTGTCGGTTGCAATGCACTGGCGGGCAGTTGGCGCAGTAATTTGAGCGGCTCGCGGGTGGCCACCGCATAGAGCTGAAAGGCAGCTTCAGGCAGCAGGTGCGTCTGATTGTTGTTGGCGTCGCCTTCAGCAGCGGAGGTATCAGACTGTTGGGCGACGAGCAATTTATGGTAATTGACATAGTGGCCGATCAGCTCGTCAAGCGCCCAGGCATCCAGAGCTTCCTGGTGCGACTTGTAGGTGAGCAGGTTATGAGCGCGCAGGTTCTCCAGGCCGTCGGGCAGATCCAGCGCTGCCGGGTCTAGGGTTGCCTCGCTGTCAGCCTGTTCGATGATGACCACGTCGAGAAGCTGTCGCTTCAGCGCCAGCTCTTTCTCCAGTTCCACGCGCCAGGGCGTGCCGTGGAAGTGCTCGGTCAGGCCGATGCCGAACCAGCGGTGCCAGTCGATACGTTTAGCTTGGGACATCTTGATGGTCCGCAGACGAGCGGGTGAGGCCTGCTAATTTTATTCTTTGCTTGGGTTGAAAGACAGCCTGGTTCGCAGTCTAAAGGTCGCTGATGAAGATCTTGCTGCCGAAGTGCGGCTCGATGCCCGGCCACGGATAGGAAATACAACCAACTCCGAGCACCCAGCGGCACTTGCACTTCGAGTCTATTGGGGGATTCAGGACTGGTCAAGGCGTCATCCGGGCGCTCAGCGACCTGAGGATGGAGCAGAAGTTGCGTGTTGCCAAGCAATCTGAGTCCTGGACTCCTCCAAGTAACTTGAAGCTTCTCGATGAGTCGAGGCACACATGAAAACAAAGACTTAAAGGTGCGAAAAATGGGTACCGCCTTCAAAGAATATAAGGATTCACCGCAGAGACGCAGAGTGTGCAGAGAGGCTAAGGCGCCTCGCCCTAAGCGGACCTTGACCAGTCGTGGGAGCCGTTCGGCGTAGGAGCCCGCTTGCGGGCGACCCGGCATACGCGAGATTCTTGCAACAAGCGCCAATTGCGCGGGCGCCGAGGGTTACTCGAGTTTGCTCAACAACTTGCGCAGCATCGTGCCCACCTCGGGGTCTAGGGCCTGAAGCTGGTCCAGGTCAAGGCTGCGAAGGCGTTCTTCCAGTGGTATCTGTTCGAGCATGGCCCGGCGCTCTTCGAACGGCAGCTGATTGAGGATAGCCCGGCGCTCTTCGAACGGCATTTCGTTGACGATAGCCCGGCGCTCTTCAGGCGTCAGATCAGCGATGAATTCCTCACGGCTTTCGCGGATAAAATCTTCGACGGTGTAGGTCATGGCAGGCAACCCCAGTCGGTTCAGGATGAGTCGGTAGAGTAAATCTTGGCTGGCCGTGCTGCGCCTGTGGTAATGGCGCAGGCCTTGGCGCACGCGCTCGACGTTGGTGCTGAAGATCTCCCACAGGGCATTTCGGGGCGTATCGGCGACCGCATCGAGCACGATCAGCCGGATCTGCCGCAGGCCCCATTTCAGATCATGGACACCGGGAAGGTCTGTCGGTTGCAATGCACTGGCGGGCAGTTGGCGCAGTAATTTGAGCGGCTCGCGGGTGGCCACCGCATAGAGCTGAAAGGCAGCTTCAGGCAGCAGGTGCGTCTGATTGTTGTTGGCGTCGCCTTCAGCAGCGGAGGTATCAGACTGTTGGGCGACGAGCAATTTACGGTAATTGACATAGTGGCCGATCAGCTCGTCAAGCGCCCAGGCATCCAGAGCTTCCTGATGCGACTTGTAGGTGAGCAGGTTATGAGCGCGCAGGTTCTCCAGGCCGTCGGGCAGATCCAGCGCTGCCGGGTCCAGGGTTGCCTCGCTGTCAGCCTGTTCGATGATGACCACGTCGAGAAGCTGTCGCTTCAGCGCCAGCTCTTTTTCCAGTTCCACGCGCCAGGGCGTGCCGTGGAAGTGCTCGGTCAGGCCGATGCCGAACCAGCGGTGCCAGTCGATACGTTTAGCTTGGGACATCTCGATGGTCCGCAGACGAACGGGTGAGGCCTGCTAATTTTATTCTTTGCTTGGGTTGAAAGACAGCCTGGTTCGCAGTCTAAAGGTCGCTGATGAAGATCTTGCTGCCGAAGTGCGGCTCGATGCCCGGCCACGGATAGGAAATACAACCAACTCCGAGCACCCAGCGGCACTTGCACTTCGAGTCTATTGGGGGATTCAGGACTGGTCAAGGCGTCATCCGGGCGCTCAGCGACCTGAGGATGGAGCAGAAGTTGCGTGTTGCCAAGCAATCTGAGTCCTGGACTCCTCCAAGTAACTTGAAGCTTCTCGATGAGTCGAGGCACACATGAAAACAAAGACTTAAAGGTGCGAAAAATGGGTACCGCCTTCAAAGAATATAAGGATTCACCGCAGAGACGCAGAGTGTGCAGAGAGGCCAAGGCGCCTCGCCCTAAGCGGACCTTGACCAGCCGTGGGAGCCGCTCGGCGTAGGAGCCCGCTTGCGGGCGACCCGGCATACGCGGGATTCTACCTGCAACAAGCGCCAATCGCGCGGGCGCCGAGGGTTACTCGAGTTTGCTCAACAACTTACGCAGCATCGTGCCCACCTCGGGGTCTAGGGCCTGAAGCTGGTCCAGGTCAAGGCTGCGAAGGCGTTCTTCCAGTGGTATCTGTTCGAGCATGGCCCGGCGCTCTTCGGGCAGCATTTCGTTGAAGATAGCCTGGCGCTCTTCGAACGGCAGCTCGTTGAGGATAGCCCGGCGCTCTTCGGGCGGCAACTCGTTGAGGATAGCCCGGCGCTCTTCGAGCGGCAGCTCGTTGAGGAGAGCCCGGCGCTCTTCGAGCGGCAGCTCGTTGACGATAGCACGGCGTTCTTCGAACGGCAGCTCATCGAGAACAGCTCGGCGCTCTTCGGGCAGCATTTCGTTGAGGATAGCCCGGCGCTCTTCGAACGGCATTTCGTTGACGATAGCCCGGCGCTCTTCAGGCGTCAGATCAGCGATGAATTCCTCACGGCTTTCGCGGATAAAGTCTTCGACGGTGTAGGTCATGGCAGGCAACCCCAGTCGGTTCAGGATGAGTCGGTAGAGTAAATCTTGGCTGGCCGTGCTGCGCCTGTGGTAATGGCGCAGGCCTTGGCGCACGCGCTCGACGTTGGTGCTGAAGATCTCCCACAGGGCATTTCGGGGCGTATCGGCGACCGCATCCAGCACGATCAGCCGGATCTGCCGCAGGCCCCATTTCAGATCATGGACACCGGGAAGGTCTGTCGGTTGCAATGCACTGGCGGGCAGTTGGCGCAGTAATTTGAGCGGCTCGCGGGTGGCCACCGCATAGAGCTGAAAGGCAGCTTCAGGCAGCAGGTGCGTCTGATTGTTGTTGGCGTCGCCTTCAGCAGCGGAGGTATCAGACTGTTGGGCGACGAGCAATTTACGGTAATTGACATAGTGGCCGATCAGCTCGTCAAGCGCCCAGGCATCGAGGGCCTCCTGGTGCGACTTGTAGGTGAGCAGGTTATGAGCGCGCAGGTTCTCCAGGCCGTCGGGCAGATCCAGCGCTGCCGGGTCCAGGGTTGCCTCGCTGTCAGCCTGTTCGATGATGACCACGTCGAGAAGCTGTCGCTTCAGCGCCAGCTCTTTCTCCAGTTCCACGCGCCAGGGCGTGCCGTGGAAGTGCTCGGTCAGGCCGATGCCGAACCAGCGGTGCCAGTCGATACGTTTAGCTTGGGACATCTCGATGGTCCGCAGACGAGCGGGTGAGGCCTGCTAATTTTATTCTTTGCTCGGGTTGAAAGACAGCCTGGTTCGCAGTCTAAAGATCGCTGATGAACACCTTGCTGCCGAAGCGCAGCTCGATGCCCGGCCACGGATAGGAAATACAACCAACTCCGAGCACCCAGCGGCACTTGCACTTCGAGTCTATTGGGGGATTCAGGACTGGTTAAGGCGTCATCCGGGCGATCAGCGACCTGAGGATGGAGCAGAAGTTGCGTGTTGCCAAGCAATCTGAGTCCTGGACCCTTCCAGGTAACTACTTGTAAGTAGCTGTTCAAAATAAGGAAATTTTGTGATAGCGTGATGACAAGCGCAACAGAGAAGTCATACCATTACCCATAACTCTCCCCGATGCTGCGCTGAGCTCCTAACGCGAGTACGAAGTCGGCGGTCCGTTGGAGACCGATCCAGAGTGTTTGCGGGCCGGGGAAACCATCGTGCTTGCGGTTGAGAAAGCCACCAAGGGTGGCGACCATGCGCACCATGGTGTCGAGTGATGGCGGCCCATCGGGCGGTGGCTGGCGCTGGGTGACCAAGTACAGGGCCTGCTATTCTTCATCGAAAACACCCTGTTGCAGGGCATCTCCGGACACTCACGCCCGAGCATGCTGAGGTGCAAGACGCGCCAGGCGATGACCATATAGAAGGCCAGCGCCGGCTCGAGACGCTCGCGTTTCTCCAGTTGCAGCGCTTCGATCCGGCAACCGCTTTTCAGCACTTTGAAAGAGATCTCGATTTGCCAGCGGCAAACAGACCATTGCAGCTTCTCGATGGCCTGTTCGGGGGTCTCGGCGAGGAGGTTGGTCAGCAGCAGCCAGTCGAGCGGATCTTCACCAGCGGGCGGGTGCGCCTCGGTGGCGAGCAGGGCGGTGACGGTGACGTCGGGCAGGGCGCGGTCGGGTCGTGACGGTGCCTCGAGGGTGACCCGCACAACCTTGATTTGCTGTTCAACGGTGCGCGCAGGCCGCCCGTTGGAGGCCGGTCTGTCGAAAGTGGTTTCGGTGAGTACGGGAGCGGTATCAAGGGCTTCACGCAGGTTGCTTTGATCGGCGAGGAGACGGTCGTGGTGCTGAACGCGCACCAGCCAGTCGGACGGGTTTCGTAGTTCAGTGGTCCAAGGTCGGCGATGCCTTTCTTCTCGGTGTCATCAAGCTCGCAGGTATCCTGGATGTACAGCACCCGGGGATAGGCGCGCAGGCGCTCCTCGGTGCAAGCGATATGCGGGGCGAGCACAGGCTCGGCGGTGACCGCGGCGTGGTCAAACAAACGATAGGTAGCCTTGGTCTAGGCTGTCGAAATGTCCTGAGTTTTGATGCCAAACCGATTCCGGGTCTTGGATTGCTTCATCGAACGCACTGGGGAAGCCTAATCGGTGTCGGGTCGCTATCGGAATCGGAATCGAATCCGCTCATCGATCAAAGCAGCCAGCTCGATGCCAATCCCTCATTCCGACCTTGACACCGATCCCGACACCGACCAAGCATCCATAAACCGGGAAGCGCTTGTTTTAGTGAGACTGCAGATTTCGACAGCCTAGCCTTGGTCTCGTCCCAACCGCCACAAGCGGCGGGAATGCTCGCCGTCGGTTTGTCCCCCAATGCCTCCAACAGTTTCCCGGCACGGCGATTCAGACGTTGATCGCCGAGGTCGATCGCGGTCAACTCCGCAGCCAATAGGCTCATGCTACCACCTCCGGTGCGAGGCGAAAGTCTCTCGTCGGCGGGTACGGGTCAACCAGCTTGTGCGGAAACACCACCCGTTGGCGGCGCTCACTCGCCCCGCCCGCACAGGGTCGTTCGGCTGCATGGTCAACCGGATCTATCTCGATCGGTCGCCGCCCGTATTGCTTGCCAACAATCGTCTCGCTCATTCGGATTCACCCCTTCGGTTATGATGAGGACCAATTTCACTCGCTACGCTGCGCCCTGTCCAGTCTTGGCGGTGTCAGTCGGTGCCGAGATGTGGGTAATGGCATGACGATACTCTCGAGGGGAAAGCAGGCCAACCTGAACATCGCCGCTCGACGGCGAGTGAGCTTCTATGTCTGCCCTTTTTCGCTCCTGAGGAAGAGTCGCCCGGGTCGACCCTGCGCTCCACTAGCGGGAATTGCTGGCCCCATCGCGAAATTGTTGACTGGCCTTGCCACATCCGGTACGTTTGAATGATTTATTCCTGCGATTAACGCAGCGCCTTAAATTCCACCTATTTTATCGAGCCATACCGGTAAGGTGCCAGCCATGCCCAGCCGCTTTGTCTTCAACCTGGCACCCACCGGCGTGGTGCCTACCAAAGAGGTCAATCCTTCGGTTCCCACCTCGTCGTCGGAGATCGCCGAGCAAGTGCTAGAATGCGCCGAGCTGGGTGTCAATATGGTCCATCTGCACGCGCGCGATCCGCAGACCGGCGAGCATAGTCCGGATAAGACCGAGTATGCCCGCATCATCGCCGAGATCCGGCGCCACGCACCGACACTGCTGATCTGTGTGACCACAAGCGGGCGCGAGGTTCCGCAATTGGAGCGCCGCGCCGCGGTGCTCGAACTCGACGGACACCTCAAACCGGACTTTGCCAGCCTGACGCTGAGTTCGCTGAACTTCAGCCACGAGGCGAGCGTCAATGCCCCGGAGACGATTCTCGGTCTGGTTCGGCGTATGCGCGCGAACGGTATTCGACCGGAGCTGGAGGTCTTCGACCTGGGCATGGTCAACTACGCGCACTACCTATTGGCCAAGGGCTTGATCGCGCCGCCCCATTACTTCAATGTCATCCTCGGCGGTCCAGCCGGCGCGCAGGCAGACCCGCTACACTTGGGCTTGATGGTGCGCGACCTCCCGGATGGCTCCATCTGGTCCGGCGGCGGCTTCGGTCACCACCAGCTCAGCGTCAACACCATGGCTCTGGCGAGTGGCGGCGGCATTCGTGTCGGGCTTGAAGACAACCTCTGGATGGATAGTGAGCGCTCGCAGCCGGCGACCAATCGGCAGCTGGTGGAGCGCGCCCGCGAAACCGCCGAGCTGCTGGGCCGCCATCCCTACACCAGCGCTGAGCTTCGGGATGCACTCGGGCTCGCCGCCCTGCACTGAGCGACGGGCAGACGATTAATGCATGTCCAAGCACTCTTGATCGTCGGTGCTGGCTCCTGCGCGTCGGAAGTCGGTCAGCTGGCCCGGGAGAACGGCCGTTTCGAGCCGATCGCTTTTCTGGACACCCGACCCGACTACGAGGGCGGAAAGTCCTTCGACGGCCTGCCGGTGCCGTCGTTGGCGGCTGCCGAGGGCTTGCCGGCAAAGCCGGTCGCCGTATGCGCCCTGGGTACGACCTTGCGGGGAGAGGAGCTCGCCCGGGTCGCGCCCCTCGGGCTCGACTTCTGTATCGGCATAGGCGCGATCGTTATCCACGGACGCAGCGCCGGCGCGCGCTGCGTCGTTGGCGCCGGTGCCGCTGCCGTGGTGGTCCGCGACTTGCCGGAGCGCGTGCAGGCGACGGGCATGCCGGCGCCGATCATCAGGCAGGACATCGATGGCCTCTGAGCGGTCGGCACCGACCCCGACGATCGTCATCGATGCTCGGCAACCCATCGATGGGCGTACCGGCGGCATAGCCTGGGTAACGGAGGGGCTGGTGCGCGGGCTGCTGTCGCTCGATCCCGGCCCGGAGCGTTACTGCATCGTCGGCTACGCGGAACAGCAACCGCGTCTGGCATCCCTGGTACAGGACGCAGCACAGCTGGTCATCAATGCTCCGCCGCGGCTGCGCCGAATCCGCGGTGGCTTGCGCGACCTGCTGTATCGCTTCCCCACGTTACAGCGCATGCGCGATAGCGTGCAGGATAGGCTGATCCGAGCCCCGGCGACGACCTCTGGCCAGCGCACCGATCCGACGCTCGACGCCATCGCGGGCGACCTGATCCACTTCCCGACGCAGCGCTTCTTTCCGACGCGCATGCCGTCCGTCTACAACCCCCACGACCTCCAGCACCTGCACTATCCGCGGTTCTTCACCCGCAACGAGCTTGTCCGACGCGAGCGCCTCTACCGTGCCGGCTGCACCAGCGCCCGGCGCATCGCGGTCTCCTCTGGCTGGATCAAGCGGGATCTAATGGCGCAGTATGGCATCGCGGCCGACAAGATCCAGGTGATCCCTTGGGGAATCGTGCAGGCAAGGCCGGAGTTCTCGCAGCTGGAACTCACCGCTGCCCGCCGCGAGATCGGATTGGGCGAGGGAGAACCCTTTGCGCTCTATCCAGCAGCCACCTGGGCGCACAAGAATCACCTGCGCCTCCTCGAGGCGCTCGCGTTGCTCCGCCCGCGGCTCCGGCTTAAGCTGGTCTGTTGCGGCCACCGGAATGCCTTCTATCCAACCATCGAGCACCGCAGTCGCGACCTTGAGCTTGCCGATCAGGTCATCTTTCCGGGGGTGCTGCCGCGTGCTCGGCTCGATGCCCTGTATGCCCAGGCATCTTTGGTCGTCATCCCGACCCTGTTCGAGGCCTCCAGCGCGCTGCTGCGCGAGGCCTGGCGCTGGCAGAGGCCCGTGGCCTGCGCGGCGGTGACCTCGCTGCCCGAGCAGGCGGGCGATAGCGCCTTGCTCTTCGACCCCCTGCGCCCGGACGCGATTGCCGATGCAATGGCGCGCGTTGCGCAAGATAAGGCGCTGCGGGGCCGGCTGATCGCGGCCGGCCAGCGCCGGCTGGCGCGGTTCACCTGGGAACGCACCGCAGCGGCCTATCGCGCGCTGTACCGCTCCGTGCTGGGCACGCAACTGACCGACGAGGACCGGGCACTGCTGGCCCATGACTGGATGACCGAGCTATGACACCTTCATTGATGTCATTTTCGACGCCGCCCCCTGTAACTCGCTCCGATCCCCGAGCAACGACTCTTTTTTGGTTTACCCAGACCTTAACGCGATGCCGTCACTGCGCTAACTGGATCTGTATCGGGATCTGGTTCGCGACGGGACGGATCGCTTTAAGCAGGCATGGGTCTTCGGCACTCTCGGCAACGACATGCAAGACTATCCGGCCTTGCGGCACGCGCGGATGGGGCGGTCGACGCCATTCGCCGGCACCGGGGCGCAGGTCAAGGAACTCGTCGATCGCCTGCTGCCAAGGGTCTCGTCGCTGGTTGCCGAGGCGCTCGCGGCGGGCGGCGACGCCGGGGCGAGATGGTCGACGGTGCGAGACATCGGGCTCTATGCATGTTGGTACGATGGGAACTTCCATGCCCTGGGCGGCGATCGGCCCTTAAGCGATGCCGATAAAGTCGATATGCAGGCGCGTTTCGACAGGTCAGAACCCAGCCTGCGCGACGCCCTGGCACAGGGGGTGCTCAATGCCTGGGGTTTCGGCAAGGCGCTGATCCCGCCGATGGGGGATTTGGTTTTCGACTTCGGGAGTGACGAAGCGGGTCTGGAAAGGAGAGAGGAGAGAAAGGAGCAATTAGGTGATTGCCGGAGAGAAATAGACCAACTGGCGCCGGATTCTCGTTCGCCTTCGCGAAGCGGCAATTCGCCCATAGTCCCTTTACGGGCGGGTTGCCGCGACGTCGAGGCCGGACGAGAAGACAAGCCAGGTGGTCTATTTCTTGACAGAAATCGTCTTGACAGAGCGAATCCGTCACGCCACCGCCTTGGTGGAGTCTTGACCGACTCTTCCGTTCTCGCTAACCTCGGTATTTACCATCCCGGACTTGCTGCATCGTCTGGAGTCCATAGCCGCGACGGAGCATTTCTGCCTATCCCGGAGGCTCCGTAGTACAAGCCATTCGAGGAAGCTGCGCACAATGCCAACCCCTTTTACCTTCAGTATGGGCTTGATCCCTGCTCGGTTCACCTCTCACACTTGCGGACAAGGCCGATGAGTGCACGGCCGTTATTGATCGTTGGCGCTGGCTCTTTTGCATCGGAAGTCGGCAATCTAGCCCGCGAGACCGGGCGCTTCGAGCCAGTCGCTTTTCTGGACACCCGGCTGGACTATGCGGGCGGAAAGAGCCTTGACGGGCTGCCGGTGCTGTCGCTGGCGACTGTCGAGGATTTGGCGCTGAAGCCGGCCGCAGTCTGTGCACTAGGCACGACCCTGCGGGGCGATGATCTTGCCCATGTCCTGCCGCTCGGGCTGGAATTCACTACGCTGATCCATCCCACCGCGCACATTCCCGAATCCGTCGAGCTTGAGCCGGGCGTTATCATCGGTGCCGGAGTCATCGTCGGCCATGCAACGACCATTGGCTCCCACGCCATCGTCAATCGCGGGGCGCTGATCGGCCACCACACGCAAATCGGGACCCTGGCGATCGTCTCCCCCGGCGCCAATGTCGCGGCAAGGGTCAGTATCGGCGAACGCGTCTATCTCGGCATAGGCGCGATCGTTATCGACGGGCGCAGCGTCGGCGAGCGCTGCGTCGTCGGCGCTGGCGCCGTCGTGGTCCGCGACCTGCCCGAGCGCGTGCAGGCAGTGGGCATGCCGGCGCGGATCGTCAAGAAGGACATCGATGGCCTCTGAGCGGTCGGCACCGATGCTCGTCAGCCCATCGACGGGCGTGCTGGGGGTCGCCTGGGTAACGGAGGGGCTTCTGTGCGGGCTGTTGTCGCTCGATCCTGGCTCGGAGCGTTACTGCATTGTCGGCTACGCGGAACACAAACCCATCTGCAGGCTGCGATACAAGGCCGGAGTTCTCGCGCCTGCCCGCCGCGAGATCGGACCGGGCGAGGGAGAAGAACGATGCGCGCTCTAGCCTGCCGCCACCTGGGCGCACAAGAAGCGCCTGCGGTTCCTCGACGCGCTCGCGTTGCTCCGCCCGCGGCTACGGCTCAAGCCCATGACTGGATGACCGAGCCATGACCTCTGACAGTATCCCAGTGGCGGCACCGGTCCTGAACGGCAACGAGCGGCGCTATGTGCTCGACTGCATCGACAGCGGCTGGATCTCGACCCACGGCGCCTACGTGCCGCGTTTCGAGCAGGCCTTTGCCGAGCACATCGGCTGCCGCCACGCCATCGGCTGCTCCAACGGCACAGCCGCGTTGCACCTGTGCCTGGCCGCGCTGGACATCGGGCCTGGTGACGAGGTCATCGTCCCGACCCTGACCTATGTCGCCACCGCTAACGCGGTTCGCTACCTGGGCGCCCGGCCGGTGTTCGTGGACGTCGAGCCTGATATTTGGACCCTGGCCCCGGTCGCTTTCGCCGCCGCGGTCGGTCCGCGCACCCGTGCCGTGATCCCGGTTCATCTCTACGGCCATCCCGCCGCCATGCCTGAGATCCTCGACATTGCTCGAGCGACCGGCATCGCCGTCATCGAGGACGCCGCCCAGGCCCAGGGCACCAGCCTCGCCGGCCGCATGGCGGGCAGTCTCGGCACGCTGGCCGCCTTCAGCTTTTTCGGCAACAAGACCCTCACCTGCGGCCAGGGCGGCATGGTCACCACCGACGACGACCGGCTCGCCGAGCGGCTCCGCCATCTCGCCCGGGTCGCGATGCACCCGGACCGCCCATATTGGCATGACGAAGTTGGCTACAACTATCGGCTGACCAATATCCAGGCCGCCATCGGCCTGGCTCAGCTGGAGCAGGTCCACTGGCATCTGGAGCGCCGGCGCGCAGTCGCGGCCGGCTATCGCGAGCGCCTCGCCCATTTGCCCCAGGTTCGCTTCCAACAGCAGCGTGCCGACGTCAGACACGGACATTGGATGGTCAACGTACGCATCGACGCTGCCGATGCCGACAGCATCGTCGCCTGCCGGCTCGCGTTGAGCGAGCGGGGCGTCGAGACCCGGGTCGGCTTTCCGCCGCTTCACCTGCTGCCGCCCTATGCTGAAGCGACGCCAAGCAGCTTTCCTGTCGCCGAGGCCGTCTCCCGCGAAAGCCTGACGCTACCAACACATGCCGCACTGACGCCAAGCCAATTGGATCGTGTCTGCGATGGACTCGCGGCATTTCTGGCGCGTCGCGAAGCAAGCCTTCGGCCGGCGTCATGATCGTCAACGTCTGCGGCGCCGGATCATCCGGCACCACCTTCCTGGCGGCCATGCTCGATCGGCATCCGCGGATCGCCTGCGGCGACGAGCTGTATCTGTTCAACAAGCCGCTGCTGTACCGGAGCTTCGGTCGCTTGCGCCGGCTGCGTCGACTCTTTCGGGCGCATGGGTTGTCGGCGAGTCCGCAACATCCGGACCGGTCCCTGCTCCGCAATCTCGAGGGCTTCGGGCTCGACCCCGACCGCGTCTGGCGTTGGGTCGCCGAGTGCCCGACCATCGAGGCGCTGGCCGCACGCTTCCACGCCCACATCCGGGCGCTGACCGGCAAGCCGGTCTGGGCCGAAAAGACCCCGTCCAACTCACGCACGGCGACGCTGTTTGCCCGGCATTTTCCCGCAGACCGGGTCATCCATTTAGTGCGGGACCCGCGCGATCAGGCCCTCTCGAGGATGCGTCGCGGCGTCGATCTGGACACCGCCGCTTGGATTTGGCTCACAGCGGTTGCAGCCATACAACCACTGCGCGGCAGCGATCGTCTACTGGAGTTGCGCTATGAAGACCTGGCTCTGGACTTCGATGCCCAGATGCTGCGCATCTGCAAATTCCTCGGGCTGCCCTGCGAGCCGCACTGGTTCCACCTAGACACCCATGTCAGCCACGGGCTCAGCCGTTCGAGCGGGCATGTCTCTTGGCAATCGCGGCCAAACGGCGTCCCGTCCGCGGCCTCCATCGGCCGCTATTGCGCGACCACCATCGAGTTCGGCCCTCTGCTCTGCGCGCGCCTGTCCGCGCACTATGCTTCACTGCTGGCAACTCCGTGCTATTCGGTCGCAGAGCTCATGGCCGTTTACGGTTATGCTGTCCCGGAGCCGAATGTGTGGACCAACGGCGGGCGCCGCTTCCTTCCGCTGGAGACCGCTGGCCCGATCATGCGCCGTTTCCATCGGTTGTTGGACGGCGACCGGCCCCGTTCCACCATCCTGATCTGAACATGGGCACAGAGAACGCACGGCATCCGCCGCGACCAGGCTACCTGGCCAATGCCTCGTGGCTGATGGGGGACCATGTGCTGCGCATGGTGTTGGGCTTCGCTGTCAACATCTGGGTCGTGCGCTATCTCGGCGCCGAGCAGTTCGGAATGCTGAGCTATGCCCTGGGGCTATTGGCGCTGGTCTCGCCGTTCACTGTGCTCGGGCTCGACGGCATCCTGGTGCGCGAGCTTGCCCGCAAGCGGGCGGATGTGCCTGGGCTGCTCGGTACCGCCTTCGTGCTCAAGCTGGCCGGCGCGGCCATTGCGCTGCTGCTGGTCCTACTCGATGCATGGCTGCTGGCATTGGCAGGTGCAGCCGCGCTGATTCTTGTCGCATCGCTCAGCTGCATCTTCAGCAGCCTCAATGTCGTCGATCTGTATTTCCAATCCGTGGTCGCCTCGCGCTATGTGGTGCTGGCCCGGCAGGCCCAGTTCTGGTGCGGAATGCTGCTGAGGGTCTTGTTGATCGTTCTGCAGGCCGATCTGATCTGGTTCGCCTTGATGGCGGTGGTGGACGCCATGCTCCTGGCAGCTGGATTGGTGCTGGCCTATCGTCTCCGCGGCGACCGTCACCGGTGGCGCTTCGAGCGCGCAATGGCGTCCGATCTGCTACGGGAATCCTGGCCGCTATTGGGCGGTGCGCTGGCGCTGACCGCTCAGGCCCGCATCGGCATCATCATGTTGGGTCGCTTTTCAGGCCCCGAGCAGGTTGCGCAGTTCGCCATAGCGTTGCGGCTGGTCGAGCTCTTCGCATTCATTCCGGGCGCCATGCGCAGCACCTTCGCGCCGGCGCTGACCAAGGCCAAGGAATGCGGGGAGCCGGCGTTCCTCGCCTACCTCACCGATCTCTATCGGCCCTTGCTCTGGGGCGGGGTCGCAATCGCATGCGTGTTGATGCCCTGCGCGCCGATGGTCGTACCCTGGCTGTATGGGGCCAATTTCAGCGAGGCGGGCCTGCTGCTCGCGGTGTTTGCGGTTCGTATCCCGATGCTGATGCTGCGACCGATGCGACGGTTGTTTATGATCAATGCCGGGCTGACTCACTATGCGCTGGTCTCCGCATTGCTGGTCGCTGCTCTTAGCGTCGTGCTGAACCTGTGGCTGATTCCGCCCCACCAAGCCATGGGCGCGGTTATTGCCCAGTTGCTCAGCGCGCTTTTCGCGCTGGTCGTGATCGATCTCTTTCACGCACCGGCCAGGCTCCATCTGCGCTCGCTGTTTGGTGCCGTGTTGACGCCGCATCGGCTTGCCGATAGCCGTCGGCTATTGAGACCTGCACCTCGCTCGACCTTGAATGGACGTTAGCCATGATACTTTATGTGATATCCGCGACGCTGGCTCCGACCCGGGCCCGCTCTCGTACATTCCGCCACGGTCTTGCACTTGCGCTGTGTGTCGTCGCGCTTTTCGGATGTGGCCCAAATGCCGACGATTTGCCGCCCAACGAGATCGCGCAAATCGTCGTTCAACGGTTGCCGAACAATCCCCTCATTATCCCGACCGCTTCCGAATCACTGGGCGAGAATATCAACGGCCCTTCCGTGATCCGAGTGCCGCCCTGGATCGACAACCCACTGGGCAAGTACTATATGTATTTCGCCCATCACGTCGGGCAGTATATCCGCCTTGCCTATGCCGACAGCCCCGCCGGACCTTGGACGGTCTACGAGCCGGGTACTCTGTGGCTCGACCAAGCATCGGGCTTCACCCACCACATCGCCTCGCCCGATGTGCATGTCGATCACGAACAGAAGCAAATCCGGATGTATTTTCACGGACCGGCCAAGTCCCGCAAGGGGCAGTGGACGGGGGTCGCTTTCTCCCGCGACGGCCTGAATTTTGCCGCATCTGATCAAATTCTTGGCAAATTCTACTTTCGCGTGTGGTATTGGAATGGCGCTTGGTATGCCATCGCCAAGGATTGGGATAGCGGTTGGGGCGAGCTTTACCGTTCCGAGACCGGCCTGGATGGATTCGAACGCCGTGGCCGCTTCGTGCACCGGGTGCGGCACACGGCCGTTATCTTGCGCGAACACCAGCTACTGCTATTTTACTCGCGCAAGGGGGACTCGCCAGAGCGCATTTTGGTCGCGACGGTTGACCTACGACCGAATTGGCGGTTATGGGAGCCTTCGGTACCAATCGAGGTCCTGAGGCCTGAGACCGACTTCGAGGGGGCTCGATATCCGCTCAAGCCATCGGAATACGGCGGCGCCACTGGTGTTAACCAAGTCCGCGATCCCTTCGTCTTAGACGACGTCGGCGAAACCTACCTTTATTACAGCATCTCGGGCGAGTCTGGAATCGCTGCCGCGGTTCTGGATATCGAGATGAAGCCATCTTTGCCGTCGCGGAGTCAACATCTCGATCAGGCAGGTCACATGTTTTGAAAAATCTGCTGTTGGTGATGATTTCCGTGGGCTTGGGAGATCTGAGGTTGCGCTGGTCTTACCCCGGCTCGGTGCCGCTCGTCGGGTATCGCTGCCCCCAGGCGAGCACATCTATCGGCACCTGGGGCTCGAGCAGCACCAGACTAACAATGCCCTTGGATTTCGCGAAGCATCTTTGCGGCCCCGGCCCAGCACTATTGCGGTGGCACTGAGCCGCTAGCGCGCCTTTTGAGGGTTTATTCTTCCCAAACGTCCATGTATAGAAATCCTGAACGTGCTCGATGCATCCTGATCACCGGTCCTGGCCATAGCGCCACGCGACTGCTGGTGCAGATGCTCGCCCGCCATCCGCAAGTCTCGGTGCCGACGGACGGTCTCAACGGCGTTGGCGAATTCGAGCCGCTGAGTCAGTCCTTTCGCGCAATGCTCGATCGGATGTCGCTTGCCGACTCTAGTTACCCGATCGACCAACGAGAGCTTGATCTCATCCTCGATGCCTACCGCCGCCGCTGCGATCCGGGACGGCCATTTTTCTTGCTAAAGAAGCCCTTTTTCCCGCTAATTTGCCTGCCGCAACTGCTTGATCTGCTCGGTGACAATACCGTACTGCTCTACAACCGGCGCCCGGCCGACAAGATCGTCCGGTCCTTCGTTGCCCGCGGCGAGCATGAAGCCCTGCGCCGTGATCAGAGCGGCATGCTGCTGCGCAAGGCCAAGCGTCTCGACCCGGCTGCACGCCTGGACTGGTTGGTCTCGCTGGACCCGGTGGAGTATTTCGAGCGCTACGTGCAGCGCTGTGATGGTCTCTTCCGGTCATGGAACAGCGCGCATCCCGAACACCCGCTCCACGAGGTGGACGTGGAGCGGCTGGCCGCCAGCGAAGCCTATCTGCGCAACTTGCTTGCCGCCATCGGCCTCGACCCCGCGCCGGCCGCGGCGATGCGCACGGTCATCGATCAGCCACGTCTGGCGCAGGGGCGGTCGCATCGCTGGCTGGCGTCGCTGCGTCGCCGCCTGCGGCAACTGGCAGCGAAGGTCGTCAGGGCCTGACCGAGTAGCATGGCAGAGATTCCGGCCCCCATCGTGCTGCTGGTCTATCGCCGTCTCGAGCACACGGCGCGGACCCTCGCCACGTTGCGAGCTAACGCGCTGGCGTCGGACAGTCATCTGTACATCTTCGCAGATGGAGCCAGGGGCACAGGCGACCAGAATGCCGTTGCCGCCGTGCGCGGTCTAGTGCGCGCAGCGACTGGGTTCGGCGCTGTCTGCGTTACCGAGCGGCCGGTCAATATTGGTCTTGCCAACAACGTCATCGACGCCGTGGCCACGGTGATTCGCCGCCACGGCCGGGCGATCGTGGTCGAGGACGACCTGCTGCTGTCGTCCCACTTTCTCAGCTTCATGAACCGGGCCTTAGCGGTCTATCGGGATCAGCCTCGGGTGTTCTCGATCACGGGCTATGGCTATCCGCCGGGTGTGCTGTCCGTCCCCAGCGACTATGCGCATGCCGTCTACCTCGGACATCGCGGCGGTTCGCTTGGCTGGGCGACCTGGCAAGACCGTTGGGAGCGGGTGGATTGGGCGGTAGAGGACTTCGAGCAGTTCGAGCGTGACCTACCCGCCCGCCGCGCTTTCAACCGCGGTGGTGCCGATCTCACGCCGATGCTGCGTGCGCAGATGCGCGGCGACATCGATTCTTGGGCCATCCGATGGGCCTACGCCCGTTTTCGCTGCAACGGCTACGCACTGGTGCCGATCCGCTCCTACGTCGACACCAGCGGCAACGACGGCAGCGGCACGCATGGAAGGAGCCGCTATGTGCGGCAACGTATCGATCTCGAGTGCGCGGAACCGAACCCCGTGCTGCCTCGGGAACTCATGCCGGATGCCCGTATCATCGCCGCGGTGCGGCGCATCCACGCGCCTTCGTTGCGGGCTCGGCTGAGCCAACTAGGCAAAGGTGTGCGGGCCAGCATCAAGCGCTTCCGATCCAGTTAATAACGCGGAGGCAAATCCAGATGCCCGCGTCGAATGTCAACCATCACAGGGAAACAGCGCGCGTTCTGATCGTCGGGGATCAGAACAGCGTCCGCGCGGAGTTGACGACGCTGCTGGAGTACAGCGGCTTTGAGTGTCTGAAGCCCGAGAGCGTCGAGAGCGATCATGCCGACCTGTCCGCGGCGCCGGATCTGGTCATCATGCACATTGCGCAGTTAGGTAAAGAGAGCCCGAAGCAAGTGCAAGCGCTGCGCAGGCGATACCACAAGCCGCTGATCTGCTTGCTTCCCTATCCATCGGAGACACAGTTGCCGGCAGTCGCCGCTCTAGGCGCAAACCTGTTGCTGTTCCAGCCGCTGGATCTGCGAGACGCCAAGTTGCGCCTGCAATTGCTGTTGTGGGAACAGAAAGCCAAGCAACCATGGCCGATCGTGGACCGCAGGCATCGGGATCGGCGACAAACGCGCGCCGACCCGGCAAGCCAGCGTAATCCTGAATCCCTCCAAATCCTCGAGCGCGAGAAGGCGGTGATCTGCAACGGCAAGCGCATCCGTCTGACGCCTAAGGAGTACAGGCTCCTGCTTTTGCCTGCATCCGAGCCGGAGCGCGTTTTCTCCACCCAAGAGATCATTGCTTGGCTGTGGACAGATCGGCCACGCGCCGATGGAGCCAACGTGCATCAGTACATCTATTCGTTGCGTAAGAAGATCGAGCCAAATCCACGCCACCCGCGTTATGTGCACACCGTTCCTGCCGTTGGCTATGTTCTCACTTATTGAGTTGTTGTGTGGTCACACACCACCGCGGAGTTCGAAGCACAGGCCGCAACGCGAACTTAGCCATTGCTCAAGCCGTCGGCGAGTCCGCGAACGCCCATATCCCACCGAGGCGTGCTGTCGATGTTACAGAGCACTTTGAGAATTTTTTGAGCGGCAGGAGAAAGAAAGCCTGTTGTCAACTCGTCTATAGTGTGGATACGTGAATGATTTGACTGGCCTCTATTTTAGTAAAGCATTTGAGTAAGGCCACCGCTTGCCTCGCGGGATGACCATGCCGATATTGCCATTCGTGTCTTCCGGCATCTTGCCCAAGCCAGCCCCGCTGACCTCCACCTCAGAAGCTCCGTCGCGGCGATCGAAACCAGTCATCCGATATCCCGTACCGATAAATGGATGCGAAAATGTCACACCAAATATCCGATCCAGCATCATCCTGTCGCAACGCTGGCCGCAGTGCAGGGCGTAAGACGCAGCGCGGATGGGCTCTGCTGGCTGCGCTGGCGATACTGTTGGCCGGCCTGAGCACACCTGTGCTCTCACAGGTGTCGCCAGCGACGACACCATCGCCGGTCGAAGCCTATTACGTACCGCTACCGGAGACCGATCTGCTCGGGTCGTTTCAAGCAATCGCGATCCCGACCGCGGAAGCCGAAGCCCCCATCGACACCCTGATCTCGATTGCTATCGCCGTCGACAATACCATTATCTGGTACGACCATTGGGAGGACGGCTACGAGGCGGACGTGAGGACAAGTGCCCAAGACTCCACGGAGATTTGGGGTGATGGTGACCTGGACAACGGCGCGGCGCCCGGCGTCACGACCGATGCGGATGATGTATTGCAAGGTGGAATTCCCGTCGTGTTGGAAAATACCGTGGCGCTGCCGAGAAGTGCCGCGGTCCTCCGCTACGACGGACGCGACAAGATCCAAGCATCCTTTCCCATCGCCGTGACTCGCTCGGCCTATCCGGTCACGCCCGGTTCCGTGCTGGCGGGCGCGGTCGAGGTACTCTCTACCGAGAGTAGGAGCTGGGCTACCGATTTCGCCGTGCCAGTGGGTCCGAGCACGCCGAACTTGAGCGGGACCGATCCGTTCGAGTATTCCACGCTTTATATCATGGCGCAGCGCGCCGACACGCAAGTGTTCCTCAACAGTGTCTCGCAGGGCACTCTCGGCGAGGGAGAGAACCTGACCTTGGCCGTCGATCAGGGAGACCGCCTGACTTCCAGCAAGCCCGTCCAGGTCAGTCTGGTGACCGGGGATGTGGACTCGCGCTACGAGATGCGCTGGTACACGCTGTCGGCAATCGGCTGCTGCGGCAACGATTACTACACCCCCGTGGGCGAGTCGAACGGCCCGACTCAAGTCTGGATCTACAATGTGGCCAGCGATCCCATCACCGTATCGTACGACTTCGAAGGCGGGGCGACCCCCGACGGAACCATCGGCCCCATCGCAACCGGCGCGGTTGCGCTTAGTCCTGTTGTTCCGAACGGCAGCGGCGCACGCTTCTGGACGTTGGACGGTGCTCCGTTCGTGGCGCTGTCTCAGACGGATACCGATGGCGGCCCATTTGCCAGCGGCTCGGTGTCGGACTGGGGTTTTCCCCTGCTCGTCAGCAACACGTTATCCAATCAGGTCTTGGTCGGCCAGGGCCGGGGCAACACCAGCAACGATTCTTCGATCGCTAGCCGAAGCGTCGTGTGGGTCGTGCCGATCGCGCCGGCAGTCATCTATGTGGACTACGACAGCGACGGTACGGTCGACAACACCTATAGATTTTCAGAAAATTAATTTCCAGTGGCACATCAAAAACCCCCAGCTGTTTGGTAAAGTTGAGGGTCACCACACCTCATACAAACACGCCCAAATCAACAGGGGGTAACGCATGGTATCAGTGAGCTGTTCAAAAGCGATCATGGAGGAACTGGAAAAGGAGCTGGTTCGAGCGCACGCGCTGAATAATCTGCGGCTGTACAAGCTGGTCCAAGGGCTGGTGTGGATTGCCGAAGGCAGACCATGGCCGGAGATTGGGAAGCTGTTGGGAGTCAGTGTGAAGACGCTGGAGAACTGGCTGAAACGGTTTATGGTGCAAGGGCTGGCGTGGTTGCGAGGTCAACACTATCAGGGGCGGGGACGCAAGTCGAAACTGACGCCGGAGCAGAAGCGGCAGGTGCGCGACTGGGTGGAGAAAGGACCGCAGGCGAATGGATTCAGCTGCGGGGTATGGAACACGGCGATGATTGCGGAGCTGATCTGGCGACGCTTCGGGGTGAGCGACAACCCACGCTACCTGAGCAGGTTGCTCAAGAAGCTGGGGCTGAGTTATCAGAAGGCACGTTTTATCAGCGACCGCAGCGACGAGGAGGAATACAAGCAGGCGCGTCGGCAGTGGGTGGAACAGACGTGGCCGCGCATTGTGCAGCAGGCCAAAGCCACGGGTGCGGTGATCCTGTTCACCGACGAGGTGTCGTTTGCGATGTGGGGCTCGTTGAGCCGTACGTGGGCGGTGCGCGGCCAACAGCCAGTGGTCAAGACCCGGGGGATACGCAAGGGATTGAAGCTGTTCGGGGCGATCAGTTTCTTCGATGGGGCGTTTGAGTACCGCGAGGCACTGGCCTATAGCCTAAAGCCGAAAGCCCTCAAGCAGCTCAAAGCCGACGGGGTGCCGACCGAGATCGTCGCGCAATTAGCCCCTTTGAAGGGCCTAAGCTATCCGACGCAAGAGCGCTTTTATCAGGCCTTGGACGAGGTGCTCGGCGCCGCCTGCCGCGCCCGCTATCAAGACCTGTTGCACACGGCGGCTGAAGGCAGCGGTCGTTTCAATAGCGCCGGCTACGTGGAATTTCTCAAACAACTCTTGGCGCGCTTCGACACGCCGATCATCTTGATCGAGGATAGCGCCCCCTACCACCGCAGTGGCGAGGTCAACCAATTCAAAGCCGATCACGCTCAGCGCTTATCGGTTGAACCCCTGCCGGCATTCTCGCCCGAGTACAATCCGATCGAAAAGCTCTGGCGAAACACCAAGAAAGAGGCGACTCATCTGAAGTACTTCGAAACCTTCGAGGAACTGCGTGCCTCGGTTCTGGGGGTCTTCCGTACCTATCTCGACGATGCCACCCAAGTGATCCGCGTGATGAAGAAATTACGCGCCAACGCCGGCGTCGCTTGAGCCTCTATCCGCTCATTCCGAGAAATTATTTACCTGAAAAACTATATTCGAGACTCGCTCTCGAATCGGTAATCCTGACCGACACCGTTGCCGAAGGCGGAAGCGGCGATGAGGATATGACGGGCGCCACGATCTACGCCTTCGATGCCGTTGGAGACCCGGTGAACATTGCCGCCGCTTGGGGCCAAAATCCTGTGCTTTCGGGCGCGGGCGATGACGAGGCGCTCGACCTAGGCACTCAGATTCCGCCGCAGCCCACTTTGCAGGCCGGTAAATCCGCGGCTTTGTTCACCGATGCGGACGGTGATGGGCAGATCACGCGCGGCGATACGCTCGAGTATCGCATCCGGATCACTAACGTTGGGCAAGTGGATCTCCCCGCCGGGAGCTGGACCATCGTCGATAACGCCTTGCCGCTGTTCGAGGGAACGACCTATGTGCCAGGTTCGACGTTCTACGACACCGATGACGGGAGTCTGCTCGCTATACCGGATGACACCCTCCCGAATACGCCGTTCCCCCTCGATGAACCGGGACTGGTGAGCCAAGCGTTATTGCCGGCGCGCGGTGGCGCCCACGAGGTCATCTTCCAAGTCGTCATCGACGAGATCGCGGAATGCGAGCCGATCGTCAATAACGGCGAAATCCGCATCGCTGGCAATCCCGTCGACGACTTCGAGGTCGAAACCCCGGTGATCTGCACGCCGGCCATCGAGATCGAGAAGCTGACCAACGGCGCGGATGCCGACGACCCGAACGGCGCTGACGTGCCGCAGCTCGTGCCCGACAGCGACGTCACTTGGACCTACATCGTTACCAACACAGGCAACGTCACCTTCGCCGAGACCGACGTGGCGGTTACCGACGACATCGTCGGCCTGATCGACGGTGGCTTGATCACCGACAAGGGTGACGGTGACGCCTTCCTGTCTCCGAACGAGAGCTGGACCTATACGCTGACCGTCAGCGGCGGCGCGCAAAATCTGCAAAGCCCCGCCCCGGAAACGGTCTTGGTGCTGGGCTGCAACGGCGGTAACATCGGTGCGCCTGGCATCACCGATACCTACGAGAACATCGGCACGGTAACGGTCCCAGGGGCCACCGATGAAGACCCGAGCCACTACTGCAACCCGCCCGCGCCGGGCGTCGACATCGTCAAGTTCACCGAGGGTCAAGACGCCAACGACCCGAACGGCGTCGACGTACCGCGTTTCGTCCCCGGCGCCACGGTCACCTGGACCTACCGGGTGACCAACATCGGCAACACCAGTGTTCCGGCTGGCGCGGTCAGCGTGACCGACAACTGGGGCTTCGTCGCGAGCTTCGACACCGAACTCATCGGCGACGGGGATGCGATCTTCGAGCCGGGCGAAGTCTGGCTGTACCAGGCCACCGGCATCGCCGATAACCTCATCCTGGCCGTGGCCGATCCCAAGCTGATCGAAGGCGTCTGCACGGCTGGCGGCAGCGAGCCGCCGCGTACCGCCTACACCAACCTCGGTACCGTGACCATTCCGGGTGACTCGGCCGACGACCCGTCGAGTTACTGCAATCCGCCGCCGAGCGTCTCGATCGTCAAGCTGACCAACGACCTGGATGCCAACGACTCGATCAACGGCACCGACATACCAGTGATCGACCCGCAGGCGACGGTAACCTGGACCTACCTGGTGACCAACACCGGACCGGTGGCGCTGACCGCGAGCGAAGTGACGGTGGTCGATAACATCCCCGGCGTGAACCCGGTGCTGGTCGCTGAAAGCATCGCCGCCGACGGCATCCTACAACCTGACGAGGTCTGGACCTACGAGGCCACAGGCATTGCGCTTAATCTGATCAACCCGCCGGACGACCCGGACCTGCAGCTAGTGGACAACGCCTGCAACGGCGCGCCGGACAGCGTACCGGGCAGCACCGCCTACACCAACCTCGGCACCGTGCTGCTGCTCGGCGCGGAGGTCGACAACGACCCGTCGAGCTACTGCGGACCGCCGCCAAGCGTGAGCATCGTCAAGCTGACCAATGACCTGGATGCCAACGACCCGGTCAACGGCACCGACATACCGGTGATCGACCCGCAGGCGACGGTAACCTGGACCTACCTGGTGACCAACACCGGGCCGGTGGCACTGACCGCGAGCGAAGTGACGGTGGTCGATAACATCCCCGGCGTGAACCCGGTGCTGGTCGCTGAAAGCATCGCCGCCGACGGCATCCTACAACCTGACGAGGTCTGGACCTACGAAGCCACAGGCATTGCGCTTAATCTGATCAACCCGCCGGACGACCCGGACCTGCAACTGGTGGACAACGCCTGCAACGGCGCGCCGGACAGCGTACCGGGCAGCACCGCCTACACCAACCTCGGCACCGTGCTGCTGCTCGGCGCGGAGGTCGACAACGACCCATCGAGCTACTGCGGACCGCCGCCAAGCGTGAGCATCGTCAAGCTGACCAACGATCTCGATGCCAACGACCCGATCAACGGCACCGACATACCGGTGATCGACCCGCAGGCGACGGTAACCTGGACCTACCTGGTGACCAACACCGGGCCGGTGGCACTGACTGCGAGCGAAGTGACGGTGGTCGACAACATCCCCGGCGTGAACCCGGTGCTGGTCGCTGAAAGCATCGCCGCCGACGGCATCCTACAACCTGACGAGGTCTGGACCTACGAAGCCACAGGCATTGCGCTTAATCTGATCAACCCGCCGGACGACCCGGACCTGCAGCTAGTCGCCGATGCCTGCAACAACGTCGACGGCAGCGTGCCGGGCAGCCTTGCCTACACCAACACGGGCACCGTGCGCCTGCTCGGCGAAGATGCGGACGCCGACGACTCCAGCTACTGCGGACCGCCGCCGAGCGTCTCGATCGTCAAGCTGACCAACGGCGAAGATGCCAATGACCCGGTCAACGGCACCGACATACCGGTGATCGACCCGCAGGCGACGGTAACCTGGACCTACCTGGTGACCAACACCGGGCCGGTGGCGCTGACTGCGAGCGAAGTGACGGTGGTCGATAACATCCCCGGCGTGAACCCGGTGCTGGTCGCTGAAAGCATCGCCGCCGACGACATCCTACAACCTGACGAGGTCTGGACCTACGAGGCCACGGGCATTGCGCTCAATCTGATCAACCCGCCGGACGACCCGGACCTGCAGCTAGTGGACAACGCCTGCAACGGCGCGCCGGACAGCGTACCGGGCAGCACCGCCTACACCAACCTCGGCACCGTGCTGCTGCTCGGCGCAGAGGTCGACAACGACCCGTCGAGCTACTGCGGACCGCCGCCAAGCGTGAGCATCGTCAAGCTGACCAATGACCTGGATGCCAACGACCCGGTCAACGGCACCGACATACCGGTGATCGACCCGCAGGCGACGGTAACCTGGACCTACCTGGTGACCAACACCGGGCCGGTGGCACTGACCGCGAGCGAAGTGACGGTGGTCGATAACATCCCCGGCGTGAACCCGGTGCTGGTCGCTGAAAGCATCGCCGCCGACGGCATCCTACAACCTGACGAGGTCTGGACCTACGAGGCCACGGGCATTGCGCTCAACCTGATCAACCCGCCGGACGACCCGGACCTGCAGCTGGTCGCCGATGCCTGCAACAACGTCGACGGCAGCGTGCCGGGCAGCCTTGCCTACACCAACACGGGCACCGTGCGCCTGCTCGGCGAAGATGCGGACGCCGACGACTCCAGCTACTGCGGACCGCCGCCGAGCGTCTCGATCGTCAAGCTGACCAACGACCTGGATGCCAACGACCCAATCAACGGCACCGACATACCAGTGATCGACCCGCAGGCGACGGTAACCTGGACCTACCTGGTGACCAACACCGGGCCGGTGGCACTGACCGCGAGCGAAGTGACGGTGGTCGATAACATCCCCGGCGTGAACCCGGTGCTGGTCGCTGAAAGCATCGCCGCCGACGGCATCCTACAACCTGACGAGGTCTGGACCTACGAAGCCACAGGCATTGCGCTTAATCTGATCAACCCGCCGGACGACCCGGACCTGCAGCTGGTGGACAACGCCTGCAACGGCGCGCCGGACAGCGTACCGGGCAGCACCGCCTACACCAACCTCGGCACCGTGCTGCTGCTCGGCGCAGAGGTCGACAACGACCCGTCGAGCTACTGCGGACCGCCGCCAAGCGTGAGCATCGTCAAGCTGACCAACGATCTCGATGCCAACGACCCGGTCAACGGCACCGACATACCGGTGATCGACCCGCAGGCGACGGTAACCTGGACCTACCTGGTGACCAACACCGGGCCGGTGGCACTGACCGCGAGCGAAGTGACGGTGGTCGATAACATCCCCGGCGTGAACCCGGTGCTGGTCGCTGAAAGCATCGCCGCCGACGGCATCCTACAACCTGACGAGGTCTGGACCTACGAAGCCACAGGCATTGCGCTTAATCTGATCAACCCGCCGGACGACCCGGACCTGCAGCTGGTGGACAACGCCTGCAACGGCGCGCCGGACAGCGTACCGGGCAGCACCGCCTACACCAACCTCGGCACCGTGCTGCTGCTCGGCGCAGAGGTCGACAACGACCCGTCGAGCTACTGCGGACCGCCGCCAAGCGTGAGCATCGTCAAGCTGACCAACGATCTCGATGCCAACGACCCAATCAACGGCACCGACATACCAGTGATCGACCCGCAGGCGACGGTAACCTGGACCTACCTGGTGACCAACACCGGACCGGTGGACGTCAACCAAGCCGACATCGAAGTGCTCGACAACATCCCCGGCGTGAACCCGGTGCTGGTTGCTGAAAGCATCCTTGCCGACGGCATCCTGCAACCCGACGAGGTCTGGACCTACGAGGCCACGGGCATTGCCCTCAACCTGGTTAACCCGCCGGCCGATCCCGGCCTGCAACTGGTCGCCGCTGCCTGCAACAACGTCGACGGCAGCGTGCCGGGCAGCCTTGCCTACACCAACACGGGCACCGTGCGCGTGCTCGGCGAGGATGCGGACGCCGACGACTCCAGCTACTGCGGACCGCCGCCGAGCGTCTCCATCGTCAAGCTGACCAACGGCGAAGATGCCAACGACCCGGTCAACGGCACCGACATACCGGTGATCGACCCGCAGGCGACGGTGACCTGGACCTATTTGGTGACCAACACCGGACCGGTGGACGTCAACCAAGCCGACATCGAAGTGCTCGACAACATCCCCGGCGTGAACCCGGTGCTGGTTGCTGAAAGCATCCTTGCCGACGGCATTCTGCAACCCGACGAGGTCTGGACCTACGAGGCCACGGGCATTGCCCTCAACCTGGTCAATCCGCCGGCCGATCCCGGCCTGCAACTGGTCGCCGCTGCCTGCAACAACGTCGACGGCAGCGTACCGGGCAGCCTTGCCTACACCAACACGGGCACCGTGCGCGTGCTCGGTGAGGATGCGGACGCCGACGATTCCAGCTACTGCGGGCCGCCGCCGAGCGTCTCGATCGTCAAGCTGACCAACGGCGAAGATGCCAATGACCCGGTCAACGGCACCGACATACCGGTGATCGACCCGCAGGCGACGGTGACCTGGACCTACTTGGTGACCAACACCGGACCGGTGGCGCTGACCGCGAGCAACGTCATCGTCACCGACAACATCCCCGGCGTGAACCCGGCGCTGGTTGGTGAAAGCCTTGCCGCCGACGGCATCCTCGAGCCCGGCGAGATCTGGACCTATGAGGCCCAGGGCCAGGCCATCAATCTGGTCGCCCCGCCGTCTGATCCCGGTTTGCAACTGGTGGCCGGTGCGTGTAATAACGTCGACGGCAGTGTGCCGGGCAGCACCGCCTATACCAACCTCGGCACGGTGACCGTCCCGGGTGACACGGCAGAAGACCCATCGAGCTACTGCGGACCGCCGTTGATCTGCGATCTCGCGGTAGAGAAGACGTGTCGCGTCGTCAATACCGGGCCGGACCTTGGAACAGGCTCATGCGAGAAACCCATCGACGTACTGACACTGGAGAACGCGAGCGGTAAGGACATCGCTGGGGTGACCTGGTATCGCGGCGCCGCTGGTTCGAGCGATGTTGCCGGTACAACCACCGAAGCAATCCAAGCGGGCGAGGTATTCAGCTTCCCAGGCTTCCAGCCGCAGGACGGCAACGATGTGCAGATGGTGATCGCATTCAGCGATGGCAGCCAGGCGACCTCCGAATTCCATCTTTCGTGCTCGGACGACGAAATGGATGGACCTGAAGATTGCGGTCGGGTGATCGGCGACGGCAAGTCCGATGACCTGCCAGCTGGCAAGTTCTGGGCCTTCCGTGGTTCGGACGGTCCCGATGGGGGAATCCGTTGTGCGATTCCGGCGCCGCCCGGCTTCCCAAGTGAGAGCGCGGAGTGCACCTTCACGCCCGAGCCACAGGCGCAGAGCTGCGCCGAGATCAAAGACCTGACGGCGCTCACCATGGTCTGGGAGGGGCCGAGCGGCGTCGAGCTTAGGGTACGTGCCACCGGCGAGACGATCGCGATGGAAAACGGTGAAGTGGTCACCTTCGGTGTCGCCGGCCTGCCAAACGACGTGGATGTTGACCTCAGCCTCCAAGGGGCATCCTACGGGACATCGACTTTCCATATTTCCTGTTCTGACGACGAGATGAACGGCGTGGAGGATTGCGGGCTACCCCAGGGCAACGGCAAAGGAAACGATAGCGGTCTAATCAATCAGTTCGTGCTAGGCGGCATGACGGGCGAGAACGGCGAATTGAGCTGCCCGGGTATCCCCGGCAGCGCAGATTCCGCCGACGTGGTCTACGGAATCCGGGTCGCCAATCCTAACGCCGATGCGTTGACCGCCCATATCGTCGACGCCGAACTCGGGATCGACATAACAGAGACCATCCCCGCTGGCGGTGTCTACGAGACCGTTACCGATGCGGTCAACATCCTGCCGGACGGCAGCGGACTATTCGAGAACAGGGTCGACGTCACGGCAGAGACCGTCGCCGGCGCCACTTGTGAGGCATCCGACACCGTGTTGGTCACGCGCATCGTGCCGCTGATCCAGATGAGCTGCGACGAGCTCAAGGACGTCGTCGCCGTGTCGCTGATTTGGGACGGCGAGCAACCGGTCGATGTCTTCATGGAGTCTGGCGAGACATTCTTGAACGTACAGCCGAGCAACAAGATTACCTTCCAAGAGGCTGGAACCGGGAACGATGTCGAGATGACGATCTACCTGGCCGGGACCTCCCAGGTGATCGGCACCTCGGTGTTTCACGTCTCCTGCTCCGACGACGAACTGGACGGTCCCGAGGATTGTGGAACCAATCAGGGTAACGGCAAAGGCAACGACGCGGGCAAGATCAACGACTGGCTGCTGGACGGGATGATCGGAGAACGGGGGTCTCTCGCATGTGCTCTGCCGAATAGTGGCGTCGTGGATGCGCAGCCCGGTGTTACTCCGGCGGATGGTGTGACCGGGGCAATAATGGCAGACCTCAGCGACGCAAAGCAGTTCAGTTGGGATCTCACCAATAACGGCGAGCAGGATGTCTACCTGACCAGCCTGCGTGTGGTCTGGCCAGACGGTACCAACGGACAGGGTGATCAGGGCCAACTCACTGAGATCAGTCTCGACGGTGAAATCGCCAAGGACTTGAACGATGACAGCTCGCCCACCGAGCTGCCATCGCCGCAGGGCTTTACCGGCAATCAGGACGACCGCAGGCTCAAGGCTGGCGACACCAAGACGCTTGAGATCAAGTTTACTGAGCCAACGCTATACCGCGGCGAAGAGAGCTTCCAAGTGGAGGCCAGCTTCAGCAACGGCGATCTGGTGGTTTTCAGTCCGTCTCCGGCGGCGGTAACCGGCGCGGCGAACCTTGATCTGACGGATAAAATGAAGGCCAAGTGGGCATTGACCAACAACACCACCGGTGATGTGCTGATCACCGACATCACAGTGACCTGGCCATCCGCCGCTCATGGCCTACTGAAAAAGATCAAGCTTGCTGGTGACTTCGGCAAGGACCTCAACGACAATTCGTCGCCGACGAGCATGCCGTCGGAGTTCCCGTTCGTGATTGGCAAGGAGGGTGAGCGAACCCTGAAGCACGGCCAGACCAAGGATCTGGAGATTGAGTTCACCACTGACTATGCGGGCCATGTGGAGAGTGAATTCTCGTTCCAGGTGACCTTCAGCAACGGCGATACCGTCGTCTTCCCTTGAGGTACGGGTTCTGACGAATCGATCGGTAACGGCGGGCACCGCAAGGCGCCCGCTTTTCTCAGGGATGCGATAATTGGCACGCGGCGGGCCACCAGTGGGCCTGCTGCCCAACGCAAATGAATCCCTCGACGTTTGTGCCCATAGCCTCGACTGCCGTATACTGCCCGGCCGCCGTCCACATTGCCAAGTACCAGGCCCAAGCACCTTGCTGCAACCGATGTATCCAGGTTCACCGGCTCGAGGCAACTGGAAAATGCCCAGGGGCACCTCGAGTCTCGGCGTTTCTGTCCGTCCATGCGTTCTCGCTGGCCGTTTCCTATCCGCGGCTCTTTCCAGGCAGGCATGCCTGTCGCGATCACCGGCGTAGGTGAATGTCGGCGGCGGCGGGCGACTTGGAGTGATGGAAAGGTCTCCGTCCTGGTATCTGCTAATGCATCAATCTAGACCTAGCTCATCGGGCGTCGCCCGCACACACGAGCCGCAGCCGAGATCGGCGAACGCCGATCCACAACCGCGCCCCTTGGTGACCATCGTTGTTGTCACGCACAACTCGGCGAAAGGGTTGAGCAACGTGCTTCGCGAAGTACTCGACCTGCGGCGCGACGATGTGGAACTGGTGATCATCGATGGCGCATCCACTGACGCAACGTTAGAGATCATCCGCGCGCGCGAAGGCGAGATCGATCAATGGCTCAGCGAGCCGGACGGCGGCCCCTACGAGGCGATGAACAAGGGCTTACGCCTGGGTCGCGGGCAGTGGTTCTATTTCCTCGGTGCCGATGATCGCTTGCAGGCAGGTTTCCTGGCCATGCTGGCGACCCTTCAGAATCCGGCCACCATCTACTACGGCGATGTCTGGATGCCCAGGCGCAGTATCCGTTACGGCGGCGCCTTCACGCCGCTCGAGCTCGCGCTGCGCAATATCTGCCATCAGGCCATCTTCTACCCACGTTGCGTTTGGCAAGCGCATCGTTATGACCCGCGCTATCCGCGGCTTGCCGATTATGCGCTGAATCTTCGCTGTTGTGCGGATGCGAATCTGCGCTTCGAATATGTGCCCGAACTGGTTGCAATATTCAACGACCAGGGCGGGCTCAGCCAGAGCGGCCTGGACCTGGCCTTTGAAGCAGATCGATTAGCGCTAGTCCGGCCCATGCTGCCCCTGCACCTGTATCTGCTCGCCTGCGCCTGGCACCTAGGGTTGCGCGGCTTGCGCCGCATTGGTGGTTTCGACCTCGCATGGCGGGCGAAGCTGGCGCTCACGCGATACCTGCAGCGGACGCGTCGTCGTCCCGGCGTGATCCCGTCACCGACGTCCGCCACCAGACGGCCAACCTCAGCCCACAGCGATCCACCAAATCTTAGTCCCGCCGTCGATTCCTCTAACGCCACCGGCCCGACAGGCCCTGCCGCGCAACTAGACGACGACAGAGCGCGCCCGAACGGGTAGTTGTTTTTCAACTTGCTGGATTGGATTTTATTGGCCTGGATTTTATCGGCCTGGATTTTATTGGCACTTTTCCGAAGGTATGGCGGAGAGGGAGTCCGCCGATACATGGTTTTACACCATCCAAATAAATCCACATTCACTTTGTTATACAGGTAGTTATACTCCAGCACAGTCCAACGACTTCCGCTATAATCCAAGTACATCGGGGGAATGATTGGGGGACTTACCCCCGCAGTCCCCCACCCGGAACGGAGGATAGCGGCATGGCAATTCACAAACTCACCCCGCGCAAAGTAGCGACCGCCGGACCCGGAAAATACGAAGACGGCGGCGGCCTTCGGCTGGTGGTTTCCAATACCGGCGCGAAAAAGTGGGTGCTGCGCTTTACCATCGATGGCAAGCGCCGGGAAATGGGCTTGGGCAGCTTCCCGGATGTAGGACTGGGCGAAGCGCGGGAGAAGGTCACCGAGCACCGCAAGCAGGCAAAGGACGGTGTTGATCCCATCGAGGCGCGGCAGACCGAGCCGGAGAAGACGCCAACCCTCACCACCTGCGCCGCTCGTTACATCCGCGCACATCGCTGGGGCTGGAAGAACGCCAAACACGCCCGGCAATGGGTCAGCACCCTAAAGACCTACGCCCGCCCGGAGATCGGCAAAAAAAGGTGGACGCCATCACCACCGAAAACATTCTGGCTATCCTCTCCCCCATCTGGACCACAAAGACCGAGACTGCCAAGCGGGTGCAGGGCCGGATCGAAAACATCTTCGACTATGCCGCCGCCCACAAGTACCGCGATCCGCTGAACCCCTCCCGCTGGCGTGGCCATCTGGACAAGCTGCTACCCAGACCCACACGGGTGAAGAAGGTCACCCATCACCCCGCCACGCCCCACACGGATGTTCCCGCCTTCATGGCGGAGCTATCCGGCAACACCAGCGTTTCGGCACTGGCGCTGCGGTTTCTGATTCTCACCGCCACCCGCACCAGCGAAGTGCTGCAAGCGCAATGGAACGAAATCGACCTGGAGGCCGCTGTCTGGACCGTACCCGCCGAACGGATGAAGACCCGGCGCGAACATCGGGTTCCCCTTTCCGATACCACACCCTGAACATTCTGGAGGCCCTGCCCCGCATCGAAGGCAATCCCTATCTCTTCCTCGGCGCACGTCACGGCCGCCCCCTCTCCAACATGGCGTTGCTGCAATTGATGCGCGGCATGGGTTACGGCGTGGACGGCAACCGAGGCGACTACGTGCCGCACGGTTTTCGCTCCAGTTTCCGAGACTGGTCCGGCGAAGTCTCCAGCTTTCCGCGTGATGTGGCGGAAATGGCCCTGGCCCATGTCATCGAAAACAAGGTGGAAGCTGCCTACCGGCGCGGCGACCTGTTCGCCAAGCGGCGCAAGATGATGCAGGAGTGGGCCGACTACGTGAACAAGCAGCAGGCCGAAGTAATCCCCCTCAACAAACACGCTTAATCCACCCAGGGGAGCCCCTTGGGGGCGGACGGGTGGCCGGGCGGGGGATCAAAAACAAGCGGAGGCAGTTTACACATAATGCAAATTATGCGGCGAAGCGGACAGCGCGGTTTTTGCGCTGCGCATAATTCCAGCATTATGTTCAATTGCCGACCACTGACCCTGGATGGGTAGGCAGCACCGAACCTTTACCGAAACCACCGACAATTGGGGGCGGGAAAGACCAGCGCAGTGCGGGGACGCGGCGGGCTGGGCGATAGCCGAGCCTGCCAGTGGCCCCGCGCAAACGGTCACGAAGGGTAACCAAGCCAGCAAGGGGCGCTGAGCCAGTCTGTCGGAGCTTGCGGAGACAGTCTGGCGGTGGTGAATTCCAGCACGATGCAGCCCGCTGCGGAGCCGCAAGCCCTTGGCCACCGCTGTTTGGGGGCGAAGGGCGCAGTGGCGGAGTGCGGGCGGGACCGGAGGGGATGGAACTCGACCGGAGCCACGAAGCCAGTCTGCCGGAGCTTGCGGAGGCAGTCTGGCGGCCCCAAATCCCGGCACGACGTAGCCCGGCGCGGCGCTTGCCGCGTAGCTTGCAAGCGGCGTGACGGGCGGTCAGACGGCGCTACTCCGCCGCTTCCGCAACCACCCAAATCCGTTTCAACGGCAATTCCGTGCGGATGTCCTCGTCCAGCTTGTCATGGTGCGCAAGCACCTGGTCGATCAGGTCTCCCTGGTCCCACAAGCGGACCCGGAAGAACTGCGTGGCTTCCTCCTTGTCCACGCTGGACTTGAATCCACCCCAGGAAACCAACAACCCATGGCTGGCCTGGACGTTCTGCATCACGCCAATCAGTTGATCCAGCGTCGGGCGATCCAAGGCCGAATCGCTGGATTTCACCTGTACACAGACACGCGGCTCGCCAAAGCCCATCGGCTCCGGTGCCGCCAGAATGTCGATACCCTTGTCCGGTCCTTCCGGGCTCAGATAGGTGGTGTAACCCCTGGCACGAAGCACGGCATCCACCAGCCGGGCCATGCCGTGCCCCTGGAACCGGGCAATGATCAGAACTTCATCGTTCAATCTCCGCCATGACGTAACGGACGCTGGCGCGCCTGCTCCCTATCCCCGGTGGTGAACCTGCCCTCCAGTTCGATACCGGACTCTATCAATCGAGCCAGATAGTCAGCAGGCTCCAGGGGCGATACGGGCAGAAAGCGCAGATACAACACGCCGCCCGGCAAGGGCAGCTGTCGGCGAAAAACCAGCTCCCCGTTATCCCGGTCGAAGGTCAACACGATTCGCTGTTCATGGTGCGCGAGGGCCATCACCGCTTCATCGGAAATCCCGGGCGAGCGTTCGGTGATAGAAATCACATCGTGCCCGGCCTCACGCAAGGCGGCCACGCTGGCCAACGGAATGTTCTCGTTGATCAGCAGGCGCATCAGTCCGTGCCGGTTCGCAATGGATAGATAGTCTCTTCCCGCATCACTTCGGCAGTGAAGGCAAATACCGCTTGCAACGCTTCATGTGAGAGTTGCGGGTAATTATCGAGAATTGTCTGTTCCGTCCAGCCTTCGGCCAGCAGACCCAGCAAAAAGTCCACCGACAGGCGGGTTCCCTTAACAACGGGATTACCCACCAGCACAGAGGGGTCGGTATGAATATGGTTTTGCCAGTTCATGGGATTACTCCTTCTCGAAGCGATAGAGGGCAAACGGCAGGGGCGCGTACTCCACCCCCAGCGGCAACAGCATTTTGTTGGGCACGAAACGGGCGGACGCGAACACCAGATGGCGCTTGTCCTTCTGCTCGGCAACTCGCTCCGCAAAGCTCAAGGTCAAGGCCGCATCGCGGGATTTGAGGAAATCCAGCTCCGTCTTGTAGATCAACCACACATGGAAAGCCGCGCTCTCGCCCAGATAACTCTGCTTCTCCTTGATGCCTTCGGGTCAAGCGGCTCGCCGGTGGCGGTATGGAAAAGCCAAGCGCCGATGCTGGCGTAATCGGGCAGACTCTCGCCGGTCAGCATCTTGTCCAGATCGAGGGAATCGCCCAGGGTGTAGTAGGTGAAGCCGCCGCCCAGCCCTTCAACTTTTTCGGTGATCCGCGTTTCGCCGATGACGATCAGTTCACCGTCCTTGACGGTCTTTTTGATGGCGTCGAAGCGGTGGGATTCCAAGTTTTCGAGGGACTGGACCTGATCCAGCAATTTCTTGTGTGACTTGTCCTTGCTGATTGTGCTCCAGGTGATCTTCTCCCGCAGCAGCTCTTCCTTTTGCGTGCCTTGGTATTCATAGCCGTTGATGATTCGTCGGACCCGTTCGGCGGTGAGGGTGTCGGCGTAGTCTTCGCATTCGACCAGGATGAAGCGGCGATCCCCTCCATCTTTTTGATTCATCGCCATAACAGCATGCGCCGTGGTTCCGGAACCAGCAAAGCTATCCAACACAATTGAGGTTGGCTCCGAGGCAAGTTCTATAATTCGGGAAACCAAAGCCGTTGGTTTTGGTGTGATAAAGACGTCATCAGAGCTGTTGAAGTCAAAAATCTGAAGTAATTCCTTCTTGGCATCTTGTGTATGTCCAACATCGTCGTATTCCCAAAGGGTCTGGGGAACACGCCCCTGCTTCACCTCTGATAGGAAACGCTTAATGGCCGGCACATTGTTTCCGTCTTCACCTCACCATATTCGGTTGTCCGCATCCATTTGTTTGAATTTAGCTTCATTTACCCGCCAATAATTTCCACCTGGTGGACCATCGATTAACCTGAAGTTCCCCCCTAAATTTACCCATTTTTGCACATAAGCTTTTGTAATATATGGGAAGATCGCTAATTCCTCGGCAAAAAATGTAGGCATGTAAATTTGCAAAAAGTTCCTTGCAATAATGGATTTACTTGAGAGTGCCGAGTTTCTTCTATTAAAATCAAAAGGGCAAGAGTCATCCTGGAATCGCTTCCAAACCAACTGTCGGCGCGATCGAAACGCGCCGTTAAGGCCGAGTCAGGGCTAAGCGGCGGCGCCAAGTAGCTTAGATCGATCCGGATCGAGCCTTTCGATGATGAATTTCGCCAGAATAGACCTCTGGCTCCAATCCAGGAGAAATTCCGGTAGGCTGTGGCGTAACGCCAGGGTGACCACGCGTTCGGATGGTGCCAGACCAGGGCGGATTGTGCGCAACCAGGAGGCATAAGGATTGCCAAACCAGCCGCGGATGGCATGCTGCCAGGTACTGAGCCAACCCTTGGGCAATGCACCCAGCTTGGACGAAGACATGGTAGGCATGCAGCTTGCGCTTCACGGCTTGACGGTAAGCCGCCGTTTCCCGGTGCAGGTATTGATCCCCATTACGCCGTTTCAGTGGCTTCATCGCCTTCATCCAGAAATGGTAGTGGAATGTCCCAAACACGTGGATCGCCTGCTTGAAGGTGACCTCGATCTTGAAACGCAGCCCATAGAGACGAATGATGTCGATGGCATCCAATGTGAGGTCTGTCGACATGAGGATGAAACGTCCTCGGTGCGGGTGAATCACAATGACGAAACGCACCAGCTGTCCGGCCGGTCGCCACAGCAGATCATGCACGGCATAACGGAGTATGACCCCTTGTTCGTTATACACGGGGCTCGCTGCTTGCTCGTTCACCAGGCCCTCTTCGAACAACGAGCGCAGCTTGATCTTGCGGCCATACTTCCGCGGGCGCCCACGCCCACGAGGTTCTGTTGCGTCCTGAACGTAGGGCGTCCAAGCCACGGCATTCGAGCGCACGCGAACCACCAGATGATTGCCTTGCGCGAGCAGTCCCTTGACCATCTTCCGACACATGTCATAGCGATCGGCCACGAAGTAGTAGGATTGCTCCATGCCGAGCAGCCCGAGCAGAGCGATCATCTTGTCCATCAGCGTGCGCTTGTCTCGGTTCGTCTCCACAACGCCCTCATGAATCCGGGCAGTCAGTGGGAGCGCAAAGACGCTCTGTGCCGCCTGGATCAGAACCGCGACTGCCTGGAACGAATGGCCCATGATGTACTCGGGTTTGGTGTTCGACTCCGACTCCTGATGTAACGACTTCACTGCCGGCATCTTTCGGCCCTGCTTGCCGACCTTGATCCCATCGCCCACGAGCACCAACCGACCATTGACCTGAATCACCCCTGGGAACAGCTTCAGGACCACCTTGGTCCAGATTGCCAATCAGCGGTTCAGCTTCACTGCGCTGCTGTGAAAGCTGTCAAGCAGAGAATCGTAGCACTGCTCCTGCAGGCCAAGGGCGCGCACGATGCTCGTGACCCCAAGGTTGTCCGTGCGCACTGACAGACCGGCGACGCTGACAACGAACCAAAAGAACGTCTGATCGCGGGAAAACGCTGGCCGTAGCAACGAAATGATCTCCCACCAAGAACCACAATTGCATGACAAACACCTCGAGTAGAGTCTACACAGGTGCTATAACTAGAGTCACTCAACACGATAACCAGATATGCCCTTTTGTTTTTGGTGTGTGAGTGCTGGCTCTAAACGAAAGGGACAGCTTTGATGTCACGTGAGAGGACTATAGATCCTTCCAGGATGTCTACCCATTAGTTCATCGACACAACGGACCTCGGTAGCAGCAACCCCGCCACGACCGAATTTTCACTTGCACGGATGGGGCTGCTTCAAGGAACAGATTGCTGCCAGATTGCTGGAGAACTCGGTACTCTCAAGTATAGTACACAAGAAGCCGATAAGCCGGTAACTGTCGCACCAGTCGCAACTGTTGCTGTCGCAGAACAACCAGAACCACTTCCTGAATTGTCATCAGATGAAGAATCGAACATCCGGGCTTGGCTGTCGCACATTGAGGAAACCGACTTGGCAATCATTGCCGAGGTAGTGGACAAGTGCCGAGATGATCTGGAAGCCCGCCGGTACTTCCTGAAACGGTCGGAGGAAGTACCGGAACCCGTCACCGCCAATCACCCGATGACCTGCGGCAACTGCATCCACTTCGAGCGGATCGACCATCCACACCTTGGTCACTGCGCCAAGGGCGAGCCGGAAGCCATCGCCGGATTGTGGGACACGGACCGCCGATATTGCGAACGCTTTTTACCAAGGCCACAGCAAACCAACAACGACCAACCAAGGCCCGCAAGGGCCGAAACATAAAGGTGAATTTCCCAAATGATTTCGGTTAAAAAATCTGGAGGCAGACATGGGCGGCATGGGTAGTGGACGGCATTGGTACTGGGGCGCGAAAGACTCCACCGACGATTACCGATCCATCGACGTGCGGCGCTGGAAGCGGGATGGCTTGCTCACCCCGCACCAATCCTTCGGCTGGCAGTGGTCACGGCATGGCGAAGTGGTCGCCTCCATCCGCGTGCGCACTGAATCAAATCGGGTAATTCTCACCTATCGGCACCGGAGCAGCGGCGAGGATTGGAAGGATGAAAGCTATCCCGTATATCTCGACCGGACCGCCTGCAACCTTGGCGGTGAACGCCCCTAGTTCCTCTGCCCCGCTCGTGGTTGTGGTCGGCGCGTGGCGATCCTCTACGGCGGCGGCATCTTCGCCTGTCGTCACTGCTACCGTTTGGCATACCCCAGCCAGCGGGAAACCTGGGATGACCGGGCAGCAAGGAAAGCTGACCGAATCCGCGACAAGTTGGGATGGGAGCCGGGCATCCTCAACGGCAACGGCTGGAAGCCCAAGGGGATGCCCTGGAACACCTTCGAGCGACTTACCGCGCAGCACGATGCCTTCGTGCAGGTTTCACTGGCCGGATGGCAGCAAAGCTGAACCTGCTGGGGGAATCGTTGAATGATTGGATTTGATTTAAGCCCTGCGGGGGGACTAATTGGGGGACTATATGATGGAGTAGAAAAAAGCCACTAAATTCAGTAGCTTAATGTTTTTGATTGGCGGAGAGGGAGGGATTCGAACCCTCGATAGGCTATTAACCTATACACACTTTCCAGGCGTGCTCCTTAAGCCACTCGGACACCTCTCCGGAATCAGCTGCGGCCGGTCAGGGGTATCTGGTGCTGGACCGGAGCGCGCTGGCCAGTAAGAATAAGCCAACCCAGGCTTTAACGCAATCCAAACCAACGCAATCCAAACCGATGTCGACATCTGCTATGCCGCAAATCTGTTCCTTCACGCCCACCCAATCAGCCGTCAGCAGCAATTCCGACCAGGATTGCGTTGGTCTTGCCGCGGCGGCCGACCGCTATCGGCTGTATGAACGCGCGGTGCAATGTGCCGCGGCCGAGGTGGATTTTTTCGAGCAACGTTTCCAGCTCTTGCGTGAGCGCCCGGCTCGACTCTTGCGCGAGGACTTTTGTGGCAGCGCGGCGATCTGCTGCGAATGGGTGAGCCGGCACCCGCAAAATCAGGCGATCGGGGTCGATCTCGACCCACAGGTGTTGAATTGGAGTCGTTCCAATACCCTGTCTCGGTTGCCGGCGGAGGCCGCTGCACGGGTGGAACTGCGCAACGAGAATGTACTGACACCTGCGACAGTGCGGCCCGACATGGTGGTCGCGATGAACTTCAGCTATTGGCTGTTTCAAGATCGCGCTATCCTGCAGAATTATTTTCGGCAGGTGCACAGGATGCTCGCCGACGATGGGGTGTTTTTTCTCGATGCTTATGGTGGTTATGATGCCTTTCGAGAAATCGTCGAGGAGCGCGAGATCGTGGACGAGGAGGGCAGTTTTACCTACAGCTGGGAGCAGGCGGATTATAACCCGATCACCGGCCGCATGACCTGCCATATCCATTTCGCGTTTCCGGATGGGTCGCGACTGGCGCGCGCATTCAGCTATGAATGGCGCCTTTGGACCTTGCCGGAAATCCGCGAATTGCTCAGCGAGGCAGGTTTCCACCCTGTGACCTGCTACTGGCAGGGCTGGGACGCCAACGGCGAAGCGGACGGCATCTTCGAGCCGGCTCAGCGTGCCGATGCCGACGCGGGCTGGATCTGTTACCTCAGCGCCGAAAAACAGCCATCGTCGAATGGCGTCAGGTCATAAGGCCGCGGCCTGCCGCGCGAGGACGTAAATCTTGGCGCATTGTTCCAGAAGTTCGATGCGGCGCGCTGCCTGCTCCAGATCCTTGGCCCATGTGTAGCTGCCATGACCGGCGATCAGGCAGATTGGCAAATTCGCCAATGCCTCGCCGATCGTCTTGATGGCCTTGTCCGGCTGTTCCGCGGGATCGGCCGACAGGACCGGCACGCTCCCCAGTACCTGAATGCCGGCAAAATCCAGCGGCTGGAAATCGCGACCACCAAAGCTCACCGCCACGGAATAGGGATCCTGGGCATGCACAAGTACCCTGGCCTCGGGTTGCTCGCGATAAATATGGGCATGAATACGGGCTGCGGTCGGACTGGCTTCGGGTAAGCTGTCTTTATCGATGTGATAGGCGGTCAGATCCCCGCGGCGCGGCGCGCCGTCAAAGCTGCTGCTCATGCCATCAGGTGTCAGCCAGAAATGTTCGCCGATGCGTATTGAGGCGCTGATGACACGCACTTCCGAATAACTGCCTGCATGTCCTTTGAAATGCAGCAATGCGTCCCGCGGATCTTCCCGGGCAAGGCGGCCTTCGGTCAGGCATTGCATAACGAAGTCAGCGATGCTCGCCGGCTCTGCAAGGGGCAATTCCAGCGGATGCTCGTCGCCGGCCAAACGGCTGTCGGTGGCCACGGCGATAATATCATCGTCCTCGGGATACAGCGGTGCCTTACCGTGGGTTGCCCGATGGATCTCGATTTTAGGATATCGGGAGCGGTGGAAGCCCTCCACCAGGATCAGGTCCAGCCGTGCGGCATCGAAGCGCGCCACATATTCGTACAGGTCAGCGTGGGCGATATCTTCGGTCGCGGCCGGATGCTGATCCAGCAATGCCCAGCCTGCGTTCGACGCGAGCATCACCTGTGCTGCGCCGGCCGCGGCAACCTCATAGCTGTCCTTACCCGGGGTATCGATCTGAAAGCCATGATGGGTATGTTTGAGATAGCCCAAGCGCAGGCCGCGTTCGCCGAGCAGGGGCACCAATTTGCGCAAGAGCGTAGTCTTACCAGTACCGCTGGGGCCGACAAAGCCGAGGATCGGGATAGCTCGGGGAAGCGTCCGGGATACGATATTCCTGGTCAGCATGGGATCTCTGTCTGCTTAGGATAAATGAAGGTTCGAAAATAACCGGTACACTCTCAGGTCCAGGCTGGCACAGCGAGAACCGATGCTGGCGCCATCGGGATCGGAATCGACATTTCTCGAGCTGTCAGCAGCGTCTTGGACAAAACGCAGAACCGCAAGCGCAACATGGAGATCGAGCGCAAAGCCTCAATACTGAACCCGATGACAGGCAGGGAGCACCAAGTTCGCGAGAATGGTCGTCATGCGCACTTAGGAACGAGGCGATTGCAAGCCCGATCCCGATTCAACAAGCCTTGACAGCCCATGTGGGCACGGATTTCAAGCAGGGTCCGCACAGTTTGTTGTGGTACTTTTCCCCGGCCTGCCAGCGCCCGGATAGATCGGCGCGCTGATGCATTGTTCGACACATGCGGCCGATTGCCCTTGTACAAAGGCCCAATAAGGGTGCAAACTTTTGCGACTGAATTCATCCAATCATCTTTCCATCTAATACTTCACTACTGAACTGATATGGCGCAGTATATTTACACCATGAATCGCGTCGGCAAAATCGTGCCGCCGAAGCGTGTTATCCTGCGGGATATCTCATTGTCATTTTTCCCCGGCGCCAAGATCGGCGTACTCGGCCTGAACGGCTCCGGCAAGTCGACCTTGCTGAAGATCATGGCTGGTCTCGACACTGAGATCGAAGGCGAGGCGCGACCGCAGCCAGGTATCCACATCGGCTATCTGCCGCAAGAGCCGCGGCTGGACCCCGCCAAAGATGTGCGTGGCAATGTCGAGGAGGCGGTGGCGCCGATTCAGCAGGCTCTGCAAAGGCTGGAGCAGGTATATGCTGCCTATGGCGAGGCAGATGCGGATTTCGATGCCCTGGCGAAAGAGCAAGGCGAACTGGAGGATCTGATCGAGGCCTGCGACGGCCACAACCTGGAGCGAACATTGGAAGTGGCCGCGGATGCCCTACGCCTGCCGCCCTGGGATGCCGATGTGAGCAAATTGTCCGGCGGCGAGCGCCGCCGGGTGGCCTTGTGCCGATTGTTGTTGTCTAAACCGGACATGCTGCTGCTCGACGAGCCCACCAACCATCTGGATGCGGAATCCGTCGCCTGGCTGGAACGCTTTTTGCACGATTACCCCGGCACCGTGGTAGCGGTGACCCACGATCGTTATTTCCTCGACAATGTCGCCGGCTGGATCCTGGAACTTGACCGCGGCCATGGTATCCCCTGGGAGGGCAATTACAGCAGCTGGTTGGAACAAAAAGAAAGCCGCCTGGAGCGCGAAGAAAAACAGGAGCAGGCGCGCATCAAAGCCATGCAGCACGAGCTGGAGTGGGTGCGATCCAACCCCAAGGGCCGGCACGCGAAAAGCAAGGCGCGCCTGGCGCGCTTCGAGGAACTCAGTTCGCAAGAGTTCCAGTCGCGCAACGAGACCAACGAGATCTACATTCCGCCGGGTCCGCGCCTGGGCGACCTGGTCATCGAAAGCGACAATCTGCGCAAGGCATACGGCGATCGGCTGCTCTACGATGGTTTATGCTTCAGCCTGCCAAAAGGCGGGATTGTCGGCATCATCGGTCCCAACGGCGCCGGCAAAACAACCCTGTTTCGCATCCTGAACAACCAGGAACAGCCGGATAGCGGCACTCTGCGCATTGGCGAAAGCGTACAGATTGCCTGCGTAGATCAGAATCGCGATGCCCTGGACGACAACAAGACGGTCTGGGAGGAGATCTCCGATGGGGCAGACAACATCATCGTCGGTCGCTTTGAAATGCCGTCACGGGCTTATGTCAGCCGCTTCAACTTCCGCGGTGGAGACCAGCAAAAACGCATCGGCGATTTGTCCGGCGGCGAGCGCAATCGCGTGCATCTGGCCAAGTTGCTAAAAAGCGGTGGCAACCTACTCTTACTTGACGAGCCGACCAACGACCTTGATGTCGAGACCTTGCGAGCGCTGGAAGAGGCCATTCTGGCATTCCCCGGCTGCGTCGTCGTGATCAGCCATGATCGCTGGTTCCTGGACCGTGTCGCCACCCATATTCTCGCCTTTGAGGGCGATTCCAAGGTGACTTGGTTTGAAGGTAACTATGCCGACTACGAAACAGATCGCCACCGCCGCCTTGGAGATGAGGCCGATCAACCGCATCGTATTCGCTACAGGCCACTGAGTGCCTAACATGCCAAGGGTTGTGCCAAGGGCCATACTGATTCGCCGGCTGAAGTCTGACCTTTCATCCTAGTCGACCGACGACTCGAGCAAATGGCGAAGACAGCCCGATCGCAGACGAATATAACGTATCCATTCCTTGTTGAAGCAATGCTCCATCTCAGCCACTACCCAGGCGGGAGCATGGCCGGCAACACCCTGACAAGATGATGCTCGGATTCCGAGCCATAACGGTGCGTCTTAAATCATGCAGGCACTGAGCCAAAAGACCAGTCGCTTGGGCCTGATTCTGTTGGCCCTGCTGACCTTATCGACAGTCGCTCTGTTTACCGCGGCCAGCGTACAAATTTGGTATGCGACACGCCCAAATCAGATCGCTAGCCTAGAGCTGGATGCCGCCGTATGGTCCCTCGTTGGCACCTTATTCGCCGCATTGTTGCTGTTGGCGCTGAGCCTGGGGCTGGCCATGGCAATCGCCGGGCAACTGTGGCGCATGCAACGCCTTGTCACGCATGCGCAGAGGCTGGCTGCCGACCAGCATAAACGCTGGGAGGCCGTGCTCGAGGCCAGTTCCGATGGCATCTTGTTGGCTGATGTGCAGGACATCGTCGAGCGCGCCAACCCGGCCGCGCAGGTCATGTTCGGTAACCCCAAAGACCAGCTCATAGGTCGAGCCTTGCGCGAACTGGTTCCGGGAATGCCCGGTCCCGAGCCGGGCCAACCGCATGCCGCCGCCGCTGCCGGTAATGGCTTACCCACCTGCTATGATACCGAGATACCAAGCACCAGAGATCGCAGTTTTCGGGCGCATGTTTGGTCAAGACAGCTGCAACTTCAAAACGGCACATTCAGATTGCTTGTGATTCAGGATCTGAGTGCCTCCATCCACCAAACTCAGCGTCTAGAATTCCTGGAGCAGCGTGATGTCCTGACCGGATTGCTGAACCGCAAGGAGTTCGAGCGCCGTATGCAGCGGATGTTGGCCGACTCCGCCGGCAGCCAAACCAACTATGTGCTCTGCTACATCGACATCGATCAATTCAAGGTGATCAACGACACGGTCGGTCATACAGCCGGTGACGCGCTGATCGAGCAACTCGCCGCTCTCTTCGAGGTGAAGCTCAACGATGCAGTCTTACTCGCCCGTCTGGGGGGAGATGAATTCGGTGCACTGTTCATGAACTACTCAGAGGCCCGAGCGCGCGCCCGATGCGATGAGATGCTGCGCAGTATCCGCGCATTTCGATTCACCTGGAACGAGCGCTCCTTCGAGATTGCTGCCAGTATCGGAGTCACCGCCTTTATGCCCGACAACGACAGTGCCGTGGCCGAATTGGCCAAGGCCGACGTTGCCTGCTATGTGGCGAAATTGGCCGGACGCAATCGCGTTCATGTCTACCGCGACGGCGACGAATCCGCAGCGGATCATCATTGCGAGATGCAGCTGGTCACAACCATCTCGGATGCGCTGAACAGAGGGCGCTTTCAGCTCCATGCGCAACCCATCGTGCCATTGGGCAAGAACGGCGCCGGTCTTGCCCATTACGAGATCCTGGTGCGCATGCTGGACGAGAACATGCAATTGGTCATGCCGGGTCGCTTCATCGCCGCCGCCGAGCGTTACAATTTGATGCCCGCGGTGGATCGCTGGGTCATCCGCGAACTGTTCAGTACCCGCGGTGCGCAGTTGCGCACCTGGTATGCCAGCCATCCCGAGCAGTTTTTATTTGCCATCAATCTGTCCGGTAACTCGTTGAGCGACGAAGACTTCCCTGCATTCCTAAAGCACCAGTTCGAAATCAACCGCGTGCCCCCGGCCAGCATCTGCTTCGAAATCACCGAAACCTCGGCGATCGGTAACCTGAGGGGCGCGCGCGGCCTCATGCGCGATCTTGCGGCAATGGGCTGTCGCTTTGCTCTGGACGACTTCGGCAGTGGGCTATCTTCCTACAGCTATCTGCGCGAGCTGCCGGTGAATTATCTTAAGATCGACGGCAGCTTTGTACAGGATATCGGACACAATTCCGTAAACCATGCCCTGGTAGATTCGATGAATCACATTGCTCATGTCCTGGGCCTGAAGACCATCGCCGAATGGGCCGAGGACGATGCCACCATCAAACAACTCGAGTCCATGCGATTGGACTATGCGCAGGGCTATGCCACCGGCCGGCCGATGCTGATCACTGACTGCGATTTCAGCGCCGGAAAGATACCCGGCTGACCTGGCGGATGGATAATCCACGCGCAACAGCACAGAGCATCAAGCAATCGCCTCGCAACAAAGTGCATACGACCATGACTGAATTCGATCAGATCCTGGCGCGCGTCGACAGATTGCTCGATCGCCTGGAGCAGTGGCTGCCGCCCGGCACCGCCCCGGACTGGACTGCGCAGGCCTGGCGTTGGCGCAACAGCGGCGCTCGTGGTTGGCTGGAGGCGGTGCACCGCCCGCATCGCCTGACCCTGCAAGATCTTTGCTGCATCGACGCCCAGCGCGACGCAATCGATCGCAACACATGCCAATTCCTGGCCGGGGCCGGAGCCAACAATGTCTTGCTTTGGGGCTCCCGCGGCACCGGCAAATCATCGCTGATCAAGGCCCTGTTCAACACTTACCGTGACCAGGGATTGCGCCTGATCGAAATCGACAAAAATAACCTGATTCAACTGCCAGACATTCTGGACCTGATTCACCCCCGGCCCGAGCGCTTCATTCTATTCTGCGACGACCTCTCCTTCGATGCCGGCGAATCCGGCTATCAGGCGCTGAAGGCCGTGCTCGAGGGATCGATCCATGCGGCACCGGACAATCTGCTGATCTATGCGACCTCCAATCGCCGCCATCTGCTGCCCGAATTCCAGCAGGAGAACCAGGATGCCCGCATCGTCGACGGTGAGATTCACCACGGCGAGAGCGTTGAGGAGAAAATCGCCTTATCGGACCGCTTCGGGCTCTGGCTCTCCTTCTACCCGTTCAACCAGGCCGAATACCTCAGCATCTGCCATCACTGGCTCGAACGTCTCGGGGCAGATCCGCGGGACATCCAAGGGACAGATCCGCGGGACATCCAAGAGATCGAACGCGCGGCATTACAATGGGCATTGCGCCGCGGCTCGCGCAGCGGTCGCACGGCCTGGCAGTTCGCCCGCGATTGGGCTGGACAGCAAGCGATGCAGGCAGCCCGAGTCGAGTAAAAGCAAGTCTTGCTCATGACAACAAAATCCTGGCCTATACTGTAAACATAGCCATCCGCCATCCGATCACGAACGATGGTTTTGTTGTCTCGTCTCATTCACTTGTCAGGAATACAGCCATGTCTGCAACCCGCATTCGCTATCGCGTCGTCGGACAAGACGATTACATGCTTAACATCGATGTCGAACCTGACGGCCACTTCGCCATCGACTATGGCGACTACACCAGTCATAAGCCCGCCCAGGGCATCATTGACAAAACCCATGGAGAGCGTCTGACAGCGGCCCTGCAGGCCCTCGGCGATTCTGCCGAATATCCGGCACCGGATGGCGCAACTGGATTCATGGCGGAACTGACCGTTGGCGAAGGGCAAACGATGCGCCATTTCCGCTTCTGGGAAGGCGCGCTCCAGCAACAGCCCGAATTGCAGGCCGTGGTCCGAGCCCTCGAAGTGCTCGGATGACCGATCCAAGGCAGGACAACCCGCAATCGCACATCGAGCGCCTGCTGGCGCTCGACAAAGCCCACGCCTGGCATCCCTACACCTCCACCATCGACCGCGACCCGGTCTACCCGGTACGCGCCGCATCCGGCTGTGAAATCGAACTCATGGACGGGCGACGCCTGATCGACGGCATGTCCTCCTGGTGGTGCGCCATCCACGGCTACAACCATCCATTGCTGAATGCCGCCGCCATCGAACAGCTCGGCCAGATGTCGCACATCATGTTCGGCGGCCTCACTCACGAGCCGGCGGTGACATTGATCCAGCGTTTGGTACAGATCACACCGGAGCCATTGCAAACCGTATTCCTGTGCGATTCCGGGTCCGTATCGGTCGAGGTGGCGATGAAGATGGCCCTGCAGTACCAGCAGGCGGCAGGCCAACCGCAGCGGGTGCGTTTTATGACCATCCGCTCCGGATACCATGGCGACACCTTCGACGCCATGTCGGTTTGCGATCCTGTCACCGGTATGCACAGTCTGTTCGAGCGCGTATTGCCAAAGCAAGTCTTCGCACCGGCACCGACAGTACGCTTTGGCGAGCCCTGCAATGACGCTGACATCGCCGATTTCAGCGCCCTGATCTCGAGGCACGCCGAACAGCTGGCAGCGGTGATCCTGGAGCCCATCGTGCAGGGAGCCGGCGGCATGCGCTTCTATTCGGCGCACTATCTGGCCCGCGTACGCGCCCTTTGCGACCAGTTCGGCGTGCTGCTGATCGCCGACGAAATCGCCACCGGATTTGGACGCAGCGGGCGCCTGTTCGCCTGCGAACACGCCGGCATCAGCCCAGACATCATGACCCTGGGCAAAGCCCTGACCGGCGGCTATTTGACCGCGGCGGCGACGCTTGCCACCACGCAAGTAGCGACCACCATCTCCGCCGGCGAGCCCGGCGTCTTCATGCACGGCCCGACCTTCATGGGCAACCCGCTCGCCTGCGCCATTGCCAACGCCAGCATCGACCTGTTGCTGGGGCAGGATTGGCAGGGCAACATCGCACGCATCCAAACTATGCTATCGACAGGGTTGGCGCCCTGTCGCGAGCTGCCAGGGGTAGCCGATGTGCGCGTGCTTGGCGGGATCGGCGTGGTCGAAATGATTGCGCCGGTGCCGATGCGCGAGGTACAGCAGCGTTTTGTCGAACTCGGCGTCTGGGTGCGTCCATTTGGACGCCTGGTCTATCTGATGCCACCCTACGTGATCAGTAACGAGCAACTCCGGCAGCTATGTCAGGCCACCACAACGGTGGTGCAAGCATTCGGTCAGCGCATGGCCGAAGGCACCGCCTGAGCCGACCCCCCGCAGCTCGTGCCGAGGCTCCGAGACTGTGAAGCCATTCCAGAAATACACAAAACGCAGATTAACCATGAAGGACACGCAGGGTGCTGCCTTATGAACATGTTCAACCAAGCATTCAGGATGAAGTTTGATTCACCGCAGAGAACGCAGAGAAGAGCATGCATCCGCCTTGGCCCCTCTGCGCACTCTGCGTCTCTGCGGTGAATAGCCCGCGACCGGACGGTGCAGACGAGCGCGGGTCATCGCTCATCTTGAGTTATCGATGACGACCACGACTGCAAACGGTCTCGCGACCTCCGCAGCAGCGCACCAGGGCAATCCGCCATCGCGCCATGCAACCCAAAACGACAACCATCAAGATACGCCTGATGGAATCTGCCGCATCAGTCGCCCGCAAGCGGGCTCCTACAAGCTCCCGGGGGCAGCCGACGTAGGAGCCCGCTTGCGGGCGACCGGGCAGGCGATGCCAGCAGCCCGTAGGTTAGGATGAGTAACGCATCCCAACGTCACTGCAAACGGTCTCGCGACTTCCGCAGCAGCGCACCAGGGCAATCCGCCATCGCGCCATGCAACCCAAAACGACAACCATCAAGATACGCCTGATGGAATCTGCCGCATCAGTCGCCCGCAAGCGGGCTCCTACAAGCTCCCGGGGGCAGCCGACGTAGGAGCCCGCTTGCGGGCGACCGGGCAGGCGATGCCAGCAGCCCGTGGGTTGGGATGAGGAACGCATCCCAACGTCACTGCAAACGGTCTCGCGACCTCCGCAGCAGCGCACCAGGGCAATCCGCCATCGCGCCATGCAACCCAAAACGACAACCATCAAGATACGCCTGATGGAATCTGCCGCATCAGTCGCCCGCAAGCGGGCTCCTACAAGCTCCCGGGGGCAGCCGACGTAGGAGCCCGCTTGCGGGCGACCGGGCAGGCGATGCCAGCAGCCCGTAGGTTGGGATGAGGAACGCATCCCAACGTCACTGCAAACGGTCTCGCGACCTCCGCAGCAGCGCACCAGGGCAATCCGCCATCGCGCCATGCAACCCAAAACGACAACCATCAAGATACGCCTGATGGAATCTGCCGCATCAGTCGCCCGCAAGCGGGCTCCTACAAGCTCCCGGGGTCAGCCGACGTAGGAGCCCGCTTGCGGGCGACCGGGCAGGCGATGCCAGCAGCCCGTGGGTTGGGATGAGGAACGCATCCCAACGTCACTGCAAACGGTCTCGCGACCTCCGCAGCAGCGCACCAGGGCAATCCGCTATCGCGCCATGCAACCCAAAACGACAACCATCAAGATACGCCTGATGGAATCTGCCGCATCAGTCGCCCGCAAGCGGGCTCCTACAAGCTCCCGGGGGCAGCCGACGTAGGAGCCCGCTTGCGGGCGACCGGGCAGGCGATGCCAGCAGCCCGTAGGTTGGGATGAGGAACGCATCCCAACGTTACTGCAAACGGTCTCGCGACCTCCGCAGCAGCGCACCAGGGCAATCCGCCATCGCGCCATGCAACCCAAAACGACAACCATCAAGATACGCCTGATGGAATCTGCCGCATCAGTCGCCCGCAAGCGGGCTCCTACAAGCTCCCGGGGGCAGCCGACGTAGGAGCCCGCTTGCGGGCGACCGGGCAAGCGATGCCAGCAGCCCGTGGGTTGGGATGAGGAACGCATCCCAACGTCACTGCAAACGGTCTCGCGACCTCCGCAGCAGCGCACCAGGGCAATCCGCCATCGCGCCATGCAACCCAAAACGACAACCATCAAGATACGCCTGATAGAATCTGCCGCATCAGTCGCCCGCAAGCGGGCTCCTACAAGCTCCCGGGGGCAGCCGACGTAGGAGCCCGCTTGCGGGCGACCGGGCAAGCGATGCCAGCAGCCCGTGGGTTGGGATGAGGAACGCATCCCAACGTCACTGCAAACGGTCTCGCGACCTCCGCAGCAGCGCACCAGGGCAATCCGCCATCGCGCCATGCAACCCAAAACGACAACCATCAAGATACGCCTGATGGAATCTGCCGCATCAGTCGCCCGCAAGCGGGCTCCTACAAGCTCCCGGGGGCAGCCGACGTAGGAGCCCGCTTGCGGGCGACCGGGCAGGCGATGCCAGCAGCCCGTAGGTTGGGATGAGGAACGCATCCCAACGTCACTGCAAACGGTCTCGCGACTTCCGCAGCAGCGCACCAGGGCAATCCGCCATCGCGCCATGCAACCCAAAACGACAACCATCAAGATACGCCTGATGGAATCTGCCGCATCAGTCGCCCGCAAGCGGGCTCCTACAAGCTCCCGGGGGCAGCCGACGTAGGAGCCCGCTTGCGGGCGACCGGGCAGGCGATGCCAGCAGCCCGTAGGTTGGGATGAGGAACGCATCCCAACGTCACTGCAAACGGTCTCGCGACCTCCGCAGCAGCGCACCAGGGCAATCCGCCATCGCGCCATGCAACCCAAAACGACAACCATCAAGATACGCCTGATGGAATCTGCCGCATCAGTCGCCCGCAAGCGGGCTCCTACAAGCTCCCGGGGGCAGCCGACGTAGGAGCCCGCTTGCGGGCGACCGGGCAGGCGATGCCAGCAGCCCGTGGGTTGGGATGAGGAACGAATCCCAACGTCACCGCCGTTCCCCAAAGTCTCCTGCGACGTCATCCACATAGCCCCATTCGGCCGTTACCCATGCGGAAGATCCCGGTGAAAGCAAGATCGGAATCGGGGCGTGCTTGCCTAGGCCGGGTTTGATCGCGGAATAATCTCCTTTGCAATCAAGTAATCGATCACCTCCTGAGCCAGTTCGTTCGGCGTGCGTTCACCGGCCAACAGGGTCAACTCCGGCGCTTTCGGTGTCTCGTAGGGATCATCGATGCCGGTGAAGTTCTTGATCTCGCCGGCGCGGGCTTTCTTGTAAAGCCCCTTGGGGTCGCGTTGCTCGCAAATCTCCAGGGGCGTGTCCACGAACACTTCGATAAATTCCCCTGGATGCATGGTGGCGCGCACGCGGTCGCGGTCGAGCCGGTAAGGGCTGATGAACGCCGTCAATGCAATCAAGCCAGCCTCGCAATACAGCTGCGCGACCGCACCAATGCGACGGATATTCTCTTCGCGGTCGATGGCGGTGAAACCAAGACCGAAGCGTTTCGCATAGTCTTCGCCATGGGTCTCGATCAACATGCCGGTGCCGGCGTTGAGCCCGTGGCGCACATTGTCGCCATCCAACACAGCACTGTGGTAGCCTCGCTCGACCAGCAGGTGATCCAACGTATTGGCCAGGGTACTCTTGCCCGAGCCGCTCAGGCCGGTGAACCAGATCACACAGCCCTTGTGGCCGTTAAGGCGCTCGCGCACCTCTCGCGAGACCTGATGTTCATGCCAGGTCACGTTGGTATCGTTCGCCATGGATTATTCTCATTGGAGCAAATGGGAGAATGTCGGCAGCACCGCTGGCTTGGTCATCAACGCAGTGCATAGCGCGGGGGCGCACCGACGACAAAGCCCGGCATTCTAATCCTGAAAAAAGTCACGTACAAGCCGCAATGCCGCCGACTTCGGTAGGCTGCCAGGCACTCTGCCGCGCTATCGCGCTATCGCGGTTGCACCAAAAGCGCGAGCGGCCCCGCAGCCTTGCGCTAGGGCACATCCGCAGCCGCCTCGCCCAGCAGCTTCGGCACCACCAGATCCAACCAACCGGCGATGCGTGCATCGGTCAGGCCAGGCTGCAAGCTCTGGTCCAGGGCCAGGCCGACAAAACGACCGTCACGCACCGCCTTGGAGCGCTTGAACTCATAGCCCGCGATGGGCCAGTCGCCGACCATTTCCGCGCCGAGCCCGGCAAAGTGACTATGCAATGCCATCATCCCGTCGACAAAGTGCTTGGGATAAATCTCCTGATCCCCGAGCCCGTACACGGCGACTCGAATGCCGGTGAAATCCTGTCCGGCCAGGCGCGGCAGAAATTCCAGCCAGCTCGGCTCCTTGGTCTCGCTCTCGATCCCTGGCAGACGCCCCTCGCCATAGGTCGGGGTACCCAGAATCAAAGCCCGATAGGCGAGTAGATCCTCAGGCTCGATGCGATTGACATTCAGCGGTTTCGCCACCCTGTCCTCGCCAAGGCGTTTGCTCAGAGACTTGGCGATCCGTTTTGCGATCAATCGAGTGGTACCGGAATCGGTGCCGAAGAAAATGCCGATCTTGGTCATGGTTGGTCCTCATGGTGGCTGGCAGGTGAAATTGGAGGTTGGCAGGTGAAATAACCGGACCTAGTGTTGCAGGAGATCTCTTGCGCCGCAATAACGGATCGACGCATCCCGGATTCACCCGGCGGAACAGCACGCAAATCCTCCGGCGATTCCGCCGACTAGCGGTTATAAATCACCGGCATCTGCCCCTTCCAGCGCTGCCAGCAGTCCTGATCGACGCTCAATTCGGCCATGAAATGAGCAACATTGATGCGCGATGTCGAGCCCGGATCGAACAGCGCGCTGCGGATCGGCGCTATGTGCAGGCTGTATTCGCTCACCGAATCCGCATCGGTCAGCGTATCCGGTCGCACGACCACCCATTCGAGGGCCTGCTGTGCCTGGCCGATCTCAGTGCGCAGATAATCCGCCGCCTGCTCGTTGTCGGCATGCGGCGGCAGCAACAGCCGCAGCAGGCCGATGACCAGGCGATGGCCCCGGCTCAGCGGCTCGTGCATATCCCGATTGCTCACGCCGGCGCTGTTCATCAAGATCATGCGGGTCGGAACCTCCGCTTTGTTGGCCATGGCCGCGATCGACAGCCGCCGAACCGCGTCCGTCACCAAAAAGCGGGGCTTGCCGAACATACCCTGCCAGCTCATGCGATGCCCCAGACAACAAGCGATTGCCCGGCATCCGTTGACGATCTCCGCCAGCTCGGCGTCGTCGAGTTCCAGCAGATTGACGCGAAGAATAGACAGATGCGAGGACCGGATCAGTTCCTTCGGCAGCACCGCCTGGGGTCGCAGGATGGCCTTCACCCGCTGTCCGCGATCCAGCAACTGTTTGACCAGCAGGCGTCCGGTCGCGCCATTTGCACCCACCACCAGGGTCTGCATTTCATTGATAGACATGGTTATTCTGTAAATCCAAGTCGAGAGATCAAAGCGATAAGAATACAGTATCCACCGATTTCCAAGCGCCGAGACTGTGCAAGTATGCGCGATCCGAGGCGAAGCGCGATTCATCACAGAGAGCACCGAGACACCTGTTGAACTGGGCTTGTTGAATTGGATTGATCGAACCGGATGTATCGAGCCGGGTTTGTGGAACTGAGCGCAACGGTCGCCAGCTCGGTCAGTATCGCCGCGGATGGCAGCGACAGCAAGACCAGAGACCGAGGCAGAGAGACTGTGCAGGTGTGCAGAAGATGATGTTTACCAATGTCAGTATTCACCGCAGAGTGCGCAGAGGGGCCAGGGCGGATGCATGCTCTTCTCTGCGTTCTCTGCGCCTCTGCGGTGAATCGCACTTCATTCACTCTGTCGGTATTCACCGCAGAGACGCAGAGAGCCCGTAGGTTGGGATGAGGAACGAATCCCAACACCGCGTTCTCTGCGTCTCTGCGTCTCTGCGACGAATCGAACTTCATCCACTGTCGGTATTCACCGCAGAGACGCAGAGAGCGCAGAGGGGCCAGGGCAGATGCATGCTCTTCTCTGCGTACTCTGCATCTCTGCGGTGAATCGAACCTGGGTCGGCATCGAAATCCGCAACTTACCAACCAGATCGCAGATGTGCTGTGCAACCTCTGTGTAGGATAGCACCGAGTTCCGCTGCAAGAGCGCCTTGGCGATTCTGCAATCAATGGCTATTATATGTCCGGCCTGGCCATATCCAGGCACATCCGCCAACGCTGCGTGACCGCAGGAATACAATGGACCGGCTCGCACGACTGCTGGTCTCGCCGAACACCTCGAACCGGATACCACTATGCAACTGAACTGGCTGCACATCACGGACTTTCACGCGGGGCAGGGCGGACAAAAGCGGCTCTGGCCCCAGGCACAGCAACTGTTTTTCGAACAATTGCCGGAGCTGCAAGCCGAAAGCGGCCCCTGGGATCTGATCTTGTTCACCGGCGATCTTGCCTTCTCCGGCCAGCCGGAACAATACCATCAGGTGGATGAGTTGCTGGAGACATTGCGCGCAGAGATCTGCAAGCTGCAAGAACAGCCGCCCATACTGCTCGCGGTACCCGGTAATCATGATCTGGACCGCAGCCTGGCCAACGCGGCCCACAACCGTGAAGGTCTGCACAATCATCGGCGATGGATCGAAGACCCGAAGTTACGCGACATCTTCTGGGATTCCGAGACCAGCTCAATCCGCCAAGCGGTCGACGAAGCCTTCGCTGAATACAGCAAGTGGTGGAAACGCCAAGCCGTCTGGACCAAGCCGCCGCCGGGCCTCACTATCACCGAAGGCCTGCTGCCCGGCGACTTCGCGGCAACCTTCGAGAAGGACGGCATCCCGTTCGGCATCCTCGGCCTCAACAGCGCCTTTCTGCAGCTCACGGATGAGGACTATAGGGGTAAACTCGGCATCGGTGTTGAACAGTTTCATGCCGCCTGCGGCGGTAATGGCGTCAACTGGGCGGCAGGGCAGTGCGCCAATCTGTTGATCACGCATCATCCTTGGGCCTGGCTCGAGCCTACTTTCCAGGGGGAGCTACTACAAGAGATCATGGGCGGCCGGCGCTTCGCGCTGCACCTGTGTGGCCATCTGCATCAAACCTACAGCATGGAACAGCGCACCGGCGGCGGCGATGCTCGACGGTTGTTCCAAACCCGGTCATTGTTCGGACTGGAGCGGCATGGCGACGGCTTGCAGCGTCGCCACGGACTCTGCGCTGGCCGGCTCGAGATCGACACGGCATCTGCAACCGGCATATGGCAAGCCTGGCCGCGCATGTACCATCTCACCGGCGACGATTGGGACATCATCCCCGATCCCGACCTCCGACTGGACCCGGCCAGCGGCAGGAGCAGCACCCGGCCCAAGTCGTTCGACCTCCGTCCCGGTTGCATGCGAGCTTCGGCCAAGACCCAGGTACAGCCAGACGTCGAGTCGGTCGCCCAGCCGGATACGGAGCTGGCCAAGGCCATCTCCACAAACCTCAAAGCCGCACCAGGGCTCGCCGAACATCCACCTGGGCGCCCTGAGCTTACGCCGGTGTTTTCCTTTCCCTGGGCCTGCGACTGGGGCGAGGATGACTACGGCCCCTGGGTGGCGTTTCGCATCAAGGGTCTGCGCCAGGTATTGCGCTGGGTACCGCCCGGTGCGTTTCGGGGCGAGCGGCCGGCGCGGGCGATCATCTCGCGCGGTTTGTGGCTGGCGGATACCACTTGCACCCAGGGTCTGTGGCAGGCGGTCATGGGTCGGAATCCCAGCCGATTCCAAGGTCAAGAGCGCCCAGTGGAAAACCTGAGCTGGGATGATGTGCAGGACTTTCTCCAGCGTCTGAATGACATGCTGCCAGGCCTCGAGGCCCGGCTGCCGACCGAGGCGGAATGGGAGCACGGCTGCCGGGCCGGCACCGAAACCGCGTTCTGGTTCGGCGATGCCATCACCACCGATCAAGTCAACTACGACGGTAACCATCCCACCGGTGGCGCTCCCAAAGGAGCGTATCGCAAGCAGACCGTTGACGTGAAGGCGTTGCCCTGCAATGCCTGGGGTCTGTATCAGATGCACGGCAATGTCTGGGAGTGGTGCAGCGACTGGTATGCCGCCTATCCGTCTGGCGAGCAGGATGATCCTGAGGGGCCTGATACGGGCGTTCAGCGGGTCTGTCGCGGCGGCAGCTGGATCGACCACGCCGTCTACTGCCGTTCGGCGCTGCGCTCCCTCAGGCTGCCGGATCTGGGCCACGTCAACCAGGGCTTCCGCCTTGCCCGAGGTCCAGAAGCAGGCCCGGCGGAGCCGGTGCGGAGCAAAGGACAGGAAGATGGGGGATGAGTGCCGCGGTTGCGCAGCCGCGCCTGACAGACGGAGCCGGGGCGGAGTCGGTCTGGCGCGGCTGTGCAACCGCGGGGGGATTGTTGGTAGAGCCCGTAGGTTGGGATGAGGAACGAATCCCAACACCGCGTTCTCTGCGCCTCTGCGGTGAATCGCACTTCACTGTTTGGTATTCACCGCAGAGACGCAGAGTGCGCAGAGGGGCCAAGAGGGAAGCATGCTCTTCTCCGCGTTCTCTGCGCCTCTGCGGTGAATCAAACTGCATCCTGAATGAATGGTTGAACATTCTCCTCTGCGTCTCCGCGGTGAATCGAATCTGCGTCGTCATCGCAATCCGCATCTTATCCGCCAGATCGCAGATGCGCTGTGCAACCTCTGTGTAGGATGGCACCGAGTTCCGCTGCAAGAGCGCCTTGGCGATTCTGCAATCAATGGCTACTATAGGCTCTGGCCTGGCCATATCCAGGCACATCTGACAACGCTTCATGACCGCAGGAATACAATGGACCCGATCACCCCCGGCATCCTTTCAGGCGTGCTCGCCAATGCCCTGACGGCGTTGATCGCCGACAGAGTCGCCGGCGACGCGCAGGACATTGTTCAGCTGCCGCAGCAATTGCGTCCGCTGTTGGCGCAACCGGCGGCTCGGCTCGCGCGCTCGCTCGCTGCCTCACAGCCCACGGATCGGGACCGGCTCGCACACTTGCTGGTCTCGGACGATGTCGAAAAGCTCATTCAGCGCGCCTTTTCTACCGCCGTTGCCGACAATGACGAACCTTCCCTCGACGCCATCCAAGCGGATTTCCGCGCTCTGTATGACGCGGCGCTCGGGCCGGGCGCAACGACCGGGCAGGCCGACAGCCTGTTCGATGCACTTCTCGAAGCCTGCGACACATCTCTTGATGTCGCCATCGACCGCGGCGTGCTGGCCGGTCATGAGGCCAAGGAAGCCCTGCGCCATCGGCGCATCAGCCAGCGCCTTGCGACGCTCGAGCGGAATATTGCGCGGCTGCTGGACGGCAGTTCAGCACAGCAGGCAACCCTGGAACAACTGCTGCCTGACAACCTGCCATCGCTGCAAGGCACGGACAATCTGACTGCTCGACTACTGCGGATGACTCAGCGCGACCGCGAGCGCTCGCTCGATGCGCTCGAACGAAAAGTCGCGGCGCTGACAGATCGATCCCGGCAAACCGAGCTCGAGCTGAGCTCAAACATCATCCCCAATTCCGACCCGCTCCTGGACCCGGACAGCGGTATGAGCAATACCCCGTCCGAGTCGTTACACCGCCGTTCGGGTGACACTGTGGCTTCGACCCCTATCGAATCGGATTCGGACTCTGGCCCAGCGCCAAAACCGGACAAGGACTTGGCCAAGGCCATCTCCACAAACCTCAAAGCCGCACCAGCGCTCGCCGAACATCTACGTGAGCACCCTGAGCTTGCTGGTGCGACGGAGCTGTCCGAAGCGCTGACCCTGCTGCCGCCGGAGCGTGCCCTCAGTGCCTTCTGGGGTGCCGCCCATGACTGTCGCAACGATCATTCCACTGGCTGCTGGCGCGACGATGTTCGCAACAATGCGATCAACATTTTTGGCTTGCTGCTTGGTCGCTTCGTCAGGGCGCAGCAGCCACAGGGCAGCGTGGCCGTTCATCTGGTTCTACCGCCGGTTGCCACTGAAGTCGGTGCAGAGGTGCTATGGCTGCATTGGCGCAAACACAACGAGCGTCCGGAGTTCAAGCGCTGGGGCGGTCGGCTGATCGGGGTCAACAATGTGCTCGGCGGCATCCTTCTGCCGGCAACCAATTGGAACAGCAGCGCTCAGCGCACCCATGACGCCAAGACCGCGCTCTGGAACGCGATCTTTGCAGGCACCTTGAGCGCACCTGCGCACTTTGGCGAACAACAGGACGCAGACCTGCGCAAGCGCTTGGAGTTTGAACGAAGAAGTATCGGTCCGAAGCAGTACGGCACAGTGGACAAAGAGCGCGAGTATGATCCCCTCAACGATGCGGTTGTCCTTGCCGCGCTGTGCGACGATATAGGGCTTCGCGTTTTCCAGATCGATCCTGGCGCAATATCGATGTTCAGTATTTCAGAGCGTGAGTTCGAACAGAACGTCGCCCAATGCTGGCCCACTTTCGAGAAACCTCGATCATGACCGACTTAGTCGATACAGCACACCAACCAAAACCCACCGGCGACATCGACGCCCTGCACAACGGCCTCGCAGTCCCGCTACCCGAAGACGGCCCCTGGCCCGAGGCCTTACACCTGTTCGGCGAGCGCGAGAGCTGGGCGGTCAAGGCCGCCGAAGCCGCCGGTCGGCCGCTGCTGGTACGCGGCGAGCCCGGCACCGGCAAAAGCCAGTTGGCACGCGCCGTGGCCTGTTTCACCGGGCGCTTGTTCATTCCCCAGGTGGTGCATTCGCGCACCGAGCCCGAGGATCTGAAATGGCAGTTCGACGCCGTCGCCCGGCTCGGCGAAGCGCAGGCGCTGGGCGCCATTGGTCCGACCAAGCTCGGCAAATCCTGGGGCAGGAATCGCATTGACCGCGGCTCGCTCCGCCCAGAGCGTTTCCTCACCCCCGGCCCGCTCTGGTGGGCCTTCGACTACGCTGGCGCCGAACAGCAGAACGCGCGTTGCCATCATCCCTGTTCGCCGCCAAACACCGAGCTCGGCGATCCAGAGCGCGGCGTCGTCTTGCTCATCGACGAAATCGACAAAGCCGAGGCGGACCTGCCCAACGGCCTGCTCGAGGTGCTCGGCAACCGCGGCTTCAGCGTGCCCTACCGGCGCGAGCCGGTGTGCCGGCATCGCGACCGCCCGGTGCTGGTGCTGATCACCACCAACGAAGAACGCGAACTGCCCGGCGCCTTCGTCCGCCGTTGCCTGGTGTTGCGCCTGGAACTGGAAAAGGAAGAAACCGCGTTCATCGACCAGCTCGCCGAGCGCGGCGCCCGCCATTTTCCCCGCGACACCTGCGATCTGATCCGCCGCCAGGTCGCCTGCATGCTGTGGAAGGAACGCGGACCGGCCAAGTCCGCCGGCCTGACTCCGCCCGGCCAGGCCGAGTACCTGGACATCCTGCGCGCGCTTGCGCATCTGACCGAAGACGTCGAAAATTCCAAACAACGGGTCGGCAAGCAATTGGACCTGCTCGAGAAGATCGCCGACTTCGCATTGATCAAAAAGCCGCCGGACGCATGAGCGCAGGCCGAACCCAGCGCCAGACATCCATGCAGAAGGCATGGCGCGCCGAGCGCGGCCTCGCCGACCTGCTGATCCTGCGCGCTCGCTGGCCGGATGCAGACCCGGACTTGCTGGCCGACTTGCTGGAATTACAGCGCATTCCCGAGCCGGACCCAGTCGCGGACTCGCCGCCGCCGAGCATGGAGCAACAGGACCGCATCATCGATGCCCAGCAGCCCGACATGGCTGATCGCCGCCCTGCACCGCGCGAGCGGCCCGAGCCCATACCAACGCCAACCAAAGCAGTCGGCGGCCTGGTGTTCTATCGCGTCACCAAGGTACGCGCATTGCCCCAGCAAGACGCGCCCGGCAAGCGCCCGCAATGGTATCTGGATGCCGCACCCATCCCGCCGGACGCGACCGGCAGGGTGCACAACATCCCGCCACCGCCGCCGCTGACGCCCTGGCGCCGGCTCTGGCCCTTCTTTCGTGCCGCCCTCGGCGAAGTCGTCGAGCAGCGCGCGCCGGACCTGGAGCGGCTGGTCCAGCTCAGCGCCCAAGGCCGGATGCCGCGCCGCATCCCGCGCCGCCGGCGGGCGCGATGGGCACCGCAGGCGCAGGTGATCCTGGATTTCTCGGAGCGCCACTGCGAATTGCTCGGTGCCGATGTGCGCGGCCTGATCCAGCCGCTGCTGGATCTGCGCGGCGCCCTCGGCCTGGACCTGTTGGGCTGGACCGATGCCCGGATCGGCCCCTGGCTGCGCTTCGATGTCTCTACCGAACGGTTCCGGCGTCTCGAGACCGCGCCCAAGCCAGCCGATGCCGCCTTGCCGATGCTGATCGTCAGCGATCTCGGCTGCTGCGGAGGCGCCGCCGACCGCACCCCCTGGCGCGACCTGCTCGAGGGCTGCCGCCGCGCCGGTCAGCGCCCATTGGTGCTGTCGCCCTGCCCGAGCCGCTATTGGCATAGCGAGCTGGCGCATGACTGCCGGCTGTTGACCTGGGACCGCGTACACCGCCTGCCGCGCGTCTTGCCGGGGCGCAAGGCGACATCGGCGCCCTGTCCGGAGCAGCCGGCGTCATTGCAACAGGACCGCGGCGCCGAGCGGCTGCTGGACTGGCTGGCCCCCGCCGTCCGAATCGACCCGGCCCTGCTGCGTACATTGCGCTGTCTGCTCGGCCTCGACATCGGCGCCGAGATCGCCGCCTGGCAGCATCCCCACCTGGCCGCGACCAGCGGCGTTCGGGAATGGCGCGACGCCGCCGCGCGGGCATGTCACGAGCCTGGGTTTCGCAGGCTTGGCCCAAGGCGCCAGCAGCTGCTCTCGCAACTGCTCCAGCAGCGACACCAGCGCCTGCCAGACAACATCCGCCTGGAAGAAAAGGCCAACCTGGCGCGCCTGTGCAATGGCGAGGCACCCGAGGTAGACCGCTATCTGGCGAACATGGCGCGCACCCTGGAGGAAAACGACAGCCCAAATCGGGACGCATTGCGCATCTATCTGCATCGACTCCATCTGCACACGGCACCCGAGGACTGGACCAACGAGCGCCGCGTCGCCCTCTACACCCTATTGCACCGGGAGGGTCTGCGCAGGGGCGAGCTGGAATTGCCGGAAGGACTCCAGGCCCCGGCGTACTGGCTGCTCGAGGACGACGCCGAGCCGCGGACATGTGCGCTGGTGCAATGCGGCAACCAACTGATGCTGGTCGGCAGCGAAACGCGCTCGGACCCGTTCGAGCACCAGTCGCGATCCGAGCCCCAACCCGAACCCCAACCCGGCAGCCTGCTGGCCCATCTGCTGCTGACCGATGCGCCGGTACAGGTGCAGCCGCTTGCAACCTCCCAGGCCGAACAGACCGCCGACGCAAGCGCCCCGGCATCCGAGCTCGAGTCCCAGGCAAGGGCAGAGGCGATGGCACAGGCGCCTGCTGCCGAGCGCCCCGGACCGTCCTCCGATCGGCTGGCAATATCCCGTTGGACCAGCCATCCCGCGGACCCGCACAAGCCCATCGCCCTGCCGCGTGCCGGACTCGTATTGCGCGGCCGGGACGCCGAGCTGACCCTGGAGCCGCTCAGCCGCCCCAGCTGGACGCAGCGCATCGGCCAGGACCCTGCCGGGCTCTTTGTCGATGTGCCCCACCGCGGCGGAAGCCGCCGTCTGCGCTGGGTACCCCCAGGCCCGCCGCTCGCCGATGCCATGGATGCCTCCGTGCGCATGTTGACCATTCCCCAGGATGCCTTCTGGGACCAGGACGCCTGGCAGCGCTGGCGCAAAGGCGAGACCCAGCGCGCCGACTGGGCCCAGGGTCACGGCATCGACGACATCGGCCCCTGGGCCGAATTCAGCGTTGGCGGTGTCGTTCAGCGCATGCGCTGGATCTGGCCCGCGGCCTTTTGGATGGGCTCGCCGAAAGCTGAAAAAGGCCGAGAGGACGACGAAATTCTGCACCAGGTGCTGCTGACCCAGGGCTATTGGCTTGCGGACACGGCCTGTACTCAGGCTCTTTGGCAGCAGGTGATGGGCGACAATCCGAGTAGGTTCATAGGAGCCGACCGGCCGGTCGAGCAGGTTAGCTGGGATCAGGTCGCCGACTTTATCCAAGAATTGAACCGAATTGTCCCTGGGTTGGATGCGCGGCTGCCGACCGAGGCCGAATGGGAGCACGGCTGTCGCGCCGGCAACGCAGACCCGTTCTGGTTCGGCAAGAGCATCACCACGGAGCAGGTGAACTACGACGGCAATTTTCCCTACGGCGATGCCCCGAAGGGCCAATACCGCGGCGAAACCGTACCGGTCAAGGCCCTGCCAGCTAATGCCTGGGGTTTATATCAGATGCACGGCAATGTTTGGGAATGGTGTCTCGACTGGTATGATGCCTATGATACCGGCACAGTGCTGGATCCGCTGGGACCAGAGGCGGGCGATCAGCGGGTCTGTCGCGGCGGCTGCTGGATCAACCACGCCGTCCTCTGCCGTTCGGCGCAGCGCTTCATCAGGCTGCCGGACCAGCGCAGCGGCTACCTGGGCTTCCGCCTTGCCCGAGGTCCAGTAACAGGCCAGGCCACTGGTGCGGCGGAGCCGTCACCGGAGCCGGAGAACAGTCAAACAGCGCCAAGCGCGCATGACGCGGCCGACGCCGGACTGACGAAGCGCGAGCGAAGTCTGTCAGGCGTTGGCAGCGTCATGCGGCGTTTAACCAGGTTTTTCCGATCATGAGTTATGGTTTTTTTACGATTCCGGTCGAACAGCCGGCGGTGAAAACCAGGATTTCCCTCTCGCAGCTCGTGTCGAGGCTCGGCCTCGACATGCGGTCTTGGCGACTCTGCCACCTGCGATGGATCGCTGAAGACGGCCGCGGACGCAGCCGGCACCGCGGCGGATGGCAGAGTCATCGAGACCAGATGCCAAGGCAGAGCCCCGGCATCAGCAATGCAAGACAGGAAAAAAGCTGGATATTTCAATCTTTTCTTCATCTGCGTATCATTCATGATCGTCCTGGTTCAAATCCTTCTTTCACGGTTTCGGAGCCTGGGAACCAGCGGGGAAACGCCAATGGCCCCCATTGTGGCTCCAGGTGTGCCCCTCGGCGTACTGGTAGGGGCGGTGGATACCGCGCCGACGGCTCGCCGGTGGACCGTCCCTTTATCTGCCGAGCATCCCGGTGCGACAACGCGACATGATTGATCGATCGCACCTGCTGCCGCCGGTGTTTCCCTTTCCCTGGGCCTGCGACTGGGGCGAGGATGACTTCGGCCCTTGGGTGGCGTTTCGCATCAAGGGTCTGCGTCAGGCATTGCGCTGGGTACCGCCCGGTGCGTTTCGGGGCGAGCGTCCGGCGCGGGCGATCATCTCGCGCGGTTTGTGGCTGGCGGATACCGCCTGCACCCAGGGCCTGTGGCAGGCGGTCATGGGTCGGAATCCCAGTCGATTCCAAGGTCAAGAGCGCCCAGTGGAAAACCTGAGCTGGGATGATGTGCAGGACTTTCTCCAGCGTCTGAATGACATGCTGCCAGGCCTCGAGGCCCGGCTGCCGAGCGAGGCGGAATGGGAGCACGGCTGCCGGGCCGGCACCGAAACCGCGTTCTGGTTCGGCGATGCCATCACCACCGATCAAGTCAACTACGACGGTAACCATCCCACCGGTGGCACTCCGAAAGGAGCGTATCGCAAGCAGACCGTTGACGTGACGGCATTGCCCTGCAATGCCTGGGGTCTGTATCAGATGCACGGCAATGTTTGGGAGTGGTGCAGCGACTGGTATGCCGACGACTATCCGTCTGACGAGCGGTATGATCCCGAGGGGCCTGGTACGGGCGTTCGGCGGGTCTGTCGCGGCGGCAGCTGGTTCAACCACGCCGTCTTCTGCCGTTCGGCGCTGCGCAGCCACAGGCGGCCGGACCGGCGCGGCGGCGGCCGGGGCTTCCGCCTTGCCCGAGGTCCAGAAGCAGGCCCGGCGGAGCCGGTGCGGAGCAAAGGACAGGAAGATGGGGGATGAGTGCCGCGGTTGCGCAGCCGCGCCTGACAGACGGAGCCGGGGCGGAGTCGGTCTGGCGCGGCTGTGCAACCGCGGGGGGGTTGTTGCTAGTGGAGCGGTACAGAAATCCCGAGGCGGTTCGTTGTCGTTGTCGTTGTCGTAATCGTAGTCGTTATCGAGCATTCGGCTAAGACGATTATGACAACGACAACGACAACGACAACGATAACGACAACGACCGGAAACTGTCTCGGAACATCTGCACCGAAGCACTAGCCCGTAGGTTGGGATGAGGAACGAATCCCAACACCGCGTACTTGCGCCCGATCCGCTGGCATCTCCTGCCAGGTCGCCCGCAAGCGGGCTCCTACGGCTGGGAATGTTCGGCTAGCTATTCGAGCCCGTAGGTTGGGATGAGGAACGAATCCCAACGTCACCACTGTTCCCCAAAGTCTCCTGCGGCGTCATCCACACAGCCCCATTCGGCCGTCACCCAGGCTGAAGATCCCGGTGAAAGGATGAAAGCCTGCAATCGATGGCGCGTTGGACATCACCCTGCTCGAGCGGATTGTCATGCACAGAGTCGACATGCCGCTGTCGATCCAAATCATCCCATGCAAATCATCCCGGTTCGGATATTCCCAAAATCGCCTTTGCCAGATGCCCCGCTCGCCCCTTGTTGCGTCGGCTTGCGCGAATCCGCTTGCCATTGGGTAGCCGACGCGAGCAATGCGCTTCGATCAGGCGCCAACGCATCGGATCATCGCTGTCTCTTTCAGCGGCGGAAAAATAGCCGCAGGCGCCACCCAGCGTAGGAGCCCGCTTGCGGGCGACCCTGGGCGATGCCGGCGGATGCGTTACTTCAAGGCGATGACCGGAGAGAAACATACCGAAGCGGCAACCCGCTCAGGGTCGCTGCACAGGCGGGTTGCGGCAACGACAAGGCGGACGAGAAAACGAGCCAGATGGTAGGCTGTCGAAATCTGCGGTCTCACTAAAACAAGCGCTTTCCGGTTTATGGATGCTTAGTCGGTGTCGGGGTCGGTGTCGGGGTCGGTGTCGAGGTCGGAATTCGGGATTGTATCGAGCTGGCTGCTTCGATCGACGAGCGGATTCGATTCCGATTCCGATAGCGACCCCGACACCGATGAGGCTTTCCCAGTGCGTTCGATGATGCAATCCAAGACCCGGAATCGGTTTGGCAGCAAAACTCAGGACATTGCGACAGCCGAGCCAGATGGTCTATTTGTCGACGGAAATCGCCTTATCCCGGCGGCGGTCGGCTCCTCAGCCAACAGATCAGCTCTGCTGCCGCCTCGCCGGCCGCCCGGTGTCCGTTTGCGTTCCAATGGCCGAAGCCGGGCATGCTCCCGGGCAGCCCGTGGAAGAACACCGGGGGTTGGTCGCTGGGCTGCGTCCAGCGCGCCGGCAGGTTGAGCACCGGGATGCGATGAGCATGGGCGATGTCCAGCAGTCGGCGCACCGGATAGCCCAGATCCTCCAGGCCGAGGGCGGCGGCAAATCGCGCCCTGCCCGCGCTGTCCGGATGCACCTGTGCGCCGGTGCCGATCAACATCAACAGCGGTTCGGCAGCAGCGGCGCGCGTCTCTTCGGAGAAGGCCGCCAGGATCCCTTGCATGGTCTGCCAGGCAGCTTCCCAGGCCGGGCTGTTCGGCGGCTGGTAGAGCGCATTGTCCACCCCGGGCTCTTGGGGAGCGCTGTGCTGCTCCGGGTTGGACGCCGCCAGGCTCGCCATGCGCGCGGCATCGCGAGCCTGTATCAGGAGTTGGGCGATCCTGGATTGCTCCCGCAGCCATTGCAGTGCCCGGCCCGCGCGGCGCGTCGCCGAGCGGTACTCCGGCGAGCGCAGAAATCCGTCGTCCAGGCGCATGCCGTCGCGCGCCGGCACGAGGTAGGGTCTCAGGGGTTCGGAATCGAGCGCGCGGACGTTCTCGTTCAGATCATTGCCGATGAACAACGCAAGGATCACCACGTCGGGGGAGAACTGCCTGGCATGGGCTCTCCAAGCGAGCAGCGCTTGCGCCGTGCTGTAGCCGCTGACTGCGAAGCTGAGCACTTCGGTGGACCTAGGGGCATCCCCGGGGGCAGTCCTGGGGGCAATCCCGGGACAGCCAGCGCTGTTCAATTGCGCCGCCATTCTGCGCCACCAGGTCTGCTGCAACGCGACCTGAACCGCCTCGGTGAAAGAGTCGCCGAGCACGGCGATCCGCAGGCTGCCCGCAGGCTTGGTCAGCCTGTGGTCGAGATCGCGAAACCCGAGCGCGTTGGTCTCCACCAGCGCGCGCCCTTCGAACCGCTGCCAGGCTGCGCTGTCTGGCGGCGGACGCCAGCCGAGCACCGGGTCGGGGCGCTTCGAAAACGCCCAATAATAGGATTGGCCGGCAAGGCGCAGGCCGATTTCACCAAGCAACAGGGCAATCAGGGTCGCGGCGACGGCGAGCAGAAGGGAGCGGTACAAGGGTAAACCTGCCTGTGCCGGGCTTGGTTGCAAATGGTTGAGAAATCCAACTGCCTCTGGGCCTCTCCTGCGGATCGAAGACGGTGCGGTAGGGATTGGCCCCGGAGCCCTGACATTCGCCCCAGACAAGCCCGTCGCCCAGCGCCCGAGTCGGCCACTTCGCGGGCTGGAGCAATGTGTTGGCCGCCTGCAATGACGGCTGATCCGGGGCTAAAGCGGTCAATTGATTGATATCGAGGGTCATCCGGCCGGGAGAGTGCCTAATCGATGCATTGCGGCTGGATTTTACGCCCGCGCCGGCTGACCTGGCAATCTCGGATGCAAAACTTCACCAGCCGTGGGATTTGGACGACGTAGGAGCCCGCTTGCGGGCGACCTGGCAGGTGATGCCAGCGGATCGGATGCAAGCGCGGCGTCTTATCCCCGGAGAAGGGTGCTGCCTTCAACAACTGCAAAGATGCACCGCAGAGGCGCAGAGTTCGCAGAGGGGCCAGGCGAATGCATGCTCTTCTCTGCGTCTCCGCGGTGAATCCAACTTCATTCCGGTCGCATAGCCGAACATTCCCAGCCGTAGAAGTCGGACGACGTAGGAGCCCGCTTGCGGGCGACCTGGCAGGTGATGCCAGCGGATCGGACGCAAGCGCGGCGTCTTATCCCCGGAGAAGGGTGCTGCCTTCGACAACTGCAAGGATTCACCGCAGAGGCGCAGAGTTCGCAGAGGGGCCAGGCGAATGCATGCTCTTCTCTGCGTCTCCGCGGTGAATCCAACTTCATTCCGGTCGCATAGCCGAACATTCCCAGCCGTAGAAGTCGGACGACGTAGGAGCCCGCTTGCGGGCGACCTGGCAGGTGATGCCAGCGGATCGGATGCAAGCGCGGCGTCTTATCCCCGGAGAAGGGTGCTGCCTTCAACAACTGCAAAGATGCACCGCAGAGGCGCAGAGTTCGCAGAGGGGCCAGGCGAAAGCATGCTCTTCTCTGCGTCTCCGCGGTGAATCCAACTTCATTCCGGTCGCATAGCCGAACATTCCCAGCCGTAGAAGTCGGACGACGTAGGAGCCCGCTTGCGGGCGACCTGGCAGGTGATGCCAGCGGATCGGATGCAAGCGCGGCGTCTTATCCCCGGAGAAGGGTGCTGCCTTCAACAACTGCAAAGATGCACCGCAGAGGCGCAGAGTTCGCAGAGGGGCCAGGCGAATGCATGCTCTTCTCTGCGTTCTCTGCGTCTCCGCGGTGAACCCAATCGTTTGTATCCGGTGCATTGGCGCCGGCGGCAGAGCCGCCGGGCATGCAACCCGGCAACCTCGAGGATCAGAACCGCACCCGCACCCGATAGGTCAACAGACTCTTGCCCTCGGCGGGAATCTCCATCCTCCATTCAGCGGTACGCGCATTGACCTTGTCGTGGGGGATGCTCTCGTTGAGCATGCTCCAGTCGCCACCGATGGTCTCGCGTAAAATGACCTTCTGCGGCTCGGGTTTGGCATTGCGCACCTCGATTTCATAGGCACTTTCGAACTCGTACTGCCAGGGGCCGGTGCCGGAGCGCTTTTTGAACTCGGTTTGTTTTTTGTCGGCACTGATGTCGAAGGACTTGCCCAGCAGCAGCCTTAGGGTCTCGTTTTTCGGCGTGTGGTCGATGCGGTCCTCGCCGATGAACTGCACGTTGCCGCCGGTATCGCGCTTGTAGATACGCACCACTCCGGCCGGCAGCGGCATGCCGAGATTGGACGCGGCGTTGTTCGCCAAGGTCAAATAGACGTTGACATCCAGATCCTCGGTCAGGCCTTGACGCTGCTGCCGAAAGCCCGCCTGACTGCCGCTGATCAGCAATTCCTTGTCCACCGTCACGTCGGGAGCGTTCAGCAGCGAGACCTGTTTGGATTGATTGTCGGCAATGGTGGTCGGAAAGCCCAGGGTGTACAGGTGATATTCGAACAGCGCCTCCTCGGCCATCGGTGGGGGTGGCGCGGCCATGGCACGCGCCATCGGGGGCGCGCTCTCCATCAGCACGTCCGGCTGTACCTGATTGACCTCGCCGGCAACCAATTGCAATTTGGCATTGCGATAGCTGGTGCCGCTGCGGTTCTCCAATGTGACCCAGCCGGTCAGATCCAGCTGTTGTTCATTCGGCCCCAGTTCGCCCACATAGTCTGCCTGCCAGCTCAGGCCGCCGGTCAGGTAGCTCAGCTCCAATGTGCGTTTCTCCTGGTCGGCGGCATCCTGGCCCAGGTTCAATGTCAACACCAGGGTTGGACGATCGCGCAGATTGGATGGAATGTCGCGATAGACGATGCGCCCGCCGAGGCCGACCGGCAATCCGCCGACGGACTTGTCGAAGCTGCCGGTCTCGATGCGGTCGCCGATGCGCAGGACCACGCCGTTACTGGCGGCCAGCACGGTGGCCTGCTCCTCGGTCTGTTCGCCGGTGGTGGGATGGGTTCTGATCAATCCCACCTGGCGACCGACGTACTTTTCCAGCAATTTTTCCGGTGTCAACAGATCGAAATCGAAATTCTGTTCGATGACCACCAGCTCGCCGCCGTCCACATCCCGCAACAATGCGGTCTGCGGGCGAATGCGGGCGCTGACGTCGCGAAATGCCAGATCCACGCGCCCGGCGGGCAAACTCAGCTGGCGTTGGTCCTTGACCAGCGCCAGATCCTGGTTATAGATGGTCACCGCCACTGCCTGCTGATCCTCCAGGTTGCTGCGCAATTCGGCCGCTTCCGGGTCGGCCTGGCGTTCCTGTGGCTGATTGCCCGATGGGCTGTCGGCTTGCTCCAAGGCTGGGTTTGTCATTGGATTTGCGGCCTGATCTGTATTGGGCTCGTTGGATTGACTCATGGCGAATTGAACGCTGAACGGAAAGCCGAGCATAAGCAGCATCGGGGCAAACAGCCCGGCAGTTAGGCGATGACGCGACCTCATAATTCGATCTCCTGATTGCGATTGACTGGCGGTGAGCGCGTTCACCGCCCCTGAGCGCAAGCATACGCCGTCTCGGCGCTTGCTGGATGAGCAGGATACCGTATCGGGGCTGAGTTCTGAGGTATCCCCAGATAGTCTGCTGCTGTAACAACGCCTTAACTTGCCCTGCTGGGGGTGCTGCCTGCAAAGAATGTAAGGATTCACCGCAGAGGGGCCAAGGCGCCTCGCCTGCAAGTGGACCTTGGCCAGCCCTGGGAGCCGGTCGGCGTAGGAGCCCGCTTAGGGCGACCCGGCAACTGATGCCAGCGGAGCGGACGCAAGCGCCGCGCCTTGCCTGGGAGAATAGCTCTAGGCCAGTGTCTTCTCAACGAATCAACCGAGGATACCCCAGCGCGACTTGATCGGGATTGGGATAAGCGATACCGTCGAACACCATGAACCCCAGAAATGACATCGCGTAGGGCCGCTCCGGGATCGGTAGGAGCCCGCTTGCGGGCGACGGAGAGTTTGAGGCAATCGCGACGGTCGCCCGCAAGCGGGCTCCTACCCAGGGCCGAGCGCATGGTTGGTGTGCAGGTCTTTCGATCGATGAGTTTCGGGCTGTCGGCAGAGCTGACATCGCGTATGGCCGCGCCGGGATCGGTAGGAGCCCGCTTGCGGGCGACGCTGAGCCTGAGGTGACCGCAGCGGTCGCCCGCAAGCGGGCTCCTACCCAGAGCCGAGCGCATGGTTGGTGTGCAGGTCTTCTGATCGATGAGCTTCGGGCTGTCGGCAGAGCTGACATCGCGTATGGCCGCGCCGGGATCGGTAGGAGCCCGCTTGCGGGCGACGCTGAGCCTGAGGTGACCGCAGCGGTCGCCCGCAAGCGGGCTCCTACCCAGGGCCGAGCGCATGGTTGGTGTGCAGGTCTTCTGATCGATGAGCTTGGGGCTGTCGGCAGAGCTGACATCGCGCGTTGCGGCTCCGGGATCGGTAGGAGCCCGCTTGCGGGCGACGCTGAGTCTGAGGCAACCGCCACGGTCGCCCGCAAGCGGGCTCCTACCCAGGGCCGAGCGCATGGTTGGTGTGCAGGTCTTCTGATCGATGAGCTTGGGGCTGTCGGCAGAGCTGACATCGCGTATGGCCGCGCCGGGATCGGTAGGAGCCCGCTTGCGGGCGACGCTGAGTCTGAGGTGACCGCAGCGGTCGCCCGCAAGCGGGCTCCTACCCAGGGCCGAGCGCATGGTTGGTGTGCAGGTCTTCTGATCGATGAGCTTGGGGCTGTCGGCAGAGCTGACATCGCGTATGGCCGCGCCGGGATCGGTAGGAGCCCGCTTGCGGGCGACGCTGAGCCTGAGGCAACCGCTACGGTCGCCCGCAAGCGGGCTCCTACCCAGGGCCGAGCGCATGGTTGGTGTGCAGGTCTTTCGATCGATGAGTTTCGGGCTGTCGGCAGAGCTGACATCGCGTGTTGCGGTTCCGGGATCGGTAGGAGCCCGCTTGCGGGCGACGCTGAGCCTGAGGTGACCGCAGCGGTCGCCCGCAAGCGGGCTCCTACCCAGGGCCGAGCGCATGGTTGGTGTGCAGGTCTTCTGATCGATGAGCTTGGGGCTGTCGGCAGAGCTGACATCGCGTGTTGCGGCTCCGGGATCGGTAGGAGCCCGCTTGCGGGCGACGCTGAGCCTGAGGTGACCGCAGCGGTCGCCCGCAAGCGGGCTCCTACCCAGGGCCGAGCGCATGGTTGGTGTGCAGGTCTTCTGATCGATGAGCTTGGGGCTGTCGGCAGAGCTGACATCGCGCGTTGCGGCTCCGGGATCGGTAGGAGCCCGCTTGCGGGCGACGCTGAGTCTGAGGCAACCGCCACGGTCGCCCGCAAGCGGGCTCCTACCCAGGGCCGAGCGCATGGTTGGTGTGCAGGTCTTCTGATCGATGAGCTTGGGGCTGTCGGCAGAGCTGACATCGCGTATGGCCGCGCCGGGATCGGTAGGAGCCCGCTTGCGGGCGACGCTGAGTCTGAGGTGACCGCAGCGGTCGCCCGCAAGCGGGCTCCTACCCAGGGCCGAGCGCATGGTTGGTGTGCAGGTCTTCTGATCGATGAGCTTGGGGCTGTCGGCAGAGCTGACATCGCGTATGGCCGCGCCGGGATCGGTAGGAGCCCGCTTGCGGGCGACGCTGAGCCTGAGGCAACCGCTACGGTCGCCCGCAAGCGGGCTCCTACCCAGGGCCGAGCGCATGGTTGGTGTGCAGGTCTTCTGATCGATGAGCTTCGGGCTGTCGGCAGAGCTGACATCGCGCGTTGCGGCTCCGGGATCGGTAGGAGCCCGCTTGCGGGCGACGCTGAGCCTGAGGCAACCGCCACGGTCGCCCGCAAGCGGGCTCCTACCCAGAGCCGAGCGCATGGTTGGTGTGCAGGTCTTCTGATCGATGAGCTTCGGGCTGTCGGCAGAGCTGACATCGCGTGTTGCGGCTCCGGGATCGGTAGGAGCCCGCTTGCGGGCGACGCTGAGCCTGAGGTGACCGCCACGGTCGCCCGCAAGCGGGCTCCTACCCAGGGCCGAGCGCATGGTTGGTGTGCAGGTCTTCTGATCGATGAGCTTCGGGCTGTCGGCAGAGCTGACATCGCGTGTTGCGGCTCCGGGATCGGTAGGAGCCCGCTTGCGGGCGACGCTGAGCCTGAGGTGACCGCCACGGTCGCCCGCAAGCGGGCTCCTACCCAGAGCCGAGCGCATGGTTGGTGTGCAGGTCTTCTGATCGATGAGCTTCGGGCTGTCGGCAGAGCTGACATCGCGTGTTGCGGCTCCGGGATCGGTAGGAGCCCGCTTGCGGGCGACGCTGAGTCTGAGGCAACCGCCACGGTCGCCCGCAAGCGGGCTCCTACCCAGAGCCGAGCGCATGGTTGGTGTGCAGGTCTTCTGATCGATGAGCTTGGGGCTGTCGGCAGAGCTGACATCGCGTATGGCCGCGCCGGGATCGGTAGGAGCCCGCTTGCGGGCGACGCTGAGCCTGAGGTGACCGCAGCGGTCGCCCGCAAGCGGGCTCCTACCCAGAGCCGAGCGCATGGTTGGTGTGCAGGTCTTTCGATCGATGAGCTTCGGGCTGTCGGCAGAGCTGACATCGCGTGTTGCGGCTCCGGGATCGGTAGGAGCCCGCTTGCGGGCGACGCTGAGCCTGAGGTGACCGCAGCGGTCGCCCGCAAGCGGGCTCCTACCCAGAGCCGAGCGCATGGTTGGTGTGCAGGTCTTCTGATCGATGAGCTTCGGGCTGTCGGCAGAGCTGACATCGCGTGTTGCGGCTCCGGGATCGGTAGGAGCCCGCTTGCGGGCGACGCTGAGTCTGAGGTGACCGCAGCGGTCGCCCGCAAGCGGGCTCCTACCCAGGGCCGAGCGCATGGTTGGTGTGCAGGTCTTTTGATCGATGAGCTACGGGCTGTCGGCAGAGCTGACATCGCGTGTTGCGGCTCCGGGATCGGTAGGAGCCCGCTTGCGGGCGACGCTGAGCCTGAGGTGACCGCCACGGTCGCCCGCAAGCGGGCTCCTACCCAGAGCCGAGCGCATGGGCGTGATCTACGCAAGGGGCGTTGGTCGGAGACCGGGCAGATATACCTGATTACGACGGTGACGGACCGAAGGCGGCCGGTATTCCGAAATTTCTGGTGTGCACGTCTTTTGATCGATGAGCTTCGGGCTGTCGACGCCTTGGATTGGTCGACAACCTGGGCGTTTGTTGTCATGCCCGATCATCTGCACTGGCTTGTAGCATTGAAGGAGGCCGATCTGTCGCGACTGGTTTTGCGAGTGAAGTCTCGTTCCACAATCGAGATCAATCGCTTTCTTGGCCGGAGCGGACGGATGTGGCAGAAGGGTTATCACGACCACGCGATACGACAAGAGGAGGATCTCCGAGGGGTCGCGCGGTATGTGGTGGCTAACCCGGTACGCGCGGGGCTGGTGCAGTCGGTCCGCGATTATCCGCATTGGGATGCGCGATGGGTATGAGCGGGTCTGGTCGCCCGCAAGCGGGCTCCTACCCAGGGCCGAGCGCATGGTTGGTCTGCACATCTTTCGATCGATGAGCTTGGGGCTGTCGGCAGAGATGACATCGCATATTGCCGCGCCGAGATCGGTAGGAGCCCGCTTGCGGGCGACGGAGAGCCTGAGGCAATCGCGACGGTCGCCCGCAAGCGGGCTCCTACCCAGGGCCGAGCGCACGGGTGTGATCTGCGCAAGGGGCGTTGGTCGGAGGTAGGAGCCCGCTTGCGGGCGACGGAGAGCCCGTATCCCGATCCCGATCAGGCAACGCCGGGCGGATTGCCCCCTTTGTCGTGCGAGCCCTGGTCGGTGGAATTCTGGTCGGTTGCGTCCTCGTCGTTTGTCTCATCGACGACGGTGGTCTTGTCGGCAGAGGTCGGATCTTGCGAATAGGACAATTGCGGTCGTTCCGTGTCGGCATGCGTATCCGACGCAGCCGTGGCGTCCGCATCCCGCGTGTCGGCGATGGTTCCGAGCTTGGTCTGCTGCGCATGGCTGGTCGGACTCCCGCTCCTGGGCCGGGAGCAACACAACAGCAACGCTAGGGTCTGGGCCATGAACAGACACGCGAGCGCCGGTAGCCCCCACAGCAGCCATGTCATGGGGTTGCCCCATGCGCTCCCCCATGCGCTCCCCCATGCACTCCAGGACAAGAGTCTGTCCGACAGGCTCGGCGTCGGCCGTATGTCCTCGACCGCCTGCCTGCCCGCTGCTGTATCCAGCCATCGTTCGACCTCTTCGATCAACGTCGAGGCGGTGTTGTAGGCCAACACGACGTATTCCTCACGGGAGTAGCCATACAGGGGCGGCAGCACCGCATACTGATCAGGATGCAGGCCGACACGCGGTAAATCCTGGTGCAGCATGTCCAGGAGCATCACCTCGTCGGAAGCATAGGCGTCGATGGCATCGTCGTTGCGCAGGCCAAGCGCCAGCTTTTGCACCGCTTCGGTGCGATTGTTCAGGCCCACGAAGCGAGCATTCGGCAAGACTGATCCTGGAGGGCGAGCGCGAGGCCGAGCAACAACATCGGTAGAGCGAGCAGGGGATTGAGCGAAAACTCGAATAATAGGAAAAATGCAGCAGCAACTGCCAATAAGGCGGACAGCTTGGTGCGTGAACGTACTTTGCGGATGGGCCGCGACAGATCCACGCGCCGATAACGGTTCAGGTCTTTCAATCGCTGTTGCGGTTCAGGCCAGATATCCTTCGGGGCCTCCTCGGAGAACACCCGGCGATATTCCGCAAGGCTACCTTCATACTGCGTCAGGAACTGCTCGCGATCGCGACCGCCACCATCCATGGATCCTGTTGTGCTTCCATCGGCAGCAGCAGAGTGCTGGTAACGTATTTGCCTTTTCCGGAAGCTGTCCAGGACGATGAAAGTCGGAAGACAATGGATGAAGCCTGTTTTAGATAAAAACCCCATACGCGTATTATTGGGCCATTGCAAGGTGCAGAGGACAATGAGACCGAAACGGGGAAACCGAGGGCAGGGCTCATAACTGCTCCTTTAGGACTGAGACGATCTATACTTATCTATAAAGAGGGAAAAGAGATGAGCCAAGATCGGCGAGGCCGCGCAACGGCTAGGTTATGCCCTGAGGCTCGGCGTAGGAGCCCGCTTGCGGGCGACCCGGCAGAGGATACCAGCGGATCGGACGCGAGCGCCGTGCCTTTCCCGGGAGAAAGGCTGTAGACCACTGTCTTCTCCACAAATGAACTGAAGATACACCGGGGTGCAACCCGCCTAGCGCGACTTGATCGGGATCGGGATCGAAAAGACATGAATTGCGGCAATGGTATGGATCGCGATCCGAACGTTGCCAGGAACATCCTGGCCCCTGGTCTGGACAGGTTACAGCCGGACCTTAAATGCACGCACCAGGACTCTAAGACCGCTTCGGTGGCAGCTCTACTGACTGCGTGAATAGGTCGAGATTGTCCTCGATGAGCTAGGCTTTCCAAGACTTCTGTAACCGCATGTTTCGATGAATCTTGCTCAGTTAAAAACTGGGTCTAATCAACCTCGATTGGAGTACTTGACATGGCAAAAGAGAGCAAAAAACACGACGCGAAAACAGACGGAAAGCAACCGTTATGCACAATACCAGGAACGCCGGTTCGGCCGCTGGAAGCAAATATCAACGATCGACGCGCATCGCTTATTCGTATCAGCGAGAAAAAATGGGTCAACGGCACCCTATTGCACTATTGTTTTCTTGATGAGCCTTCAACCTGGCGCGGAGGCGACGATCAAAAAGATGCGGTTCGCAATGCCTTTTCGGAATGGAAACAACTTGGCATTGGCCTGGTATTCAAAGAGGTCACCAATCCCAGAGATGCGGAAATTCGCATTGGTTTTAATCAGGGTGACGGTTCCTGGTCCTATGTTGGTCGGGATAATGTGGATTATGCGACCGATCCCGATGAACGCACAATGAACTTCGGCTGGGATTTGACCACGGATTATGGACATGACACCGCCTTGCATGAAATAGGCCATGCGCTTGGGTTTTCGCATGAGCATCAAAACCCGAAATCCGGCATTCAATGGGATGAGCAGGAAGTGATCGACTATTTTGCCGGCTCGCCTAATTATTGGTCAGAGGAGCAGACCCGACACAATATTCTTCGCAAACTGAGCGAGAATGAAACAGGCGGGTCTAATTGGGATAAAGACTCCATCATGCATTATCAATTCCCCAGCGGACTCATTATCAAACCTGAAAAATATCAGCATCAGCCTCTGATTCCAGAAGCCGGTTTATCGCCCACGGATATCGTCGAGGCGCTGCGATTTTTTCCAGCTCTGGAGACCAATTTACCGGAGCTGCGTCCCTGGGAATCACACCGCATTCGGATTGGCGTAGGCGAGCAGATCGACTTCGTGATCAAACCGAAGTACAGCCGCGAGTACACCATGCAGACCTTCGGCAAAATGGATACCGTCATGGTTCTTTTTGAAGAGATCAGGGGCGAAAACGTCTACTACGACGGTGACGATGACAGCGGGACATCGTTCAACGCCAAAATAACTGCCCGCTTGGTGCGTGAACGCAGCTATGTGCTGCGCATACGACTCTACTATTCAGAACAAAAAGGCGAAGGCGCACTGATGATGTGGTAGCTGTCAGATCCGATCGCCGTTAATGGACGATGAAGACGAGACCGATTCCGAACGTCAGCGCCAAAACGCTACAGACCAGGATCAGGCGCAAGGCCTGCTCGAGGTGGCGGGCTTCGAGATCGGCCGGCCAGTCTTCGTCGCCCAGGAACGCCTCGTTGACGATCTTGCCCTGATAGCTGATCGGGCCGATCAGCCGCACCCGCAGGGCGCCGGCGCAGGCAGCCTCGCTCCAGCCCGAGTTTGGACTCGCCAGCATTCCGCGCCAGCGGCGGGCGGCATCCAGGGCTAGGCGCGGATGCAGACGCAGCAGGAATGCTGCCAGAACGATCAACGGCACCGACAGCCGCGCCGGTAGCCAATGGATCAGATCGTCGGAGCGGGCCGCGGCCCAACCGAAGCGGCGGTAGCGCTGGTTGTTGTAGCCGACCATGGAATCCAGGCTGGAGACCGCCTTGACCAGAATCAGCCCCGGCAGGCCGAACAGACATAGCGCCCAAAGGGGCGTTAGCACGCCATCGGTGAGGTTCTCCGATAGGCTCTCGATGGTTGCACGAACCACGGCGCCCCGGTCCAGCCGCTCGGTATCGCGGCCGACCAGCATGGCGACCTGGCGCCTTGCCTCCGGCAGGTCTGCCAAATTGACCAGAACCCGGCGCCCGTGCGCCAACAGGTCGTGCAGACAGAGCAGACTGTAGGCGATGAAGGCGTCCCAAGCCCAGGCCGCCCAGGGGTATCCCCACAGGAGCCAGGTTGCGAGCAATTGGTGTATGCTCCACCAGGCGAGCAGCGCCGCCCCCACCACCAGCAGCCAATGCAGGATGCCGCCAATAAAGCCGTCCAGCCCGACGGCAAACAGGGTTTTCTCCCAGCGGATGCTGCAAGCGCCGAGCAGCCGGATCGGGTGCAGACGATAGACAGGATCGCCGAACAGAGCATCCGCCAGGCAGGCAGTCAGCACCAGCGCCAAATGAGACATCAGTTCCATTTGGCGGAGAAGCCGCGGATCACGGCCAAGGCCGCAAGGCTGCCCGAGTCATATCCCTGGTGGGCTTGCAGATCCTGTCGGAATTCGGCGAAGCGAGCGGGTTGAACCGCGACGGAGGCGGCCAGCAGCGCCGCCTGGTTGAGAATGGCCTCGCGCGCGACTTCTCGGTGCAGAATACCGACCTCGGCCAGATCGATGCTCTCGGCCAGGCAATAGGCGGCGGCCGCACTCTGCGGATCGTGTATCACCGCCAGCAGATTGCGTTCGAACAGCTCCGCCTCATCCGCGGTCAGTTGCCTGCGCGCCTGCTGACGCAGCGCCTGCTCATCGCAGCCATGGCGGGCGAGGGCGCCACAGAGGGTGCGGCGCAGCTCCGCGCAGACACCATTTTGCAGCAGCAGGCAGCGGCTCACCGCATCGCGGGTGGCGCGCCCCAACAGCTCGCCGAGGCTGTTGTGGCCACCCACCCAGCGACGCTCCCAGTCGGCGTCGCCGCTGGCCAAGGGTGCGGCAATGGCGATCTGGTCGGTGCCCGTTCCGGTGGCCAGGCCGGATGATTGCAGACTGGGCATGCGCAGATCGAGGACGGCGACGCTCTTGCCCTCGGTGACCATGGTCGCGGCCCGGACCAGCGCGGCAGGCGTGCAGGGCCGATTGATAAAAACCATGGTCACGATGGTGCCGCCGTGGTTTGCAGCGGCGATTTCGTTGGCGTCCGCGACGCCGGTCTCGGGTCGGGTTGTCGCGTCGATTCTGCGATTGCCGCTGTTGGTCTCGTGCCAACCGGCGGCATCTCCTGCACGGGTGGCATTGCCGAGCACCCCGGCGGTGGCGACGACCTGCACGCTCAGCTCCTGATGGCTTGCTTCGGCGAGCACCGCACATTGCATGTTGGCCGCCGTGCTCATCAGGGCTGTGGTTGCTCCAGGCGCTCCCGCTTCCTCGCAGGCGCGATGGTGGTAAGCATCCAGCCCCAGGCCGGCGACCAGCTCATGACGGCTTGCATGGCCACTGCCCTCGCTGCTCTGGTGGTTGCAGATATGGGTCAGATCCTCGCGCAGACCGCCGTTGACGGTGCAGTTGCTCAGAACCCGGTGTCGGCGCCTGAGAGCGGCACACAAAAAGCGCCCCTCGCGTTTGATCTCGTATTGGTCGTTTTCGTACAGCAACATGCGGTAACTTGGTCCCCTGGGTGGCAATCCCGGGCAATTCTCCGGCAAACCCCGCCGACAGGCAAGCAGCCGAATCTGCCGGCGCTTGACCGGCCATTTCCTGCGCGTGTAGTATCCGTCTCGATGGTTCCCCCAAGGGGGTGAAAATGGGAACAGGGTGCGGACGCTGATTCAACGTCTTGTCCAATGCCCTGGCTGTCCCCGCAACTGTAGGCGGAAAGTCCGCGCTTAGGCGATTTCTGTCGAGAAACAGACCACCTGACTCGTCTTTTCGTTCGGCCTCGACGTTGCAGCAATCCGCCCATGGATCGACCCTGGGCAGGTTGCCGCTGCGCGAAGGCGAACGAAAACCCGGCGCCGGTTGCTGTGTTTCTCTCCGACAATCGCCTGATCCGATGCCACTGATCCCATGCCGGGATCGGGAAGGCCAAGCGCTGGGCGACGACCCGCGAGCCAGGAGACCTGCCATCATCTGCATCGCCTACCTTCGGTCGGGGTCTGTCGGAGGTGCGGTTTGCCGTGTTGGCGATGCCCTCGGGGCATAGTTGCCAGAAATGAGCAGGCCGGTCGGCATCCTGAACGCACTCCTGAACGATCTTCAGCGTCGCGCCTGAACTCTTCTCTTTTCCCGTTGCAACGGACCGAATGCAGCCGCCGTCATCGCGCGCTCGTCCGGCCCGTTCCAGGCAGCGAGACCCAACAGAGATGCGCAATGCAGCCTAACAGCATGACCGTGGAGATCAAGACATGAGCGTGACCCTATACATTTGTGCGACCTGTCGCAGCAGCCGCAGCGCCGAGCACGACGTCGACGGCAGGACAGGCGGCGAGTTGCTTGCCGACGCCTTGCAAATCCAGCGCAACGACAGCAAAGACGCAGACCTCCAGCTGCGCCGTTTCGACTGTTTGCAGGCCTGTAGCCGCCACTGCGTCGTGCACCTGCGCTCGCCCGGAAAGATCGGCTATGTCATCGGCGGTCTTCCACCGACCAGCGAAAGCGCCCAGACCCTGTTGAACTATGCCCGCGAGTACCGGCAATCCGCCGATGGCGTGGTGCCCTACGCGGCTTGGCCGCCTGGGATCGCAGAGCATTTCATCGCGCGCATTCCGCCTTTGGACCAAGATGACTGACCAGAACCGACCAAAACCGATCCGATTGGCCCAGCCCATCATGTCTGGCATTGCCGAAAAACATCAGTCGAGCGCCCTCGCGAGCTGCGTGTTCAGCCTGCTGTTGGCACTGGCGCCAGCGGCCGCGGCCGCAGATGCCAGTGCGGCACCCGTCGCCAATCTCACCGACGGTTGTATCGAACAATACGATCCGACCCTGGACTATTTCCCGGAGAAGGCAACCCTGACCTATGCGGACGGCTTTTCCCTTGCCTATTTCAAGCACTACAAGCTGGTCACCGTCCACACGCCCTGGCCCGATGCCAAGGAGACCTTCCGCTATCTGCTGGTCCAGTGCGGTGCGCCCACCCCCGAGGGGTTTGGCGATGCCCAGGTGATTCAGGTGCCGATACGCTCCTTTGTCGCGCTCTCGTCCACCCATCTCCCCCATCTGGACGTGCTGGGCGCCCTGGACCGGCTGACCGCTGTCAGCAGCTTCAAGACCATCTATGCGCCGGCTGTACGGGAGATGGTCGCGGCGGGCAAAATCGCCGAGGTGGGGCGCGGCGCCAACATCAACCTCGAGGTGATTCTGGATCTGAGCCCGGATGTGGTGATGGCCGTCGGTCACGATCAACCGCAATACAATTCCCATCCCCTGTTGCAGCATGCGGGGATCCATGTCGCGATCAACTCCGAGTACGTGGAATCGACCCTCCTCGGTCGCAGCGAGTGGCTGAAATTCACCGCGGCTTTTCTCAACGAAGACGGGTTATCCCAGCGCCTGTTTGCCGATATGGTGGAGCGTTATCAGCACTATGCAGCCCTGGTTCGGGACATTCCGGCGGATCGAAGACCCGGCGTTTTCGGCGGCTCGTTGCTCCGGGATACTTGGTATGTGCCGGGCGGCGACAGCTACATTGCCCGGTTGATCGCGGACGCGGGCGGCGTCTATCGCTGGGCCGAGGATACCCATCGCGCCAGCATTCCGCTGAGTCTGGAGGCGGTGCTGGAGCGGGCAGGGGACGCCGAAGTCTGGTTCACCAGCGGCTTGGACTGGTTCAGCCGCGCCGACTTGCTCGCCGCAAACGAACACTATGGCGCTTTCCGCGCCTTCCGCGAGGGTCGGGTGTATAACAACAACGCCCGCTTGAACGAGCACAAGGCCAATGACTACTGGCAGATGGGCCTGATCGAACCCGATGTGCAGTTGGCCGATGTGATCAAAATCCTGCATCCCGACAAGCTGCCCGAACATCGTTTGAAGTACTACCGGCGATTGCCATGAGCGAGGTGCTGAACAAACCGCTTTCAGTAGCGATGAATCCCGTCCAAGCACAAGCCCGCGGTCCAGGCATGGGCGCGCCGGCTGCCCTATTGGGCGTTTTGGCGCTGGTGCTGATGGCGGTGTTCCTGGTCAACTTGTCCGTCGGCTCGGTATCCATTCCGCTCGCAGAGGTGGTTGCCGTGCTGGCAGGCCAAGAAGCGAGCAAGGACAGTTGGACTTACATCATCCTGTCCTTCCGCCTGCCGAAGGCGTTCACCGCGCTGCTGGCCGGCGCCGCGCTGGCGATCAGCGGCCTGCAGATGCAAACCCTGTTCCGCAATCCGCTGGCCGATCCCTACATCCTCGGGGTCAGCGCGGGAGCAAGCCTGGGCGTCGCCCTGGTCGTGTTGGCCAGCGGAGCGGCCACGGGCTTTCTCTCCAGCGTCGGACTGATCGGTGATCTCAGTCTGATCGGTGCCGCCGTCATCGGCGCCGGCGGAGTGTCTGCACTGGTGATGATCATTGCTCGCCGGCTGCACCAGGCGATGACGCTGCTCATCCTCGGCCTGATGATGAGCTATGCGACCGCCGCGGTGGTCAGTATCCTAATCTATTTCAGCGTTCCGGAGCAGATTCAGGCCTACATCGCCTGGACCTTTGGCAGCTTTGGCAGCGTCACCAAGGGTCAACTGGCGCTCCTTGCGCCCCTGATCGGCGCCGGATTGTTACTCGCCGGATTATTGATCAAGCCGCTCAATGCCCTGCTGCTGGGGGAGACCTATGCCCGCAGCATGGGCGTGAATGTGGGACGCGTGCGCTTCTGGATGATCGCCGGCAGTTCGATTCTGGCTGGCGTGGTCACCGCTTTTTGCGGTCCGATCGGGTTTCTGGGCTTGGCGGTGCCGCACCTGTGTCGCGGGCTCTTCCACAGCTCCGATCATCGCATCCTGGTGCCCGCTACATTGTTGATGGGCGGCACCATCGCCCTGCTGGCCGATCTGGTTGCCGGTCTGCCAGGCTCGGACAAAATGCTGCCGTTGAATGCGGTCACCGCCCTGTTGGGAGCGCCGGTGGTGGTCTGGATTATCCTGAGTCGGAGTCGGTTGCGCTCACCTTTTGCGTCATAAGCCAAGTGAACATGGAAAAAACAGGGGAAACGCGACCTGTAGCCTTTTGCGGTTTCCTCTACCTCACAGGGTTGACGAGCAGAACCATATGCACAACAGCAGTCGGGTCCGATGTGTCCTGGGGCAATGTGCAACGGGACACTCGTGGAGCGGTACAGAAATCCCGAGGCGGTTCGTTGTCGTTGTCGTTGTCGTTATCGAGCATTCGGCTAAGACGATTATGACAACGACAACGACAACGATAACGACCGGAGACTGTCTTGGAACATCTGCACCGAGGCACTAGGCGCGGCGCAGAGACGAGATCGATGAGTTCGACGCCCAGCTTTGTTCACGTGCATCGATAGAGAGAGAATACACTGGCACCTTTACTGCAAACCCATGATCTTGCAATCGGTTACCGCATCCGGCGCGGTCAATACCGGGTCGTGATGGAAGGCCTTGACCTGCGCCTGGACAGCGGCAAATTGGTGTGCCTGCTAGGCCCGAACGGGGCAGGCAAATCCACGCTGTTGCGCACCCTGGCCGGGATGCAACGGCCTTTGGCGGGCCAGGTCTTTCTGTCGGGTGCCGATCTTCACGAGATGGAGCCGCGTGCTCTGGCGCGTCGCTTGAGCCTGGTGTTGACCGAGCGCGTCGATGTTGGCGCGCTCTGCGTTCGTTCCGTGGTGGCACTTGGGCGTTATCCGCACACCGATTGGACTGGACGGTTGATGCCGGCAGATGAAGCGATCGTCACCCAGGCATTGGCCGCGGTCGGGGCGACGCCGCTCGCGGATCGCCTGGTCACAGAGCTCAGCGACGGCGAACGCCAAAAGGTGTTCATTGCCCGCGCCCTGTCGCAGGAGCCGCTCTTGATGCTGCTGGACGAGCCGACCGCTTTTTTGGATCTGCCTCGGCGGGTGGAGGTCATGAGCCTGCTGCACCGTCTGGCGCGGGAGACCGGACAGACGATGCTGCTCTCCACCCACGACCTGGATCTGGCATTGCGCACCGCGGACCAACTCTGGCTGCTACCGCCGGGCGGTCCCCTGCGCCGAGGCATCCCGGAGGAATTGGTCCTGGAGGGCGCGCTTCAGGCGACCTTCCCTAGCGAAGAAGTCAGCTTCGATCCCTACTCGGGCCATTTCAAATTGCACATCCCGGCACGCGGTCATGTCGAATTGATCGGCGACGGACTAGCGGCCTTGTGGACCGGGCGAGCGCTGGAACGAGAGGGCTTCGTCGTCAACGGTCGGGAGAAACATCAGGCCAGTGTGCGGGTCGAAGTGCAGGATGGACCAGCAAGGCAACGGTGGTGCATTCGCCACGCGGAGTCCTATCGTGAGTACCCCGAATTGATTCAGGCCATCAATGGCGTCAAAGCCTACCATGAAGAGCAGAATCCAGCTTGAAACCACAAAATACGATGGTGTATGCTTCGAATCAGATGGTTCCCCATGAGGGGATGAAAATGGGAACAGGGTACGGACGTGGATCGATCTCCCGTTCAATGCCCTGGCTGCCCCCGCAACTGTAAGCGGAAAGTCCGCGCTTATGTCGTGCCACTGGTCTCGTATAGCGACTGGGAAGGCCAAGCGTAGGACGATGACCCGCAAGCCAGGAGACCTGCCATCGCTTGCATCGTCTACCTTCGATCGGGGTGTGTCGAGGGTGCGGTCTGCCGTTTTGGCGATGCGACAAGTGCGTTGCCGCCCCATTGCGAGTAGACCCATTGACATCTGAAGCAACCTTCAAGCCCATGACTCTCCTTTCTCCGCCGTCGCTATCGGCAGGCCCGAGGGCTGTTGGAGCGCGTGATTCTCGGTGCGTGGCAAACGCTGTATCCAACTATTCGTCGCCATCACGGAGTATGTCATGCCCGGAGCACTGTCATGCCGCGGCCTGTCCCAGGCAACCGTCCAACCAAGAGCCGATCGAAGCATCCAACCAAGAGCCGATCGAAGCATCCCGAACGGCAGGTCGCACGTCGGATTTCCCTTCCGAGATCTTCTCTCCACCCTGGCAGCCGCCGCCTGCCTCCCGCTTGCGGCCGCGGCCGATGAATCGGCACTGTTGAGTCCAGGCCGCCAAGTGGATGAGGTCGTGGTGACAGCAACCAAGATCGAGCGCCCCGCCCGCTATATCACCGACTCCGTAACGATTGTCGAGGAGCAGGAGATCGAGCGCCAAGGTTTCAACGACACCACTGAGATTCTGCGCCAGACCGCCGGCATCCAGTTCAAGCAAGCCGGTGGCCCCGGCCAGTTCAACTACCCCAAGATGCGCGGCTTTGGCAACGGTCATTTTCTTGTCGTCATTGACGGGGTGAAGGTCACCGAGGGATTGAACCCCGGTGTCGGCCACCTGCTGGGCCAGATCGATCCGTTATTGATCGAGCGCATCGAGGTCTTGCGGGGACCTCAGGCGGACCTATACGGTTCCGACAGCACGGCCGGCGTCATCGCCATCACCACAAAGACGCCCCAGCCGGGTACCAATTTCCAAGCGCTTGGCGAGGTTGGCTCGCTGAATTGGAAACAGGCCTACGGGTCGGCGCGAGGGACCTGGAATGACTTCGGCTACTCGCTCAACGCCGTCTATGTCGACAGCGAAGGCGTCCAGGACGACGAGACCTACCGTAATACCAGCCCGCAGGTCAAGCTGACCTACAACCCCAGCGACCGGCTTTCGGTCGAGGGATCTTTCCTGTACATAGATTCCAAGTTCAACTACGCGGAGCTGTTGGAGTCTTACGACGAGCACTCGCCCGAGACACCCTGGTGGGCGTTTCAACTGCCGGATGCGGATCAGTGCAATCAGAACGAGCAGTATCTGACATCGTTCAGGGTGGCACATAAGCTCACGGACAATCTGCAGCAGAAATTTCTGTTCGGATGGACGCGCAAGACCAACTTCAACCGCGATGACGATAATGGGCTGTTAGGCTCTATCCCGGCGCCACGGGATCCCTTCACCCTGGATTATGTCAATTTCTACTCCCTCGGCGAGCCGGTGCCAGTCTACGATACCGGTGACGGGGTTCCCTATTACAACCGCAACGAGAACTATCAGCTCGACTACAACCTGATCCTGGAGACCCCCTTCAGCCAGGGCAACAACAGCATACTGCTCGGCTATGAGTGGTTCAGGCAGGACGGGCGTGGTTGGGGCAAGTTCGGCGACCTGAAAGGCAGCACCGAGAACAACGCCTTTTACCTAAGCGATGTGCTGACATTGCTGGATGGCGACCTGGTGTTGAACGGTGGGCTGCGCTATCAGGATCACGATACCTTCGGCAACAAGACCACGGGCAACATTGGTGCCGGCTACACCTTTCCGAGCAGAACCACCCTGTTCGCGAATTACGGCACCAGCTTTCGTGCCCCATCCATCTACCAGCTGTTCAATACCCAATATGGCAATACCGACCTCGAACCAGAGAGTGGCTGGACAACCGAGGTCGGGCTACGCCAATCTGCATTCGACGACCGGCTCGAGGCGGAGCTCATCTTCTGGCACACGGAACTGGACGACATCATCGACTTTGTCAGCGGCGGTGTTGTCAACGGTGTCTTTACCGGTTCCTTCGAGAATCGGGACAAGGGCGAGACCGAGGGCGTGGAATTCATCGCAAACTGGTGGTTCAACGATGAATGGAGACTCAACGCCAACTATACCTATACCGATGCGTGGAGCGAGGATGCGGATGGCGAGCGCTTCCGTAGCGTGCAAATCGCCCGCAATACAGCCAATCTTGGCCTCTCGTACATCCAGGATCGCTGGTCCGCGGGCGGCAACGTCTACGACACGGGGCCGCGCCTGCGTTGGAACGGCGACATCGAGATGGACGCCTATACCCGGGTCGATCTGTACGGCCGCTATGCGCTCTCGGACAATTTCTCGGTCTTCGGCCGTAGCGAAAACCTGTTCGGCACCGAGATCGAAGAGGGTTTAGGATATGAGCAGCCGGGTTTTTATATGACCGCCGGCATCGACTATCGATTCGGACTCAGATGATTCTAGCGAATATCATGCCTTTAGTGCGATGGCGGTGGCTGCCTGTCGGCGGGCTTGTATGGCTGGCGACCACGGCATTTGCCGCCGGGACAAGTACCGAAAGCAAGGCCGGTGACCAAGCGGTAGATGAACCAAGGATCGCCGTCGAGCTGAACCGGGTCGAACCAATTGCCGACGGCTGCCGGCTGTCGTTCGTGCTCCAAAATCGCACGACCCACGCATTCGAATTCATGCAGTGGGATCTGTTTTTCTTCGATCCGGACGGTCGAATCGCCGGCCGTATGGCCGCCGAGGTGGCTCCGCTTGCGGCCGGGAAGACGAGCGTGAAGCAGTTCGACGTTCCGGCTTTCGCCTGCGAAGCATTGGGCAAGGTGTTGATCAACGACGTGCTGCGCTGCGAGGTGGATGCCGACCCGAACACCGACCCAAACACCAACCCAAATACCAAGGTCGATTGTCTGCGGCTGACGCTACCCTCCAGTCGCGCGCAAATCGAATTGTTCAAATAAATTCGGAGGACTAGCGATGGAAGCATTGATCGAGCCCCTGTTGCGCGGCAGCGCATTCGCAACCCTGCTGGAGCGTTTCCAGGGCTTCCTACGAGATGGTGGCCCTATTCTGACGATTCTGGTGCTCGTCTCCGTGCTGGCGACAACCCTAATCGCCCTCAAAGTGCTGCAACTGATACGGCTGCGGATCGGGGCGCGAGGCTTCGTCGGCGAAGCGCTCGCGCTGTGGCGAGCGCAACGCATCGCCGAGGCATTGGTTGTGTTGGACGCCAGCCCGAATCCGATCGCGCCGGTGCTGGCGGTTGCCATGCGCGGTCTGGGCAGCCCGGGTGTCGAGCCGACGGAGCGAGTCCGCGAAGAAGTGCTGCGCGAAGCCGCCGCACAGCAGCAACGACTGAATGCCTACACGCGCGGGCTGGATGCCATCGCAACCCTGGCCCCGTTGCTTGGGCTGCTGGGCACGGTGCTTGGCATGATCGAGGCGTTCCGCGCGCTGGAAGCGGCCGGCGGGCAAGCGGACCCCGGCCTGCTTGCCGGAGGCATCTGGGAAGCCTTGCTGACCACCGCAGTCGGGCTTGCCATCGCCATTCCGGCCGCCGCCGCGGTCCACTGGCTGGACGGCACCGTCGGACAATTGAGGCACGACATGGAAGATGCGGTCACCCGACTGTTTACCGGCACGCTACCGGCCATGCCGGCAAGACCGAGTCCGTCCAGCGAGACCCTCGATGCATATTGAGCCGATCCAGCGCAGGCGTCGCGGCCTGCGGCTGGCGCCGCTGGTCGACGTGGTCTTCCTGCTGTTGGTGTTCTTCATGCTGGTCGCGCGCCTGGACATGCCCCAGACCATTGCCGTCCAGCCGCCGTCCGCAAGCAGCGGTGGCACCCTCCGGGATTCCGTGCTGATTCGACTCGGCCCAGATGGTCGTGTCGACCTGAATGGGTCGGCGCTCGAGGTTCCGGAACTGCGGGAGCGCATCGCACCCTTTTTGCACCAGGATGCAAAAACCCGATTTCTGGTGCAGACCGCTTATGATGCGCCGTTGCAGAGCCTGGTCAGCGTATTGGACAGTCTGCGCACGGCCGGCGCCCAAGACCTGACCCTGCTCGAGCCCTGATGCGACTACCCAACCCCAAACCCCAAACCCAAGACGGAACTGGGCGCGAGCCGATCGGCCCATTGGTGGACGTGGTCTTCCTGCTGCTGATCTTTTTTTTGCTGGCCGGAACCCTGGAGCCGATGCGACCCATCGACGTGGACCCACCCGAGGCCGAGCATACCGATGCGGAAGCTCCCGGCTCCCTGCGCATTCTGCTGGATGCCGATGGCCGGATCGGCTTCGATGGTCAGGTGCTGGATCATGCCGCATTGGCACAGGCGATCGGCTCTCGGGCGGACCCGGACCTGGCGCGGGCCGCGCGTGTGGAAGCCGATGCGCAAGCGACCGCAGGCTCGGTGCTGGCATTGCTCCAGCAACTGCGCGCGCTTGGACTGACAGAACTGCAACTGGTAACTCGCCCAGGGCGAACCGCAAACGCGAATGATGACGAATCCAAGCGGCTTGACTGAAGGCCGATTCACCAAAGGCCAGTGGGCGGCAGCCGCTGGCATCGCATTGCTGCTGCACGCGCTGCTGGCCTGGTTGCTGTTATCGGATGTTCCCACCCTTGCCGAGGCGTCGTCCGGACAAGATGGAGATTTGGCGGTACGGAGCCTTTCCCTGAGCGCCACCGACCTGCCGATGCTGCAACAGGCGAGCGTCGATCAATCGGCACTGGCCATGCTCAGGCCGGCGTTGCCGATTGACGGGATCGCGCGGCCGGTTGCACCACCCGAGGTACGCCCGATGACCGAGGTCGTGCCCAAGCGTCCATCGGTGGCAAAACCCAAACCCAGGGCAAAAACGAAAAAGCAGCCGGCACGCAAAGCCAACAAGTCGCGTTCGACGCGCAAATCCACGGCAAAGGCCGCCGGCAGCAAAGCCGACCCCAGTAACAGCAAGAACCAGGGCGGGAGCAAGCGCAAGGGCAAGCAAGCCGATGCAGCAGGGAGCCGTAAACCAGGGCGCGGAAAAAGCGCTGCAGGCGGTATCGACCGAGCCGTGGCCCCAGTATCCGGAAACCCGCGACCACAGTATCCGCGGGTCGCGCGCAGCCGCGGCCACGAGGGCCGCGTATTGGTCCGCGCCTCGGTGCTCGGCAACGGCCGTGTCGGCAGCGCCAGAATCGCCAGGAGCAGCGGACATGGCTCCCTCGACCGCGCCGCGCTCAAAGCAGTCAAGCGCTGGCGCTTCAGGCCGGCCCTGCGTGCCGGCAAGCCGGTGACGGCAACGATTACCGTGCCAGTGGTTTTTCGCTTGGACGGTTAGCCGGTTGACCCAATGGCCTCGACTTGATGTAGGCTGTATATGCGCCTTGTATGCGATCAACCTCATGCAACAACTAGCAAACGGATGCAAAGAAACCCTATGAACCAATCACGCCTTGTCGACGAGCCGGGTAACGGCCGCCTCGAAATCTTCGATCTGCCGACCGATACCGAAACCTTGCGTCGCCTGCTCACCGACATCTTCGAAAACTACTGGGATCGAATCCACTTCGGCTCCGCGGTACAGGGCGGAGTCTTCGAAATCCGCGCCCCGAATCCGCCGCGGGAGATTCGATACCTGGACGGCTATCTGACCGTGGATTTTGGCCACTGGCATTTCCATCTTTGTATCGGCGAGCACAAGGGCACCAGCATCAATCCGGCATCTGCGGATCTCGCCCAACACCGCCGTACCGCACGCGCCGAGCTCTACCGGCGCCTGCGTGACCATGACCGCCCGAGCAGCTGGGGCCTGCGCCTGTTCAACGGCAAAGCCGAACAGCAAATGACCGTCTTTCTGCCCAATCCCTATCTCAGTGACGAACAGCAGATCCTGAAAGAGCCGGTATGGGAACACCTCGATCTATGGAATCATCTGCGCGCCGACTACCTTGGTCTGCCGCCGGACCCCAAGGATCTCACGGCCAGCCGGATCATCTGCGGCTGATGGCCATCGGCGGCTCCTATCCATCCCAGGGCAAATGCCGAGGATCGGTTGCTGCGGTCGCTGCGGTGGAAAGACCTGAGGGATTGCAGGCCGGCTCCGCCCTGCTCACCGCGTCGGCCGAGTCGACTGGACTGCTGCATCATGGAGGGCGTTTGCGTGAGGCGGCACAGCGCTACTCGATTCCCCTGTCCGACTGGATGGATCTGTCCACCGGAATCAACCCCGCGGGCTGGCCGGTGCCGGAACCACCGGAGCACTGCTGGGCACGGCTGCCGGAGGACGACGACGGTCTGGAGCAGGCGGCGCGAGCCTACTACGATGCTGAGCACATCCTACCCACGGCCGGCTCCCAAGCGGCCATCCAGGCCCTGCCCAGATTGCGTCCGCCATCGCGGGTTGCGGTACTCGACCCCGGCTATTGCGAGCACGCCGCGGCTTGGCGGCGCGCCGGACACAGCGTTCTGCCCGTTGCCGCCGGCGACATCCAGCAAACCATCGAGCATTGCGATGTCCTGCTGCTGACCCATCCCAACAATCCCACCGGCGCCACCTTCGCCGTCGAAGAGCTGTTGGCATGGCAGGCGCGTCTGGCCCGCCGCGACGGCTGGCTGTTGCTGGACGAGGCCTATATGGACCTGACGCCAGAATACAGCCTGTGTCGCCACAGCGAGCGCCGCGGCCTGATCGTGCTGCGCTCGCTGGGCAAATTCTTCGGTTTGGCTGGAGCACGGGTAGGCTTTGTGTGCGCGCACATGGATCTGCTCATCGCGCTGCGTACCCTGCTCGGCCCCTGGTCGGTGTCAGCGCCGGCGCGCTGGGTGGCGACGGCGGCCTTGCGCGATCAGCGCTGGCAGACCCATGCCCGTCGCGCATTGCAGCTGCAAGGGGAGCGATTACAACAGCTGCTGGACCGACATGGTCTTACGCCCGCTGGCGGAACGGCCCTGTTCCAATGGCTGCGCACGCCGCGCGCCGCCGAACTGCACAGGGCATTGGCAACACAGGGCATCCTAACGCGCCTGTTCGAGATGCCGGCCAGCCTGCGTTTCGGCCTCCCCGGCGACCAGGCCGACTGGTCCCGACTGGATGCCGCACTGGGCGCATTGTCCTCGATGGGAGTGGAAGCATGAGCGCAAACACCCTGATGGTACAGGGCACGACCTCCGATGCCGGCAAGAGCTTGCTGGTCACCGCCCTGGGTCGCTGGCTGCACAGACAAGGAGTGCGGGCAGCGCCGTTCAAACCACAGAACATGGCCCTCAACAGCGCGGTGGCCGTCAACGGCGGCGAGATAGGCCGCTCTCAGGCGGTCCAGGCCCTGGCCTGCGGGCTCGAGCCCCATACCGACATGAACCCGGTGCTGCTCAAGCCCAACACAGACATCGGCTCCCAGGTGATCATCCATGGAAAGGCCGTGGGCAATATGAACGCCCAAGACTACTACGACTACAAGCCACAGGCGCGCATAGCCACCCTGGAGGCCCACCGGCGTCTCAGCGAACGCTATGAAGTGGTGTTGGTGGAAGGGGCAGGCTCCCCGGCGGAGATCAACCTGCGCGCCAACGACATTGCCAACATGGGCTTTGCCGAGAGCGTCGATTGTCCGGTGATCCTGGTGGCGGACATCGACCGCGGCGGCGTCTTCGCGCATTTGGTGGGCACCCTGGAGCTATTGAGCGACAGCGAGAGAGCGCGGGTCAAGGGCTTTGTCATCAATCGTTTTCGTGGGGATATGGCATTGCTGACCCCCGGCCTGCACTGGCTGGAACAGCACACCGGCAAACCGGTGCTCGGTGTGCTGCCCTATCTGCCAGGCTTGCATCTGGAGGCGGAAGACTCCCTGTCCCTCGGAGCCAGCGCCGCCGCGGCGGAAAAGGAGGGGCAGCTCCGAGTGCTGGTTCCCGTCCTGCCGCGCATCAGCAACCATACGGACTTCGACCCGCTGCGCCTGCATCCGCGGGTGGATCTACGTTTTCTCCCTGCCGACCAGGCCATTCCCGCCTGCGACCTGATCATCCTGCCTGGCTCCAAGAGCGTGCGCGGAGACCTCGCACGATTGCGCGCTCGGGGCTGGGATCAGGCGATTCAGCGCCACCTGCGCTATGGTGGCAAGCTCATCGGCATCTGCGGCGGATTTCAAATGCTGGGCCATCGCATCCACGACCCCAAGGGTTTGGAGAGCCAGGCCGGAAGCAGCGACGGACTCGGCCTACTCGCCATGGAAACCACCCTGGATTCGGAAAAGCAGCTCAGCAACCAGCGCGGCAGGCTTGCCATTGCCGATGCAGCGGTCAGCGGATACGAAATCCACGCTGGTATCACCACGGGGCCAGCATTGGACAACCCGGCGCTGTATTTGCCCCGGGGTGCGGACGGCGCCTTGAGCGCCGATGGACAAATCCTGGGAACCTATCTGCACGGCCTGTTCGAATCGCCACCGGCCTGCGCGGCCCTGCTGGGCTGGGCTGGCCTGGACCAGGCCCCGACCTTCGACTACCGTGCGCTGCGCGACGCGGCCATCGACCGCCTGGCGGACGCTGTGGAGGAACATCTGGACGGCAAGCGATTGCTGGAACTGCTCGGCCGCACGGCCTGAATCCGGGCCGCAATGAGCACCGAGATCACCATCGTCCGTCACGGCGAGACCGACTGGAACCGCATGGGGCGCCTGCAAGGGCATCTGCAGATCGGATTGAACCAGCGCGGGCAGGAGCAGGCGGAGGCAGTGGCCGAATGCCTGGCGGAAGAGCGATTCGACGCCATTTTCAGCAGCGACCTGCAGCGCGCCCTCGACACGGCCGAAGCGATTGCCGCCCGCAACCAGCACAGGGTCATCCCGGATGCGCGCTTACGGGAATGGCATCTCGGGATCTTGACCGGCCTGACTCTGCACAAAGCCGAATTGCTTCACCCGCGCGCCTATGCCATCTACCGCGACAATATCCCCGACCCGCCGATTCCGCAGGGAGAGAGCCTGCGCCAACGTCATCAGCGCGTCACGGAGGCCATGTCCGAGTTTGCCCAACGCCATGCTGGCGGGCGAGTCCTGGTGGTGACCCATGGCGGTCCGTTGGATGACTGCTACCGCCGCGCCACCGCAATGCCCCTGCAAGGCCCCAGGGATTTTCGGCTCTACAACGGAGGCATCAACCGCATTATCATCGAGGGCGATCGCTGGCGCCTTGCAACCTGGGGAGAGATTGCGCATCTGCAGCGGATCGGCACCCTGGGTACATGGGAACCGAGTAGCGGTTCATGAAGAACCTATACAACGCTATCTCCTACGTCGGCCGACCCCGTCGGCTTTGTAGGAGCCCGCTTGCGGGCGACCTGTCGGCTATGCGACAAAGAGCGACCACGGAAAAACCGTCCAAATGCCAGGGCCGGCATGTGGGGACACCTCAGAGCCTGTCCGCTATTGACTATCTCGCGAGCTGTACCATCAAATGCCAAGAACCGCAGAGATGACACTGCGTATTGCCGCGCCAGAATCGGTAGGAGCCCGCTTGCGGGCAACGGAGACCCCATAGTAGCCGCAACAGTCGCCCGCAAGCGGGCTCCTACGAGGTATCTGCCATGGGTTGGGGTGAGGTACGAACCCCAACGCGACCAGTAGACTCAGCCATGGTTTGTTGGGGTTCGTTCCTCACCCCAACCTACCCAGCTGGGATCGGTAGGAGCCCGCTTGCGGGCGACGGAGACCCCATAGTAGCAGCAACAGTCGCCCGCAAGCGGGCTCCTACGAGGTATCTGCCATAGGTTGGGGTGAGGTACGAACCCCAACGCGACCAGTAGACTCAGCCATTGTTTGTTGGGGTTCGTGCCTCGCTCCGACTTACCCAGCTGTACCATCAAATACCATGAACCGCAGAGATGACACTGCGTATTGCCGCGCCGGGATCGGTAGGAGCCCGCTTGCGGGCGACGGAGACCCCATAGTAGCCGCAACAGTCGCCCGCAAGCGGGCTCCTACGAGGTATCTGCCATGGGTTGGGGTGAGGTACGAACCCCAACGCGACCAGTAGACTCAGCCATTGTTTGTTGGGGTTCGTGCCTCGCTCCGACTTACCCAGCTGTACCATCAAATACCATGAACCGCAGAGATGACACTGCGTATTGCCGCGCCGGGATCGGTAGGAGCCCGCTTGCGGGCGACGGAGACCCCATAGTAGCCGCAACAGTCGCCCGCAAGCGGGCTCCTACGAGGTATCTGCCATGGGTTGGGGTGAGGTACGAACCCCAACGCCACCAGTAGACTCAGCCATTGTTTGTTGGGGTTCGTGCCTCGCTCCGACTTACCCAGCTGTACCATCAAATACCATGAACCGCAGAGATGACACTGCGTATTGCCGCGCCGGGATCGGTAGGAGCCCGCTTGCGGGCGACGGAGACCCCATAGTAGCAGCAACAGTCGCCCGCAAGCGGGCTCCTACGAGGTATCTGCCATAGGTTGGGGTGAGGTACGAACCCCAACGCCACCAGTAGACTCAGCCATTGTTTGTTGGGGTTCGTGCCTCGCTCCGACTTACCCAGCTGTACCATCAAATACCATGAACCGCAGAGATGACACTGCGTATTGCCGCGCCGGGATCGGTAGGAGCCCGCTTGCGGGCGACGGAGACCCCATAGTAGCCGCAACAGTCGCCCGCAAGCGGGCTCCTACGAGGTATCTGCCATGGGTTGGGGTGAGGTACGAACCCCAACGCGACCAGTAGACTCAGCCCATAGTGTTCGGGATATTTTAATTAAATTTCATGCAGTTATAAATTTTTTCAATAGACGGCGAAACCCTTGCTAACTTTCATAATAAAATAGTTGTGCCCACTAAATACTACAAAAGCAGCAAAGGTATCGCCATGACCGAGAATAGCATTCTTGATGTTTTGAAACAATGCTTCGAAAAATTTATTCCTGCCGAGGACGCCAGAACCACGATCACACCTTTGGAGTTTACAATCACTTTGGTGTTTTGCTATTTCGGAGATTCTAAGACATTTTCATTGGAGTCCATTCGCCGTTTCATGATAGGACACCTGAATCAATCGATCAGTCGCGGTGCGTTTTGGGAGCGGATGGCTGGAAACCGATTGAAACAGAATTTGCAAAGTGTCATTGCGGAATTGATAGGGCGTCTTGCGGCATCGGTGCAGGTGAGTGAGACAATTTTGAAACAACTCGGTGTCAACGCTATTGAGGTTGTTGATTCGAGTTCGATTACGCTGTTGCCGGGGGCGAAGAACGCATTTCCCGGTACCCGCACGAAGGCGTCGATCAAGTGGCATGCGAGTTTCGATATCCTGACCGGATTGCTGGTATGGTTTCAGTTAACGCCGGGGAAGAGACATGATAGCAAGTGTTTTCCGGAGATCACGTTCTTGAAAGGGAAGTTGGTGATTTTCGACCTGGGTTATTGGGACTATGCTGTCTTGCATGCCATTGAAAAAGCTGAAGGTTTTTTTCTTTCACGCGTGAAATCCAATGCTGTGATTAAAATCAAAAAAGTTATTCAAGGGCTCAGCAAAGAGGCTATCGGGCAATCGCTGCTCTCGCTGGATTTGAGCCGTAAAAAAGGCAACATCATTGAAGTGATTATCGAAAAAATTCATCAAGGTAATACCTTAAACTACCGGGCGATCGGGTTTTGGAACCCGGTCGAAAAGGATTATCATTGGTATATTACGAATTTAACCGCAGCCGCCTATTTGATTTATCCTTTGTATCGGCTGAGATGGCAAATAGAACTTATTTTCAAAGCGTGTAAGAATTCCCTGAATGCGAACCAAATTACCTCTTGCAACGCCAATATAATTGAAAACTTACTACTCGCCTCTATCGTGGCTCATCTGAGTACGCACACTGTATTTCAGATCGGTAGGGAACAGTTGGATGATGAGCAAAATTTAGCTATTTCGTTTCAAAGAATCGCTAAAGTAGCGGTTGTACTGGCGCGCGATTTCATCATGTTTTTGTTACATTCATCACAAGAATATTTTAAAATCCTAGTGAATAAGATAAAGTTGTTTGCGAACGAAATTTTTGATCCAAATTATAATCAAAGAGAGACATCATTGGCGCGCATACACAGATTATTATTAGAAGGTGGATAAAAAAATCCCGAACACCTATGAGACTCAGCCATGGTTTGTTGGGGTTCGTTCCTCACCCCAACCTACCCAGCTGGGATCGGTAGGAGCCCGCTTGCGGGCGACGGAGAGCCTACAGTAACCGCAACGGTCGCCCGCAAGCGGCCTCCTACGGGGTTGGCGACTGGTGCTGGTACACTTGCGTATTCACCGCAGAGACGCGGAGTGCGCAGAGGGGCAGGGCGGATGCACGCTCTTCTCAGCGTACTCTGCGTCTCTGCGCTGAATCAAACTCTCACCGTGTTCTGTGGTAAAACAGTCGCGCCAGCATAAGTGCGAGATCCCATCTTGGCGGCTCCGCCGCCCGCAATCGGTCGGTGGAGATGGCCGCGGGCTCTGCCATCCGGGTCAGCAGGCTTACGCTCAGTATGACTTATAGCGGAGTTCCACTCACGGAGAAAAACAAAGCGGCCTTGCGACCGCTTTGTTGTTGTTACCTGATCGGCTAGACTGATCGGAACGCTGAACCCAAGGAACTGGCCCAACCGGAATGAGGCAGTAGAACTTCCTATCCGTCATTGACCAAGAATGCACCAGAGGCCAATAGAAAATGAAATGGCAAGAAGTATGTGAAGATCCGCGACTAAAGGATTTGCCATACAAAATAGAACTTAACGAGTATGGAAAAATCCTCATGTCTCCTCAAAAAGTATACCATTCTATTTTTCAAGGGAAGATACAGAACATACTGCGAAAGTTGAACAGAACCGGAGAAGTGTTTCCCGAATGTGCCATTTCTACGGTAAAGGGAACGAAAGTTGCCGATGTGGTTTGGGTATCGGAGGAGAGATATCACATCATAAAGAGAGAAATAGAATGTTCCATCTCGCCCGAGCTATGCGTTGAAATCATTTCCAGCAGCAACACCCAGGAAGAAATGGAAGAGAAGAAAGGGCTGTATTTTGGTCAAGGAGCCAAAGAATTCTGGCTATGCGATGAGAATGGCGATATCACATTTTTTAATCACAGCGGTCAACTCGGTTCTTCATCGCTTGTACCAAATTTTCCAAACAAAATAGACTTATAAACAGTAAAACCGAACATTGTGCGCGAGCTCCGCCGTGACTTCACAAGTAACGAAGAGTCATAGTTCAGAAGCTGGCACAGCATCCGAGAGCGAGGCCATCGGGTACTGGAATTGAAAACCATAATGGGTACGGCCTGAAAATGATGTACCAGATACCGAGGCAAAGCCTCGATATGAGCAACATCAAGAGGCTGTCCCGGTTGCACGAACATTGCAACCTGTTTTCCGCGTTCTCCGCGGCTATTTGTTCGCCGCTGACAGTGCGGAAACATGCGGGCTTGGGTATTCACCGCAGAGACGCAGAGTGCGCAGAGGGGCAGGGCGAATGCATCCTCTTCTCAGCCTACTCTGCGTCTCTGCGGTGAATCACACTTCATGCTGGGTGAATGGGTCAATCGAGCCTCGGCAACAGCTGGGTAGGTTGGGGCGAGGTACGACCAGTTGCCGAGGCAGAAGACAGACCCTGAGGTATCCCCAGACAACCCGCTGCTGCAACAACGCCTGATACAGCCCGATCGGCAAGGCCCTATGGCAAACGTCCGACCTCCCGGCGTCGTCGGCCTATTCGCCCGCAAGCGGGCTCCTACGTCGGCCGACCCCGTCGGCTTGTAGGAGCCCGCTTGCGGGCGACGTGTCGGCTATGCGACAAGGATCGACCATGGGAAAACCGTCCCAATACCAGGGCCGGTTTGTGGGGACACCTCAGGGTCTGTCCGCCATGGACCATCGAACTGTACCATCAAATACCATGAACCGCAGAGATGACACTGCGCATTGCCGCGCCGGGATCGGTAGGAGCCCGCTTGCGGGCGACGGTGAGCCTAGAGTAGCCGCAACAGTCGCCCGCAAGCGGGCTCCTACGAGGTTGGTGAGGTACGAACCCCAACGCGACCAGTAGACTCAGCCATTGTTTGTTGGGGTTCGTACCTCACCCCAACCTACCCAGCTGTACCATCAAATACCATGAACCGCAGAGATGACACTGCGTATTGCCGCGCCGGGATCGGTAGGAGCCCGCTTGCGGGCGACGGAGACCACATAGTAGCCGCAACAGTCGCCCGCAAGCGGGCTCCTACGAGGTTGGTGAGGTACGAACCCCAACGCGACCAGTAGACTCAGCCATTGTTTGTTGGGGTTCGTACCTCACCCCAACCTACCCAGCTGTACCATCAAATACCATGAACCGCAGAGATGACACTGCGTATTGCCGCGCCGGGATCGGTAGGAGCCCGCTTGCGGGCGACGGGGAGCCTAGAGTAGCCGCAACGGTCGCCCGCAAGCGGGCTCCTACGAGGTTGGTGAGGTACGAACCCCAACGCGACCAGTAGACTCAGCCATTGTTTGTTGGGGTTCGTACCTCACCCCAACCTACCCAGCTGTACCATCAAATACCATGAACCGCAGAGATGACACTGCGTATTGCCGCGCCGGGATCGGTAGGAGCCCGCTTGCGGGCGACGGGGAGCCTAGAGCAGCCGCAACAGTCGCCCGCAAGCGGGCTCCTACGAGGTTGGTGAGGTACGAACCCCAACGCGACCAGTAGACTCAGCCATTGTTTGTTGGGGTTCGTACCTCACCCCAACCTACCCAGCTGTACCATCAAATACCATGAACCGCAGAGATGACACTGCGTATTGCCGCGCCGGGATCGGTAGGAGCCCGCTTGCGGGCGACGGGGAGCCTAGAGTAGCCGCAACGGTCGCCCGCAAGCGGGCTCCTACGAGGTTGGTGAGGTACGAACCCCAACGCGACCAGTAGACTCAGCCATTGTTTGTTGGGGTTCGTACCTCATCCCAACCTATCCAGCTGTACCATCAAATATAGTCCTCTTACGTGACATTAAAACTGTCCCTTTCGTTTAGGGCCAGCACTCACGCACCAAAAACAAAAGGGCATATCTGGTTATCATGTTGAGTGACTATACCATGAACCGCAGAGATGACACTGCGTATTGCTGCGCCGGGATCGGTAGGAGCCCGCTTGCGGGCGACGGGGAGCCTAGAGCAGCCGCAACGGTCGCCCGCAAGCGGGCTCCTACGAGGTTGGTGAGGTACGAACCCCAACGCGACCAGTAGACTCAGCCATTGTTTGTTGGGGTTCGTACCTCACCCCAACCTACCCAGCTGTACCATCAAATACCATGAACCGCAGAGTTGACCCTGCGTATTGTCGCGCCGGGATCGGTAGGAGCCCGCTTGCGGGCGACGGAGACCCCATAGTAGCCGCAACGGTCGCCCGCAAGCGGGCTCCTACGAGGTTGGTGAGGTACGAACCCCAACGCGACCAGTAGACTCAGCCATTGTTTGTTGGGGTTCGTTCCTCACCCCAACCTACCCAGCTGTACCATCAAATACCATGAACCGCAGAGATGACACTGCGTATTGCCGCGCCGGGATCGGTAGGAGCCCGCTTGCGGGCGACGGGGAGCCCATAGTAGCCGCAACAGTCGCCCGCAAGCGGGCTCCTACGAGGTTGGTGAGGTACGAACCCCAACGCGACCAGTAGACTCAGCCATTGTTTGTTGGGGTTCGTACCTCACCCCAACCTATCCAGCTGTACCATCAAATACCATGAACCGCAGAGATGACGCTGCGTATTGCTGCGCCGGGATCGGTAGGAGCCCGCTTGCGGGCGACGGGGAGCCTAGAGTAGCCGCAACGGTCGCCCGCAAGCGGGCTCCTACGAGGTTGGTGGGGTACGAACCCCAACGCGACCAGTAGACTCAGCCATTGTTTGTTGGGGTTCGTACCTCACCCCAACCTACCCAGCTGTACCATCAAATACCATGAACCGCAGAGATGACACTGCGTATTGCCGCGCCGGGATCGGTAGGAGCCCGCTTGCGGGCGACGGGGAGCCTAGAGTAGCCGCAACGGTCGCCCGCAAGCGGGCTCCTACGAGGTTGGTGAGGTACGAACCCCAACGCGACCAGTAGACTCAGCCATTGTTTGTTGGGGTTCGTACCTCACCCCAACCTACCCAGCTGTACCATCAAATACCATGAACCGCAGAGATGACACTGCGTATTGCCGCGCCGGGATCGGTAGGAGCCCGCTTGCGGGCGACGGAGACCCCATAGTAGCCGCAACAGTCGCCCGCAAGCGGGCTCCTACGAGGTTGGTGAGGTACGAACCCCAACGCGACCAGTAGTCTCAGCCATTGTTCGTTGGGGTTCGTTCCTCACCCCAACCTACCCAGTTTGCCTCCTCTTCTCAGCGCACTCTGCATCTCTGCGGTGCATCGAAGCCGGGGAGTGTTTGTCCGGAGGTTGGCTTCCCGATGCCCATGGATCGCGCTAGTCGAGCGCCAGCCTTGCCAGTACGTCGGCAATGTAGTCTTCCGGCAGTGCGTAGCGGCGTGCCAGTTCCGCGGCGCTCGCGTCGCTGGTCCGTATCTGTTGCATCCAGCCGTCGAGCCCGCTGGACAGGGGCTTTCCGCCCTGTTCGCCGTCGATCGTCGTGCCCTGATCCAGGTCGTATTTGTTGGCATAGCCGCGCGGAGTCAGCATCAGGCCATGCTGCACCAGCGTCTGGCTGTTGCCGATCAGCACCAGGGTCGACATGCCGATCTCGTGCTGGTGCAATAGCTCCAAGGTGCAGAGTTCCGTGCGCTGGCCTGGACGATAGGCTGAATGCACCAGGGCCACCGGGGTGTCCGGCCGACGCTGGGCGAGCAACAGACGTTGCGCCTCCAGAATTTGATGCGCCCGGCGTCCGCTCTTGGGGTTGTAGAGGGCGATGACGAAGTCCGCCGCGGCGGCAGCATGCAGCCGGCGCGCGATCACCGGCCAGGGCGTGAGCAGATCGGAGAGGGAGATGGCGCAAAAATCGTGGCTCAGCGGTGCTCCCACCAGTGCGGCACAGCTGGTCAGGGCGGTTGCGCCCGGGATGGTTTCCACCGCGATGCCGCTGTTCGGGGTCCAGCCAGTCTGGAATAAGATCTCGAAAGTCAGCCCAGCCATGCCGTAGACACCGCTGTCTCCAGAGGAGACCAGGGCCACGGTCCGACCGGCCTGGGCCAGTTCCACCGCCAGGGTCACGCGCTCCAGCTCTTCGGTCATCGCGCTTTTGACCTGCTGCTTGTCCGCGATCAGGTCCGCCACCAGGCGCAGGTAGGTGGCGTGGCCGATGATGGTGTCAGCCTCGTCGATTGCGCTGCGCGCGCGGACGCTCATGTGCTCGACGCCGCCGGGGCCGAGCCCCACGAGCAGCAATTTGCCTTGCGCAACCGGTTCAGTCATCAATCATCCTCGCAATGGAGACCGTGGCATGCTTGCCGCCAGCATCCCGTAGTTTGTGTTTTTCGATCAGCAAACAGCCGTCGTCGCGACCCGACGCCAGCAATGCGGCCGCCTCGCTGACGGACGCGGTGCCGGTGTATTGACGGACTTTGTCGGATGGATTGGGCACTTCGATCCGATCCAGTTCGGCGGCGCTGTAGAAGCGGATCTTCCAGCCGTGCCTTGCCGCCAGTTCCGCCAGTCCGGCTTCGTCCGCCTTCAGATCGATGCTTGCCACTGCTTGCACCTGGGTGTGCTCGGCGGCGACTGCCTGCAGGGCTTCCGCGACCACCCGGTCCAGGGTATCCACTGGAGTGCCCCGGTCGCAGCCCAGGCCCAGGGCGAGACGCTTCGACCTGGCTTTTCCGCCCCTGTTCGCGGCGCTGCCGAGCTGCGGGCGGTAATGCACCAGGGTGTCGACAAAATGCGCGGCGAGGGTCCTGGGTGGCGGTCGCTGGCTGATCCAGAGCAATGCCTGAAAGCGGCCCGGATCCAGGGTGTTGGCTGTTTCGAAGCAATGCAGGTTTTCCGGCAGCGGGCCGTTGCGTCCGTTGGCATGGTTTCGCCACCAATCAGCGCTGCCCGATTCCTGTACCAAGGCCACCGGCGCTTGGTTGACCATGGCGGCACTGGCCCGCAATAAGGCTGTGGGGCTGGCGTCGAGGCTCCAGCCGAGTTCGCGACCGAGCAGATCCACCGCCAGTGTTTGGCGCACATCGGATGCGGTGGTCAGCACTGGGGTCGCTCCCAAGATGCGCGCCAGCTCTGCGGCCAAGGCATTGGCCCCGCCCAGATGGCCGGACAGCACCGGGATTGCAAAGCGCCCCGCCTCGTCCAACACCACCACCGCCGGGTCGCGGTACTTGCTCTGCAGGTGCGGGGCGATCAGGCGCACCAGGATGCCCAAGGAGCAGACCGCGATCAGGCCGTCGAAGTCGGCAAACAGGCCGGCCATCTGCGCCCGCGTCGGGCCTGGATAGCAGTATGCCGCGTCCGCTGCCTGCTGTTGGAGCAGCTCGCGGAAGGCTTGCGGTGCAAACAGCCGTGAACCCGGCAACGCGGCGGTCAGACGCGCCGCCAGCAGGATGCCGGCGCGGGTGATCGCAAGCAATGCAATGCGCTGGTGCTTGGGGTCGTTGCCGATGTTGGAATCAGTCATGTGAACGAATTTCCGATGGGCCTGGTGCGACCCTCATGTCTGCGCATCCGCCGCCGGCAGCGTGGCTGGCGAACCGGTCTTCACCGGGTTACAACCAGCATGCAGCGGTTGGCGAACCCGATCGGGGTTGCGCACCAGCAATAATGACAGATAGGCAACCCGCTGTCCGCGCAGGCTTTGCACATCCTGCACCAGGCGCTGGTCAGGGTTGCCGACCTTTTCGAAAAAACGGGCGTGGGGCAGTAAACCGCGTCGTTCCAGCAGGTCCAGCAGCGGATCCAGCAATGGCTTGATTTTCAGCAGGACCAGGGTGTCGAAGTCATCCAGCAGTCGGTCGATGACGGCCACGCCATAGGCGGCCGGAACGATGGCCAGGGTATGGCCTTCTTCCACCAGCGGCTGGGCGATGCAGGCGGCCGCGGCGTTGAACGACGGCACCCCCGGGATCACCTCCACAACGACCTCTGGGAGCAGTTCGCGCACCGTCCGCGCCAGATGGCCGAAGGTCGAATAGGTCGAGGCGTCGCCCTCCACCAGGAACAGCAAATCTCTCCCCTGGCGCAATAGTTCGATGCAACGCAGGGCGGCCTGGGTCCATGCCAGGGCCAGGGTCTCGGGGTCGCTGGTCATCGGAAAGTGCAGTGGCTCGGCGTCTGCCGGCAGCAACAGCCCGGATCGGCGCAGGATCTCCAGGGCATAGGAATCGGCGCCCTGTCCCTTAACCGGGTAGAGCCAATGGGCGTCCGACTGGAGGGCCGCCCAGCCGCGGCGGGTGATCAGCTCGGGGTCGCCAGGACCCAGCGAAACGCCTGTCAGGCGACCAACGATACCTTTGTCCTGCATGAAATGATGCCTCGGGTTTGCGAAAAGAGAGGGACGCTATCAGCGGCTGGAGCCCGTCTCGGGCAGGCTGGCGATCAATATCCAGACCGGATTCAGCGCCGCGAGCCGATGCAGATGGAGTATCGGCTGACTGCGGAACACCCCGAGCTGTATCAGCTCCCAGACCAGCCCGGCTTGATCCAGGGCGGCGGTCGCGATGGCCAGGTTCTCCAACGCAATCAGGTTGATCGCCAGCCGTCCGTCCGGGCGCAGCCGCACACGAATCAGCTCGATGAGACTGGCCAGCTCGCCGCCGGAGCCGCCGATGAAGACCGCATCCGGGTCGGGCCAGGTGTCGAGCCCATCCGGTGCCTTGCCCTCGAACAGGCTGTAGTTGCTGGCGCGCAGGCGGCGGGCGTTGGTACGCGCATGCGCGGCTCGCGTCGGCGATTTTTCCATGGCCCAAACATGTCCCTGGTGGGCGATACGGCTGGCCTCCAGGCCCACCGAGCCGGAGCCGGCGCCGATATCCCAGACGATGCTGTGCGCATGCAGGCCAAGGCTGGCCAACGCGACCGCCCGCGGCTCGCGCTTGGTGATCAGGCCGGCATGTTCACCCTGCTGCTGTTGCACGAAGTGGGTGTCCGCCAGACCAAACAGGGGCTGCTCCCGGAACAGCGCGGTCTGCTCGATAATGACCACATTGGGGTCTGGAAAGGACCGGGTGGCTGCATCGATCAAGCGCAGATCCGCTGCGATGGTCTCGTCCTCTCGGGCCAAGCGACAGGCCACCGACAGGCGCAGGTCGTCAGCATGGCCGACGGTCAACAGCGCGCGGGCGATGCGGTCCGGCCCATTCTCGGCGCTGGTCAGCACGGCCACCAGCGGATGTCGCGCCACCGCCCGCAAGACCGCATACAACGCATGCTCCGGCGTGGCGCCAGGCTGCCAATCGCCGCGGTCGTTGCCATGGCAGGAGGCGATATGCGCTTGCTGCCAGGGCCGCTTCAGCCGGGCGAAGGCCAGCTGCACCGTGGATGGCGCCGGCAGCAGCTCCAACGGCGTCGCTGCCCTGCGATCCGCGCTTTTCGATGGCATGCCGGCAGCGGCCAGCGCCGCCGCCAAGCTGGAGCCGATCCCGTGGCAGAGGGGGTCGCCGGTGGCGAGCACCACCACCTGGCGACCGTCGGCGCAGGCCTGCTGTACCCAGCCCGCGACCTCTGACAGGGCGCCATCCATGGGCAGCAGCCGCGTGGTTGGACTTGACTGGCCGCTGACCAGGTCCAGAGTACGGCGCGCGCCGATGATCAGGTCGGCGCTCGCCAGCCGAGCGCGCGCGACGTCGCCGAGTCCGGCCCAGCCATCGTCGAGGATGCCGATCAGGGTACAGGACCCGCTGCCGTGGGCAGCCGGCTGGATGGGCGCTTCAGTCATGGGCGAGCTCGTCGACGGTGACGATGGGCTGACCGTCGAAATCGCAGGCCAGGATCGTTAGCCGATAGCATCCGGGGTAGCGCTGGCGCAGGCTGAGCATGGCGCGTTGCGCCAATTCCCGATGCAACGCGACCTCCAGCCCGATGGCGCGCAGCCGCTCGGCGGCAAAGCGTGCGGTGGGGGCGGCGCGAATGGATTCCAGCAGGTCCGGAGGCGCTCCCGCGGCGGCGGCGGCATCGGCGATTAATCCGCGATCCAGGTCGGCGCGCCAAGCGTGGGTTACCGCCAGGCCTTGGGCCATCTTGGTGAGCTTGCCCACCATGGCACCGACGATCAGATGGCGCATCCGACAGGTCAGCGCGGCGCGGAAAGCGGCTTTGACAAAGTCGCCCATCTGCACGAAACAGACTTCGGGGAGATCGCTGAACACGCCCTGTGCGGCCTGTTCGGAGCGCCCGCCGGTGCTGAAGACGATGCTGCTTTGGCCCTGATGTGCCGCCACCCGTACCGCCTGGATCAGGCTGGCGCGAAAGGCGGCGGTGGAATAGGGGCGCACGATGCCGGTGGTGCCGAGGATGGAGATGCCGCCCAGGATTCCCAGACGGGCGTTCAGGGTCTTTTCCGCCATCTGCTCGCCGCCGGGCACCGAGATGGTCACCGCCAGCCCGTCCCCCGCGGCAAGAATCGGTGCCCCTACCGCGCGCACGTTTTCCTCGATGTTGCGCAGGGGCACCGGATTGATGGCCGCCACGCCCACCGGCAGTCCAATTCCGGATCGGGTCACATGGCCGACACCTGGGCCGCCATCGATGGTGACCCGATCGCCGGCGCCGAGGATGCGGCGGAGATCCACGGTGAGATGTGCGCCATGCGTGGCATCCGGATCATCACCGGCATCCTTGATGCACACGGCATGGGCATGGCGGTCCTGCACCCGACCCTCGGTGATGGCGAATAGCGCGCGCTGGCCATTCGGCAGTAGGCAGTCCACCGATGAGGGTACGGAGCCCTGGACCAGCCCGATGGTTGCCGCGGTGGCGGCCGCCGCGGCGTTGGCGCCGGTGGTAAAACCGCTGCGATGACCGCGCTGGCGGCGTCCATCGCCCTTGCGGATCGGAGCACGAGTGGCGTGGCCCGGAACCATGACAAGCCTAGAGCGGCTGGCCGATCTGCGGGCGTTCTGCATCGGCGAGCGCCAGCAGCGCATGGATGGCCGCGACCACCAGGGGCGAGCCGCCTTTGCGGCCGCGAACGATGATCCAGGGCACGACATCCAGGTCGGCGAGCAGGGCTTTGGATTCCGCTGCCGCGACAAATCCCACCGGCATGCCGATCACCAACGCCGGGCGCACCTGCTCCTGCTCGATCAAACGGACCAGCTCGATCAATGCGGTCGGCGCGTTGCCGATGCCGACCAGGGCGTCATCGAGCAAGCCCAGGGAGCGCGCTTTGCGCATGGCCAGCACGGCGCGCGTGCTGCCCTGTGCCTGCGCCTCGGCGATGACGTCGGCATCGGCGATGAACTGATGCGGGTGCAATCCGAAGCAGTGCAGCCGTGGTGATGACAGGCCGGCCAGTATCATTCCCACGTCCGCGATCAAAGGTCTGGACCCACGATGCTCGGCGGTCTCGGCCAGCGCGGCCAATCCTGCCGATACCGCACTGGGGTGAAACTCGGTGAGCCCGTTGAGTTCGAAATCGGCGCTGGCATGGATCATCCGTCGCACAATGGGCCATTGTTCCGTGCTGTAGGCATGGCTACCGATCTCGGCATCGATGATGTCGAAGGAGGTGTGCTCGATGCTGCGCCCGGCCGCGGTCTGCTGCTCGCTGACCAGATCGGCGCCGGCAACGGGGGCGCCAGAGGGGGGGCTGTTGCTGTCGATGGTCGTCTCCTGGTGATTGTGTTGGCAGCAGGTCAATGCGCCGCGTTCGGATGGGTATGCGAATGGTCGTGCAGGTGCTCGGCCTGGGCTGCCTCGCGGTATTTGCAGCCGTCGCATTCCAGCAGACCCGCCGCCGACTCGGCGGCGTCGCGCACCCGTTGGTCGAGCAGGTCGAAAATGCCCTGGTCGAAGCCGAAACGTTGTCCCAGCGCGAAGGCGATCTCGGGATACTGGCGGCGCAGTCGCTCGACCTGGGCCTGGATGCGCTCGGTCAGCCGACCGGAGAAAAGATAGACCGGTAGCATCAGGATCTGGGTCATGCCCAGACGCGCTTGGCGCTGGACGACGGTTTCCAGCCGCGGCCAGGCGATCCCGGTGAAGGCCAGATCGACCAGATCGTGCTGGTTGTCCTCGAACACCCAGCGCGCCATTTTCGCCAACTCGCCGTTGGCGCCCGCATCCGACGAGCCGCGCCCGAGCAGTACCACGCCGGTGGTGCGCGGGTCCGGCATGTCCAGTTGGCGCATCAGGCCATCGAGGCGTTGTTGGAGCACGCCAAGCACCTCGCGCCCCATGCCGAGATGACGGCCATAGGCAAAGCTCACCCGAGGGTGGCGCGCCCGCGCCTCGGCAATGGCCGCGGGAATTTCCATTTTCACATGTCCAGCCGCATTCAGAATGAAAGGCAATACCAGCACATGGCGGGCATCTGCCGCGGCCCGATCGAGTCCGGTGTCAAGCAGTACCTCGTCGTGTTCGATGAAACAGGTCTCGATGCGCCAGTCGGGATGCCGGGCGCGCCACTGCTGCGCGAATTCCAGCGATTCGGTGTTGCCGCCCTGATAGCGGGAACCATGTCCGACCAGCAACAGGGTTGTATCGTTCATTCGTCGGTCTCCGATCTGTCGGCCCGGCGAAAGCGATGGCCGAAGGCCGGGTCGTAGAGTTTCGATGGCGTTACCCGGGGCCAGTGACGGGCGCCCAATGCCGGGCTGGCGATAATCATGGCCTGGGCGCCGATGCCCGCTTCCTGACAGCGCGGTACCATGTCGCCCAGCCGCGCGCGGACGATGCGCTCGGCGTCGGGCCAGCTCGCCTTCTGCACCACCAAGATCGGCGCATCCGACGGCCAGCCGGCCGTGCGCAGGGCTTGTTCCACCTCCGGCAACAGGGTCGCCGAGAGATAGATGCAGAGCGTCGTGCGATGTGCCGCCAGGACATCGAGCTGCTCGGTTGCCGGCACCGGCGTACGCCCGGCCATGCGGGTCAGGATCACCGTTTGCGTGACCTCGGGCAAAGTCAGGGTTTCCCCCGCCGCCGCGGCAGAAGCCATTGCAGATGTCACGCCGGGCACCACCTGCCAGTCGATTGCAGCGGCATCCAGTGGGCGGGTCATTTCGGTCAGGGCGCCATACAGGCATGGATCGCCGGTTTGCAGCCGCACCACCGTGGTGTATCGTGCCGCGGCATCCATCAGCCAGTCCGCGATTTGCCGCAAGCTCATGCCCTTGGAGTCCTGCAAACGACAGCCAGCCGGCGCGTAACGGGTTGCCGCCAGATCGACCAAAGATCCGGCATAGAGGATCGCATCGGCGCGTTCGATCAAGCCCCGTCCCTTGACCGTAATCAGGTCGGGGTCGCCGGGGCCGGCGCCGACGAACCAGACCCGGCCCAAGGTGCCGTCGGCAGTCATCAGGCGCGCGCGGGCAAATCGACGCAAAGCCGGAATCCGGGGCGTTCGGCATAGGGTTGAACGACCTTGACCAGCAGGAATGTCACCACCGGCTCCAGGGCCACGATGGCAAGGTATGAGGCGGCGAACAGCCCCCAGTCGGCAATCGGCGTTGCATCCTGACTCAGCAGCAGCCAGAAACCGACCATCATCGTGACGCCGCCGTAATAGGTTGCATCCAGCTTCAGGATGGTCGGCACATCGATGCGAGCGATGCGCTGCCCGAGGGTATAATGCACTAGGATTAATGGGATCGTCAGGGACAGGGTGTTCACGCCCAGATGCACCAGATCGCCGGGATCGAACACCAGCCCCTGGAACAGCAGACCGACGCCGAAGCCGAGCAATGTGGGTACGAAACCCAGGATCAGATAGATTGGCATTGCGCCGACAAAATGCAGTTCGGATGGCCCCACCGGCAGATGAAAGATCTGCATGAACAACGAAAAGAAGCCGGCGGCGATGAGGGTGCGCAGGATCAGAGACGGCTGCTTGACCAAAGCAGGGAGATAGGCCGCAAGTAGGCCAACGGCAGCAACATTGGCTGCTGTGGTCTTGGCAAGGGTCAAATATCCGGGTTCGATATGCACGACGAAAAACCTCGTTTCTCAATAATTCCAAGGATACGAGGTGTCAGGCGGGGAAGAGTCGACACTGCGGGCCTGTAGGCTTCGCACAATGGCGTAGATGCGCACAGGCATGCGCGTGGTCGCGGCTGAGGGGGCTCTGAGGAGCATATAATGCCATCCAGACGGCCCGATCTGCTGAAGCCCTTACCCCGGGGCTCACACCAATTTTCCGCGATCAGGCCGGTCTTCTGGCTCGCCGTCTACCGGGGTTCGCCGCCTTCCCGCGCATCGGCGCAGTGGCAAGTGGCGATCCCGTCAGGCTTACAGCAGCGGGGACTGCGCCGGAATGGCCTTGGGCTATGCAGCTCCAGGCGTCACCGAACTTCCCGATTCACCCGTTGGCCTGAACCGACCGCGGGGCACCTTACGCGAATGCACAGCATATACCCACAGGTTGGTTTGCGACAAGTCCGAATTGGAGCCGCCAACACTTGGAGCGACTGCTGCGGTCATGGCAGACTTCGCGGAATCGCAGACCGGCTTGATGCACTCCCGCGCGCGCCCGAGAACCGAGGCTGTGCAGGTATTCGTTGGGTGCTGCCTAGGCTGTCGAAATGTCCTGAGTTTTGATGCCAAACCGATTCCGGGTCTTGGATTGCTTCATCGAACGCACTGGGGAAGCCCAATCGGTGTCGGGGTCGCTATCGGAATCGGAATCGGAATCGAATCCGCTCATCGATCAAAGCAGCCAGCTCCATACCAATCCCTAATGTTGACCTTGAAACCGATCCCGACACCGACTAAGCATCCATCAACCGGGAAGTGCTTGCTTTAGTGAGACTGCAGATTTCGACAGCCTAGGTGTTGCCTGCGTAAACTGTTCGCCTATTCGCCCTTGCGTCACATGCCTATTGCCGATGCAGGGTATTTCGAGGCCGCATCCCAGCAACCTGTTCTTTCTTTCGCCCTTTGGATTGGGTATTCTGCGCATGAGGCTCGAAGATATGCACAATCAGGCACAATCAGGTGGCTCGACCATGACCGTTTCCTGCCCGACCCTGTTCATCGCCGCCCCGGCCTCCGGTCAGGGCAAGACCACATTGACTGCCGGCCTGGCCCGGCTGCATCGTCGACTTGGCCGACGCGTCCGCATCTTCAAGACCGGTCCTGATTTCCTGGACCCGATGATCCTGGAACGTGCCGCCGGCTCGCCGGTATACAATCTGGATCTGTGGATGGGCGGCGAGGCGCATTGTCGGGATCTGCTGTATCAGGCCGCCGCCGAAGTGGAGCTGATCTTGGTTGAAGGGGTCATGGGATTGCATGACGGCCAACCCTCGGGTGCCGATCTGGCGGAGCGTTTCCATCTGCCCCTGCTGTGCGTCATCGATGCTTCCGCCATGGCCCAGACCTTTGCCGCCATCGCCTGGGGCCTGACCCGCTTTCATTCCGGCTTGCAGCTCGCCGGAGTGCTGGCCAATCGGGTCGGCGGCGCCGCGCATGCCGAGATGCTCACCGATCGGCTGCCCGCGGATATACCCTTTTTCGGAGCCTTGACCCGCGATGCCGAACTGGAACTACCGCATCGACATTTGGGGCTCTGGCAGGCAGACGAGGTCGCCGACCTCGATACCCGTATTGAACGCATTGCCGATGCATTGGCCATGACCTCGTTGGTCGAACTGCCCGCCCCGGTGGACTTTCAGCCCGCCCCATCGCAACCGGGCAATGAGCCGCAAGCCTTGCTGCAAGGGGTACGCATTGCGGTTGCCCGCGATCTGGCCTTTTCGTTTTTGTACGCCGCCAATCTGGACTGCCTGAGCAGGGCGGGTGCACAGCTATGCTTTTTCTCGCCCTTGGCGGACTCGGCGCTACCCATGTGCGACGCCCTGTATCTGCCCGGCGGCTATCCGGAATTGCATCTGGACCAGCTCAGCGCCAACCGGGCCATGCACCAGGCCATCCGCGAGCATCAGGCCGCCGCTCGGCCGATCCTGGCCGAATGCGGCGGCCTGCTGTACCTGCTCACCTCGCTGGCCACGGCAGAGAGCGATCCGATCCCGATGGTCGGACTGCTGCCCGGCGAGGCGCGGATGCAACCGCGGCTTGCCAACCTCGGCCTGCAGCGCGTGCAACTGCCGGAGGGCGAGCTGCGAGGCCACAGCTTCCACCATTCCCGCGCCGAGATCCCGCTGGAGCCCATCGCCCGCGGCACGACCTTGCGCCAGCATGGCCGCCCGGAGGCGGTCTATCGGGAACAACGGCTCACGGCATCCTATTTGCATCTGTATTTTCCATCCAACCCCACCGCGGCCGCCCGTTTGTTCTTGCCATGAACTCGCAGACCCAAACCGAATGGCACTCGGATGGGTGCTGCCTTCAAAGCATGTAAGGATTCACCGCAGAGACGCAGAGGGGCCAAGGCGCCTCGCCCGCAAGCGGATCTTGATCAGCCGTAGGAGCCGCTCGGCGTAGGAGCCCGCTTGCGGGCGACGATGAGCTGAGCGTGCCGGGATCGGTAGGAGCCCGCTTGCGGGCGACGGGGAGCCTAGAGCAGCCGCAACAGTCGCCCGCAAGCGGGCTCCTACGAGGTTGGTGGGGTACGAACCCCAACGCGACCAGTAGACTCAGCCATTGTTTGTTGGGGTTCGTACCTCACCCCAACCTATCCAGCTGTACCATCAAATACCATGAACCGCAGAGATGACACTGCGTATTGCCGCGCCGGGATCGGTAGGAGCCCGCTTGCGGGCGACGGAGACCCTAGAGCAGCCGCAACAGTCGCCCGCAAGCGGGCTCCTACGAGGTTGGTGGGGTACGAACCCCAACGCGACCAGTAGACTCAGCCATTGTTTGTTGGGGTTCGTACCTCACCCCAACCTACCCAGCTGTACCATCAAATACCATGAACCGCAGAGATGACACTGCGTATTGCCGCGCCGGGATCGGTAGGAGCCCGCTTGCGGGCGACGGAGACCCTAGAGTAGCCGCAACAGTCGCCCGCAAGCGGGCTCCTACGAGGTTGGTGGGGTACGAACCCCAACGCGACCAGTAGACTCAGCCATTGTTTGTTGGGGTTCGTACCTCACTCCAACCTACCCAGCTGTACCATCAAATACCATGAACCGCAGAGATGACACTGCGTATTGCCGCGCCGGGATCGGTAGGAGCCCGCTTGCGGGCGACGGAGACCCCATAGTAGCCGCAACAGTCGCCCGCAAGCGGGCTCCTACGAGGTTGGTGGGGTACGAACCCCAACGCGACCAGTAGACTCAGCCATTGTTTGTTGGGGTTCGTACCTCACCCCAACCTACCCAGCTGTACCATCAAATACCATGAACCGCAGAGATGACACTGCGTATTGCCGCGCCGGGATCGGTAGGAGCCCGCTTGCGGGCGACAGTGAGCCTAGAGTAGCCGCAACAGTCGCCCGCAAGCGGGCTCCTACGAGGTTGGTGGGGTACGAACCCCAACGCGACCAGTAGACTCAGCCATTGTTTGTTGGGGTTCGTACCTCACCCCAACCTACCCAGCTGTACCATCAAATACCATGAACCGCAGAGATGACACTGCGTATTGCCGCGCCGGGATCGGTAGGAGCCCGCTTGCGGGCGACGGTGAGCCTAGAGCAGCCGCAACAGTCGCCCGCAAGCGGGCTCCTACGAGGTTGGTGGGGTACGAACCCCAACGCGACCAGTAGACTCAGCCATTGTTTGTTGGGGTTCGTACCTCACCCCAACCTACCCAGCTGTACCATCAAATACCATGAACCGCAGAGATGACACTTCGTATTGCCGCGCCGGGATCGGTAGGAGCCCGCTTGCGGGCGACGGAGACCCTAGAGCAGCCGCAACAGTCGCCCGCAAGCGGGCTCCTACGAGGTTGGTGAGGTACGAACCCCAACGCGACCAGTAGACTCAGCCATTGTTTGTTGGGGTTCGTACCTCACCCCAACCTACCCAGCTGTACCATCAAATACCATGAACCGCAGAGTTGACCCTGCGTATTGTCGCGCCGGGATCGGTAGGAGCCCGCTTGCGGGCGACGGTGAGCCTAGAGCAGCCGCAACAGTCGCCCGCAAGCGGGCTCCTACGAGCATCGCCTGCCGGGTCGCCCGCAAGCGGGCTCCTACGCTGAGCGGCTCGTGAGGGTTCGCGGATGGCAGATCCCTCGAGTCCAGGTACCGAGGCTGAGCCTCGGTATCAGCAAGATGATGTCTTGTCGCCGCTGTCCGTGCGTCAGCGCTTCTTGTCGCTGTCCAAGCGTTTGTTGTTCGTTTGCCGATGGCGGTCGCTGCGGATCTTGTTCAGCGCGTACCATGTGCCGCCGGCCGCGAGCCCGAACGCGCCGGCCAGGAGGATGCCTTTGGATGTCAACAATGTTGCCCGGCCGGCAGTCCAGCGAGTCGCAGTCAAGCGGGTATGGGCAAAGGCGGCAATGGCTAGGTCGTCGATGAACGAAAGGCCGACGAGGGCGGCTGTGCGCCAGTTCCGCTTGGGTGGCAGGACGGGTTTTGTATTGGGCATCATGGACCTCATCGGTTTGCTCTGCAGGTGGGTGCGGTACCATCAGTTTGCAACGGATGGATGGATCAATCCAGCCGCGCTAACCGGCATTGCAGCGTGGGGCTCGGCGAATGCAATGCGCCCGGAGTGAGCCCCTAGGGTATCTTTGGTTGGTTTGTGGAGAAGATTGTGGCCTGGCGTCTTTCTCCTGGGGAAGGCGGGGGCTCGCGTCCGATGCCATGGCATCGCCTGTTGGGTCGCCCGCAAGCGGGCTCCTACGTCGCGCGGGTCCTGCGGCTCGTGAAGGGGCCGTTTGCGGGTGAGGTGGTGGCTTTTTAGGGGCCAGGTGGTCATGGCGATAATAGCGACAGTGGCTACAGTCGCCCGCAAGCGGGCTCCTACGTCGCGCGGGTCCTGCGGCTCGTGAAGGGGCCGTTTGCGGGCGAGGTGGTGGCTTTTTAGGGGCCGGGTGGTCATGGCGATAATAGCGACAGTGGCTACAGTCGCCCGCAAGCGGGCTCCTACGTTGATCGGCTTCCGTGGTTCGTAAGGGTTCGCTTGCGGGCGAGGCGCTGGTTTTGCAGAAGCCAGGGGGTCATAGGGACAGCGGTCGCAGCAACTGCGTATTCGTGGGGGTGCCTCAGCGTCGAGCCCGGTTTCCTATTGGGGATGATCTGTTCCAACGTCAGAAAGGGTTTTTCATCGATTCAGGGGTTGGCGGTTTGCTGGATTCTCGATAGGTCGACAGATTGGGGTCGAGTTTCCGCTTCATGGGGTCGTATCGGAGGGCGCGCATGATCAAGCCGGTCGGCACGAAGATGATCATGTACAGGATGCCCAGGATCAGCGGCGTCGTGATGCGGTTCAACAGCAAACCGAACTGCATCCAGCGGCGGTAGACGGGGCGCAGACTGCGCGGGGCCGCAAGCCCCCAAATGACCAAGATGCCAGCGAGCGGCCAGGGCCAGATCGGGAAGTGCAGGCCGAAGAGCCAGGGCAGGAATAGGCCGAACAGCAGCGCGATAATGGCTGCCGTGGTCAAGGCGAAATGACGCAGGCCTTCGGCGTCGAGCTCGGGGATCGGGTGTAGGGATGCGGACATGAATGCGTACGTCAGTCTAGGGCGAATTCGTCTTTCCAGGAGTCGTCGCGTGGCAGCTCCGGCTGGTCTTTCTTGCTCAGCAGGCAGTTCTCCAGCACCAGATAGTCCATTTCGGTGCGCATGAAGCAGCGGTAAGCATCCTGCGGGGAGCAGACGATGGGCTCGCCGCGGACGTTGAAAGAGGTGTTGATCAGCAGCGGACAGCCGGTGCGGTCCGCAAAGGCGCGGATCAACGCGTGGTAGCGCGGGTTGGTGTCGGCATGGACCGTTTGTAGGCGGGCCGAGTAGTCGACATGGGTCACTGCGGGGATCTGCGAGCGCGGCACATTGAGCTTGTCGATGCCGAACAGTTGCTCCTGTTCGGCGGTCATCGGGATGCGCTTTGCCTCGTTGACCGGGGCGACCATCAGCATGTAGGGACTGCTGCTGCGATAAGCGAAGAAATCCGCGACCCGGTCGGCCAGGATCGACGGGGCGAACGGCCGAAAGGACTCGCGGTACTTGATCTTGAGATTCATCACCGATTGCATCTTCGGACTGCGCGGATCGCCGAGGATGGAACGCCCGCCCAGCGCCCGCGGCCCGAATTCCATGCGGCCCTGGAACCAGCCGATGACGTTCTCGTTGTCGAGCAACTCGGCCAATTTCGGCATCAGCTGTGCGTCGTCGAGTCGTTGGTGGGGAATGTTCTCCGCCTGCAGCCAAGACAGGATATGGTCGTTGTCGAAATGCGGTCCCAGATAGGCTCCCTGCATGCGGTCGGCGCCGTTGACGCTGCGCGGCTTGTCGAGAAACAGATGCCAGGCGCACAGCGCTGCGCCGACTGCTCCGCCGGCGTCGCCGGCGGCCGGCTGTATCCAGATGTCGCTGAATGGTCCTTCGCGCAGAAGCCGCCCGTTGGCGACGCAATTGAGCGCGACGCCGCCGGCGAGACAAAGTCGATCGGCCTCCAGTTCCTCGGCAACGGTTCTGCCCAGGCGCAGCACCGCCTCCTCGGTGACGGCTTGGATCGAACGGGCGATATCCATTTCTCTTTTGGTCACCGGCGATTCGGGCTTGCGCGGCGGTCCGCCGAACAGCGCATCGAAGCGCTTGTTGGTCATGGTCAATCCATTCGCGTAGTTGAAATAGCGCATGTCCATCCGGAAGGTGCCGTCGTCTTTCAATGACAACAGCTTGTCGAGGATCAGCTCTGTGTAAATCGGTTCGCCGTAGGGCGCCAAGCCCATCAGCTTGTATTCGCCGGAATTGACCTTGAAGCCGGTGAAATAGGTGAAGGCGGAATACAGCAGGCCGAGCGAATGGGGAAAGCCGATCTCCCAGACGGGGGTGAGGCGATGCCCCTGCCCAAGCCAGACCGAGGTCGTTGCCCATTCGCCGACGCCGTCCATGCACAGGACTGCGGCACGTTCGTACGGGCTGGGATAGAAGGCAGAGGCGGCGTGGGATTGGTGATGCTGGGTAAACAGCAGCTGCGGTAGAGCGTCACGCTCGAGGCCGCCGAGGGCGGTGAGTTCCTTGCGCAACAGATCCTTCAGCAACAGCTTTTCCTTCAGCCAGATGGGCATGGCGGCGAAGAAGGAGCGCAGGCCCCTGGGCGCATAGGCCAGGTAGGTTTCCAACAGGCGTTCGAATTTGATCAGCGGCTTATCGTAAAAAACGATGTGATCGAGTTCGGCGAGACTCAGCCCTGCCTCCTCCAGGCAATAACCGATGGCGCTGCGTGGAAAGCCTGCGTCGTGTTTGATTCTGGTGAAGCGTTCTTCCTGCGCCGCGGCGAGGATCTCGCCGTCGCGCACGAGACAGGCAGCGCTGTCATGATAATAAGCCGAGAGGCCGAGGATGTTGGTAGCCATGCCCGATGGTGCTTGCGTTCTGGTCTGCTGAACGCGAAAGTATAGCATTCTTGCAGGTGGAGGACGGTCGCGTTTCTTCGGGAGACATTTGCGCTGTCGCTGATTTTGGCTGCCCGGACCTGCGACCCGCAAGCTGGCTGGCTAGCGGGGCATTGCCCTAGGCTGTCGAAATCTGCCGTTTCACTACAACAAGCGCTTCCCGGTCGATGGATGCTTAGTCGGTGTCGGTGTCGAGGTCGGAATTCGGGATTGGTATCGAGCTGGCTGCTTTGATCGATGAGCGGATTCGATTCCGATTCCGATAGCGACCCCGACGGCGACGAGGCTTCCCCAGTGCGTTCGATGAAGCAATCCAAGACCCGGAATCGGTTTGGCATCAAAACTCAGGACATTTCGACAGCCTAGCATTACCCTTGGGCGTGCGACAAACGAAGCTCGGACAGCTTGGCTACGCGGTCAGCGAGGAGCTTGGCGGATGGGTTGGTCGGTTCGATACCGACGCCGATAGCGGTAGCGAATGAGTCGGCAGGCGACATCCAAGCCAAAAACCTGTTTAGCTTGTTTCTGCACCATCGCTTAGTGCGTGCAGGATCGGGCATCAACTCGCCGCCAGCTGCACCAGAACCCGATTGATCGGCATCGAAAAGCGCCCCAGACCGTCGCCACCATGCGCGCTGAACAGGGCCGCGATCTGCTGCAGCATCTGCGCGCGCGCGCTTGCGGACAGCATGAAGGCGGCATAAAAAAAGCCGGCGGCTTCCTGCGCCAGCGCATGCGCGTCGGCAAGCTGACTGACCACCGTTGGTTCGATACGGATGTCGGCGCCGCGGAAGGTTTGCGCCAATAGTCCCGCGAGCGCCTCCGTGGTGCGTATTCGTCGGTCGCCCAGATCGATATCGCCATAGCCGGGATAATTGCGTTGTACCTGGTCATAGATCAGATGGTGCAGCTCTGGATAACCCGGAGCCGCGTGCAGATCGCCGTCGACAATGGCGGCAAACAGGCCGCCAGGGCGCAATACTCGGCGCACCTCGGCAAGCACCGGCTCCACCGGGTCCATTAGGGTCAAGCCCCAATGACATAGGACCGCATCCAGGGTTTGATCGGCAATGAATCCCATGTCCTGCGCCATAGCGCAATGCAGGGCGACCGCCGGGTCTGGAATACGCTGGCGCGCCAGGGCCAATTCTTCCGCGCTCATGTCCACCCCGATCAATGCGATGCGCTTGCCAAATCGCTGATGGCAGAGCGCGGTCAATGCACCGCTGCCGCAGGCCAGGTCGAGCAGGTTTCGATGTCGGTCGGGATCGACCAGGTCGGCCAGCCATTGGTAGCTGTTGCGGCCCTCGGGGTCGCGACTGCGCGAGGCACAGATTTCGGTAAAACCGGTGTGCTGCCGATGCACCTCGAGCAGATGCTCGCACAGTTCGCTATGGCTGGGTTGTTCCCGGCGTCGCAGACGCTGCGACCAGCTTGTATTTAACTGAGTCACTTGGTTCATTGTCGGAGACTTTTCACTACTTGCGTTGCAAGAAAGGCGCTCGTACCCGGCAGGGCCAAGCAATCGGAGAGCTGGTTTGATCAGCTCGTTGGCAATGTCCGCGCCCGATGCTGCAGCAGAGAGGGCAGCAGCAGTACTAGGCCAAGGGTACAGATGCAGAGAAACAATGACATGTACTCGAGCAGGGCGTTCAACTCCAGGCCCGAGTCGATCAGCCAGCCCAGGATTGCCGGCGCGAGGGCGGTCGCCAATACCTGCAATGCGGTTGCCAGGGCGCGAATCGCTCCCAGGTGTGCGGTGCCGTAGAGTTCCGCCCAGATGGCGCCGAACAAGAGGGTTGCACCACCGGATGTGGCGCCCATCAACGCCATGAAGACGGCGGCGGTGGACAGCGAGGTGCCGATGCTCAGCAATAACAGTCCCAGCGCCAATGGCAGCAGGTAGTAGGGCAGCAGCCGGATTGCGCCATACCGATCGATCAATCCGCCGCAGGCGAGCGCGACCGCGGTTGCGCAGGCGGCATAGAGCGGATAGCAGGCGGCGAAATTTGCCAGGGTCCAGGCTTTTGCCTGGACCAGATCCACTTGGTGGAACAGCACGCCGGTGATCACGAATGGAGTCGCCATAAGCCCCGGCAGCAGGGCGTAAAAGCGGACATCGCGCACCACCTCTGCCCGCGTCCAGCTGGTGTCTGGGGCTCGCTGCGCCGCTGTGCAGGCCGGCCTGCTGTCGAGGGCGCCCTGCCTGCGCATTGCGTGGCCTAACCCCAGCAGCAGCGGCAGGGGAACCAGCAACAGGACGAGCGCGATGCCGACCCAGATCTGGTGCCAGGCGAACAGGCCGAGCAACACCGCCACCAGCATCGGCAACAGCGCCTCGCCGGTCGGGTAACCTAGGAATATCAGCCCCAGAGCGCGACCTCGCTGTGCTGAGAACCAACGCGCCATCAGCGTCATGGCGAGATGACTCAGCATGCCCTGCCCACACAGACGCAGGCCGAACAGTGCGATGCCCAGCCAGAGTACCGAGTCGGCGGTTGCCAGCAGCAGGGCGCAGCCGGCCAAGGCCGTCAGGGTCAGCGCACCGAGCGGGGTAGGGCGGAACCGATCCGCGGTTTTGCCGAGCCAGACCAGCATCAGCGCACTGGCGGTCGTGGCAAGGGTGTAAAGTCCGCCGAAGGCGCCATGACTGAGCCCGAACTCGGTCCGCAGCGGGGCGGCAAACAGGGAGATGAAGTAGGTCTGCCCGACGCTGGAACTCAGGGTCAGCAGGAAACCGAAGCCGAGTGCATGGGCTGCCCACGAGTGACGATCGAATTGCCGCAGCGGGTTGATGGTCTGGATATCCTTAGAACGCTGGCTTTACAGCCGGCTAGGGATGTAAAAAGATCAGCAGCACGCGCTGATCGAAGCGCCATTCCTGCTGGTGTTGACAATGTGCCAGGTAGGCGCCGGTGATGGGGTTGGCCAGCATCTGCTGCAGGCTGACGGAGTCATCGAATACGCAGCGCTGTAGATAGCCCTGCACCTGTTGCCACTGCGCCTGGGACGCGCGGTTTTGATAGCGGATTTCCCGGGTCTCGAAGCGGATGCCCAACTGCTGCAATGCGGCGACGATCTGCTCGGCACTGATGTACGGGGTGCCGGCACCCTCCCTGAAGGCATCCAGATAATGGCGGTAGAAGCGAAGGTAGTGCGCATCGGCTGCTGCATGGGCGATAAAGCCCATGCCCCCGAGGGCGTGCATGAAGCGCTCCAGGCCGGCCGGCAATTCAGCTTCCGGCAGGGCGTATAGCGCATGCGTGGCCCAGACGATATCGAAAGCCCCGCGCGGGCAGCTGAGGGCCTGCAGGGTAGTCGGGTATTCCTGGCCGGCGATAAAGGGCTCGACCAGGGCTGCCCGTGCCTCGGCGATGGAGAATTCCGACGGATCGAGCAAGGCGTAGTCGATGGGTTGGATCGCGGCCGAGGCCACATCGGCATCGCGCACCAGGGCATTTGGGAACTTGCCCGATCCACAGGCGACATCCAACAGGCGCAATGGGCGCTCTCCGGCCTCGGCCTGCCTGGCCTCCAGCCAGCTTTTCCAGTCCAGCGCCTGCGCGAGGTGATGATAGTCCACGGATGCGAGCGCGTAAAAGGCTTCCATTTCCTGGCGCTGGGCCTCGCTCCAGTGGGCGCAGCTTCGTTCGAAGGTATCAGACATCGGCAGAGTGCTCCACGGGCCAGCAAATCGGGTTCAGCTTGCTGGCGGCAATTTCGCCAGGTTTGGTGTCGGGGATGAACTTCTGCCAGTCTCCGGACACCATGGTTGGTTGGTCGATCACGCGTGCGCCATCGGCATAAAAGGTGTTGGCCAGCACGACGCGGCTTTGACGCGTGCGATTCGCCGCCGCGGTATGGAAACTGAGATTGTGATGGAAGCTGACTTCGCCGATCTCGAACGGGCCGTCCTCGATTGCGACGCGATGGCGACGGAAAATGTCCATCACCTGGCGATCGTAGCTGGTATCGAACTTGTTGAATGCGACAGACTCGACCAGCTTGTAGGTAGCGATGGGGTAAGCGAAGGCCAGGGGACCCATGGCTTTGGGGATAGGCTGTGCCGGAATCCAGGCGGTGACGACATCCTGGGTGGCCAGTGGAAAATGATGATCGTCGTAATGCCACGGCGTGCGTCCGCAGCCCGGTTCTTTTGACATCAGATTGTCGTGATACAGACGCACGCGCGGCACGTCGAGCAAGTCGGCGGCAATTTTTGCAATGCGCGGACTGAGCACGTATTCGCGCAGCAGTTGGTGCTCGAGCCAGGCCAGTTCCAGGCTCAGAAAGCGCTCGCTGGTGCCGCCGTCGAGCACCAGATCGAAGGCATCGCTGAGCAGCCGAACGATCTCCTGGCGCAGGCGCAGGGTGGCCTCCGGGGAAAGCACGGCGCGCAGTTTGACAAAGCCATTGGCGCGGAAGAAGGCCCGATCGGCCTCTGTTAGCGGAAATGGCGTGCGCAGCTGTTCGACGATGGCTTCATCGCTGATGGGTTCGACCGACGGCAGCGGAGTGGCATCGCGCAGAGGTGTGCGCGGGGCGTCGCCATTGTCGGCTAGGGTCAGGTACCAGTCCCACCAGGCTTGATTGTCTTGTTCCCAGGGCTGGTTGACATCGCCGCGCAGAGCGTTCGCGCCCACCAGTTTGGAATGGGCAGAGCGTTCGTTGGGTTCAGGCACAGACGACTCCGAACAGGTTGCAGATGAGTGCGCTCGATGCGCACGCTAGGCATGGCAACCAGGGGCCGCGATGCGACCTACCTGGCTGCCGGGTTGGAATGATTCCGAGCGCGTTGATCTCGGTTATCCTCGCCAAACCAAACAATGCACGCTGAATAGCGGCGGCTGGTCAGGGGCGGTGTTGGAGCGGGGGTTGGACCCGGTGTCGATCGGCTGGTCGGTCCAGACCTGCTCGGGTTCGAAGCCCGCCTGGCGCGCCAGACGGTGGAAGCCGTCGATGTCATATTTATACGAGCACTCCGTATGGATCGATTCTCCCTCGCGGAAAGCGAAGTCGCGCCCGGCAATGCGCGCCTGTTGTTCTCTGGTGCTGATCAAATGCATCTCGATGCGGCTGAGATCGGAGTTGAACCAGGCGGTGTGACGAAACCCGGTCAGATCGAAGTCCGCGTCCAATTCGCGATTGATGCGAGTCAGCAGGTTCAGATTGAAGGCTGCGGTGACCTCGTCGGCATCATTGTAAGCGGCCTCCAGCACCCGATGATCTTTTATCAGATCGACCCCCACCAGCAAACGTCCTCCGGGTCCGAGCAGTTCGCCGACTCGAGTCAAAAATCGCTGGGCGTCGGCAGGCTCGAAATTGCCGATGGACGAGCCGGGGAAAAACGCCGCGCGCGGATGCACATGGTCCTCCACCGGCAGTTCGAAGGGTACTGAATAGTCGGTACAAACCGCATGTACCTGCAGAAAGGGGAACCGTGTCGCCAGCGACTCGGCAGATTGCAGCAGGTGATCCTTGGAAATATCCACCGGCATATAGACCGCCGGCCGCAAGGCTTCTAGCAATACCTGAATTTTCAGGCTGCTGCCGCTGCCCAGTTCCACCAGTAATGCATCGCGGCCGAGGCGCGCCGCCATTGCGGCGCCATGCTGGCGCAGGATGGCGATTTCGGTGCGGGTGGGATAGTACTCGGGTAGCTCGCAGATTGCGTCGAACAGACGCGAGCCCTGGGCGTCGTAGAAATACTTGGGCGAGAGGCGTTTCTGAGCTGAACTCAAACCGTCGAGGACATCGGCCCGCATGTCTGCCGGTGTCGGGTGCAGATCGTGGAAATGGATCGCTGATGTCTGTTTGCCCGATGTCGTATCGGAGGCGGATGCCTGTCGCGTCGATTGATAATCCATGGCCCAGTTATCTGAGGCTAAACTACCAGGGGTCGAATTATTCATAGCCAGATAGGGTGTCTGTCGTGCGCTCATGTTCATTGGATTTAGTTCGTTGGTTTGATCCGTTCGAACAGCCAGCGCTTGCGGGGAAATTCAGTTGACCCCCGAGGATCGCGGCAGCCGTGATCGGGAAGTGGAAAGTTGCTGTTGTCGCGAGGAATGAATCAGAAGAGCATTAGCTGATGTTGCGGACCGGGTAAGCATCTCAGATCTGGTACTCTGTCGATAGACCGTACCTACATTCGTAAGAATTTCGTCAGATTTAGATCATCTATGATCGATTACCCTGGATTTCGGTTTGATTCGACCGCGGTTGGAAAGACGAAACAGCCGTTTTTATGGTTCAGGCTTAAATTAGGACGATAGACCCCGCGAACAAGGCTGATCGCTGAATTACAGAACTGAGCCTGGGACCGCCGGCTTTCCAGCCGGCCCACCGGGACCGCCGGCTTTCCAGCCGGCCCACCGGGACCGCCGGCTTTCCAGCCGGCCCACTGGGACCGCCGGCTTTCTAGCCGGCCCACCGGGACCGCCGGCTTTCCAGCCGGCCCACTGGGACCGCCGGCTTTCTAGCCGGCCCACCGGGACCGCCGGCTTTCCAGCCGGCCCACCGGGACCGCCGGCTTTCTAGCCGGCCCGTCTTTGGCGCGGCTCAATGCCGTGCCAAAGACACAAGAAATCGCGAACCCCCCCCAAACCCGAGCTAAATCTACCCGAGCCGAACGTGTAGTAAGGAACGTACAAAGTCGCTCCGGCCGCAAAATCGCCTGATGCGGGCATTGAGCCCGCATCAGGCGAAGCCGGCTGGAAAGCCGGCGCTCCCAATCTCCCAATCTCCCAGTCTCCCAGTCTCCCAGCGCTACTCACCGGCAATCGTTTTGATATAGACCTGGGAATTGCGTCGGTCATTGTAGAGCTGCTGTTTGGCCAGCGGCAGGTCGGCCAGGCGCGCGGGCACGAAGCCGCGCTCGCGGAACCAATGGGCGGTCTGGGTGGTGAGGACAAACAGCTGACGAAGTCCGCGCTCGCGTGCCCAGGCCTCCATGCGCGCGAGCAGACGGTCGCCGCGTCCCCGGGTGCGATAGTCCGGGTGCACGGCAACGCAGGAGAGCTCCGCCATCTGCTCGTCGGCAAAACAGAACAATGCCGCACAGGAGATGACGGTACCGTCACGCTCGGTGACCAGGAAGCTATCAATGCTAGTCTCCAAATGCTCCCGCGGGCGCGGAACCAGTGCGCCACTTTGTTCCATCGGTCGCAATAATTCCAAAATGCCCGGGATATCGTCGATGCGCGCCTGGCGCAGTTCCTCGTATGGACGGTCGGAGATCAGGCTGCCGGCGCCGTCGCGGGTAAACAGCTCGCGCAGCAAGGCGCCGTCCGCATGCCGGCCGATCAGATGCACGCGGCGGATACCGCTGCGGCAGGCATCGGCGCCGGCGCGCAGGGCCTGCGCCAAGTCTTCTGCCAAATGCGGCGTCTCGCCGGACATGGGATATTGCCCCGGAACCGCGGACGACTCGGGTGCCGATTGCAGGCCGCTTACGAGCAGAGCGTCCACATCGGCAGGGAGCAGATTCGAGACCAGCCGCCCATTGGCATCCATGACCCCTTGGTCTTCGATCAAAAAGATCAATTTGTCCGCATTCAGCGCAATGGCCGCGGCGCGGGCGATATCGGCGGCGCTGAGATTGAACACCTCGCCAGTCGGCGAATAGCCGATGGGCGGTATCAAAGCCACGGCACCGTCGTCCAGACGTTGGCGCAATGACTCGCGATCGATGCGCCGCACCGCCCCGGTATGCTGGTAGTCGATGCCGTCGAGCACCCCGAGGGGGCGTGCGATGACGAAGTTTCCAGAGGCCACCGGTATACGCACGCCAGCCATCGGCGAATTCGCCAGGCCCAGCGACAACAGCGCTTCAAGCTCGACCCGGGCGCTGCCGGCCGCATCCTTGACACAATCCAGCGCCGCATTGTCGGTGATGCGCAGGCCGTTGACATAGCGCATCTCGGCGCCGCGCTCGGCCAGGCGTTGCTCGATCTGCGGTCGTGCGCCATGCACCAGCACCACCCGGATGCCGAGACCGTGCAGCAATGCAATGTCATGCACTAGATGCGGTAATTTCGAGTCGGCAAGGGCTTCGCCGCCGAAGGCGATAACAAAGGTGGAGCCACGATGGGCATGCACATAGGGCGTGCATTGACGAAACCAGTCGACAAAGGCGTTTTGCGATGCGTCTGGCGAGCAGCCTTGGTTGGTCGGCATTACCGGGGAATCATCCTGCATGGATTCGAGCCCTGATCTCTTGAAAATGCTGGCGTTACCTGCTGAACGACAACAGTCTATTCAGCCTGGTCAAGAAATGGTTGCTGGGCGGATATCAATCAGTATTTCCCCAAACCCTGCATGATCCACTTGTGGATACTGTGATAGGACAGGCCCGAGGTCAGATACATCACGGCGCAGGTACCGGTGCGCAGGTTGATCCCCCGCTCCGCGGCCAGCGCGATCGCCTCCGGCGTTTCGTGGGCCATATGCACCCAAACATCCTTGACACCGGCATCGGCGGCACGCGCGACCCAGTCGCGGGTCTCGGTCTTGGGGGCTTCGATCATCACCGCGTCGACCGACTCGGGGAGGGCCTCAAGATCGGGGTAGGTCTTGTCGCCGTCGATCTCGGGGGTGCTCGGGTCCACCGGGTAGACGTCCTTGCCGCGCCGCTTGAGCCCGCGGTAGCTCAGGATCGGAAACGGCTTCTCGGCGGAGCGGCCGATGACCGCGAAGCGCTGGGCTGTAAAGAAGGTCTCGTAGTTGGATGCCATGGATCTGGCCTCGGGCTGTTTGCGAATCGATGGCCCGCTATGCTGACCTGATGCTGCAATTGAATCAATCCCGGTTGTCCATGAGCGAGTATCGGCGCGCGCTTCTGACTGTTTGCTGGGCGGCCTCGGCATCGCTGCCAAGGTGGGTTCGTGCTCTGTCTCGGGTGTTGTTGTGGCGCCTTGGGGTTGGTGTGGGCCTTGTTCGTTTGGTGGCTGTGCGGAGTTCGATGATGCCTTGCATCATGGGGCCGGCGGGCTTGGGTGGTGGGCTGGCTGGAAAGCTGGTGTTCTCAGGCCGGCTGGAAAGCCGGCGTTCCCAGGCCGGCTGGAAAGCCGGCGCTCCCAGGGAAAGCCGGCGCTCCCAGGGAAAGCCGGCGCTCCCGAAAGCCGGTGCTCCCATGTCCCAGGGCCGCTGCGCTGGAACTCTGGCGTCGATGTCAATCGTCGCTGCCGGCGCGCTGATAGGCTGATGCCAGCTGCTGCTGGATGTTCATGGGCACCGGCGAATAATGGCTGAGTTCGATGGTGTAGGAACCCTCGCCTCCAGTGATGGACTTCAGACGCGATTCGTAGCCGCTCAGTTCTGCCAGCGGCACCTCGCCGTCGATCATGATGCGTCCGCGGCTCTTGGCCTCGCTGCCGTTGATGCGTCCGCGCCGGCCGGACAGGTCGCCGGCCAGATCCCCCATGGCGCTGTCTTGGGCCGTGATGCGAATCTTGACAATGGGCTCGAGGATCGCTGGACTGGCCTTGTCGATGGCCTCGATAAACGCCTTTTTGCCAGCGGTGGCAAAGGCGATGTCCTTGGAGTCCACCGGGTGCGACTTGCCGTCGTAGACCGTCACGCGCACATCCTGTAATGGATAGCCGGCGATCGCGCCCTCGTCGAGCACCTGGCGTACGCCTTTTTCGATGGATGGGATGAACTGGTTGGGTATGCAGCCTCCCACCGTGGCATCGACGAACTCGAAGCCGGCATCCTGTTCCATGGGTTCGATGCGCAACCAGACCTCGCCGAACTGGCCGGCACCGCCGGTCTGTTTCTTGTGCCGGTGATGCCCTTCGGCTTTGGCCGTGATGGTTTCGCGGTAGGGGATGCTCGGCGGATGTGTCTCGATATCGACATGGAACTGTTCGGAGAGCCGACGCATCAGCACCTTCAGATGCAGTTCCCCGAGACCGCGCATCACGGTTTCGTTGGCCGAGGCGTTGTGCTCGATGTGGAAGCAAGGGTCCTCAGAGCGCAGTTTTTGCAAAGCATCGGTGAGTTTCTGCTCGTCGCCGCGCTTGGCAACGTTGACCGCAAGCCCGAACAAGGGCACCGGGCACTCGATGCTGCTGAGGTGAAAGTGGTCCTCTTCGTGGGAGTCGTGCAATACGCTGTCGAAGTCGATCTCGTCGACGCGAGATACCGCCAGAATATCGCCGGGAACGCCTTCGCCGACTTCATTGAGTTCGCTGCCGTGTATGCGATAGAGTCGGTTGACTTTGAACGGTTTGCGCGCGTCGCCGATGAACAACTGCGTGTTCGGGGTGATGCTCCCTTGGTGTACACGGAAGATGCTGATACGGCCGCGGAACGGATCGTTGATGATCTTGAACACATGCGCAATGGCATGTTTGGACGGATCGGGCTCCACCTGTACCGGTTTCATGTCCGCGCCTTCGCCTTTCATGAACGGCGGTGGATTACCCTCGGCCGGGTTCGGCATCAACCGCACCATGATTTCCAACAACTCGGGAATACCGGCGCCGGTCTCCGCCGAGCAAAAGCAGATCGGGATCAGGTGCGCCTCGCGCAACGCCTGTTCGAAGGGGTCGTGCAATTGCTCGGGCTGGAGTTCCTCTCCCTGTTCCAGATACAATTCCATCAATGCCTCGTCCACCTCCACCACCTGGTCGATGATCTGACCGTGGGTCTGCTCCACGGACGAGAAATCGGGCGACGAATCCGCGCCCTTCCCAGATGGGGTAAAAAAGCAATCGATAACGCGCTTGCCGCCATCTGCCGGCAGGTTGATCGGCAGGCATTCGGCGCCGAAGGTATCTTTGATCTGCGCGGTCAGTTCTTCCAGATCGACCCCAGGGGCATCGATTTGGTTGACAACGATCATACGGCACAGGGCTCGGTTGTCCGCCGCCTTCCATTGACGCAGGGTCATGGGCTCGATGCCGTTCTCGGCATTGATGACGATGACCGAGGTTTCCACCGCGTTCAGCACCGACAGCGAACGGCCCAGGAAGTCTGGAAATCCCGGCGTATCGAGCAGATTGATGTGCTTGCCGTGGGTGGTGAATCCGGTGATGCCGACGTCCAGAGAGTGTTGCAGGTCTTTTTCCATCTCGTCGTAGTCGCAGACCGTGGTGCCTTTGGTCACGCTGCCGGGCTCCGGGATGGCTCCGGCGGCGGCGAGCAGAGCCTCGACCAGCGTCGTCTTTCCGGCCCCGGCATGGCCGACGAGGGCAATGTTACGGACGTCCTCGGCGTTATAGTCAGACATGGAAGCCCCCCTAAATTTTGAATTGCGATGTCGCTTAGTGATCTACCGCGTGGACGCGGCGGCCTTTAAAGGCCGGAAAGTATAACGTAACCTCCTGTTCATGGGCGCACGCCAGGGATGCGAATCGGCGTGCCGGATGCCTTGGATCAACCAGGAGTAAACTTGGGAGTAAACTTGCATGGTCTCATTCTTTCGGGAGTTCTTGCTCGATGTTGGACGCTGTCGTTTGGATTACCCTCGCTTTCGTCCTGGGCATTGCGGCCCGCCAGACGGGGCTGCCGCCGTTGGTGGGTTTTTTATTGGCCGGCTTCGTATTGCATGCCTTCGGCGTCGACGAGAATGAATTGATCGACCGCATTTCGGATCTTGGCGTGAGCCTGCTGTTGTTCACCATCGGCCTGAAGCTGAAGATCAAAAGCCTGGCGGCAGCGCATGTTTGGGCCGTGGCCGGCCTGCATATGCTCATTGTCGTAGCCGTGTTCGTGCCGGTGCTGCTGGCGTTCGGCATGCTCGGTTTGCCCTATCTGGCGGATATCGAGCTGCAGACCGCGCTGTTGCTGGCGTTTGCTTTCAGCTTCTCGAGCACGGTGTTCGCGGTCAAGGTGCTAGAAGAGAAGGGCGAGATGGGCTCGCTGTACGGCACTATCGCCATCGGCATTCTGATCGTGCAGGACCTGGCGGCGGTGATCTTCCTGGCCTTCTCCGCCGGCAAGGTGCCGACAGCCTGGGCCTTGCTACTGTTTTTGTTGCTTCCGCTGCGGCCCTTCATTTTCTGGCTGCTGGAGCACGCGGGACACGGCGAACTCCTATTGCTGTTCGGGCTGATGGTGGATATCGGCGGTGCCGAATTGTTCGAATTGGCCCATGTCAAAGGCGATTTGGGCGCCTTATTGCTCGGCGTGCTGATCGCCTCTCATCCCAAGGCCGGTGAATTATCCAAGGCCTTGCTCGGCATGAAGGATTTGTTCCTGGTCGGGTTCTTCCTCAGCATCGGGCTGGGTGGCGTGCCGGGGCTGGATGCCTGGCCGGTGATCCTGTTGCTGTTGGTACTGGTCGTGTTCAAGGGCTTTTTGTTCGAGCAATTATTGCTTGCATTCCGCTTGCGCGCCCGCACCGCCTTTCTCGGCAGCCTGACCTTGGCCAACTACAGCGAGTTCGGGCTGATCGTTGCCGCCATTTCCGCCAACAACGGCTGGTTGCCCAGCGAATGGCTGGGCATCATCGCGCTGATTCTAGCCTTGTCTTTTGTCGCGGTATCGCCGCTGAACGCGCGCTCGCATTGGCTCTACGAGTGGTTCAGTCCAAGGCTCAGACGCCAGGAGCGCAAGCGGCGCATCGCCGCCGAGCGCGAGATCGACCCCGGCGATGCGGACGCCATCGTCGTCGGCATGGGGCGCGTCGGCACCGGTGCCTATGATGCGCTAAAACAGACCAACGGAGGCAATCCGGTCGGTGTGGACGCCGATCCCGACTCGGTAGCCCTGCATCGCGAGGCAGGCCGCTACGTGATACATGGCAGCGCCACCGATGCAGACTTTTGGCACCGTCTGCATCTGGATGACGGGCACGTCAAACTGGTGCTGCTGGCGTTACCCGAGGTCTCGGAGAACCTATTCGCCGCCGAGCATCTGATCAAAGAGGGCTTTACCGGCACGGTGGGCGCAATCGGCAAATACGCCGAGGACGAGCAGATTTTGCGCGATGCCGGAGTGCACCAAGTCTTCAATCTCTACGCCGAGGCCGGAGCCGGATTTGCGCAGCACGTCTGTTCGGACAGCCAGGCGCAGTTGCCCTAGTGGAGACGCTCGACACAGCCCATCACAGGTGCTGCCTGCAAAATTCGGATCGACAGCGGCATGTCGACTCTGAGCATGACAATCCCCTCGAGCAGGGTGATGTCCAACGCGCCATGGATTGCAGGTTTGCATCCTTTCACCGGGATCTTCAGCATGGGTGACGGCCGCATGGGGCTCTGTGGATGAGGTTGCAGGCCACTGGGAGCGCCGGCTTTCCAGCCGGCCATTGGGAGCGCCGGCTTTCCAGCCGGCACGTCTTTGGCACGGCTCAATGCCGTGCCAAAGACGTAAGAAATCGCAAAAACCCTTAAACCCGAGCGAAACCCACCCGAGCTGAACATACAGGAGGGAACGTGCAAAATCGCTTCGGCTGCAAGATCACCTGATGCGGGCATTGAGCCCGCATCAGGTGAAGCCGGCTGGAAAGCCGGCGCTCCCAGTGGCCGGCGCTCCCAGTGGGCGGCGACGACTGCGACGAGGCGATGATCTGAACCCCGCGCACCTGGCCCGAAGCCTGGCGGCTTTCTGGGGAATGTGGCGCGCCTTGGGTTGAATGGGCTCGACGTACAGGCTAGGCTGTCGAAATCTGCCGTCTCACTAAACCAAGCGCTTCCCGGTTTATGGATGCTTAGACGGTGTCGGGGTCGGTGTCGGGATCGGTGTCAAGGTCGGAAAGAGGGATTGGTATCGAGCTGGCTGCTTTGATCGATGAGCGGATTCGATTCCGATTCCGATAGCGACCCCGACACCGATGAGGCTTCCCCAGTGCGTTCGATGAAGCAATCCAAGACCCGGAATCGATTTGGCATCAAAACTCAGGACATTTCGACAGCCTAGGCAGCGCCTTTCTCCCGGGAAAGGCGCGGTCGCCCGCAAGCGGCCTCCTACGAGTCGTCAAGGTCCGCTTGCGGGCGAGGTGCCTTGGCCTCTCTGCGGTGAATCCTGATGCTTCGAGAAGGCAGCATCCGATGCAAAGCCGCGAGAAACAGAAGCTGGTCTTTGCCGATGGCTTGCGCTCCAGCGTGACGCTGGCTATCCTGACCTGATCGATCCAGAGCAACAAGATGTGCGCGAATGTCAAGCCCTGCCAGCCCCCCGCCGATCCGCCTGCTGCACCTTTCCGACATCCACTTTCGGCAAGACCGTCGCTGGGACGCTGACCCCGTCCTGCACCACCTGGCCAATGAGATCGGTCGCGACGTCGCTGACGGGCTGGTGCCGGATCTGGTAGTCATCACCGGCGATCTCGCGTTTAGCGGTCAAGCCGATGAATACGCGCTGGCCAGGGCATGGCTTGGCGAGCAGCTTTGGCCCAAGCTGGCGGCGGGGCAGGGGAGACCGCTGGGGCATGACCGGCTGCTCCTGGTGCCAGGCAATCACGATGTCGATTGCGGAGCCGTCGACTTCGTAGCCGAGGCCACGCAGCAGGCGTTGCTCGGCGCCGGCAGTCAGGAGGCCATCGAGCAGGTGCTCGGCTCCGAGGCCAACCGCGACGTGCTGCTGAGGCGCCACGCCGACTATCTGGCCTTTTACGCTGGCTGGCTCGGCCAAGACCAACCGCTGCCCTGGTGGCAACGTAAGCTGGGGATTCAAGGTCAGTGCCTGCACATCGCCGGTCTCGATTCCGCTTGGATGTCCAAGGGCGACAGCAAAACCGATCGCGGCAATCTGCTTCTCGGCCGTTGTCAGATCAACAACACCGTCCAGGACCATGACGCCGAAGACGCCAACTGGCGCTTGGCCCTGCTGCACCACCCCTGGGACTATCTGGCCGAATTCGACGCCCGCGAGGCCCAACGCGACTGCCGTCTGCACCGCGACCTGATCCTGCGCGGCCATCTGCACGAACCGGGCGTGCAGCACACCCTCTTCCCCGACCCGGACTATAACTGCCTGGAGATCGCCGCCGGCTGCGTCTACGAGCACGCAAGCTATCCGAACGCCTTCCAGTGGATCGAATTGCATGCCGAGCCGCGGCGGGTGCGGGTGCTGTTCCGCACCTGGAAAAATGGCCGCTGGATCGAGGATCGCAACCAGCCCGGCTGCCCCGACGGCAGCGCCGAGATCGATCTCAGCGAAACCCGCCCGCCACCACCACCGCCCGCGGCGGACTTCGGCAAATACCTCCGCGATCTGCATGCCGACACCGAATGGCTCGACATCCGCGGCCTCCACACCGGCAGCCCCGAGGCCCGGCGCATCCCGCTGCGCGACCTCTACATCGAGCTACAGGCCACCGGCGCCGCGCTCGACCCCGAGCCGCGGGCAAACCCCGGCCAGCACCGGCAAGCGTCGCACCCCGGCGGGCAACCGCTGCGCGCGGCCCTGTGCGCGGAGAACCGGCTGGTCATCATCGGCGACCCCGGCTGCGGCAAGACCACCTTCCTGCGCTGGGTGGCCCACTGCCTGGCCGCCGACCGACTCCGCCACGATTCCGGCCTCGCCGAACGGCGGCTGGGACTGACGCCCACCGCCGCCGGCCCGCGGCTGCCGCTGATGGTTGCTATCCCCGACTGGCTCGACTATGCGAGGCGCTGTCGCGGGCGCCCCGACAGCCCGGCGCTGAACGACGGAGCCGCCTGGCTGACCAGCTACCTCGCCGCCCGCGCCAACGACGCCGACCAGGAACTCGATGCCGACGATTTCCGCCAACTGCTCAAAGACGGCCAGACCATCCTGCTGCTGGACAGCCTCGACGAAGCCCCGGACCAGGCCGAGCGGCAGCAGGCGGTGCGCCGCATCGAGGCGGTTGCCCGCGCCTGGCCGACCTGCCCCATGGTGGTCACCAGCCGCCCCGCCGCCTACCAGGATAAGGCCGTGCTGCTCGGCTTCGCCCAGGTCAACATCCAGGCCCTGGACCCGCCCGCCATCGACGGCTTCCTCCAGCGCTGGAGCGCCGCCCTGTTCCCGCAGCGCCCGGAGCAGGCCGCGGGCTACCACCGCGCGCTGGCCGCCGCGCTGGCCTCGCGCCGAGAGATTCGCCTGCTTGCGCGCAACACGGTCATGCTCACCGCCCTGGCCGTGGTGCACTGGAACGAAAAGCGCCTGCCCGAGCAGCGCGCCGAGCTGTATGAATCGGTCCTGCGCTGGCTCAGCGAATCCCGCGATCAGCGCCCCGGCCGCATCAAGCCCCAGCGCTGCCGCCAGCTGCTCGGCGAGCTGGCCCTGGCCATGCTCGACAGCCAGCAGGGTCGCCAGGTGCAGGTTCCCCGCCGCTGGGCCGCCGAGCAGCTTGCGGACCGCTTCGGCGCCGACCCGGACGCCGTCGAGCGCGCCGAGACCTTCCTCGCCGAGGAAGAGATCGACAGCGGCATCATCGTGCGCCGCGGCCACCAACTGAGATTTTGGCACCTCAGTTTCCAGGAATACCTCGCCGCCCAGGCCTTGGCTGGGCGTACCGACCCCGATCGCAACGCCCGCCTGCTGGCCGCCGACGCCGACCACGGCCTGATACTGCACCGCCCGGAATGGCGCGAGCCGGTGCTGCTGCTGGCCGGGGTGCTCTACCTGCAGGGCGAGGCCAAGGTCAACGGCCTGATCGGCGGCATTCTCGACCGGCTCGGCGAGCAGCCCAGCCGCGCCGCCCAGGCCCGCGCTGCCGGCCTGATCGGGCTGTTGCTGCGCGACCTGGACCCGTTCGCCTTCCAACCTGCCGATCGGCGCTGGCGCCAGACCCTGGACGCGGCCATGGCCGTGTTCGACCCCGAGCAGGCCGCGGTCATCCCGCTGCGCGACCGCATCGCCGCCGCCGATGCGCTGGCCCTGGCCGGTGACCCGCGGCTGGACTGGACCGATCCCGAGCGTTGGGTCGCGCTGCCGGGCGGCAATTTTTACATGGGCGCGCAGCAGAGCGACCAGCAGGCACCGAACTATGACCCGGAAGCCAATGACCGCGAGGCCCCGGTCCACCGAGTTTGCATCGACCCATTCCAGATCAGCCGCTTTCCGGTCACCGTCGCCGATTTCGCCCAGTTCCTCGACGACAGCCCCGCCGACCCGCGCTGGTGGCGAGCCGGCGGCACAGACGAGCTGCCCGAGCCAGACGATTGGGATGCGCAGCAGCAGCACCCGAGCCGCCCAGTGGTCGAGGTCTCCTGGTACCAGGCCATGGCCTTCTGCGCCTGGCTGACCGATCGGCTGCGGCGCCACCAGGATCCCAAGGGTCGGTTCAGCCTGGCGGACGGGTTGGTGGTGCAATTGCCCAGCGAGGCGCAATGGGAATACGCTGCCCGCGGCAAGCAGGGCCGGCGTTACCCCTGGGGCGATCAACTGCCGGACCCTGATCGGGCGAATTATGCAGATGCCAAGGTCCGCGCCCCGAGCCCCGTCGGCATCTTCCCCGGCGACTGCACGCCGGAGGGTGTCCTCGACATGGTTGGGAACGTCTTGGAATGGTGCCTGGATGCCTATGATGAGTACAGCGAAGGCGATGCGGACAACCCGTTGCGGGCCGGGGAAGGCGGGGTGTCGCGCGTGCTGCGCGGCGGTGCTTTCTACGTCCCGTCCAGGTACCTGCGCTGTTCGTTCCGGTTCAGGAACGCGCCCGAGGACCGGATCAGGTTCATCGGCTTTCGCTGTGTGCTTGCCCCGCGCCGCCAGCATTGACCCTTCGACCCATTGACCCTTTGATCTTTTCTTCAACAGCGCGCAGCGCTGTTGGCGATTTTTTTTGCAACTGACAAAGTGTCAAATGACAATGACAATTTGTCAGTTTGTCAACCCAATACAGCCGCGCTGAAGTCTCGCTACCGAAATCACTGGCCTGCCGGGCGTCCGTTGCTATCGGTATCGATGCCGAGCAGGCTCGACTCCGCCCGGATGTCCTGCGGCAATAGCGATGTAACCGCAAGCGTCAACGCGCCCCGTTCCATTTCGGCTTCCGCGGGTCGAGATGTGTGCTCGCATCAAATTTGGGTAAGACCGATTGAAAGCGTCTCTTAAGCACCTCGTTTGCCGCAATATCGAGCAAAAGCCGGGAGCGCAGGAGGCTTAGGTATACCCCAGGCCTGCTGCGCCCCCGGCTTCACAATAGTAATTTTCTATACTCGCCTCCCTGACTCATACCGGACACGACCAACAAACGGTTAGATCGCGGCTCGCTTCGCTCGTGCGGTCTAACCTTATTCATTCGAGGTCGCTCCCGGCGAGCAGATGCTCTCGGCTCCTGGTGAACCGCCGCATCCGTCGCCGATCGCGCCTGCGTGCGGACCACCCGCCCGAGACGATGCGCCGGAGCCGATGTCGGACTGGAATCGCTTCTGCCAGCCAGAGTCCGTATTCGAGTTCGACGAGCGCTTTTCCTGATAATCGCCATTTTTCCCGGGCGGCGGTGCAGACGCCCCTGTGCTACACCTGGCCACTGTTCCCTGGAGTCGCATCCGAAAGTTCGGCAGAACCGAATTTCTGTTGCACCGCGCGGCCACTGAGCGCACAGATGGCGCCTTGACCGATCTTCGATCCTCCTCTAACCTCACCACTCCAGTATTGCTGAGCGTGCAGATGCTGTAGCATTTCCTATCTGTCAATCGACGTGTTAGGTCGCGAGCGATCTCGGGCGCGGGTCTAGCACCTGGGCTCAACACAAGATAGAAGACCGGTGTCGATGCTGGCATTCAGTGAAAGCGCCCTTTGGCCGAGCCTATGCGACGCCTCGGTCCGCGGTGAACATATTTAATCGGAGAAAGATGAAATGGGTTCGATAGCAAAGTTGGAGTTACCGAATGGAGTTGTCGTCTATATGAACGCCGTAGACGATCCGGTCGAGTCTGCAACGTCGCCGCAACCGCCGGGCAGTCCCGTCTCGCATCGCCAGAGCGCCGACGGGGCAGAGGGTATAGAAGATCGCCTGATCGATGCAGCAACCGCGAAGGCAGAGGCGCTGACCGGAGTCATCAAGGGCATTGCTCAAATGATTCCCACCGCGTTCGAGCATGCCGGCGGCGCCGAAGTCGAGAAGGTGACGTTGAGCTTCAGTATCAAAGCGGGCGGCAAGGCGGGTATTCCGTTAGTAACCGAGGGCAGTGCCGAAGGCAGCATCGGTGTCGTATTAGAATGTCGATACCCGAAGACCACCGCGACGGCCGAGCCTGCCGACGGCTGAGCGCTGGCGGGAGATTCGGTCGTCCGATGGTCAAGGAGCGCGTCGTCCAGATATCCCGATGGTTTGCCGGCCATGCGAAGTATGAGCTGTTGGGCAGCGGCGTCGTCATCGCATCTGACCTTGTAATCACCGCGAAGCATGTGATCGCGCGCGTGGCGAACCAATGGCCGCCGACGGACCTGTTCTCGGCCAACGAGGTCTTCCTGCACTCCGACCAAGGCGCGTTTGGTGGGGGCTGGCCGAGTGTAGTGGACGTCATTGCGCATCCGGATCTCGATGTTGCCCTGCTGCGCGCGAGAGGCTCGGAAAACGAGCCGGCGCCGCTGCCCCAGGAACCGGTCACAGTGCTGCCGCATGGAAAAAAGATGCGGCTGCACGGCTATTCGGCGCCGACCGACTCTGTCGCAGACCTCGATGTGAGACTGGTCGCCAGGGCCTCGGCCTTCGGTCTCGATTACCTCGACAAGCGCTCCGAGCCCGGCTACAGCGGTGGGGCCGTTTGCCTGAACGATACGCTGGTCGGCATCGTCTGCCGCTCCACAAATGGGCAGACATTGGTACAATCTTTAGACCAACGGGTGTTCGAGTTCATCCATGACCATGCCAAGCTAGAAAAGCTTTACCGCTCACTGCCGATCTCCCAGCATCATCTTCGCAAGCTGCGCGACATCTTGGCCCAGCTTGATCCCCCACCGTCCGAACTGGTCGATGATCTGTTCGCGCGGATCATCAAACAATCACCTTCACTCAACCCGAAACCGCAGCAAACGCAGTTTGATGCCGCCCTCGAAGACCTTCAAACTCGCCGTCAAGGGCGGGACGAATCCCCGTTTCTGCTGTTTCTTCAGGCATGCCGAATCGAAGAGGCCTTCGACAGGTCGATGGATGAGGATGCGCGCAAACGCCTGGATGTCTGGCTAGAAGCGGCCATCGCCCGCGTCGGCATCGAGCCCCGGCGATTGCAGGCACAGGTCGACGCCGTGCTGAATCCTCCCACAGGGCATCCGCCGCCCACGCTACTGTGCAAGATCGAGCCGCTCTTGGATCGCGTAGAAGAGGTATATTGCCTGCGCACCTGGTGGGGCTATGCCGAGCCGGAAGAACCGGACGCAAGAATGCCACCCAGGATGGAGTTCGACCAAGTCGGGAATCAAGCAGACCAGTCGGACGCTGAAGTGCCAGAGGAGGCTGTCGATCGCGATCACCTGGCAAACGCGCTTGCCATCAGGCTCCAACGAGCCTTGAACCTGCGTAGACCCGATTGGCGGCATGACCTGCCACGCCTCGAGATCGTCTCGCCATTGACCTTGCTGGACTGGAGTCCGCGGCAGGTGCAGATCCGATCATCGAACTGCATCACCCACGACTATCCAGTGATCCTTCGTTCATGGGAACGTCATTGCTCGTCACCGGGGACGACGTTCTCCGACCTGGAGACGCTGGGTGCATGGACGCTCAAAAGCGATGCGCTGCGGCGCCGAGTCTGCCTCAACCAACAGCATGTCATGTCCGCTGCGGAGGTGCGTGCGCTCGCCGATAGGATGAAACAGACCTTGTGTGGTCAATACTGGGCCATGATCGCCCATTGTCCTCGTGCCAACGACCGCGAAGAGGTCCAACAGCGTCTCCTGGACGGGCTCTGCGAAGGACTGCCCTTGATGCTGTGGCCACTGGTCGATGCGCTGGACACCGAGGCATTCCACAACGACCTTTTGCACTGGTTGTGCGGCACTCCCCACGCAGACCTTCCCGAGCTGTTGCATCGGACACGGCGCGATTCCCATCCGGATTGGCAAGACTTGGCCGTCCTCTGGGACGACGCCCGCCGGCGCATACCAGAAACCAACTTCCCTGCCCACTCCACCAAATGAGGCAACGATGGCAGCGAACCGCGAAACAACCGACCAGGAGCAGTGCATCATCCCCGAGAAACGGCGCGTGTTTCGCGGCTTGGACAACGCTGCCCGCACACCGCCTGCGAAGCTGACGCCGCCACCGTCTTGGCGTCGGCTGGGTGCCGGCCGCTCCGGCAGGCATCATGGCGAGCACTATCGCGCGAGCCCGCATGAGATCGACATGGTCAATGCAGCGCTGTATCTGCGCCGACCGTTGCTGGTGACCGGTGTGCCCGGGGTGGGAAAGTCGTCGCTTGCCCACGCCGTCGCCCACGAACTCGGCTGGGGGGATGTCTTGGTATGGCCGATCACCTCGCGCTCGACGCGGGAGCACGGGCTCTACAGTTACGACGCCGTGGCACGCTTTCAGGATGTCGCCCTGGAGGCAAAACAGCGCGAGTTGCTCGACCTCCAGTATCGGGGGAGGCGTCGACCATGGCTGCCAAAACATGCGCGCGGCAGCGCCACGGCATCGATGCCGGACATCGGACGCTACATCAAGCTCGGCCCCCTCGGGACCGCCTTCCTCTGCTCAGAGCACGGCAAACCAAGGGTCGTGCTCATCGACGAGCTGGACAAGAGCAATATCGACCTGCCCAACGACTTGTTGCATCTGTTCGAGGATGGCGGGTTCGAGATCCCTGAGATCGCGCGCCTACCTGAGAACCAGCGATCCGCGCGGGGACGCATCTCGGTTCGCGGTCACGACGGCCAAGTGTTGTACATCAGTTCGAACGGCAGGGCGCAATGCGAAGATTTCCCGCTCGTGATCATCACCAGCAACGGCGAGCGCGACTTCCCGCCGGCCTTTCAGCGCCGTTGTCTGCGCCTTGCCATCGCCGAGCCGACGGAAGACAAGCTCCGCGACATCATCAAAGGCCACCTCGGGCTGGACTTGCCCAAGCGAACGGACGACCCCTCGACATCGGAGGGGCAGGCTCTGTCGTTGCTCGAGCTGTTCTTGAAGCTTCGCAAAGACAAAGCGGTGGCCACCGACCAACTGCTGAACGCGCTGCATCTGTTCCGGCAGGGGATCGACCTCACCCCGGCGAAGGAGAACCGACTGCGTCAAGCCCTGCTCAGCGCCCTGTCCGAGTCCTGATCCATGGAAGGCCCGATCGCCCTGCTGGTCGAAGCGCTGCGGCGCATCGATCCGGACGCGGGCATCGTCGATGCCGCGGATTGGATGCGCCTGGCGGTGCTGCTGGACGGGGAGACCACACCGGCCGCAATGCCCGATAATGCTGACGCGAAGCCGAAGCAAGGCCCGTCGGCGGACGCCGCGCTCAATGACAAGCGGCAGGCAGCGGGGAGCGAGCAGGATGACGAAGCACATAGGGCCGCCACGGAAGACGACAGTGAATCGCATTCAGGTTACGAGGCCGATGAATCGACAAGCGAGCTGTTTGTTGCCAATTCCTCGGTTCAGGGCGATGCGTTGCCCATGCTCAGCCCCGGTGGTCGCGCGTTGCCCGCGCCGCTCGCCATCTCCCGCGCCCTGCGGCCCCTTGTTCGCCGGGTTTCTGCCCCGGAGCTGTCGCCCGTGCTGGACGAAGAAGGCAGCATTCGCCGCGTCGTCGACAGCGATCTTTGGCAACTCCTGTTCCGCAGTCGCACCAAGCCCTGGCTGGAGCTTGCACTGGTAGTGGACGAGGCCCCGAGCATGCGCATCTGGCAGCGAACGACGCGTGAGCTGACCGAGCTGTTCGCGCGCCTCGGCGCGTTCAGCGATGTGCGCATTTGGCGGTTGCGCATCGACGTCGAGGCCGCGGCACCGCAGCTGTTCGCCTCGACCGGCCGAGTACAGAGAAGTCACAAGGAACTGCTGGGATCGGCCCAGCAACGGCTGATCCTGATCGTCAGCGACTGCGTCTCGCCGGCCTGGCGAAGCGAGAACCTGATCGATTGGCTGGGCGATTGGGGCAAGGCCCACCCCACAGGCCTGCTGCAGGTCCTGCCGAGCCAGCAGCTTTGGTCTCGCGGCGCGCTTGGGCACGCTCGGCGCTGGGCCGTCTCGGCGCCTGCGCCGGCCATACCCAATCAAGCGCTGCGCCGACGGGCACTGTCGACCTTGCCGCCAAGCACCAGCAACTCGGGCGTGCCCCTCATGCCTCCGCTGCCGATGACCACGCTGGCCCCGGATCGGCTTGGCGATTGGGCGCGCCTGGTTGCCGCAACCGGATCGGTCCAGATGGTGGGATTCGTCTTCCAGCCGTCTCCGATCGAAGTCATCAATAAGGAAGGACCGATCGACTGGCAGGCCCGCTATCAGGCCTTCCGCGAGAACGCCAGCCCGAAGGCGATCAAGCTCGCCAGTCTGCTTGCCGCCGCCCCGTTGCGTCTGCCGGTGATTCGACTGGTCCAGGCATCTCTGCTGCCGGGCTCAGGGCAAACGCATCTCGCCGAGTTCTTCTTGAGTGGTCTGATCGAGCGCGTCGAGTCCGCCGTCGGCGAGCCGGAGCCCGTCGACGCCGACCAAGATCCGGACCAGATCGAATACGACTTCCTGTCCCCCGAGCTGCGTCATCGCCTACTCAGCGATGGCCGCATCTACGAAGCCATCGCCGTCCAGCGCTGCGTCGGAGACTACCTGTCCCAGCGCCTCGATGGCCCGAATCCGTTTCTCGCCGCGGTGGAGAGCGGCGACCCGAGCAGGGCCTACTCGGAGATGGGCGGCGGTGAGGCCTTCGCGCGCGTGACACAGCAGGTCCTGAATTGGCTCGGCGTCCCGCAAGGGCATGCCAAACTGGACCAGGGCGCCAGGCGTGGCAGCGTTGCAGGCGCTTCGACCGCCGCCGAGACCGAAAGCATGGGCCATGCTGAGAGTGATCCCACAGCAGCGGAGGTTCGCATGCCGAGCCCCCGGCCGATACGCCTGCTCCACCTGTCCGACATCCATTTCAGCAAAGGCCGCGGCTGGGATGCCGACCCGATTCTGCGCCATTTGGCGAAGCGGATCAGCGACGATGTCGCCGCGGGGCTGGTCCCTGACTTGGTGGTCTGCACCGGCGATCTCGCGTTCAGCGGCCAGCAGCATGAGTACGAACTGGCCAAGAACTGGCTGGAATCACAGCTCTGGCCGGCGCTGATGCCGGACTCGGCGCCGGAACTAAAACGAGATCGGCTGCTGCTGGTGCCCGGAAACCACGATGTCGACCGCAAACGCGTCGATGCGGTCGCCGAGATGGTCCAGACCGGACTCCTCGCCGGTGGTGACCAGCAGCGGATTGCCGCGGTGCTCGGCGATGCGAACCAACGCGAGACCCTGCTCAAACGTCACGCCGCCTACCTCGGCTTCTATACTGCCTGGCTCGGCACCAAGCAAACGCTGCCCTGGTGGCAACGCATGCTGACCATCAACGACCAGCGCCTGCACGTCGCCGGGCTCGACTCCGCCTGGATGTCCTGCGGCGACAATGACCGCAACCAGCTGCTGCTCGGCAGCTGGCAGCTGAAGCAGACCGTCGATGTCGCCGAGGCAGAAGGCGCCGACTGGAAAATTGCCCTGCTGCACCACCCCTGGGACTATCTGGCCGAATTCGACGCCCGCGAGGCTCAACGCAACTGCCATCAGCACCGCGACCTGATCCTGCGCGGCCATCTGCACGACCCGGACGTGCAGCGCAACCTCTCCCCCGACCCGGACTATAACTGCCTGGAGATCGCCGCCGGCTGCGTCTACGAACACACAAGCTATCCGAACACCTTCCAGTGGATCGAGCTGCATGCCGAGCCACGGCGGGTGCGGGTGCTGTTCCGCACCTGGAAAAATGGCCGCTGGATCGAGGATCGTAACCGGCCCGGCTGCCCCGACGGCAGCGCCGAAATACTGTTCGCGGGGGACTTCGGCAAATACCTCTGGGATCTGCATGCCGACACCAAATGGCTCGACATCCGCGGCCTCCACACCAGCAGCCCCGAAGCCCGGCGCATCCCGCTGCGCGACCTCTACATCGAGCTACAGGCCACCGGCGCCGCGCTCGAGTCGCACCCCGGCGGGCAACCGCTGCGCGCGGCCCTGTGCGCGGAGAACCGGCTGGTCATCATCGGCGACCCCGGCTGCGGCAAGACCACCTTCCTGCGCTGGGTAGCCCACTGCCTGGCCGCCGACCGACTCCGCCGCGATCCCGGCCTCGCCGAACGGCGGCTGGGACTGACGCCCACCGACGCCGGCCCGCGGCTGCCGCTGATGATCGCCATCGCCGACTGGCTCGACTATGCGCGGAGCTGTCGCGGGCGCCCCGACAACCCGACGATGAACGACGGCGCCGCCTGGCTGACCAGCTACCTGGCCGCCCGCGCCAACGACGCCGACCAGGAACTCAAGGCGGACGATTTCCGCCAACTGCTCAAGGACGGCCAGGCCATACTGCTGCTGGACGGCCTCGACGAAGCCCCGGACCAAGCCGAGCGGCAGCAGGCGGTGCGCCGCATCGAGGCGGTTGCCCGCGCCTGGCCGAACTGCCCCATGGTGGTCACCAGCCGCCCCGCCGCCTATCAGGACAAGGCCGTGCTGCTCGGTTTCGCCCAGGTCAGCATCCAGGCCCTGGACCCGCCCGCCATCGACGGCTTCCTCCAGCGCTGGAGCGCCGCCCTGTTCCCGCAGCGCCCGGAGCAGGCCGCGGGCTACCACCGCGCGCTGGCTGCCGCGCTGGCCTCGCGCCGGGAGATTCGCCTGCTTGCGAGCAACACGGTCATGCTTACCGCCCTTGCCGTGGTGCACTGGAACGAAAAGCGTTTGCCCGAGCAGCGCGCCGAGCTGTATGAATCGGTCCTGCGCTGGCTCAGCGAATCCCGCGATCAGCGCCCCGACCGCATCAAGCCCCAGCGCTGCCGCCAGCTGCTCGGCGAGCTGGCCCTGGCCATGCTCGACAGCCAGCAGGGTCGCCAGGTGCAGGTTCCCCGCCGCTGGGCCGCCGAGCAGCTCGCGGACCGCTTCGGCGCCGACCCGGACGCCGTCGAGCGCGCCGAGACCTTCCTCGCCGAGGAAGAGATCGACAGCGGCATCATCGTGCGCCGCGGCCACCAACTGAGATTTTGGCACCTCAGTTTCCAGGAATACCTCGCCGCCCAGGCCTTGGCTGGGCGTACCGACCCCGATCGCAACGCCCGCCTGCTGGCCGCCGACGCCGACCACGGCCTGATACTGCACCGCCCGGAATGGCGCGAGCCGGTGCTGCTGCTGGCCGGGGTGCTCTACCTGCAGGGCGAGGCCAAGGTCAACGGCCTGATCGGCGGCATTCTCGACCGGCTCGGCGAGCAGCCCAGCCGCGCCGCCCAGGCCCGCGCTGTCGGCCTGATCGGGCTGTTGCTGCGCGACCTGGACCCGTTCGCCTTCCAACCCGCCGATCGGCGCTGGCGCCAGACCCTAGACGCGGCCATGGCCGTGTTCGACCCCGAGCAGGCCGCGGCCATCCCGCTGCGCGATCGCATCGCCGCCGCCGATGCGCTGGCCCTGGCCGGCGACCCGCGGCTGGACTGGACCGATCCCGAGCGTTGGGTCGCGCTGCCGGGCGGCAGCTTTTACATGGGCGCGCAGCGGAGCGACCAGCGAGCACCGAACTATGACCCTGAAGCCTATGAAAACGAGGCCCCAGTCCACCGAGTCCGCATCGACCCGTTCCAGATCAGCCGCTTTCCGGTCACCGTCGCCGATTTCGCCCAGTTCCTCGACGACAGCCCCGCCGACCCGCGCTGGTGGCGGGCCGGCGGCGCCGACCGGCCGCCCGAGCCGGACGATTGGGATGCGCAGCAGCAGCACCCGAGCCGCCCGGTGGTTCGGGTCTCCTGGTACCACGCCATGGCCTTCTGCGCCTGGCTGACCGATCGGCTGCGGCGTCACCAGAACCCCAAGGGCCGGTTCAGCCTAGCCGACGGGTTGGTGGTGCAGTTGCCCAGCGAGAGGCAATGGGAATACGCCGCCCGCGGCAAGCAGGGCCGGCGTTACCCCTGGGGCGATCAACCGCCGGACCCTGATCGGGCGAATTATGCAGATGCCAAGGTCGGCGACCCGAGCCCGGTCGGCATCTTCCCCGGCGACTGCACGCCGGAGGGTGTCCTCGACATGGCCGGGAACGTCGTGGAATGGTGCCTGGATGCCTATGATGAGTACAGCGAAGGCGATGCGGACAACCCGTTGCGGATTGGGGAAGGCGGGGTGTCGCGCGTGCTGCGCGGCGGTGCTTTCTACTTCTCGTCCTGGGACCTGCGCTGTTCGTTCCGGTACTGGGTCGCGTCCGTGAACCGGTTCAGGTACGTCGGCTTTCGCTGTGTGCTTGCCCCGCGCCGCCAGCATTGACCCTTCGACCCATTGACCCTTTGATCTTTTCTTCAACAGCGCGCAGCGCTGTTGGCGATTTTTTTTTCAACTGACAAAGTGTCAAATGACAATGACAATTTGTCAGTTTGTCAACCCAGTACCGCCGCGCCGAAGTCTCGCTAGTGCCTCGGTGCAGATGTTCCAAGACAGTCTCCGGTCGTTATCGTTGTCGTTGTCATAATGGTCTTAGCCGAATGCTCGATAACGACTACGATGACGACAACGACAACGAACCGCCTCGGGATTTCTGTACCGCTCCACGAGCGACATGCTTGCTTCGTGATCTTGGCGGTGAATTTCTGTTGTCGGTTGCAAACGGCGCCGACGGCAAGCATGCACCTTCTTCTCTGCGAACTCTGCGTCTCTACGCTGAATCAAAGGAAGCAGCGCCTATACGTCGAGCCCATTCACCCCAAGGCGCGCCACATTCCCCGAAAAGCCGCCAGGCTTCGGGCCAGGTGCGCGGGGTTCAGATCATCGCCTCGTCGCAGTCGTCGCCGCAGCCGCTTCAAGGCCTTCGGTCCCGGCCCGATGCCGCCGCGGCTGATTCGAAAACCCAGGAACACCCCTGGCTGTCGGTTGTCGAGGGCCGGCGCATCCGCCACCTTCAGACGCAGACCTCGCTCGATATCCAGCCAGTCGATGATGCGCGCGCGACAGACGTCCAGTGTCTCGGGCCGGTCGGCAAACAGCACGAAATCGTCCATGTAGCGCAGATAGCCGCCGGGCTTCAGGGTGCGCGTTACCAGATGATCCAAGCTGTCCAGATAGAAGCCGCCGGCCCAATGGCTGAGATAGCCGCCCAACGGCAGACCGCGACCGGGCGGAACCCGAAGCTCCGGTAGCGCGACCTCGGCCAATGGGTGCCGGTAGACCTCGGCACCTGCGGCCAGCAGGGATGCGAGCAAGTCCAGCGTGCGCGCATCGCGGAGCCGCCGAGCAAATAGCGACATCAGCCGCTCATGCTCCACCGAGGCGAAGTAGTGGCTGATGTCCAGATGCATCCGCCAGGGCAGGCGGCGCATCCAGCCCAAATAGGCCAGGGCCGCGCGGTGCGCGCCGCGACCGGTGCCGACGGCGTAGTTGTGGTGGATGAATCCGCGCTCGTAGGTAGGTCCGATGGCATCGAGTAGCGCACGCTGCAGCACCCGGTCGCCGACATTCGGCGCGGCGACCAAGCGCAGCTTCGGGTCGCGCACCAGCGCAACCCGATAGTTCGAGGGTCTAAAATGCCCGGCTCTCAGGGCTTGGTGCAGATGCAGCAAGGCCAGGTCCGCATCCAGAGCAAAGTCCGCGACAGCCGGTCGACGTCGCTTGCCACGTCGATAATCGAGCCAGGCGACCCAGAGGGAGGGGAAACTGGACAGGTGTTGAAACGAGCCGGCGGGGACGCTGCGCATGCCGATGGTCGAGAAACTTTTTATCTTACTGGAAATGCCGGCTTGCTGGGAGCGCCGGCTACTGGGAGCGCCGGCTTTCCAGCCGGCACGTCTTTGGCACGGCTCAATGCCGTGCCAAAGACGTGGGAAATCGCGAAAACCCTTGAACCCGAGCTAAATCCATCCGAGCTGAACATACGGGAGGGAAGGTGCAAAATCGCTTCGGCTGCAAGATCACCTGATGCGGGCATCGAGCCCGCATCAGGTGAAGCCGGCTGGAAAGCCGGCGCTCCCAGTTGGCCGGCTGGAAAGCCGGCGCTCCCAGTGGCCGGCTGGAAAGCCGGCGCTCCCAGTGGCCGGCTGGAAAGCCGGCGCTCCCAGTTGGCCGGCTGGAAAGCCGGCGCTCCCAGTGGCCGGCTGGAAAGCCGGCGCTCCCAGTGGCCGGCTGGAAAGCCGGCGCTCCCAGTTGGCCGGCTGGAAAGCCGGCGCTCCCAGTTGGCCGGCTGGAAAGCCGGCGCTCCCAGTTGGCCGGCTGGAAAGCCCGCGCTCCCAGTTGGCGGCGCTCCCAGTTGGCCGGCTGGAAAGCCGGCGCTCCCAGTGGGCGGCGCTCCCAGTGGGCGGCGACGATTGCGACGAGGCGATGATCTGAACCCCGCGCACCTGGCTCGAAGCCTGGCGGCTTTTCGGGGAATGTGGCGCGCCTTGGGGTGAATGGGCTCGACGTATAGGCGCTGCTTCCTTTGATTCAGCGCAAAGACGCAGAGTTCGCAGGGAAGAGGGTGCATTCTTGCCGTCGACGTCGTTTGCACCCGACAACAGGAATTCACCGCCAAAATCACGAAGCAAGCATGTCGGTAGCGAGACTTCAGCGCGGCTGTACTGGTTTGACTGACTGACAAATCGTCATTGTCATTTGACACTTTGTCAGTTGCAAAAAAAATCGCCAACAGCGCTGCGCGCTGTTGAAGAAAAGATCAAAGGGTCAATGGGTCGAAGGGTCAATGCTGGCGGCGCGGGGCAAGCACACAGCGAAAGCCGACGTTCCAGAACCGGCACACGGACGCGATCCTGAACCGGAACGAACAGCGCAGGAACCTGGACGAGACGTTGAAAGCACCGCCGCGCAGCACGCGCGACACCCCGACGCCGTCACGGTCACCGCGATCCTGGTAGTAGCTATCGCACCACTCTTCCACGTTGCCAGCCATATCCGCGATCCCCAGCTCGCGCTGATGGGAGCGGGGAAACAGGCCGACCGTCGAGGTCTCGTCGAGGCCGGTCTCTTCACTGTTGCAGATACCATCTTCCCAAGCGTCGCCCCAGGGGTAGGCGCAGCCGTCGGGGCCGCGGGCAGCGGCCTCCCATTCCTGTTCGGTGGGCAGGCGACCGCCGGCCCAGCGGCAGCAGGCCTCGGCCTCCCAGAAGGAGACGCCGACGACGGGCTGGCTGGGACCATTCCAGCGACGCTCGTCCCAGTAAACGGGCTGTATGACGCCCGTTTGTTGCAGCCATGCCCAACCCGCGTCGGACCAATAGGATCGCTCCCGATAGCCGCCGGCCTCGATGAAGGCGCGGTATTGGCTGTTGGTGACCGGGTAGCGCGAGAGCCGGAACGGGACGTCGATGCGCAGCGGTTGGTCGTCTTCGCCGTAGACGTAGTCACCAGCCGGCACCTGGACAGAGGCATCCGGGTCTTGCAGGTCTTTGATGCGCTGGTCGCCGAGCAGGCCAAGGCAGAGCCCGAGGCGGTGGCGGTCCTTGACGGCGATCTCGTCGTCGATGGCCGCCCGGCAGATGCCGCGGAAATCCTCGGCCAGGGTTGTCGGCAGCCGGTAGCCCTTGGCCAGGCACAGCTCCAGGGCCTCGGCGACGAGCACGGCGGGGGCCGGGTTGGCCTTGACCTCGGGGCGCCGCAGATCGGCGGTGAGGCGGGTGAGCAGGTCCAGGCCCCATTGGGCGTCGCGATAATTGAAGACCTGGGCAGCGAACAGAAACAGCAATGTCGGGCGCCATTCGGGCACACTGCCCCAGCGGCGAAACTGTTGCTCCAGCGCGGCGCGCTCATCGCTGGTGCGGGCCAGGCGCTCGGCAGCGAGGAATTCCTGCAGACTCAGATGATAGAAAGCCGAGCGGTTGCCGGTGCGCGGCAGCAGCAGGCCGGAGCGGGTCTGCAGCTCCTCGCGCTGCAAAGCCGGCTCGATGCGGCCCGAGGCGTAGGCGGGGCTGAGCTCGGCAAAGCGCGCGAGCAGACCCTCGATCTCGACGTCGGCGACCTCGGCGGCCGGGGTGCCGCGCTCGGCGTCCAGCCCCAAGTGCATGCCCAGCGCCACCGCCTCCAGCCGCGCCTTGATGGGCTCGCGCGAGCGCGCGTCGCCGGGATAGCGGTTGTACAGCACATTGTCGACAATGCGCTGGTAGAGATGGTAGCGGTCCTCGGGCAGGCGCCGGCCGTTGCCGTAGATGACACAGAGCGCGGTCAATAGCAGCGGATTCTCGGTCAGCGGGTCGAGGTCATCGCGGTGGCTCAGGCTGGCTTGCAGGCCGGCGCCGAGCGCGGGCTTGTCCAGGGTATGGAACCAGCGCTGGATGAACAGGGTTTGCAATTCCGTCGGCAGCGGCTCCAGCGCGGCACTGGGCAGGCCGAGGCGCGCAAGCCCGCTCGGGTCGAGGCCGTAGGGGCGACTGGTGAGCAGGATGCGGTTGCCGGCCTGCTGCCAAATCGGCAGGGCGTCGGCCAGGGCGCTCAGCAGTTGCTCGCGGGGGTGGCAGTTTTGGCCGTCGCGCTGGACCGTGATGGGCACCTCGTCAAGGCCGTCGAGCAACAGGAAGGCGCTGCCTTGGTCCAGATGGGCCTGGAACAGCGCACCGTCGAGGCCGTCCGGCGGGGCACGGTCGATCCAGTCGACCAGGGCTTGCTCCAACTCGATGCGGCAGGCGCTGCGCCGACCGGCGGCCCAGGGGGTGCGGTCGGCGAAGTCCCGCAGCAACAGCAGCAGCGGCAGGCGCCGGCGCAAGTCGTCGGCGGGCGGCTCGGCATAGCCGTCCGGCGCCGGTACGGGATGGTCCAGCGGGCCATCGGCGATGGCCTGCAGCAGCGCCCAGCGGCAGAAGGTGGTCTTGCCGCCGCCGGGCGGGGCTGGGGCGTACAGGGATTGGCGGTTCAGCCGCTCGAGCAGCAGCGAGGGCTTGGACGCTTGATCGTCCATTGCCGAACGGGACTTGGTTTGCTTGTCTCGCTGCTTGGCGGTGTCCGCGGCGGTCAGCGCCGGCACATAGACCTGCCGCAGCTGGATCGCCTGGCCCTGCTGGGCATCCTGGCCGAGCAGCTCGACGCTGCTGTAGGTACGGCGCAGCCAGGCGCGGTAGGCATCCGGGACGATGGGGGCTTTGGGGGACTGGTACCGGGTTCGGTCATCTCCGCTGTCTCCGAGCGGGATCTCGACGGCGCCGTCCTGGTCAACTCTGTATAGATTGCAATCCGGCTGCCATTTGCCTCCGAGCCAGATCCGATGCAGCACCCGCACCCGCCGCGGCTCGGCATGCAATTCGATCCACTGGAAGGCGTTCGGATAGATTGCGTGTTCGTAGACGCAGCCGGCGGCGATCTCCAGGCAGTTATAGTCTGGGTCGGGGGAGAGGGTGCGCTGCACGTCCGGGTCGTGCAGATGGCCGCGCAGGATCAGGTCGCGGTGCAGACGGCAGTCGCGTTGGGCCTCGCGGGCATCGAATTCGGCCAGATAGTCCCAGGGGTGGTGCAGCAGGGCGATTGTCCAGTCGGCTCCTTTTGCTCCGTCGACATCGACGGTCTGCTTCAGCTGCCATCTGCCGAGCAGCAGCTGGTTGCGGTCGCTGTCGCCGCAGGACATCCAGGCGGAGTCGAGCCCGGCGACGTGCAGGCGCTGGTCGTTGATGATCAGCATGCGTTGCCACCAGGGCAGCGTTTGCTTGGTGTCGAGCCAGGCAGTATAGAAGCCGAGGTAGGCGGCGTGACGTTTGAGCAGGGTCTCGCGTTGGCTCGCATCGCCGAGCACCGCGGCAATCCGCTGCTGGTCACCACCGGCGAGGAGTCCGGTCTGGACCATCTCGGCGACCGCATCGACGCGTTTGCGGTCGACATCGTGGTTGCCGGGCACCAGCAGCAGCCGATCTCGGTACAGTGCCGGCGCCGAGTCCGGCATCAACGCCGGCCAGAGCTGCGATTCCAGCCAGCTCTTGGCCAGCTTGTACTCATGCTGCTGGCCGCTGAACGCGAGATCGCCGGTGCAGACCACCAAATCAGGGACCAGCCCCGCGGCGACATCGTCGCTGATCCGCTTCGCCAAATGGCGCAGGATCGGGTCGGCATCCCAGCTGCGGCCTTTGCTGAAATGGATGTCGGACAGGTGGAGCAGGCGTATCGGCCGGGAACTGGCAGGGCTTGACATTCGCGCACATCTTGTTGCTCTGGATCGATCAGGTCAGGATAGCCAGCGCCACGCTGGAGCGCAAGCCATGGGCAAAGACCCCCGCGGGGTGCTGCGCATCCGGCTGTCGGGATGACCAACGACCCAGGATCGACCGAGGCATCTCGACTCGATATCGATCCGAAAAACCCCTATGCTTCGATGTATCCGGGCGTACCCCGCTCACTGCACCCCCGAACGAGCCCCATTATGGAAACCACCATCGAGACCATCAAACGCGAGCTGCCGCGCCTGCTGCGCGAAGAGCCCGAACTGCGCCGCTTCGTGCTGGACATCTCCCGAGAGTACTTCGCCGACCGCTCGACCACCGATGAGCGCTTCAACCGCATCCTCGACGAGCTGGCGCGCGATCGAGAGATGCAGAATCGCAAGTGGGACGAGCAGAATCGCAAATGGGACGAGCAGAATCGCAGGTTGGACGAGCACATCCGCGAGCAGAGTCAGAAATGGGACGAGCAAAATCGCAAATGGGACGAGCAGAATCGCAGGTTGGACGAGCACATCCGCGAGCAGAGTCAGAAATGGGACGAGCAAAATCGCAAATGGGACGAGCACATCCGCGAGCAGAGTCGGAAATGGGACGAGCAGAATCGGAAATGGGACGAATCCCGGCGGGAATTCGACCGTGTCCACGAAGAGATCATGGCCCAGGCAAAAAAATACGACCGCACCGTCGGCGCGCTCGGCGCACGCTGGGGGCTGCAGTCCGAGGCCGCCTTCCGCGATGCCTTGGCCGGTATACTGGAGGAAAGCTTCGAGGTCAGCGTCCACAACGTTTGCGAATTCGATGACAGCGGCGAGGTATTCGGACGGCCGGACCAAGTAGAGCTCGATGTCATCGTGAAAAACGGCGTGCTGCTGATCCTCGAGTTGAAATCGTCCATTGATAAGGCCGGCATGTACATCTTCGAACGCAAGGCTCGCTTCTACGAGCGCCGCCACGACCGCAAGGCCGACCGGCTGATCGTCATCTCGCCGATGATCGACGCAAAGGCCCTGCAGGTCGCCGGCGACCTGGGCATCGAAACCTATGGCGACTCGCTGGAGGTACCGACGCGGTGACCGCGAGAGCGCAAGGTTCGCTATGTGGAATTACGGAATTACGGTGACAGTTTACTAAATTACGGTGACAGTGGAAGAGGTGGAACCGCTGCGCTTGTTCCACCCTACCTGTCCAGGTTGTTTTTGTACCGTGACTAAATGCAATTATTTATCGTGCTCGCTTTTCTTTGGTCCGCGCTTTTGAGGTTTGAGCACCCTGCCCGTCACTTGCTCGAGTTGCTCAATCTACAGTCTCCTTCCTCGAAAAAGACTTGGCTGCGCCGGTTCCCCCGTTCGGTCACATTGTGGGGGAGTCCGGGGATAACGATCCTGGGACGTTGTGCCATGCCAGGAGGGTGCCATATTGAGTGGATTTTGTAAGCTGACACCGTCATCCAGCCAGGCGCGGTAGGCATCCGGGACGCTGAGGGCTTTGCGGGGCTGGTGCCGGGTTCGGTCATCTCCGCTGTCTCAGAGGCGGATCTCGACGGCGCCGTTTTGGTCAGCACCGGGTTGATTGCGATCCGGCTGCCATTTGCCCCTGAGCCAGATCCGATGCAGCACCCGCACCCGTCGCGGCTTGGCATGCAATTCGATCCACTGAAAGGCGTTCGGATAGCTTGCGTGTTCGTAGACGCAGCCGGCGGCGATCTCCAGGCAGTTATAGTCCGGGTCGGGGAAGAGGGTGCGCTGCACGTCCGGGTCGTGCAGATGGCCGCGCAGGATCAGGTCGCGGTGCAGACGGCAGTCGCGTTGGGCCTCGCGGGCATCGAATTCGGCCAGATAGTCCCAGGGGTGGTGCAGCAGGGCGATTGTCCAGTCGGCGCCTTCTGCCTCGGCGACATCGACGGTCTGCTTGAGCTGCCAACTGCCGAGCAGTAGCTGGTTGCGGTCGCTGTTGCCGCAGGACATCCAGGCGGAGTCGAGCCCGGCGACGTGCAGGCGCTGGTTGTTGATGGCCAGCATGCGTTGCCACCAGGGCAGCGTTTGCTCGGTGTCGAGCCAGGCAGTATAGAAGCCGAGGTAGGCGGCGTGACGTTTGAGCAGGGTCTCGCGTTGGCTCGCATCGCCGAGCACCGCGGCAATCCGCTGCTGGTCACCACCGGCGAGGAGTCCGGTCTGGACCATCTCGGCGACCGCATCGACGCGTTTGCGGTCGACATCGTGGTTGCCGGGCACCAGCAGCAGCCGATCTCGGTCCAGTGCCGGCGCCGAGTCCGGCATCAACGCCGGCCAGAGCTGCGATTCCAGCCAGCTCTTGGCCAGCTTGTACTCATGCTGCTGGCCGCTGAACGCGAGATCGCCGGTGCAGACCACCAAGTCAGGGACCAGCCCCGCGGCGACATCGTCGCTGATCTGCTTCGCCAAATGGCGCAGGATCGGGTCAGCATCCCAGCTGCGGCCTTTGCTGAAATGGATGTCGGACAGGTGGAGCAGGCGTATCGGCCGGGAACTGGCAGGGCTTGACATTCGCGCACATCTTGTTGCTCTGAATCGATCAGGTCAGGATAGCCAGCGCCACGCTGGAGCGCAAGCCATGGGCAAAGACCCTCTTCTGTTTCTCGCGGCTTTGCATCGGATGCTGTCTTCTCGAAGCATGTCAGGATCAGCCCTTTCAAGGTGTCGTGGCCACACCAAGCGATTTGGCTGTTAAGACATGTGGGTGCTTGGGGTCATAGACGGGTTTGGGCTTTGGCTTTCTCGGCCCGCGCTTGTTTTTTCGAAACTTGGCAAGGTTCATTTTAGCGGCTGACTGTTGCAGGGTTCTAAGGAACTGTTCATCGCTCATCTGCTGAACAACATGCCATTGATCATCGGCGATCGGGATCATCATGCCATAGTAGGTGCGCATCAGATGGCCCGCCAAATAATAGCCGGACACCGCGGTGGCAACCGTCTGTTCCCCATGCTCAGCGCGCAGGGTGGCTTTCACCAAGGCCAAGACGTTGTAGGCAAGCAGTGCAACGCAGAACCCGAACCCGCACGCAAAAATTGCGGTCCGCGACGAATAAATCCTTCGCTTGCACCTCGAGCAGCACCTCACCAAGCAGGGCGCGCTCCTGGGCGTGCCCGTCTTAGCAAGGAAAGATGTCAATTGCCATCTCCAACTGCGGATCATAAATGACCAGAGACTTTCCCGGCACAGCCCCCGCGGCCAGCCCGCGTAAGGGTTTGAGTCGATGGTGCGTCGTTTCGATACAGTTGCCATCGAGCACTTTCACTCGATAGCCCTCGAGCCAAGGAGTACAAGCGCCACCGAATCCATGCACCGCCTCGCCTGATTCCGCGGCAGTATCCCGAACTAACGCGCGCGAGGTTTGCGTGTCGACCCCATTGAGCTTGTTGTAGACGGAAGTTTTGAATGCTGTCTCTTTCCCGGTTTTCCCTGGCTATTTTGCCCTTTTTTTGCTATAAAACACTGAAAAAAAGACTTTTATTGGTTTTTAATTTTTCATTTTGTAGCCATGCAAATGCACTTCGTCGCTTGCAACATCATGCTGAACAAGGCGATAATTAGCCATGCACCGGTTCAGCGCTACTTTACACTTTAAAATCAATAAATTACTTAGACACCAGTGCTCGCTGTAGCCATTCACGTGAAATTCTGGATCGGGGCTTAAGCCATTTAGATCAACGGGTTACGCGAATCTTGGCCTGGAAGATGCGTCTTTCGTCACATTCTGCTAACCAAAGGCCATGTTGTACACCTAAGTAACAGTGGGAGAGGTGGAACCGCTGCGCTTGTTCCACCCTACCTGTCCAGGTTGTTTTTGCACCGTGACTAAGCATCTTATGGTTACTGAAGGGTGGGGAAATTCCTGATGGATTTCAAGCTATTACCCTCTTGAAAGGGCTGGAGATCAAGAACTGGATGGTAAGGTGGACAAGGTGTTCCGCGGGGTGCTGCGCATCCGGCTATCGGGCTGACCAACGACCCAGGATCGACCGAGGCCTCTCGACTCGATATTAATCCGAAAAACCCCTATGCTTCGATGCATCCGGACTTAACCCGCTCACTGCACCCCCGAACGAGCCCCATTATGGAAACCACCATTGAGACCATCAAACGCGAGCTGCCGCGCCTGCTGCGCGAAGAGCCCGAACTGCGCCGCTTCGTGCTGGACATCTCCCGAGAGTACTTCGCCGACCGCTCGACCACCGATGAGCGCTTCAACCGCATCCTCGACGAGCTGGCGCGCGATCGAGAGATGCAGAATCGCAAGTTGGACGAGCAGAATCGCAAATGGGACGAGCAGAATCGCAGGTTGGACGAGCACATCCGCGAGCAGAGTCAGAAATGGGACGAGCAAAATCGCAAATGGGACGAGCAGAATCGCAGGTTGGACGAGCACATCCGCGAGCAGAGTCAGAAATGGGACGAGCAAAATCGCAAATGGGACGAGCAGAATCGCAGGTTGGACGAGCACATCCGCGAGCAGAGTCAGAAATGGGACGAGCAAAATCGCAAATGGGACGAGCACATCCGCGAGCAGAGTCGGAAATGGGACGAGCAGAATCGGAAATGGGACGAATCCCGGCGGGAATTCGACCGCGTCCACGAAGAGATCATGGCCCAGGCAAAAAAATACGACCGCACCGTCGGCGCGCTCGGCGCACGCTGGGGGCTGCAGTCCGAGGCCGCCTTCCGCGATGCCTTGGCCGGTATACTGGAGGAAAGCTTCGAGGTCAGCGTCCACAACGTTTGCGAATTCGATGACAGCGGCGAGGTATTCGGACGGCCGGACCAAGTAGAGCTCGATGTCATCGTGAAAAACGGCGTGCTGCTGATCCTCGAGTTGAAATCGTCCATTGATAAGGCCGGCATGTACATCTTCGAACGCAAGGCTCGCTTCTACGAGCGCCGCCACGACCGCAAGGCCGACCGGCTGATCGTCATCTCGCCGATGATCGACGCAAAGGCCCTGCAAGTCGCCGGCGACCTGGGCATCGAAACCTATGGCGACTCGCTGGAGGTACCGACGCGGTGACCGCGAGAGCGCAAGGTTCGCTATGTGGAATTACGGAATTACGGTGACAGTTTACTAAATTACGGTGACAGTGGAAGAGGTGGAACCGCTGCGCTTGTTCCACCCTACCTATCCAGGTTGTTTTGAATTACGGTGACAGTTTACTAAATTACGGTGACAGTGGAAGAGGTGGAACCGCTGCGCTTGTTCCACCCTACCTGTCCAGGTTGTTTTTGTACCGTGACTAAATGCAATTATTTATCGTGCTCGCTTTTCTTTGGTCCGCGCTTTTGAGGTTTGAGCACCCTGCCCGTCACTTGCTCGAGTTGCTCAATCTACAGTCTCCTTCCTCGAAAAAGACTTGGCTGCGCCGGTTCCCCCGTTTGGTCACATTGTAGGGGAGTCCGGGGATAACGATCCTGGGACGTTGTGCCATGCCAGGAGGGTGCCATATTGAGTGGATTTTGTAAGCTGTCACCGTCATCCAGCCAGGCGCGGTAGGCATCCGGGACGCTGAGGGCTTTGCGGGGCTGGTGCCGGGTTCGGTCATCTCCGCTGTCTCAGAGGCGGATCTCGACGGCGCCGTTTTGGTCAGCACCGGGTTGATTGCGATCCGGCTGCCATTTGCCCCTGAGCCAGATCCGATGCAGCACCCGCACCCTTCGTGGCTTGGCATGCAATTCGATCCACTGAAAGGCGTTCGGATAGCTTGCGTGTTCGTAGACGCAGCCGGCGGCGATCTCCAGGCAGTTATAGTCCGGGTCGGGGAAGAGGGTGCGCTGCACGTCCGGGTCGTGCAGATGGCCGCGCAGGATCAGGTCGCGGTGCAGACGGCAGTCGCGTTGGGCCTCGCGGGCATCGAATTCGGCCAGATAGTCCCAGGGGTGGTGCAGCAGGGCGATTGTCCAGTCGGCGCCTTCTGCCTCGGCGACATCGACGGTCTGCTTGAGCTGCCAACTGCCGAGCAGCAGCTGGTTGCGGTCGCTGTTGCCGCAGGACATCCAGGCGGAGTCGAGCCCGGCGACGTGCAGGCGCTGGTTGTTGATGGCCAGCATGCGTTGCCACCAGGGCAGCGTTTGCTTGGTGTCGAGCCAGGCAGTATAGAAGCCGAGGTAGGCGGCGTGACGTTTGAGCAGGGTCTCGCGTTGGCTCGCATCGCCGAGCACCGCGGCAATCCGCTGCTGGTCACCACCGGCGAGGAGTCCGGTCTGGACCATCTCGGCGACCGCATCGACGCGTTTGCGGTCGACATCGTGGTTGCCGGGCACCAGCAGCAGCCGATCTCGGTACAGTGCCGGCGCCGAGTCCGGCATCAACGCCGGCCAGAGCTGCGATTCCAGCCAGCTCTTGGCCAGCTTGTACTCATGCTGCTGGCCGCTGAACGCGAGATCGCCGGTGCAGACCACCAAATCAGGGACCAGCCCCGCGGCGACATCGTCGCTGATCTGCTTCGCCAAATGGCGCAGGATCGGGTCAGCATCCCAGCTGCGGCCTTTGCTGAAATGGATGTCGGACAGGTGGAGCAGGCGTATCGGCCGGGAACTGGCAGGGCTTGACATTCGCGCACATCTTGTTGCTCTGGATCGATCAAGTCAGGATAGCCAGCGCCACGCTGGAGCGCAAGCCATCGGCAAAGACCCTCTTCTGTTTCTCGCGGCTTTGCATCGGATGCTGTCTTCTCGAAGCATGTCTGGATTCACCGCAGAGACGCAGCGTGCGCAGAGGGGCCAAGGCGCCTCGCCCGCAAGCAGACCTTGACGACGCGTAGGAGCCCGCTTGCGGGCGATCGCGCCTTTCCCGGGAGAAAGGCGCTGCCTTCAAATCATGAGCGAATGGCATAGGGCGTTTTCTCTGTCGATTCCGATTCCGATTCCGATAGCGGCCCCGATTGTACTTCGCCGATGGCTGGATAGCGTTGTATAGGTGATTCATGAACCGCTACTATGTGATCGGTTCATGATTCCGCCCTGGCCTGATGGCTCGAGGGTTCATCGATTCACTACTCTTCGGAGCATTCCATGGTAGCCAGCGCTTCTTCCGTTGTTTCGCTTCGGCCAACAGATATCGCCTCGCAACACGAGCTGCCGGCTTTCGATTGGCATCAGCATTGGTATCCGGTCAGTTTCCTCGAAGATTTGCCGGCCCAGCAGCCGATGGGTTTTTCCATCTACGACGAGCCCTTGGTGCTGTACCGCGACGGCGATCAGCGCTTGGTGTGTCTGGCCGATCGCTGTCCGCATCGAGCCGCGCGCTTGTCGGAGGGTAAGCTGGTGGATGGTCGCCTGGAGTGCTTTTACCATGGTTGGCAGTTCGATGCCGAGGGTCAGTGCCGGCATATTCCACAAATGCCCAGCAGTCGGCGGATTCCGGCCCGGGCCTGCACTCGTTCTTATCCCGTGGTGGAATGTCAAGGCATGATCTGGGTCTGGGCCGGGGTGGCAGCCGATGCCGATCCGAGCGCCATTCCAATGACACCTGCGCTGGATCGCCCGGATGTCTATCGGGTGGACTTCCAAATGGATTTGCCCTACGACCAGACCTACCTGATCGAGAATATCATCGATCTGGCCCATATCCATATCGCGCATGACGGGGTGCGCGGCGGCGGCCTGCGGGAATTGGCCGGACCGCTGGAGTTCGATCTGGTCGAGAATTCCAATCGGCGCATCGCCAGCCGCTTTCGTACCCTGCGGGAGGATGCGCCCAGCGGCGAAGCGGAAGCGAAAAGCCAGGGCGAAACAGCATCCAAGCACATGGGTACAGCTGAGTTGAAGGGCGCGCTGGTGGAGTTCGTGGCGCCTAATCTGGTGCGCTATACCTCGGAGTATCGGGATGCGGAGCGGATCGCCGGGCTTGCGCTCTATTCCATCCCGTTGGGCAAGGGGCGCTGCCGGTTGCTGTACCGTAAGTACAGCAATTTTACTTCTGCTCGCGAACGCTGGAAACCGCGATGGTTGGAGCACTGGACTCAGTGTTTGATTCTGGAACAGGATATGAGCGTCGTGGTCGGGCAGTACGCGGAGATCGAACGTGCCGAGCAGGCATTGCAGCATCTCTGGCTGCCGATCAAGACCTCGGATCGGTTGGTGGTGGAGTATCGAAAGTGGCTGGACCGGGTCGGTGACGGCCTGCCGTTTTTTCGCGGTTTCTCCCGCAGCAAATCCGGCCCTGGGGAAACGCATCGGGCAAGCCAGGCGGAGGATCAGCAGGCTTGGAATCGGTTTACTTTGCATACGCGCATCTGCGCAAGTTGTCGTCGTGCCCACCGTCGCATCCGTGCCGCGTTGACTGGTTTGCGCATCGGCGTTCCCATCCTTGCGCTGAGCGCGATCGCCGTAGCCGACGAGGGCCTGCGCATTCTGTTGCTGATGCTGGCGTTTCTGGGTTGGTCGGCGATCTGGGGGTTGGAATGGATGCAGCGCCGTTTCGAGGCATAGGAGCCTGTCTGGGAGCGCCGGCTTACTGGGAGCGCCGGCCTACTGGGAGCGCCGGCTTTCCAGCCGGCCTACTGGGAGCGCCGGCTTTCCAGCCGGCCTACTGGGAGCGCCGGCTTTCTAGCCGGCCTACTGGGAGCGCCGGCTTTCTAGCCGGCCTACTGGGAGCGCCGGCTTTCTAGCCGGCCTCGCCTGATGCGGGCTCAATGCCCGCACCAGGCGATCTTGCGGCAGGAGCGACTTGGCACATCCCCGCCCGCATCTTCAGCTCGGTTAGATTTAGCTCGGGTTTGAAGGGTTTTCGCGATTTCTTACGTCTTTGGCGCGGCATTGAGCCGCGCCAAAGACGGGCCGGCTGGAAAGCCGGCGCTCCCAGTCTGGCGCTCCCAGTCTGGCGCTCCCAGCGGCCAAAGCCAGCCTTTACTCTCGGAATCCTATTTCCAGGGAGTTGTTCAGCGCTGGATCGGTTCTGCCAAGAAGAGGAAAAAGCCGGGAAAATAGCGATCCTCGGCAAGCCGCTGGAGGGAGATTTCACGGTAGCCCTTTTCCTGTTGCAGCAGTTCGGTCATGGAGCCGATGGGCTCGAAACGGTTAATGGATGTGGACAGCAGCCGCATGTTCAGATCCTCCAGCAGGTCGAGCACTTCCGCCAGTGTGTGCTGTGTCTCGTGGGGATGGAGCACCTGATCGCGAAACCAGGAGCGGGCGTGCGTATCGTCCGACAGGCCGCCATGCAGGGTCCGATAGCGCTTGAACAATTGTTCTTCAGTGGCGCCACTGGCTTGCAGTTCGGCGAAATGTTCAAGAAAGGGTCTGCGACCATATTCGTGGTAGAGGCCAATGAACAAACGCCCGGTCTCGCTCAGGCAGGCTTCGCGCAGGTGGCGAATGCCCCCTTGGCAGTCATTCGTGTGATGCAGAACGCCAAGTGAGATCACCAGTTGGTAGGCAGTCGATGGATAGAATCCAAACAGATCGGCCTCGTCGAACCGACTCTGTACTCCGAGTTCGCGTGCAACCTCGCGGGAGCGCTCGATGGCGATCGGATTGAAATCGATCCCATGCACCGGAACTCCGTGGTGGAAAGCGATGCCATTGCTCAGCCAGCCCGTGCCGCTGCCAACCTCCAATGTGCTTGGTTGCTCCTGTAACGCTTGCAGCAGGGGCGGATACAGCGATGCGCTGTCATGCGCGCGGATGGCGTCGGCCTGCGTTGCCGCGGTTTGGTGATAGTTGAAGGGCAGGGACTTGTAAAAGGCCAGCACCTCCGGGTTTGCGGCTGTTGTGCGGTCACTCATGTGGATTGGTTGTGCTGGTCGGTCTGGCGCAGGGCGGCCATGGATTGGGGGTAGATTTGAAACAGGGCGTTGACCATGTCTGCAGCCAGTCGCGCTGTCGGTTCAGATCCGGCATGCAGCATGTCTCTCGCCAGGCCGGTCGCCGGGGTGCCTCGGTAGTGGTCGATCAGAGCATGTATGCCGGGGGCAATGCTGCGTCGCGGATCGGTCATCAGGGGCAGCAGTTCATCCAGCTGTTGGGAATAGGCCTCGGTCGTGAAGACCCAGGGAAGCTTCGCGCTATCGCAGAGATGTTCCCAGACTTTGAAATTCGTCATGAAATTGACGCTGTCCGTGTATGCATTGCTGATATTCGAACAGACAGTGTCCAGTCGCCACTGTTCTGGATTCGTGAAGCGTTGATGCCAATTCGGTGAGCCATATCCGCTGAAAATGTGCCCTTGTTCGTTGATGAATTCTCTGCGATTGAATGGGAAGGTGGTGATCAACAGCAGGTCCGGCGCAAGCACCGGAATCGCCGAAAATAGCATACGGGTGACATAGTCGGCACCGGTGCCTCCTGAACCCAGATTCCAATAACGGACGCTGCGCCCAAGGCGCGTTTCAAGCAGCGAGGCGGCCTGGGCCGGCAGGGTTTCGCTTTCCGGCAGACCTGCGCCGAACAAACCGCTGCTGCCGATGCAGACCAGGGAGACCCTGTCGTCGGTATCGGCGGCATCCGGAAACTCGGGCGCGCGGTAGCCCAAACGGTTGAAACGGTATTCCACGTCGGTTGCACCCAGCCTTGGATGCGGACGCGCGCGGTTGGCGCGGGCAGAGTCGAAGAAGTGCCAAGTGTAGGTGCCGGCGGCGTAGCGCTCGGCATGAGGCGCGGGGGGCATCTGGTCGCGGGAAAAAAGACGGGATGGTTCGATGCCGATGCGGGCGAAAGAGTAGGGCATTGGGTTCAAATTCGGAGGATGCTGCCTCGGTGTTGGTGGCCGATGGTGCGCTCGACACGAAAGGCTTGTTTTGCTTGGTTTTTTGATGCTCTAACCGTGGTGCTCGACTGGTGCTGCAATGAAGCGGCGATGTCCGGAGGGGGAGGGAGGCTGTCGGCCAAGGGTGCAACCCGCCCAGCGCTGCTTGTTCAGAATCGGAAGCGGGATCGCAAAGGAATCGAATCTATCGGCAAGGTAGCATCTGGAAAAGCGCGAAAAACGCGAAAACGAGCGATATCACACGCCAATGCGCTGGCTGGGCTGCATCCCATGGACAGTGAGGCTATCGAGTCCTGAGGTCGCTGGTAGCGAGGCCGCTAGTAGTGGGGATAGATGAAAGGATCATCTTTCTTTTCTTGTTTTTTGCGCCGCCGCCGTGCCAGCAGTGAACTCAGGTAGGTTTTGAAGTTGTGGACTATCTCTTGCAGTTTGCGCATGCTGTCCTCGTCGGATCGATGTGCCGGTTGGCTTGATTGGTCGATCTGATTGGTTGAATCGATTGACCAGTGAAGCTGATCGAGCGGAGTTGCCGTTTGGATAGGCTGTATGGATTGCGGTAATCCACGGCGTTACCGGATGGCAAGATTAGCAGCCTGTCAGCAAGCGAACAAGCGCTGTCATTCATCGCGGGATGAAGCCCTGTTGCAGCAGGGGATCGGACCGCTTGACGCGCAACGACGGGGTCGTCTACATTGACAGTCCGAAGGCGCGCTTGCAAGCCAGCCCGCGCGCGCTCCGACGCTGGATTCGGAACCCTCAGGCGCACCATGGCGGGCTCTGGATGGGTTTCAGCCGGACCTCGCGCGCAGGCACCAGGACTCGAAGACCGCTTGGGCGGCAGGTCTGCCGATGCCGTGAATAGGCGGCGCGAATAGGTCGAGTCTGTTTCTCCACGGAAATTGCCCTAAGGAAATCGCCTTGATCACGATGACTACAATGGGACACGCCTTGGCGATTGGCCAGGGCTCGTTGCCCTGCTGCCGAGTGGCCGTATGAACATCCTCGGAATCTCCGCGCATTATCACGACAGCGCTGCCGCGCTCGTGCAGGACGGCAAGTTGATTGCCGCGGCTCAGGAAGAGCGCTTTACACGCAAAAAACATGATGCCGGGTTTCCCCAGCATGCCATCGAATTTTGCCTGCGTGCGGGACGCTTGCCGCTGTCGGACATAGACTATGTGGCGTTTTACGATCGCCCTTCGATGAAATTCCGGCGCCTGTTGTCGACTTATTTGAGTTATGCGCCCAGAGGATTGGGCTCCTACTTGCGTGCAATGCCCCTCTGGTTGCGAGACAAACTCTATCAGAGGTCGGAGATTCGCGCACGGTTGGCCACCATCGCCGAGATCGAGCCACACCGGGTTCCACCGGTTTTGTGTGCCGCCCACCATCAGTCGCATGCGGCATCGGCGTTTTTTCCGTCGCCGTTCGAGCAGGCCGCGGTGCTGTGCATGGACGGTGTCGGGGAGTGGGCAACCACTTCTGCCTGGAGCGGTGAGGGCGCATCGCTGACGCCTCTGTGGGAAATCCGCTTTCCGCATTCCATCGGCCTGCTGTATAGCGCTTTTACCTTTTATACCGGCTTCAGGGTCAACTCCGGAGAGTACAAACTCATGGGGCTTGCGCCCTATGGCGAGCCGCGTTATGTCGATGTCATCCGCGAGCGACTCATCGATATCAAGGATGATGGCAGCTTCCAGATGGATATGCGTTTTTTCAGCTATGCCGATGGACAGAGGATGACCAGCGACCGCTTCGACAAGCTGTTCGACGGTCCGCCGCGGGCTCCGGATGCCCCGGTCACCCAGCGCGAGATGGACCTGGCTCGTTCCATTCAAGTGGTCACCGAGGAGGTGGTGTTGCGATTGGCCAGGACGCTGCGCAGAGAAACCGGGGCGCGGCATCTTTGTATGGCAGGCGGCGTGGCGTTGAACTGTGTCGCCAATGGACGACTGCTGAGAGAAGGGGGGTTCGATGATCTCTGGATACAGCCGGCAGCGGGGGATGCGGGCGGTGCCCTGGGCGCGGCATTCGCCGTATGGCATCAGTATCTGGATCGGCCGCGTGCCGTGTTGGCCGAGGATGGCATGGATGGCAGCTTTTTGGGACCCTGTTTCCATGCTAGCGAGATTCGAGCCTACCTGGAATCCGTGGATGCGGTTTTTCAGGAACTCGATGACGAATTGTTGTTGCCGGAGGTGGCCAGGCTGCTCGACCAGGAACAGGTCGTGGGCTGGTTCCAGGGCAAGATGGAGTTCGGCCCGCGCGCGCTTGGCGGTCGCTCGATACTTGGAGACCCGCGCAGCGAACAGATGCAGTCGGTCATGAATTTGAAGATCAAATTCCGCGAATCGTTCCGGCCTTTTGCCCCATCGGTACTGGCCAAGCGGGCGGCAGACTGTTTCGATCTGTCCTGCGACAGTCCGTATATGCTGCTGGTGGCAGAGGTCAAGAAGGAGCGGCGTAAATCCGTCGGCGCACAGCAGGCGTCGCTGTTTGGCATCGACCAGCTGAAGGTATCTCGATCGGACTTACCGGCAATTACCCATGTCGATTATACGGCTCGGGTACAGACCGTGCACGAAGCGACCAATCCACGTTACCATCGACTGCTCGAGGCTTTTGAGAACAGGACGGGTTGTCCGGTGTTGGTGAATACGTCGTTTAATGTTCGGGGCGAGCCGATTGTGTGTACCCCAGAGGATGCCTATCGATGCTTTATGCGCACCGAGATGGATGCTCTGGTGATCGAGAACTTCATGCTTCTCAAACACCGGCAGCCACGGGATCGAATCCCTGGACTTGCTGACGAGACCTTTGCCCCGGATTGATGCCGGGAGCAATTTTGTTTCGATTTTTAGGCGATTGCCGGACAGCAACAGACCCACTGGCGCCGGATTCTCGTTTGCCTGCGCGACGTCGAGGCCGGACCAGAAGACATGCCAATTGGTCTGTTTCTGCACAGGAATCGCCTTGGTAGCGGTTCATGAATAACCGATACAAGGCTATCCAGACATCGGCGGAGTGCAATCGGGGTCGGGGTCGCTATCGGAATCGGAATCGAGAGAGAAAACGCCCTATGCCATTCGGTCATGAGAAGGCGGATATCGGGTTGGTCAGTTCGATACCGACGCCGATACCGATACCGACGCCGATGGGGGTACCGAATGAGTCGGCAGGCGACACCCAAGCAAGAAACCTGTTTAGCTTGTTTCTGCACCATCACTTAGGAATAAATGACCATGCGCTGGCTTACCAAGGCGATCGCCGTCAAACCGGTAATGATTTCGATATTTTTCCTGGTGTTTCTGCCGCTGGGTTTGATTTTGCGAGGATTCGGTTGGGACCCGCTGCGTCTGCGCCGTCGCGACGACCTCGAGACCTATCGGCGCCCCAGTCAACCTTGGCGACGCGAGCAGATGGACCAGGGCTGAGCGCGCCGCCGGCCGAGCGCCCCAGGTGCGCTCGGCGCAAATTCGCGGCGCGCCGTTTGCATTGCCCTGATTGGACCTGATAGGACCTGATTGGACCTGATTGCTTAGGCCGCCTCGGCCTGTGCCTCCTCGTGGCTCAGGCAGGATTTCGGACAGACCCGCGAGCAGGACTCGCAGCCGATGCAGTCCATGGGGTTCTTCAGATTCATGATCATGCCCGGCGCTTCGTCGAAGTCATCATCGAAATCGTCGTCGTCGTCCAGATCCAATTCGTCGCGGTCGATCAGTTCGAAGACATCGCGAGGGCAGACCTTGTAGCAACGGCCGCAGCCGATGCAAAGGCTTTGATCCAGAGCGACGATGAATGCGGGGGTCCAGGCTGTGCCGCCTCGGGTTAGTCCAGTGATGGTGCTCATTGCTCGTAACTCCACTGAGAGGGGCCGAGGGTCGAGGGCCGACGGCCGTTTGCGTTGATGGGATGAGTAGTCGTTGCTGCCGCTGGCGTAGCTTCCGCTCAGGCGGTGGCCTCGGCAGCCTTGAGTTTGGCGGTGGCCTCGGCCCAAGCCTGGCAGGCGTCGTAGGTGGCCTGGGCGATGGTTGGAATTTCCTCATAGGCCGCCGGCAAGCGATCTTCCACCAGATCGTGCAGTTCGCTGGCGCGTTCGCTGGCGATTCGCTTGGCTTTTTTGACGGCTTTCTCCAGCGCCTTGAGTTCTTCTTCAGTCATGGGTTGCTTCAACTCCAGATGCGATTGATTGGCAACAATGTGCGAGCGAGATGCAAGCAGCAGGGGAAGTCGTCATTGTGCAATCTGCTGCCGATTGCCTTTTGCTCGTTGATCTCCTATGCCGGACCTGGCAACGGATGCTGGCCGGTACCTGTATTGCTATAACCCGGCTACGTCGGCGTGCGCTCCAATCAGCTTCAGCGCCACGGACAGAATCTTGTCGGCTTCGTCTTTCATTTTGCTCAGGCTCGGGAAGCTGAACCGGTGAACATCGCGCAGGGTTCGATCCATGACCACGAGCTTGCCGACGGTGATCAGCGCGCGACCGAAGCCCTCGTGTGTCAGATTCACCAGCGGAGCCGCCATTAGACCGCATTCTTTTTCGATCATGGCCGCGATGGCGTTGTAAAACACCTTGATGCGGGCGATGACGATCTCGTCCGGATCGCCGATGACCGGCAATTCGCGCTTTTGTTCTTTGGTCAGAATGAAGGGCTCGAGAATCTCCGCCGGGGTTAGCTTGTCATAGCTGCCGTAGGGATCGATGGCGCGCATTTGGCGGATCATTTCGATGCCGAACTCGGAGTTCAGCACTGGGTCGTCAGCGGCGATGTTGGCCGTTTCGGTGGTCATGGTTAGCTCCTCGTACTGCTGTGCCCGCGTCGGGGCTGATAAAATCAGCGAAACCCTGCGCCTTGCTGCAAACGCATGGATCGCTGTTGAGCTCATCCACCCACGCTGGGGTGGGCGGGCTCCAACTGGATGATCGGTGTCATTGTGGCGCGGCGCAGCAGAATCGGGCGGAAGCGTGCTTTGGCGCCGGTGCCGCCGGTGATGATGCTAGCCAGCCAGAGCCCGATCAGTAGTCCCACCAGCGCGGCGATGACGCTGCCGAAGTCGCCGGCGCCGGCTTGCTCCGCGCCGCCCGCGGCAGCGATCAGGGTCAGCAGGGGCAAGAGATAGGCGGTCAGCGAGGCGCGCACCAACGCGCGATTGCGAATGCCGATGACAACCCGCTCACCAGGTGTCAATCCGATGTGATCCAGAATGCGCACCCGGGTGGCATTGCCGTTGCCGAACAATTTGGCCAGCACAGAAGTGCCGCAGTGCGCGCCAGCGTCGCACGCGGAGCAGCTGCTCTGACGCTGTACGTCGACAAGGGCGGAACCATCGGCCACCGCGATTACTGAAGCCTCTTGTTCAATCATGCTTTGGTCTCGCTGGTCAGGTTCGCCGCGTGATGAGTCGATAGTGCCCTATTTCTTCGGGTTCTGTGCATTCGGACGATATTCATCCGCTTATTCACTCCAGCCCTCTGCTGCTTATTCACTCCAGCCCTCTGCTTCCATGGCATCGAAGCGGTCTGCTCCGCGCGGCTGGCGTTGATCGATGGCGCGCGCCAGCCAGGCGCTTGGGCCGTCGCGTAGGTCCTGTTGCAGTTCCCGCAGCAGACCGTTGATCGGGGTGCGAGGCGGCACCTTGATCGGCTGGATGCCCGCGTTACGCAATTGGCTGATGGCCGATGCGCCCACTGCCTGGCAGTAGACCGCGATGCAATCGTTCAGAACCTGTATTTTTGCGCCGAGTTTGTCTTCGTTCCCGTCCATGTCGAGGCGTCCGAATTGCGCCATTTCCAGCAGTTCGTAGCCGCTCGAGGACACCTTGTAGAGGACGAAGCCGGCGGCGGCACCGAAATGTTGATCCACGTGTTTGTGGTCGGCGCTGGCGAAAGCGACCTTGATGGTCAGGGTCGAATCCGAATCGGTCGCGACATGGTCACTGCCGACAAGTTTGAGCTTGCGTTGCAATGTCATTGGTTGTCGTCACCTCTGATGCAGCTGAATGGCGGAGCAATGCTCGCTGCCCGCTTGGTACGGATTTGGGGTTGGTGCGTTCTGTTCAGGCCGCACGTTCTGCTTGCGGCCATTGCTTGAGTCGCGAGCGATAGGGATGGATCTCACCTTTCTCCAGGCTGAGCATGATGTTGGCCAGATCGAATAGGGTTGCTCGCGTACCTTGGTAGCCGATCCAGCAGCGCTGGTAGCCACCGACCAGATCGAATTGCGGAAAGCCTGCCCGCAAGAGCGGAATGCCGAGTCTTTGGGCAGTGTGTACGCCGTGGGAGTTGCAGATCATCACCTCGGCTTTGCTGGCGCGTGCGGCCAGTTCCAGGTCTTCGAGGTCGCCGATCCGGACTTCGTCGGCAACCACATGTTTCAGGCTTGGTCCATTGGACGGGGCCACCGCGGCAACGGTCTCTGCACCCATACTGGCCAGGAGTTCTGAAAAGGCTGCCAGCAGGTCGCCATCGGCGGCCACCGCGAAGCGTCCCTGACCGATCGAAAAGTGCGCGTCCAGCATAGCGTCTTGCAATTGCGAGCGTTGCCGCGCGATGCGCTCCGGAACCGGCTCGGCGCTGATCTGCGTCAGGGTTGTGATCAGGCGATCCACCGCGCTGAGTCCCATCAGATGCGGGAAGCGGTAGTCCGGCACCCCGGTGCGTTCGGCCAAAGCATCCGCTGCGCCATGCATGGAGCGACCGATGACCAGGGTTGCCACCGAGTCGCCCAGGGTGGTCAGTTCGTCCAACAGGGTGCCGCCGATGGTCAGCGGGCTGAAGTCGGTATCCGCCAGATGACCGTCCAGGGAGTCGGAGATGTCCGGCACCAGCACCGGGCGCAGCCGGAAGCGTTCCAGCAGATCCTTCAGGTGCTCGAGGTCGCCGACCGTCAGCTGTGAACCGGCCAATACGTTGACCTGGCGTTGACGTCTGCCGGGTTTGGTGTTGGCGATGGTTGCCTTGGGTACCAGTTCTTCGATGATGGCCTTGACGCCGGCGTTGAATCCAGTTTCCAGACAGCCGACATAATCCGGCGCAGACACGGGTACCACCGCGACCTGGGCGTATTCCGGATGTTTGTCGCGGAACTGCGCTACCGCGCGCCGCACATCCGCCCCCTGGGTCTCCACCAGGCCGGTTGTGGGGACGCCGATCACGGCTGGAGAATGCTTTTCGCACAGGGTCTTCAGCCCTTCGACCACGCTGTCGTCGCCACCCATGATGGTGCTGACCTGATCCATGGCCGTGGTTTGCATGGGCATCGGGTCGCGGAAATGCTGGATGAAGAAGATTTTGCCAAAGGCAGTGCAACCCTGTGAGCCATGCAGCATCGGAATGCACCGGTTCATGCCGAGGAAGGCGAGGGTCGCGCCCAGGGTGGAGCTTGCTTTCAGCGGGCTGACCGACAGGGCCTTTTTGCGCTTGATGATGGTCGGTCCGCTGTTTGCCGCGGGGGTATGGGTGCTGCCGTCACCGCTGTGTTGCTGATGTTCAGGCATGGGAAACCTCGCTGGTGGCCGCATCGGCGGAATGGGTCCAGGGCGGCGTGCTGCGCACCGCCTGCCAGATCGGGCTCTCGATGGTCAAGCAGAGTTGGCGCGCCAGTTCCAGCATGCCGTCATAGCCTGCGTAGCCAAAATCGCGCTCTTGATTGATATCGAGAAATGGCATCCGCGCCTTGAGCGCCGTGTACATATTCCGTCCGCCGGCGATCAGGATATCGACCTGCTGTTCGCGACATTTATCCAGTAATGCGCGTGGGTTGCCATCGTCGAGCAAGACCGCGTCTTCGCCCATCAGGGCACGGATTCGAGCCTTGTCTTCCTGGGTGGATTTACGGGTTCCGCTGGCAACTACCGTCATGCCCAGATCTTGCAGAGCGGCAACGATGGACCAGGACTTGACGCCGCCGGTGTACAGCAATACGCGCTTGCCCGACAGGCGTTCCCGCCAAGGCGCCAGCAGTTGGTCGATGCGCGCCTCCTCGCGGGCGATCAGGGCTTCGGTGCGGGCGGTCAGATCCGGATCATCGATGATGCGGGCGAAGTCTCGCAATGCCTGCGATACGTCGGCGACGCCATAGAAGCTGCCTTCGAACCAGGGTGTGCCGAAGGCTTCCTCCAGCTTGCGGGCGACGTTGATCATGGCCTTGGAGCAGACCATCATATTGACTTCGGAGCGGTGCATGGTCTGCACCTCGTGGAAGCGGGCGTCGCCGGATAGCGTGCACAGCACCCGCAGTCCCAGTTCGTCAAGCAATGGCAGCACGCGCCATAGTTCGCCGGCGATGTTGTATTCGCCGACCAAGGTGATGTCATGCACCTTGAAGCCGTCGTGCTCGATACCCGCTGGTACCGGGTCCGGTTCGCGTCCGCCGCACACCTGTTTCACCATCGACTCGCCGGCGATGCGGTTGCCGAGATTCTTGGTGCCATAGAACCCCGCCGCATCGACCGAGATGACCGGGGTACCCCAGCGTTTGGCGGCGGCTTTGCAAACGGCGTCCACGTCGTCGCCGATCAGCGCCGGCACGCAGGTGTTGTAGACAAAGACCGCCGCTGGCTGGTAGCTATCGATCGCTTGTTTGATGCCGTGAAACAGCCGTTTTTCGCCGCGGCCCATGATCACATCCTGTTCGGTCAGATCCGTGGTCATGCCCAGCTTGAATAGTTTCGGACCCGAGGAGCGTGTGCCGCGATTGTCCCAGGAGTTACCCGCGCAGGCGATGGAGCCGTGCACGATGTGCGCCACATCGGCAATCGGCAATAATGCGATCTGTGCGCCATCGAACGAGCAGCCGCCGGCCGTAGCGCCTGGCTTCAGCTTAGCGCAGCCGGATTTTTGATCGGTGTTATGCGAACAGGCCGGCTCATCAAGCAGCGCTGCGATGTCTTTTTGCTTCATGCGGAGTCCCGGGCGTTATTGAATTTCTTAAAAGAGATTCCCGACTCGGCGACAGCTGGCCAATACGGGGCCGCTGCGGGCCGGTCGAGTGATGAATCGATATGATGCAGCATTCCTTCGTCTTTAGGGAAATTAAGCAGAAGTCATGCCAAAATGTTGGAGCGCCTCGTGCAAGCCTGTCTGAAGTCTCATGGAGATCGTCTGGGCCAGCCGAGTTCCGGCGCCATGCGGTCTTCCAGCTGCATGGCTGGTCGGGGGGATCTGTTTGGACGAAAAAATAACAGTAACAAAGGGTTGGCCTTATGCTGCGGCAGTCGGAGCGGGGCCGAAAAAAGAGTTCGATCGATGTGGTCGAAAACCGGATTTTGCAGTCCCGGAGGTTGTATCCGAGCATTCGGATGGCTGACGCGGCGCTTGTCGCAAACTCGACAAGCCGGGGTGCTTGAGAGGTTTATCACAGTCGCTGACGGATGCCTGAACAGCCGGCACATCCTGAGCATGGCTTGCGGCTCGGTGGGTGTTGATCGGCCTGCCGACCAGCTTGCAGAATTTAAGGAGTGCCCGCCCGGGCGCCAGCGCCGGAGAAATCCTGCGCACATCGGCGCAAATAGGCGCAAAATTTGCATATATTCCTGGATCAAATTTGCTGACAGCGCTGTTGGAACTTCGACATCCCCTACACGCAGGAAAGACTCTATGCCCATCACATCCGGCACCATCGAACTAGCCGATCTCGTTCAAGCCTTGATTCGCCATGATATCGTTCCCTATCTCGGCCCTGGCGCCCTGAACGGGGTAGTCGATACGGCTAATGGAGAACCCATGCCAGCGGAGAGCGAAAGCCTGATTCTGGCCATGAACAAGGGCCGGCCCATGTCGCCGAGATTGATGTGGGAGTTCCCGCGGGCGGCCATGGATGTGGAACTGAAGCGCGGGCGCAGTGCGGTTAATCGTTTTCTGGATGAAACCTATGGCAAGCGCAGTTGGACTCGTGCCGCCTTGCACGATTGGATTGCCGCGGTGGCGCCACCCTATGTCATCGACATCAATCGCGACACACAGCTTCAGGACTCCTATGCCTATTGTCCGCATACCCTGATCCGTGGTATCGCCCGGATTGGCGGTACCGACTATCGTTTTCGTATCCATGCTCACGAGAATGGTCGCTACACCGAAATCGACCAGGATGACGTCGACCCGAACCTGCCGATCCTGTTCAAGCCCATGGGCAGCCCGCGCCCGGACCCTACCTATATCGCCTCCGATGCCGATTATGTGGATTATCTGACCGAGTTGATGGGAGGGTTCGGCATCCCGCGTTTTCTAAAAACCTATCGCCAAGCGCGTCAATATCTATTTCTGGGTCTCAGGATGACTCGCGACACGGAGCGCATGGTGTTGTCCGATATCATTTACGCTGCCGCGGAACCGGCCGGCTGGGCGCTGATTCCCGATCCGACCGACAAGGAGCGCCGCTTTTGCGACAGCAAGCAGATCCAGATCATCGAGGCCGACATCCCAGACCTGCTGCAAGCTGCCGGCGTGTTGAACGAGGAACAGGCGTCGGTAAAATAGCGCGACCAAGGCATGCGGGAGGACGACATTTTCCCTTCCATCCCGCACCCCGAGTCGGGCTGAGGCCCACACTGGCTTCGCACGCGATCTTTACCATTCGCAGGATAGGAACGAGCGATTGTCGCGAGAGTTGCAAATCGCCCAGGAATCAACGCGGCAGACCAAGACAGCAATCGAAGCCAGTAGAAACAAGATAATATGCTGGGAGGCGCCATCGATGAGGAACGGCAGAAACGGGAAGCAGCCGACAAGGCCTTGGCAGACCTACGCGTCGAACTGGCGGCGGCCACCGAGCGAGCCAGCCATACCGATGATCTACGCCAACTGCTCGCAGGCCTCCAGCAGGCCGAGCCGGCGGAAGGGGAGGGCTGAGAGATGCAAACCGTCTACCTCGACCTGGAAACCACGGGCCTGCATCCATCTCGAGATGAGATCGTCGAGATTGGCATCCTCGACGACCAGGGCCAGCCCCTGCTGGACACCCTGGTGCGGCCGATCCGGCATACCAGCTGGCCCGAAGCAGAATACAATAACGGCATCAGTCCCGTAAAAAAGGACACCCGTAAAAACGTAACACCCGTAAAAAAGGACACCCGTAATTCTACTTTGTTAGATTGGTCCTGGCTATAACTTTCTGATATTAGTATACTATCTGACTCAATGCTCAACTATAAGGAAAATTTATTCATGAATAATCAAATTTTTTTCTACCGACACCTCTACCAATCCGCTTGATAACATTGCCGAGCGCTTTACCCGTTTCAGTTTGCGCTTCAAAGGGCATTTTCAGAACACAACCCGCAGTGTGCTCAAGCCGGTTGGGGACTCTTTGCGGGGTCTGATGCAAGCCGATCCGGACAAGAAGAATATGGAACGCATGGAGGAACGGGTTCCGGATTCTGACGAACAGCAGCTTCAGCAGATGCTCACGGATTCTCCGTGGGATCATCAAGCGGTCATGGACCAGGTGGCGTTGGAGGCGGATCGATGGCTGGGTGGGCATCCGGAGAGTTGCCTATTGCTTGATGAAACTGGCTTCGAGAAGTCTGGCAAGCACTCGGTGGGCGTTGGCCGACAGTGGTTTGGGCGCGGTGGGAAGGTGGAGAATTGCCAAGTCGGAGTCATGGCCGCATTGGGTCGCGATCAGCGTGTGACCTTGATTGATGCGCGCCTGTATCTGCAGCAAAGCTGGTGTGAAGATGCGCAGCGCTGCGAGCGGGCCGGGGTACCCGAGGCGAAGCGCGTGTTTCGGACAAAGATCGCGCTGGCGTTGGAGATGGTGGCCCATCAACGCCAGATCGGGGTTCGCTTTTCATGGGTTGGCGCAGATGGGTTTTACGGCAACGATCCGGGTTTTCTGCGTGGTCTGGACGCGATGGGAGAGGTATTTGTTGCCGATGTGCATTGCGATCAATTGATGTTTGTTGAAGATCCGAAGCCGACGGTCAAGCAGAAGGAAGGCAAACGTGGCCGCCCTGCAACCAAGCTCGAAGCCAACAGCCCAGCGATACGGGTTGATCAATGGCAAGCGCAACAGCCGCCTGATGCCTGGCAACGGGTCAAGATCCGTGACAGCACGCGCGGAAAACTGGAGGTGGAGGTGCTGCATCAAAGGGTCTGGTTGTGGGATAACGAGGAGAGCGCGGCGCATGAGTGGCACTTGCTTGTGCGCCGCGAGATCCATGCCCCCGATGAGATCAGATATACCCTATCGAATGCTCCGGCGGAGACGTCAGTCAAGCGCTTGGCGCAGATGCAGGCACAGCGCTACTGGGTGGAGCGTGTCTTCCAGGATGGCAAATCCGAATGTGGTATGGCGGACTATCAGGTGCGCAAGTGGAGCGGCTGGCATCATCACATGGCCTTGGTGTTCATGGCGATGCTGTTCATGTTGGAGGAGCGACTACGCGCCGCGGATGTGTACCCATTGTTGAGTTGCTCCGACATCGAGGAGCTATTGAAACAGTTTCTGCCAAGGCGTGCGGTAACCCAGGAGGAGGTTCTTGCGCAGATGCAAAAACGCCATCGAAAGCGCTTTGCCAGCATACGCGCCCAGTACGCCAAGCAGGGCGTTGAGCTTTGGGAGTAAAGCGGTTACGCAAGCGATTGCGCAGCGCGTGAGGATGCACCATCAAGCATTTTTTTGCGCTCGCCGCTGCACGGCTGGGTCGTACTGATCAGGGGACACCCGGTCGCCAAAATCAATGGGGTAAGCTCAGTGCATTGGCACTGCCGGCACCGCCATGTCTGGTTTTTATCCTGATCCCGGAAAATGACATCGAGGCATGCGCGGGACGGCCTGTACGCGCTTGCAGATGCGCTCTGCATGCCGTGGGAGGCGTGTTTCAGATGGGGTCATATGGAGGTGCGATGGAAACCGCACCCTTGCTGGTCGCGACCTGAGCGATCGCCTTGTCAGCGGCGATGACCTGCAGTCGATTGTTGACCCGATGCAAGGATCCATGAGTAAGATGGCCGACTAATCTTTATAATATAAATCAATAAATTAAAGTCGCAAAACGGCGTAGCTGCTCTGCTTGCTGGGCCAGTGGGAAAAGTAACAAAGTAGAAATTTATAGGCTGTCGAAATGTCCTGAGTTTTGATGCCAAACCGATTCCGGGTCTTGGATTGCATCATCGAACGCACTGGGGAAGCCTAATCGGTGTCGGGGTCGCTATCGGAATCGGAATCGAATCCGCTCATCGATCAAAGCAGCCAGCTCGATACCAATCCCTAATTCCGACCTTGACACCGACCCCGACACCGACTAAGCATCCATAAACCGGGAAGCGCTTGTTTTAGTGAGACGGCAGATTTCGACAGCCTAGGCCACCGCCACGGCGATCGCGCACATCGCGCAGCTCGCCGAGGCGCAGGCGACCTGGCTGGAGCAGGTCTCGCTCAAGGATCGGGCGTCCTTCCTGGACGAGCAGAAGGCGCTGCATGACGCCTGGAAGGCGGACATGGAGGCGCTGATCGAGGGGCAGAACACAACGCTGCGACAAGTAGTGATGCGGACGGCGGCCGTGTTGCGGGTGCAGGGACCGGGCGCAGAGGCAAGGTCGGCGACGGCCGGCTCGCCCCCAGAGTCCCCGACTCCGGCGCCGCCCAGACACGGCAATCCCCGGGCATGGCTATCAACGGGGATGCTGATGGGAAGCGGGGCAACGATGGCAGTTGCGGTGATCGCCTGGCTTCAGCTCGGGGGACAGTAGGAAAGGAGGGTTTCCCTCGGGAATTAACCGAGCCCGTTTCCCAGCACACCACCCACAGCCTACTCTGTTGCCAATGGCACGACTCAATCTATCTCCCGTCCGACGAACCCGTCGAAATAAGTCAAACAAGCCTCCACGGCCTCCTCGGGCGTGACCTCCCTGGTCAGCTCCACCAGTGCGTACTCGATCTCGCGCGATTCCGCCAGCACCTTACGCTCCCAGACGTTGACCTCGATGTCGTGCATCAGGCGGCCCAGGTAGTCGAGCCCGGGACCGCTCAGTTCATAGCGCCGCAGCAATGTCTCGAACGTGGACGCATCGTGGTAACGCCGCAGCTCCGCGTCCGGGGTATCGAAGGGGATACCCTCCTCGATGTGGACGCCACTGGCATAGAAACGAAAGCGGGCGTCGGGATCGATATGACGCTTGATAAGCCATACCGACGCACACTTGTCCGGCTCGAAGACATCCCAGCTCGCCCACAGCCCTCCTCCCTCGGCACTGGAGGCGCTGGCGACCAGCATGAGCAAGGCGCCCGGGATCAGAAGTTCTCGATTGTCTCTTCGTACCATTGCAGCAGCTCCTCATGACGCATGGCGCCCGTCGCCTTCAGATCCAGCGACCCCACGAGCCGCCCGGACTGCATCAGGACGATGCGATCAGCCAACGCCACCGCCTCGTGCAGGTCATGTGTGACGTAAAGGATGCCGAGATCGAGACCCTGTTGCAGGGACCGCAACAAGCGACCGATCCGCCGCTTCGACAACGGGTCGAGGCTGCTGAAAGGCTCGTCCAGCAACAGCCAGCGGCGCTCCCCGGCCAATGCGCGGGCAATTGCGAGGCGCTGACGCTCTCCCCCGGAGAGCTGGTGCGGCAGGCGCTCTCTCATCCCCGCAAGCCCAACCTGGCGCAGCGCGCTGTCAGCAACCGCACGCACCTGCCCACGACGGCCTCTCAACCCGAAGGTTATATTGCCAAGCACGCTCATGTGTGGCCAGAGGGCAAGATCCTGGAAGATCATCCCGATCCGCCGCGCATGGGGAGGCACCAGCCATTCCGGCGTGCTGACTGGCTTCGAATCGATCAAGACCCGGCCATGGTCCGGCCGCTCCAGCCCGGCAATCAGACGCAGCAATGTGGTCTTGCCGCAACCCGACGGGCCGAGCACGACGAGCGTCTCACCGGCCCGCAATCCCAGGGAGACACCGGCCACGGCGTTCGCCGCCCCGAAAGACTTGGCAAGATCGAACGTCTCGATCATGAATCGACACCAGGGCGCCGCCGTACTCCCACCAGCACCAGCGAACAAACCAGGAGCTGGATGGCGACCAGAATCAGGCTCAACGCGGCAACCGCGGCATCGGCGCCATAGTGCATCAGGTTATAGATTCGCACCGGCAGCGTTTCCACCCCGGGCGGCACCACCAGCAGGGTTACGCCAAGCTCGCCCATGGTCAATATGAAAACGATGACGAATGCCGCCGCAAGCCCGTCACGCAGCAACGGCAGGCTGAGGCCCCCGAGGATGCGAAGACGGTTCGCGGTAACGAGCCAGGCGGCCTCCTCGAAACGGGGATTGAGCTGCTGCAAGCCCGCGAGCATCGCGCCGATCGCGAAGGGCAGAAACCGCGCCAGATAGCCGATCAGCACCACCCCGAGACCATCGTAGAGCCATCCCGTGGCCTCGCGATTCCAGAGGCCGATCAACGCAATCCCGAGGAGGATCGGGGGCAGCGCAAAAGGGAGTTGAGTCAGCGCATGCAGTGCCGCGCGAAAGACCTCTGGCGTCTGCATCAGGCCGCGGGCGATGACGAACGCCACCATGGTCGTCAGTACCGCGGCGCCAACGGCGAGCGAGACACTGGTGCCGATCGCCGGCAACGCGGGACGCAGCACGCCGGGATCGAACAGGGCCGCCCCTGCACTGACGGCCAGAGATGCCACGGGGACGAGGACGGAAAGACCCAGCACGGACCCGCAGAACAGAACAGCTGGAATCCTGAGGCCACCCCAGCGGAACCTGCTCGCATCCCCGGCACCATGGGCCAGGCTCACGTAGGCCCGCCCACGCATCAGCCAGGTCATTATCCCAACCAAGGCCATCGTCGCCAGGAGCAGCGGCACGGACAACAAGACGGCACCTCGCTGATCGTACAGCGCGCTGAACTCGATGAAGACCTCGACCGCGTAGACCCGAACGCGCAGTAGGTCCGGGACCCCGAAGTCGATGATGGCGAAGACGAAGACCAGCAAGGCAGCGGCGAGGATATGCGGGCGCACCAACGCGAGGGTCACCCCGACGAGCACCCTCGGCGGCCCGACCCGCAGACGCGCAGCATCCTCCATCGCGGGATCGACAGCACGCAGTCCGGCACTGGTCAGCAGGACGACGAACGGGAAATAGGCGAGACCGAGGACGAAGACCACGCCGGGGATGCTGAAAGGATCAAGGGGCGAAAACGCCAGAAGGCGCGACCAGACGATGGCGTGCAGCTGCGGTGGAATCAGCAGCGGCACGAGCCCTAGAAACTGGAAGGCATGGCGCCCGGGCATCCGGGTACGCTCGATCGCCAGCGCGTAGGGGACCCCAAGGCCAAGCGCCAGCAACGCGGCTCCGCCCGCGACCACCAGGCTACGCGCAAGGAGCCGCCACTGCGCCTGGGTCAACAGCAGATCGCGAAGAGCCGAGAGGCCGCCTTCCCCGCGCACGACATCCAGGCCGAGCCAGAGCAGCGGCAACAGCGCGGCGAGGCCGAAGACCGCCCAGGCCGAGGCGACCAGCCAGCGGGGCAGCAGCACCCGTCAGCGGGTGAACAGGGCGCGACAGAAACGGGCGCCACGTTCCATGTTGTCGGCGATGGCCCGATAGGACACATCCATCGCACGGACCTCGTTGTAGTCCGGCACATGGTCCGGCTTGGCGACTCCGGGGCGGACCGGGATTTGCATCGACTCGGAGAAGGCCAGACGGCTCTCCACCTCCCGCGACAAGAGGTAGTCGATCAGGCGCCGACCCGCGTCCGGATGGGGCGCGCCGGCAATCAGGGCCACGGTGTTGGGGATCATCAGGGTGCCGAGGCCGTCCTTGTCCGGGAAGATCATCCCGACCGGCTCACCCGCCTGGATGGCGACATTGGCATCATCGGTATCGGTGAAGCCCAGCGGCAGCTCGCCTTGGACGACGACATCCCGGGAGGTTGCATTGCCGTCCACGATGACGATCTCGTTGGCCTTCAATGCGCGCAAGTACTCCTCCGTCCGCTCCGCCTCCAGCACCGCATACCAGGCGGCGACATGGGTCGCCGTGGTGCCGAACAGCGGGTAGGCGAGTGCGACGCGTCCCTTCCAGGCCGGCTCGGTCAGGTCGAAGATCGACTTCGGGAGGTCTGCATCGCCGAGGAGCGTCTTATTGTAGATCAGCACCCGCGCACGGGCGGCGAACCCGGTCCACCAGCCATCGGGATCCTTGAACTGCTCGGGGATGTCCGCTGCCGACGGCGACCGGTAGGGCGCCAGCACCCCTTTGTCCTTCAGCAGCAGTGTACGGCCGACCTCGGAGTTCCAGAATACATCGGCCCGTGGTCGACCCTGCTCGGCGATCAGCCGGTTGACCAGGCCGGTTGTCTTCGACGCCTCCACGTCATAGACCGCCTTGACCGCGATCCCCGTTTGTTCCTCGAACTCCCGCAGAATCGGCTCCGAGAAGACCTGGTCCAGCGAGGTGTAAACGACGACCTGCTGCGGTGTCGGCTCGGCCCAGGCCCCCAGCGCGACAAGGCACAGCAGTGCCGAGAACAAGCGCATCATGGTGATTTCTCCCAGTCGAGTCTCTCTACCCACAAGTTGCCGCAGGCGTCCGAGCCGACAGAGTATACGTCCTCCGGCATCGGGGCCTGTCCGACCTGGATAATGGCCTCCAGGGTCCCCAGAAAGCCACCAACGGCGAGGGTTCAATGCAGCAATGTCGAGCCTACGCCTTCAGAAGACTGCATGCGCCTGATGCGATCGCCGAAATGGCGCCTACCGGCAACTCATGGATTGTTCCGAACGCGCACCCTCAGGCTGGCGGCGCTGATCTGGCCGGGCAAGGTCGCAACGTTGACCGTCAGCAAGTGCTCGCCATCGCTGACCTGGGTGCTGTCCCAGATGACCGTCGCCGGGGAGCGGCCATCCTCGACCTCGGTGACGAAGCGCTGATCCACGAACAGCACGATCTCGAAGCGGCGTTCGATGACCGGAATCCGGACCGACTCCTCGAGGGCAACCTGCACCAGCACCCGGCCGGAGACCACCGGCAGACCATCCTCATCCGGCGTGCCGGATACGGACAGATCGAAGCGCGGTTCCGGTGTCATGTCGACGGGTTTCGGCAAGGCCGCTGGGGTGCCGCCAATCACTCGGATATCGGGTCGTTGCTTGACCAGGCGCGACTCGACCCTGCGGCGGTACTGGAAATAGCTCTCGTCGCTGCCGCTGGTCACGGCAACCGAGGGTTGCCACACCCCAACGCCTTCGGCATACAGTCGGAATCCGGGTTGCGCCGGTACATCGACGACACCGTCCGCATCCATGCCGTCCCAGGGCTCGTGATGCGGGCCGGCCCGCCGCGGGGCGTCCGCAACCAGCGTCCGAAGTAGCGGCCCGCCATCCGATATGCCCGCCAGCAAGGTAACCCGAGCCGGCGCCTGCAGCGAGTAGGTTACAGCGCCCCGCTCAGGGTCGAAACGCAGGTCCTCGACAAAAACCTGCCCGGGCCGGGGGCCGAGTGTCGGATCTATGGTCCTGACTTCACCCTTGCGGTCCGTGAGCTCGATGACCGGGAAGTATACCTCCGCCGGCACCAGGTTTCCCTCGTCGTCGCGCCCATCCCAGGCGACGCTCGCAGGGCCTTCGGGCTCGATGCCCTCGATCGCCAGCTCCCGGACCTGATGCCAATCCGGACCGAACAGGCGGATGATCGCCTGTCCCGAGCGGTTGCTCTGAAAGCGAATGACGGCCTGCTCGCCTTGGACAGGATCGAAGGCGGCGGGCTCGAAGACGACGTCGGTCAGGCCGTCTTCGGCCCTCGGGACCGCTACCGCGCCAAGCCAGAGGCCCGTTATTAGAAGGGCGCTGAGCACTCGCGTCGAGTTCATCGCGCCTCCTCCTGCTGCTGCACAGGCCAGTGAGGGGACCGCGCCGAGCGCAGGCCACTCTCGCCGGCCGCCACCAGCCGGCGGGCCGTCCCGCCACTGGCCGGAATCGACCAGATCTCCAGCTCCCCGCCGCGGGTCGACTGGAATGCGAGCGTCTCGCCATCCGGCGACCAGGTCGGGTCGTCGTCGTACGCTGGATCGTGCGTCAGCTGAAGCTGCCGTCCCTCGCTAAGGTCCATCACCCATATATCGAGGGTGTCGCCCCGGTCCGATGCATAGGCGAGTCGCTTACCGTCCGGCGACCAGGCCGGATTGACCGCCGCGGCCTCGCCTTCGATCAACCGACGGGCTGTGCCGCCCGCGAGCTCCAGCACCCAAATCTGCTCGATAACCCGTGTCGGCGTCAGTCGGAAGCCGGAGACGAAGGCGAGGCGCTGCCCATCCGGCGACCAGGCGGGGGACTTCTGCAGCCCAGGGCCGTCATAGAGGAGACGGGCAGCCCCGCTTTCCAGATCGGCCAGCCACAAGGCACCGTCGTCCTGGCGGTTGTTGAATCGGAAGCAGGCGACAACGAGTTGCTGCCCATCCGGCGACCAGGCCGGATGAGCACATGGTGTCGGCATCCCGGTGACCGCCGTCAGCTTTCCGTCCAGCGCCCGCACCCAGACGGTGCCTGACGCATCCGCGAAGGCGAGGCGCCCATCCGTGGCGGTTGCCGGCGAGTCGGCGTCGAGCTGTACGGTCATGCGTGCCACGGCCCCGTCTGCTCGACGCCAAAGGTCCCACGTAGTGCCATCTTCGCCGGAAAAGACCAAGGCAGGATCGGCACCCCCAGCAGCCGATGCAAGCGCGATGATCGCCAGCGTCGGAACAGCGAAAAATGCCTTCAATGCAGCCAAGGGTTGGACCTACAACATGCGCTCGGTGCACCCGCCAAAACCAACTCCGCTCATTCCAGCGTGAATGTCATCGGCTCGGTCGTTATCTCGGCACCCTTGTGATCCACAACGTAGTAGGTCACCGAATACTCACCATGCTTACTGCCAAGATCCACCTCCAGCGAGTAGAGACCGTCGTTCGCCGCCGAGTCTCCGTGCGTACCGTCGTCGTACAATCTCGGAAAGGTTGCTCCCCGTTCGCTTCCGGTTACCGCAGCGGCCACAGTCTTGATGGCCTCCGGACCGGACGAATGCTGAACAGCCACGGTCAAAATCGCTGTTCCCGCGGACGACGTCCTAAGGTCCCCCGGCACTCCTGTGATTTCTGCGCCAAATGCCTCAGAAAGGCACGTCAAAGCGACTGCTGCCGACGCATAACGCCACACCTGCCAAGTGCAGACGCTGTGCATCTCATGCCCACGGCTTGGTTTCATCAGCTAAAGCCTCGCATAACTAGAGAGCTCAACAAGAAGCTGGGATAGGGCGGAGGACTCATCTACATCTACCTCGGTCTTGAACCAGAAGCCCGTTAACCCTTGGTCGTATGTATACCCACCAGTCAACGGAAAACACTGAATCATTTATTCCTATCTACGATCCTATATCAGTAGAATTAGTATTCTCGCTGCCCCCCGAGTTGCCGGGCTCTCTGTGGTACAGTTTGAAGTTTGAAATCTGCCCTTCAGGCCAGGGCTCTCCATATGTGAATCCCTCAAGCATATCGAGATATCCGTTTGAGACGAAAAGCACAAAACCGGCACCGTTTTTCAGACCTTTGATATCTGCTTCTACGTCGCCGAGCGTGAGCTTCTCCCCTGCGTCACAGGCACGTCTTACAACCGACCGCGGAACGTCCAACTCCGTGAAGAAGCCGGCATCTGTTGATTCCCGTTTCTTTACGTGACAATACTGGACCTGTTCACGCAAGGCGGAAGATAGCGAGTCACTTCTGTCCAGCAACTTCCCCAGTACCGCGAGCTCGATCTGTGTAAACCCTTTATCGGTCATTGAAACGCTGCACTGATTTTCACAATACCGTCTACCACGGCGCCTCTCACGTTCACGTTGGATCCGCCAACTCTCAATACGGTCCCGAACCTCTGACGGGCTGGGTGGACCAAGGGATGATCAAGGCCCGAGAGCCGCTTCACCCGGACCTCCTCCATTACCCACTCCCCGCTAGACTTCTGCCCCGCTCTGAGTTGTACGGTAGTCAGCCTTTCATCAGGAATAGTCATTCGAAAATTCCTCGGTCGAAACGACCGTATGGTGCACCGCAGCCGCCGCACGCGGTGCACGACAAGCCCCCACTCGCTGCATCTCGCTCAAGCAAGATGATACATCATGCGTCGTCAGGTCCATAGGCTAGGAACACCCAATCGAGCGGCAACCCCGTCGCCGCAAGACGGGAAACAAGCGACGGAGAGAGCGAGGCGGTCACACCGTCACTGTCCGAGGCCACATACGCGGTGATCACGCCGCGGTTTCCAGGTTCGTCGAGAAACGCCGACAGCGCATCCGCATGCGCTTCTATTCGGTCGAGAAGCCACGTCATATGAACATCGAGTCCAGCATTGAGCTCGAGCACGCGATCGCTGTGCATCCCGAGAACGCCCTTTGGCCGGGACGATGAATAATTGACCTGACGGGTCCGCCGCGGCGCGTTCGCCACCAGACCCGTGAATGTTTCGATCTCGCCCTCCGAGGCCGTATCCGAGTATAGATAGAGCCAAACGTGAAACTCATCATTCATGACTTCAAGGCAATCACTCGAGATGGTCATCACGAATCGCTATGACGGGCGGATATCAAATGCGGTATTGCCGTCTTCGTCTGTAAGGGTAGCATCTGCACCTTCCTGCATCAGGAATTGCGCTATGTCTTGGTGACCCCAAGCCACCGCAGAATGCAACGGCGTACCATGACCATTTCCCGAGACTCTAATGTTAACGTCTGCTCCGTTTCGAACCAACAGTTCCACGATCTCACGACAACCTTCAGCCACAGCGACGACCAATGGTGTAAACCCCTCCTCATCCTGTGGATCCACGTCCGCCCCTGAGGTCAGAAGCAATTCCGCAACCTTCGGAAGGCACTCTTGGGCAGCCCAATGCAGTGGCGCTCGACCAACACCATTATCGTCCTTAATGTTGACGCCGGCCCCATTTCGCAGCAGCACGGATACAACATCCTCGTGCCCTGCTGCCGCGCCGGCGTGCAGCGCGGTGAATCCTCCCCGCGACCGATTTACATCGGCTCCCCGACTTATCAGCATCGCAACAATCTTCGCATGGCCTTTCGTTGAAGAAATCTCTAGGGGGCAGAATCCGTCGTTATCCTCGCGAGAAATATCGGCACCATGCTGAATTAGAAGTCTTGCCGCTTCCAGACGCCCCTCCTGGCACGCCCAGTGTAGCGGCGTGTAACCATTTTCGTCCGGTAAATTAACATCGCCACCCGATCGCGGCTCTTCGTCCATCTGCTCGATTAACTCAAGGCGAATCTACGCTTACAAACCCCTCAACCCAGTGATCCTGGTCGACCAAAATCTCACTAATTGAGAATCCCTCAGGAGAGTCGCAAAATCCGGGCTGGTAGCTAACGCGTTCGCGTGCAGCCTGCGCCTTTTCCTTTGTTGAATAGATTCCAATCAGCTTGACGTCTTCGCTGTCGTCATCGAAAACGTGCACATGCTCAAGGGAGAAGACCATCATCTCAATATCACCTCAGTCAAGATGGATCTTGGAAAGCTCGATCTGCCCACTGCTTAATCTTGCTGAACTCCGAACGCGCACCTGTGTCGCTCCAGCCACCCTTACCGTATTTGGCATCCATCATTTCCCGCGCAAAGTCCTTACCAGACTGGCCGACGCGCGGACGACTTCCCTTGACCCAGCTCGGTACGTCCTTAGCCCCTACCTTTCCTGATACCTTTGGCTTCGGAACCTTGTATTTACAATTATGAACAAGCGCTTCGAGACGACCTACAAAATAGGTTTCGTAACCGTCTACCGTCAGGTTGTAGGTGGGCTGCTGTGCTATGCGCTTCTTGGCCAAAACCACGAGTTCTTCTCCCGATGGCCCCTGCATCGTGTCTCCGACCTCAAGATCACGGACCTCCACCCAGAGGTGTTCCTTGGACAACCAAAATGGGTGGGCATCGGTCACATGCACCGTTTCACGCTCCGTAGCCTTCCCTATTGTTAGGGCAAACAGTGGCTCACTCAGGTCATCGGCAGGGCGAACCATGATGTCGAGAACAGGCTTGAGCGCCTGCCGACCCGTCTCTTCGTCTTGAGCGAGCACGAAGTCGCCGATGTCAATGTCGTCAATACTCGCATAGCCATCAGCAGTCTTGACCGGCGTGCCGGCAACGAAACAACAAGTACCTCGTTTCGCCTTCTGCAGCTTGCGCAGGTCGCTAAGGAACGGAAATTAGATAACTTGTGCAGCTCATCAGAAGGGAGAAGGTATAGTATCATTTTAGCCTCTGCAACCAAGCCAAACTGCTGGAGACCTAAATGGAGCGTTATTCCCCCCAAGTAGAGGAATCGATGCGTCGTTTCTATATGGGCCTGAATGAGAAAGATCGCCGTCTGTATGCAGGCTTAGAAGCCTTGAAGTATGGTCGCGGTGGTCGCGTGTATATTGCGGAGGTACTGGGTTGCAGCCGAAACACCGTAAGCAAAGGCGCGCGCGAGATGAGCGGTTTATCTGAGCGCGAGGTACACGAGCAGCTTCGCGGGGACAAAGTCGGGACCAAGCCCCGGGTGCGCAAACCTGGTGGTGGTCGTCGCCCCTATGAGCAGACGTGGGGGCCATCGTTGGACGAGAAGTTCCTGGCGGTTCTACGCCATCATACCGCGGGCGATCCGATGGATGAAAAGGTCCGCTGGACGAACCTCACCCTGGGTGAGATTGTCGCGGCATTGCGAGAAGATCATCAGATCCAGATCAGCCAATGGGTCGTGCGCAAGCTGTTAAAAAAACATGGCTACCGTCGCCGCAAAGCGCAGAAGAAAACGACCATGAAGGACGAGATCAAACACCGCGATGCCCAATTTGAGAAGATCACGCAACTCAAAGCCGCCGATCAGGCCGCGGGCAATCCGATCGTCAGCATGGATACCAAGAAGAAAGAAAATCTTGGCAATTTTTACCGTGACGGGCAGTTGTATACCTTAGAAGCCCTGCACACCTACGACCATGATTTCAACAGCTTTGCTGAAGGGGTCATCATTCCGCATAGCTTCTATGACATCAAGCATAATGTCGGCTACATCCAACTCGGGAATAGCCACGATACCAGTGAATTTGCCTGCGACAGTTTTCGGCATTGGTGGTGTAACCACGGTCGCCTACACTATCCCAGCGCTACCTCCATCCTGGTGCTGTGCGATGGGGGCGGGAGTAACAGTTCCCGTCACTACCTCTTTAAACAGGACTTGCAGAGCCTCGCCGATGAGCTTGGGATCGAAATTCGCATTGCTCATTATCCGCCCTACTGTTCTAAGTACAATCCCATCGAACACCGTCTCTTTCCCCATGTGACCCGTGCCTGCCAAGGCGTGATTTTCACCAGTACCGAGTTGGTCAAGGAACTCATGGAAAACACCCACACTTCAACGGGACTCAAGGCGTTCGTTCATGTCATCGATAAGGTCTATGAAACGGGGCGAAAAGTGGCGGCAGATTTCAAGCAAAACATGCGCATCCTCTTTGATACGTTTTTGCCAGCATGGAATTATCGCGCCGTTCCTGCTGCTTCTCAGGAGTGCACAAGTTAATAAATTTCTATTCCTAAGCGTATGTCTCGGCTCCCACGCATCATCGTTCCCGGCATCCCCCACCATGTGACGCAGCGTGGGAACAGACGCCAACAAGTTTTCATGAAGGAAGACGACTATGCGCTTTATAGAGATTGGCTAGCGAACGAGTGTCGATCAAACGGCGTGGAAGTCTGGTCCTACTGCCTGATGCCGAACCATGTGCACTTGATTCTCGCACCCTCCAACGAGACCGGCCTGTCCCGCGCCGTCGGGGAGACGCATCGTCGATATAGCGGCTACATCAACGCGCGATTGCGGGTAACCGGCCACCTGTTTCAAGGGCGGTTTGGCTGCGTGGCAATGGATGAAGCTCACTTGATGGCAGCCCTCCGCTACGTGGCTTTGAATCCCGTGAAGGCCAAACGAGCTGCGACGCCTGCCGACTGGCCCTGGTCCAGCACGCCAGCACATTTCCGGCGCGAAGACGATGGATTAGTCACTGTTCGACCCCTGCTGGATCGCGTCGATAATTTAGTGGAATTCTTGGAGATGCCGGAAGATCCTGAACACTTGGCAGCTCTCACCAAGGGCCAAACCATCGGACGTCCACTGATGGACGATCAAAAGCTTGGCGAGCTTGAAAAGCAACTTGGCCGGGCGCTACGTCAAGGAAAGCGAGGTCGGCCCGCTTCGCAATAGAATGACCCGAAACAACGAAAATTGGTGTAAATGGTAAAGTGTCACCGTAATTGGCGAAGGGTTTTTGAGCGTAGACAACCCAGTCGTGGTGGTGCAGGCGCATTATCAGTCGATTCCACTCGGCGTCAAAGTGGACAAGCTAAGTGGGTGTCCTTTTGTCTGTTCGAAGACGATGGATTAGTCACTATTCGACCCCTGCTGGATCGCGTCGATAATTTAGCGGAATTCTTGGAGATGCCGGAAGATCCTGAACACTTGGCAGCTCTCACCAAGGGCCAAACCATCGGACGTCCACTGATGGACGATCAAAAGCTTGGCGAGCTTGAAAAGCAACTTGGCCGGGCGCTACGTCAAGGCAAGCGAGGTCGGCCCGCTTCGCAAAAGAATGACCCGAAACAACGAAAATTGGTGTAAATGGTAAAGTGTCACCGTAATTGGCGAAGGGTTTTTGAGCGTAGACAACCCAGTCGTGGTGGTGCAGGCGCATTATCAGTCGATTCCACTCGGCGTCAAAGTGGACAAGCTAAGTGGGTGTCCTTTTGTCTGTTCGAAGACGATGGATTAGTCACTATTCGACCCCTGCTGGATCGCGTCGATAATTTAGCGGAATTCTTGGAGATGCCGGAAGATCCTGAACACTTGGCAGCTCTCACCAAGGGCCAAACCATCGGACGTCCACTGATGGACGATCAAAAGCTTGGCGAGCTTGAAAAGCAACTTGGCCGGGCGCTACGTCAAGGCAAGCGAGGTCGGCCCGCTTCGCAAAAGAATGACCCGAAACAACGAAAATTGGTGTAAATGGTAAAGTGTCACCGTAATTGGCGAAGGGTTTTTGAGCGTAGACAACCCAGTCGTGGTGGTGCAGGCGCATTATCAGTCGATTCCACTCGGCGTCAAAGTGGACAAGCTAAGGAATAGAAATTTATTAACTTGTGCACTCCTGAGAAGCAGCAGGAACGGCGCGATAATTCCATGCTGGCAAAAACGTATCAAAGAGGATGCGCATGTTTTGCTTGAAATCTGCCGCCACTTTTCGCCCCGTTTCATAGACCTTATCGATGACATGAACGAACGCCTTGAGTCCCGTTGAAGTGTGGGTGTTTTCCATGAGTTCCTTGACCAACTCGGTACTGGTGAAAATCACGCCTTGGCAGGCACGGGTCACATGGGGAAAGAGACGGTGTTCGATGGGATTGTACTTAGAACAGTAGGGCGGATAATGAGCAATGCGAATTTCGATCCCAAGCTCATCGGCGAGGCTCTGCAAGTCCTGTTTAAAGAGGTAGTGACGGGAACTGTTACTCCCGCCCCCATCGCACAGCACCAGGATGGAGGTAGCGCTGGGATAGTGTAGGCGACCGTGGTTACACCACCAATGCCGAAAACTGTCGCAGGCAAATTCACTGGTATCGTGGCTATTCCCGAGTTGGATGTAGCCGACATTATGCTTGATGTCATAGAAGCTATGCGGAATGATGACCCCTTCAGCAAAGCTGTTGAAATCATGGTCGTAGGTGTGCAGGGCTTCTAAGGTATACAACTGCCCGTCACGGTAAAAATTGCCAAGATTTTCTTTCTTCTTGGTATCCATGCTGACGATCGGATTGCCCGCGGCCTGATCGGCGGCTTTGAGTTGCGTGATCTTCTCAAATTGGGCATCGCGGTGTTTGATCTCGTCCTTCATGGTCGTTTTCTTCTGCGCTTTGCGGCGACGGTAGCCATGTTTTTTTAACAGCTTGCGCACGACCCATTGGCTGATCTGGATCTGATGATCTTCTCGCAATGCCGCGACAATCTCACCCAGGGTGAGGTTCGTCCAGCGGACCTTTTCATCCATCGGATCGCCCGCGGTATGATGGCGTAGAACCGCCAGGAACTTCTCGTCCAACGATGGCCCCCACGTCTGCTCATAGGGGCGACGACCACCACCAGGTTTGCGCACCCGGGGCTTGGTCCCGACTTTGTCCCCGCGAAGCTGCTCGTGTACCTCGCGCTCAGATAAACCGCTCATCTCGCGCGCGCCTTTGCTTACGGTGTTTCGGCTGCAACCCAGTACCTCCGCAATATACACGCGACCACCGCGACCATACTTCAAGGCTTCTAAGCCTGCATACAGACGGCGATCTTTCTCATTCAGGCCCATATAGAAACGACGCATCGATTCCTCTACTTGGGGGGAATAACGCTCCATTTAGGTCTCCAGCAGTTTGGCTTGGTTGCAGAGGCTAAAATGATACTATACCTTCTCCCTTCTGATGAGCTGCACAAGTTATCTAATTTCCGTTCCTAAGCTGTCATATTTTTTATAACAGTATGCGAAGCGAGCAACTTTGAAGCCCGGTGCGGTAATTCTGCCTACCGGGATTCATGAGCGGACAGTCGGATAACTGGCAGTCCTATTTTGATGGTTATGGCACAAAGAAAAGACAGAGGTTAAAGGCTATGGCAATAAAAAAAGACGGTGGTTTCAGAATTTTTGGTAAAGTGGTCGCCAAGACCACCGATAAAGGCATACCAAGTTTAATTGTAGAAGCGCTAGACAAAGATCTGTGCGTTGACGATCGCCTGGGATCGGGCATTACCGACGAGAACGGCCAGTTTGAGATTCTGTATTCCGGCAAGGATTTCCAGGAGCTGTTTTTCGATCTCAAGCCCGATATTTATCTGCGGATCAAGGATAAGGCCGGCAAGGTCATTCACACGACCAGGGACAAGGTGCGTTATAACGCAGGCCGGACCGAGGAATTCAACATTGTCCTCGACATGCAGGGCGGTAACGGCGGCGGCGTTCGCAAGCAGGTCTTCAAGGTCGCACTGATCGACAGACAGCGCAACATTGTGGCGGAAGAGGGCGAAGTGACGCTCAGACCGCACGGCAAGAACAAGCCGGTCTATACCCTCAAGTACAACAAACAGGCACGCCGCTATGTGATCGAAAATCTCGAACCGGGCGCCTACGATCTAAAGGCATCGGCCCCCGGCGGCCTGGAAACGGAGGAACAGGTCGATATCGGCATGGCCGGCGGCCGGGTGACGGTGATGGTGGCCGAAAAGAAAACGCCCTTTTATTACCAGAATCGCAAGCGCGTGTACTATGAGATTCCGCCCAAGCTGATCGCCGTGCGTTTTCAACGTGGCCAGGGGCCGGCAGCCACCAAGTCGCTGGAGTCTTTACCGGCCTTGAAGAACCTGCAAGCCGTACCCCGGAAAGAACTCCCCTTCCAGGCTGACCTGACAGATATCACCGTCTACGCGATAAAAGAGAATCTGTCGGATGAGGCACTGCTGAAATTCCGTAAGGCAATTTCACGGGTGCAGGGGGTAAGAGATGTCCTGGTGCCCGAATCCATCGGTGAGAAGGGACTGGTTTTCTTTACCTCCGAGATCATCGTCAAGTTCAAACCCAAGGTCAGTAAACAGCAGGCGTTGGAGTTCCTCAAGAAAAATGATCTGGAAGTCGTGCGCGGGTTTTCCTATTCACCCGGCACCTACCTGATACGCTCCCCCAATCAAGTGGGCGGCAAGTTATTGCAACTTGCCAACCAGCTGGCGGAGTCCGAGTTGACCGTTTACGCCGAGCCGAATCTGCATTACACCATGGAGGACGATCTGGTGCCGGCAGATTATCTCTACAGCACGGATCAATGGCACTTGCCTCTGATCAATGCCGAGGATGCGTGGGACATCACTACCGGTGATCACGACATCACCATCTGCGTGCATGATCGCGGTCTGTGGATCGATGCGGCAGGAAATCCGCACCCGGATTTTGATACCACCGGACTGGGCTGGACCAAAATTCATTCACCCTGGGATTTCCAGGACATGAATAACACCACCCCTTACCATCCGACAAACAATCACGGCACACAGTGTTGCGGTGTCGCCACCGCACTGCAAAACAACGGCGGTTTGGGGGTGAGCGGACTTGCCCCTGATTGCAGGTTGATACCAACGCGTCGATACAATTCGAATTCAACCGATGAACAGGGTGACGCCTATATCTGGGCTTCGGGTTTTGCCCCGGAAAACCCGGATCCGGCATTTCCGGCGCCACCGGCTAACCCGGCGGACGTCATCGTTAGTAGTTATGGCTCAAACGGGCTGGCGTTGAGCGGATTAATGCAGGATGCTTTTGATTTTATTACGACCTACGGCCGCGGTGGCAGAGGTTGTGTGATGATTTTCTCGGCTGGGAACGGTGATATCGATGTTGCTGCACGTGAATGGGCGAGTTATGAGAAAACCATCTGTGTCGCTGCATCCGATAATAACGAAGTTCGTTCTGTATTTAATGCATCTCAGGCAAGTAACTATGGTGAAGAGATAGATATCTGTGCGCCATCCAGCGGAGGAACCGATGCAATCTGTACGACGGACTTCGTTGGCAACGGCACCCTTGCCGGCTCGGCCACACCGGGTGCCTCACTGGATTATCGCGATACCTTTGGCGGTACCTCCTCCGCCGCACCCCTGGTGGCCGGTCTGGTCGGGCTCATGTTGTCGGCAAACCCGGAACTGACCTGGATCCAGGTACGCGACATCCTGCGCAACACCGCCGTCAAGATCGATGCGGCGAATACCGATGCGGACGGGCAATGGCTGGACATCAATGGCGATCCGTCGGTGACCAGCGGCCTGGCACCGCTGTTCAGCAATTGGTATGGCTATGGCCGTATCGATGCCCTGGCCGCGGTGCAGGCCGCACAGGATCTGGTTGGTGTAGATATACTCACTACTTCCGATACTTGGATCATGGAAAATAGCAGTGATGTGGGCGATGTGCCCGTCAGCGCGCCGTGGTGGTCGCCGGATGTCTGGGTGCGGAATCTTTCGCCTGCCACCGATGATCCGGCGCACGTGAATGAACATCAAAGTCCAATTCGGGAACAGGACAACTGGATCTATATTAATGTGCGTAACCGTGGCGACGAAGATTCCAGCGATGTCTATGCCCGTGTGCTGATTACCCGCTGGGCCGGCACACAATACATCTACCCGGACGATTTTCTGCCGGAAGTCAGCCCCAGCGAAATGCCCGGCACACCCATGACCAACGGCAGTTATTTCATTGACGAGATACATATCCCGAGTTTACCGGCGCACGGCATGGTCACCGTGAATACAGTGTGGCCTGCGGAATTGATTCCGCCGGCCTCGGTAACGGTTGATGGGATAACTTATTCGTGGGCGGATTCCTGCCTGCTGGTGGAGATATCACCGCATGATGGTCCTGCACCGACGGGCAATCATACCTGGGACAACAACAACCTGTGCCAGAAAAACATTACGATCGTTGATCCGGCTGATGATGACTACACCCTCACCTTCCTGGCCGGACATTATATGGAAGTTTCCGATCTCGTGAACCTGCGTGTCGAGCGCAAACACCTGCCGGCCAACGTGCGATTGTATGTTGACTATGTCGATGTCGGGCTGACCAAACGGGTGACCGAGCTGCTCGGCAGGAAGTTTGAGAAGAAACCGGACGAGTTGCAGACCTGCGACATGACCTTCCTCCAGGATACAAAGGCCCGGCTGGAATGCACCCGTGGCGGTGACAAAAAGACCATCGCGATCCGTAAGGGTACCCGCCTGTCCGTGCCCTGCTGCAGCGTGGATGAACCGGTGCAGGACTATCCGCTCAGACCCGCGCAATACTTTGGCAAGACCATCTTCGAACTGCCGGTTGCACAACGTGCGCTGGCGCCGTTGCCACGGCGCAAGGGCGAGTATCAAATGGTTGCGCTGCGTATGGAAGGTCTGAAAAACCTCGACAAAGGCGAATACCGCATCGATGTCTATCAGCAGGACCTGCGCGGCCAGCCGCACGGCATGGTCAATTTCATTATCAGAAAAGGTTGAGATCGACTCCGCTGCCCCGGACTTGCAAAGAAAAGTCCGGGGCACAGCGTTTTCACTATACAGCTGACAGCAGTGCCTGTCATACCAGGGGAGATTCAGTATGGGACTCTTTGCCTGCCACATTCCGAAAACAGAACACAACATTGACCTGCTGCACCTTATCGATCATGCCGGTGTCGTCGCGTTCGATCACTATAGCGAGAATGAGGAGGCCTACTTTGTCGAATTGACGCAGGCGGAGATTGACCTGCTGAACCACTATGGTGTAGCGGTGATTGTCGATGCCGATATCGGTGCATTGGCCGCCGAGCGCAAAGCCGAACGTGCGGCCGGGCTGGATGATGACATCAGCACCGGCTACATCGATCACTATGTGGATGCGGCGGAAGCCGCCGAACGCATCCAGGCGCTCGCGACTGAATTTCCGGCGCTTTGCCAGCATAGCACCCTGCCGCACATGACCGAAGGGTATGACGGCAGCAACGCCGCATTGTTAGGCCCCAGCCAGGTGCACATTCTGCGCATTACCACCACCCCTGCCGCCACCTCCAAGCCGGGATTGTTGCTGGTATGTGGTACACATGCCCGCGAATGGGTGAATCCCATGATTGCTATTGAATTTGCCGAGCAGCTCCTGCGCAATTATGCACCTGGCAGTGCCGATCCGGATGTTATCCGTATCAACAGGATTGTGGAGCAGGGCGATGTATTCATTGTGCCGGTGATGAATCCGGATGGCGTGAATTACTCACACTATGACGATCCGGGCTGGCGCAAGAACCGGGTTCCCAACGCCGGCTTTCCCGCCTGCCCCGGTGTGGACAACAATCGCAACTATGATATCTACTTTGGCGGTTCCGGCTCCTCGGGCTCGGCCTGTTCTGACACCCACCGCGGCAGCGCTGCCTTCTCCGAGTATGAGAACCAGAATATCCGTTACATCCTGGAGACCTATCCGAACATTCTGATTGGCGTTGATTCGCATTCCCGCGGTGAAAAGATCTTCCGTCCCACCAGTACCGGCGGCAGTTATATTGCCTCGTTACCTGTGGCCGCCGAAGATGAGGCCATTTACGCCGACCTGGAAGCCGCGGCGGTCACCGCCATCGCGGCCGTCAATGGCACGACCTATCTGACCGGCACCACCAGCAATCATGCCGGCACCTCGGATGAATATATGTTTTTTGCACACCGTGTCTTTGGTTTCGATTTCGAGTGCGCCCAGTCCTTCCAGCCGCCGATTGCAGATGCACTGATATCCATCCAGGAAATTACCGCCGCCCTGCTGGTGCTGGCGGAAAAGGCCGTGGATCTCGAGGTGATGCCTGCCACACACTCTTCCATCGTGCAGTGCATCGACCGCACCGGCAGCATGATCACCTTCGGCTATGAGGCCGGTGCCAGGGCCAATGCGCGTCGCTTTATCGATTTGATGTCAATCGGCGACAGTGCCGCCATCGTGAGTTTTGCCGATCCTTCCTCAGACCCGTCCGCCACGCCGCCGGATGAGCGGGCGGTAGTTGAATTTCCGCTGACCGAGATCGATACGCCGCTGGTCTATTCCGATCTGCGCGACAGCATCGACGCCATCGCGTTTGGCGGCTGGACCTCGATTGGTGCCGGCCTGCAACAATCCATGACCCAACTCAGCGCTGCGAGTGCGCCCAAAGCCATCGTGCTGATCTCCGACGGCTTTGAAAATCGCACGCCGTCAGTCGCCTCCGTCTTGACCACCATTCCGGCTGACATCCGAGTCTATACCATCGCCCTGGGCACAACCGCCGACACGGCATTACTGGAGGACATTGCGACCACAACCGGCGGCCTGTTCTATCAAAGTCCGGGGGGACTGGAACTGCACGAGATCTACAACCAGATTCGCGCCGACGTCTCGGATGACGATCTGGTCATCAATGAAGAACTGGACAGTGATGATGATGGCTGTGCGGAATGCCGTTTCCACATCGAGCCCAATGTGCATGTCCTGAACCTGAGTTATTCCTGGGAAGCAGCGGGGTATCATCCCCGCGTGCGGCTGTTCTCGCCTGCCGGCCGCGAGATGACGATGGCAGACCTCGGTGTCACAATCAAAGAAGCTGACAGTTATTGCATTGTCAGCATACGCCGTCCCGCCGCCGGACAATGGCGGGCCAGTGTGGAAAACGCGCCAGCGCGTGCCGTGCTGGCCACCTTTGTCAGCGCACCGCTGAAAAACCGGACGGTCGCCGCATTTGAAATAGCTGACAATAAATTCAAGGTCACTCTGTTAGCGCAATTGCGGCACGGGCACATACGCTGGTCCGAACCGAAAGGCTCGGCACTGCTGACACAGGTCAGGCAATTGTCCGCGCAGACACGCAATATCGAAAAAACCCTGCACCACGGAATGCTGGATGCCATGCCCCTGCCCGGCGTATTCGATCAGGCCAGACTGGCGGTGAAGTGCCCACCCACTGTGCCACACTATGCGCCACTGCAGTCATGGCGGCCACCTGCCCAGGCGGTGCCAGGCACGGCCAGGGTCAAAGCACAACCTGTCGCCTCGAGCTCAGCGAAGGCACAACCCTGGCTAACCGGCGCGACACGGCATTATGCTGCCGCGACCTATACGAATCTGGATCGCAACGGTATTTACAACGCCAGACTGCGCATCCACGGTAATTTTGGCGGTGGCTTTCAGTATCAGCGCAGTGCCTTGCGCACCGTCACCGCGCTCACGCGCCCGTGTCACAAACCTGACAAAGGCTGGCTCATCGTTGGCAGCGTGAGCGATGACAACGGCAAACCGGTGACCGATGTGGTCGTCGAGGCCAGGGACAAGGATCTCTTTTTCAATGACTATCTTGGCACATCGCACGTCGATACCAGTGGTAAATTCGAGATCTGTTATGGCACAGATGCGTTTGCTGACATTATTTTTGACAAACGGCCTGATATCTACTTACAGGTATTTAACAAGGAAGGGGAACTACTACTTACCAGTCCAGTTCGCCATAATGCTAGCCCGTACGAAAAATTCAATCTGCATGTCTGCATGTTAGGCCCTTGAATACACCATGATCGTTAAGAGACTGTATGGGAACTAAGCCACTGATTTGGCGTCTAAAAAATCTGAAAAACTAAACGATTTAATACGATTTTCCCTTTTTTATTCGGAGAAATCAAGATGACTTCAGATAATGTTCATACACCTGTACGCTATCCAAGTGACCTGTCAGACGAAGAATGGGCAATCATCGAGCAAGTCTTGAACGAACTTGACCCGTATAAGACAGGGCGCCGCCGTGATTCGAATCTACGCGAGATTCTGAATGCCATTTTCTATTTGAATAAGACAGGCTGCCCTTGGCGTTATTTACCGAAAGATTTTCCTCCTTACACCCTTGTCAATTACTACTATAACAAGTGGACACACAGTGGTTTGCTGGAGCAGATCAATGCAGAGCTACGGGCGCGTTTGCGCCAAATGAAAGGCCGAAATCCCGATCCAAGTGGCGCCATCATTGATAGCCAAAGTGTCAAAGGGACACCGGAGTCATCGGTCGAATCCGGCTTCGATGGTGGTAAGCTTGTCAAAGGCCGGAAGCGACATATCGTCGTTGATACAATAGGTTGCCTGCTTGTCGTCTACGTGCATGCAGCTAATGTGTATGACGGAAAAGCAGCTCGTGAAATTCTCACGCGTCTATTCGTGCTCCTGCAGAGTGTAAAGCATATTTGGGCTGATTGCGGCTATATGGGCAAAGAGCTTTTTAATTGGGTATTGTCTGAATTTAATTGCACCCTCGAGATTGTAAAGAGGCAGAAAAGAAAGAAAGGTTTTCATGTATTGCCGCGTCGCTGGGTCGTGGAGCGCACATTTGCTTGGCTTGGCCGGTCTCGTCGACTGAGTAAAGATTATGAAAGAGAACCGAGTTCAAGTGAGTCACAGTTCTATCTTGCATCGTCACGTTTATTGCTTCGTCAAATTTGTAATAATCAAATAGCTTATGAGTAGACTATTCGAATTTATTGCGTTGTTTAGGTCGAACATTAAAGAAAATAGTTTCCATACAGCGTCTAACCTTAGGTCTTGGCCGAGCTTATGAACAAGGCCGGGATGGAGGACACCATGAACAGAATGGTTATAAGCGAACGCGACCTTAAGAATCAACCAGTCGAACTGAGTATCGATCAGCTTGATTCACGGCCCGTGGTTCGTGGGTCAAGGCGAAAAGAAAAACGTGCTCCCGTGCAAACACCGGACCATTATGGCGATCGCCTCATTAAGTATATCCCGGCAGAGGTAGTTATCCTCTACCTAACCCTGCAGTCTATGCTGCAAAGCATCCCCGACTCGCCGTCTCTAACTGTATCGTGGGGTGTTTTCGGGTTTGGAATTCTCGCAACCTTCCTTCACCTGTCGCGCATCGCCAAGGTCACCAAGAAACGTCAGATCCTCATTTCTTTAGGAGCTTTCGTCGTTTGGGCATTTGCCCTCGGCGGCCCATTCCAAACTCTATCATGGTATCAGCCTGCGTACGGCGGTATGCTGCTCTGCTGTTATACTTTTTTGGTTCCCATTATCGAAGCGTGATCGACATGCTCAGTTGGCTGAGAAGGTGGCGCAAACACGAACATATCGCGGGCCAGGCAGTGGCCGAAGCCGACGTCGATACAGCTAACGGTAAAGGTGCCAAACCGAGATCACACGTTATCGTGGCCGTACCATGTGCGCCTCTTAAGGCAGACAAATTGAACGTCCCCGGAGAGTATGATCGGCTAAGGCAGGCTCTTCTAACCGTGACACCAGGCCTTACCCTTGCCCGCGCTCGCCCCGCAACCCTGCAACGTCTTAGTGAGATGGCAGCGCATTACAGTCCGGTCATTGTCCATTTCATAGGTCACGGTAGTACCAAGGAAGACGGCATCCCCGTTCTTCAGTTCGAAAAGGAAGATGGGGACGTGTGCTACGTTGACGCGAAAACAATGGCTAATTCATTGAAAGGACACACCACCCTAGTCGTCCTCAACGCCTGCTCTACGGCCCAGAAGCCTGATACTCCCACGGAGGAGGACTCCTTCGCCCAAACGTTAATATCAATACCTTCGCCAAAAATTAGCGCCAAAAATTAGGTGGGCGACAGCCCGAGGTGATAGGTTATCCAGTTACTAATCCGAAGACCTATTCCCTCAGGAGGCTATCGCCCATGCCCGACATTATGCTGATCTTGAGCTGCTTAAGCCAGAGCGTAGATAAGACGAGCCTTGGCCGTTTGGGTTGCGTTGTGGAAGGGCTGTTGGCGATGACGGGGCGGGTAATGATGCGGGGGCTATCGCGCTGGACCGAGCGCGGGGGAAGCTATCGGACGCTGCAGCGGTTGTTCAACACCACGCTCAGTTGGGGCCAAGTGCATTGGCTGGTGATTCGCCAGCACCTGCTGGGCGACGAAACGCAATGGTTGCTGGCGGGCGATGAAGTGGTGGTGAGCAAATCGGGCAAGAAGACCCACGGTCTGGATCGTTTTTTCTCCTCGGTGGTTGGCAAGACGATCCCGGGGTTGTGTTTTCTGAGCCTGTCGTTGATTAGCGTGCAACGGCGCTGTTCGTACCCATTGCGCCTGGAGCCGATTCTCAAAGAGACGGCCGCGAGCTGCCCGAAAGCGTCCAAAGCGGGTCGGGGTAAGGACCGAGGGCGGCCGAAAGGTAGCCGCAATGGCAATCGCCGGGAGGTGAGTCTGTCGCCCTATTTGCAGTTCGTTCAAGACCTTCTGCGCCAGGTGCTGGCACTGGTGTGCCAGACGCTGACGGTGCGTTATTTCGTCTTCGACGGGGCCTTCGGCCATCATCAAGCGCTGCAAATGGTCCGTCGCACGGGCTTAGAGTTGATCAGCAAATTGCGCCACAACAGCGCGCTGTATCTGCCCTATGACGGCCCCTACGCCGGGCGCGGCCCGCGGCGCAAGTACGGCAGCAAGCGCGATTATCAACACTTGCCGCCGTGCTTTCTCAAAGCCACTTCCGTGGAAGGACAGGTTCATACGGCCATCTACCAACTGCCCGTTTGGCACAAAAAATTCCCCGACCGGCTCAATGTCGTGATCCTTGTCAAGACCAACCAACGCACCGGTGCCCAGGCCCATGTCATCCTTTTCAGTAGTGATCTCGAGTTAGGCTACGAAGCGCTCATCGATTACTATCGCTTGCGCTTCCAAATCGAGTTCAACTTCCGAGACGCCAAACAGTACTGGGGCTTGGAAGACTTCATGGTGACCAAGCCAACGCCGGTCTACAACAGTGCCAACCTGGCGATGCTGATGATCAACCTGTCCCAGATCCTGATGCGAACGGTGCGCGAGCACTGTCCGAGCTTTAGCGTCAATGACCTCAAAGCCCACTTCCGCGGCCGGAAATACGTCCTGGAGGTGTTAAAAATGCTTCCGGAAATGCCCGAAGCAAATATTATTGACCAAGCCCTTGAGCAGGCTGCAAATCTGGGGCGGATTAATCAAGAACTTAGTGCAGCATGAGATCGGGTCATTTGGCGAAGGTATTGATCTCATCCTCCACTTTCCAAACTGCCATCATCAGATTTTGGGCATGATTTCAGCAGGATACCTACAAATAAAAAGGGTACGCTGCCTACAAGCAAGCTGAAACCATCTTCATCAAACAGAACAGATGGCATTCAAAGCGTTGCCGAAGAGGGAATCCGCGGTCCGGGTAACAGGATACCTCATTTTGAACACATTCGGCGCTCCTTCGGACACTATGACTTATCGAATGTTCGAGCCCATGTTGGGGGAACGGCCCGTAGAGCGTGTGATGAGATAGGGGCCTTGGCATTCACAATGGGCAATCACATGGCGTTTCGGGACGCACCAGATCTTGGCACAGTTGCTCATGAAGTAACGCACGTTATTCAACAAAGTCATGGCGTTCACCCACAGGGGGGTATCGGATGGGCGGGAGACGAGCTTGAGCGTATGGCCGATAGGGTCTCAATTGCGGTTGAACAAAATAAGCCGGTTGAAAACCTGCTTAATATAGGTTCGAGAAACGAACTGAAACCGGCTGAGGGTTACCCCCCGGTGCAGTTCTTTAAAACGCCCGAATCAAGACCATCACCCTTTACCGAAGGACTGCCAGAAACAGAACACACATTTGAGGGTGACGGGTACGTTCGGCCACTGAATGACGGTAATTTTGATAACATCTTCTACAACCGAAACAAAGTTATTGTGGTCCAGTTCTGGGATGCACACTGTAGGGGGCCGTGTGGTAGGATGGCCCATCGCATTTCGGCTGTTGCCGAACACTACCGTACAGGGCCATACGCAGACCTTGTAAGACTCTATCATGTCCAACTAGACGAGAGTGCGGATACAGGGGAAATTCCAAATCCTCGTCTCTCAACCCGATTTGGCTTTGAGTCTGTACCCGTTACTTATTTTTATTACACTGCGACAGGCCGTGTTCCTACGAATGAGGCCCCTCTTTTAGAAGCTAGCATTGGAGGCGTTGTTCCGACGTCCGATATCACCTGGCGTATTGAACACATACTTCAACGGCACGGTCATCAAAGAGAACGTCCTCCCGTTCAAGTAATGCGGATGCGCAATCGTGCAGGCAGCCCAAGCGGAGTCGCAGGAAGAAATGTCACGCCGATGCAGTCGCCAGCTTTGCGGAGCGCTTTCAACAATAACGATAACAGAGGATTCTTTTCATTAGAGAGTCCAATCTCTCCTTTAAAAGGACTCAACACTCGATACGGACAAGTGACCTGCTTGCCACCCTATGCCCATGTACCGCATGAGGTTCGGATTGCCAATTGTGATTCTGGCTGCACGCGTCCCTCCATACAGATCCATGAAGAGACCCATGTCTCCGACATCTTAGAATGCTGCCGGCGATGGCGAGCTGCTGCCAGGCCCGTTTACTCGGCACAGACCATAAATACGCAGGCAGCGCTGCAACTCTATGAACAATGGCTCGACTGGTGCGACGACAATCGGCATTACCTTGAACATCGAGCTGACAGATCTCAGCTGGCCGCTTTAAATCGATTACATCGAGACCATAATTGTGGTCAAGCGACATCCGGCAATCAAGCATGCTGCAGCCGCATCAACGATTGGATTCTTCAAATCAGGCAGAGCATCACGGATCATCAGCGCCATGCAGGGGGAGGCCTGACTCCCTGTCCTTGGCCCGCCACCGGTGTCTCAGGGCCTCCGTTGATAGAGCAGGCAAGAGAATGCCATGGTAGTGGGCATCTTAATCAACAAGAGACTAACATTGCTGGAGTAGAGCATAAAACCGTCTCAAGACATATTTCAACAAACAGTACTCGTATAATTCAAAGAGAAGAAGCGGGTGGAACACTTTGTTTTCCTAATGCACACAGCAATGTCTTGATGATCTATCAGGACAATCCGGGAAATCAGATTCGAGAGGTTATTAGACGGCTATGGCAGCTTTCACGCCCCAACACCATTCATGCCGCTGAAGCCGCCGTGACAATTCTCTGGAATCCACAAACTCGCCAACCCAGATTCTATTCCTACGACTTGGGCACGGAAGGCCAGCCCAATAGGGTACAAATATGCTGTCCCCCTCAATCCGAAATGCAAGGAGCAGAGATTGTGGGAACGATTCACACGCATCCGTTTCCACCGAGCCTTGCACAGCAGGAACCCAGTGGAGAAGACATACAGGCCGTCTCCCAGCTCCCAATAACTAGCGGCAGGATGGAGAATTATATCGTGGGCCTCGAGGACATCTTCGTTCTGTTCAGAGATGGCCGGTGGTTTCGAATCGGGCGAAGGGAACAGATGCTGTAGCCTTAAGATCAAAACTACGGGTCTACGCTATCTATGAAGAAGGCTGCAGGCCGTGTTCTTCCCGAGAATCGTGTTATAGAGCAGTTAACGAAAGTCGCCTAACCAGGCAAATCCAGCCGACCTCCTTCGTCGGCGGCTGATTTGCATCGTTAGCTAATAAGAGAAAAGCCCGACACTACGCGGACCGCATATGAAGGTCGAACTAAAGCCCCAGGCAATAAAGGATCTACGTGGCCTTCAAAAACAAGAAGCCGCGAGAATTGCCACGAAGCTCGCCGAGCTGGAAAACGGACTGAGCGGAAATATCAAGCGACTCACTAATTTCACGCCTGAGTATAGGCTCCGCGTTGGCAACTACAGGGTGCTTTTTGAGGTTGAAGAAGCTACGGTTGTTGTGTATCGCGTGATGCACAGAAAGCACGTTTACGCCAAGAGGTGATCTATGAACCTGCATCCTCAGTTTATAGGGCAGGAAGGTTCTGAAGAGTACGTCGTTCTTCCCATTGAGGAGTTTCGCGCCGTCGCAGAAGCTCTCGAAGACTATCAGGATTTGCAGGATCTCCGCAGCGCCAAGGAAGCGGAGGGTACAGCGGCTTCGTCTTCGTTGGCTGATGTCGTCAATCAACTGGAACTAGATAAGGGCTAACAAGCGCATACAGCCGACCCCAAAAAGCGCCGCTCGTTCCTCGCTCTGCTTTTTGTGTCGGCTGATGCTTGTCGTTGGGCAGAAAAATCATGACGGAGAAATATTGGGACCCTCTAAATAAAGCTGCTGTGCTGGTGACTTTGTTCACAGGCATTCCTGCTTTTCTTACGTTTGTAGGTATGCCATACATCGCTGCTGTGTTGCTTGGCCTACTCTCAATCTCTTCTTTATCGTTCGTGCTTATCCGTGGCAGAGCGCTAGAAGCAAGAGGAAATCGCTTAGCAGAATTAAACATCAACGATCAAAAACTAATTAAAAGTTTTAATGAATTAATTGCTGGTAGTGATGTTGACAGCATGCCCTCTGACTATATAAAAGGCTTGCTTGTAGAGGCGCTGAACAATATTCGGAGCTACGTTGAAGCAGATGCGGGATGTCCGGCAGTAGTTTCATTGCGTGAATTGAAACCAAACATGGATGTTGTGCGAGTGGCCGCATCAGGTAACGAGAATACAAGTTCACGCACTATTAACATTGCAGAGGCCACAGATTTATCTAACGCCTGGTACGAGGCAGGCAGTCAGATAATTTATCCTCAAGAACTTGGGGAAACATACAAAAACGTTGTTCCAGAGTTTACATATAAATACAAAACATCAGCCATTTACCCGATTATGGCTGCGCATAAATCATCTAACACCACTGCCCCCCAGAATAAATGGTGGGGCTTTTTTATCGTTGATCTTGAAAGGCGCAGAACATTGTCCGAAGAAACAAAAGGAATTCTTCTAAAGTATTCACATTTATTTTTTCTCTTGTTCTCAGGGCTTTCTACTTCGATCGAACTAAATGCCCAACAAGTGTATCCAGCGGACGCGCCAAAGGCGCGCGCCGCTGATACTTAGCGTTAGGCGCACCGGGCTGCTCGCGACCGTCCGCCTACACGTTTAGCTCGCGAGAGGAGACACACGATGGCGTCATTTACCGCTACTTCGAACCTTTTGGTTGTCGACACAGATCACTATCCGCATTTCGGCGTTCTTGCAAACGGTGCCGACCCGAGAGGCTTTGCCTTTGCTGATGATCCAAACAAGAACGCTGCGTTTTTCACTATGGCCGCGGTAGCCAAGCACACCGGCAAAGACCTGAAAATTGAGTATAGGCAATCAAATCCCAACGGCCCGTCCATCAAGGGCGTTTCTGAAGTAGAGATCGTTTGATCCATCTGAACTCTTAACACCCTACCTGCGCACGCTGGCTGACGGTCGCTACGCTCCGGCCCGCCAGCGTGCGGCGGAGTGAGCTTGTTAGGGTCGGAAGTCAACAAGCGCAACGACCGATGGTCGGCGCTCAAGTTCGCAAGCGAATCCAGCTCACAACCGATGTCCGGCGCCGGAACCGAGGCTTTAGTAACATATGAAGGAAACCGTTTACGTTGAAACATCAATTTTTAGCTTCTTTTACGATGATCGCCAAAGTCACGCAGTCATCGCTATGAGAGATTGGACTCATCAGTGGTGGCACAAGCACCGCGAGGATTATCTGCTCGTCACAAGCACCGCTGTCTTAGATGAGCTAATGAGAGGAACCAAGCCGCATAAACAAGACGCCCTCGAACTGGCTCTTAATCTTCCTGCAATGGAGCCAACAAATGAAATCGAAGAAATTATGCAGGTCTATTTCAAACACCACTTGATGCCGCGCGATCCATTCGGAGACGCACTACATCTTGCGCTGGCATCATTTCATAAGTCGGACTACCTGCTAACATGGAATTGTCAAAACCTTGCTAACGCCAACAAGGCGACACATATAAGACGAATCAATACGTTGCTGGGCTTGCATGTCCCGCTATTGACGACTCCACTCGAACTTATGGGAGAAGCATCGTGAACGCCAACGATGATCCAATCGCCGACATTCGACAGCTACGCCATCGTATTTCGGAGGAATTCCAGCACGACCCGAAGCTCTACATTCTCTATCTTCAAAAGATGCATGACAAGTATCTCAAGCAAATACGCTTGTACGTGGAATTGCCTAACAAAAGCCTTCACCCGACCGCCCAAAGTGCCGGTCGCTGCGCTCCCCGCACTTTGGGCGGCGGGTGAGGCATACGTTAGAGGAATAATGGCATGGATCACGACTCTGACGTTGGGACGGTAAATCGCCGTAGCGCCTCATCGGGGAGGGTAAGCTACGGCGACCCCGTGGTTCTTCACGAGACAACTAGATCACGAATAACCTTCGTGCCCTTCTTCATACCTCATAGTGACTACACAGAATTATCGATCAAGATCAGCACATGGGATGCTGTAGGACACCTGTGGGATGCTGTAGGACACCCACTTGTCTTGTGCACGAAGGTCAGTCGTTCTTACAGTCCGGTTGTGCGCAGTTCCGATGAAGTGAATTGCTGGCACATCAACCGCACCAGCATAACACCCGCGGAGGATGATTTCGTGAGTCTGCGCCGCACCGAGGGGCACAACGGTCTCACAACCGTTTGTTGCGCGTAGTAGCGCAGTATCTCCAGAGTACCGGGTGCTCCAGCAATCTGACAGTAACCCATACCCTGAAGCAGTCCCGTCCGTGCAAGTGAAAATACGGTTGCCGCTGCGCTAAGGCAAACGAGAATCCGGTGCCAGTTGGTTTTTTTCTCTCCAGCAATCGCCTCGAACGAGGTGGATCAAGTGATGATCAAGGCCACCGATGGCCTTGGTCGATGGTCGTCAGTCAAGCTTGATGCCCGCTTTCTCGAGTAAAGCGAGTGCGCGCTGGGTCTGTTGTTCGGCTGCCATGCGTGCTTGTGCCTCTTCCCGTGCCCGCTGTTCGGCCGCGGCAGCATGATGTTCCGCTGCTTCACGCGCCTGCGCCTCTTGCAAGGCTCGACGGTCGGCTGCTTCACGCGCTTGCGCCTCCTGCAAGGCCCGACGGTCGGCTGCTTCACGCGCCTGCGATTGTTGCAAGGCCAGCCGATCGGCTGCATCGGCATCGCGGACCTCCTCACCACGATAGAACACGCGCAATTTGCGACCGACCGACCGAGCGTCGGGTGCGAGCTCCTCGATCACCAAGCCATCGATGGCCTGGCTCACAAAGCGTCGCCGTGGTCCCAGCGGCAGGTTTTCGTAGGCGACTTGATCCTTGTTGTAGCGATAGGCAATCAACCCACGGGGGTCATCCGGTTCCGGGTAGAGGAGCAAGAACTCGGGGACTGCATTCAGTTCGTTCCAGTTGCGCATCTTGATGGTGTCCTTCTCCTCTTTGCGCCTGTGCGTGGTGGTGACCACCTCGATCGCCAGGAGTAACGACTTCGCGGTCACCGAGCCCAGGTTCTCGGCGTCGGTCAGGGCGTAGTCGGGGTAGAGGATCCTCTGGCAGTCCTCGTCCGCATCCCAGTACCAGACCGGATTGTCCCCGAGGCTCTGCAGGCCCTCCCAGGCGGCGACACGATCGAGCAGTTCTCCCAGCTTCTGGACTGTTTTGTGGTGGGCGGGGGATTGAGCCACGTCGAGTTCTTCGTCATAGTAGGGTGTGCCTACGGTTGCATCCTCGGGATGCGGTTTCTCGATCAAGCGCGCGCGCATCTGCCGGTGCGCGGCGCGGCGTTGCAACAGCTCGGTCTGCGGCCTGGTCAGCGTCGCTGTCGATGTCATCATGTTTCCTCCTGTACCCCTGAAGACAGGGGGCGATTGGCGCTGTGAATGTCAGTACGACGCTGGTAACCGCGTGTCTTCGTCTCGGGGCACAAGCGTTGGTTTCATCGATTGCTCAGACTACCATGGTTGCGTTTGCCTGACCGGCCTCGGGCTCGGCCTGCTGCTCGACTTCGGCGCCGCGCTGATGAAAGACGGCATCGGGAACGGTTCAGACACAAGCTGAGCGTTTCGGCCAACGGAAATAACGACCAAAATCGCGAGCTGTGCGAAAAAGACCGCCGTTTCTGTGCGGGTCATTGATTCTCGCGTGTTTCGCGTGTTTCGTAGTTCAAGAACATGCACTGTCTGTTGTTGGTTTGGCATCAAAACTCAGGACAGTTCGACAGCCTACCACCTGGCTTGTCTGTTTGTCCGGCATCGACGTTGGGCCTTGATCGTAAGTCCGTCCACCGCTGTGGGAGCGCCGTCCTCGGCGCGACGGGCGCCCAGTCGCGGCGAGGACGCCGCTCCCACCGGGCTACGGCTCTGGACGGGTTGATGATCAAGGCCCGACGTTGCGGCAACCCGCCCAGAGAGTGACAATGGGCGGATTGCCACTGCGCGAAGGCGAACGAGAATTCGGCTTCAGTTGGTCCATTTCTCTCCAGCAATCGCCTTGGTTCCTCAGTTTCATCGGAAATATCAAATGAACCCATCGGAACACAGAAATCCCATCAAGTACCTTTCCGCGATCTTGGCCGGAGTGTTAGCGGCGCTGCTGGCATTTGTGTTTGCATATGTCGCTAACGACCCTGATCCTTGGCCACGTCTGTTGCTGCAGGTGATCCCTAGTCTGATCGCGGCGCTGGCAGCTTATGCTGCTGTTTACTTTTTCCTCGAGGCTCAAGGTGTCTCGTTGACCGAGTCCGCGCAACAACGATCCGCTCGTATTGCGCGAGAATTCTTCAAGTATCAATACGGCGACCATTTTTGTCGCCCAGGAAAGGAGTTGGATTTAACCGGGCAATGGAAAATGCGAGATTGGCGCCATGGCCACCCCGAAGACAGAGAATGGGCATATTCAGAGGATGCCCATATCTATCAGGATGGATCAAGGGTGTGGGGTACGTACAGCACTCGACAAGGAATTGACGAAGACGGTAATCCAGCGCCAAGTCCTTATGCGTTCCATGGCGATTTAGAGGGCGATATCCTGACCGGGAGGTGGTGGCAAATCGAAGAAAAGGCTCCTTGGAAAGGTGTTTTTCAATTCAAGGTCGTGCCGGGGAACCTGGGTCGGGAGGTGATGGAAGGACAATGGGTCGGTTTTCGTTACGACAAAGCCAAAATAAACAGCGGCATCTGGGAGTGGGCTCGACCAGACCAACCGTTTCCTTCGGAGCGTTCGGGAGAAATTCCGGCCCAATAAGCGCATGCAGCAGACGCACAAAAGGGCGCGCACCTCCGATGCTCGAGATTTCCATGGCCGTGTCGTGACTGGCTGCTGCCGACATTCGCCGATTTCCCTATTCAGCGCTGAACAGCCGATGGATCAACGGCTTGCCGGAGTCGATCCGCTCGGCCGCCGCCATGCCGGTCGGCGTGCGGAGGGTCAGGAAGGTCGAATTGGCGGCATCCAGGCGTCGCCCCTGGAGCCATAGGGATGCCTCGTGGTGGGGTAGGGGGCCGACCAAGGCATGGTGCAATGCGGCGAACTCGTTCGGCAATGTGGTCATGAACAGGCCTGGATCATCGGTGTTGATCGACACCGCCAGCCCGCTGTCGGTCATGGTCCGATAGGGCAGTTCATGGTAGTCGTTGAAGCCGGCGATGAGCAGGTTCGAGGTCGGGTTAACCTCCAAGGTAATGCGGCAGCGGGCCAGCCGTTCGCGCATCAGCCGTTGCAGGCGCGTCACCAGGGCCATCCAGCGCTCGTCGGCGATGACGCTGATGCGCGCATCGCCGGTACCGTCCATGGCCTCGCGCAGGCCGAGGCGTTGCAAAAGTTCGCGCTCGCCGTGCATCTTGCGTGCCGCGACCTCGCCACTGAAGGCGTCCGCCGGTCGAGCCAACGGATCCAATTGCATCGCCTGCCAGCAGCCGGGGACGTCCGGCACATCGCCGGCCCCGAGCGCGGCATGCAACCTGTCTTTCAGCCAGAGGGCATCCGCGGCATCGGCCGGATCGGCGGAATGGATCAGGCGTCCCCAGGCCCAGACCAGGTCCAACAGGTGGGCGCCGAGGGTGGGCTCCACCTCGCCGCCGCGCTGTAAATAAAAACGCCGGGCATCCATGGCCAGGGCCAGCCCATGGCCGAGCCGACCGACGCCGCCGTCGAGCAGATGCGCGGCCACCTCGTCGCAATGGCGCAGACCGGAGAGCAGGTCGTCGCAGTCCTCGCCCACATGAAAGGTCCAGCCCAATGCGATAGGCGGCTCGTTGCACCTGGGCCGATAGCTCGCCTGAAGCCGCCGCAGCCAGGCGTACGCCTCGCCATAGAGCCGCGGTGGCCAGCCGCGCTCGTCGCCGGCCACGTCCAGCCCGACGACAAAGGGTCGCAATTGCGGATAGCTGAGCAGCAGGGCTTCGAGCCGTTCCACCGCCTGGCACGCCTGCCGGGCGATCTCGTGTGGATGGCGATGGGAGCTGCCCTTGACCAGATGGAACACTAGGCCGACCTGGGAATTGCGCGCCGTATCCGTATCCTCGGTCGGCGCGATGTGCCGGCGCAGCCCCTGCAGCCAGGCCTGCATGCTCGGCAAGAGCATGGAGCCGGTGGGGATCGAGACCCGCAATTCGATGCGTCGCACCGGCGCTGAACTGGCGACGGCTGCTGGGGCTAGGTCGTCGTCGAAGGCATCTGCCAACTGGGCATCCAGGGCCGCGGTGGTTCGGATGCACTCCAGGCGCGTGATCATGCGCCGGTAGCGGCGCTGGCGCCGTCCAGGATCGCGCCGTTCGGAATTGCGTTGGCCCGGCTCGCGCCGCGGCGCCTTGCCGCGCGCCTTCGGGCGCCTGGGACGCAGCACCGAATATTGAAACCCGCGCCGCCCGAAGTTTTCGCCGAAGCGCAGCAGCCCATCGCTGCCACTGTCATGGCAGAACATCCGGTGGAAGGCGTTGCGGGTGCGCAAATAGCCGAGCAATCGTTGCTCGACCGCGAGTTCGGGGTGGCCACAGGTGCGCGCCCGGCGCAAGCACGCCGCCAGCTTGCACAGCAGCTGACGTTCGCCGGCGGCATAGTGCTCTCCACCGCCCAGTGCCCGCAATGGATCGGCAAAGCTGGTGCCGCGCTTGTCGAGCGGCAATCGCCGTCGGATTGCGGCGCCGACGGCCCAGGCGGCCTCGGCGATGGATCGCGGGCTGTTATTCGGTCGCGGCGACCGTTGGTCGGCACGCGCCCAGGCTACCCAGGCTGATGCGTCGGCCGCCGGCAGCTGGGCAAAACAGCGCCCCGCGCCCTGCGGATCGGCCCGCAGCCAGTAGGCCAGTGCGAGCCGATTGCGCACCGCCGTCGCCACCGCCTGCTGCCAGGGCCTGCGCTCCGCATGACCGCGCCCCGGGGTGCCCAGACTCGGCAGCGCCTCCAGCGGCAGATCGCCGCCGACCAGGGCCATCCAATAGAACAATGGCGGCAGGCTGCCACCCAGATGGATGTGGGTATCCACGCTGCCGTCGCGTAACAGCCCGGAACCGTCGTCGGCACCCAGCGGCAGCGCCGGCCAATCGTATCGCTCCCCGTTCGGCAGCGCCAGCGACGGATGCAGGCTGAGCAATGCATCCGGGTCCACCAAACGCACCAGTCGACGCGCCAGCGGTTCCCGACGCACCGTCGGCAGGCCGCGCTCCAATGTGAACATCCGTGCGCAGAGCAGGTCGACGACGTCGAACAATGCCGGTTGTGCGTCCAATATCTCCTCGGCGACATGCTGCGCCCGATGCTCGTCGCGCAGGCCGGCGTTGCGCAATGCGATGCGCAATCCCGTCTTGCGGTCGATATCCCGCCGGCCGGTGCAGGTGTCCAGGAGCTGGTAGTCGCTGAGCCAGAGGGCTTGGGCCAGTGCTTCTGCAGTGGAAACAATTTGCTGTGCCATCGTGGCTTTTCCTCCTTAACTGTTGCCGGAATCTCGCCTGTCGGCTGCCACTGGGAAGCCGGAGAATGCCCGATCATGATCGTGCTCCCAATCAATGGCCCGCTGGCGGCTAAATGCGGCGACTGCCTTGTAGATCGGAGAATCCATGAATCGTTGTAGCGATACCACGATCGGGTTCTCTTTCTCATCTTCATCGATCTCGGGGATGGATTCCTTGAAGAAGCTGTTGAGGCAGTCGACGATCTTATCTTCATCAAATGTCAGCAATTCCTTTGGATTGCGCCGATCGATGATCCGGAAAAACCTCGACTGCCTTGGAAATGGTTTCATCCTGTTCTTGAAGTCTTTCACGGTCTTTCCTGACGAACGATACCAGGCATAAAGATAGGCACCGCGCACTAGCGCAGCCGAAAGGCCGAGATGGGTGGCCAAGCTCCAACCGCGGCGCAATGACAGGGCCGCCCAAGGACATCGATGCAATGCATCGCTCAGTAGGATCAGCGAACGCACGGAGCCCGGAAGCAGATGGTCCGCGGGATGGAAAGGCGGAGGGCCTTTCAGTTTTCGAACGTCGACAGAGACTCGGCTGAGCAGGCCTATCGAGAGAGGATCCCGGAGCCTTCTCAGCGCGTTGAACATTGGTGGCCAGCCGATATTCAGCTTCAACCCGTAGTCGGTAGACCCGGCTGCTTCGAGCCAATACAGGGCCGCTTGATGCTCGAGCAGTCCATTGTCTTCAAACAGATCGTGAAGCTCATCCGGCGTACTCCCAACGCTAAAGCAACAACAGGCTATTCGTTGACTGAGCGGAGTCCAGGATTCCAACAGCCGGACTTGGGTTGCCGGAACCTGATTGAGCGCGATATCGAACATCAGCTCGGCCCAAAGCGGTACGTCATAGGGTGTCACATCTCTGAACGGACGCCGCTCAATCTTTTGGTGGCGCAGTGGGTCATGTGTGCCCCATTCGCTCTCTGCTACACGTGTATAATGATCCACGGACTTGGCAAGAGCCCTGGTAGACTCCGGGTTTTGACTGGCCCTTGCATCCATATCGATATTACCTTCTGCGCCTGGGCGAAACCCGATCAATGGCCGCGGATGTGCTTGATCATCGCCAAGTGTGCGCGAAGCATCTGACACCATTGATTCCCAATCTTCCGGTGATCGATCGTTCTCGGACAGGGACAGGGACAGGGACAAGCTCTCGACCAACGGAATGATTTGACCTTCCCGGATTCGCCGAGCCCAAATAGGCTCAGCACCGCAGGTTGCAAGCAGAACTAACAGATCCTGTAGAAAATGGATATCAGAAGCATCACGCTGGTTGTTCTTGTACTTAGAGCTCACTTTCATCAGCTCGATCTGCCGATAGAGATTTTCCAGGCCACGGGGACGAGACGGAAGCAAGGACAAAATGATACTCAAATAGGGGTATATGGTATTAGGCTTTACTGGAAATAGATCCCGAAGCAGTCCCTCGAGTGTCTGGACCCCGGACGAAATCGTATCACCGTCTTCGTCGGAGTCAGCCATCTCTCTTTCATTTTCGAGCTGAAAAAAAGGCTTGAATTGCAAGCGGTCTTTAAATCGCCAGAGTCCAAGCTCCATGCGATGCTGTGGCGGAATCAATTTGTCGATCAGCGCGCGGCCGGTCTCGGGGTCCAGACCCCTTTTGGCATTCCGACTCAGGTGTTGAAGCCGAGGGAAGTCGGCGGTCAGCACAAAAATGATCCGCGGCTGGTGCAATTCATCCAATAGGGATTTTATGAACAGCTCGACTTGATCTCCGTCCGCGAGATCGAAATCATCAAGTGGAACAATGAATGCCTTTGCATTCAGGTAATCCAATATTTCTTCCAGCCATTGACCCAAGCGCTCCGACATCTGCATGCGCTCGGCAACCGCCGTAGATGCGTAGCGATGGTAATCGTCCGTCGTTGTTGACAGGTCAAGCCACAATTCCCGATAACCATCATCGGTACGCGAGTAGAGTTCAATAAGCTCACGCAGCGACTTGGCAACACCCGGTTGCGGCAAGTGCCGCTCTGAAGCATCGTCGCATTCGACCAGGCTGACCGGTAGCCGCTTCGATGGGTTGGATGATCCAGGTTTACACAGGCACTCCTGAAGCCGAACCAGCACGGCGACGCCAAGTGCAATCTTATCGGGAATCCTTGTGCAATCGATCGGTGGCACGATGTAATAGGGCTTGGTTTGGTCTGATGAAAAACCCTTCATTTCTTCTAATATATCGCCATAGAGCCATGCCAGCAGGGTTGATTTTCCTGAGCCGCGAAGACCGTCAATACTGAAGATATTGGACTCAGCGGGTGGCTGCCGGATGTCGTCTTCCTGCCCGTATCGTTCGTATTGATCCTGCCTCTCTTGCCGCTTCAGCGTCTTCAGATTTCGCTCAACGTAGCTATCTAACGCTTTTTTCAGATCTTTCAAAACAGCCCGCTGCAATTCCGATAGGTTTTCTTGCGGTTGGTTTGTCATCATTGTTTCCCCAAGAACTGGTCCAGGATCGGCATTGCCAGACGGCGATGCATCTCGGAGGTCATGCCCCAGCGATAATCTTCGTTCAGCCGCAACCAGCCGTTGATAAAGAGCGCGCGCTCCGCCGCTGGCGGGGGAAATCTGGCCGGCCCCAAGGTTTCGCCGGCGGCATAGCGCCGCATTGCCTCGATGAGCTGGGGATGGTCGGTGAGAATCTGTTGGAGGTCTTGGCTCCAAGCGTTGGTCTGGGCGGGCGGATTGGCGCGCATTTGTCGGCTCGCGTAGATGACGTCCTCGGGTTTGATCTCGGGCTGTTCCAGCCTGTGCAGTCGCTGCAATAGATCATGGACCAACAGCGGTTGGCCGCCGGTGAAGTCGAGGATTTCCGCGATTGTCTTCTCGCCGATCGGCTTGGTTTCTTGGTCGGACAAGAGCTGGTTCGCGAGCACCTCGATGCTTTCGGTGTCCCAATGTGCCGGGCGATAGGTAAAACAGAACCGCTGGAATCCGGATGCGTCGCCCCTCGGCTGGTAGATGGAAAGGCGGTTGTCGGCCACGACAAAGCGCAGCTTGTTGCAGTGACCATGGTCGCGAATAACGGCAAGGGCCTCGGCACATTGACCGGATACAGGGTCTGGGAGCTTGGACAGATGGCGGAAGATCAATGTGAAGCGGTGTGGAATCGATGACAGTTGTGGAAGCTCATCGTCCAGTTGCATCAATATCTTGGCGCGGTCTAGGGTGTGTTTTTTTTCAGGTGAGCCGAATTGTTCTACGAGGTTACGAATCTTGTCTGGGAATGTTTCCGCTTCCTTGGCCTCGGGTTCACTGGCGTTGGATTCCTGGGCCTCGGATTTTGATGTTTTGAAGAAGTCTCGGTCCCAAGTATCGCCCCGGGCCAGCAGCCACGAGTACTCGGTATTATTGAGGGTGTCGCACCACCATTCCAATAGATCGCGAACGCCACTGCTGCGCTCGCCGATGATGAAGACATCGTCGCCGTCAGGACCAGGTCTCGCTTGGGCGCTGCCGAGGCAAAATCGCTGTGCTGGCAGCCGGGAGGGCTGTCCTGGCTCGGCAAGCAGCAGAACCGGGTAGCCATTCCGCCAGCGGATGCGCGGCCTGCCTTTCTGGCCGCTGGTCATCTCGATTTCGGGCGTACAAGGGCCTGGATTGGCATCTTCAGAGGTCATCGGGGGGCTCCTCGATCATTGTTTGGATAGGCGCCTCGTGCTGGGCCGTCTTCAGCAGTTCGATGCCTTGCTGGACGATCAGATCATCAAGGGCGGAAGGATGGGTGTCATAACGCTGGGCCAACTCCAACGGCAGGATATGGAGCAGGAAGCCATAGCGGTCGGTTTCGCCGGGGTCCGGTTCCAGCGTCAATGTCAATGTCAGCAGCCGGAAAGCCCGATACAGGTCCAATTCCCGGAACCAGCCCTGGAAATACCGGTATTCGCGGTCGATCAGCAGCCCGGCCAGCGTCTCGTCGACGATGTTTTTGGCCTCCTCGACGCTAAAGCCAAGCTCCAGGGCATTGCGTTCGCGCAGCCTGGGGTCGCGGATCGGCGCATCCGGCTGCTGGATAAAGTAGCGGTCGCGGGCCAGGCAGTAGAGCACCAGATCGAGACCGATCTTCGAGCGTTGGCCACCGGCAAGGCCAAGGTCGCTGAAGTCGATCTCCTGGATGTAGTGCCAGACCACGTCGCCCTGCTGCTTCATGAGCTGCTCCACGTCCGCATAGCGGATGACATCCGATCGCAGGGCGTCCATCCGCTCGACCAGCAGTTGGCCATAACGTTGTAACACCCAGGGGATACGGTGGCTGCGCTCCAGCAGGGAGCGATGGCCAGCGATCCGCTGTTTGTCGTCTGCCCAACGCAATCGCAAGGCGTCGCCCTCGAGCAAATCCAGGATGCCGACGGCGGCCTGCTCGGTCAGCGCCGCCAAGGCGATGGCCTTGCCGCCGAAATCGGTGCCCTCGGTGAAGTGAAAAAACGGCGATTGGGGGTCGCCGAGGCTGTGCTTGCCGATGACCGAGTAGCCGACCATGATGAACCGGGCGAGCCCTTGGTCGTTCATGCCGCGCCAGAATTCGACCAGTTCCGCATCCTGGTTGACCAGCCGGTCGATCTCGTTGAGCAGGAAGACCGGCAGCCGCCCGGCGATGCGGATCTGCTCGGCCAGCCCGCGGAGCTCGGTGCGGGCGTCGGCGTCGGGGTCGATGCGCTCCAGGGCCTGTTTGGTCTTGGGGTGCCACCATCGGATGGCCGGCAAGGTTCTAAGGGCCCGCAGAAATCCCTTGCGGTCGCCGATGCCCTGCATCTCCACATACAGGGGCTCCAGATCGGATGCGGCGCCGGTCTCATGAAGCACCCGATTCAGCAGGCTGGTCTTGCCGACTCGTCGGCCGCCGACGATCAGGATACTGGCCTGATGGATCTGTCGCAGGACAAACTCCAGCTCGCGCTCGCGACCCCGGAACAGCGGACTCCCCGGCGGCAGGGCGCCGCTGGTCTTGAACGGAGAATAGGCGGTGAGGCGCAACTGCACCCGGGCCTTGCGGTGCAGCCCGGCGTCGATCTTGCCCTCCCGGGCCGCCTGCACGACATCGGCAAGCCGCAATACGGCGACCCGGCGATCCGGGTCCATGGGCAATGCATCGGCGCCGGGTCCGAGAAGCAGAACCCTGGGGCCGTACTGGGGAGCGGCCAACGGGGGTGTATCCTTGTCGGGCCGGCCCTGCCAACGGGTTCGATCGGCGTCGCGAGCCCGCTCTTCGGCCTGGCGCTGGGCGTTGGAGAAGGTCGTCAGCGGCTGTTCGCAACCGGCCGGGAGCCAGAAGACATGGCTGTCCGGATCACCCGAGCGGTCCGGATCATCCGCGCCCGGATCATCCGAACCGGGCATCTTTGGGGCGTCGGTCTCAGCCTCCCAGAGGCCGAAGCAGGCTAACGGCAGTTCCAGCAGCGGTTGGTTCCAGCTTTCCGGGCTTGGCGCCAATCGCCGCAGCCGGGCCGGTTTGAACAGCTCGGCGAGGACGCGCGCGATCTCCGATGAGTCCGCCGGATGCGTCCACAGGGTCACGAGTCGGCGCAATTTTTTGATCTCGGCATCGGCCACATCGGGCAGCAGCGCCTGCAGCGTCGCCGTCGGCAGCTCGGCCAACTCGGCCGGCGCGACCACCTCGCTGAGACCGCGCCCGGGGCCGGCGATGGCCGCATAGACCGCGGTGGCCTGTTTCGCCAGCGATAGCCCCGAATGCTGGTGGAAGAGTCCGCGGATCAGGTCGCGGTAAGGCTGCTTGGTGCGAAAGACGCCGTCGATCAGCCGCCCGAGACCGAGCCTGCTCAGCCGCTGCAAGCTGACATGACGTTGCTCCTTGCCGCGGTGCCTGGACAGGGCCAGCAGCCAGTCCGGCACGCCGGTGGTTTCGGTACCGCCGAAGCCCTCGACGGCGAGTTGGTTCGGCGGCGTCAAATCCGCATCCAGCTGATGCAGGCTGGTGCTGGAGAAGGGTCGGCCCGCGGGCTGGATGCGCTTCGGTCGGGCCTTGCGGGTGGTCGAGAAATAGTCTTCAGCGGCCACCTGGCCGGGTCGAACTTGAAGTCGTTTCAGGTGAGTGGCGGCGACACTGCCCAACAATACATGAACCAGGTCGTTGGCCGGCAGGGAGCGGAGCTGATCGAGCAGTTGCTGCTGTTGAGCCTGAGCGGCCAGGAAGTCCGGGATACGCTGCGGATGGCCGTCCGCGCCGCCGCTGGCGGTGCGCAGCCAGCGCAGGATCAGGCGCGGATCGGCGCCAAGGGCCTCGACCGCGGCCTCGGGGTCGGCATGCCGATCCCGCAAGTGCTTGTCCACCAGGGTTATAAGCTCGCGATGCAGAGCCGCATGGATGGGGCTCGATGTCGTTTCGCCCTCGGGATCGAGCGCCAGCCGATGCGCGGCCAGTTCCGGGATATGGCCCAGCCCGTGGGCGCGCAGCCGGTTTGCATGGCGCGACGACACCAGCAGGATCAGGGGCCGTGAGCCGGTCTTTCGCTCCCGGAGCCGGGCGATCCAGGCGGCGAGCACGCCGGGGGCCTCGCCCTCGAACAGCCGGGCAAGCAGCTCGTCGCAGGGACCGACCAGGATCGGCAATGAACCGGGTTGCTCCTCGGTGACCTGGGCAATGGCCGCGTCGATGCCGTCGCTGTCGATGCGGCCATGGGCATAGCGCCGGCCGACCCCGGTGTCGCGAAAGGCGCCGTCGAGATCCACTTGGGCGCCCTGGTCGACCCAATCCTGGATCAATTGGTCTCGGCCCAGATCCGCATCCAGGACCGCGACCGCCACCGGTGCGCGGGTATTGCGCAGTTCGCCGATCAATGCCTGGTAATGCAGCGGCAGGGCCGTTGGCAGGGACAGCGGCCCGGCTCGATTGGCAACCGGGGCGTCCAGCGGAAAGGTCCAGGTCTCGGCGATGACGAGGCCCTTGGCGTCGGTGAGCTTGGTGGCGACGCGAAGCTGCCGCTGTCCGGGCTCGACATAGCCGTCGAGGGTGACCTCGTCCACCGGAAAACGGCCTGGGTAGTTCAGATGGTTCAGCGGCGGCTCCAGCTTGGGATGGCCGCCGCGCAGGCCTTGTTCGCCAGCGGCGGACAGAGCGATGGTCACATCATAGCGCGGCCGAAGACCCTCGGCATGGACGCTGAAGGTCGCCGATACCCGATCGTTTTCGTCGCGGTGCTGGCGTTCCAGCACCAGCCGCGGTCGGACCAATTGCAATAAATAGCGATGTTCCTGCTCCAGTACCTCGGTGATGTCCTGCCGCGCCGCGAGCAATAAGCCGTTGATCGAGCGTATCCAGAGGTCGGCGGGTTGCGCCGGGCCGACGGAGGCAACTTGCGAGACTTTCAAATGCCGGAGGCTGTCCTCGATGCAGCGGATGCGTTGCTCCAGCGGGTCGGCGTCCGCCGCCACCGGGACTCGCGGCAATTCGCGGCGCAGCCGCTTGGAAAACAGTTGCAGGGCGTTTCTACCCTCTGCCGATATTCTGCATGCCGCGGCGAGGTCGGACAGCAAGGCGAGAACATCGGTACGGCACTGGTTCCAGGGGGTCTGTTGGTGTTCGATCAGGCGCAGTCGCAGCCTCAGCAATGGCAACAAGATTGTGCGCCAGTTGTCATCGGCCTGATTCTGGTTCTGATTCGGGTCCGGCTGCCGCGCGACCGGCCGGGGCTCGGGCTCGAGGCGTTGCACGATGCGCCGCAGAGGCTTTTCCGGTAAAGGTTCCATGGCTTGCAGGGCCGCCAACAACTCGGCGAAATCACCAAAGCCCCGTTGAAGTGCCGATTGCCAGGGAAAAAGCTCTGCCAACGCGGCTGCCGCGTTGGGAGTGGGTACACGCAGGCACTGGCCGAGCACTTGTTGAAATAACTGGTCGTCTGTGGACGTCGCCGCGACATCGCGCATCGCCGCATCGGCCAGCAGCAACACATAGCTTAGTCGCAGCATCCGCGATCTGTCGAGATGAGTGTCAACGAACTGGAGCTCTTTCAGCACCTGTCCGATATCGGGCTTGTCTGTTGCAAGCCGGTGCAGATAGGCGGTGACCGCATGTTCTTGACCCGGCGGCTTGTTTGACGGATGCGATGGCGGGCGCAACAGCCGATCGCGAATCGCCGATTGCCAATCGGGGGCCTCGTCGTGGAGGTTGGACAGCAGCATTGCAAGCTCTCTGACCTGCAACGATTCCACAATCGCGGTCGGGTTCTCGGGGGCTTCAGGATATTCCGCAATCCAGCGCAGCAGCCGCGCGCGGGTGTCGATACTCTTGGTTTGTCGCAGCACATCCTCCGCTGCCTTGGGGTTCGCAAACAGGTCTCGGAATGCCTTGATCCGCTCGGCCCGCGGACTGTCGTCCAGCGCTTCGTGGATTTGGTTCAGATAATCCTGGGCATGCCGCAACGCCTGTCTTGTTGTGTCAGGCGCCACGGCCTCGAACAGATGCACGCGTCTGCCGCGGTTCAAGGCCAGCAGATAACCCTGATCGCCGTGTATCTGTGTGACCAGGCGTCGGATCGGGTCCACCAGCCGCCGGCTCCAGATCTGTTGGCCATCGCGGATGCGCAACAGGCAAAGCTCGCCGCTTTCGGCGCCCGCGAGCACATGCGGCTCATCATCGAAGTGGAATCCGGCCAACGCGTTGACGGCTCCGTCAAGGCCTTCGATCCAACGCGGGTGAGCCGGTTGCGCCCGGGGGTTCAGCGGCGTGCAGGCGATCAGACCGCTGCGCTCGCCGGTGATGGCGCAGTCGTCCACCAGGCAGGCCGAGGTGATGCCGGCTCCGTGTATCCGCAACCAATGCTTGGCATGGATGCGACCGTCGGCATCAAGGTAATACACCTGGGCCGGGCCAGGTTGCTTCAGGCCGATCAGCAGCCGGTAGCCGATGTCGTCATCGCGGGCCAGGTCCAGCGCGGCGACCTCAGGAAGGTTCAAGGGCTCGGCCTGCCCAGGCTCGATCTCCGCGTCGCCAATTCGACAGGCATAAAGCCGGGCTCCGCCTGCCCGATTGACAATGATCGTGGCCAGGGCGCTGTCGGCATTGTCTTCAGCGGCACCTGCCGCGGCGGCCAGGGAGCGTCCACCGCCCCAGTCGGTGACGTCGCGATGGGCTATGATGGTTCCCAGTTCCGGATCGATCAGCTCGGCGCGACCGGAATGGCGAATGGCGAGCAGACGATCGTAGTTGCGTCCAGGGATGCGGATCAATTGGCGTAATGTCTTCTGATCTCGCAATGTATTCTGATCTAGATCGTCACGCGAATAGTCAAGCTGATAGCAGGGTGTGCGCTGCAACCGCCGGTGCTCATCCAGGGCATGCACATCAATGCCGTGTCGGCGTGCGATGGCGGCTCGGAGCGCCCCGTCTTTGGCATGCAATCCGACCAGCCCGACCAGCGCCTCGCCGTCCGCGACGTCGGTCACCGTCAGATTGTCCATGGACAGAAAGGCGTTCGCCCAGCGCTCGATCTCGACCGCGGTCCGATGGACGAGTTGCTGATGCTTAGATGGCGCGGGCGCTAGTTCACTGGAGACGAGGCCGAAGGTGCGCCGCGCATGGCGGCGAAGCTGGTGCAATGCCGAATGTTCAGGTGCATTGGTGTCGGGCAAGGGCATGGCCCGCAGGGTTTCATCGAGACGAGCGCGTTCGGTGACGTCGAGCCGCGTGTCGTAGATGCGTAGCACCAGCTCGGGCAGGAAGCCGTCTCCGGCATCGAGTCCGCTCACCTGATCGGCCTTCGCTCTGACGGCCTCGCGCAGGGTGCGGATCAGCGCGCTCAAGGCACCTGGGGAGCGGGTTTCCCCCTCGCCGCCAGGGAACAGCTTTGGGATTTCCTCGAGCCAGGTCTTCCGGCGTTCCGGCTCGATCCCGTCCGGAGAACGGGCAAGACGGCAAACCCGTTCCAGTACCCGCATCCAAATGGCGTAGTGGCGCTCGGGGGTCTGAGCCCTGCTGGCTTGTTCTGCCAGCCAGACGATTGTTCCCTTACTGGAGTCGCCTCGGATCAGTTCCTGCCAGCAGCGTTGCCATTGATCGTCGATGCGCTCGCCGATGTGGCGTAGTCGCACCAGATGACCGTTCGCAAAACCGCAGAGCAGGTCCGGCCAGTCCCTGGCCGTGGGTTCTGAAAGGAATGCCAGCGTCGAGGGCAGGTGGGCGAAGGTCTGCGACCAGGCCGGTTTCAGCGGGTCATTGCCGGGACGGAACGCGACAATGCGACCATCCTCGCAGCCGGCGGCGCAGGTGCAGGCGGTTAGGGGTTGGCCCGCCAAGGCCAGGGCGCTGGCCGGTTGGCGTAGAATGATGGTATCGGTGCGCCATGCTGGTTTGTTGGCATCCGCGATTCGCAGCCCGTCGCTGGTGGATGCGCAGACATAGCCCGTCCCGAGCGACAGCAATCGGTAGCCGTCGGCTGCCTTTGCGAACTGATCCGGTGGCCAGGCCGGCAGGGCATCGATGCCGGAGGCGACCGCAAAGCCGTCGCGCCCATGCCAGGGGTGCAGTTGACAGGGGTGGTTGTGATCGAAGCGTTGGGCGTGCCAGTAGCCGGGTGCACCTGGCTTGGCATCGTCCTGGGCTGGCTTCAGCCAGGGTCGGCCATGTCGATCGACCCAGACCAGGCCATGGTAGGCGACCAATAAGGCTGGTTTGTCGGAATCCGGCCGGTGTCGGCGCATCAGGATCCAAAGGTCGAGGCGGTCGCCGACGGGGCGATAGCGGCGGGTCGCGACGACGGTCACGATGCGGTCCCAGAGCGGGTCGTAGTCGGCCAGGGGCAGTGATCGAGCGCGCTGATCCAGCGCGTCGGTGCGCCCAATGACGACCCGCCGGCCGAGCTGCGTGAGCAGGGCGTAGAGTTCGGTGCCCTGGCCGTCGTCGCGGTTTGGGCAGCGGAATATGGTCAGGGATTTCGGGTCGCCGTCATCCTTCAGTTTCAGCCTTTGATCGACGACCAGTACGTCGTCCAGGTCTTGGGCCAGGTCTTCGATGGCTCGCCACCAGTCGTCCTGCTGCGCCCCGTCCAGATCGGTGATTTCGTTCAACCTTTGCAGGTCCATGATAAAGCCTCCTTCGCTTGCCTCATTGCTGCGCAATCATGTCGAGGAGTCGACGCAGCAGAAATTACCACGAATGCATGTTCGGGTCGAGCGCTCCGATCGTCGGACTGGATCGATCGGGGCGGGGCAGCCCCGCTGCCGGCAACCGCGCGCCGGCGGTTTTTGGGTGCCAAATGTGGCAGGATGCGAAGGCGCGATTCGATGACCTTTCCACAATCAGGAGCCGTTGTGTATGAACGCTAAAATCCAGAGTCCAAAGTCCAAGACGCGGCCGGGGCGCAATCTCGATCCGGTGCCGCTGGCGGAGGTGGTGCTCGATCCCGCCGATCCGAGAGCCTATCTGCTGGCGTTGCGGGAATTTGTGGATGAGCGGGCCGGTGACGCCATTCGTTGGTATCTGTACCACAAGTTATCGGTATCGCGTTGGTCGAAGTGGGTGCGGCTGATGGCGATCGCCATCGCCACCCTCGGCACCTTGATGCCGTTGATCGGCAGCACGCCGGTGCTCAGCTGGCTGGGCACCGAGGCGACCGGGAATTATGGCTATGGACTGTTGGCATTGGCCGGGGCGATGATCCTCGGCGACAAGCTGTTCGGCCTATCCAGCCGCTGGATGCGCTATATGACCACGGCGATGGCCTTGCAGCGTCATCAGGCCGAATTCGAGATGGACTGGGCCGCCCTATGGCTGGACATCGGCGACCAGCAGCCGAGTTCCGAGCAACAGGCACAGGTGCTTCGGCTGTTGCGCAACTTCCGGCTTGCCATCGTGACCGAGGTGGAGGAGGAGACGCGGATCTGGGTTGCCGAGTTCGAGAGCGGCTTGGCGCAATTGGAGCGTCTCGCCCAGGAAGGGCCGCGGGCAACACCGTTGGACGCGGCAACAAAGCCGGAGATCAAGACCAAGTAACGGTTCACTAACAAGTTAAACAACGCCATAGCGCGACTAGGATTCGCTGCCGCTGTCGTTGCTTTCGTTGTCGTTGTCGTTGTCGTCATCGTCATCGCCATCGAACACAGAAGTCTCTCGAATCTCGTGCTCTCTCCGCCCGAGTTGTGTGAGCATGGAGACGATCCGAATCAACATCGTCTTGCCTTGCTTGTCTTGAGCAACAGCCAGCACTTCACAGGCTTTCAGGCAGTCCAGAATCGATGCGCATGCCAACGCCGAACCACGCGCAATCTCGACATAGCGGCGCCGATCAGCATTGGTTCCCTTGCCGTTGCCTTCGGCGATAGTCAGAGGAATCGACTGCGAGGCGCGCAGCCAACTGGTCCCGAGCATGGCGATCGATGCCGTTCAGACGCTTGGCCACCTTGTACGCCCAAGCCACGTACTGGATCGACACCCTAAGAACACCGAGTTGCTCATGTCCGAATTGCATTTTGTATTCGATTACGACAACGACAACGACAACGACAGCGATAACAAGAACGAGTTGACATATTCACGTTATTTCTGAATTGTTCCCAATGGCTGACTGTGCGTAGGCGCCGAGCAGGCAATCGCTCATGCTCGGGCGCTGCTGTGGCCATCTCTACCAGCGCAGTGCCAATGGCCCGAGCATGGCGCCGAGGGTGCCGGCCAGCCCGATGCCGAGGCTGTACCAGACGGCGACGAAGGCTGGCGATAATTCGGTGCAGGATAGCGTATAGGCACAGGCGCCGAGGGCGCCGGCGAGCAGCCCAGCGGCCAGACCCGCCAGCCGGAGTTTGGTCGGCGCCAGGCCGCGCAGAGCCCAGAACGTGGCCACCAGCGCCGGCAGTGCCAATAGCACGACATTCAATGGGCAGCGCGCCCAGGAGTGGCCGAGCAAGGTGGCCAGGCGCTCGCCCGCCGGGGTGTCGAGCAGCGTGCTCAGGCCCAGCAGCGCCATTGCCGCCGCAACCACCGCGACCAGCAACACCGGCATGGCGGTGCGCGGCACCGGCCGACCCAACCGGGCGGTGAGCCAAAGCGCCGCGGCCGCCAGGCCGCCGGCATAGCCGAGCTTGATCCAAGGCGCCGGCTCGGCCCACAGGGCGGCCGGGATCGGACCCAGCAACAGCAATGTCGCGGCGATGCTGGTGAGCAAGGCCAGCGCCAACGCCGGGGACAGCCGTCGCGCGGCCAATGCCCTTGGGGCGGGACCGGCGTCGGTGGCCAACAGGTCGATCAGGTCGTTTGTTTTCATAGGGTCTTCCTCGCTAACTCGGCGAGCCGTTTGAGTCCGCGGTGCACCTGCACTTTCAGCGCCGAGACCGAGGCGCCGCTGCGCTGGGAGGCTTCCGCCATGGTCAGCCCCTCCAGCTTGGTCATGGTGATCGCATCGCGCTGCGCCGCCGGCAAGGCCCGGAGCAGGGTCGCCAGATCGCGCTGCACCGGCAGTTCGTCGGCCATCGTCGGCAGTGCATCCTCCCCCAGGTCGTCCAGGGCCAAGTGCCGTGCCTCCCGTCGTCCGCGCCGCCGCCACAGGTCGATCAGCTTGTAGCGGGCGATCGCCAGCACCCAGCGGCTGACCGGAACCGCGGGATCGTAGGTGCCGCGCTGCAAATGGATCGCCAGCAATGTCTCCTGCAATAGATCCTCGATGTCGTCCGGCAGCGTTTGCATGCGCCGGCGCAGCCAGCCGCGCAGTCGCGTTGCGATCTGCTCCAGCGCCTGCCGATAGGCGACGTCGTCGCCGTCCTGGGCGCGCTGCCAAAGCGGTTGCAACGCGGCCTCGAATGCGTCCAGGCTGGTATTGGCGTCCGGGTTATCGGTCATTGCAATGGGTGGGTCGTTGCAGGGGTATTTAAGGTTACATGGCAGACGACAAAAACGCTGTGGGAATGTGTTTCGGGTGCTGCCTGCGTAGCATGTTCAGCTAGTCGGCTGTAACCGATCGGTGGCAGCCAGCGACTGGGCGAGTGAAGCGGCGATGCGGTGCCGGGCAAAGCGGCCCGGGCTTCGCCGCCGGTATCTGCTCCTGGGATGCGCTGAGATATTCCGTGCTTCCCCTGCGCAGCAGGTCACTATTGAACCACTGACTGAGGATAGCTCCATGACCACTGTTTTCTCTACCACCGCTCGAGTCTCGACCACACCGCATGCTGTGGATCTGGCGCCCCACGCCCACTGGCTGTTGCGCATCGGATTCGCCAGCGTGTTCCTCTATCATGGCATCGGCAAGCTGGTGGCTCCGGCCCAGTTCGCTGATATGATGGGGTTGGCTCTGCCGATTGCCATCGCCGTCGCCTTGGCCGAGGTCGCCGGCGGGTTGGGCTTGCTTCTGGACCCGGTTCTGCGTCGGGACTGGATCACGCGGCTGGCGGCGCTGGCCACGGTCCCGGTGTTGATCGGCGCCATTGTCATGGTGCACTGGGGCCAATGGAGCTTCGTCGCCACCGAGAGCCAGCCGATGGGCGGCATGGAGTTCCAGGTGACCTTGCTGCTTACGGCCCTGTACTTTGTCATTCGCGGCAATGGCGCCGAGCGCTGAGCAACCGATCCAGAGTCGCCGCGCGCCGGAAGGTGAAGTGCCAAGTCGCTCTGGATGCAAGATGGCCTGATGCGGGGATTGAGCCTGGATTAGGTGAGGCCGGCTGGAGAGTCGGCGCTCCCGGTGCCGGCTGGAAAGCCGGCGCTCCCCATCACCAACCAGTGCACCACTGTTTCTCGCAGGGAATGCCATCGCCGTCGCCGTCCATCTTGGTTCCGGGGCATTCGCGAAGATAGAATCGGGCCTCTTCGCAGGAATTCATCTCGGAGCAGTAGACCTTGCCTTGGCAACTGAATCGTTGTTCGTTTGATGGACTGCCGGTGAAGTCCACTGCGCTTGGTGCAAACAGCCGCGCTATCTGATCGTAGGCGGTAATGCCGACCATGACCATCAAGACCGCGGCGACGGGGATGCTTAACAGGCTCGGGAGTCTGCCGCGCCTGCCGACTCGCTTGGGTCTGGCGGATCTCGATCTTGGGGTCGCGGCCTGCGCGTCATCCTGGCTTTTTTGAGTGCGGAGATATGCAGGAAGACATCGTCTTTGCTCTGCGGGGCGTCGATCAAGCCAAATCCCCTGTCGTCATTCCAATGTTTGAGCCGTCCGGTCTGCATCTGTACGTTTTTCCAACCTCGATTGCCATCGCCAGCAATGTATTCTATGTGGCCGGTCCTCATTTTAAAAGCAATCTCGGTTGCGACATAGAGCAAATGGTCGATCCGCATTTTGCTTTACGCCTACTCGGTCGAGATGGCTACAATAGGATAGTCATTACCCATCCACACAGGAGATATCTATGCAGATTGCCGTTGTCAGCGCCGACTTTACCAGTGTCACCGGACCGGCCGGCAAAGCTCGCCGCTACCTTATCTTCGATGCCGAGCCTAATGCGGCGCCTCGGTTGCAGCAACAGCTGGAATTGCCCGAGGATGCCCCGACCCACCATGACCTGCACGAGGACGATCAGGCGCCGCACCCGGTTGACGGGATGGTGCTGATCACCAGCGAAGCCGGCGAGGGCTTTAGCGAGCGTCTGGCCCGACGCGGCACCCAGGTGCTGATCACCAGCGAGACCGATCCGAAGACCGCCGTCGCGCTTTGGCTTGACGGACGACTACCGACATTGGCGCCGACGCCGAAGGAGAAGACCGGCTGCACCGCGGGCGCGAAGGATGGCAGCAGCGTCGCCTAGGAGCCTGTCCGGCGCAGGGGTCTATAGCGAGGGACAGCGCAGGCAGGGCCAATTCCTGCTTTAGCGCTTTGCACGGTGAATCAAACATATAGACCGCGTTCTGCTGAAAACCAAGAGCCCAGTACCAATGTCACGAAGAACACGAAGGAAAACAGCTGGTTGCTCGTTTTTGTAACGACGCACTTGTTGGAATGCATCGCTGCGGGAACCCATAAACCGCGGATTTTGCAAATCTTCGTGTCCTTCGTACGCTTCGTGGTGAATTCGCATTCCAGCAGGAACGGATTCGCCTTGCAGTGACCAGACGGCGCATTGACCGAGCGTCGTTCCCCCGATACGATAGCCAAACCGGCGTCGCTAAGAACATGCAGAGGCGGTTGGATTTTCTATCCGTTTCCGTTGTAGCCCAGGGTAACAATGAATAGTCCTCGTTCAGCGGTCCTCCTCTCGCTCCTCACGCGCTATGCCACATTCATTATTCAGTTCGTTGCAACCATCATTCTTGCCAGACTGCTCACCCCAGAGGAGCTTGGAATTTTCTCGGTGGGAATGGCTATTGTCGCTATTGCGCATACGGTTCGCGATTTTGGTATATCCAACTATATTATCCAGGAACGAGAGCTGACTGCGGCACGCACACAGACCGCATTTTCTGTCGCGGTTCTGGTCGCCTGGGGGATCGCGGCATTGTTGGCGACACTTGCGGCACCCGCAGCCGACTTCTACGACGATCAGCGCCTGCGGATGCTGCTGCTGATTCTCGCTGGTACCTTTCTGCCTCTGCCGTTCAGTTCGGTGCGGATGGCATTGTTCCGACGCGCAATGGCGTTTGGCCCGATCTTCCGTATCAATATCCTGTCCGCATTGATCTATGCGGCGAGCGCGATCCTGCTCGTCTATTTTGGCTTGTCGGTCACGGGCCTGGCGTTGGCCAGTGTCCTGAGCGCTGTGGCAACAGCTATCATGGCCATGCTCTACCGTTATGAGATTCTGATCTACCGTCCGTGCCTCAGCGACCTTGGACGCATTCTCAGTTTTACGACGGCGTCGAGTGCCACCTCGGTGGTAAACCAGATCGGAGAGAGCAGCCCGGATTTCATTATTAGCAAACTGCTCGGCTTCAGCGCCAACGGCTTGTTCAGCCGTGCTGTCGGCTTGATACGAATTGTGGAAACCTCGATCATGGACGCGGTGCGCAGCGTCGCTCTGCCATACTTTGCCACCGCCATCCGCGGCAAAGGGTCTGTCGCCGAAGCCTGGAGCAAGGTATCGACCTTGACCCTGGGGGTAACCTGGCCTGCTATGTTGACATTGGCGTTATTGGCATCGCCGCTGATCGAGGTTCTGTATGGGGCGAAATGGCTGGCCGCGAGTGCGGTCGCCCAAATTTTGTTCATCGGCGCGGCCTGTCGAAACCTAAGCTCTATGCTGGCCCCCGCGGTGCTCGCCGACGGCCATGTCGGTAAGCTGTTTCGCGCTCAGACCCTTATGCAAAGCGCAAAGATCGGCCTGGTGATACTTGGCGCACTGCACGGGCTGGAAGCGGTTGCCCTGGGATATATCTTAGGCGAGGTGGTCGGCACCTTAGCCCACGCGTATCTCGGGCATAAGTACATCGGCGTGACTTGGGCGCAACAGAGAGCGGTTGTTGTCCGCGCAATCCTGATCGTAACGCCGATCGCGGTTGCGGCGACAACCGCGCATCATTTTGCCCAGTCGCTGAACTCAGCCCCTTTGGATCTGCTATTGACAAGCAGCGCTGCCACGGCGTCCTGGCTTGCGACGCTGTTTCTCTTTCGTCACCCATTAGCATCGGAGATCCAAAGAGCAACGCACCGACTGACTCAGACCGCAATGCAGATCGTAAAAACCTAATGACCCAACAGAAGCTCCCACAAAACTCTTCCACTTATGACGTCATGTTCTCTGAGGGCGGCCATGACGATGTGTTTCGCTTGCCTTATCGACATTCTTGCTATTACCCCATGTTTCGCCGAGTCGAACACCTGCTGCGGCGCTCAGGGAGCAGGTCCGTTCTTGAAGTCGGCTGCGGCACTGGCGCCCTTGCTCACCTGCTTCTCGATACCGGTCGCTATTCGTACAAGGGGTTCGACTTCAGTATCGAAGCCGTTAAACAGGCGTCCGAGCGGACTGGTCGACCCGATCTCTTCTTTGCCTGCGACGCCAGGAGCCCCGACGCCTATGCGATGGCGTTCGATTACGACACCATTGTCTGCACCGAAGTCCTCGAGCACGTCGACCAGGATCTCGATGTTATCGCCCTTTGGCCCGCCGGCCGCAGGATGATTGCAACGGTTCCTAATTTCGATTCTCGCTATCATGTGCGGTTTTTCCGCAGCCCCGAGGAAGTCGCGGCTCGTTATGCACCAGCCCTCGACATCGAACGCATAGAAACTGTTAAAAAACCCTATTCGACCAACCTGTCGTTGCGCCAGCGTTGGCGCGAAATTCGCTGGGCTCGCTACAAGCCAAAGTTGCTGCTTAAGCTGCTTGGCTTCGGACGTATTGATGACGTTGGTTGTTGGTTTGTCGTTGCAGGCCGTACGCGAAATCAAGGCCCCAAGTCTGTTTCCTGAACAGGCTGCAGCCGCGGCTGCTCATCGGCGATTTTTACAAGCGGATACCGATTTCCCAATGAAATGACATGGCTCAGCAATCCCGTTATGCGGTAGTCAGCTTTGACGCAAATTCCTTCATGGAGCCGGGCTCCATGATGAGCCGCGAGCAAATCCTCACGCGCATGGCTCGTCACAACGTCGTCATCCATTCGACCCCACCGAGCGGACGCCACGTGCCCGTTCCACCCAGCGGGCTCAGCAAGGTTGGAGATAACCTGTATTGCTACTCGAACCCGAGCTGGTTGCCCCGAATCTATCGATGGCCGGCTGTTGATCGGTTCGCAAATCGGCTCAGATCGCTGCACCGCCGAAACCTGATCAGGAGCCGTGCGGGGAACCTTCCACGCGTGATCTATTTATGGCATCCGCTCTTCATAGATGAGGTCAACCGATACCAACGCAGCCTGCTCGTTTACCACATCTATGACGACTACGCCGGCCTGCCGAATGCAGCTGCCGAGACAGCACGGCAAGAACGCAAGGCCCTCGAGCAGGCGGATCTGGTTTTCGTGGCAAACGCACAGCTGCTGCGTGATCGACAGCGCACCTTCGACCGACCCTATATCCATTTGCCTCAGGGCGTCGATTTCGAAGCGTTTGAGCGTGTTCGAAAAGGTACCAGACAACCGACTCCGGAGCTGGAGAACATCCGGCCACCAAGGATCGGCTACGTGGGACGGCTGAACGATAAGGTTGATCTAGACCTTGTGCTTCAGCTCGCACGCGCGCGCCCAAATTACAGCTTCGTGTTCATAGGCCCGGTCGAGCATCGGGAATTAGGCTCGAGAGCCGAAACGCTGGCACAATGCCGCAACGTGCATTTCCTCGGACCCCAGGACTACGGCAAAGTGCCGAGCTGTTTGAGCCAAATTGATGTGGCCATCGTCCCCTACCGACAGGAACCAGGGCAATGGGCGTTCTACGGCAGCCCACTCAAGCTGCGGGAAGCGCTGGCTGCGGGAAAGCCCGTTATCGCCTCCTCTATCAGTGATGTGGATGCCTTTGGAGACCTTGTTCGATCGGCGCGCGGTGTAGAGGATTGGCTGGCACAGATCGATCAAGCCTTGACCGAAGGCACAGATCGCGCATGCGTGACGGCGAAAATAGACTATGCGCGCAGGAACAGCTGGGATGCACGCGTGAGCCTGATCGACTCGTTGATTCGTGAACACCTGTCCCAGCAAACCTAGGCGATTTCTGTGGAGAAACCTACCACCTAGCCTGTCTTTTCATACCTCACGCCCGAAGGCGATGGCAGCGGCGCGTTGGGTGCGAGCGCGCCAGGATGGCGATCCCGCCTGGGCGACGGCCAACTTGAGAACAAGTTGTGCTTCGAGCCAGTCGATCAACTCCAGCGGCATGCACCAGGAAGTCATGACCACAGTCCGGGCAAACAGCTTCGGACATTGCGATCGGCTCGCTGGAATGCGCTTGTGCCTGCTATTGGTTTGTATCCGGGGCCAGGCAGCCAGAGTGCAATAGGGCCTGTAGATCGACCAGGGGTAGCCTACGGTGATCGTGGTCGAGTGTACCGATCAGCCAGTGCCCGTGGTTGCAATCCAGCAGCGGCAGCGGTTCCGCCATGGGCCGGATCAATGCCTCGACAAAGTCTACGGCGATGGCCTCGAGTTGGCCATTGACGCAGGTGAGCAGTGCCGTATTCGGCTGCCAGCAGGTGTCGATGGGCAGATCCAGCAGTCGGCGGGAATCTGACAATCTGATGTTCTGTCCGGATGACCTGGTGTAGCAGCCGAGCACCTGAGATGGCGTACTGGCACTTTGGTTTATGTCAGGTTTGAGATCGGAAATCGGTCCGAAACCGAAATAACCGTCCGCGACAAAGGCGAGCCTGTGCCCCTGGAGGCGGACTTGCCAATAGCTGTCGTGGTGACCAGGCGGAGTATGGCAGGGCAGAATGCTGCATTGGCGTGCGCGGATGTCGAGCAGATGACATTGCGCATCGTTCAGGCCGCTTTCAAACGCCGATAAACGCTGGTCCGGTAGTTGGGGCGGCGCATCGCCGGTTCGCTGCGCGAGCTGCAGGTGGGATGGATCGATCAGTAGGGCCGGCGACTCGCCGATGTCGATGCGCCGAAAGACAGGGCTGTTGTTGTTCTGGCCCTCAACGATCGGCATTTGGCTGCGGCGCGGTTGTTGCAGGCCAAGCAGCCTTCGGGCGTGAATGGCGATGGGCTGGCGGGCGGTCTCGGCGATGATGACCAGGTCATCGATGGCCGCGATCGGCATGGATTGCTGCAGGAAGATATCCATGCTGACCAGCGGCATCAAGTCGCCGCGCAGGTCGAATGCCCCCAGCACTGAAGCCTGGCTTTCTTCCAGCGGGGTTAATCTCGGAAGGGGCAGGGTTTCGCTTACACGCTCGATGGGCAGCGCACAGCGGCCCGCGTCCGTCGCAAAAATCAAAAACTTGGTGGAGGAGCCGCTGCTGCGCGTCTTTGGATTTGCCGATGATGTCATTCAGGTGTGCGCCGTTGTTGCTAGTTGTATGGGCGAGTTGCGTTAGCAGGTAGCCCAAGCCCTGCGTTGAGTCTAGACCATCATGGCGCATGCGGAGTTGATGCAGTCGCAATTCTGCAATCTGGAGGTGGTTGGATCGGCCGAGTCTGGTTGCATTGGCGAGCGGGATCAAAAGCGCGCGTTGATGTAGCTCAGCGCCCGGCTGATGGGTAATTCGATATTCGATGGCCCGCTGCGGATCAGAAACGTCTCGCGCTGCTTGTAGCGTAGGAAGACCGGCGTGTCGGCGCGTTCGCATTCCACCGCCGCGATCTGCCGGTCAGCGAGTTGGAACAGGTCGAAGCGCAGCAGACGGGTATATTCCGGGCCCAGGTGTTGGTTGATCAGATTCTTGAAATGCAGACGGAATTTGTCATCGTTGGCGAACCCGTCTGCGGCCAGCCCCAGCACTTCGCCGTCGTCGGCAACGCCGATCAGCAGGATACCGCCTTCGCTGTTCAGGAAAGCCGCGACGCCTTTGAGCCAGGCCAGTTCAATCTCCTTGTCGGGTTTGCCGGTGTGCAAATTGGTGCGCATTGTGGACTTGAACTCCAGATGCGTTCCCTCGCCGCGACCGATCAGGTCGTACAGGTCGGTCTGCGGTTGCGTGCGGTCGATGGCGAGCTTAGGCAAGTCGCGCAATTGGCGGCCGTATTTGCGCACCAGCAGCAGAGCCAGTCCTACGCCGAGAGCGACGATGGCGAGGCCGGTTGCGACGAGCATATGCCAGCTGTTTTGCAGAACGCTTATGCTTCCCGAGGCTGGCATCGCGACGCCGACCCAAGCGCCGTTGCCCTGATCATGGAACGGCAGGAATCCGCCCCACCAGCGTTGTCCGCCGCTCTCGAAACCGACCAGCCCGGTGCCGCGGGTATTCGCCGGTTGGCCAGCGGTGCGCCAGGCGGCAACCGCCTCGAACGCCAGCGTTCCGCCCTGCTGACGCTCGGCATTATAAAAACCGGAGGCTTGCGTTTGGTCCGCTTGGCCACTGTAGACGCCGCCGTCGGCGCTGAACAGGAAACCACGCCCGCCCGAGCCCAAATCCAGTCTGTCAATGGCGCGCATGATGCGCTCGAGCGTCACATCGAAGGCGACGACCAATAGCCCTTGCTCATCGCGCCAGGCGATCGATGCGGTGGTACCGGGGACATTCAGAGTATGAAAACGATAGGGCGGGCTCCAGACCAGCGCGTCCTTGGCATTCGCCGCAGGCTGTTGTTCGAGCCGGGATGCCGCCAGCCGGAACCAGGGTCGTTGGCGTGCATCCTGGTCGCTGCCGGTGCTGGTCGAGTCGAGTTCCTGGTCGGCATTCAGCCATCGGGTTAGGGTCAATTCTGCTGTATCCACGTTTCCCGGCGAGCGTGTACGGGTCAACCAATGCTTGTCGTCGTGGCGCAGGTAATATGCGCCACCGCGATCATCGGCAAACACTGCCCCGGAGATCTGATCGATGTGCGTCAAGACCGGGATAATCCGTGCGTTCAAGGCGCGCATGTCGGCAGGTGTCAAATGGCTGTCGCGCAACGCGTCCTGCACGATCAACAGTTGCTGCTGCACCGGCGTCAGCAATGAGCGCACCTCTTCGCGTACCAGCGCGGTGGCGGCTCCGATACGCGCCTCGGCCAGGTCGCGATTGAGATTGTTCAATAGCAGTGCGCTGGCCGTGGCCAGGACGCCGACCGTGATCAGCACCAGCGCGACCAGATCGCGGAACAGCCGAGCACGGGTTGGAGCCGGGAATCTGTGCAGCAGGGGGGGAAGCTTCATGACGCGGCATTATGCTGGAAGTCGTCGAGGGATGCGCGGATTGTGCAGCGCCGGGGCGGAATCCCGTGAACGAGCAAGGCGCTCGACACTCATCGAGTGCGGCACAGGCTGAGGTATGAACATCGTTCGTTCCTGACATTGGATAGGCTGCTGTGAGTTTCTTCTTCACCCTGGATGCTGATACTATCGCGGCGGTTTGATTGAGCGAGCCGTGATTCTGGAGCAAAGTATGTCAAAGCTGTTGTATCAAGCCCATCCGTCGGTCTGGCGCAGCCACCCGTTCGGTACGCTGGTCGCGCTGCTAGTGGTGCTGGCTGGCGTGTTTATTGCAATGACGGGGCAGATTCCCTACCTGTCGCCGTTATTGCATCCTTATCTGTCGCCGCTGTTTGCGGCATTGCCGCTGCCGGAGTGGCTGGATCTGCGCATGGTCGGTGTTGTGCTGATTCTGCTCGCGCTGTTGCGTTTGGGCATCTGGTGGCTCAAGGCACGTTTTGACCACCTGGAGATCCATGAAAGCGAGCTGGTCTGGACGCACGGATTTCTGAATAAAAACTATGTCGAGACCAATATGTCGTCAATCCGTACCGTGCGCGTGCATCAGTCGCTTTTTCAACGTCTGGTGAATGCAGGTGATATTGAAATCTTTACCACCGGCGACTTGTCCGAGTTGTCCATCAAGGGACTGCCGCGGCCAGCCGAGATTCGCGAGCACATTAAACATCAGAGCGCCGGGGAGAGCTGATGATGAGACGCTCGAGCACCGCCATCGGTGTGCCGGCCTGGATCACGGCCGTCCTGTCCGTGGTTGTTCTGCTGGGGCTGTCGTTGCCGGCAAGCGCCGGCAGTGGCGCCCTGGAGCGCATCAAAGTTGCAAAGACGATCCGCATTGCCTTCGCGCCAAATGCGTATCCCATCGCATTTCGTGATGCCGATGGCGCGCCGCGCGGCTATTCGGTGGATCTGTGCCGGCGCGTGGTGGCCAGTGTGCAGCAGGCATTGGGTTTGGATGCGTTGGAGATCGCGTGGATCGAAGGCAATACGCCCCGTCGTCTGGCTGCCGTGGCCAATGCGGAGGCCGATATCGAATGTGGTACCACCACCATGACATTGGAGCGTCAGCGCAACGTGGATTTTTCGAACGTGATCTTCGTCGAGTCCGGAGGCATCCTGGTCCGCTCCGATGCCGGCATCCGCGCGCTTGGGGATTTGGGCGGCAAGCGATTGGGCGTGATCCCGGAGACTACCACCGAATTGCGCCTGCGACCGGTATTAAAAAAGCGCTTGATCAATGCCAAGCTGGTGCCGATCAAGGATGTGCGCGACGGCCGCGAGCAATTGGTTGCGGGCGCATTGGACGCGGTTGCCAGCGACCGTCTGCTGTTGATCGGCCAGGTGGCTGAACTCAATGCCGCCGAGGACTATATGATTTTGGATGCGGACTTTTCGGTGGAGCCCTATGCCTTTGCCCTGCCTCGCAATGATGCCGACTTTCGCCTGGCCGTGAACCGCGGCCTTGCACAGGTCTATCGCAGTGGTGAGGTCGACCGGATTTTCGAGCGCTGGTTTGGCGAAGATGCCGAGCCTACGCAATTGCTGGAAACCATCTTTTTCATTTATGGCTTTGCCGACTGAATTGAATCTTTCCGAAGATTCTTCTGCGTTTTCGCGGTGATGAGAAGAATGGGCTTGCGTGCGGTGCCCGGGGTAGGGATGCGGTCTCCGACCCGGCGTTGGATCGGAGACGTTAAGAGTCGCTATGCGCGCAGCATTTCGTAGAGTTTGTCTTTCAGAAGCAGGCGCTCTTTTTTGAGCTCCTCAATTGTCTCGTCGGCCACTGGGGTGCCCAGCTCTTCGAGCTTGCGGACGCGGGCATCGAGGTCGTCATATTGATCCATCATCGTGGCAAAGGGGGGATTGCCTTCACGCAAGTCCGCGATTTTAAGCTCGTAATCCGGAAACTCGTGTATCAGGTCGTGTTGTTCTCCGAGCATCGGTTTGTGCTCCTCCGCAGCGACGACATCGATTGGCGATGCCGAATGGATGTCGAAATGTCTTGAAATTGGGTTGTCTGAACGGCGGAAGCCGGGCGAGAACGCGTTCTTGGGCGATGCATCGCCATCAGAAATTGTAAACCAGCATTCATCAACCGAGAAACCTTGCGGCTGCGGAATCCTGATCCAGATTAGGTAACCGGCTGAAAAACAGTTTCGAAATCGAGGTTATGCAAGCCCGAGCCTAATTTGCATTCATCTGCTTGATGACATCGTCCGTGATATCGGCGCTTTCTCCCAGATACATCAGGCCGGAGCGACTGGCTTCGAAAACGGCCCCCAGCTTTTTTTTCTCTGCGACCTGATTGACCGCCTCGCGAGCCGGCTCCAGCAGTTTCTGTCCTTCCTGTTGCTGTGCTGCCACGACCTCTTTCTGCACCTCGGTGAAGTCTTTTTCGAAGGCTTCGATGCGGGATTTGATATCCTGTTCCTTTTTTTCCACCTGTGCTTTACTCATCAGAGGCTTGTCTCGATCCAACGCGGCCTGCAATTGGCGGATTTCGCGTTCGCGTTCGGCAAATGCCTGCTGCTGCTCGCCAAAACGTTCCTCTAATGTCGTCTGCACTGCCTTGCCCCTGTCGCTTTCCTGCAGAACGCGCTCCATACTGACGATGCCAATTGTCTGTGCAGAGGCCTCTAAGATGGACGCGCAGGCTAAGCCGAGAGCAAGCGAACAGAGGACGATGTGCTTCATTTCAGGTACTCCTGATCTATGTATCGTTGATCGTTGGAAAGTTCAGTCGCGGGGTGGCTGCCGGCGGTGGCCAAGCACCACATTTGATCGCTGGCTGAATTCTACCGATACCTTGAAGGAAGCAACAGCGCCAGATGCGGAAGTGGCCCGGCGAATACGAAGATTCTGAACCAGCTTGCATAACGGCGCTACAATTCGTGGCAACAGAACCCATCGCCGCCCAGGTAGCCGGGTTCGAACTCACTATAGATTAGGCTTCAACCAGAGGTCGGAGGAATCACGCCATGGGGAACTCGCTTCAGGATCAGCTGCTGAAGGCGGGATTGGTCAGCCAGCAGCAGGCCAAACAGACGCGTAGCAAAAAGCGTAAAAACAAACGCGCCAGCGGCGGCGATGATGCGGCAAGCCGGCAGGAGGCGGCCAAGGCCGCGGCGCTGAAACGCAAGCGCGATCGTGAACTGAATCGCGAACGTGACGAGGAAGCGAAGCGCAAAGCCGAGCTTGTCGCATTGTGGCAATTGATCCGGGACAATCGCATCAGTCGCGATGGCGGCGATGTTGCCTATAACTTCAGCGATGGCAAAGCGCTGAAGCGGCTGTATGTCAACGCGGAACAACATGCCGGGCTGGTTGATGGTACGCTAGCCATTGTGCGTCAGGACGATTTTTATGCCCTGGTGTCATCGCAGCTGGTCGAACGGATCGCCGCATATGACCCATCGTTGATTCTGGTGCACAATACGCCTGGCGACGATGCCGACGACGAGTACGCCGATTTCAAGGTGCCAGATGATCTGATGTGGTAATCGGCCGGGGTGATTGCAGTGACCATGGAGAACTCTCGAATATGACGGATGAACAGGACCGGCGCCTGGCGCTGCTGATTGATGCGGATAACGCTCAGGCATCGGTCATCGACGGCCTGCTGGAGGAGGTGGCCAGCTATGGCACCGCCCAGGTCAAGCGCATTTACGGCGACTGGACGCGGCCCAATCTTGCCGGCTGGAAGGATGTCCTGCTGCGCCATTCCATTCAGCCTCGCCAGCAGTTTGCATACACCAAAGGTAAGAATGCCACCGATGCAGCCATGGTGATCGACGCCATGGACTTGCTGCACAGCGGTCGCTTTGACGGATTTTGCCTGGTCTCGAGCGATAGCGATTTCACGCCGCTGGCGGCACGCATCCGCGAATCCGGGCTCAAGGTCTATGGCTTTGGTGAGCAGAAGACGCCGGATGCGTTTGTTGCCGCCTGTGACAAATTCGTCTTCACCGAACTGCTCAAAGACGAGGCGCCCGGGGCGACACCGCCCGCGCGTCTGGGCACTAAGGAATTGCGCGGTGATGCAAAACTGGTAACGCTGTTGCGCAAGGCGGCCGCAGATGCCGCTGGCGATGACGGCTGGGCCGAGTTGTCCAGTGTCGGTAATACCATTAATAAACGCTCGCCGCAGTTCGATCAACGCAGCTATGGCTACGCCAAGCTCAGCGAATTGATCAAGGCTACCAAGCTGTTTGATATCGAAGCGCGCATCCTCGGTGAAGGCTCCGGAAAGCGCTTTTATCTGCGCGACAAGCGCTATGCCGATGCTTGAGGCGATGCTCGGGTGGGAACGCCTGACGCAACGCCGCAGGTGGGTGCTGTCTGCAAACAATGTAAGGATTCACCGCAGAGACGCAGCGTGCGCAGAGAAGCTGAGGCTAGGCTGTCGAAATCTGCAGTCTCACTAAAACAAGCGCTTCCCGGTTGATGGATGCTGAGTCGGTGTTGGGATCGGTGTCGAGGTCAACATTAGGGATTGGTATCGAGCTGGCTGTTTTGATCGATGAGCGGATTCGATTCCGATTCCGATAGCGACCCCGACATCGATGAGGCTTCCCCAGTGCGTTCGATGAAGCAATCCAAGACCCGGAATCGGTTTGGCATCAAAACTCAGGACATTTCGACAGCCTAGGCTGAGGCCAACGCATCCCTATTCTTTGCGTCTCTGCGGTGAATCAAACTTCATTCTGGTTGAATTGCTGAACATGCTGCGCAGGCAGCATGCCCGCAGGTGAGCCCTAGGCCGTTACCAACGACCATCAGGCTGCATGCTGAACCGCGTCCATGACCGGGTTCTCCAGCACGCCGATCCCGTCGATCTCAACGCGTACCCGGTCGCCGTTGGCGAGGAAGACCGGCGGTTTACGCGCAACGCCGACGCCAGCCGGGGTGCCGGTCAGGATCAATGTGCCGGGGGCAAGCGTGGTATCGCGACTCAGAAACGCAATCAGTTCGGCGACGCTAAAGATCATGTCCGACGTGGAGCCCTGTTGCAGGGGCTCGTCGTTGACCACGCAGCGCAATGCCAGCGCTTGCGGATTCGGGATCTCGTCGGCAGTGACCAGCACTGGTCCGATTGGGCAGAAGCTGTCGAAACTCTTGCCCCGAATCCACTGTCCGCCGCCGCCGTGTTTTTGCCAGCGGCGGGCGGAGACATCGCAAGCGGCGGTGTAGCCCAGCACATAGTCCAGCGCTTGCTCGGCGCTGACATTGCGCGCATCGCGACCGATCACGACTCCCAACTCCGCCTCGTAGTCCACCTCGGGACCACGTTCACAGGCAGCGGGCAGCAGGATCGGATCGCCTGGACCGGTGACTGTCGTGGTGGGTTTCATGAAGATGACCGGGTTTTGCGGCAGCTCTTGCCCGGTTTCCGTCGCGTGATCGCGATAGTTCAGGCCGATGCCGTAGATATTGCAGGGTACGATGGGTGCCAATAGGCGGCCGATGCGCTCGGTCTGGCCGGTGCTGGCGCGATCGCCGAAAAAATCGGATGATAGGAGCGCGGCAGTGCCGTCGTCGATTTGGCTGCCATGGAGGATACGGCCGTCGGGTGTTTCGAAGCGAATCAGGTGCATAGTTGAATGACTGGATTGAGGTTGCCGGGTTGATTTTGGGTTGATTTTGTTTGCTCGATCGAAATTTGCCATTGAGCCTGGGAGAAGCCTTGCGCTCGATATGACGCGGTGAAGCCAGCGCAAATCCGCGCATCGGCTTCGCCGCGGTATCGGTGCCTGCCGTGGCATGCTGGCGGATCTCTCGAAGCGAGCGGGTCTGAATATGGGTGATTCGTCCGCAAGTATACGCGACTGGATATCAGTGTCCCAGTTGTCGATTCCGGTGATTCCAGCGACGCCTGGGTGGGCAATTTAGCTTTGAGCCGCCGGACGCTGGTCTACCATGATGCAATGGCCGGCAATCTGGAACCGGTATTATCGATGGCGAACAATGACCATGTCCGAAACGCAACAGCGCACTTTGCAATCTATCCCAGCCGACGGCGACCGCTCAACGCGCGGACCGATCGCGACAGCGGACATCGATCTGACCGGTTGTTTAATCCGCGATCGGCGACAATTCACGCGCCGGTTGCGTGGTCTGCGGCGACGCGAGCGCGACCGCCAGCCGGTAGACCAGGCGCTTGCGCGGTTGGTCGATGCCATCAGCGCATCCCGCGCGCTGGCCGAACAGCGGCGTGCCGGTATCCCCAAAATCGATTACCCGCCGGAATTGCCGGTCAGCGAGCGTCGCGATCAGGTGGCAGCGCTGATCCGCGATCATCAGGTCGTGGTGCTCTGTGGGGAGACCGGTTCCGGCAAGTCCACCCAATTGCCGAAGATTTGTCTTGATGCCAGCCTGGGACTGGGCGGCCCAGGCCTCGGCCGTGGCTGCTTCGGGCGCATCGGACATACACAGCCGCGGCGCATCGCCGCGCGCAGTCTGGCCAGCCGGCTATCCGCGGAGCTGGGCACCGAGCTCGGCAGCACGGTGGGCTACAAGGTGCGTTTTCACGACCGGGTACAGCCGACCACCGCGGTCAAGCTGATGACTGACGGTATGCTGTTGGCGGAGATCCAGCAGGATCGATATCTGAACGAATACGACACATTGATCATCGATGAGGCCCATGAGCGCAGTCTGAACATCGATTTCCTGCTCGGTTGGTTGAAACAGATCCTGCCCAAGCGTCCGGACCTGAAATTGATCGTGACCTCCGCAACCATCGATCCGCAGCGTTTCTCCAGGCACTTCGACGATGCGCCGGTGATCGAGATTTCCGGGCGGACCTATCCGGTGGAAGTTCGCTACCGCCCAGCCGACGAAGAATTCGCCGCGGAGCGCGATGACGCCATGCAACTGGCCATTTCCAATGCGGTCGACGAACTCGCACGGGCCGGGCGGGGCGACGTGCTGGTCTTTCTGTCCGGCGAGCGCGAGATTCGCGTGACTGCCGAAACCCTGCGTAAACATCATCCTGCCTCGACCGAGATCCTGCCGCTGTTCGCCCGTCAAGGACCCGGCGAGCAGGCGCGGGTGTTTCAATCCCATGCAAAGCGGCGGGTGGTGTTGGCGACCAATGTTGCCGAGACCTCGTTGACGGTACCAGGCATCCATTACGTGGTCGATCCGGGCTTTGCGCGGATCAGCCGTTATAGCCATCGCAGCAAGGTGCAGCGATTGCCGGTGGAGCGCATCAGCCGTGCCTCGGCCAACCAACGTAAGGGTCGCTGCGGGCGCATCGCATCGGGTATCTGCATCCGGCTGTATACCGAGGAGAATTTCGATGCACGCGCCGAGTTCACCGAGCCGGAGATTCGTCGTACCAATCTGGCGTCGGTGATCCTGCAGATGAAGTTGCTTGGCTTCGGCGCCATTGAGAACTTTCCGTTCCTCGATCCACCCGATACCAAGCTGATCTCCGATGGTTATCGGACTCTCGAAGAACTGGCCGCCGTGGATGCCGACGGCGAATTGACGGCACTTGGTCGGCAGCTTGCGCGCTTGCCGGTGGACCCAAGGATCGGCCGTATGCTGCTGGCGGCGGAGTCCCACCACTGCCTGCGTGAGGTGCTGATCATCGCCTCGGCGTTGAGTGTGCAGGATCCGCGAGACCGGCCGCTGGACAAGCAGCAGTTGGCGGATCAGATGCACGCCACCTGGCAGCATGAAGACTCGGATTTCATGACTTTGTTGAATTTGTGGGAATTTTTGCGGCGTGAACGCAAGTCGCTCTCGCGCAGAAAGTTTCAGCAGCAGTGTCGGCAGCATTTTTTGTCCTGGAACCGGGCGCAGGAATGGCTGGATGTACACACTCAGCTGCGTGAGCAGATGCGCGAGTTGGGACATCGCGAGAATGCGACGCAAGGCACCTTTGAGCAGTTGCATCGGGCGTTGCTCACCGGCCTGTTGAGTAACATCGGTGTCAAGGATGAGCAGCGTGAGTATTTAGGCGCGCGCGGCGGGCGTTTTTACCTTCATCCCAGTTCCGCCTTGTTGCAGGGTAAATCCGCGACCAAATCTGCGGCTGGCCCAAAGTGGATTGTCTGTGCCGAGCGTGTCGAAACCACCCGTCAATACGGGCGCATCGCGGCCAAGGTGCAGCCTGGCTGGATCGAAAATGCCGGGGCGCATCTGGTCAAGCGCGCGTATTCCGAGCCGCATTGGCAAAGCAAATCCGGCCAGGTGGCCGCGTTCGAAACCGTGACCCTGTACGGAGTGACTCTGATCAGCCGTCGGCGCATCAACTATGGCCCCATTAATCCGTCAGAGGCGCGCGAGGTGTTTTTGCGTTTCGGCCTGGCAGAGGGCGACTTCGACACGCGTGCACCATTCTGGCGGCATAATCAGGAGTTGATCGACTACGTGCGTCATCTGGAGACCAAGTCCCGACGCCGCGATATTCTGGTGGATGAAGACGCGATCTACGCGTTTTATGCCGAGCGCGTGCCCAGCGGACTCTATTCCAAGCCTCAGTTCGAGCGTTGGTTGCGTAAGGCGACCCGCCAGCAGCCCAAATTGCTGCACATGCGTATGGCTGATGTCATGGCACGCGATGCCGCGGAGATCACCGCCGAAAATTTTCCCGACAGTCTGCGGGTCGGTGCAACGGAATTGCCACTGGAATATCGCTTTGATCCCGGTCAGCCGAGCGATGGTGTCACCCTAGTGGTGCCGCTGCCGTTGATCAATCAGGTCTCGCCGGAGCGTTTGGAATGGCTGGTGCCAGGTTTGCTGGAGGAGCGCATCAGGGCATTATTGCGTGGTCTGCCGAAGCAAATGCGCAAGGCTTTTGTGCCGATCCCGGAAACCGCTGCCAGGCTGGTTGCGGTATTGCGCCCATCGGATCGTCCGCTGATTCAGGCATTGGCCGAGACATTGTACGATCTGACCGGCGTGCGCGTGCCGGAGGATGTCTGGGATGCAGATGCCTTGCCCGAGCATCTGCGTATGAAGGTACGTTTAGTGGATCATACGGGTAAATCGGTGGCCAGCGGTGATGATCTGGTACGGCTCAAGCGCCGCCATGCCGACGGCGGTTGCAGGGCCAACGCGGCGAGTCAGCAGTGGGGCCATGCGTTAGAGCGCGATGGCGTGACGCGTTGGGATTTTGGTTTCCTACCGGAACAGATCGATATGGATCGCGCTGGCATCCGAGTACGCGGTTTTCCGGCCTTAGTCGATGCGGGCGACAGCGTTTCAATCCGCGTGCTGGATGCCGAGCAGAACGCGCAGATGGCAATGCGCAACGGCTTGCGGCGATTGATCATGCTGTCGCTGCCACAACAATTGCGCTCTTTGCGGCGCAATTTACCGGGGCTGGATCGCATGCGTTTGCAATACGCCAAGGCGCCGTTGCCGGAAATGCAGATCGCATCGGCCAATGTGGTGTCTGCTGATTCGGCTGGCGGGCGAATTGCGCATCCCGGCGACAACCGAGCGGTGGATCTGGCCGACGAATTGGTCACATTGATTTTGGATCTGACCTTTATTCAGGGGCAGGCGCCGTTGCGTGACCAAGCCGCCTTCGAGCAACGCATCCTCGAATGCAAGGCCGCCATGATGGACATCGCGGATGAGGTCTGCACCCTCGCGGCCAGTATTCTCGATGTTTACCAGCCGTTGCGTAAACAGCTCGCCGGTATTACCCAAGTGAACTGGATGGCCTCGGTGCTGGATTTGCGCGAACAGCTTGACGCGCTGATTTTTCGGGGTTTTTTACAACAAGTACCGTTTGATCATCTCAAGGACTACCCGCGTTATCTGAAGGCGGCCAGCCAGCGTGTCGGGAAACTGACCCAAGCGGCTGGCCGTGACCAGGAACGCCTGCGTGAGCTGACCCCGCTGTTGCACAAGTGGCGCGAGCGCAGCCTTGCCGCTCATGCAGCCGGGCGCTATGACCCAAGACTGGAAGAAATCCGCTGGCTGTTGGAGGAATTGCGCGTGTCGCTGTTCGCGCAGCAACTCGGCACCGCCTATCCGATTTCGGTGAAGCGGATCGAAGCGCGCTGGCGCGAGCTGGGGCTTTAGGCGATGGGTGCGGCGTCAAAATACTGTGCAGCAGGAGAAGGCATGTCAAGCAAGCGACAGAATCCCTTCAAGCAGCACGCCCGGCAGCAAGGCGATTGCCGGAGAGAGAAACAACCCAGATGGTCTATTTCTACACAGCAATCGCCTAAACCCATTCACCCAGCATGAGGTTCGATTCACCGCAGAGACGCAGAGTACGCTGAGAAGAGCATGTATTTGCCCGGCCCCTCTGCGCACGCTGCGTCTCTGCGGTGAATATCCAAGCCCGCATGTTTGCCTGTGCTTGCGCGCTGTCAGCGGCGGAAAAATGGCCGCGGACAGCGCGGAAAACAGGTTGCATTGTTGGTACGGCCGGGACGGCCTGTTGCTTTTGCTAATACCGAGGCTCCGTCTCGGTATCTGGTCTGGAGGGCCCTGCCATCCGCGGACCCTGACGAGCCGCAGGTGCCGCTCGGCGTAGGAGCCCGCTTGCGGGCGACCCGGCAAATGATGCCAGCGGTCAGCGAGGAGCTTGGCGGATATCGGGTTGGTCAGTTCGATACCGACGCCGATACCGACGCCGATAGCGGTACCGAATGAGTCGGCAGGCGACACCCAAGCCAAAAACCTGTTTAGCTTGTTTCTGCACCATCACTAGGCCACTGTCTTCTCGACAAATGAACCGAAGGCAGCACCCGGCAATCCCGGCCTGGGCTGTCGACATTCTCCTGCAAATCGACTATCGGGTTCCTCGACATCATTTTTACATACGCCTGCTGCCGACAATGAGCAACCAAAAGCTGATCAGACAGTCGCCCAACACAGTGTATGTCAACAGCTCCACCCCGATCTATTCGGCGACATAGATCTCGACCCGGCGATTCGCACGCCGGCCGGCTGCGCTGGCATTGTCGGCAATCGGCCGTTCGGCACCATAGCCCGTAGCGCTGAGCCGAGTACGATCGACACCGCGAGTCACCAGTGCTTCCATGACCGCTTCGGCGCGCTGTTGCGACAAATCTTGGTTGATTGCCGCACTGCCCAGGCTGTCGGTGTGACCTTCGATGCGCGCTTTCAGATCGGGCCGTTGCTGTAATAGATCGGTGACACGATCCAGGGTCGGCAATTCTCCGTCAGGTAAGCTGGCGGTGCCGCTAGGGAACTGCAATTCGTCACCGGCCAGACTCAGTAAAATCCCCTTTTCGGTGAGCTTTCCGCCGAGCTCGGTGGCGTTGTCGTACAGCGTGCGGACCTTTTCCAACGAGGCTTGCGTGTTCGCCTTGGCTTCGGTCAGGCGACGTTTCAGATCCTCGAGCTCTGCGTCATGCTCCGCTTGCAGCGATACCAGCGTTTTGCGTTCCTCGGCCAGCTGGGCTTGCAGGGCCTGGCGTTCCTGCTCCAAGGTCGATTCAGCCGCACTCATGCGCGTCTCGGCTGCCTGCAACTCCTCGCTGTGCTGGCTCTTGGTCTGTGCCAGCTCGTCTTGCAGGGCGTCACGCTCCTGCTGCAAGGCGTTTGCGGCGTTGGCGGCACTTGCGCGCGCTGCTTCCAGTTCGGCTGTTTGTGTGGTTTGCAAGGCGCGCAAGCGCTCTAACTCGGCCTGCAATGCACTCACCGCGTCTGCTTGCTCGCCGCCGGCCGCAGCTGCTGCGGCGGCATCGGCGACCTCCTGTTTAGCTGCTTCCAATGCCGTTTGCGCAGCTTGCAGATCCGCCCTCAACTGCTCGGCCTCAGTCTCCAGTTGCACGGCACGTGCCTGCGATTGCTCGACTTGCTGCTGCAACTCGTCTGCGGCGCCAGCCCTGTCTGCCTCGATCGTCTCCATCGTGTCGGCGATGGCCTCGCTTGCGGCTTGGGCGGCGGCCAAGTCCGCGCGCAATTGCTCGATCAGCGACTCGCTTTCCGCGAGCTGGGCTTGCAGTTCAGCAGTCGGTGTCTGTTCTGGCACTGTCGCTGCGTCCGTGTCGAGTTCTGCCTGCATGGCTTCGCGCTGCCTTGTGGTTTCCACCAGCTTTATCTTCAGCTCCTCGATTGCGGCTTCCTCCTTGTCCACCAGCGTCTGCAACTGCGTCTGGCGCTCGCTGTTGCGGCCGAGCTTGTCGCGCAAGGCGGCTTCCAATTGATTCGCTGTATTGAGCTGAAAGTTGAGTCCGGCGATCGTCTGGTTGTCAGCGTCGAGTTTGGCTTGCAGTTCATGCTGGCTCTCCGTCAAGTCGACCAAGCGTTCGCGCAATGACGACTCGGACTCTTTGACCTTGGCCAATTCAGCGTCGACCTGTTGCTTGGCTTCGGTCACCTCATCCAGTCTCTTCTCGGTCTTCTGCAAGTCGGCCAATTGCTCGCGCAATGAAGATTCCGACTCTTTGACCTCGGCCAATGCGGCATCGACCTGATCCTTGGCCGCGGTCAGCGCGTCGAATTGCTGTTGTAATTCGTTTGTTGCCCGAACGTTACTGTCCAGGTCATCTTGCAGCTTTGCTAGGGCCTCTGCATTGGCCTTGGCTGCTTCCGCCATGTTCTCGTCGTGCTGCTGCTGTAAGCTTGCGAGCTGTTGTGTCTGCTGTTGCGTCAATTCATCGATGGTTTGCTGCTGGGCGCTGGTCATGGACTTGACCTCGGCCTCATGCTTAGCCGTCAATTTCTCGATTTCAGTCTCGTCGGTTTGCACTTGTTTGGTCATATCCACAAGCGCGGTATCCATGCTGGCGAGCTTTTTCGATGTCTTTTGTAGTTCCTGCTGGGTCGTGTTGATCTGCTCCTTCAGTGTCTCAGCGTAGTGGTTGTACAGCGCATACACGAAGATCAGTACAAGCATTAGGATCCAAAAACTGCTTTTCCACATGGTTGTGTCTTGATCGGACATCGCGATTTCTCCTCTCAGAATTGCGGCGAGTTGGCCTTGGTTGATTCATATTTGGTCTTCAGTGGCCTGGTGCGGCGAATTATGCCGTTTTACCGCTCCCAACACATCAGCAAGTCGCAAGTCAGGGCAAGCAGATGAGATTCGACGCATCCTCTGCCATGGTCGACGCAGTACCCAGTTGGCATGGCCGCAATTGCGCTGCAGCGTCCATAGAGATATGGTGCACTTTCCTTAAACACATGAATCCGGAGAGGTTTGATATGAGTTGGAAAGAACAACTGGACAAAGCCATCGCCCAAATCAAACAGGCGGCTGAAAGCGACAAGGCTCAGGAAATCTCAGCCAAGGCCAAGGAGTCGGTCAGTAGTCTGGTGGACAAGGTGAAAACCGGCGCACTGGGTGCTGCCGGATCCTTTCTCGAGGCCAACCGAGATCCATCCTCGTTGCAGGTGCATTTTCTGAATGCCCAACTGACCGTGCTATCACCAGCAGAGGGTATTAATATTTCCCGCCCCGATGCGGCTTCGCTGGTGATCGAGGATGGCGATGGGAACGGACTGGTCATCAACGCGGCGGCTGATCCCGCGTTCGTTGTCGAGCAGATCGGAAGCGTTACTCAGATCAGCGGCAATACCTATGATCTTGGTGCGGAAGACGGCGTGAATCTGGTCGTCACCAAGTTCTAGTGCAGCGGTGCGGATGTCCCGCTATCGTTTCTGCTGTTTGTCGTTGTCGTAGTCGCTCATCCTAGGTTATCGATGACGACAACGACAATGACTGCAAACGGCCTCGCGACTTCCGCAGCAGATCGCTAGCCTATACCCTTGCGGTAGGTTTACCATTCATTCTGTGGTTCCGGGGCCGATCGGCCGCGGAGCCCGTCCCCGCGCCAGCCGGCGTCGGCTCGTTCTCCATGTAAGATCTCGCCCCACCGCCAGCGTCGGCACCTGGGGCCGATGCTGTGCCCGGACCGAACAGGCTGTCGTGATCGACAATGCAGACTTTCCTTTAGCACTGGATTCCGTCCATGACTCAAGACCGATCAGATCCACCAGCGCACGACATCACCACCGAGATCGACAGTCTGCGTACAGCGCTGACACGCAATAAGGGTAAGCGTATCCGACGTCTGCTGAAGACGATGCATCCGGCCAAAATCGCAAGTCTGTTGGAAACGCTGACGCCGGAGCAGCGAATTGCCGCCTGGCATCAAATCGATCCGAGTGTAGAACTCAAGGTGCTGTCGCATTTGCCGATCCGATTGCGGGTGCAGTTGAGGCGCGCCATGGATGCGGACGCAAAGGTCGCACTCGGCGAGCTGAACCAGCCGATATCGGAAGATACCGCAGCGGCGGCCGATTACGACGAGCCCGAAACCCAGTTGAGCCTGGTATTCGATGCATTACAGAATGGTAAGCTCAAGCGCATTGCGCGATTGTTTCGGGAACTGCATCCCGCACGTATTGCCGGGCTATTAGAGTCATTGCCGGCAGCGGAGCGTGCCACCGCCTGGAGCATGGTCGACAACGAGCGAACCGGCAAGGTATTGCGGCATCTGCACGAGGAAGTACGCCAGCGCCTGGCCGCAGAGATGGATTTGGAAGATCTGGTGGATGCGGCGCGGCGGCTGGAACCGGACGATCTGGTCGATCTGATCCAGGATCTTCCCGACACCACCGGCCGGCAAATCCTGCAGGCCATGAACATGCGCGAGCGCGCACGACTGGAATCGATGCTGTCCTATCCAAAGGACAGCGCCGGCGGTCTGATGAATATGGATCAGATCGCGGTGCGCGCCAATATCAAGGTCGGCACCCTGCTGCGTTACCTGCGCCTGCTCGACGAGTTGCCGCCAAATACCGATAAATTCTTTGTCGTCGATCGCAAAAATCAGTATCAGGGCATTCTGCGCGCACGTCGCGTGCTGACCGCACGCCCTGAGGCGGCGGTGGAAGATCTGATGGAAACCGATTTCGAACCGGTTCTGGCAGAGCAGTCGAGCGAAGAAGTGGCCCGCCGCTTCGAACAGCAGGATTTGATCTCATTACCGGTGGTGGACGCTGAAAATCAGCTGCTCGGACGCATCACCGTCGACGATGTGGTCGACGTTATCCGCGAACAGGCCGAGCAGTCGATGATGCGCATGGCGGGTCTGGACGAGGAAACGGACATGTTCGCTCCGGTTCTGGCCAGCAGTCGCAGGCGGGCGGTTTGGCTCGGCATCAACCTGCTCACGGCATTTCTTGCCGCCTGGGTGATCGGACTGTTCGAAGGCACCCTGCAACAGGTTGTCTCCCTGGCCGTGCTGATGCCTATCGTTGCCAGCATGGGCGGCATCGCCGGTAGTCAGACTTTGACTCTGGTGATTCGCGGATTGGCGACGGGACAGCTCGAGAGTCGCAACACCCGCATCCTACTGTTAAAAGAGGCTGGCGTGGGGTTGCTGAATGGCCTGCTCTGGGCGCTGGTGGTGGCAGCACTGGCCATCGTTTGGTTTGGCAATTGGGCCATAGGCGCGATTATTGCCACGGCCATTCTGGTCAATCTACTCTGTGCCGCCTTCGCCGGCGTTGCTATTCCATTGTTGATGCGCCGACTGCACATCGATCCGGCGTTGGCAGGCAGTGTTGTGTTGACCACGGTTACCGATGTGGTCGGTTTTTTTACCTTCCTCGGATTGGCCACACTGGTTCTGCTGTAGGCGAAGCTCGTTAGGGGGTGCTGCCTGCGTAGAATGTTCAGCTATTCAACCAGAATGAAATTTGATTCATATGCTTTAGAAGGCGGCGCCCAGCAAACATCTGCCCAGTCGACGTCTGCCCAGTCAACATCAGGTTTCTCACACCCTGATGTCATATCTTTTCGATTCCGATCCCAATCCTAAACCCAATCAAATCACGTTGCGGGTTGCACCCTGGGGTATCTTCAGTTCATCCGTCGAGAAGCCAGTGGCCCACAGCCTTTCTCCTGGGAAAGGCGCAGTGCTCGCGTCCGCTCCGCTGGCATCATTTGCCGGGTCGCCCGCAAGCGGGCTCCTACGCCGACCAGCTACCCCGCTGGTCAAGGTCCGCTTGCGGGCGAGGCGCCTTGGCCCTTCTGCGCAGGCTGCGTCTCTGCGGTGAAATCTTGCATTCTTTAAGGGCATCACCCTCGTTGGTAAGATAGAACGCATTGCCACCGATGTCGCGGACCGATTGCAGGCCGAGTAGAGAGCTGGAACAGGGGGCTGCATGCCTGTTACCAGCGAGCGCCGCGCTTGTGAGGCAAGGGCGATGATCGCAGGGCTCGAGGCACATCCGGGGGAAATCCGGCCAACCCTGCGTCAGGCTCTGTCTTCCATCGGCAGATAATCTGTCCGCGTCTCGCCGGTGTAGATCTGGCGCGGTCGGGCGATGCGCGTACCCGCGGTCTGGTTTTGCTCCCACCAGTGGGCGATCCAACCCGGCAGGCGACCGATGGCGAACATCACCGTGAACATGTTGGTCGGGATACCGATGGCGCGCAGGATGATGCCACTGTAAAAGTCCACATTCGGATAGAGCTGACGTTCGACAAAATAAGAATCGGTTAGGGCGATGTCCTCGAGGCGTCGGGCGATCTCCAGCAGCGGGTCGTCACCACTGAGCTTAGGCACCAGTTCTTCGGCAACCTTGGCGAGCATTTGCGCGCGCGGGTCGAAATTCTTATAGACCCGGTGGCCAAAGCCCATCAATCGTACCTTGCTGTTCTTGTCCTTGGCGAGTTTGACGTATTCCTCCGGGGTCAGGTTACCCTCATGGATCTGCTCGAGCATGCTCAGCACCTCGACATTGGCGCCGCCATGCAGAGGTCCCCATAGCGCACAAACACCGGCGGCGACCGATGCGAACAGGTTGGCGCCGCTGGAGCCGACCATGCGCACGGTGGATGTCGAGCAGTTCTGCTCATGATCGGCATGCAAAATGAAGATCAGGTTCAGCGCCTTACGCACGATGTCCGGGCAGACATGTTGGTGATATGGCTGCGACAGCATCATGTGCAACAGGTTCTGCACATAGCGCAATGCCGGGTCTGGATAGATGTAGGGCAGACCACGAGAATGACGGAAGGCAAAGGCAGCAATCGTACGAATTTTGCTTATAATGTGCGCGGCGGTGTGCAGAAATTCACGCTCGTCCTCGAGTTCGTGCAGTTCCGTGTGAAAGCACGACAGGGAGTTGATCATCGCCGATAGGATGGCCATTGGCGGGGCGCTGCGCGGGAAGCCCTCGAACTGATGCTTCATCCCTTCATCAAGGAAGGCATAGCGGGTCAGATCTGCCGAGAAGTCCTCCAGCTCTGTCTCGCTCGGCAGTCTGCCAAGAATCAACAACAGCGCCACCTCGGTGAAATGCGGGTAGTCGGCGAATTGCTCGATGGGTATACCCCGGTAGCGCAGAATGCCACGGTCTCCGTCGATGAAGGTGATGGCACTCTGACAGCTGCCGGTGTTACCGTAACCCTGATCGAGGGTAATGTGACCGGTTTCCGCGCGCAGATAACTGATGTCGATGGCGCGCTCCTGCTCGCTGCCCTCGATCACTGGAAACTGGAATTGGCGCTCGCCGAGGATCAGGGTGGCCTGATCCGGGGCGGTCTGGGCATTATGATCGCTGTTGGCGTTAGGCATTTGTATCAACTCTGATTGCGTCTTTATGGGTATTCATCGGAGATTGTATCTTTGGTCGATCGATCCACAACCCATCCGATTGCGGAGAATGCATAGTGAAATTCAGGGTTGATGAGTTCCGCCGTTGGCAGAACCGCAGCGTGACATTGCTCGGCATGTCCGGCGTGGGTAAAACTTATTTATCTGCCTTATTGCGGCGCGAAGACTGGTTCCATTACTCCGGCGACTATCGTATCGGCACCCGTTACCTGGATGAACCGATTCTCGATCTGATTAAATCCGAAGCCATGGAAGTGCCGTTTTTGCGCGACTTGCTGCGTCGAGACTGGATCGCGATTCACAACAAGATTCGCGTGGACGACCTGGGTCCGGTGATGAGTTTTGTCGGTCAACTCGGCGATCCGAACTACAATGGCCTTTCACTGCCGGAGTTCAAGCGCCGCCAGGCCATGTATCGGAAGGCCGAGATCAAAGCCATGCTGGACGTGCCCGAATTTATCGAAAAGGCCAGGCGTATTTATGGTTATCAGCATTTCGTCAATGATGTCGGCGGCAGCCTGTGCGAACTCGACGAGCAACGGGTTACGGATTTGCTTGCCAAACACACATTGATTCTGTACATCAGAGTGCCCGAGGAGGATCAGATCAAACTGATCCGTCGCGCCCAGTCTGACCCAAAACCCCTGTACTTTCGTCCGGCGTTCTTGAAATCCGCGGTCAATGACTATCTGACAGAAAACTCGCTGACCTATGTCGCCGACATCAATCCGAACGCGTTTACCCGCTGGGTGTTTCCCCGCCTGTTCCAGTCCCGGGTGCCGCGCTACGAGGCCATCGCCCGGCCTCTGGGCTATACCGTGGAGTCCACTGAGGTGGCCATGGTGCGCGATGAGCAGGATTTTCTCGCCCTGATCGAGGTAGCCATCGCACGTAAGAACGAACAGCAGTCCCACAGCGTGGACGACCACGCTGCCGATTAACCTGCAACCGACGAGTTTCCAATGCCGATCGTCGCTCATAACGACCTTCCCACTTTCGCCCGCCTGCGGGCCGAGGGTCAGAATATTCTCGAGTCGGATCGCGCCCTGCATCAAGATATCCGCGAACTGCACATCGGGCTTCTGAACATGATGCCGGACCTGGCGCTTGCTGCAACCGAGCGACAGTTCTTTCGTCTTATCGGGCAAAGCAACCAGATCGCGCAGATTTATGTCCATCCGTTCAGTCTCGGCGGATTGCAGCGCGGCGCAGATGCACGCGCACACATCGATCGCTGGTACGAGTCGTTCGCACAAATCCGCGCCGATGGACTAGATGGCCTGATCATTACCGGTGCCAATGTTACAGGAGCCAACCTCGCCGAAGAGCCGTTTTGGGAACCGCTGATCGAAGTGGTCGACTGGGCCTATGAGAATGTCACCTCGACCCTGTGCTCCTGCCTTGCGACGCATGCCGTGATGCAGTTTCGCTATGCGCAACAACGCCGGCCTCTTGCAGCCAAGCGTTGGGGCGTCTACCCGCACCGAGTGGTGGATCGGTCGCATCCTCTGGTCAGCAGCGTCAATACGCTGTTTGATGTGCCGCATTCGCGCTTCAACGAAATCTCCCATGCCCAATTCGACGCTGCTGGTGCGCGGGTGCTGGTCGAGAGCGACGAGGCTGGCGTACATCTGGCCGTGAGTGCGGACGGTCTGCGCCAGGTGTTGTTTCAGGGGCACCCGGAATACGACATCGTTTCGCTGCTGAAGGAATATCAGCGCGAGGTTCGCCGTGCCCTCATTGGTGAGCGGCTGGACTATCCGCCGTTTCCGGAACGCATTTTCAGAGCCAAGACCTGTGCTCTGCTGGACGAGTACCGCACGATGGCCGAGCACGATATCGATCGTGGACGCCAACCGCGCACATTTCCGGATACACGGATCGCGTCCGAACTCGACAATACCTGGCGCGATACCGCCGCCGGCGTGGTCGGCAATTGGCTGGGCTTGATCTACCGCGTGACCAACAACGACCGACGGATACCCTTCATGGACGGCGTCGATCCGACAGATCCGCTGGAACTGAATGCCCACTTGGACTGAGCACCTGTTCCCACGAGCGAATGGTCAATGCTGAGCGTGCAAGGAGCCGATCTCGGGGAAGCAGTCCTGCTCACCGCATTGACACCTTTTGTTGTGGCAAACCAATATTGATCTGACAGTCGCGATCGCGACTCTATCATTGATTCTTTCAACGGTTGAGAATTGAAAATTTCCTTGTCATGTGTCGGTGTTCGCCCTAGAATCCGAGCGTTCGCATTCACCTTGGATTGCGAGTGCGACATGTGCATTTTTGATCTCTTGATGTCGCTTTTCCTGATTTGTTTTCAGGCAAAACCCAGTCGGGATTCAGTGATCTTGCATGATCGATTTGCAGCAGCAGCAACAGGTGATGTCGCTGCAGACACACAAAATAGAACGAGAGACGAGAGGCAACAATGTTTGACGAAAAAGAAAACGTGATTCGCTATAAATGGGATCACTGGACCGGTTCCGGCTATCGGCTGCGTTTTGATGCAACGGATCAAAGCCACAGATTCCGGGTCGAGGATTGGAATAATCATGTGGTCGTTGACGATTATGGTTGCGCCGATCTCGACGAGGCCCTCAAAGTTTTGAATCGCTTCTTTGATATCGACCCGGCGCAGGAACGCAGCCGCATCGCTGAGTGGTTGCCCGTTCATGCGATTTGATCCGCAGGCGATCATTCGGACTTGATCGATTCGAAGCAAATGTTCGATCAATCAGCCTGATCAGACATCCCCTATCCGGAATCGATCGGAATTAAGGCAATTGAGGCGATTAAGGCGATTTCCGTCGAGACACATACCACCTGGCCGCGCAAGCGGCCTTTTTTGTGAGGGTCTCGGCGATCGGGACCGTGCGGATCGATGCAAACAACCTTGAATAAACTGGGCTCTCCCGGATCTCCTGGGACTGTTGTATCATGTAGATCAACAACTTGAGAACCGCCTGTCGCTGAAACCCCATCTGGACGCTGTTGATAATGACATTTGATAAAGAGACCCTTCAGACGCTTTTAAATCTTCCTGATATCGCCGTTGATCGCGTGGTGCTCGGCGAGCGCAAGACACTTAAAGTCTATGTGCATAGCACACTGGAGGGTACGAACTGTCATCGCTGTGGTCGGCCAATCGATCATGAGTATGGCCATGGTCAAGAGATAGAGTTACGCCATTTGCCATTATTCGCGTATACAGTTGTTCTTATTTTGAGGCCGAAGCGTTATCAATGCCACTTCTGCGAAGGGCGTCCGACAACGAGCCAAACGCTGTCATGGTACACGCGGCGCTCCCGAGTGACAAAAGCATTCGAACAGCAGATGCTGCTGGAGTTGATCAACAGTACGCTCGAGGATGTCAGTCGCAAGCATGCCATTGGTGTCGACGCACTGCAGGGTATTTTGGATCGAAACATGGCGTGCGATGTCGATTGGAACGCAATTGAACGCTTGGAGGTCATTGGCATTGATGAGATTGCGTTGAAAAAGGGTCATCGTGATTTTGTCGTTGTGATCAGCGCTTACATTAACGAGACATTGCATGTCATCGGTCTGCTCGGCGACCGCACCAAGGCCAGCGTACAGGAGTTTTTTCTCAGCATTCCCAAGCGCTTGCGACGCACCGTCCAGAGTGTTTGCTCGGATCTTTATCAAGGTTTCATCGGTGCCGCTAAAGCCGTGTTCGGCAAGCGCGTACACATTTGCGCGGATCGGTTCCATGTTGCCAAGCTGTACCGAAATGGACTGGAAAACCTGCGCAAAAGCGAATGGAAACGGCTGTGTCATATCCTCTCCGAAGAAGAGCGCAAGTCATTCAAGAACGTGCATTGGCTGCTGCGTCAGCGTCGCGCCGATCTGAATGCAGATGAGCGACGCATGCTGAATCGGCTCTTTCGCTATTCACCAAAATTACAAGAAGCTTATGAGGCTTGCGAATCACTCACTGCCATCTATGAAAGCCGCCTATCAAAAGGTCAGGGTAAGCGCAAACTGCGTGGCTGGATGGAACGTGTCACCAACCGCAAGCTCAGTTGCTTCGATAGCTTCCTCGGGACACTGAATACTCACTTTGAGGAAGTGACGAATTATTTTATTGGTCGACACACCAGCGGCTTTGTCGAGGGGTTAAATAATAAGATCAAAGTCATCAAACGCCGCTGCTATGGCATCACCAACCTTGGACACCTCTATCAAAGGATATGCTTGGATCTCAACGGATATGACCGGTTCGGGGTTGACACATTATAAATCAATGAGTTACAGAGTTTGCGCTCGACTACATTTTAACCTTGATGTGTACGAAAAAATGAGCTTAAGTAGTTGTTTTTCAAATTTTTATTGGTTCCCATGAAATCCGGGAGAGCCATAAACTGACCGGACATCGCCTGCTGATCGCCTTTCGCAGCGCCGCGCGCGAGGTTACCGCAGCACGCCAGCGACTGGACAATATAAATGTGTTTCCAGTGGCTGATGCGGACACCGGCACCAACATGAGTGCCACGATGAATGGTGCGCTTGCCGATCTGGAGTCCGATCCAGCAGCGGAAGGCGACGCCGCGACTGTGGCCGGGATGGCGCAGGCGTTGGCCGAGGCGGCATTGCTGAATTCGGTGGGCAATTCAGGCATCATTCTGGCCCAGTTTCTGGATGGGCTGGCCGCAGGCATGTCCGATGCGGTTGAATTAGACGCGCTGGGTCTGGCGGCGGCTGCAGAACAAGGGGTGACCATTGCGTATCAGGCCATGTCCGAACCGCGCGAGGGCACCATCCTGTCGGTGATGAGCGCCTGGTCGCGCGGATTGACGGCCGCCGCCGCGGTCGAGCCCGACCCGAGCAAAGCGCTTGCCACCTCCCTTGGAGCAGCGCAAGTCGCACTGGCGCACACACAACAACAGCTTGCAGTGTTGACGCGGGCGGGCCTCACCGACGCCGGAGGCGAGGGCTTTTTCTGCTTTCTTCGCGGCTTGCACCTGGGCATGTCCGCGCCGAACGCGACCGAGTTGGATGCCGCATCCCGCGAGCAGCCATTCGAGCAAGCTGGTGTCGGATCAAACCTCGCGGCCGCTGCGCTGGAAACCCAGGAATCGCTGGAATCCACAGCTTCCAAGCAGCTGTCTGCTCAACCGCCAACCGACTATCTGCATGCATTCATGGCACGCGGGGAGCCGGTTTTTCGCTATTGCACCGAGATCATTGTCGACGGCATAAATCTGGATGCAACGCGACTGCGCGCGGAGCTTGCCGATCTGGGCGATTCGCTCATCGTCGTAGGTCGCCACACCAGGCTGAAAGTGCATCTGCATTGCGATCGTCCGGACCAGGCCGCCGAGCGGCTTGCTCGCCATGGTCGTCTGGGTCGGCAGAAGGTGGACGACATGCGTCTGCAATACAGGGCGCGGACTTGTCCGCTGGCGGCGAGCGCCGTGGTGACGGATTCCTCCTGCGATTTGCCGCCTGAACTCCTCGATCGCTGGCAGATCCACCAGGTTCCCATGTCCATCCGCTGGGGAGAGGATCAATACATCGATCGTCGCACTCTGTCTGCCACGAATTTCTATCGGGATCTGCAAACCAAAGCTCTGCATCCAACCACCGCACAGCCGCCACCGGAGCGCTTCGAACGCCTCTACCGATTATTGGCGGACAATCACCGGTCGATCCTATCAGTGCATTTATCCAGCCATCTGTCCGGTACCATGGGCGTGGCCCGCCTGGCGGCGGGTCGGGTTCCCGAGGCAAATGTGCAGGTGCTCGATTGCTGCCAGGTTTCCACCGGTCTCGGGCTGACCCTGCTGGATGTTGCCGAAACGTTGAGCGCGGGCGTCGATGCTGACAGCGATGCCGAGACGCTCGCCAGGCTGGTGCAGCGTTCCTCCGAGCGCACCGAGATTCTGGTTGCCCTCGAGAGCTTGGATGCCATGCTGCGCAGCGGTCGCATCAGTGGCCTGAAGGCAAAGGCAGCGGGACTGCTCGGGCTGCTGCCGGTGGTCTCGCTGGATCGGCAGGGACGCGCCGTCTCGCGCGCAATGGCATTCTCTTTCCAAGGCGGAAGCGAGCGCATCCTGGCTCGCATCGCCCGCCGCGCTCGCCGCTCATCAGCCGAACGCTGGGCCATTGCGCATGCCGCCGCGGCACCTGCCGCCGATCGGCTCGCGGAGCGTATTGGTGCGGTACTCGGCAGCGATCCCAACTACATCATGCAGACCTCGCCGATGCTGGGCGTCCACGCCGGCGCCGGCTCGGTTTGCGTCGCCGTGCAATGGCAGCAGGAGACCGATTAGTATGCGCATCATCGATACCGAGGCTCAGGTGATTGCCGAGCTGAAACAGGAAGGTCAGATTGTGGATGACAAACAATACCCGGCCTTCAAAGTCACAACGCTACGGCATCCAACTCTAGGCAAACTGGTCCTGATCGAAGACAAGGCCGGCAACGGTGCCTTGATCGAGATGGAAGAATAGAGCGTCCTTCTTCTCCCACACCCATCGGCGAGTGCAAGCAACCCGCCCATCGACATTCGGCAGCGGAAGCGGAATCGGGATCGAAAAGACATGACATCGGGCGTGAGAAACCTGATGTTTGTTGGGGGGATGTTTGTTGGGCGCTGCCTTCAAAGACTCTGAATTAAACTTCATTCTGGTTGAATAGCCGAACATTCTACGCAGGCAGCACCCGCTGTACTACTTGCTGTTGAAGTTTCTCGAGAACGTGCTGTGCGAGTCGCCCCCCGTCGGCGGCCTCGGCCTCTGAACTCGCATACGGGTACAATCTGCGCTGTCTGGTTCTCACCGCAACGCATCGATTCATACCGTGGAAAACAGCTCGGATCCCAGTCTTGCTCCTCACAGTTTTGTGCATCTGCATCTGCACACCGAATACTCCCTGGTCGACGGCCTGGTGCGCATCAAGCCCTTGGTGCAGGCGGTCGCCGAAGCGGGGATGCCCGCGGTCGCGGTCACCGACCAAGCCAACCTGTTCTGCCTGATCCGTTTTTATAAAGCGGCATTGGCAGCCGGAATCAAGCCGATTGCCGGCACCGAGCTGTCCGTATTCAATCCGGCCGATCCCGCCAAACCGCATCGGTTGGTGCTGCTGATGCAGGATCAGGCCGGCTACAAAAATCTGACGCGGCTGATTTCGCGCGCCTACATCGAGGGCCAGCGCCAGGGTCGCGCACAGGTGCAGCGAGACTGGGTGCTGCATGCCGCAGATGGCCTGATCGCACTCTCCGGTGGGGCCGGTGGCGATGTCGGGCGGGCATTGTCCGGCGGTCACCGCGCGGATGCCGAGGCCTTGCTCGACGACTGGCTCCAGGTATTCGGCGATCGCTACTACCTTGAACTGATGCGCACCGGCCAGGAGCAGGATGAAGATTGTGTCGAGGCCAGCGTGGATCTGGCCATCGCCAAGGGCGTGCCGGTGGTGGCGACCAACGATGTCGCCTTTTTGCGTGCGGATGACTTCGACGCCCACGAGGTACGCGTTTGCATCCACAACGGTCACACCCTGGAAGACCCGCAACGCCCGCGCCAACACAGCCCGGAGCAGTTCCTGCGCACACCAAACGAAATGAAACTGCTGTTTTCCGATCTCCCCGAGGCATTGGAAAACTCGCTGGAGATCGCCAAGCGCTGCAACCTGGAGCTGAACCTGGGAAAAAGTTATTTGCCCGCGTCACCGGTGCCGGCGGGCATGACCACCGACAGCTTTTTTCGCGCCGAATCCAGGCAGGGACTGGAATGGCGCTTGCAAAGTACCTTCAACACCGAGGCGCCGGACTTTGCCGAGCAGCGCAAGGTCTACGACGAGCGTTTGAAGAGCGAACTCGACGTCATCTGTCAAATGGGTTTTCCGGGCTACTTTCTGATCGTCGCGGATTTCATCCAATGGGCCAAGGACAATGCCATTCCGGTCGGTCCGGGGCGTGGCTCCGGGGCAGGTTCTCTGGTTGCCTATGCGCTGAAAATCACTGATTTGGATCCGATTGAGCATGAACTGCTGTTCGAGCGCTTTTTGAATCCCGAGCGCGTCTCCATGCCTGACTTCGACGTGGACTTCTGCATGGAAGGCCGCGATCGCGTGATCGACTATGTTGCGGGCAAATACGGCCGCGATGCGGTCTCGCAGATCATCACCTTCGGCACCATGGCAGCGAAGGCGGTGGTGCGCGATGTCGGTCGGGTGCTCGGCCATCCCTACGGCTTTGTCGACAAAGTCGCGAAAATGGTGCCCTTCGAGCTTGGCATGACCCTGGAGAAAGCACTGGAAGACAGCCAGGACTTGCAGGCCGCTTACCAGGACGACGAGGCCGTCACCGCCATCGTCGACATGGCGCGCAAGCTCGAAGGGGTGGCGAGAAACGCGGGCAAACACGCCGGTGGTGTGGTCATCGCCCCCACCAAACTCACCGACTTTGCGCCGCTGTACTGCGAGCCTGGCGGCGAGAACCTGGTGACCCAATACGACAAGGACGACGTCGAGCAGGCCGGTCTGGTCAAGTTCGATTTTCTCGGTTTGCGCACATTGACCATCATTGATTGGGCGTTGCAGACGATCAACGCCCAACGCAAGATCCAGAACCAGGCGCCGATCGATATCAGCCGCATTGACCCGAATGACGCGCACGCCTTCGCGCTGCTCGCGCGCTGTGAAACCACGGCCGTATTCCAGCTCGAATCCCGCGGCATGAAGGAATTGATCAAAAAACTGAAACCGGACAGCTTCGAGGACATGACCGCGTTGGTTGCGTTATTCCGCCCCGGTCCATTGCAATCCGGCATGGTGGAGGATTTCATCGATCGCAAGCACGGTCGTGCCGATGTCGCCTATCCGCATCCGGACCTGGAAACCATCCTGAAGCCCACCTATGGCGTTATCCTGTATCAGGAACAGGTCATGCAAATCGCCCAGGTACTGGCCGGGTATTCGCTGGGTGGTGCCGACCTGCTGCGCCGCGCCATGGGCAAAAAGAAAGCATCGGAAATGGAAAAACAGCGGGCGATTTTCGAACAGGGCGCGGTAGCGCGCGGTGTCGAGGCCAGCAAGGCTTCGCACATATTCGATTTGATGGAAAAATTTGCCGGTTACGGCTTCAACAAGTCGCACTCGGCCGCCTATGCGCTGGTGTCCTATCAAACCCTCTGGCTCAAGGCCCACTATCCGGCGGCGTTCATGGCCGCAGTTCTGTCCGCGGACATGGACAACACCGACAAGGTGGTCACGTTGATTGACGAATGCCGCTCCATGCAGCTGCGCGTGGAGCCACCGAAGATCAACCGATCCGAGTTCAGGTTCACCAGTCTTGCCGATGGCGAGGGCACCGTGATCTATGGCCTAGGAGCAATCAAAGGAGTCGGCGAGTCGGCCATTGCGGCCATGCTCGAGGCACGCGAGTCAGACGGCCCATTCCGGAGTATCTGGGATTTTTGCCGTCGCATCGACCTGCACAAGGCAAACAAGCGCGTACTGGAAGCATTGATCCGTGCCGGCGCCTTGGATGATCTGGGTGCTGTCGCAGAACCTGTTACAAAAGTCGACGCCAGCAGCCATCGCGCCACCTTGATGAACCAATTGCCATTGGCATTGAAACTGGCCGAACAGCAACATGCGCAAGAAGCCGCCGGTCAAGCGGATCTGTTTGCCGCGCTGGATGAACAGACAGCGGGTGCGCTGGAGCCCGACCCGCAGATCGCCGCCCAGCGCTGGCCGGCGTGGGATGAAGAAGCCCGGTTATTGGGCGAGAAGGAGACGCTTGGTTTGTATCTGACCGGCCATCCCATCAATCGCTACGATGCCGAGCTGAACGCCATGCTCAGTACACGCATCGGTGATGTGCTGGAAAGCGCCTCGGTCATGGCAACACCCGGCGTTACGCATTTGCGCGGCAGGGACGATCGCGATGTGCGCACCCTGGTCGGACTGGTGGTGGGCATGCGCAGCAACAAGACCGCCCGCGGGCGCATGGCCTCGTTGACCCTGGACGATCGTACCGGCCGCATCGAGGTCACGGTATTCAACGATGTCTACGAACCGACCCGAGAATTGCTCGTACCGGATGCCATCCTTGCCATTACCGGCACATTGAAAGCGGATGACTTCACCGGAGGTTGGACTCTGATCGCGCGCACGATTCGCCCCCTCGAGGTGGCACGCGCGGAACTTGCTGATCACCTGCTGCTGCGGCTGGACCTGACCGATCCGACCCGGCATGCCGCGGGTGATGACTATGTACGACGACTGCAACAGACGCTGGAGCCCTATCGTGTCGAGCAGGATGGCCTGCCATTGCGCATCCACTATCTGCGCCTAGGAATCGAAGGCCGATTGCGGCTCGGCGACGGCTGGCGCGTCGAGCCCGCCGATGCGCTGCTGAAACGCCTGCAGCATGTGCTTGGCGACCAGGCTGTCGAGGTGGTCTATCAGCGCGAATTGACGCTAAGCTCCAGCCTGCCGGACCCGGCGCAGCCACCGCGTCTCAGCGTGGTTGGTTGACTGGCGCTGCATCCGGAGCCTGTGCTACGACTGGCCAAGCGTTGCGGGCGCCGGAGCGATGATCGGCTCCTCGAAGTGGGTGCTGCCTGCGTAGAATGTCCAGCGATTCGACCAGAACGAAGTTTGCTTCACCGCAGAGACGCAGAGAATGCAGAGAGGAGGGATGCACTGCAGCACTCCTGACATATCGAGCTTGACTATCTATGTAATACATGCATTGAACCAAGAGGCTCGATATTTCCGTTCGAGACTCGGGATGCCTGATTTTTTGCCTTGAAGTCCACGGCTCAGGGGGTAGGTGCATCGTTGCTCGGGCATATTTCCGGGCGAATCGTCGCATTCGAAACTTCGCGATGTCAGGCATTTTGCACTGGCCTTGGCTCCTCTGCGCACTCTGCGTCTGTGCGGTGAATCCTTGCGTTTTTCCAGGCAACATCCCACCACTAGTGGAGCGGTACAGAAATCCCGAGGCGGTTCGTTGTCGTTGTCGTAATCGTAGTCGTTATCGAGCATTCGGCTAAGACGATTATGACAACGACAACGACAACGATAACGACCGGAGACTGTCTTGGAACATCTGCACCGAGGCACTAGGCTCGCATCAAACACAGCGGCACCATCAGCTCTGCGGAACTCAGCCCGCCATGCACACCAATCTGATGGAATGGCTGTTCGAACGGCAGTCGTTCGCGGATCACATGGTTGCCGCGGGCGATCAGGGTGTAATCGCCGATGCGTTCCATCAGTCGCGGATGCGGGGTACCGAGGCCAAACAGGCCCGCGTCGATCAGGTCAGCGCTGCGGTGCAGGTCGAAGCGCTCGGCGAGCAAGTCGCGACAATAGCTCTCGAAGGTCTCAGCGCGGTGCGCATGCACATAACAGAATGCGGCGCGCGGCTCGCCGCACAGGGGCAGGGTCAGGCAGTCGGCAAGCCGGGGGTGGTCGTCGAGCAACAGCTGATCGGCCGCGGTGGTATCGATCTGGCCATGATCGGCGCTGATCAGCAGCAGGCTGTCCGTGCCGGCGATGTTGCCGATGAAGTCCTCCAAGCCCTGTTCGATCTGCCGTAGATGCAGGAGCGCATGCCGGCTTTCGATGCCTTGTTCATGGCCGATGCTATCCAGCCCAGGCCAGTACAGATAAGTATAACTTGGAGATCGGGCCTTGCGGATGGCGCGAGCGGCCTGTTTGAACATGGCATGCAATGTTTCGAAGGTGCGCAGCTGCGCACATCCGAGATGGGCAAGGTTGAAATCGGAACAGGCGATATGTGCCGGCGACACGGCTACGGAACGGGTGGTCATGCGATTGAAGACCGAGCGGTGCCCAAATAATTCGTGCGCGTTGATTCCGGCCTGCCGATAGCCGACGCCACCATAGCGGGGTCGGCCTGGCAGTACGGTCATGACGCAGCCGAGTTCGCGCATCCAGGTGTGCCAGCCGGTCAACGCATGTTGCTGCGGTGCGTCGCCGGTCAGGTAGCTGGTGATGGCCGTGGCCGTGGTGGCGGGAAACACCGATGTCATCACCCCCTGGCAATGCCGCATCAGCAGGCCGTCAGGAGCATGTTGCCGGAGCCAATCCGCGCCGAGCCCGTCCACCACCAGCAACAGAATGTGTTGCACATCTGCGATGGCCGAGGCCGGCAGCAGTTCCAGGTCGGCATAGTCGGCGCTGCCGCCACGGGCGCGAATCAGCGATGCCATCAGATTGACAATACTGCCGCCCCGATAGTCCGGGTACCGCGTGTCGAGTTGCTTTGGTTGATTCATGGCGAACAAACTATTGCCTCGGTGCAGATGTTCCAAGACAGTCTCCGGTCGTTGTCGTTGTCGTTGTCGTTGTCGTTGTCGTTGCCGTTGTCATAATCGTCTTAGCCGCATGCTCGATAACGACTACGATTACGACAACGACAACGAACCGCCTCGGGATTTCTGTACCGCTCCACTATGGAAAATTGCAACATTGCGCTTGCGACTCTGCGTCAAGGCGATGTCGGTGGAGAAACGCACCATCGGGCTTGTCTTCGCATCCGGCCTCGATTGCCGGTCAACAAGGACAATCGACGCGTCGAATCGTTACAATCCGTGCGATGACAAGACCAACACCAACGCCTGTAGGCAATGCCTCCGCCCTGGACCGATTCGACCCGGACTGTGTCCGCTGTCGCCGTCTCGCTGACTGGCTGACCCGAGTGCGAGCCGAATACCCGGACTATCATGCCCGACCGGTGCCGGCCTTCGGTGATCCAACGGCCAGATTGTTGATTGTCGGATTGGCACCAGGTCTGCACGGCGCTAACCGAAGCGGTCGACCCTTTACCGGCGATTATGCCGGCATTTTGCTATATCAGACCCTGCATCGACATGGTTTTGGTTCGCTGCCCGAGTCCGTGGCTGCGGACGATGACCTGCAATTGGCCGATTGTCGGGTGACCAATGCGGTCAAATGCCTGCCACCGCAGAACAAACCGACAACCGACGAGATCCACACCTGCAATTCCTATCTGGCCGCGGAATTGGCCATGTTGCCGGACACCGGGCTGCTGCTTGCCCTGGGCAGGATCGCACACAACGCGCTGTTGCGCGCATTGCAGCTCAAACAGTCCCAATGGCGTTTTGCGCATGCCGCCGAGCACCGGCTGCCGAACGGTCTGCTGCTGATCGATTCCTATCACTGCAGCCGTTACAACACCAATACCGGTCGGCTGACTGCAGCGATGTTCGATGCGGTCCTGGCCCGCTGCCGGATGCTGATCGATGAGCTGTAACGGCCTGTCACGGCCTTTGTCCTTGATTGGCCCAGCGCATCGACCGTACCTTCTGGGTAGACCAAGCAAGCAAATCCGAGAAGGTACCATCCAATGAGCGATCCGCCAGCGGCATGCCCGGCGTCGGCCTCCTGCGTTCAGGATCAGCCATTCGACCATCGTGCCGCATTAAAATCGATCCCGGGTCAGCCTGGGGTGTATCGCATGCTCGATGCTGACGGAAACGTGCTTTATGTCGGCAAGGCGAAGGACCTGAAGCGTCGCGTCGGCAGTTATTTCGGGCGTGCGCTGAATCAGCGTTTACTGGCAATGGTGTCGCAGATTGCCGATATCCAGGTGACCTTGACCCGCACCGAGGGCGAAGCCCTGTTGCTGGAGAACAACCTGATCAAGGAACATCGACCGCGCTACAACGTGCTGTTGCGTGACGACAAGAGCTATCCATTCATTTATCTCAGCACCGAGGACGACTACCCGCGGCTCGCCTTCTACCGGGGTGCGCGTCGTGGCAAGGGCCGCTATTTCGGACCCTATCCCAGCGCCTGGGCAGTGCGCGAAACGCTGCAATTGCTGCAAAAATTGTTTCCGGTGCGCCAGTGCGAGGACAGCTTTTTCAACAACCGCTCCCGACCCTGCCTGCAATATCAGATCAAGCGTTGCACCGCACCTTGCGTTGGTTTCATCTCGGCTGAAGACTACGCTGTCGATGTGCAGCACAGCATCAAATTTCTGGACGGGCGCACCGATGAAGTGGTTACCGAGCTGGGCGAACGCATGCAGCAGGCAGCAGAGGCGTTGGAGTTCGAGCGCGCGGCGGCATTGCGCGACCAGATCGCCACATTGCAACGCATTCAGCAACGCCAGTATGTCACCGGCGATGGTGGCGACCTGGACATCGTCGCTGCGGTGGAGGAGGGCGGCAGCGTCTGCGTACAGGTGTTCTTTATTCGCGCCGGGCGCAACCTGGGCAACAAGGCGTTCTTTCCCCAGGTGCCGGATGCCTCCAGCCGCGCGACCCTGTTATCTGCATTTTTGGCGCAGTTTTATGCCGATAAACCGATCCCCGCCGAGATTCTGGTGAATGCCGAGCCCGACGAGCGTGCATTCCTGGAGGCGGCCTTTTCGCAGCAGGCAGGTCGGCGCATCGCCATTCGCCATCGGGTCCGCTCCGATCGCGCGCGCTGGCTGGAGATGGCGCAGAGTAACGCCGAGTTAGCGCTGAAATCACGCCTCGGCAGCCGCGCGGGCTATGCGCGTCGGCTGCAAGCGTTGCGCGATATGCTGAGTCTCGCAGAACTGCCGTCGCGCATGGAGTGCTTCGACATCAGCCATACCCAGGGCGAATTAACGGTTGCCTCCTGCGTTGTGTTCGACGCCGATGGCCCGCGCAAATCCGACTATCGACGCTTCAATATCGACGGCATCGTCGCCGGGGATGATTACGCCGCTATGCAGCAGGCTTTGACCAGGCGTTACAAGCGGATTCAAAAGGGCGAAGTGCCGCTGCCGGACTTGCTGTTCATCGACGGTGGCAAGGGCCAACTCGGCGTCGTGTTGGAAGTCTTGCAGGAGCTTGGCATCACCGGCGTGCAGCTGGTCGGGGTCGCCAAAGGCCCGGATCGCAAGGCCGGCGCCGAACAGCTCTGGCTGCCCGGTCGCAAGACGCCGGTGCTGCCCGCCGCAGACTCCCCGGCCAGCCACTTGGTGCAGCAAATCCGGGACGAGGCGCATCGCTTCGCCATTACCGGCCATCGCCAGCGTCGCGATAAGGCGCGCAAGACCTCAAGGCTGGAGGAAATTCCCGGCATTGGGCCAAAAAGGCGCCAAAACCTGCTGACGGCTTTTGGCGGGCTGCGCGGGCTCAAATGTGCCGCACCGGAGGATATCGCCCGGGTCGACGGCATCAGCACCGAGCTGGCGCGGCAGATCCACGCGGCATTCAACGGAGGGTAGCGCCTGTTGGCTATTGCAGATCCATGACGATCGTTGATCTTCGGTTACAGGTTCTAACATGTAAACTATCCGACCTCGCCCGCGGACCGAGAGACTGGGTAAGGCTTCATCGACATCGAGCCAAAGATCGAAATTAGACATCGAAATCGGCATCTGACTTGTACACAAGCCTCCGAATACCTGCACATTGTACGCTCCTAGGAACCGACAACAATCCGCCTGTCCGGAATCTCATCCTATGTGGAACATCCCCAATATTTTGACCCTATTACGCATCCTATTGATTCCGGTATTCGTGATCATCTTCTATCTGCCGTTTCCCTGGGTGCGTCCGGTCTGTGCGCTGGTGTTTACCGTGGCGGCATTGACCGATTGGCTGGATGGCTGGCTCGCCCGGCGCCTGAACCAAACCTCGCCGCTGGGGGCCTTCCTCGATCCTGTCGCGGACAAGCTGATGGTGGCCATTGCGCTGGTGTTACTGGTGCAATCCGATCCGCGTATGGTGCTGGCATTGCCGGCCGCCGTGATAATCGGCCGCGAGATCACCGTCTCCGCATTACGCGAATGGATGGCCGAAATCGGCGCTCGCGCCCAGGTGGCGGTCTCCATGGCTGGGAAGCTCAAGACCACGGCGCAAATGGTTTCCATCGTCTTGCTGATTCTGCACCATCCAGTCATCGGCATCCCGGTGCTGCCGATCGGTCTGGCTCTGATTTACGTCGCCGCCGCCTTGACTCTCTGGTCCATGCTGCTTTACCTGCGCGCGGCCTGGCCGAGTCTGACAGCCGATCCAAACCAGTTGACCGGCAAGCAAAGTATCCGCGCGGCCGCGAAGGAGAAATGATGTTCCTAACAGAGGGTTGACAGATGGATTCGCTGGACTATACTTGTGCGCTCCCAACGCGGGAATAGCTCAGTTGGTAGAGCACAACCTTGCCAAGGTTGGGGTCGCGAGTTCGAGTCTCGTTTCCCGCTCCAAAGTCAAGAACTACGGGCTGTCATCCGACAGCCCTTTTTCTTTGCATCGCGTTTCGTGTCGCGGTTTTCGGCACCAGAGTGCCCTGCTTGCGACCTTTTCCACCTCTTCCCCACCTCCTTCAAGCACGGCTCCAGCCCCGACGCGGAATAGGACCCGGCGATGCCCTTGATCTCGTGGGCCAGGGATAGCCGCCGGGTCAGGCCTCGGCATCATGCGCTTGCCATCGGATGTTTTATTTAAATGGATTGTGTCACCTACGCTGCCTGGCTCTTATTGATCAACGCCATGTTTGCGTTTCTCGTCCGGCATCGACGTTGCGGCAATCCGCTCATAGAGCGGCGATGGGCGGGTTGCCGCTTCGCGAAGGCGAACGAGCATCCGGGGCGCCAGCTGGCCTGTTTCTCTCCGGCAACATTGCCTTCGTATCGGACGTGCTGCTTGAAGGGTTGCTGTTGCTTGCGAGACAAGCCTCTGCCTGATGCACGGTATTTCGAGGCCGCTAAGTGATGGTGCAGAAACAAGCTAAACAGGTTTTTGGCTTGGGTGTCGCCTACCGACTCATTCGGTACCGCTATCGGCGTCGGTATCGAACTGACCAACCCATCCGCCAAGCTCCTCGCTGACCGCGTAGCCAGGCTGTCCGAACTTCGTTAGCATGGCCAAAATACGATCGAGCAGTGCCTTTTGCTTGCTGTTGTCGTCTGCGGACAACGCATCGCACACCAGCGAGCACGTCCTGAATCGCAGCGCACTCCAGCGCCGAGCCTCGTGCGATTTCCAACGACCGGCGTCGATCCCCGCTCGTCGCTTTGCCGTTACCCTCGGCCATGTTCAGCGCGATGGCCTGCGATGCGCGCCTACGATGCGCACCTACGATGAGCACAGGCGTTGATCCTTCGCGTTACGCTGTCCTTTCACATGCTCGCAGTCGCGCTATAGTCACTCAACATGATAACCAGATATGCCCTTTTGTTTTTGGTGTGTGAGTGCTGGCCCTAAACGAAAGGGACAGTTTTGATGTCACGTGAGAGGGCTATAGGCCCAGCCGACAGACTCGATGGCCGCAGGCTAGGCGTCGAGCTTCTCATGACCGCATGGCATAGGGCGTTTTCTCTCTCGATTCCGATTCCGATAGCGACCCCGACCCCGATTGCACTCCGCCAATATCTGGATAGCGTTGTATAGGTTATTCATGAACCGCTACTAACGACGTAGGAGCCCGCTTGCGGGCGACGTGTTGGATTTCACCGCAGAGGCGCAGAGGGCGCAGAGGGGCCATGGTAAATGCAGCCCTCTTCTCTGAGTCTCTGCGGTGAATCAAAGGTCGCTCGGGGCAGGCCTGGCGCTTGCGGACGGACCGCTGGGTCGCCCGCAAGCGGGCTCCTACGTCGTTAGCACCCGTTGGCTCGTAGGAGCCCGCTTGCGGGCGACGCGTTGGATTTAACGCAGAGGCGCAGAGGGCGCAGAGGGGCCAAGGTGGATGCAGCCTTCTTCTCTGCGTTCTCTGCGCCTCTGCGGTGAATCAAAGGTCGCTCGGGGGAGGTGCCGCGCTTGCGTGCAGTCCGCTGAGTCGCCCGCAAGCGGGCTCCTACGTCGTTAGCACCCGTCGGCTTGTAGGAGCCCGCTTGCGGGCGACGCGTTGGATTTTAACGCAGAGGCGCAGAGGGCGCAGAGGGGTCATGGCGGATGCAGCCTCTTCTCTGCGTTCTTTGCGTCTCTGCGGTGAATCGAAGGTCGCTCGGGGGAGATGCGGCGCTTGCGTGCGGTCCGCTGAGTCGCCCGCAAGCGGGCTCCTACGTCGTTAGCACCCGTTGGCTCGTAGGAGCCCGCTTGCGGGCGACGCGTTGGATTTTAACGCAGAGGCGCAGAGGGGCCATGGCGGATGCAGCCTCTTCACTGCGTTCTCTGCGCCTCTGCGGTGAATCAAAGGTCGCTCGGGGAGATGCCGCGCTTACGTGCGGTCCGCTGGGTCGCCCGCAAGCGGGCTCCTACGTCGTCAGCACCCGTTGGCTCGTAGGAGCCCGCTTGCGGGCGACGTGTTGGAGTTCACCGCAGAGGCGCAGAGGGCGCAGAGGGGCCGTGGTGGATGCAGCCCTCTTCTCTGCGTTCTCTGCATCTCTGCGGTGAATTGAAGGTCGCTCGGGGGAGATGCGGCGCTTGCGGACGGTCCGCTGAGTCGCCCGCAAGCGGGCTCCTACGTCGTCAGCACCCATTGGCTCGTAGGAGCCCGCTTGCGGGCGACGTGTTGGATTTCACCGCAGAGGCGCAGAGGGCGCAGAGGGGCCATGGCGGATGCAGCCCTCTTCTCTGAGTCTCTGCGGTGAATCAAAGGTCGCTCGGGGCAGGCCAGGCGCTTGCGGGCAGTCCGCTGGGTCGCCCGCAAGCGGGCTCCTACGTCGTTAGCACCCGTTGGTTCGTAGGAGCCCGCTTGCGGGCGACGTGTTGGATTTTACCGCAGAGGCGCAGAGGGCGCAGAGGGGCCAAGGTGGATGCAGCCTCTTCTCTGCGTTCTCTGCATCTCTGCGGTGGATTGAAGGTCGCTCGGGGGAGATGCGGCGCTTGCGTGCAGTCCGCTGAGTCGCCCGCAAGCGGGCTCCTACGTCGTTAGCACCCGTTGGCTTGTAGGAGCCCGCTTGCGGGCGACGCGTTGGATTTCACCGCAGAGACGCAGAGTGCGCAGAGGGGCCATGGCGGATGCAGCCTCTTCTCTGCGTTCTCTGCATCTCTGCGGTGAATCGAAGGTCGCTCGGGGGAGATGCGGCGCTTGCGTGCGGTCCGCTGGGTCGCCCGCAAGCGGGCTCCTACGTCGTTAGCACCCGTCGGCTCGTAGGAGCCCGCTTGCGGGCGACGTGTTGGATTTAACGCAGAGGCGCAGAGGGCGCAGAGGGGCCATGGCGGATGCAGCCTCTTCTCTGCGTTCTCTGCATCTCTGCGGTGAATCGAAGGTCGCTCGGGGAGATGCCGCGCTTGCGTGCAGTCCGCTGAGTCGCCCGCAAGCGGGCTCCTACGTCGTTAGCACCCGTCGGCTCGTAGGAGCCCGCTTGCGGGCGACGCGTTGGATTTTAACGCAGAGGCGCAGAGTGCGCAGAGGGGCCAAGGTGGATGCATCCTCTTCTCTGCGTTCTCTGCGTCTCTGCGGTCAATCAAACCGCGCCTCGGCACCAGCCATCCCGCGACCCTGCTACTCCGCCTCCTTGTCCGCAGCCTGCCCGCCGGCTGCCAGCGCGAGCAGATGGTCCGGGTCCAGGTCCGCCAGCGGGATCTCGCCGTCGACGCTGATGGTCAACACCTCGACGCGGCGCTCGATGCGCAGCCGACCGGCGGTGGCGATCAGCGCCTGCGCCTTGGAACGCTTGCCCAGCCGATCGGCAATGCCCATGGCCGCGAACACTGCGCCGGGAATGGACAGCGCGAGACCGACACCGGCGACCACCAGCGTCGGGTCGGTTTTCCGGGGCACCTCGGGGGCATGTACCCCGGCATCGCCGGGGGTTGTCCGGGGCAGGCTCCGCAGATCGAGGGCCGCGGCCAATTCAGCGGCGGCGGCCTCGGCGTCGGCGCCGGTCAGGGTCAGCAGGAGATCGGTCATGAGTCTAGGCTCCAGGGGTTGGATCATCATCGGCGCCGGAATTTCAGGGCAAGGCGTCGGTGCCCGAGCAGTCCATGCCCGCCTGTTGCAGGATCTGCTCGATCTGATCCGCCTCCGGCAGGCGCAGACGGCGTGCGTCGGCCAGGGCGACACAGAGCAGCTGGTTGGCCTGCGTCCGGTCGGTTTGGTCCTTGGTCTGGTTCATGCGCATTAGCAATGCGACGGCGATGTTGGCGCGGCAGACCAGGAGATCGCGCACAGCGCCGAGCCGCTGAAAGACCGGGAGTTGTTCCTCGGTGCGGATGCGCAGCGCCTCATCGAGCTGTCCGCGGGCCATCAGGATATCGGCGATCCGGCCCTGGGTGACGGCCATCTCGCGCACATCGCCGAGCCGCTGATAGACCGGGAGTTGTTCCTCGGTGCGGATGCGCAGCGCCTCATCGAGCTGTCCGCGGGCCATCAGGAGATCGGCGATCTTGCCCTGGGTGACGGCCATCTCGCGCACATCACCGAGCCGCTGAAAGACCGGGAGTTCTTCCTCGGTGCGGATGCGCAGCGCCTCATCGAGCTGTCCGCGGTCCATCAGGATATCGGCGATCTGGCCCTGGGTGACGGCCATCTCGCGCACATCGCCAAGTTGCTCGAAGGCGGAGAGTACTTCATCGGTCAGGATGCGCAGCGCCTCATCGAGCTGTCCGCGGTCCATCAGGATATCGGCGATCTTGCCCTGGGTGACGGCCATCTCGCGCACAGCGCCGAGCCGCTGAAAGACCGGGAGTTCTTCCTCGGTGCGGATGCGCAGCGCCTCATCGAGCTGTCCGCGGGCCATCAGGATATCGGCGATATCGCCCTGGGTGACGGCCATATCGCGCACAGCGCCGAGCCGCTGAAAGACCGGGAGTTCTTCCTCGGTGCGGATGCGCAGCGCCTCATCGAGCTGTCCGCGGTCCATCAGGATATCGGCGATCTTGCTCTGGGTGACGGCCATCTCGCGCACATCACCGAGCCGCTGAAAGACCGGGAGTTCTTCCTCGGTGCGGATGCGCAGCGCCTCATCGAGCTGTCCGCGGGCCATCAGGAGATCGGCGATCCGGCCCTGGGTGACGGCCATCTCGCGCACAGCGCCGAGCCGCTGAAAGACCGGGAGTTGTTCCTCGGTGCGGATGCGCAGCGCCTCATCGAGCTGTCCGCGGGCCATCAGGATATCGGCGATCTGGCCCTGGGTGACGGCCATCTCGCGCACAGCGCCGAGCCGCTGAAAGACCGGGAGTTCTTCCTCGGTGCGGATGCGCAGCGCCTCATCGAGCTGTCCGCGGGCCATCAGGATATCGGCGATCCGGCCCTGGGTGACGGCCATATCGCGCACAGCGCCGAGCCGCTGAAAGACCGGGAGTTGTTCCTCGGTGCGGATGCGCAGCGCCTCATCGAGCTGTCCGCGGGCCATCAGGATATCGGCGATCTGGCCCTGGGTGACGGCCATCTCGCGCACATCGCCGAGCCGCTGAAAGACCGGGAGTTCTTCCTCGGTGCGGATGCGCAGCGCCTCATCGAGCTGTCCGCGGGCCATCAGGATATCGGCGATCTTGCCGGAAAGTACGGCGACCCCTTGCGCATGATCGTTCAGCTGCGCCAGGTCGAGCCCCTCCTCGAACGCGGCCATGGCGCCGTTCAGGTCGCCTTTTCGATGCAGACGCTCGCCGCGCTGCTGGGCGATCTGGAGGGTGCCGACCCAATCTTCATCGCCATCGGGGTCGCCACCGGGATCGGCATCGGCCAGGATTGCATCGGCCTCGTCGACATGGCCGGCGGCTGCCAATACCCGTACCGCAGCGGCGCTGAATCTGCGGGTGGGTGGGCGGGCGGCGCGTTGTAATAGAGCGTTCACTTGCCGGGCCAGCTGGGCGGCATCCTGGTAGCTGTCGCGCTCCAGCGCCCCGATTGCTTTGGCGCCCTGGTGCTGGGCGACGGTCTCGGCGACGGTGCGTGCGTGTTCCACGACGGCCATCTGATCAGCTGCCGGCTCAACTGCCGGCTCAGCCGCCGGTCCGGCCACCAGCACTGCGAGCCGGCACAGTGCCAGGTCGACGTCGTCGGGCCATGAGCCGTCGGCGGTCCAGGCGCTGTGCAGCGGCGCCAGGGTCAAGGCGGCGACCGTCTGCCGCTCGGCCTCGGTCAGCGATGATAGCCGTCCGGCGGCCAGCGGGTTGACGCGCCGGGATGGCCTGGCCGGATCGTTCAGGCTGCGCACCGGGGCGAGTCCGGGTTCCAGCAGGCCCAGGGCCGCGAGATGCTCCGGGTCGCCGCCGAGCTGCTCGGCGATGGCCTGGATCACCTGGAACGGCAGCGGCTGTTCGACCAAGGTCAATGCCCGCACCAATTCCTGCCCCGAATCGCCGGCCAAGGCCAAGAGTTTGTCCACGGCGATCTGTTCCAGCAGGGTCCGCAGTCGCTCGTCGGTCGGCAATGGGCCGCCGGTCAGATGGGTTTCCATGTCGCGCAACGCGGCCTCGGCGGCGGCCAGCGGTACATTGGGGTTCAATACCAGGCCGGCGCCGATCAGGTCCATCAGGCCCGGGTTGCCGCGGGCGGCGCGTTTGGCGCCTTCCAGCAGGGCTTCGCGCTCGGCCAGGTCCGTGAAACGCCCAGGGCGTTCGCTGGCGCTTTGCTCGGCGGCGCCGCGCTGGCGCAACAGCAATTTGTCTTGCTCGGTTGGCCGAAAGCTGCCCAATGCGATGGGATGCAGCCGGGTGGCCGGGTCGTCGCCGGCGCCAGAAGCCGGTACTGAAGCCAGACCAGAAGCCAAACTGGCAGGGCTGCTGGACAGGGTGAATGGATAGCGGCTGGTGATCAGCAAGCGGCTGTCGCTGCGGGTCGGCTCGAACACCTCGAGCAACAAGCCCACCAGCCCGGCATGCTCGGCATCCACCGGCCGCGGCGCGGCACCATCCACCAGCAGCTGCTCGAAATCGTCCAGCACCAGCAGCAGCGGTTTGCCGGCGTCGGTGCGCTGCTGGCAGGGACCGCCGAGCAGGTTCAGCAGCAGTTGCCGGAATGCCGGCAGGGCCGCGGCGTCGCCCTCGGGCAAGGCCTGCTGTACGGCAGCGGACTGTTGCGCCAGCAACTGCGCCGCCGCGGGCTGATCTTCCAGTGTTCGGGTGAGCCGTTCCAGCAGCAGCGCGATGCCGAAACGGCCATGCACGACGGCCACCGAGCGCTGGTCGCGCAGGCGATTGACGATGCGCGCCGCGAGGCTGGATTTGCCCAGCCGGCCCATGCCGGTGATCAGCACGCCGATGGAATCGGCACCGGACAGGGCCGCAAGGGCGCGCTGCAATTCCCGGCGACGGCCGACGAAGTAGCCGTGGGCGGCCACCGGCACGTCTTTATCCAGCAGGTCCTTTTGCATATAGTTCGCGGGCAATAAGGAGCGCTTGCGCCGACCTTGCACGAAGGGCTGTTCGGCTTCGCCCCGATCGCCGAGCCACAGCCGCGCCAGATGCCAGTCGGACCAGGGTCCTCCCTGGGCTTCATCCAGCAATGCGGCACGCGCGGCGGCCACCGCGAGCGCCAGGCCTGTCTGCTCTGCCAGGCTGCGATACAGGGTCGCGGCGAATCGGGTCGCGGCCTGGTCGGCCACGGAGCCATCCCAGCCGAGCACGGCCGGGAGTCCGGCGCGTAGCAGAGCGGTGGCCAGGGAGTGCACCGGCGCCGCCGCGGTTGCCGATGCGCCTTGGGCTCCAGCGGCGCTGGCATCCGGCGCTTTGTGCTCCGGTGCCGGGGGAAGCTCGCCGGCAGGCCGCGGCGCCGACGCCGAGTCGGCAGTCGGTGCATGGGCGCTCAGACAGGCGGACAGGAACAGCAGGCGCAGGGCGCGCGGTTGCAAGGCGCGTAATAGGGTGGGCGCGTCGGTGGGGCTGGAGCCGAAGGCGCCGTCCTCGAGCATCAGCACCGGGCGCTCCGGCTGGTTTTGGTTTTCCCGCCAGGCCGAATGGCCATGGCAGGAAAGATGCAGCACCGGCAGATCGCCGCTGTCGCGCAGGGTTTGCCCCAGGGTGCTGGCCGTGCCGCTCTCTTCCACCACCAGATCCAGCGCGGTGCTGCCGACGGCGGTGAGGATGGCTTGTTCCTCGGCCTCGAAGTCCAGCTCCGGCTGATCCGCCGGCGATGCGGCCATGAAGCAGAGCCCGAGCCGGTAGTCGTCCGGGGCCAGCGGTGTGCGCCGCGGTCCGAGTCGCCGGTAGGGGGCGAAGCTCAGCAAGGGTTCGGCGGCCAGATGTCCGTGTTGATCGGCCAACATTTCCCAGGGCGCATGCAATACCGCCCATTCCGCTGCCGAGGGTTCGCGGCTCGGGCAATGGACCTCGAACAGCAGCGGCGCGCCAGCTTGCTCGATGGCGCGCGCGAGGCGGGCATCGGCGGCATCCATCCAGCGGTACAGTCTGTGGCCGAGTTGCAATGCATGTTTCCGATCGGCGCGGCGTTCCAGGCGGCGATAGGCTTCGGCGATTTGGTGCAGCAGCGTCACGGCCGTTTCGTCCAATGGCATGGGAGCCGCCAAGGGAGTGGATGCGACCCGCAGGCTGATGCTGTCGTTCTGGATGAGTAGGCAGATGGACAAGACGACCTCCTGTTGCGTGGGCGCCGCAGCCGACTTGTCGGCGCGGGTTTGGTTGCTGTGGCAAGGTTACCGCATTGCAGGCCGGGTGGATAGGTTTGGGATTGCGGTGCTGGCCGATTGGGTTAGGCGCCGGTCTGGGCGGTGTTGCCTTCGAAGAAGGTCGCTCGGGGGAGATGCGGCGCTTGCGTGCGGTCCGCTGGGTCGCCCGCAAGCGGGCTCCTACGTCGTTATAGTCACTCAACATGATAACCAGATATGCCCTTTTGTTTTTGGTGTGTGAGTGCAGGCCTTAAACGAAAGGGACAGTTTTGATGTCACGTGAGAGGGCTATAGCACCCGTCGGCTCGTAGGAGCCCGCTTGCGGGCGACGTGTTGGATTTTAACGCAGAGACGCAGAGGGCGCAGAGGGGCCATGGCGGATGCAGCCTCTTCTCTGCGTTCTTTGCGTCTCTGCGGTGAATCAAAGGTCGCTCGGGGGAGGTGCCGCGCTTGCGTGCAGTCCGCTGGGTCGCCCGCAAGCGGGCTCCTACGTCGTTAGCACCCGTTGGCTCGTAGGAGCCCGCTTGCGGGCGACGTGTTGGATTTTAACGCAGAGACGCAGAGGGCGCAGAGGGGCCGTGGTGGATGCAGCCTCTTCTCTGCGTTCTCCGCGTCTCTGCGGTGAATCGAAGGTCGCTCGGGGGAGGTGCCGCGCTCGCGTGCAGTCCGCTGAGTCGCCCGCAAGCGGGCTCCTACGTCGTTAGCACCCGTTGGCTCGTAGGAGCCCGCTTGCGGGCGACGTGTTGGATTTTAACGCAGAGACGCAGAGGGCGCAGAGGGGCCGTGGTGGATGCAGCCTCTTCTCTGCGTTCTCTGCGTCTCTGCGGTGAATCGAAGGTCGCTCGGGGGAGGTGCCGCGCTCGCGTGCAGTCCGCTGGGTCGCCCGCAAGCGGGCTCCTACGTCGTTAGCACCCGTTGGCTCGTAGGAGCCCGCTTGCGGGCGACGTGTTGGATTTTAACGCAGAGACGCAGAGGGCGCAGAGGGGCCGTGGTGGATGCAGCCTCTTCTCTGCGTTCTCCGCGTCTCTGCGGTGAATCGAAGGTCGCTCGGGGGAGGTGCCGCGCTCGCGTGCAGTCCGCTGAGTCGCCCGCAAGCGGGCTCCTACGTCGTTAGCACCCGTTGGCTCGTAGGAGCCCGCTTGCGGGCGACGTGTTGGATTTTAACGCAGAGGCGCAGAGGGCGCAGAGGGGCCGTGGTGGATGCAGCCTTCTTCTCTGCGTTCTCTGCGTCTCTGCGGTGAATTGAAGGTCGCTCGGGGGAGATGCGGCGCTTGCGGGCAGTCCGCTGGGTCGCCCGCAAGCGGGCTCCTACGTCGTTAGCACCCGTTGGCTTGTAGGAGCCCGCTTGCGGGCGACGCGTTGGATTTTGACGCAGAGACGCAGAGGGCGCAGAGGGGCCGTGGTGGATGCAGCCTCTTCTCTGCGTTCTCTGCGTCTCTGCGGTGAATCGAAGGTCGCTCGGGGGAGGTGCCGCGCTCGCGTGCAGTCCGCTGAGTCGCCCGCAAGCGGGCTCCTACGTCGTTAGCACCCGTTGGCTTGTAGGAGCCCGCTTGCGGGCGACGCGTTGGATTTTACCGCTGAGGCGCAGAGGGCGCAGAGGGGCCGTGGTGGATGCAGCCTTCTTCTCTGCGTTCTCTGCGTCTCTGCGGTGAATTGAAGGTCGCTCGGGGGAGATGCGGCGCTTGCGGCGGTCCGCTGGGTCGCCCGCAAGCGGGCTCCTACGTCGTTAGCACCCGTTGGCTCGTAGCCCGTCTTTAACACTTCGCAACCCCGATTTCTGGTAAGTGTCTGATCGATAGTACACGCAGTTTTGGTGCATATCATGCAGATCAGGTACTTGGAATTGCTCGGTGCCGTGTAGTGCCATAATCGACTGTTGGGCCATTGACCCTGACGGCAATCCGTCGCAGCATGGTCGGCATGTACATTCGTCGTACCACGATCAAGAGCCGGCGCAGCGGGGAGCGGTATTTCACCTATCGGTTGGTGGAATCCGTGCGCGAAGCCGGTCGGGTGCGCCAGCGCACGGTGCTCAATCTCGGGCGGCATTTCGACGTGCCGCGGGCGCAATGGCCGGCGTTGGTGCAGCGCATCGAGGCGCTGCCCGGCGCCTAATCGGATCTATTCGCCGATGGATTAGATGCGCGCTGGGAGCAACAGACGCAGCATGATGCGGCACAGGTCATTCGCTCGCGTGCAAGCCGCGCCGACGGCGACACGGCGCCGAAGCAGTATCACAGCATTGATGTCGGTGCGGTTGACGTGGTGCGCCCGCGCAGCGTCGCGGTGGAGCAGGTCGCCTTATCGGCGTTGCGCCAAGTGGGCTTGGGTGAGCAATTGACGGTGTTGGGCTTCAACGGTCCGCAGCGCGCCGCAGCCATCGGCACCTTGATCGAGCGCATGACGGCACCGGGCAGCGAACTGGCCACCCACCACTGGCTGCAACAACGCAGCGCGCTAGGAGGCTGTCCGAGAACTCAGAGCACGCACAACATGTAGCGCCTACAATCGAGTTTTGCACATTATATCTTGTGTCTTATTTTCATTCTCGGACAGCATTCTAGAGACTACCGAAGTCGATCTCTTCCAGCACCCCATGCCGTTCCTTGAAGTAGCGGGCCAGCAGGCCGTTGGGTACGCGGCGGAGGAACTGGGTGGACGAGAATTGGCGGGCCATGGCGATATTCCTTGTGAGGAAATATCGCTGTAGTATATCCGCAGTACATCCAGCGGCCACAATGGTCAAGAGGTAAAGCGATGGCGGCACTGAAGACCGAGACCATCACGGTGCGGATCGAACCCGCTGTGAAGGCGGGGCTAAAGGCGGTGGCGGAACAGGAGCGGCGCAGCCTGGCGAACATGATCGAAGTGATCATGCGCGACGACTGCGAACGTAGCGGCGTTGCGATCTCGGAACCATCAACAGCGAATTCTAAGGCATAAAGAAAGCCATCTCGATGCACCAAGAGAAGATCTCCCTCGCCCAGCTCGAATCCTTCCTGCTCAAATCCGCCGACATCCTGCGCGGCAAGATGGACGCCTCCGAGTTCAAGGAGTTCATCTTCGGCATGCTGTTCATCAAGCGCCTGTCGGACGAGTTCGACCGCAAGCGTGAGCAGCTGCGCAAGCGGGACTTCGCCCACCTCGACGACCCCGAACTGCTCAACGAACTGCTGGAGGACAAGACCTCCTACGGCGAGACCTTCTTCGTCCCGCCGCGCGCCCGTTGGCATGAGCCCTGGACGGATCTGGACGGTAACCAGGTGCCGCCGCTCAAGCACCTCAAGCACGACGTCGGCAACATGCTCAACAAGGCGATTGCCGCCATCGAGGACGAGAACGACTCACTCAACGGCGTGCTGAAGAACAACATCGACTTCAACGCCGTCAAGGGCAAGACCAAGATCCCGGATCAGAAGTGGAAGGACCTGCTGGACCACTTCAACCAGCCGCGCTTCGTGCTGGTCAACGACAACTTCGAGTTCCCGGACCTGCTCGGCGCCGCCTATGAGTACCTGATCAAGTACTTCGCGGACAGCGCCGGCAAAAAGGGCGGGGAGTTCTACACACCGGCCGAGGTCGTGCGTCTGCTGGTGCAACTCACCAAGCCGCGGGCGGGCATGGCCGTCTACGACCCCACCGCCGGCTCCGGCGGCTTCCTGATCCAGACCCACGCCTACATCGAAGAGCAGGGCCAGAACGCGGACGACCTGTTCCTCTACGGCCAGGACTCCAACGGCACCGTCTGGTCCATCTGCAACATGAACATGATCCTCCACAACATCACCCGCTTCACGGTGGAGAACGGTGACACGCTGGAGGATCCCCAGATCCTGGACAACGGTCAGATCAGGCGTTTCGACCGGGTGCTGGCCAACCCGCCCTTCTCCCAGAACTACAGCCGCGCCAACCTGAGATTCCCCAACCGCTTCCGCGAATGGTGCCCGGAGACCGGCAAGAAGGCCGACCTGATGTTCGTCCAGCACATGCTGACGAGCCTCGAGGCGGACGGCCACATGGCCACCATCATGCCCCACGGCGTGCTGTTTCGCGGCGGCAAGGAGAAGCTGATCCGCGAGCTGCTGATCAACGACGACGTCATCGAGGCCATCATCAGCCTGCCGCCGGGGCTCTTCTACGGCACCGGCATCCCCGCCTGCGTGCTGGTCTGCAACAAATCCAAGCCCGACGCCCTGCGCGACAAGGTGCTGTTCATCAACGCCGACCGGGAGTTCGCCGAGGGCAAGAACCAGAACAGGCTGCGCCCGGAGGACGTGGAGAAGATCGACACCGTCTTCACCCACAAGCGCGAGATTCCCAAGTACAGCCGCCTGGTGGACGCCGCCGAGATCGTCGGCACCCACGACTGCAACCTCTACATCCGCCGCTATGTGGACAACACCCCTGAGCCCGAGCCCGAGGATGTGCAGGCCCATCTGATCGGCGGCATCCCCGAGGCCGAGGTCAAGGCCCGGCAGGACGACTTCGACCAGTTCGAGGTAGACCCCGCCATCCTGTTCCGGCCTGAGCGCCCCGGCTATCTGGCCTTCGTCGAGGCCATCGACGGCAAGCAGGCCATCAAGGCCGTGCTGGAGGCATCCCCGGAGCTGCAGGAGACATTGGCCATCCACCACCAGGCGTTGGAAAGCTGGTGGGAGGTCGCCCGCGACGACTTCGCCGAGCTGCGCGCGGGCCGCAAGCTCCCGGAGGTGCGCCTGGACCTGCTCACCAGCCTCAAGGACCAGCTGATCCCTCTGACGGTGCTGGACGAGTTCCAGGCCGCCGGCGTCTTCGTCAACTGGTGGCAGCAGATCCGCTACGATCTCAAGACCATCGTCGCCACCGGCTGGCACCACAGCCTGATCCCGGACGACGACCTGATCGCCGCCTTCTTCCAGGCCGAGGCCGACGCCATTGAGGCCCTGGAGGCGCGGATCGGCGAGGCCCAGGGCGAGCTGGCCGAGGCGGTGGAGACCGCCCAGGAGGTCGCCGCCTATGAGCCGGAAGAGGACGAAAAGGGGCCTGCTCAGATAGGGGCCGCCGTCATCAAGAAGGCCCTCAAGGCGCTGATCGACGACCTCAAGGACAGCGTCGGCGAATCGGCGCGCAAGGAGCTGGCCGCGCTTCGCGCACAGGACAAGACCATCAAGGCCCTGGAGCAGCGCATCAAGGACGCCAAGGCAGACCTCAAGGCCAAGACCGACGGGCTGCAGGTGAAGCTCCAGCTCAAGCGCATCGGCGGCGAGGAGTACAAGGCCGAGTCGCGGGAGCTGCTGGAGCAGGTCGAGGCCCAGATGGCGAAGCTCGACCCGGGCCGCAAGGCGGACAAGCGTGCGTTCAATGCCCTGAGCAAGGACAAGGCGGCGTTGCGGGCGCGCATGGCCGAGGTCGATGGACTGCTGGAGGCCATCGGCGGACCGCTCATCGCGGACCAGGCGAGGGGGCTGATCCTGGCCAAGCTCTACCGCATTGCCAGCACAGAGCTGAACCGCTACCTCAACGCCGAGAAGCGGGCATTGATCGCTGTGGTCGAAAACCTCTGGGACAAATACGCCCGCTCCAGCCGCCAGCTCGAAGCCAGCCGCGCCGAGACCCTGGCGACCCTGGATGGCTTTCTGGAGCGGCTCGGTTATCTGGGGGCAGCGCAATGACCGGGGGCCAGCCTCTGAGCCCCGCGTTCTTCGAGCAGGTGCGCGATATCCTCAGGCAGGCGCGCCACCGGGCACAGACCAGCGTCAACTTCATCATGGTGGAGGCCTACTGGCAGGTCGGTCGGCGCATCGTCGAGGAGGAGCAAGGCGGGGAGGCGCGGGCGGACTACGGGCGGTTCCTGATCCGGGAGTTGTCGCGGCGGCTCGGCGACGAATTCGGCAAGGGCTTCTCCGTCGCCAACCTCTGGAACTTCGGTCAGTTCTACTTGGCCTTCCCCGACGACGAGAAACTCTACGCACTGCGTAGAGAATTGTCCTGGAGCCACTACCGCCTGATCATGCGGATCGAGCAGCCCCGTGCGCGCGACTTCTACATCCAGGAGGCCGCCGAGCAGCACTGGAGCAGCCGGCAGCTGGAGCGCAACATCCGCTCCGGCTGGTATGAGCGCTTGCTGTCCGCGCCCGACGGGGCAGCGACCGCCGAGCAGGCGACCGCGACGCCGGCTGAGTTCGTCAAAGACCCCTATGTGCTGGAGTTCCTCGGGCAGATGGACATGTACGTGCGCATGTTCGACGACCTCAAGCGCGGCGAAGATGACAACCCGACCCTCGGCATCATCCTCTGCGCCGACAAGGACGACACCCTGGTGCGCTACTCGGTGCTGCACGACAGCGAACAGCTGTTCGCCTCCAAGTACCTGCGGGTGCTGCCCAGCGAGGAGGAGTTAAAGCGCGAGCTGGAGGCACGGCATGTGTTGGACCGACCGGCGCAAGCGCCGGAGCAAGAGGAATGAGCATGGCCAGACGCCGCAGACAAGCCCCCGACAACCCACCCAATCACCGCATGCACCGCGCCGAGCCCGTAGGGTGGATCAAGCGAAGCGGATCCACCGCGACGCCGAATGGTGGAACCGCTGCGCTTGTTCCACCCTACATCATTCTCCTATTGAGGAATATGCAGTGATTAAGCCCGCAGGCTGGACCTGCAAGCGCTTTGATGAGTTCGGGACTCTATTTTCAGGGGCAACGCCGAGGACAGGCATTGCTGCTTATTGGGACGGAGACATTGTCTGGGTGACACCGAACGACGTGAGCCGTTTGCGTTCCCCATACTTGTTCGGATCAGCGAAAACTCTGAGCGAAAAAGGGCTGAACAGCTGTTCCGCACAGCTTCTCCCCGGTCGCTCCATCGTCATGTCTTCTCGTGCACCGATTGGTTATGTCGCAATTCCAGTGATGGACTTTTGCACGAATCAGGGCTGCAAGAGCATCAAGCTCAAGCAAGGCTACGATCCCGAGTTCGCGTACTACAGCATCTTGCATAATATTGACGCGATCAAGAATCGTGGCGAGGGGACCACTTTTGCTGAGATTTCAAAGACCGCTCTCGCTTCCGTAGCGCTGCCATTTCCGGACTCAAAACCTGAACAAACCAAAATCGCCGAAATCCTCTCGACGGTGGACCGGGCGATTGAGCAGACCGAGGCGTTGATTGCCAAGCAGCAGCGCATCAAGACCGGTCTGATGCAAGACCTGCTCACCCGAGGCATCGACGAGCACGGCAACCTCCGCTCCGAAGAGACCCACGAATTCAAAGACTCGCCGCTGGGGCGGATGCCGGTGGAGTGGAATAGCCACCACCTATCCGAGATCGCTGATCTGCAGGTAGGATATGCATTCAAGAGTTCTTGGTTCTCCGAGACCGGCATTCGGCTGCTCCGAGGCGAGAACGTCGGGACAGGCACTCCCGATTGGAAAGACACGCAGCGACTCACACCCGACCGCGTAAAGGATTTTGAGGAATACCTTCTCTGCCCTGGCGACTTTGTTATCGGAATGGATCGGACGTTCACGCAGCAGGGCTTCAAATTGACCCAGCTAAGCCGTGATGACACACCATCCCTTTTGGTACAGCGGGTCGGTAGATTCATCGCACAACGAGTTCCTACCGCATTTCTTAGCGTCGTTATTCGTTCGCCTGCTTACCGTCGCGAGCTTCAATTGAAGCAAAAAGGTATGGACATCCCTCACTTATCGCGGTCCGAGATCTTGTCGCCTATCGTTGCTGTTCCATCCAGTGAAACCGAAATGCAGCGGATCGCTGAGCAAGTCGAAAAGTCTTACCGCTTGCAAGCACACTACCAGTCCGCTCTTGAGAAGGCGCAGCGCCTGAAGCTGGCGCTAATGCAAGACCTCCTAACCGGCAGAAAGCGCGTCACCCCCCTGCTAGAACCAGAATCCCCAGCGCCGGCAACCCCATGACCGACACCCCCCTCCAAATCCGCAACAGCACCGCCGAGTTCCTGATCTTCACGGCCCAGGCCGGCGAGCAGGGGATCGAGGTTCGCTTCGAGGAGGAGACGGTCTGGCTGACTCAGAAGGTGATGGCGGAGCTGTTCGAGATCAGCGTCCCGACCATCAACGAACATCTTCGGGTCCGCCGAGTTGGACAAGGATTCAGTTGTTCGGAAATTCCGAACAATTGCCGCCGACGGCAAACGCTACAAGACCCAGACCAACAACCTGGACGCATCATTCCCGCCTATGATCAGGTCCAGTCAACCCGCTCGCCCCGCTTCCGCAACTGACCAATCGTGCCCCGGAGACATCGACATGACCACGAGAGAGCAGCTTAAGGCCGATCTCGATGAGGTTGCCGACAGCAACCTGGAGGTCCTGCATCGCATCATCGTCGCGTTGAAGCACGATCCATCCAGTGAATCGGCCTCGCCGGGCGTGAGGCAGAGCAACCCGCTCAAGGGCAGCGTGACCTTCGAAAAGGACATCCTCTCGCCCGCAGACGCGTCCCGGGCCTCGCTATGGTTTAATCGTGAGCTTAACTGAGCACGACAATGCAACGCCTAGAGGTGAGCATGAATGCCATCGAACTGAACGCCGTCGCCCACGACGGACAAGTCAGCGTGACGATCCCGGAACGCTATCGCGACGCATGGAACGAGAGATCGGTGCGCGTCATCTTGATGATGGATGAGGAGCCGTCGAAGCAGCCTCCCCAATCGCTTCTGACGCGGCTCAAGCAGATCAAGATCACAGGACCCGAGGATTTCTCGGCGGAGCACGACGCGTACTTGAGCGGCGAGAAGGATGCTTGAGCCACTGTTCATCGATACGGGCTATGTGATTGGTTTGGTCAACGTCACGGACGCCCATCATCGGCGAGCGGTGGCATTGGCGGACCGCTACGAGGGCTATCCCTTAGTCACCACCGACGCGGTCCTGTTGGAGGTCGGCAACGCCTTGTCTCGCGTCGCACGGGCCGAGGCGGTCGAGATCCTGCATCAATTTGAGGAGTCGGATAACGTTACCTTGGTTCACCTCAATCCAATACTGTTCAAGAGCGCGGTTGGGCTGTACGAGCAGTACAAGGATAAAAACTGGGGGCTAGTGGATTGTGTGTCCTTCGTGGTGATGAAGGAAATGCGGTTGAGCAAGGCATTGGCATTCGATCAGCACTTCATCCAGGCGGGTTTTCAGCTACCGGATTAGACGCCGCGGTTACGCTTTGCGGGCTCTGCGTGTCTGGTTCGAAGAACGGTCGGCGGGTTCCGGTGACGATGGGTGACGACAATGTTCCAACATGACACGATGCTGCCACACATCAAACTCGACGAACGCAACCACGTCGAGAAGCCCCTGCTGGACCAGCTCGCGGGGCTAGGCTGGGAGGTGCTGGACCTGGACAACAAGCAGCCCCCGGCGGCCAGTCTTCGAGGGAGCTTTACGGATGTGGTCATGGAGCCGGTGCTGCGGGAGCAGATTGGGCGCATCAACCCCTGGATGGAGCCGGATCAGATCGACGAGGTGATCAAGCAGCTCACCGCCAGCTTTCCCGGCAATAATCTGATCGAGAACAACCGCCATCTGCTCGGCCTGCTGCTGGAGAACACCAGCGTCGGCGAGAACCGCCAGACCGGCGAGCAGAGCCCGACGGTTCGGTTCATCGATTTCGAAGCCGAGTATTGCCCTGGCCAGGACAGCGCCAACCGTTTCATCGCCGTCTGCCAGTTCAAGGTGCGCATCCTCGGCACCGAGCACCACATCGTCCCGGACATCGTGCTGTTCGTGAACGGCCTGCCGCTGGTGGTGATCGAGTGCAAGTCGCCGAAGGTGAAGGAGCCGATCTTCGAGGCCATCGATCAGATGCTGCGCTACAGCGAGCAGCGCGGGGCCAAGGGCGAGGGCAGCCCCGGCCTGTTTTTCTACAACCAGTTCGTGGTGGCGACCTGCCGGCAACAGGCGAAGTTCGGCACCATCACCACCCACAACGAGAAGCACTTCTACCGGTGGGCGGACCCCTATCCGCGCACCCTGGACGAGCTGGACCACGGGGCGGGCACGGCCAACGATCAACAGCGGCTGGTGGCGGGGATGTGTGACCCGGCGAACCTGCTGGACATCGTCCGCAACTTCACGTTGTTCTCCACCAACGACAAGGGCGAGACCATCAAGATCGTCGGCCGGTATCAGCAGTACCGGGCGGTGAGGCTGGCGGTGAAGAAACTGCTGGAGGGCAAGACACCGCGGGAGCGCAGCGGCATCATCTGGCACACCCAGGGTTCGGGCAAGTCGCTGACCATGATGTTCATGGTGCGGGCCATGGTTCGGCACCAGGTCCTGCAACAGTGGAAGGTCGTCTTCGTGACCGACCGCACTCAGCTGGAGGAGCAACTGGCCCAGACCAGTCAGAGCATCGGCTTCACGGTGAAGGTGGCGGACAGCATCGAGTCGCTGAAGGAGCTGCTGCGCTCGGACTCGTCGGATCTGGTCATGGCCATGATCCACAAGTTCCGGGAGACGGACTTGGCTCAGTCCTTCCCGCAGCTCAATGCCAGCCCGCACATCCTGGTGATGACCGATGAGGCCCATCGCTCCCAGTACGCCATGCTCGGGGCCAACCTGGACAAGGGTATCCCCAATGCGGCACGGATCGCCTACACGGGCACCCCGATCGACAAGACCGAGCGGGTGTTTGGCGATTACATCGACAAGTACACCATGCGCCAGTCCATCGAGGACGGCGTGACCCTGGAGATCGTCTACGAGGGGCGGACGCACAACGCGGAGGTGACCGACCAGCAGGCGATGGACACGGAGTTCGCGGACGTGTTCAGCGACTACAATCTGGCAGAGCGCCTGGAGATCCTGGGCTATGGCTCACGCGACGCCTATCTGGAGGCTGAGCCGACCATCGAGGCGAAAGCCCGGGACATGGTGGCGCACTACCTGGCGCACATCTTCCCCAACGGCTACAAGGCTCAGGTTGTGGCAACTTCGCGGGAGGCCGCGGTTCGCTATCGCACCTACCTTTGCTTGGCCCTGGCAGACGCGCTCAAGGCACTGGAACAGGCTAACCCGCTAAATCTCGACCTGGATCGGCTGAAGCGGCTGCAGGTGGACGTCGTCATCTCCGTCGGGCACAACGATCTTCCTCATCTCAGGCAGTACGGTGACAGGGGTCGGCACAAGACCAGCATCAAGCGCTTCAAGATGGCCTTCGGTAGCGAGGAAAACGGGGTAGACGGCAACCTAGGCATCCTGGTGGTCAATCACATGCTGCTCACCGGCTTCGACGCCCCCGTAGAGCAGGTGATGTATCTGGATCAGGTCATCGTTGCGCACAACCTGCTTCAGGCGATTGCCCGTGTGAACCGTGTTGGCGACGTCAGCAAGGACAAGGGGTTCGTCGTCGACTACGTGGGCATCGGCCACCACCTGAAGAAGGCCATCGATAGCTACGACGAGCGCGAGCAGAAAGAGGTCGAAGACGCACTGAGCTTTCCCGAGGACGAGCTTCGCGAGTTGCAGGCCGCGCATGAGGCGATCATGACCTTGCTGAAGAAGCACGGGCTGACCGACCTGACTGACCATGATGCCTTTTTCGACCTCTTCTACGACGAGGATCTGCGCTTCGAATTCATGAGCCTGTTCAAGCAGTTCACCCGCTGTCTGAACCTGGTGTTTCCGGCGAAAGATGCGTTGGACTTCATGGGCGACTACAACGCCCTCACCGAGATCAATGCCCTGGCCGGCAAGCACTTCAGGGACAGCCGCTTCAGCATGAAGGGTATTCCGCCGAAACTGCGTGCACTGACGGATGCCTACCTCGCCTCGAAGGGCATCGATCTCAAGATTGCCCCGATTTCGATCTTGGACGACGACTTCGAGCGACTCGTTGGTAATCGCAAGCGTACCAAGACCAAGGCCGCGGAGATCGAGCACGCCATCCGCCATCACTTGGACGTCGACCTTGACGATGATCCAGACCTGCAAGCGTCCTTCGCCGAGGCATTGGCCAAGATCTTCGAGGAGTTCCGAGATAACTGGCAGAGGATCTACGAAGAGCTGGAGAAGCTCAGAGAACGGATGCGCTCCGCGAGTCAGGAGCCGACCTACGGCCTGCATCGCAAGAAGCAGATGCCCTTTTTCAGGATGCTACAGCGCGAATTGGGAGCCGCATGGGAACAACACCCGGCCTATGCGAATAACGAGGACGAGCGCATCAGTGCAATGGTCAACCTGACTCAGCAGATTTACAACGTCGTCGAGCGCGAGCTGAGTCTGACGGGATTCTGGGAGAGCGTTCCGGCCCGCAACCGGCTCAAGGCCGAGTTGCAGAAGACGCTGCTTCAGCCGGAATTCGTCAAGCTGCCGAGCATCGTGACGGCACGTGCCCGCCTGATTTCTCGCGTCATGGAGATCGCCGAGAAGAACAATGACAGGATCCTCTACGCGGAATAGCCGACGTGGATCTGGATTACGCCATCGTCCGTTCACCCAAGCGCCGCAAGCTGACCATCACCGTCGAGCGGGATCGGCGGATTGTGGTACATGCGCCTGAGAGTATCTCCGAGGCGAGGATTCGAGAGATCGTCGATTCCAAGCGCCAATGGCTCTTCGAGAAGATTCGTCACGAGCAAAAATACAACGACGAGCCCGAGCCGCCTGGCAAGGAACTGGTCAACGGCGAGGCCGTGTTGTACCTGGGCCGACGCTATCGAATCGCCATCGCCGACACCGAATCCGGAGAGATCGAGTTTTCCAGGCAGTTCGTGGTGCCGCCTAGGATTGCCGCCAGTGGGAGCAAGGCGTTCGCGAATTGGATGCTCGTGCGTGCGGAGCAGCAGATCCTGCCTCGCGTCAAACTGCATGCCCGACAGCTCGGCGTGAGTTACCGGGATGCAGAGGTTTCGGAAGGCCGCTTCCGTTGGGGTTCTTGCACACCTAGAAGCAGCCTGCGATTCAACTGGCGCTTGATTAAGGCGCCGATGTTCGTGATTGACTACGTCATCATCCACGAACTGGCCCACCTCATCGAGCCGAACCATACCCCGCGCTTCTGGAATATCGTCAGGGCGCAGCACCCGACGGCCGAGAAGGCGAAAGATTGGTTGAGGGAGCATGGGGCGCTGTTGGAGCAGAATCTCTAGGCGAAGGGTGCAGGTCCACCCGCCACGCCAATTGCAGGCCAAGTGGAAGGCGCGGTGCGGTGCGTCTTCCATTCCCCATGCTCGCACCCTCGCTCCCGTCCGTCCTCGAGTCCCCCCGAGGAGAGCACGGAAAGGAAGATATCGCGCAAGCTCGAGTGCCAGAAAAATTTCTTGAAACAGGTGTCTACGGGAATAGCCTGGCTCTAGAAGAGTAGAATATGCCTAGGAGGCTGTCCGAGAACGGAGCGAACGGGTACAATCGCCATTCCTCCCGAGACAGGTGAGCGTTTAGCGCTCTGCCAAGATCGCAGAGTGGAGCGTCGCACAACGATTATCGCCCTGTGCCAAGGCAAACGGGGCGCTCGGATACCCCGTTTCCCATTCCGTGCACGGCTGAGATGAACCGATAACTAGGGTGATCATGAGCAAGCAGACCATCCCATTCAAAAAAAGCCTGATCGAACATGATCCGGACATCTTGTCCCCGAGCAATCTATTCGATCTGCTCCCGAAGGATCATGACTGCTCTATCTCGAGGCATTGGAAGACAGTGGAGTGGACTGTTACATCGCGACGAGTAAAGGTGAAAAAAAGGACGAAACGCCACTGGACGAATCAGCGCGAAAGCTGTTGAAAGCCGATTTCGAATACGACCCGAAGGAAGACTGTTTCACTTGCCCGGGCGGACAAATCTTGGTTGTGGTAGGAGAAACGAAAGACGGAGAAAAAACCGACCAAGGTCGCGCTGAAACCTGTGCCGCCTGCCCATGCCGATCCCGTTGCTGTCAATCGAAAAAGGGAGAAGCCCGTACGATCAACACGGACGACAAAGAACCTCTACGCCAACGAATGCATGCCAAAATGGATTACGGTGACACTTTACCATTTACACCATTTCCAAAAGCACAACCTCAGGTGTTGTGTCTTGCACCGGTTGAACTATGATAGCGCCCAACGAGTCCGCCAGCCCGACGCCAAACTGCGGCCGGCGCTTCGCGCGTGGCCGCAGTTTGGCGCGGGCTGCGGTTGACGTTGGACTAAATAAATAACCCCCCACCATCAAAGCACGCCAACGCATCAACCGACTGAAGGATGCATCACCACGGGCACGCGGGATCGCCCCCTTCCGCGCCCGCTCTCACGGGAACTGGCTATACTGTAACCATGTGCAGTCCAGCCATCACCGCCGAAATCCGCCGCGAGTTCCCCGTCGAATATGCTCCACCGCCATTCGAACTGGCCGATGTGGTGCGCATGCATGGCGCCGCCTACCGCGCCGAGTACCATCCGAGCTTCGAGCAAGGCCGCGCCCTGCACGCCATCGAGACCTGCCGCACCACCGCGCTCGGCGGCCATGTCGATCAATGCGACCACTGCGGGCATGTGGAGATCAGCTACAACTCCTGCCGCAACCGCCACTGCCCCAAATGCCGCGCCTCCCAACGCGCCGCCTGGGTCGATGACCGCGAGCTGGAGCTGTTGCCCATCCAGTACTTCCACCTCGTCTTCACCCTGCCCGAAGACCTCAACCGCCTAGCGCAGTACTGCGATGCCGAGGTCTACGCCATCCTCATGCGCAGTGCCGCCGAGACCCTGCAGACCTTTGCCCACAAACTCTGGGACGCCGACCTCGGCATTGTCAGCGTGCTGCACACCTGGGGCCAGACCTTACAGCTGCACCCGCATGTGCATTGCCTCGTCACCGGCGGCGCATTGAAACGCGATGGCAGCGGTTTTGTGCAAGCGCCGAACAACTTCCTGTTCCCGGTCCGCGCCCTCTCGCCGGTCTTCCGAGCCATCTTCCTGCGCGAACTCGAAGCCCTGCGCGCCGCCGGCAAGTTCAGCCACTGCCCGCCCGAACTGCACGACGAGGCCGACTGGAAGCAACTGCTGATCCGCCTGCACCGCCACGCCTGGGTCGTGTATGCCGAAGCCCCGTTCGACAGCCCCCAGCACCTCATCCGCTACCTCGGGCGCTATGTGAACCGCATCGCCATCGCCAACTACCGCATCCTTGCCGTCGATGCCGACGGCGTCGTCTTCCGCTACCGCGACAACCGCGTCAAAGACCCCGAGAGCCCCGAGGCGCAGAAAACCCTGCGCCTGTCCGGGCCGGAATTCATCCGCAGATTCCTGCAACACGTCCTGCCGCCCGGCTTCCACCAAATCCGCTACTACGGTCTGCTCGGCGGCAGTCGGCGCAAGGCCAACCTCACCGCCTGCCGCGCCCTGCTCGGCCTCGACCAGCCAGAGGCGCCCTACATCGCCGACCTCGAGGGCTTCCTCAGCAAACAAACCATCGACCCGAGCCTCTGCCCGAATTGCGGCAAGGGCCACCTACGCCAAGTCTTCCAGATCCTCTCTTTCCACGACCCACCGGCCGAATACGCTGCCGCAGCCTGAATGCCAGTCCCGCGCCCCATTGATTTCGAGACGCCCGCCACCGCCGGGGAAGCCAGCCCTGCGCCCAGGGTTGTCGGAGCGTTGATAGACCGCCCCGAACAGGGAAAAAGGTGCCGCAATCGATTCCAACATCCCGATCGTCGCATGCTCGAATCCCTCCAAATGCCGCCCGCGCCGTCTATCAAAACCCGATGCAAGGTCTTGACAGCGCCTCCGATGCTGGAGAAAAATCCATAGCCAACCCGACGCCAGCGTCAGCCGTCCAACAAGTGCATCAGCCGGACGCCCGCGGTTCGTCGTCATTTGCAATTTCAGCGCATGACGCGAGCACAATCGTGGCGGCTCGTCTTGTGCGAGACAGCGCGGGCGCCGGCTATGCATAACGTTAGATTAAAACGCTATCGCGTTGGAAGAGACCACACCCGAGACAAAGCAGCACCGGCGCTGAAATAAACAATAAACAAGAAAAAGAATAAGCACACGCAATGGCATCGCCATTCCTTTCCTCTCCAACTCCCCATCACAGAGCGGGACACACGCACTCCGGCTCCAAGCAGAGACCGACGTTCGAAGTCGCCGACATCCTGCGCGCGCATTTGCCCGACTCCCTGCACGAGCACTCCCATCCGCTGCACGTGCACAAGGTACTCAGTGCCATCCAAAACTGCCGCACCGCGGCGCTGGGCGGGCACATCGACTACTGCACTGACTGCGGCACCCTTTACAACAGCTACAACTCCTGTCGCGACCGCCACTGCCCGAAATGTCAAGGGCTGGAGAAAGCGCGCTGGATCGAAGCGCGCAAAGACGAACTGCTGCCGGTGCCCTATTTTCATACCGTCTTCACGCTGCCGCATGCGATCAACGACTGGGTGGGGTGGAACGACAAACTGATTTACGACCTGCTGTTCGCCAGCGCAACGGACACCCTGCAAGCCTTTGCCGCTCGTCATTGGAACGGAACCCTCGGCATCACCGCCGTGCTGCACACCTGGGGCCAGACGATGGAGCGCCACATCCATCTGCACTGCATCGTGCCAGGCGGAGCTTTAACGTTCGATGGCGAACAGTTCAAACCCTGCCCGCATCGTGACTGGTTATTCCCGGTCAAAGCGCTGTCCAAGGTCTTCCGCGGAAACTACCTCGAGCACCTGGAGCACGCGCATACCACAGGCGAGCTGAAGACACCGCCGGGCGCGCACTTCGCCGCGTTGCGCAAGGCACTGCGCGAGCACGACTGGGTGGTCTACGCCAAACCCCCGTTCGGCGGACCGCAACAGATCATCGACTACCTCGGGCGATACACCCACCGCATTGCCATCAGCAACCACCGCATCCTCAATCTTGCCGACGGCAAAGTCACCTTCACCTGGAAAGACTATAAAGACGGCGCCAAGACCAAAGTGATGACGCTGGACGCCAACGAATTCATCCGGCGGTTCACGCTGCACATTCTGCCGCCGCGCTTCACCCGCATCCGCCACTACGGACTGCTCGCCTGCGGACACCGCGCGACCAAGCTCAATCGTGCCAAAGCGCTGCTTGGCCTAGCGCCGGTGACGACGACCAAAGTGCGCGAGCCCTACGACGTCTTGCTGCAACGCCTGACCGGCAAAGACATCCACGTCTGCCCGAGCTGCGGCGGACGGCTACGACGTCAGCGCGACCTTGCGCCCACCATTGGACCCGCTCGCGGCCAAGACCCGCCGCTTGCGTGCGAGGCGGCCTGATGAACATCTCCTCCACTCGATCCGCATCGGCTCGGGACAGTGCTGCTATGTTGCGACGCGACCGCGGTGAGCGAAAAACCGTTGTGCTCCATGCGAAATCGCTGCGCCCGCGGGACCGAGCGCGCGCAACGGAGCCTTGCTCGTGCAACTGCGCCAACATCAGCGGGAGTTTCCAGGCCCCACCCAGGGCTTGACTGTTGTAGAATCCACATAGCGGTTCGCTGAGACGGACACTGAAGCGAACAAAAAAATGTTTTAATCTAACAGGGCGTTGAACCTGCCGAGCCCGCGCCGGTCGGGCACCGCGGCGCTTCGCGCTCGCGGCCCGACCGGCGCGGGCTCGGCAGGTTAACTAAACGTTGGACTAAATAAATAGAAAGCCCGGAGCGAACCAAAAGGCACTCCCATCAATACCTGTAAGGGTATACAGCATTCACGTCGCTAGACTATAATCTCTCGGCATGGACGCCCAAACTTGCTTGAGCCGTGAAATCAAGCGGGAATTCCCACCCGAGCCGCCGGACATCCAGTTCGAGGTCGCCGATGTCTTCCGCGCCTATGGCGACGACTATCGGCAGACGCACATCCTCACCCCCCAACAACACAAGGCCATGTCGGACATCGAGAAATGCCGGACCACGGCACTCGGTGGCCACGTCGATGAATGCGACCATTGCGGACACACCGAGATCAGCTACAACAGCTGTCGCAACCGCAACTGCCCCAAGTGCCGCGGGAGTCAACGAGCGGCCTGGGTCGACGCCCGCGAGCTTGAGCTGTTGCCGATCCAATACTTCCACATCGTCTTCACCCTGCCGCATGACCTGATCCCCCTGGCGCGCTACAACCCCGAGCGGGTCTACGGCCTGTTGTTCACGCTCGCCGCCGAGACCCTCCAAACCTTTGCCCAGAACCTGTGGGACGGCAAACTGGGCATCATCATGGTCCTGCATACCTGGGGCCAGACGCTGAACGACCACCCGCACGTCCACTGCATCGTCACCGGCGGAGCGCTCAAGAACGACGGCAGCGCCTTCGTGCGCGCCCCCAAGCACTTCCTGTTTCGCGTCGAAGCCCTGTCCAAGGTCTTCCGGGGCAAGTTCCTCGCTGCCCTGCAAGCACTCTACGATCAAGGCAAGCTGTGCTTGAGCGGACAGCCGGTGCTTGCCACCAAAGCCGGCTGGGAGGCGTTGCTTCAGGCGCTGTGCAGCCACGACTGGGTGGTCTATGCCAAGCAACCCTTCGACGACCCCGCCCACCTGATTCGCTATCTGGGGCGCTACGTCAACCGCATCGCCATCGCCAATCACCGGATTCTCAGCATCGACGAGGGGACGATCACCTTCAAGTATCTTGACAACCGAGAACCCGGCGCGCCGGTCGAGAAGATCATGACACTGCCCGCCGACGAATTCATCCGCCGTTTCCTGGCCCATATCCCGCCGCCGCAATTCCGTCGCATTCGCTCTTACGGCATCCTGGCCAACGGTCACCGCAAGGACAAGCTCACCACCTGCCGCGCCCGCCTCGGTCTCGACGCCCCCCATCTGCCCTTCATCGCCGACATGGATGCCTTTCTTACCAAACAAGGCATCGACTACAGCCTCTGTCCCAAGTGCGGGGAAGGCAAGCTGCGCCAGGTCTACGTCCTCCTGTCGTTTCACGACCCACCGCCCTGTTACCTCGAGGCCGCGTGACATGAATGCTTGCCAATCCGTGCACAGCCGCGGAGCTATCCCCCTGTCTCAGACACCGGAAAACACCCCGTCAAAGCCGCAAAAACCCGATTCTCCGCACGCCGACCCGCGACAAAACGCCCAAAAAGCGTGCTGTACACCCGAAACTGCCGCACGCATCCCGCCCCATCCCTCCTTGACACTCACCAGCCGATCCGCTGAAATTCCATAGACCGGCACGTCGTCTGAAAGGCCCAGGTCCAACAAGCGCGTTCGAGCTGACAACCGGCGGTCCGTACCATCTGCACCGCCGTGCCACAGGCCAGCCTCGGTGGTGCGGGTACCGCCGTGCCAGTCATGCCGGTTGCAACTCAACGCTAACGTTCAAGCGCGTTCGAGCTGACAACCGGCGGTCCGTACCATCTGCACCGCCGTGCCACAGGCCAGCCTCGGTGGTGCGGGTACCGCCGTGCCAGTCATGCCGGTTGCAACTCAACGCTAACGTTAGCCGTACATAAGGAGCCAAACATGAGAACACTTCTATCCAAATTGCCAGAGGGAATTAAAGCTCCTCTAAGGAAACTTATAAGCGCAGTACTATATTACGGAAATAAGAGATATTGCCCCATATGCTGCAAGAAATCGAGTCGCTTCAAGCCTTTTGGAGTAATACCGCGTGAAGATGCCCAGTGTCCTCATTGCGGTTCCTTAGAGCGTCATCGCCTTTTGTGGCTATTTTTGCAGAAAAGAATCGACCTCTTTGCTGGTAAGCTAAAAATGCTTCATGTGGCACCAGAGCCATGCCTTGAATCAATATTCATGAAGCGGCTAGGTAGCAATTATCTGACGGCTGATCTATTTAACCCAAGAGCTATGGTAAAAATGGACATTTGTGATATTCAGTATCCCGAAAATTCATTTGATGCAATCTATTGCAGCCATGTATTGGAGCACGTCCCCGATGATAAACAAGCGATGAGAGAGTTTTGCCGAGTTCTCAACACTAACGGTTGGGCAATACTAAATGTCCCTATCACTAGAGAAAAAACATTTGAAGATCCATCAATAGTAGATCCCAAAGAACGCCTAAAAGCTTTCGGTCAGGAAGATCATGTCAGGTCTTATGGCCAGGACTATGTTGAGCGACTTCGTGATTCAGGGTTTGATGTCGAGATCATCAAAGTAGATGATTTGGCTAATAGTGATGAGTTGCTAAAAATGGGGCTAACACTAGCTGCCGGTGAGATTTACTATTGTACAAAACAACATAGCGGCTAACAATCACATGCACTCGGACAGCAAAAAGCGCCGCTCGTTCCTCGCTCTGCTTTTTGCTGCCAGTGATGTGAAGCGTTGGCGAGAAATCCCAAGCATCTGTCTTGGTTTCGTCCGTTAGAGGAGCAAACGATAGCTGGCTATCCCTCTGGCTGCGTTTTTCTACCGCAACGTAAAGCATGGAGCGAAAAGATGGGTTCTTTCGTCCGCATTAGTCGCAAGCGTCGGTATTTAGGAAAAATAATTCCTTTCCGGGTGTTTCTCGACAACCGAGAAATTGCCATTCTTTGGAATGGCCAACAAACATCGCATTCAATCAGCCCTGGCCATCATACCATTTACATAAAGGACTTATGGGGGGTACAGTCAAACCCAGTTGATGTGGAATTACGGTGACACTTTACCATTTACACTATTTTGTTCTGGGCTTATGCTAAGCGTATGTCTCGGCTCCCACGCATCATCGTTCCCGGCATCCCCCACCATGTGACGCAGCGTGGGAACAGACGCCAACAAGTTTTCATGAAGGAAGACGACTATGCGCTTTATAGAGATTGGCTAGCGAACGAGTGTCGATCAAACGGCGTGGAAGTCTGGTCCTACTGCCTGATGCCGAACCATGTGCACTTGATTCTCGCACCCTCCAACGAGACCGGCCTGTCCCGCGCCGTCGGGGAGACGCATCGTCGATATAGCGGCTACATCAACGCGCGATTGCGGGTAACCGGCCACCTGTTTCAAGGGCGGTTTGGCTGCGTGGCAATGGATGAAGCTCACTTGATGGCAGCCTGCCGCTACGTGGCTTTGAATCCCGTGAAGGCCAAACGAGCTGCGACGCCTGCCGACTGGCCCTGGTCCAGCACGCCAGCACATTTCCGGCGCGAAGACGATGGATTAGTCACTGTTCGACCCCTGCTGGATCGCGTCGATAATTTAGCGGAATTCTTGGAGATGCCGGAAGATCCTGAACACTTGGCAGCTCTCACCAAGGGCCAAACCATCGGACGTCCACTGATGGACGATCAAAAGCTTGGCGAGCTTGAAAAGCAACTTGGCAGAGCGCTACGTCAAGGCAAGCGAGGTCGGCCCGCTTCGCAAAAGAATGACCCGAAACAACGAAAATTAGTGTAAATGGTAAAGTGTCACCGTAATTCCAGCTTCACGCCAGTAGTCCCAATCGACCAACTGGGCCGCTTTCACGCCGGCGAGGTCCACGAGCAGCAGCTGCAGCGCATCCACCACCTGGCGGAACTGCCAGTCTTGCCACTTGCCCTGGCTCGACGTCTGCTGGAGATATCCAGTAATCTCCTCTCGGGAAAGATCTTTGAGAGAGTTTGGCTGCACCGCATCCAAGAAGTCCTGCACATGTGTCACGTACCAGCGCTGTGCCTGTTGAGGTATCCGCTTGGCCACCAGCAGCGCCCAATACTGATCCCAGCGTGACGGAGTGCCATGCTCGCGCCGGGGCGAGCCGGACGGGGTATTTCTTCTTGACATGATTGCGCGCTCTTGATGACAATGGGCGCAATACTACTAGTTTTTGCATGCTTTGCACATCGAGCCATTTTGCATGCACGCATGTTGAATGGTTCTTTTTGAAAGCAAATCGATGTGTTTGTCTAGCAAGTCAGGCGAGCTGTTCGATTTGCATGCAAACGAATACACTGTTAGGCGGCAGAATACCACCATGAACATAGCTGTCTTATTGGGGGCCGGCTCATCGGTGCCCGCTGGCTACCCGTCGACGCAGGACCTTACGGATCACGTATTATCCGGGCAGGGCGTTTCAAGACATAGCGATGCTTCCTATTACCTGCGCGGCGACGAGTCGCCAAAAGGAACCACACGTCTCGTCAATAGTGTTGTGCGTCGGTTGTATGCGGAGTCAGAACATTATTTCTTTGAACACGCCGCGCGGCGTAGCAACTACGAGGACCTATTCTATTTAGCAACCCAGGCAACGGATGATTTGCTCGGTGAGATGGAGAATCCCGCAATCCGATCATTCTTAAATAATCTCGCGTCCGACTTGTCCCCGTTGATTAGTGCAGTGGAGGACGCGGACTGTAGTACCCTTCAAGATCTATTCGTCGAAACACGCAACTATATTGCCGACGTAGTGTGGCGCAGCCTTTCCGGTAAACCTTCATCCGTCGAACAATTGACTGTGCTCACAGATCTGTGTCGGTCATACAACGTAGTCAGTATTTCGACACTCTCTCACGATACACACCTCGAAAACCATCTCTCGGGCGAGAGCATCATGTTTTCTGATGGATTCTCGAAACCTCGTGGTGGCGTTCGATACTGGAACGCCGATTTCTCGGAAACGATACCCTTTTTAAAACTACATGGATCTGTTAACTGGTTTCGCCTCCGGCCTGATTCCGGAGATTGGCGCGATGAGAAAATCGGAATCCCCATAAGCAGCGACTTCCACCACACGAGAACCGAGAGTGGAGAACTTCAGACTGCGATCGATGGCCGTCCCTTGCTCTTGATCGGCACGTTCAACAAAATATCTGAGTACAGCTCAGGCATGTTCCGAGAACTACATCATCACTTTCGATCAACAATCAACAACGCGGAACGGATAGTGGTCTGTGGATATGGTTTCGGAGATAAAGGGATCAACGCAGAGATTATAGACTGGTTTTACTCCACGCGAGGACGACGAATCATTGTAGTTCACCCAGATCCGGGAAGTCTTCGCAAGCATGCACGAGGCGCTATCCGAAACAAGTGGGCAGCTTGGGAGAAGGCTAACTCACTATTGATTCTAGCCAAACGCCTAGAACAAGTCGAGGCAGTGCAACTTGCCGAACTCATCGCCCTCTAGCGCGACTCCTGAGCCTTGACGTCAGCCGCCTAACACAAGGAACCGAAGTTATGTACTTATTGAGAAACACAGTCTTAGCTGGAGTTTTAACATCTTTCTGCTTTACTTCAGCATGCACTGCCGATTCTGTACCTATCCCTTCATCCAGGCCGATACAAGGAGGGGCGCTTTCCTGCGAAGCCCTATTGTTTACGAGCATCCAACCCAATCCACGGACAAAGAATATAGAAATAGAAAATGGCGTCGGAACGGACAAAGTCGCAATAGAAATTCTCGGCCCGGTCCTAAAATTCATGACTCAGGCTTCCGTCGGCGTGGGCCAAACAGACGCGGCAGAATTTCAAATCATGCGTAATGACGAAGAGGTGCTTGTAGCTATTTCCCATTCTCTCGGCGCATTAGGCTCCACTCTTAATTCACTCCTCATAAATAAAAAGAACGGGCTAGCCGTATGGACAAAGTCACGTCCATTCTTTATCGTCGACGACGAACCAGACACACAGGCGCACTATCTGAGGTGCCAATAACGAACGCCTAACACGCGGGTAAAGCTGACCGCCTACTGCGCATCGAGATCGCAGCAATTCTGAATCACCTTGCCGGCGCAGTAGGCGCCAGCTTACCCGTGACGTTGGGCGGCAAAAAGATTGAGGTTTCCTGTGAACGAAACTGTTTACGTTGAAACTTCGGTTATCAGCTATTTGACAGCTCGGCCGAGCAATGACTTGCGTGCGACGGCGAATCAAAATACGACTGCTGAGTGGTGGGAAGCACGGAGACCGAACTACAGAGTCTTCGTGTCTGATCTCGTCATATTAGAAGCCAGCAAAGGCCATCCGGAGGCCGCGCAACGTCGCTTGGTTGCTATCGCGGATCTTCCTTTGCTTCAAGTCTCTGACCATGTAAGGGCGTTAGCGCAAGCCCTAATCGACAACCATGCTCTCCCAAAGATGGCCGAAGCGGATGCGTATCACGTAGCGATAGCGGCGGCGAACGGCGTCGCGTATTTGCTTACTTGGAACTGTACGCATATCGCAAATGCGCACACCCGGCCCAAGATTGATACCACCTGCAGATCTAATGGGTACGAACCGCCGGTTATCTGCACTCCTATTGAACTCATGGAGCCTTAACTATGTGGCAAGACCCAATCGTCGCGGAAACACGAGCTCTTCGAGACGAGTACGCCCGCCAGTTCAATTACAGCATTGACGACATATTTGAGGACTTGATGACGAAGCAAGCCGCACACCCCGAGCGCGTTATCTCCCTCCCGCCACGCAAACCGGCAGCCAGCACTGTTGCGGCCCAACAAACGCACAAGCCCGACCGCTTGCTGGCCAGCCGCCGCTGACGCGGGCGGCTGGCCAGCAAGCGGCGGGCTGTGCTTGACGTTAGGGCATACAGACGAGAATCTTATGGCTTCTGCACCTAAAAGTATGTTGATCGTGGCAGGCCATGCCATATGGGATGGCAAGGATTGGAAAGGTATTGAGAAGAGCAAATTTCCGGATCCGGAGGCGATGAAGCGAACCATAGCTCAACACGTCCGCGACGGTTGCAAGATGGGAGTTAAGCGGCTCTACGACGTGATTGCATTCAGTGGTGGCCAAACACGCAAGAATTTAGAACTCACTGAAGCACAGGGCATGGCTAACTTCGCTGCATACAGAAATATTGAGTTTCCGGACGACTTGCTCTTTGAATCGTTTGCCCGTGACAGTTTTGAAAATGTATTCCTTTCGCTACTGGCTTTCTACCATAACTACAAGGCGTGGCCGGAAACGATAGGTGTGATCAGTATGCCACATAAATCCATACGCTTTATGCTAATGGCAACTGGCCTCCATTTCGATAACTTCACATTCCATGGAATTGGTAAGGTCGATCCACACGAAAAGAACTGCCTTAACGAGATGATAAACATGGGTGTTGTTATTGATTACAAGACTAAGACAATCAAAGATCCACTCCTGAGAGCTCCTCATTTCGTCAGTAAACGTGTTGGACGTACAGGCCCCTGCTATGACAACAATCAATCGGACGACGAAAACAAAAACAAAGACGACAAATATCTGCGGTGTGCGGCAAGCGCATATGGCGATGATAGACTCGTAGAGCAAGTTATCAACTGCGACAGGCAAGGCGGCTGGCGCAAGCTTCGGTGGCCATGGCAACCGTAAATGTGCCCTAACATGCGCATCCAGCGGACGCGCCAAAGGCGCGCGCCGCTGATGCTTGACGTTAGGCTCAAGCAACCAGAATGTTATGCTTATATGAGCATGACTTTTATTTACGTCAACATGAGGCATGATCGCCATGAATAGAACACATCTCGCATTTATAATCTTTCTTTCCCTTGGAACAGCCAACGCTCAGGACATCACCTGCCGAGATCTTGCTAGCGACTGGTCAATGCGAACGGATAGCACTGCCGGCACCTGGACCGCACGGCTAACTCTGAAGATAAACGACGATTGCACCTTCAACGGCTCTTCAAGCTGGTCAGACGGCAATCGTTCGGACATTAGAGGTTCGTTTGATATGCGTGAATCGTCTGTTGAGTTTACGAGGGATAATCACGGTCGAGGACCGAATCAAACCTTTACAGGCACCATGTCAACCTGCGGGGACCTCATGCATGGTGAGTATTATGGTTGGCCTCCACGGGGTGGCTGGCAAGCCACAAAGATCCGCTAAGCGCGAGGCATAATTTCTTAGAAAAGGTGTCAGAGGCCTTTTCTCCAATTACTGAATGAAAAGAAACCCTAACGAGTGCGTCAACCTGACCGCGTACTGGCTAGCGGTCGCTACGCTCCCGGCTAGCCAGCACGCGGCAGGTTACGCCAGCGTTGGGCCGTTGGAGTTTTTCTGTGACTGATGTGTCTGATTTGGAGAAGGAGATCGCGGTCCTTAAGGAACGAGTGGCTGCGGACAAGCGTTTGTTTATCGCTTTGGCGTTGGTTATCCTCGCTGCGCTTGGGTATACAAACTTCGTTAGCGTCCCGGCTGAAGCAAACAATCAGGTGAACAGTGAAATGCCTGAGGCCGTAAAAACCGCTTTTCGCCGCTGGCTAGAAGACAATAACGGCGACGCGCTCCTCTCAGAACTTGAACGCACCAAGCGGACCTCCGAAGAGCTTGAGGATCGGATAGAAGCGCTGGTTAAGCGAACTAGCGACTCGGCAAGCACCGCCGAGCAGTCAGCCAATAACGCCATTCGCTCCGCAAGCGCAGCACAAACAGCGGCCCAGAGGGCTTCGCGCGAGTCAAATATCCGATTCGCGGCGAGAGATCTCTCATCTAACAAGCGTCAAGAGACTCGCAGAGCTCAGTTCGATTTCCCAGTCAAACACGCTTGGGTCGAACTCACTGACAATATCCGCTTGGTCGACAGTGTTGAAGTCGCCAAATCAGGAAGAACCGTTGCGGTAACCACATCGATGAGCGCTACGGGAGGGGGCGGAATTATTGGCTATCGCGTATGGGCAGTCGCATACTAGCGAATCGAATGCAAATTGAGTTCGCATCTTGCCCGCAATGAATGACGCAAATTGAGAAGATGCCCAACTTACGCACAAGCCCGACCGCTTGCTGGCCAGCCGTCGCTACGCTCCGGCCGGCCAGCAAGCGTCGGGCTGTGCTAAACGTTGGACTAAATAAATAGAAAGCCCGGAGCGAACCAAAAGGCACTCCCATCAATCAATACCTTCGCCAAATGACCCGATCTCATGCTGCACTAAGTCGAAGCTGGCCAGGCTTTTGCCCGGGGGCAACTGGGATTCCTTGCTGTAACGCGAAATGCGTCGGCTGTGACGATCGGCCAGCTCTTGCTCGCATCGCGCACTGAGGTAGCGCGCGCCGTCCCAGCCGTTGCGCTCGGCTGTCTCGAGCTGCGTCTGCCAGTGGCGGGCGATGCTGGTGAGGTTCAGTTGCTTGAGCATCAGCGCTAATGTGGCGGTCTGGACCATGTCAGTGCAGCTCCATGGATTGGCCCTGCGCGGGCAACAGGTGGTCGTAGCTCGCAAGCGCGTGCTGGGTACTGGGCCGGTCGCGCAGCTCAGCCTGCTGTGTGGCTGCGTCGCGGGCGTCGAAACGGCTTTCCAGCGCCGTCAGCGTGGGCACGCTACCCGCGGCGATGCGCTCGAGCAGATACGCGCCCAGCGCCTGCTCACAGTCGGCGCGCGCGGCCAGGGCGAGGATGCCGACGATGCGTTTGCATGCCGCGCGTGCTTCTAGGTGGCTGTCCAGATGCTGCCAGATCGCGCGGTAGGTGGCGTTGGGCAGCAGGTCGTCGCGCAGCTGCGAGTAGCGAAAGGCCTGCGGCTTGCGTGCCAGCACGCCGATGAGGTGGCGGTAGTCGATGCGCCGTGCCCGCTCGTGGTTGACGCTGTACACCCGCGGCAGCGTGAGCGCCAAGGTTGCGCCGACGTACGCCTCGATGCGGTCGTCGAAGAGATGCAGGCGTAGCCGCTCGCCGACCAGGCGTGCGGGCACGCTGTAGAGCACGCGCTTGACATCAATGGTGGCGAAGGTGGTGACCACGACCACCTGCTCGCTGTAGTCGCCGGTGCGCCGCCGTGGTAGGGCTTGCAGCTGCGCGCGCTCAATGGCGAGCGCCTCGCTGCAACGCCGGTTGAAACGCACCAGCAGCGCGTCGAGCCACTCTCGGTAGTCCTGCAAGCTGGCGAAATCGGCCGAGTCACGCAGCAACAACGCCTGCCCAATGCGCCGCTTGATGTGCCCGTGCGGCGATTCCACGGCGCCGTTCTCGTGACTGACGCCACGGTTGTTGCGCGTGGCCGTCATGCCGTAATGCGCGCAGAGCTGCGTGTAGCGCTCGGTGAGGTCCGCTTGTGCTTCGCTGCTGAGGTTCTTGTAGGCCGCCGAGAGGCTGTCGGTGCGGTGCTCCAACGGTGCCCCACCAAGCCGCCACAGCGCCTCCTGTAGCCCTTCGGCCAGCGCACTGTAGGATTCCCCTCCAAGCACGACCTTGACGTGGCTCCAGCCGCTGTAGGCGAGGCGAAAGTGGTACAGCCGGTGGTCCAGCTCCTCGCCAGCGATCGTCACGACCAGCCCTTTGAGTTCGGTGACATCCGATAACCCCTGCCGACCTGGTTCCTGCACCTGGCGGAACATCACCTCCTTGTCCGCTCCGTGCAGCGCCTTCCACGCCTTCACCCGACGCTGGAAGGTGCGCTTCTTGCCGTTGCCGTACTCTCCCGGATGGCGTTCCTGCAAGTCTTCAAACAGGGTCGTCGCATCCAGGCGCGGCTGGCGCTCCAGACGACTGACGATCTCCTCCTCCCAGACCCCTGCAAACGGGTCCGCGCGCGTTCGCCAGTGCCGCTCCTTGCTCTGCAGTACGCCGATCTCCCCGTGTTCGATCCGCCGTGCACTGCGCTCGGATACGCCCGTCTTGGCACTCGCCTGCGCCTGCGTGCGACTTTGCTTTCTGTTGCTCATGTAGAACTTGACCTGCTCAATGGTGATCCGCTTGCCTGACATTCACGCGCCGTTTGGTTGCGAAAATGCCAGCTACCTTAGCCTCTAAAATCGGCCAAGTTAGTTGTCGTCGACCGGCCAAGTTAATTGTCACCTAACATGAAGGCGAGCGCCCGAATCGCGGTGTTGTGGCTCTTGCCGTGCTCGCGCTGCTGCTGGTAGTAGGCCGCCGCCCAGACTGAAAAGCGCACGCTCATGCCAGCCCATTCCACCACGCTCTGGCGAAGGAACTTCGGGCAGGCCCAGCGCCAGTGCACCCAGCGCTTGTTGCCGCTGCGCTCGGTCACCGGCGCAACACCGAGGTACTGCTGAAGGCCGAGGGCGTCGGGCCAGCGCTCGCGATCGGAGCCGAGCGCGGCGAGCAGGCGCGGCGCGAGCGTCGGTCCGGCGCCGGGCAGGCTTGCGAAGATCGCCGCGTCCGGATGCACCTTGAAGGCCCTGTCGATGGCCTGCTCGTAGCGCTCGATGCCGGCCAACACCACCCGAAGCTCTGCGACGAGGGTCCCCGTGGCCAGCAGCGCCGGCAGCAGCACGCCGGCGTCCGTCGTCAGGGGCAGCGCGTCGCGCAGAAGCGGAATTATGGTGACACTTTACCATTTACACTATTTTGTTCTGGGCTTATGCTAAGCGTATGTCTCGCCTCCCACGCATCATCGTTCCCGGCATCCCCCACCATGTGACGCAGCGTGGGAACAGACGCCAACAAGTTTTCGTGAAGGAAGACGACTATGCGCTTTATAGAGATTGGCTAGCGAACGAGTGTCGATCAAACGGCGTGGAAGTCTGGTCCTACTGCCTGATGCCGAACCATGTGCACTTGATTCTCGCACCCCCCAACGAGACCGGCCTGTCCCGCGCCGTCGGGGAGACGCATCGTCGATATAGCGGCTACATCAACGCGCGATTGCGGGTAACCGGCCACCTGTTTCAAGGGCGGTTTGGCTGCGTGGCAATGGATGAAGCTCACTTGATGGCAGCCTGCCGCTACGTGGCTTTGAATCCCGTGAAGGCCAAACGAGCTGCGACGCCTGCCGACTGGCCCTGGTCCAGCACGCCAGCACATTTCCGGCGCGAAGACGATGGATTAGTCACTGTTCGACCCCTGCTGGATCGCGTCGATAATTTAGTGGAATTCTTGGAGATGCCGGAAGATCCTGAACACTTGGCAGCTCTCACCAAGGGCCAAACCATCGGACGTCCACTGATGGACGATCAAAAGCTTGGCGAGCTTGAAAAGCAACTTGGCCGAGCGCTACGTCAAGGCAAGCGAGGTCGGCCCGCTTCGCAAAAGAATGACCCGAAACAACGAAAATTAGTGTAAATGGTAAAGTGTCACCGTAATTCCCGCGACAGCTGAACGCTCGGGAATACATACTGCCAGATCCATTCGCGTGGCGCGTTCGGATACTTGCGCGCCAGCGCGTAGGGCAGATACACCGTGCCCGCGCCAGCCGCCAAGTCCGCCCGATGCAGCGCCTCGACCTCTTCGAGGTGCTCGACCAGCGGCGATCGGTAGCGCTTCGGCAGCGGCACGACGCGATCCTTGTCACCCTTACCGTTGCGTACCACAATCGACTCGTGGCCGAAGTCCAGGTCACCAACCCGCAGCCGCAGACCCTCCAGCAGCCGCATCCCGGTGCCATAGAGCAGTCCGGCGATCAAGCCATAAGTCCCCTCCATGCACCCGAGGAGGTGCTCGACCTCGGCGCGCGTCAGTACCACCGGCACCCGCTCGCGGCGTTTGGCACGCGAGAACTTCAGCCCATCCAACGGCCTCCCGAGCACCTCATTGAACAAGAACACCAATGCGTTCAGCGCGACGCTCTGCGTGCTCGGTGCCACCGAGCACTCCACCGCCAGATGGGTCAGAAAGGCATCCACCTCGACCGGACCCAGGGTCTCGACCGGCTTGCCCTTGCAGTAGCGCAAAAAGCGATGACCCCAGTCGACATAGGTTTGCTCGGTGCGAATCGAGTACTGCTTCGTGCGCAGCGTCCGCGCCAGACTCGTCAAGACCGGGAACACCTCGGCGGACGCGGCAAACTTCGGGTCCGCCAGCCGCGCCTCCGGTACCTGCTCCCGCGCAATGGTCGGGTGATCCGCCGGCAGCACCGCCCCAGCTTCACGCCAGTAGTCCCAATCGACCAACTGGGCCGCTTTCACGCCGGCGAGGTCCACGAGCAGCAGCTGCAGCGCATCCACCACCTGGCGGAACTGCCAGTCTTGCCACTTGCCCTGGCTCGACGTCTGCTGGAGATATCCAGTAATCTCCTCTCGGGAAAGATCTTTGAGAGAGTTTGGCTGCACCGCATCCAAGAAGTCCTGCACATGTGTCACGTACCAGCGCTGTGCCTGTTGAGGTATCCGCTTGGCCACCAGCAGCGCCCAATACTGATCCCAGCGTGACGGAGTGCCATGCTCGCGCCGGGGCGAGCCGGACGGGGTATTTCTTCTTGACATGATTGCGCGCTCTTGATGACAATGGGCGCAATACTACTAGTTTTTGCATGCTTTGCACATCGAGCCATTTTGCATGCACGCATGTTGAATGGTTCTTTTTGAAAGCAAATCGATGTGTTTGTCTAGCAAGTCAGGCGAGCTGTTCGATTTGCATGCAAACGAATACACTGTTGGACTAAATAAATAAACAGCACCCCCCCACTAAAACCACATCCAACCCACCGATCCAGGGACAGATCGCAATCGGACAGATCGGAGTTGTACGGGACAAGCAACCGCGCAGAAACCGACTATACTATCGGCATGGACAGCCTCACCGCCGAAATCCGCCGCGAGTTCCCCGTCGAATATGCTCCACCGCCATTCGAACTGGCCGATGTGGTGCGCATGCATGGCGCCGCCTACCGCGCCGAGTACCATCCGAGCTTCGAGCAAGGCCGCGCCCTGCACGCCATCGAGACCTGCCGCACCACCGCGCTCGGCGGCCATGTCGATCAATGCGACCACTGCGGGCATGTGGAGATCAGCTACAACTCCTGCCGCAACCGCCACTGCCCCAAATGCCGCGCCTCCCAACGCGCCGCCTGGGTCGATGACCGCGAGCTGGAACTCTTGCCCATCCAGTACTTCCACCTCGTCTTCACCCTGCCCGAAGACCTCAACCGCCTAGCGCAGTACTGCGATGCCGAGGTCTACGCCATCCTCATGCGCAGTGCCGCCGAGACCCTGCAGACCTTTGCCCACAAACTCTGGGACGCCGACCTCGGCATTGTCAGCGTGCTGCACACCTGGGGCCAGACCTTACAGCTGCACCCGCATGTGCATTGCCTCGTCACCGGCGGCGCATTGAAACGCGATGGCAGCGGTTTTGTGCAAGCGCCGAACAACTTCCTGTTCCCGGTCCGCGCCCTCTCGCCGGTCTTCCGAGCCATCTTCCTGCGCGAACTCGAAGCCCTGCGCGCCGCCGGCAAGTTCAGCCACTGCCCGCCCGAACTGCACGACGAGGCCGACTGGAAGCAACTGCTGATCCGCCTGCACCGCCACGCCTGGGTCGTGTATGCCGAAGCCCCGTTCGACAGCCCCCAGCACCTCATCCGCTACCTCGGGCGCTCTATGAATCGCATCGCCATCGCCAACTACCGCATCCTTGCCGTCGATGCCGACGGCGTCGTCTTCCGCTACCGCGACAACCGCGTCAAAGACCCCGAGAGCCCCGAGGCGCAGAAAACCATGCGCCTGTCCGGGCCGGAATTCATCCGCAGATTCCTGCAACACGTCCTGCCGCCCGGCTTCCACCAAATCCGCTACTACGGTCTGCTTGGCGGCAGTCGGCGCAAGGCCAACCTCACCGCCTGCCGCGCCCTGCTCGGCCTCGACCAGCCAGAGGCGCCCTACATCGCCGACCTCGAGGGCTTCCTCAGCAAACAAGCCATCGACCCGAGCCTCTGCCCGAATTGCGGCAAGGGCCACCTACGCCAAGTCTTCCAGATCCTCTCTTTCCACGACCCACCGGCCGAATACGCTGCCGCAGCCTGAATGCCAGTCCCGCGCCCCATTGACTTCGAGACGCCCGCCGCCGTCGGGGAAGCCAGCCCTGCGCCCAGGGTTGTCGGAGCGTTGATAGACCACCCCGAACAGGGAAAAAGGTGCCGCAATCGATTCCAACATCCCGATCGTCGCATGCTCGAATCCCTGCAAATCCCCCCAAATGCCGCCCGCGCCGTCTATCAAAACCCGATGCAAGGTCTTGACAGCGCCTCCGATGCTGGAGAAAAATCCATAGCCAACGCGACGCCAGCGTCAGCCGTCCAACAAATGCATCAGCCGGACGCCCGCGGTCCGTCGTAATTTGCAATTTCAGTGTGTGACGCGAGCACAGTCGTGGCGGCTCGTCTTGTGCGAGACAGCGCGGGCGCCGGCTATGCATAACGTTAGGTCTAGAACTGGAAGAATATAATGGATCCTACAATTAAAGCTGCAATCATTGGAGCTGCCGGTGTAATAATGGCCGCAATTATTGGGGCGATTTTTAACACCTTTCGGAGAGGCAAAAAAAAAACTCAAATCATCGTAGAAAGGAAGCACACGATGGTCAGTACGCAAATCGCTCCATACGATATTTTCATCGATGAAAACCCCAACCCCATCGAAAAGGTAAACATAAATGATTCGGTCACCATCCCCTTGAAGGCAGGTAAGCATAGAATTTTTGTCACGCAGCAGCGTCCGGAAGGACCTATAACGAGCAAAAATATAGAGTTCAATTTGAATGAAGGGGATACAAAGCATTTTAAGTGTCGCCCTATTTATAGATACATGTACATGCTGCCTGTTGAAATCGATTTGTACAAAATTGATTAGCGATTGAAAAGCTATTTCGAAATCGGAGAAGCGGGTGCACGCGGGTGCCCGCGGTCGGACCAACGCAACCTGATGAAATATCGAAAGAAAACTGATGTATCTATAGCCAATTTGTGGCTTGGAGTGTCGATTTTCAGGTAGAAATCGATGCTTTAATGGAAGATTATATACTTCGAACATGCGGCAATCCTTGACCAAGTTTTATGGTTGAATCAAACTCTATCGAAGCTAACAATGGCCTTAGTGAAAGGGGTCAGGCTCGAATTAATTTTTACTTAAAAAAATTGTCGGAACGGCGGAACGGGGTCGGACCAGTGTAAGCTGATGAAATATAGTAAAAAGCTGATGAATTTATGGCCATTTTATGGCTTAGAATGCCGATTCTCGGGTAGAAATCGATGCTTCAAGCTAAGATTACCATAGTGCAAACATCCAGCAATGCTTGAATCGAACCGGATCGAAGCTAACAATGGCCTTGCACACGGAGCGGTCGCTTCGCGCCCGCCCGGTGAAGGCCTGCGTTATCCGGCAGGATCACACAGGAATAGAAGGGCTACGTCAAGTTGGTTCTTTTAAATTAAGAAACCTTCGGCAGGCATTCACCGGGGATACCAGACGTCAGCAGGCAGGAGCTATGTATTCGCAACGGAAACGGATGATTGATCTGGAAGCCATAGCCAGCGATTCTGGGTTAGAAGATCCGAATGAAGTCTGCTGGAGTGACACCATAGTACTTCTTCACGAGAGAGGAGTCGACCTATATTGGCTACTAAACTTTGTACGGGCGGTAAATGACCAATTAAGGTCTATGGAACGGGAGTATTTAGAACAGGAACGTGCAAGCCTAATTGTTGATAACATCCCAGCGCCTGAGCCATTGCCATTCGCCTTCAATGAAGAAATTACGCCCAGGTTTCTTGTTCAGAACCTGATTGTGCCGCTAACTAAGGTCTTTGCTGGGCCGCTCTATGCTCGGCTCCCGATCGAATGTCGCGGTAGCCCATCCCGGTTCGTTTCGCACACGTGGGACACTTCGCTACTTTCAGGCCCTTTTTCAACACTTGCGGCGCTGCGAGGAGCCGGATATGTGTGGATAGACATAGTCTGCTACAACCAGCACCGAGCGGAGTCTATCGCAACAGACATGAAGGCGGTCGTGGAATCGATCGGCGAACTTCACATCCCGTTGATCGGCATTGCGCCATTCGAGCGCTTGTGGTGCTTGTGGGAGTTGTTGTGCGCTCACACAGTGAACGCCAAGGTGAAAATAGTGGAGCCCGAGGTCACGCAGTATGATCTGGGCATGATGATGAGGTACTTTCGCGAGAAGTTCAAGTCTGTTGAGATCGCAGCCACTACACTTCCTGAGGATCGAGAGCAAATTCTTGCCGCGATCGTGTCCGAGTTCGGATCCACGCGAAGAGCAGACGAGTACATTCGTCGCCTCGTCGAAGGCACGTTGAGCAAGGAATCTGACAAGCCTTGGATAAAGGATGATCGGCAACCCTCCTGATGATTTGCGATGATCTTGAGTCGAAGCCGGTCAAATCGATACCCGAGAACAATGCCGCATAACCGCATCAACTCGGACTGGCAATTTCGCTGCGCTCCATCGCCAGCCGGTTATGCGGAGCGTTAGCTGTCTGAAAATATCATGAAAGTGAAATGGAAAATTACAATCGGTATTGCGGCACTTTTTGCTGTTCTGATATCTGTGTCATTCCTTTTCTATTGGACAACCGCAATGTCGCCGAGAGAACAAGTATTAACAACACCTCCACCTCCAGAATCTCTTGGTGACGTAGATATACTGTTAGAAGGCATGGAATTTGGTTCAATTGCGTTCAACGCTCCGGCTCATATCAACATAGATGATTCCCCTCAAATTCAGCTGATTCTAAGTCTCGCTGAGACGGTGGAAAAACTGAAAAAATCAATCACTGAAGAAGGTGAAAAGATAGGAGCCACTATCAGAGTAAGCGACAGAATGGAGGCTCGCCTTTCAGGCTATATGTTTCAGATTACAGCGATAACACCCGAAATACAGGCCGTTTCAAAGATACAACAAACAGAATGGAAATGGGAGATACATCCAAAGAAAGAAGGCAGACATAAATTGCACCTGACACTGACAGCTCTCTTGGAGATTGATGGGAAAACTACCCCACGAGCCATCAGGACCTTCGACAAAATTATAGAAGTCAATGTTACAGAAACACAAAAGATCGGGTTATTTTTCAAGAATAATTGGCAATGGTTATGGGCAGCTATATTGGTTCCGGTTGCAGGATGGCTATGGAAAAGAAAGAAAAAACAGCTAACAAACACATCCAGCTGACAGCAAAAAGCGGCGCTCCTCGTTCCTCGTCGCTTTGCTTTTAGCTGCCGCTGATGTGTGGCGTTGGACTAAATAAATAGAAAGCCCGGAGCGAACCAAAAGGCACTCCCATCAATACCTGTAAGGGTATACAGCATTCACGTCGCTAGACTATAATCTCTCGGCATGGACGCCCAAACTTGTTTGAGCCGTGAAATCAAGCGGGAATTCCCACCCGAGCCGCCGGACATCCAGTTCGAGGTCGCCGATGTCTTCCGCGCCTATGGCGACGACTATCGGCAGACGCACATCCTCACCCCCCAACAACACAAGGCCATGTCGGACATCGAGAAATGCCGGACCACGGCACTCGGTGGTCACGTCGATGAATGCGACCATTGCGGACACACCGAGATCAGCTACAACAGCTGTCGCAACCGCAACTGCCCCAAGTGCCGCGGGAGTCAACGAGCGGCCTGGGTCGACGCCCGCGAGCTTGAGCTGTTGCCGATCCAATACTTCCACATCGTCTTCACCCTGCCGCATGACCTGATCCCCCTGGCGCGCTACAACCCCGAGCGGGTCTACGGCCTGTTGTTCACGCTCGCCGCCGAGACCCTCCAAACCTTTGCCCAGAACCTGTGGGACGGCAAACTGGGCATCATCATGGTCCTGCATACCTGGGGCCAGACGCTGAACGACCACCCGCACGTCCACTGCATCGTCACCGGCGGAGCGCTCAAGAACGACGGCAGCGCCTTCGTGCGCGCCCCCAAGCACTTCCTGTTTCGCGTCGAAGCCCTGTCCAAGGTCTTCCGGGGCAAGTTCCTCGCCGCCCTGCAAGCACTCTACGATCAAGGCAAGCTGTGCTTGAGCGGACAGCCGGTGCTTGCCACCAAAGCCGGCTGGGAGGCGTTGCTTCAGGCGCTGTGCAGCCACGACTGGGTGGTCTATGCCAAGCAACCCTTCGACGACCCCGCCCACCTGATTCGCTATCTGGGGCGCTACGTCAACCGCATCGCCATCGCCAATCACCGGATTCTCAGCATCGACGAGGGGACGATCACCTTCAAGTATCTTGACAACCGAGAACCCGGCGCGCCGGTCGAGAAGATCATGGCGCTGCCCGCCGACGAATTCATCCGCCGTTTCCTGGCCCATATCCCGCCGCCGCAATTCCGTCGCATTCGCTATTACGGCATCCTGGCCAACGGTCACCGCAAGGACAAGCTCACCACCTGCCGCGCCCGCCTCGGTCTCGACGCCCCCCATCTGCCCTTCATCGCCGACATGGATGCCTTTCTCACCAAACAAGGCATCGACTACAGCCTCTGTCCCAAGTGCGGGGAAGGCAAGCTGCGCCAGGTCTACGTCCTCCTGTCGTTTCACGACCCACCGCCCTGTTACCTCGAGGCCGCGTGACATGAATGCTTGCCAATCCGTGCACAGCCGCGGAGCTATCCCCCTGTCTCAGACACCGGAAAACACCCCGTCAAAGCCGCAAAAACCCGATTCTCCGCACGCCGACCCGCGACAAAACGCCCAAAAAGCGTGCTGTACACCCGAAACTGCCGCACGCATCCCGCCCCATCCCTCCTTGACACTCACCAGCCGATCCGCTGAAATTCCATAGACCGGCACGTCGTCTGAAAGGCCCAGGTCCAACAAGCGCGTTCGAGCTGACAACCGGCGGTCCGTACCATCTGCACCGCCGTGCCACAGGCCAGCCTCGGTGGTGCGGGTACCGCCGTGCCAGTCATGCCGGTTGCAACTCAACGCTAACGTTAGATTAAAACGCTATCGCGTTGGAAGAGACCACACCCGAGACAAAGCAGCACCGGCGCTGAAATAAACAATAAACAATAAACAATAAACAATAAACAATAAACAATAAACAAGAAACAATAAACAAGAAAAAGAATAAGCACACGCAATGGCATCGCCATTCCTTTCCTCTCCAACTCCCCATCACAGAGCGGGACACACGCACTCCGGCTCCAAGCAGAGACCGACGTTCGAAGTCGCCGACATCCTGCGCGCGCATTTGCCCGACTCCCTGCACGAGCACTCCCATCCGCTGCACGTGCACAAGGTACTCAGTGCCATCCAACGGCAGAAAACAGAAAAAGGACATCCACTTTACTTACCCACTTTACCTGCTCGGAACGCCTGGCTGGCGTCCTCCGACATCATCGAGTCGGTAGTTGGTCATGATCAAGCCTTCACGACCCGTGGTCTGCTCGAGGAGGTCGGCAAGCTGGTCTTGCTGATCCCGGCTTTCCTCTCGGATTTGACCGCTCCAGTCATCCGCGAGGCGATGGAATCGGTGCGCACGATTGATGTTGAGCAGTGGGTCGACGCACATCTTGGCATATCCATGCAGTGCTGCCGACACTTTCTCCTTGTCCGGGTTTGATCAGGATGCGTGTAAATTTCTGCACGCCCGGTCTTCGACGAGTTACTCTCCGACCTCGCGGAGGAGTAGCCGTATAAGTTCGTCGGAGACATAGAGTCCGGTTTCTCGGAGTCGCTGAACAATCGGACCGGCTTGCTCGATCAGTCCATCAGTCCCGCGCGCTTCGCTCGGCCCACGATGCCGAGGGTGCCGATGATCGTGAGCCCCATGGCCTTTGCGCAACGTTTGGCTTCCAAATCGTCGATCACGACGCGGTCCGCGGAACGCACCACGGCATGGCTGATGACTTGGGTTTCGCCGGCACCCAGATCCCAGCTCAGGATGTTTGCCGGCGGGACTTCGTCGTCCACACGATGACGGCGGACTCAAGAGCCGTCAGCGTTTGAACCGTGCATTCGCGATCCGCTTTCGCGCCGACCTCGCGAATCACCGCTTCGGCAACCGCCAGCTCTCCCGCCAAAATGCCAAGCAGCGGGATGTGCTTGACCTTGCCGAGCAAGATCAGCGGCAAGGCGTTGACGACCCAGCGGTTAAGCGCCATGGATCTCGTCGGCGAGCTCGTCAGCGGTGACTTGGCAAGCCGGGACCTTGCGTCGGTGGAGCTCTTCGAGGAATTCCACTCGGGTCAGCTCGGCGAGCTCGGCGGCCTTGCCCTGCGAGACGATCCCTTGTGCGTACCACTGGACCGCCGCGGCGATGCGCATCTCGCGCGCGAACTCCCGTGGCGCTAAGCGCAATGCGCCGAAGGCCGATGCGTCAAAGCCGAATGTGATGGTGGTGGTCATGGTTTCGCTCAGGGTTGTCACTGGCTCGGGTAGCGGAGTCAAGGTGCTGGATTTGGGGCCGCTCCATGCACAGCGCGCTGCACGGTGCTGACGCCGATGCCCAGTTCGGCGGCGATCTTCTTGATACCTTTGCCCTGTCGACGCGCCGCTCGGATGCATTCCTCGACGATCTCGGGCGTGCGCGGCCTGCCGAGCGTCTTGCCCTGTGCCCGCGCGCGCTCGATGCCGGCGCGAATGCGCTCGCGGATCATCGCGCGTTCGAACTCGGCAAATACCCCGCACATCTGGAACGTCGCCTTGCCGGCCGCGGTCGTGGTGTCGATGCCCTGTTGATGCAGATACAGATCGACAGGCTTGGCCTGCAAGTCCGAAAGCAGCGCCACGAGCTGCTGCAACGACCGCCCCATCCGACCGACCAAGCCAGCACCAGATCGATCTTGCGGCGCGTGATGGCGTCGTAGAGCTGGTGGTATCCTGGTCGCCGATTCCGCCCCTTGGCTGCGCTGATGCCGTGGTCGATGTACTCGGCGGTGACGCGCCAGTCCATGCGCTCGGCGATGGCCCTCAGCTCTTGGAGCTGATTGTCCGGTGCAGAACTCCTGACACCGCGAAGTTTTGAATGCGAGGATTCGGCCGGAAATATGCCGGAGCAACCATGCACCTATCCACTAAGCTGTGGGCTTCGAGGCAAAAAATCGGCCTTCTACGTCTCGAACAGAACTATCGATCCTCTGGTTTAAATACATAGATTATCTATACAGTTAAGTTCGATACGCGTAGCTACTCAATAAGTGAGGGCGGCTTTTGTATCAATGACTTGCGGCCACAAACACCCGCCACGGAACAATCCTCGGATGCTGCCACTAGTGCCTCGGTGCAGATGTTCCAAGACAGTCTCCGGTCGTTGTCGTTGTCGTTGTCATAATCGTCTTAGCCGAATGCTCGATAACGACTACGATTACGACAACGACAACGAACCGCCTCGGGATTTCTGTACCGCTCCACTAGCTAGGAATCGATGATTGAGGCGTCGCATTGGGCTTGCAAGGCGCTACGGGGCGATTTTTCGCACCTTTAAGTCTTTGTTTTCATGGGTGCCACGACTTATTGAGAAGCTACCGATACGCCAGAATTCTGCGCTGTCTGTTCGCCCGTCGAGACCCTGGCGTAGATGGCAGCCCGCTTGTTCATGCCGCCAAAGGTATACCAAAAACGGTTGGTTTTGGTACCCTCGGCGGCTCTTGCCGTAAGTCCCTGAAATCCCAAGGCGCAGATCGGTCGATTTAACAGAGGTTTTTCGTACCCCAGACTGGAGCGCGCAGCATCTATGGCCTCGATCGAGCGTACCGCCTATCCGCGCTTCACCCAGCAGTTCAGCGATCAGGAGCTCGGCGCTCGCTTCGGCCCGACGATCGAGGAAGCAGCGCTGGTGCTTCGGCAGAGCACCAGCGATGCGGAGCGGCTGACGTTTCTCGTCATGCTCAAGTTGTGGCAAGCACTCGGCTGATTCCCACTGCTCGACGAGGTGCTCGAGCAAGTTCTCGCGTTCTTGCGTGCCGCCCCGGATCTTCCTGCGTCCACGGCGCTGATCGATGGCCGGATCAGTCAAGCATGTTACCAATCGCTGCGGCGCCGACGCGAACGCCTGGATAGCCGTCTGCGGGAGATGGAGCTCCTGCAAAGAGGAGGACAGCCCGTCGGCCTCAGCGAGAAAAACCTCGATGCCGACGATCTGGACAAAGCGCCTGACACGGAAGTCGAGGCGGTTGAAGAGGAGGTGCTCGATCAAGCCACCGCTGCGCGCAGCATTGCCGAATTGTGTCTCGAGATCGGAACCCTCTCGGCGCTGGAGGCCCAGGCCCAGGCCCAGGTCGTGCGCCGCAGCGGCAACGACTCCAAGTGGCGTGAATTGGCCTCGACTACAACTTCGCGGCACTGCTAGCGAGGTCCGAGGAACCCACATGACCAAGACATCCAAACCCCCAATGCCGACCCATGTTGGCGCCCACGCTCCAGGGACTGTGCAAGTATTCCTGGGTTTGGCGCAAAGCCACTTAGTCGTAGGTCGGGTTAGCGATAGCATAATCCGATAATCAAAGGCTCACGGAATCGCGTCGTCGTGTTACGCTTCGCTAACCCGATCTGCGGCTACCACCGACTCCATTGCAGCGAGGAAAGCGAATATTTGCACAGTCTCTGGAGCGTGGGAGCCAGCAGCACGAATTGGCAGACCATCGCCGGCTGGGTGATTCACAATAGGGACCTTGCGCAGGAATCATCCCAAATCAAATGAAGAGATTCATCCATGGCACCATTCATCGACAGCCTCGAGGTCCGCGGCTTCAGGGCATTCACCGATCTGAAGATCGACTCGCTCGGCAAGGTCAATCTGATTACCGGGAAGAACAATTGCGGTAAGTCGACCTTGCTGGAGGCAGTCAGAATGCTCGCCACGGGCGGGGCGCTCAAGACGATCGTCGAGATCCTCGATTATCGCGAGGAGCTTGGTTCCGCCGACAAATCTGAACGCGTCCCTCAACCGCAGGATCTATCGCCATTCTGTAATCTCTTCACGGGTTTTCCAAAGTTGGCATCGAGTGGGCAAGGCTTCGCTATTGCGGCCAGCGGGTCGCTCCCTGAGGCTATTTCCAGAATCGAAGCCAACATTCATTGGTTCGTTGGAAGGATGGATGCCAGCGCGTCGATGCAGAGATATGAACCTGCCGCCGAGGATCTGTTCGTTGACGTAGATCCCTTTCCCGCGTTGGAGCTCAATATTGCGGGACGCCAGCGCGTGGTGCCGCTGGACCGGCTGCGACGCCGGACACCGATGCGCGCCGACGCCGATGTGAGTCCTGCCCCTTGCGTCTACCTCGACCCCTTCAGCTCTCGCTCGACCAGCCAGATGGGGGCACTTTGGGATGCGATTGCACTGACCGACGTGGAGCAGGAGATCGTCGAGGCATTGCGGCTGGTGTCCGAAGACATACAGGCGGTGCAAATGGTCGGTGGCGACGAACGCTGGGCTGGTGGACGTACGGCCATCGCAAAGAGTACCCGTTATCCGTCGCCAGTGCCTTTGAAGAGCTTCGGCGACGGGGTCAATCGGCTGTTTGGCATCATCCTTTCGCTCTGTAATGCAAGAAAGGGGGTTCTGTTGGTCGATGAAGTCGAAAATGGTCTGCACTACTCGGTGCAAAGCGACGTCTGGCGCACGCTGTTCCGCCTGGCTCAGGATCTGAACGTGCAGGTCTTTGCCACCTCGCATAGCTGGGATTGTGTTCGTGCCTTCCAGGAGGCGGCCCACGAAAGCCCGGAAGCCGGCGTGCTGATCCGTCTCTCCAATCACAACGACAGAATTCTGCCGACCCTGTTCTCAGAGCACGAGTTGGACATCGTGACGCGTGATCAGATCGAGGTCAGGTAAAAGATGCCCGGCAAACACGTACTCATGGTCGAAGGGCCGGATGATGAACATGTGGTCAAGCACATCTGCGGCGAACGAGGGCTCGGTATCATTGAGACCATCCACCCCTATCGCGGCAAGGCCCCCTTGCTCGAAGGCATCGGTGTCCGAGTCAAGGAAAGCGAGATCGCCGCGTTGGGCATCCTGATCGATGCCGATACGGATCTTCAATCGTGCTGGCAGGCGGTGACCGACCGCCTGCGCCAAGCGGGCTACAACCAGCTCCCGGCTCTGCCTGTGCCGGAGGGTACGGTGATTCCCGCGCCGGGCGATTCGCTCTTGCCGCGCGTCGGCATCTGGTTGATGCCGGACAATCGACTGCCGGGCATTCTGGAGGACTTCTTGACGTTTCTCGTGCCACCCGCCGATCCCCTGGTCGCGCATGTCGAGGGTTCCATTGACCAGATCCCGCCGGGACAACGCCGGTTCGACGACCTGAAGCGACCGAAGGCGATGCTTCATACCTGGCTTGCATGGCAGCAGGAACCCGGCAAGCCACTGGGCCAAGCGATTTCGGCGCGTTATCTCGACCCCCATTTGCCCGGCGCCGATACCTTTGCGCAATGGCTACGCCGCCTGTTCTTCTCAGCATGAAATCCAACAAGACGAGCCATGCCTGCGAGGCAATCGAGAAATGCCTGTAGCGCAATGCGGTAATCGAGCAGTATGAATTCAACGCTGCCATAAAGTGCGCTACCATCCGAGCGTATCTTTTCAAGAGAAGACCGAGGACTGGATTGTATGCATCCGACTGAAGACAATGCCCGCGAAGTCACATTGCACAACGGCGTGCGCATGCCTACCCTGGCGTTCGGCTGTGCCTTTGGCGATTGGGTGGGTCGCAGTACCTTTCAGGGCTTTCTACCCGAACAGGCCTGGCGCGCCATCACCCTGGCTCTGGATAACGGCTTTCGGGCCTTCGATGGTGCGCGCGTGTACGGGACCGAGCGTATCCTCGGCAACCTGCTTGGCCAGCGTTTTGCCAGCGGCGAATTGACCCGGAATGAGCTGTTCATCACCACCAAGCTCGCGCATCCGATGGCACCGCCACATATCAATATTTCCCATCGGCGTACCTGGGATGCCGATCAGGTCGCGGACATCGCGCAAAAGGTGCGGGATGACATGGTCGATACCCTGGATGATCTGGGGCTCGGCTACGTTGATCTATTATTGATGCATTGGCCGGGTGTTTTCGAACTGCCCGCTGGCACCGCGCCGGACTTTCCGCGTCAGGCGCGAGCAACGATTTGGCGGACCTTTTGCGAGCTGGCGGATAAGGGGGCCGCGCGCGCCATCGGCGTCTCGAATTTCACCATCGCCCATTTGCGCCAACTCATGGAGGACGTGCCCGAGCCGGAGCGCCGTCCCATGGTGAATCAGGTCGAGATCCATCCCTATTGCCGCGACCCTGAGCTTGAAGCGTTTTGCCGGGAGCAGGGCATTGTCGTGTCGGCGTATGCACCCTTCGCCAGCGGAGCCTTCGATCTGTTGCACGATCCGGAACTCGTGGCAATCGCCGAAGGATATGACAAATCCCCAGGCCAGGTGGTTTTGCGCTGGCATGTGCAAAGCGGTCGCACGGCCCTGCCCAAGACCAGCAAGGCGCAGCGCATGGCGGAGAATCGCGACATCTATGACTTTGCACTCAGCGATGAAGAGATGCGCCGCATCGATGCTCTCGGTGTCGGCGAGGTGCGCCGCACCTGTCCCGATCCATCGACGATTGTCTGATTCTGTCTTGTTATCCTGATCTCTGGCTCAGGAGGGCGACACAACAAGGGGTGCAATCCACCCAGGACCCTGGAGAAAGTTCCACAAGCAAACAGCAGCTCTTGTTGGCACGCTGGAGGCTAGGCGCTTGCCGGACAGAAACAGACCAACTGGCGTCGGATGTTCGTTCGCCTTCGCAAGCTACAAATTCTGCGCCTCCCGACGGTTGCACAGCAGAAATGAGTCGCTTAGGCTGGTCGCTCTATCCACAGTCTGTCAAGGAGCATTCCGCATGGCCACGCTAAACCCTTACCAGCCGCCACGAGCTGACCTGAACGTTCCACCCGATGCCGGTGTCGATCAAACCAGTCCCTTTGATCCCAAAGGTCGCTTCGGTCGACTCAGCTACTTTGCTTGGCTCACAGCTGCGAATTTCTTTGCTGCCATCGCCCAATTGATGATTGGCTTGTTGGTCGGCTTTTCCGTCGGTTTCACTGGATCACTGGACATGCAGACGGTCGGCAGCGTTATCGGCATGTTCCTGAACTTCATCATTTCACTGATTGTCCTGGTGGTATCCATCCTTTTTTTCATTCGCAGACTGCACGATATCGATTTGAGCGGATGGTGGGTACTGTTTGCGCCCGTTGTCGGAAGCGTTGCGGCGTTGCTGTTCGTGGGGAGCGTTGCAGGCGGTAGCTCCGGCTTGCCCATCGCGGTGATCATTCTGGGTTTGATCGCCATGGGGTTCAGTATTTATGTTCTTTTCAAGCGCGGTGACACAGGGACGAACCAGTACGGGCCGCCACGAGAGACGCGTGGCTGGGAGCGGGTGGTCGGAATCATCGCCATCCTATTGATGGTGCTCTCGCCGCTCGTTGTGGTTATAGTCGCCATACTCTTCATGGGCCAGATGTCGAACTTCATGTAAACAGATCTCATGCGGTTTCGACCTGCAGATCAATCTCCCGCTCAGGCAGCCTTGCCAGCAAGGTTATCCAGATCGATCAAAGATTCGCATAGGCGTTCTCTCCCGGCGTCCCTGTAGAATGGATGCTGCCTGCATAGAATGTTCAGCTATTCAACCAGAATGAAGTTTGATTCATCTTCTTTGAAGGCAGCGCCCAGCACACATCCGTCCAGCAAACATCCGTCCAGCGAACATCAGGTTTCTCAGGCTCTGATGTCATGTCTTTTCGATTCCACTCCCGATCCCAATCAAGTCGGGCTGGGCGGGTTGCACCCTGGGGTATCCTCAGTTCATTTGTCGAGAAGACAGTGGCCTACAGCCTTTCTCCCGGGAAAGGCGCGGCGCTCGCGTCCGCTCCGCTGGCATCATTTGCCGGGTCGCCCTAAGCGGGCTCCTACGCCGGCCGGCCCCTACGACTGGTCAAGGTCCGCTTGCGGGCGAGGCGCCTTGGCCCCTCTGCGCACGCTGCGTCTCTGCGGTGACTCCTCACATTCGCAGCACCCTGTAGGCTTCCAACAGCTGCGATCAGGCCGCTATATCGAGCACGGCGTCGCCGCTTGGGCAGTTTCTGCTGGTGACGCGGCTCCAGCCGCGTCCGCCTACGCGACGAAGCTCCAGGCGTCAGCAGCGCAGGCACCCGGGATTCGTGAAGCTGGAGCTTCGTCACCGATGCAATCGTCACCAGTACAACTTGGCGACCCGATCTGTCTCGCCGGCGGTATGGTCGGTGGTTACTCTTTGCTTCCCCGCTGCAATCGGGGGCAACGCCCGATCTTTCCGTATATGGCTCAGTATGCAAAGGTGAAAAAAGATGATGTCGCCGCACGCCTTGGCCGACAGAGGATGCATCCTTTTGTTAATCAAATGGACCGATAACGGTAGCCGAACCGTCGTCAGTCTGTCATTCCGCCTCTCTATACTGGGCCTGCTTCTATGGCGATTTCGTGGAGAAATAGACCATCTGGCTTGTCTTCTCGTTCGGCCTGTTTGTTGCCGCTTGGCGAAGGCGAACGAGAATCCGGCGCCAGTTGGTGGATTTCTCTGCGGCAATCGCCCAAGAATAGCGCATGCTGATGCGTACTTGATCTGGCCCAGGATTCGGGTTTCGGCACAGCTGTCCCTTTTGTCACCCCGATGCGGATGCCAGCATTGCCATCCGGCTTCACACGGGCAGTCGTGGCTGCCCAAGCGCGCCCGTTCTCCGCTGTCTGGTGACAATGTTTAGCCTGTCGTTCGCTTAGGCATACAAGGCGTTCGCCACCGGGCCGCGTCGGTATTCAGCAGGCTCTATTCATTCGGTTTCCATATCCCCTGAACGGTCAGTTCTCGAGCTCATCATGCCGACGTGTCAGGGTGCCGGAGACAGCGCACCACACCACCGCAACCCGAGAGGCTCGCAGTCCATGATTTTCAGTAAGCATCCATTGATCGCGCTCTTCGGCGCGACCGTTCTCCTGTTGTCGAGCTCCGTGCAGGCCGCCGTGATCACCGCGGCAGCCAGCTTCGATCTGAGCAGTTTGGAAGGGCCGAACGTGACGGCGATTACGCCGATCGAGTACGAGGCATCGGCCGAGAACGCCTTCTTTAACGTGAATAAGATCGGTTCATCGCCGGTCTCTGCCGTGGTTGACACTGACTTCCGCAATGGCAGCGCCTCGGCAACAGCGGATGCCGGCGACCTCGACCCGGAAATGCTGTTGGTATCTGCCGAAGCTTTTGACGCCGGTGCCGCGGCGGCAGATCTGTCGCATAGCTTCACATATCAGGCGGTGTCAGCTGGCGAGGTCGTTATCAGCATCGATTACACCGCGCTCTACGACCTAGACGGCAGCAGCATCGGCGATTCGCTGATCTCACTGATCATCTCGGACAGCCTAGGTGGATATGACCAGGTGTCCCTGTTCCCCGGCGATCCGACGCCCGATTTCGGTACGCTGACCGCTTCTGGGGTTGCTGCCACCGACGGTGAGATCGGAACCATTACGCTGCTCGCGTCGGTCGGTGTGGACAGCGGCGTGGCAGCTATCCCGGCCCCGAGCACGCTGTTGATGCTCGCACTTGGCTTGGTCGCCATGCGCCGCGTACGCCGGCAATAAACCCCGTATGCCCAAATCCCAGCCGCCACGCGGGCGGCAGACGCGCGCAAATCAGATTCCTCACTTATACATTCGAACTGGAGATCAAACATGAGCAAGATCGAGCGCAAAGATCAGGTGCAGGCCGCTGTTTGGCAGGACGACGGCAGCGTCGATGTCCTGCCCGGAACGCCGGCTCGTCTCACCGCATCTGATCCGATTCAGACGGTATTGCAGAAGGCCATTTCACGCCGTGCTTTGCTGAAGGGAGCTGCCGCGACCGGTGCGACCCTGGTGATCGCGCCCAGTGCGCTGCTGTCGACCAGCAGGCCCGCCACGGCGGCGGGTGATCCTTCCAACCGGCTGACTTTCGCGACAGTCGCAGCGGGCGACGGCAGCGAGCCGGATGTGCGTGTGCCGCCGAATTACAGCTATTCTGTCATTCTAAAGTGGGGTGATCCGCTGACCCCAACGGCTCCGCCCTTTGATGTCAACAACCAGACCGGCGAAAGCCAGGCGCAGCAGTTCGGCTTCAACGCCGACTTGGTGCTCTGGTATCCCCTGCCGAACTATGTGCGCCGCTCGGCAGACCTGACGGGCCAGCTCAGCAAATTGGCGGAGAGGGTGATCGGCTTCCAGTACCCGCGCCTGAAAAACCGCGCCTCGACGCGTGCCCTGATGGTGGTGAACCACGAGTACACCACCGGCGCCGACATGTTCCCAGACTATGTTTCGGGTAACCCCACCCAGGACCAAGTGGAAACCGAGATCGAGGCGCACGGCTTTTCGATCGTCGAGCTGACCCATGATGGTAGCGCACCGACCTTCGACATCGCGTCGCCGTTCAATCGTCGCGTCACCGGCTCCACCCCGCATCGGATCAGCGGTCCGCTACGTGGCCACCCGATGATGCAGACCATGGCCGACCCGGCTGGCGAGACCGTGCTGGGCTGTCTGAACAACTGCGCGGGCGGCAAGACGCCTTGGGGGACGATTCTCACCTGCGAGGAGAACTTCGACCAGTATTTCGCCAACTTCGATGACGTTCCCGCCGAGATCAAGGTTCTCAGTCAACGTATTCCCGCCCCCGGGGGAGAATCGGGACGTCGTTGGGAGAACTTTGTTGCTCGCTTCGATTTGAGCGCGCATCCGAAGGAATACAATCGTTTCGGCTACATCGTCGAGATCGATCCCTACGACCCGAACGACGTGCCGAAGAAGCGCACCGCGATGGGTCGCTTCAAGCATGAGGGAGCCGCCTGCCGCATCACCTCCGCCAACAGGGTCGCCGTTTACTCCGGTGACGATGCTCGCTTCGAGTATGTCTACAAGTTCGTCTCCGACGGCAGCTACAGCAAGTACAACCGCACCGCGAACAAGAACTTGCTGGACAGCGGTACCCTGTACGTCGCGCGCTTCGACGCTGGCGATGTCGAGGCTGACGATATGGGTACCGGCGTCTGGCTGCCGTTGGTCTGGGCGCCCGGCAATGCCCTGGATAACGCCGGATTTACCAGTCAGGCACAGGTGCTGCTGGACACGCGCGGCGCGGCTGATGTGCTGGGTGCCACGCCGATGGACCGCCCGGAGGACATCGAGGTAAGTCCGGCCACCGGCAAGGTGTATGTGGCGCTGACCAACAACTCGCGTCGCGACGGTGATCCCGGCCAAACGCGGGTGGTCAACGGTCGCGAGGTCAGTTCGGCCCCCGACGAGGCCAATCCTCGCAATGACACCTACGACGATGGCGACCCGTCCAGCAACACCGGCAACCAGCATGGCCACGTCATCGAGCTGATCGAGAACGGTAACGACGCTGGCGCGACGACCTTTACCTGGAACATCTTCATCAAATGCGGTGACCCCGAGGTCGCCGCCCACGGCACCAGCTTCGGCGATGTTGCCGATCCGGTCGGCGCCGGCGTGAGCCCGATCTCCGACCCGGACAACCTGGTCCATGACGACGACGGCAACCTCTGGATCGCCACCGATGGCCAATACTACAGCGGCGGTGACATCGGCTTTGGTCAGAACGACGGCGTCTTTGCGGTGCCGCTGGAGGGCGCCAACCGCGGCTTGCTGCGGCAGTTCCTGTCGGGCGTTCCCGGCGGCGAGATCTGCGGTCCCGAATTTTCGGGCGACAACCGCACCTTCTTCTGCGCCATCCAACACCCGCACGACGGCATTGCTTTCAGCATATCCGACAAATGGCCCCCCGGCGAGTCCGATGTCTCCAAGCCGAGCCTGATCGCCGTGAACGAGAATTTCGGCGCCAAAATTGGCGCCTAGTTGGGGGGTGAGGGGTTTACCCAGTTTGGCGCAAACCCCGCCAACAGCTCGAGATTCCAAGTCATAGCCGCATCGGACATTCTCCATTCACAGCATCCGGTTCCGAGAGCCGCGGCGTAGTTCTTGGGACTGCCGAGCCTCAGGTTGTTGGTGCTCTCCCCGCGCCAGATGAGCGGAGCAGGCTTAGGTGATTGCCGGAAAGAAATCGCCTTGGTACCTGAGGTATCCCCACAAACCGGTCCTGGCATTTGGACGTTTCCCCGTGGTGGATTCGTGTCGTGTAGCCGGCGCGTCGCCCGCAAGCGGGCTCCTACAAGCCGACGGGTACGGCCGACGTAGGAGCCCGCTTGCGGGCGACTAGGCCGACGACGCCGGCAGGTCGGATGCAAGGTACAGGGCCTTGCCGATAGGGGGTGCTGCCTGCGTAGAACGTTCAGCGATTCAGCCAGAATGAAGTTTGATTCACCGCAGAGACGCAGAGAACGCAGAGAAGAGGATGCATTCGCCTTGGCCCTCTGCGCACTCTGCGTCTCTGCAGTGACTATTTCCATTTTTTGAACGCAGCACCCCCGATAGGGCAGTATAAGGTGTGGTTACAGCAGCGGATTATCTTGGGATACTTCAGCCGTGGTAGCGATTCAGGGTGTTTGGCGAGCTGTTTTTCTGCGTCTGGCAACGGCCGCACGCACTTGATTCGGTGCGGTGCCGCCGAGGTGGTCGCGGGCAGCGACCGAGCCCTCCAGGGTAAGCACATCGAATACGTCGGGGCCTATGGCAGGGGCAAACCGGCGCAGTTCTGCCAGCGTCAATTCTGCCAGATCACGCTGCTCGCGCAGGCCGAAGGCGACCGCCTTGCCGACGATCTCATGCGCGTCGCGAAAGGGGATGCCGCGGCATACCAGGTAGTCGGCCAAATCGGTCGCGGTGGAGAAACCCTGCAGAGCGGCGGCGCGCATGCGTTCGCGATTGCAGCTGAGGTGCTGCATCATGCCGGCAAACACCTGCAATGAGCCGCGCAGGTTGTCGGCGGTGTCGAACAGGGGCTCCTTGTCTTCCTGATTATCTTTGTTGTAAGCCAGGGGCTGGCCTTTCATCAACGTCAACAAGGCCATCAGATGGCCGAAGATACGACCGGTTTTCCCGCGCACCAGCTCCGGCACATCCGGGTTTTTTTTCTGCGGCATGATGGATGATCCGGTGCAGAAGGCATCGGACAATTCAATAAAGCCGAACTGTGCCGAGGACCAGAGAATCAGTTCTTCGGAAAAGCGCGACAGGTGCATCATCAGAATGGATGCCACAGCGCAGAATTCGATGGCAAAGTCGCGATCGGAGACGGCGTCCAGCGAGTTGCTCGCCGGCCGGTCGAAACCGAGCTGTTCGGCGGTGTAAGCACGGTCGAGCGGATAGCTGGTGCCGGCCAGCGCGGCGGCGCCGAGCGGCATGACGTTGACACGTTTGCGGCAGTCTGCAAGGCGCTCTGCATCGCGCTCCAGCATTTCCACCCAGGCCATCATGTGGTGACCGAAGGTGATCGGTTGCGCCACCTGTAGATGTGTGAATCCGGGTAGAATACTGTCCGCTTCCCGCTCCGCCAGATCCAGCAGGGTCTCGCGCAGCTGGGCGATGGTGGTGCTGATTGCGTCGATCTCATCGCGCAGCCAGAGACGGATATCGGTGGCGACCTGATCGTTGCGTGAGCGCCCCGTGTGCAGTCGCTTGCCGGCGTCGCCGATCAGGTCGGTCAGGGCAGCCTCGATGTTCATGTGGACATCTTCCAGCGCCACGGACCATTGAAAACTGCCCGCTTCGATGCGCGCCTGGATGCGACCGAGGCCATCAACGATGGCGTCGCATTCGTCTTCGCTGAGGATGCCTTGGCGTTGCAGCATGCGCGCATGGGCAATCGAGCCGGTGATGTCCTGTCGATACAGGCGTCGATCGAATCCAACCGATGCTGTAAAAGCCTCGACGAAGGCATCGGTGGTCTGTTGGAAACGTCCTGACCAAGGCTTGGCCGCAATCTTGGAATCAGTCATGGCGATGTGGAAGTGTTAGATTGGGACCATGCATGATCGCGGTCGACGCCGGTGGCTGGCGTTCGGCGCGGGGCTGGTCGAAAGCGCAAGTTTACACCCAAGGCGATTTCTGTGGAGAAATAGACCGCCTGGCTTGTCTTCTCGTCTGGCCTCGATGTTGCGAAGGCGAACCAGCATCCGGCGCCAGTTGGTCTGTTTTTCTCCGGCAATCGCCAAAGCTCGCGGAGGGGTTCATGTCGACATTCTTGCCAGCCGCGCGGCGCTCGCCGTCGCCGCGCGACGAGGATAATCTGCCGTCTCTGTTGCCGGACTTCTGCAGCTTGCCGATGGCGCTTGGTTTGGTGCTGTATGGCGAGTTGCTGGCCATTTTGTTTACCCTGGTATCGGTGAACGCGCTGTCGGAATTCTGGGGACAGCTTGGGCCATTGTCTGTATTGGTGTTGGCGATCGTGCTCGGCAGTGCGACGCTATTGTGTCTATTGCGTCGACCGTTGCGAGCGCTAGATGGCCGTGTTGCGGTGGCGTTGGCGCTGGTTGTTGTGGTTGCTGCCGCGCTGCTGATGACATCTTTGGCCGTATGGTTATTACCCTGGGCGGGGAATGGCGGACTGCTGCCGGACGATGGCCCGCGGGGGCTGCTGATTCGCGCCGGGCTGACTTCTGCCATCGTCGGTGCGATCATGTTACGGTATCTTTATCTGCACAGCCAATGGCGGGAGCAGGTGGAAGCGGTTGCCAACGCGCGTTTTCAGACGCTGCAGGCACGCATTCGACCGCATTTTCTGTTTAACAGCATGAATACCATTGCCAGTCTAACGCAGACCAACCCGCGCCTTGCCGAGGAGGTGACCGAAGACCTCGCGGATCTGTTCCGTGCGTCCCTGGCGACCGATGCCATCAGCGCAACGCTGGGCCAGGAGCTGGAGCTGATCCGTCGCTATTTGAACATCGAGTCGCATCGACTCGGTGAACGCATGTCAGTTGCTTGGGATCTGGTCGATCTTCCCGGGGATGCGCCGCTGCCCCCGCTGATTTTGCAGCCCCTGGTCGAGAATGCGGTATACCATGGTATCCAACCGTCGCCCGAACCCGGTCGTATCGACATCGTCGGCCGCTGTCGGCGTGGTATGGTCGATCTTTGTATTCGTAACTCGTTGCCGGATCCAGAATTGGCTGTCGGCATGCATCGCAAAGGTAATCATATGGCGGTTGAAAACGTGGTGCAGCGCATGGATGCCATGTTTCATGGCAGTGCCCGTGTGACGCATGAGTGCGATGACCGCGAGTATTTGGTGCGCTTGGTCTTTCCTTACCCGTGGAGATACTGATGAGAATCCTGGTGGTCGACGACGAAGCCCCGGCCCGTGAGCGGTTGCGGCGTCTGATCGAGGATCTGGACGGCGATTACGAGGTCGTGGGTGAAGCAACCAGAGGCGATGAGGTTGCGCGTTTATGTATCGAACAAAGTGCGGATTTGGTCTTGCTCGACGTGAAGATGCCGGGTATCGATGGCTTGGACGTGGCTGAAATTCTCGCTGGCCTGGAGCCGCCGCCAGCGGTGATTCTCGTCACCGCCTATCCTGAATACGCGCTGGCCGCATTCGAACGCAAGGTTGCCGATTATCTGGTCAAACCCGTACGCTTCGAGCGGCTGCGCGAAGCCCTCGAGCGTTTGCCTATCACCACCCGTGCGCAGCGTTCCGCTGAGCCAGAGGCGGCGGATGCGCACCGCCGAGCCCATCTGAGCGCGCACTATCGAGGCGGTGTGCAGACGGTACCGGTAGAGCAGGTACTCTATCTGCTGGCAGAGCAAAAATACGTTACCGTACGCCATGCCGATGGACGTATGCTGATCGATGAATCGCTGAAAGCGCTGGAGCAGGAGTTTCCCGATCGGTTCATGCGCATCCATCGCAATGCCCTGGTCGCCAGCCGTTGTCTGGTTGGCCTTGAAAAATGCGCTGACGGGACGAGCCTGGCCGTGTTGGCAGGCTGTGACGAGCGCCTGCCGGTGAGCCGTCGCCACCTGCCGGATGTGCGTCGATTTTTGCGCAATGGCTGATGTACGAGTGAGATATACCGTATCGCCAGCGCGAACATCGCTGCAATCCGGCCGCCGAGTCATACCAAAGATATTTCTGGGAGCCTAGATGACCGACACTATTCGTATTGCTACCCGCAAGTCCCCATTAGCCATGTGGCAGGCGGAGCACGTCGCCGCCGAGTTGAAACGATTGCACGAAGGTTTGCGGGTCGAACTCATCGGCATGACCACCCGCGGCGATAAAATTCTGGATGCTCCATTGGCCAAGGTTGGCGGCAAGGGCTTGTTTGTCAAAGAACTGGAGCAGGGGATGCTGGAAGGGGATGCGGACATTGCCGTACATTCGATGAAGGATGTGCCGGTGGAATTTCCGGTCGGCTTGCACCTGGCCGTGATCATGGACCGTGAAGATCCCCTGGACGCTTTTGTATCGAATCGCTTCGACTCGCTTGACGCGTTGCCCGAGGGCGCATGCGTTGGTACCTCCAGCCTGCGCCGTCAGTGTCAGCTTGCGGCGCGGCGCCCGGACCTGCGTATCGAGCCTCTGCGCGGCAACGTCAATACTCGTCTTCGCCGGCTCGATGACGGCGAGTACGATGCCATCATCCTGGCTGCCGCTGGGCTCAAGCGCTTGGGTTTTGCCCAACGCATTCGCGCTCGCATCGCTCTGGAAGACAGCCTGCCGGCCATCGGTCAAGGTGCCATTGGTATCGAATGCCGTCGTGACGATCAACGCGTACATACATTGATAGAGCCATTGCATCACGCCAGCACCGCGGAGCGCGTTGGCGCCGAGCGAGCCATGAATGCCAGATTGCAGGGGGGGTGTCAGGTGCCGATCGCCGGGCATGCGGTGCACGATGCTGAGCAACTCTATCTGCGTGCCCTGGTCGGTACCCCGGATGGCAGCCGTCTGCTGCGGGCCGAGGGCCGGGCGCCCGGTAGCGCTGCCGAAGCGCTCGGCGAGGCGGTGGCAGAAGACTTATTAGCCCGGGGCGCGGAAGAGATTCTGGCCGCGCTGCGCGAGGCATGACCGGTCTGTGCGATCTCGGTGGTCGCGGCGTGCTGGTCACGCGACCCGCCGCGCAAGCGCAAGAGCTGTGCAGGTTAATCGAAGAACTCGGTGGTCGCCCGATCGCGTTTCCGACGGTGGAGATTCGCCCGCCCCGGGATTCCGAGCTCGCTTGCCGGCTGTTGTCCGTGCCCTACGATCTGATCATCTTCATCAGCCGCAATGCCGTGGATTATGCCCTCGCTTTGGCTCCGGACAAGACCTTGTTGACCGGTATTTCGGACGTTGCCGGAGCGCGCCCGCAACGGGCCGCAGTTGGTCGCGCCACTGCAACGGCCATGCAGCAGGCAGGCCTAGCGCCGGACCTGGTGCCGGAGATGGGATTCGACACCGAATCCCTGATGGCAATGCCCGCTTTGATGCAGGTGGCGGGAAAGCGCGTGTTGATTGTCCGCGGTGAGGGCGGAAGGGCGCTGCTCGGCGAAACGCTGGCTCATCGCGGCGCCGAGGTCACCTATGCCGAAGTCTATCGCCGAGCGGCGCCTGAGACCAACGCTGTTGAGCTGCTTGCAGATTGGAAACAATCCTTGGGATTCGTCACCGCTACCAGCGAGGAGATCCTGATGAATCTGTTGGCTATGGTACCGAAATCGGCACATCGGTGGCTGCGCGGGTTGCCCCTGGCGGTATTCGGCAAGCGCAACGCGGGAACCGCAATGGAGCTGGGGTTTCGCGTCGTCGCGGTGGCCCACGAGGCAAGCGATGCGGCTTTGTGCGATGCCCTCTGCCGGTTGCACTTGAACGCATCCAGCCAACCCTAGCGCCGATGACATCGATCGGTTTGCGATTTGCCGATCGCCGCGCGCCTTGCCGTGCAGATGCAGGCCGCTGATGCGCTCTTCTCGATGCGTTTGATGCAACGGCGGTTATGGCCAGTGATTTTGATCTCGTCGGCGCTGCTGTTGCTGACTGCCGGTATCATTGCCCTCAGCCAACTGTACTGGATCGATCTGCAGGGTGGCTTGGTGCGCATGCGCATCGCCATCAACGAAACGAACCGGCAGCAGATCGGGCTGGCCGATCAGATGCGTGCAGCCCGGCTTGCATTGCAGAAACGCGAAGCCGAACTGGAGCGACGCGAGGCCGAACTAGAGCGACGTGAGGCGGCATTACAACGCCAACTGGAACGCATCAAGCAAGGCTATGCAGATTCGGATCGCGTGCAAAGCCAGTTGCCGGCATCGCGGCAATCAGAGGTCGAGGTTACCGGGGTGCTCAAGTCGACGCTAAACGCCGTGGAGCGACAGCGAATCCAGTTGCTGCTCGCCAACATCTTGCAGGCTGCGGCGCGTTTGCCACCGCTGGGACGCATGCAGCAACGAGCTTTGTCATGGCCTGCAAAAGCGCCGTTGGTGCTGAAAGATCACCGGCCGTTAAAAGCTCAGGTGCAGGTTGCAGAAGCAGCCTTGTTGATGGGAGATCCTGTCTTGTTGGAACTGACTGCGGTTGCTGGCCAGCGTTTATTGATCGAGTTCTATGCCCCCGCGATGCGCCATGGCAATCTGGATGGCCAGTTACGTCATCTGAATTTGCTCTTCGCAGAGTTGCGTGCCGTCCTGAGGGCTCCACCAAATTAAGACGATTTCTGTGCAGAAATAGACCGCCTAGGAGGCTGTCCGAGAATGACAATAAGACACAAGATATAGAGTGCACAACTCGATTGTAGGCGCTATATGTTGTGCGTGCTCTGAGTTCTCGGACAGCCTCCTAGGTTTAGCCTCGAACGCCCCAGTATTTTTACTTTAAAACCAATGCTTTACGGAAAGGCCAATGCACCCGCTCGTCAGTTGGTCGGAGTTATGAACAAGGCCCCCCTCCGGCGTAGGGACTCCGGTTACCCGGAGCCCTCGCCACAGACCCGGACGTGCAGTTTTCCCGCATCCGGTTCCTCGGTTGTACTCGCTCATCAAGCGAACAAGAGCGGTCATGCAAACACCAGTTGCGGCTAGACACATGATGGCTCGGTGATGCGGGGGCGGGCAACGCCGAGCCGCTTCAGGGCGCGCTCGAGCGCGTCCCAAGTGAAGCTCCGGCGCTTGCCCCCACGCCGATTCAGCCATTTGAATGCCGCCGCGACGGCTGCCGTATGCAACCGCCACAGGGCCGCCGCGTTGCCGCGCAGCCCGTCGTCGTTGTAGTGGCCCAACAACCGTCTGGACGTCTACGGCAGTCGTTCTGTCAGCTATGGATTTTTCTCCATTTGCGGAGGGGTTGTCAACGCCACGCATCGGGTCGCCGTGGAAGGCGCTGGTGGCTTCGTGGGGACATCGGGGGCGTCGGGAGGTGGGTTTAGGCGCGCATCCGGGGCTTGGAGGCTGCGGGCGGGCGCTGCGAGACCGCTTCGGCAGCGGTGCACGCAGGGCGGAGATCCCTGCATGGGCGGGGCGTCGGCAAGGCGATGGTGCGGGCGTCTGCCATTCAGGCTGCGGCGGCGTATTCGGCCGGCGGGTCGTGGAAGGAGAGGAATTGGAAGACGTTGCGCAGACGACCTTGGCCGCACACGGGGCAGAGCCCGGGGTCGATGCCCTGCTTGGCGAGGAACGCGTCCATGTCCGCGATGTAGGGGGTCTCGGGGTGGTCGAGGCCGAGCAGGACGCGGCAGCGCACCAGATTGTCCTTGCGCCGGCCGCCGGCGAGCAGGCCGTAGTAGCGAATCTGATGGAAGCCGGGCGGCAGCACGTGCTGCAGGAGACGGCGGAGGAATTCGGCGCCGGGCAGGCGCATGCGCTTCTCCGCCTCGGGGCTGTCGGGGTCTTTGCAGCGGTTGTCGCGGTAGCTGAAGGTGACGCTGTCGTCGTCAACGGCGACCAGGCGGTGGTTGGCGATGGTGATGCTCGACATAGCGCCCAAGTTTGGAGCCGTGATCAGACGCGCGCTGAACAATTCGCCCGGCGCATGAGTTGTGGCTGTGCCTTTGTCAATGGCATGGTCAAAAGCGACCCGAGGTTACCCTTCGGAGGTATTGGCGACTCCGGCTATGGTCGCGAACTGATTGAATAGCTGAACATTCTACGCAGGCAGCACCGGGTTTCTCTCCGGCAATCGCCTACGAGGAATGCCAGCATCTAGCGAGGGTTGATCTCAGGTTGCGCGCGCCTTTGGGCTATCCGCGGCCCATTCGAAGGCGTCGGAGAACATATGATCCATGCCGAGCCCGAGCGCCTCGAAGGCGCCGCGGCCAGCTTCGACCATAATCGGCGGGCCACTCATGTAGACATCGTAGTCGGCGATTTCGGGATGGTCCTGAAGCACCGCTTCGTGTACAAAGCCGCGACGCCCGGGCCAGTCTGCATCGGGCTCCGAGAGCACCGGCACGTAATGAAAGTTGGGGTGTGTGGCGGCCCATTGTTCGGGCAGTTCCGCCAGGTAAAGGTCATGTCTCGCACGCACGCCCCAGTAGCATGTCATCGGCCGCTGAATGCCGATGTGAAACGCGTGTTCCAACAAGCCCTTGATGGGTGCGAAGCCGGTTCCGCCAGCAATGAAAATCATTGGCCTTGTGGACGTCTCGCGCAAAACGAAACTACCGAGCGGACCTTGAATACGCAAAATCGATTTCGGCTGCACCTGATCGAACAGGGCATCGGTGAATTCACCGCCCGGCACATGGCGAACATGCAGTTCGATCAACGCATCATCATGCGGAGCATTGGCGATGGAGAATGCGCGCTTGCGTCCGTCGGCGAGTATGAATTCCAGATATTGGCCTGCCAGGAACTGTAGCCGCTGTGCGTCCGGCAGTTGCAGTCGCAACCGGATAACGTCGTGGTTAAGCCGTTGCTTTTCCTCGAGTCGGCAGGGCAGGGTGCGCACCGTGATTTCCGCGGCAGAGGTTAACTCGGACACGCGTAGAATCAGGTCTGAACCTGGTACCGCTTGGCAGGTGAGGCAGGCGGATGGCGGCTGACCCGACAATGCCGCGGTTTTACCGGATGGATAGGCGACATCGCCGGCCAGCAGTTCGGCAGAACAACTGCCACATTTACCATCGCGGCATCCGTAGGGAAGGCGAATGTGCTGCTGGATTGCGGCCGTCAGGATGGTTTGGTTGGCTTCGACCTTAAAATGGTGCTGTCCCGGCTCGGTACGGATGATAAAACTCATGATTGGCTTGGTGCTTGAATCCGAATCAATCTGGACATGTGGCTTGTCGCCAGCTTGGGTGACCATACCATGTGCTGCTTCGGGTATACATTGCAATGCGATCTGCCCACTCAGCTGACAAATATCCTGTAACGTACAATCAATACCTGGGGGAAATCGCAACCATGATCATTCTTGGATGTGGGTATATCGGTCGACTCGTGGCGGCGGTATCGATCGAGCATGGCGAGGCTGTTGTTGGTGTTGTGCGAAGCGAAGCCAGTGTCTCGTCGGTTGCAGCGATCGGGGCTGAAGCGTTGCGACTGGACCTGGCGCACGATGACCTCGACGGTCTTCACGCTACCGATGAGCTGGTTTTTCATTTTGCGCCGCCTCCGGGGCACGGAAGTGAAGATTCGAATACCTCGCGGCTGCTGGATTCCTTCACTCGTTGCGGTCACCCCCGACGCCTGGTTTACATTAGTACAACTGGTGTGTACGGAGACTGCGACGGTGCCTGGGTCGACGAAACCTGGCCAGCGCGACCAGGCACATCGCGCTCGATGCGCCGCTGGGATGCCGAGCAACAGTTGCGGCGCTGGAGCAGCGAAAGCGGGTCCGAACTCGTCATCCTGCGCGTCGCTGGCATCTATGCCTGTGATCGTCTGCCCTTGCAGCGCATTCGTGAAGCACAGCCGGTATTGAGCGCAGACCAGGCTCCCTGGTCGAACCGCATCCATGCCGATGATCTGGTGCAGATCTGCCTGGCGGCGATGACGCGTGCGCCGAATGGCGCGCTATATAATGTCTGCGACGGTAACCCAAGCACCATGACAGACTATTTTTGCCGGATTGCCGATACCGCGGGCCTGCCACGCCCGCCGCAGATTTCCCTTGCTGAGGCATCCGGTCAGTTATCCGAGGGCATGCTATCGTATTTAAAAGAATCGCGTCGGCTCAGCAATCGTCGTCTTCTTAGGGAGCTTGGCCTGCAATTGCGCTTTCCGACTCTAGCAGATGGGCTTGCTGACTGTTTTCCAGCACCCTGAGCCTAGGCTGTTGAAATGTCCTGAGTGTTGATGCCACACCGATTCCGGGTCTTGGATTGCTTCATCGAACGCACTGGGGAAGCCGAATCGGTGTTGGGGTCGCTATCGGAATCGGAATCGAATCCGCTCATCGATCAAAGCAGCCAGCTCGATACCAATCCCTAATGTTGACCTTGACACCGATCCCGACACCGACTCAGCATCCATAAACCGGGAAGCGCCTGTTTTAGTGAGACGGCAGATTTCGACAGCCTACCCTGAGCCCCATGTCTAGCCAAGTCCAGGTGCAGTCTAGGGTGTTCAATTTCGCCTTCTTCACGCACTTTTCGCTCCCGCAGGTCTATGTGCAGCGCCTGGATAGTTGGAGGGTGTAAGGCGTTGATATATAGCCCAATACAGTTCAGTCGGTGATGCAAGAAAACTGCGTGAGTCAGGCTAAGCCAGGACCGTCCAGATTGAACTACCTAGGTGCAGTCCCAGTGCCAATACTGGAGCCAGCCCGCGGGTACTTATTCATGACATCTGACCTCGCTATAGGATGAGGCAGCAGTCACTGCTAGAATATCCGCGCTTGATCGTTTGATTACCGACATGCGGGCAGCTGCTCCTAAATAGCCAGCAATAAGGATATGACCGGCGGAAGCTGAGATGACGGATGGTCGTCAACCGGTACGATGATCGAAATAACTGATTTCAAACTAACACGACAACGAGGTTACCTTACCATGCGATGCAAACAGACGATTTTTTCCAGCCTTGTCGCCGGCGTCCTGGGGTTGGCGCTGCACGGGGCGGCTTTCGCGGCACAGGACGAAGATTTCAACTTTGATACGACCGAAGATCTCTATCAAATCTGCTCGACCTCGCCAAGCAGCTCCGAGCACATCCCTGCGCGCTTCGCCTGCCGCGGCTTCATTGAAGGCGCCGTGCAGTATCATGATCAGGTCAGCGATCGTCAGCGTATGAAACGCCTGATCTGCTATCCGAAGACCGCGACCATTGCGGATGGGCGACGCGCCTTTCTCGCCTGGGCCAGGACTAACAAAGATGACAGCAAATTAATGAATGAGATGCCCGTGGTTGGCCTAGTACGGGCACTCGCCGCAAAGTATCCGTGCAAATAAAATATCCCTATGCATGGTGCACCTGTAGAAGAGCAACAATTGTTGCAGTGCGATTTGGCCGTGCGCCCAACAAACAAGATCAGTCACCAAAGATTCAAGCCCGCCGCTATTGTCGGGCACCAAGATAGGAGCCACTGAAGTGAGAAACTGTGCAATCTTTATCATCCTGTTCAGCAGTCTCGCCACGCTGACCGGCTGTGGAACCACCACCGGCGAGCGTGCCGGCAGCGGTGCCTTGATGGGCGCGGCCGGTGGCGCGGCGATTGGCTCATTGAGCGGTGATGCGGGCGCGGGCGCGTTGATCGGTGCCGGTGCCGGTGCTCTCGGCGGCTATTTGGTCGATCAGCACGAGAAGGGCAATATCGATTGAGCCCGCGTACATCATCGTCGGTTCGAGGTGATTTCTGTCGATAAACAGACCACCTGGCTTGCCTTCTCGTCCGGTCTCGATGTTGCGGCAACCCACCCATAGAGCGACGATGGGCGAGTTGCCGCATTACAGAAGGCGAACGAGCATCCGGCGCCAGTCGGTCTGTTGCTCCCCGGCAATCGCCTAAGCTGAAATGCACTGGACAAAGCAGCTCGCAAGACCCAACTGTTTTCGCTAGAGCGAGCGCCGCGTCCACCGCGGCACCATTTCCTTAACCCAGGCAGCCATCATTAGAAGGATGCTATCGGGAGATTGGTGCATGATTGAACGTTATTGGTTCGAGTTGTGGCAAATTCTGCTGGAATTGTCACCTTCACTGCTGTTTGGCCTGCTCATTGCCGGGTTTATCCATGTTTACCTGCCAGCGGGATTCATCCATCGCCGTCTGCACCGCCCCGACATGGCCAGCGTTGCCAAGGCCGCATTGATCGGGGTACCGCTACCGCTCTGTTCCTGTGGCGTCATACCTACTGCCCTCGGTCTGCGCAAGGAGGGCGCATCGCCCGGGGCCACCACGTCCTTTATGATCAGCACGCCGCAGACGGGTGTCGATTCTATCCTTGTCTCCGCTGCATTCCTGGGCTGGCCGTTTGCGCTGTTCAAGCTGGTGGCAGCATTTATGACTGGGCTCATCGGCGGCGCTCTGGTCAACCGATTGGTTCCGCTGCAGACATCCTCCAGCGCTCAACAGTCGTCTCCTAGCGACACGCAACAAACTGACCGTGGGCTGTTTGGAGCGCTTCGCTATGCGGTATTCGATTTGCTTGCAGCAATCGATCTGTGGCTCATCGCTGGTGTGTTGGCCGCGGCTCTGGTGACCACGCTGACGCCTCAGGACTTTTTTGCAGGTCAAGTCTGGGCGCAAGGTTTGCTCGGTATGATTGTGGTGCTGGCGATCTCCCTGCCACTCTATGTCTGCACGACAGCCTCCGTGCCAATTGCCGCATCGCTGATCGCGGCCGGCATGCCCGTCGGATCGGCTTTGGTATTCCTAATGGCCGGACCTGCCACCAACATTGCTACCATCGGCGCGGTGTATCGAGCGCTCGGATTGCACGTGCTGGGACTCTACCTGAGTACTGTCATCATCATGAGCTTGGGCTTTGGCCTGCTGTTCGATCATCTGCTCGGTATCTCCGTCCATGCGGGTGTTCACAGTCACGCGAGCGGCGGATGGTTCGCGATCCTGTCGACAGCGGTGCTGCTCGCTCTATTGGTCGTGCTGTCGATCAAGCGCTTGCGTAATTATCTAAGCGAGCCCATACCCGTAGAGGATGCCGCATTGGTGCTGCATGTCAAGGGCATGACCTGTCAACATTGTGTTGGCAGTGTGAAGCGCTCTTTGGAAGCGTTGGACAGCGTGGATGAGGCGCAACCCGACTTGTCCTCAGGGTCGGTTCTTATTCGCGGGGGCAGGCTCAAGTCTAGCGCTTTGGTTCAAGCCGTGGAAAAAGCGGGTTTTTCGGTTCTATCCGTCGACAGCGCGAACGGAACTGTTGACGCCGGTCGATCCATAGACTAGATTTCGCTATGTTTCCAATGTGCGCACTTCTCCGATTTGTCATCCAAGAATTTTATCATCCATGGCTGGAATCCTATATCTTTCCAGCCTTGCCCCATAATGCATGAATCAAAAGTGCAGGTACCAGAGGGTGATTCCATTAGGCAAACGACATGAACCTGTCGTATGTCGCCGATCGATTTGTGCGTTGATCCATCGGTGGCTTTCGCGTGCTCAATGCACGAACCTGACGAGAGTAAGTGATGAGGATTTATGTAGGCAACCTCAAATATTCCGTTACCGACGAACAACTGCGGGACATGTTCAGCGAGTTCGGCGAGGTCACCACCGCGGACGTTATCAAAGATAAGTTTTCCGGACAGTCAAAGGGCTTCGGTTTTGTTGACATGCCGAATGATGCTGATGCCGGGGACGCCATCCAAGCCCTGCACGACACCATGCAGGATGGCCGCAAGCTCACGGTTAACGAGGCCCGCCCGCGCGGCGAGCGTGCAGCCAAGCGATATTGACGCATGCAGCTTCAGGGCTGGAGCTCAGACTCGACAAGCCGCTTGTGATTACAGCATTACCCAGGCTCCGGCTCGATGCCCAATTCGGGCCACAGCCTGTCGACACGCGCCTTTACTTCATCGTCCATACGGATTGGCCGTCCCCACTCGCGGCTGGTTTCGCCTGGCCACTTGCTGGTCGCATCAAAGCCGATTTTTGAGCCGAGCCCTGACACCGGCGATGCAAAATCCAAATAATCGATCGGGGTATTTTCCACCATAAGGGTATCGCGTACTGGGTCCATGCGTGTGGTCATCGCCCAAATCACGTCCTTCCAGTCGCGGGTGCGAATATCGTCGTCAACGACGATGACAAATTTCGTATACATGAACTGGCGTAAAAAAGACCAAACCCCCATCATCACCCGCTTTGCATGACCAGGATATTGCTTTTTCATGCTGACCACGGCCAGTCGATAGGAGCAGCCCTCCGGTGGCAGGTAGAAATCCTGAATCTCCGGAAACTGTTTTTGCAAGATCGGCACGAATACCTCGTTTAACGCAACGCCCAGGATAGCTGGCTCGTCTGGTGGGCGGCCAGTGTAGGTACTGTGATAGATCGGGTCTGGCCTCTGCGTGATGCAATCGATGGTGAAGACCGGAAAGTCGTCAACCTCATTGTAGTAGCCGGTATGGTCGCCAAAGGGGCCTTCCGGCGCCGTATCGTCCGGGTGAAGGTGCCCTTCGAGCACCAATTCCGCGCTTGCCGGCACTTGCAAATCGCTGCCAAGGCAGCCGGTCAGCTCCGTTCGGCTGCCACGCAGTAGTCCGGCGAAGGCATATTCCGACAAACTGTCCGGTACCGGGGTAACCGCGCCAAGAATGGTGGCTGGGTCGGCGCCCAAGGCGACCGCAATCGGGAACGGCTCGTTTGGATAGGCTTGTTGCCAGTCGCGATAATCCAGCGCACCGCCGCGATGTGCCAGCCAGCGCATGATGACCCGGTTGCGACCGATGACCTGCATGCGATAAATGCCCAGATTTTGACGCTTCTTGTCCGGCCCGCGGGTGATCACCAGGCCCCAGGTGATCAGCGCCGCGGCGTCTCCAGGCCAACAATGTTGAATCGGCAGGCGGCCCAAGTCCAGGTCATTGCCACGCAGCACGACTTGCTGACAGGGCGCGTTGCGGCGTACTCGCGGTGCCATGTCCAAGACCTTTTTGAAGATCGGCAGCGATTGCCATGCCTCTTTCATCCCTTTGGGCGGATCTGGTTCCTTTAGGAACGCGAGCAACCGACCCACTTCGCGCAGAGCTTCTACCGATTCCTCGCCCATGCCGAGTGCAACTCGTCTCGGCGTACCGAACAGATTGCCAAGTAACGGCACTCTTGAACCCTTGGGCTGCTCGAATAACAGTGCCGGTCCGCCAGCACGCAATGTGCGATCGCAGATCTCGGTGATTTCCAGATAGGGGTCTACGGGCACGCGGATGCGTTTTAGTTCGCCACGCTCTTCAAGCTGCCCGATGAAGTCACGCAAATCCTTGTATTTCATATCTCTAATAATTCAATCAGGTCGCGTTGCGGGGTCATCAAAAAGACGATGCGACGGCCATTAAAGGCTGCGGCCGGGGTCGGGTGCGCCAGTGGGAAACAGCCCTTGGCGCGAAAACGGATGATCTCTGCGTCCAGGTCGTCGACCTCGTAGCACAGATGATAGAGCCCCCCACGACGGCTGCCGACGATCGTGCGGACCGGACTGTTTTCACCAAATGGCTCCACCAGCTCGATGACGGTGCCACCCTGCATCTCGACGAAACATACGCGAACTCGCTGTAGCGCATCCGCAATGGGTTCGGTCGCCCGCAGCGGAGCGAACAGCGGCCTCATGAAGTCGTCAAGATAGGCTTGAATCTCAGCGACGGCATAACCGACATGGTGGAAACGCATGTTCACGGCAGTTGGCGACTCTTGCTCTGTGTTGATGGTGTTGTGTTTATGGCGGATCGTAGATGGTCTGTCCGCGCGCCGCGGCATCAATCAGTTTGCGCGAGACCAGGCCGGCTCGGGTCGCGAACATCGGAACCCCATGAAAGCGCCATTCACGCAGGTCCTTCCGACCCATGATGCCCTTGAGCTTATGCATATTGCGTCGCCATAGCAACGCGCGATTGCCAAACGCGAACGCAATTTCTTCGGCGCCGTCCACCAGAGTCATGTCGATCTGCCGCGGCTGTGCCTGCCACGGAACCGGGAAGTCATCACCGAGCACAGATTCGGGATGATGCACCTGCGTAAGCACATCGCTGGTCTTGCCGATCCCAAGGATGCTTGCATCTAACTCGGCCATGGCATCAAACGGCGTGCCGCGACCTGTCGGAGTATCGGCCAATTCATGCCCGGCGGTGATCTTTGCGGCGAGCGGACCGAGCGCGGTGACGCGATAGACCGGATGCTTGCTGTGCAACACACCAGGCCAACGGCGAAACAGCTCCGTAAGCAATCCCATTTGCGACGGTGTGCGACGTAAATCGAGCCGCGGCTGATGGGTAAAGGTGTCCATGGCACCCTGGTAGCGCGGATCACCGAAATAAAACGCCGGCATGACCAGGGTACGCTTGGGACCGCAGAGATCGATCAGCATGCCAAGTAATTGCAAAGAATTGCCGGTGTACATCGGTGCCAGCGCATTGACTGAACTGTGTACCATCAGCACCTGATAGTCCTCACCGAGTCGCTCTCTGAGATGCGTTTTCAGCTCATCACTGTCGAAACGGCCATTCAGCCTCATCAGCAATGGCCCTGCACCGTTGCGCAGCTTCAGGTATTGGCCTCGTAACCAGGCGAACCGCTCCGGGGACAGGTGTCGTACAGCCAGTCCAGAGAATCGATCAAGCATCATCGGCCTCGTGCAGGAAAACGACTCGAGCTGATGGGATGCAAAGCGTCTTCAGCCCAACACGGATAACCCGGCTCACCCGGCGACTCCCTGCTCGCGCAGATAGGTCAATATGGATTCGACCGATGTCAACTGCGGGAAAATCTCCACGTCCAGTTGCACATCGAAGGTCTGTTCCAACGCCATCATCAGGTTGACATGGCCGATCGAGTCCCAAACCGATATGCTGTTGCTGTCGCTGGTCTCGAAGATGGACTGCTCGGGTACGCCGAGAGTGTCGGCGATGACCGAGCGTAGCTGCTCGAAAGTCGTCATACTGGGCTCAACTCGAGGATGAAATAAAAAAAGAGATTGCAGTTTGAAAAGAGCTGACCGCCTGCATGGCAGAGGCCGATGGGTCAGGTCAGCTCGACTTGGATTGGGAAGCGATTTGCCGGCAGCGGCGGCCTGTCGACGAGATCCAGATACAGGCGCCCATCGGCTCCTGGCACGAAACCATGATCAGGCAGGAAGGTTTCGGCCAGGGCATTCTTCGGCGTTGGCAGGAACTCTCCGACAACTTGCCGAATGCCCGTGTCGGCAAGCCAGCGTAACAGCGCCTCCAGAAAGGCGCTCTCGGCCCGGCGCCCGATGACACGACAAGACATCAAAAAACTGTCCAGCTCCGCCAGTGTTGTGCCAAGTCGAAAAATTGCGAGGCCGACGACACCGCTGTCGCCGAAGCTGTCGGCCAGCGCGAAATGCGCCACAACAGAGTGATCAGCGGTCATGAACGCGCGCATCTGATCCTCATCATAGCGGCGAGTGGTCAGGTTGAATTGGTTCGTCTTGTTCACGAGTTGGGTCAGGCGAGCGACCTGCGAACGATCATCGAGGCTGATACGCATGTGCATATCGAGGGAGCGCAGATAATCGTCCAGCGAGCCGCCGTCGCCATCGACGCGTTGCTTGAGCTCGCGGCGCTCACGTTCCTGAGCATACAGTGCGGTCTTGTTCAGATCCTCCTGGGTCAGCGCCAGAATCTCCAGCCGCGCGACGCTGTCTAGGCAGGTTGGGACAGCGAGGGGATTCCCGGGAACCTGGACAACCTCGACCTGCGGCAGCTCATGTCGAACCGCGGCACATTCATGCACACTATCGTCGACGAAGACGAAGGATTCCAGTCCAAGATTCAGCTCCGAGGCGAGTTCCCTGAGGTTCTGCGGCTTCGGCGCCCAGTTCACGCGTCGTGCCACGAAACAGAATTCGCGCAGGAGTTGCTGCGGATGCTCGCGCAAGATCACATCGACATCAGCGGCGTTGTTTTTGCTGCACAGCGCGAGCACAAAGCCACGGCTGCGATAATCCAGCAGCCGGCGTTGAAAGGCTAGGTAGCAGTTCCCGGGCCAGTCGTGCCCGAGGGCGATACCCTGTGGGCCGTCCTCGCCGACAATGCCGCCCCACAGGGTATTGTCCGCATCGAGCACGATGACCTTCGCCTTTGGCCGCTGGAGCACCGCGGCGATGCTGATCAGCCGCCGGGCAAGATCGCGCGACGCTTCGGCGCTGAATGGAAACCGCGCGCTGTACCAGTATTTTTGGTCGAAATAGGCGTTCCGTCCGATCTGCTCCAGTGCGGCACCGAGGTCCAGAAACAGCACGCCGCTCATTGCCTCCCGCAATTGCCCAACCAATCGTTGCTCGAACCCATCCCACCAAGCACGTTCGGAGCGTTCTGCCTGCCGATCGATCAGGCCAAGGCCGGGTCCGTGCAACGGCGGCAACAGGGTGACAACGATCTGGTTGGTCGTCAGATCACGCAACCGACCGATCAGCTCAACCAGCCGCCTCAGCGCTTCATCCTGCAATGACTGTCGTTCCCTGTCCGGCAACGCCACCAGCGGTTCCGCAAGCCCTGGGTGCAGGTCTTCGCGTCGCAACAGCAGCAAGGTTAAATCCGGTTCGAAGCTCAGCAGCCTCGATCCCGCTTGGGCCTCTTGATGAAAAAAACCGTAAGGCGCATGGTAGATCTCCGGAAAAAAGCCTTCCAGCGCCGCTTCGAGCCCCAGCCAGGGGTCCAAGGGTTCGCTGCTGTAACTGCGCAGGATGCCGATTTTGAGCCTCGGCATGGTTGCATCCAGTGCCTGAATTCGGGCGGCGATTTTACGCGCCTGCGGGAGCGTGATCTGTGCGGCGCTGGCTCGCAGCGTCTGGGAGATGGCTGCTCGATCACCCAGCGCGAGCCAGGTATCGAGAAGATCAGGCGAAAGTTTCATGCATGCGGGGAGGGGCGGAGGAGTCAATACATCACTGCCTGGGGAGCTGCACCGGGACGGATTTTGGAGTCGGTATGATCTGCCAACGACCAAGCAAAATCAAGCGGACAGCAGACGCCGCAGGCCCGCCAGGCGAGGCTGCAGGCGATTTTCGACGGCACGCGCGGTAAAGCCGCTGAACGAGGCATGCAGCAGTCGATCATTCTCTGTCCCGGCTTGCGCCCAACGCTCGGCGGCTTCATCGAAGGTGCTGGTTCGAAAGCGGTCTCTCTCGCGCCCCAGCAGCCGGCACAGCTCGACGAAACGCTGCTGCTGCAGCACGGCCGGCCGTGCTCTGAAGCCGGACCCATCGGCAGCGATTTCGAGCCGTCCGAAGTCGTGCGGATGTGTCAGAATCACCACTGGGCCGGCCTGCTTACGCCAGGCGCTCTCGAGCACGGCAGCGATCTCGCGCCAGGTCGAACCAGTCGTGGTGAGTAAACGGTTCGGCTGCTGGCGAAAGAAATCCGCATAGCTGGTCACCGGCACCTCGACCACACCGCTGAACCGGTGAATACCACCGGACAGCTGTAGTTCCGGCTCCTGGGGGCGAAATAATGCCAGCCCGACGTTCGAGGCAAGCGCAATGTTCGCAGCAGCCAGCGCCCGATACAGATTCAGATCGACGCTTAGGTTGCCCGAACGAAATGCGATCGCCTGGCGGCCGGTCAGCCGGCGAAAGATGGCCACGGCCTCGCTGACCCAACCCTGAACCTCGCCAGGATCCCAGCCAGCAAAGCGATCCTCGGGGCGCGACTCATGCTCGAGTCTTCGCCGCCAGCTCTCGAGTCGGTAGTAGAGCCAAACCAGATGCAGATGGATTTGTAGATCATGGCCGTGATCGGCGATGTCCTTGGCGACCGAGGCCATCGGTTCCTCGCCGAAGTGAAAGACATTGAAGCATTCGATGAAAAAGGTTGCCCGCAGCTGATGCTCAGCCAGCGTTCGCAGCATGAAGCCCAGGCCATGAGAGGTGGTGCCGTCGTCGGCATCGATATAATCGCGGCCGATTGGCGTGCGCCGTGGGTCGATTAGCGCGGAATTGATCGCAAATTCGGTATCAACACTGATGACCACATCGATCGGGCGAAGCGCTGCTTTGGCTCTCACATCGTCAACCACTGTAAGTCCCGCGCCGCCGCACGGGTCCGAGACAAACCAGGCTCAGCGCACACCGACGCGGCGTTCAGCGATCCTGACAAGACCGAGATCGCCGACCGAAAATCCAACTCTTCACCCGCGGCAGCATTCTCTTAAATCCGGGTTGGAGCACACTGATGCGCGTTGACGCACTGCCCTACAATTGACTAGAGATGCTATCACATCGGATAAAGACAGGAAATCTGGGGGAGCTTGGATAAGGATGGCGGGCATGTAGTGTGTTTCCTTGCCTGTTCTCGAAAATTAAGCATCTCGAAAATCAAGCATCTGCCAGTTTCGATCGAGTGAGAAAGAAAATGAAACAAATCATGAAGAAGTTAGCCCGGCTGCCTCGGGTCGCGGCTTACAACCGAGACTGGCATAAATATTTTCAGGCATTTGCAGGCGCTGACAAGGGGAGCGTAGAGACTTTTCGTCTGCGCAATGGGCAAATTTTGGAGCTCAAGCCCGACGCGCGCTTCATTTTGAATGAAATTTATCTCGACCGCGTTTACGATTTACCCGGAACAGCCTACTCACAATTAACGCATGTTCTTGATTTGGGAGCAAACGTTGGCGTATACGCAGCATTTGTCTGCGCGCAAAATCCGGATGCAAGGATTTATTGTTTTGAGCCCGCGAGCAACAACTACCAGATCCTGGCGCGCAACGTTCAGCGCAACCAAATTAACGCGACGCTCTATCAAGCCGCGGTTTCGGTAGAAGCAGGCGATGGGTTTCTCTCCCAGCAGATGTCCTCCGTAGAGTATACGTTGGTTGAAAGCCCGGATACTCATACAGAACAGGTGCGCTGCGTCGGCTTAGATCAGGTATTTACGCTGTGCGGAGTCGAACGGTTCGATCTCATCAAAATCGACATTGAGGGTCATGAAAAAATCCTGCTCGAAAATGCAAGCGATGAGTGGCTGTTGCGTTTTGACCGGATGATCGTCGAGTGGCACTATTCGTGGAGGGAATTGGAAACACTGATGCAACGTTTGCAAGCACTCGGTTTTAGGGCTGAACAGGTATCGCCGGAAGAAAATATGAAATTCCTCCGAGCGAGCCAAGTATGAGATGATCCCCTGGCCGTACGCTTGGGACTGGATCGGCATGCAGACATGTTGCCGCCCTCGAGGCGACAATGCAGGGACGGGATTTCGCATGATTTTCGCTGACGAGGTACACTTGATGCCCAGCATGGCCGTCGGCTCGTCGGCTGACTTGCAAGTGGTTTATCACTTCCCCATTAGGTGGGCCTCCGACGCTGCGCGGCTGGTCAGCGAGTCGGCCTAAGCGCATCTGCAAGACCACCAATTCATCAGTGTAATCAGTGTAATCTGTGTAATCCTCGATAATGAGTCAAGAGATGGAAGAACAGGGCATGAACCCTGACCCTTGGTCGGTCTATGAGTTGATCCTCGGTCAAGTCGAGCGGGGTGAAGCCGAGAGACCTCTGCGCATTGACCAATTTGTTCTGGGACTCACCTGGACCTGCTGTCGCATTCAGGGCGAGGCGGGTTTTGCGCAAAGTCCCGGAATGGCATCCCGCGTACTACAATTTCCCGGTACGGTTGCAGATCGATCAGCCGCCGAGGTCGCGGCCTGGCTCAAGTCCTGGGATCCTTTTGCGGCAACTGCCGGTCTAGCCGCGGCCAACGCAGTGATCAACAGCGCAGCCAATCCGTTGCTACATGGGGCACAGGTGTTGGAGGGCTCGGCACCGGCCAATCTTGCGGTATTCGAACACTTCCGTGCGCAGCTGTTTGGCAAGCAGGTCGTGGTGATCGGTCGCTATCCAGGGCTGGATGATGTGCTTGATGGGCTGGATGTGAGCGTGATCGAACGCCAGCCGGGCACGGGCGATCTGCCGGACCCTGCCGCTGAATTTCTGCTTCCACAAGCTGATTGGGTGTTTCTCACCGCCACCTCTCTGATCAACAAAACCTTCCCGAGGCTGGTCCAGCTGGCAAAAAATGCCGTGACCGTACTGATGGGGCCTTCAGCACCCTGGCTTGCAGAGCTTGCCGCTTATGACATCGATTTTCTCGCCGGGGTCGTGCCGGTCAATGTGGAGAATGCCGTGCGGATTGCTGCGGAGGGAGGCGGCACCCGTCTCTTCGGTGACGGTGTCCGCTATGCTGTTGCCGATATCGGTACAGGATCGCTGAATAAGCTCACAGAGCGCATTACACAGGCCACGGCACTGTACGCGGAGCTCAATCAAGCCATGCAAACCTGGTATGCAAACGGCACTCGGGAACGCTTTCCACGCTATGCCGAACTCGAGCAGCTGAGCGTCCTGCTGGCGGATCTGGAGAGTGCATACAAGCGGCAATGGGATGCGCGCAATGGTGCTTCGGCATAAGGCGATTTTTCTCCGGTAATCGCCTAAGCGGTCGAACCAGGCGCTTACAGGAAACCAAGGCGCATTCCTTGCTGTTAACCTTACCGGTATAGAGTGCAATCAACATCCACTGTCAGCCGCAGGAACGACCATGAAAGAGCTTACCTGGGACAGCACGTTGAGCGTCGAGATACCCGAGATCGACGAAGACCACCGCCGTCTGGTGGATCTGTATAACCTTCTCAACCATGCGGTGGCGGACGGCGAGTCGACCGCTTACGTGGAGGCGCTGACCGAAGAGCTTGTCGCCTGCACCATTTGGCACTTTCGCCACGAGGAGCGGCTCATGCTCAAATACGACTACGATGGGCTTGCCGAGCACAGGTCAGAGCACGCGGACCTGATCGCGAGTGTCAAGGAATTGCAGCAAAAACTGCATGAACAGAGAAAGGCGCTCTCAAATGAGGAAATCCTGTTTCTGGAGCACTGGTTGGTTGGCCACATTTTCGGCGCGGATATGCAGATGGGTGCCTATCTCTGTGAAACGATGTAGGCGCTAGGCTGCTGCCTTCAAAGAATGTAAGGATACACCGCAGAGACGCAGAGGGGCCAAGGCGCCTCGCCCGCAAGCGCACCTTCACCAGCCATGGGAGCCGGTCGGCGTAGGAGCCCGCTTGCGGGCGACCCGGCAGGCGATGCCGGCGGTCTACCCAGGCAGCACCTAGGCTGTCGAAATGTCCTGAGTTTTGATGCCAAACCGATTCCGGGTCTTGGATTGCATCATCGAACGCACTGGGGAAGCCTCATCGGTGTCGGGGTCGCTATCGGAATCGGAATCGAATCCGCTCATCGATCAAAGCAGCCAGCTCGATACCAATCCCTAATGTTGACCTTGACACCGACGCCGACACCGACTAAGCATCCATAAACCGGGAAGCGCTTGTTTTCGTGAGACTGCAGATTTCGACAGCCCAGGCAGCACCTGGCGCCAGACCCATAACCCATTGCCCTGCCAAGGCGTGACGGCGTTGCGCGCTGTCACGAGCCAACCGGAAAAGCCTGGATTATCATTCATTGCTCCAAGGTTTGGGCGATTTCTCTCCGGCAATCGCCCTAGGCGCCGATGGCAACCTGCAGATCGGAACCGGCATCATGGCTGGTTAGGCGCAGATCGTAGGTCTGCTGCAGGAGCTTGAATACGTTGGGCGTGATGAAGGCCGGCGGTTGTGGGCCGAGCGTGATGCCCTTGATGCCCAGATGGAATAGGGTCAGCAGCACTGCGACCGCTTTTTGTTCGAACCAGCTGATCACCAGCGTCAACGGCAGATCGTTGACAGAGCAGTCGAACGCCTCGGCCAGAGCAATGGCAACGGCAATGGCGCCATAGGCATCATTGCATTGGCCCATGTCCATCAGCCGCGGCAGGCCTAGATGCTCGCCGTAATCGTGCTCGCGGATGCGGAACTTGCCGCAACCCAGAGTCAGAATGAACGAATCCGGTGGCGTGGCGAGAGCGTAGTCGGTGAAATAGTTGCGACCTTTTTCGGCACCATCGCAGCCGCCAATGACAAAAAAGTGGCTGATTTTGCCGGCCTTGATGGCATCGACGATGGTCTGTGCCTGCTCCAACAGCACGCTGCGATGGAAGCCGATATTGGACTCGCCGGTGATTCGATCCACACAGGGAGGGCAGTCGCGTGCCGCGGCGATCACCGGCGTAAAGTCATTGTCCTGGATATGCTGGCCACCCGGAACCGCGACCGCATTGGTAGTAAAAAGTCGGTCCTTATAGTTGTCCGGCGGGATCAGTACGCAATTGGTGGTGCCGATGATTGGACCAGGAAAGGCCGCGAATTCTGCTTTTTGTTCCTGCCATGCGCCGCCGTAATGACCGGCTAGGTTTGGATGCGCCTGGAATTTTGCATACATATGTGCTGGCAACAACTCGCCGTGGGTATAGACGTTGATGTCACTGCCTGCGACTTGCTGCAACAGATTCCATAGATCCAGCAGATCGTGACCGGTAATCAGGATGCCCGGCCCGGCCCGGGTTCCTTCCTGAATTCGGGTTGGCGCCGGTTTGCCGAAGTTTTCGACATGGCCCATATCGAGCAGTTGCATCACCCGCAGGTTCATCTCGCCGCATTTCAGACAATAGCCGAGCAAGGTCTGCAGATCGAAGTTGACGTTGGTCATGGTGGCGAAGAGCGCCTCTTCGATAAAGGCCGAGACGTTCTCGTCGCTCTGACCCAGGCGCCGCGCATGGGCGGCATAGGCCGCCATGCCCTTGACGCCGTAGAGCAGGGTCTCCTGTAATGACTGGATGTCTTCGTTTTTTCCACAGATGCCTGGGCTGTTGATGCAGCCGGACTGACGATAGCTCTGTTCGCATTGGTTACAGTACATGATGGCCTCGCTGGAGGATGGAAACGCGTGCAGTCTGGGCGCTGTCGTCGGCTGCTGGCCTTGACCTTGGTCAAGCCACCATTGGCATCGTTGATCCAACGCAGTTGAGAGGTGATCAGGCAATGGCTGAAAAGATGAAAATGCTCTTGGTTTCGGAATCGGCAACCAAAGCCATCGCGAGGCGGCCGAGCGCCGGGCAGCACCTTGACCGATCCTAGAGCCCAGGCCAAGATCGTTGGCCAACCAACGCTGGGTGCTGCCTTCAAAGAATGTAAGAATTCACCGCGGAGACGCAGAGACGCAGAGGGGCCAAGGCGCCTCGCCCGCAGGCGGACCTTTACCAGCCATGGGAGCCGGTCGGCGTAGGAGCCCGCTTGCGGGCGACCCAGCAAAGGATGCTAGCGGAGCGGACGCGAGCGCCGTGCCTTTCCCGGGAGAAAGGCTGTAGGCTACAGTCTTCTCGACAAATGAACTGAAGAGATCCCAGGGCGCAACTCGCCCAGCGCTACCTGATCGGAATTGGGATCGGAATTGGGATCGGGATCGGGATCGGGATCGAAAAGACATGACATCAGGGCGTAAGAAACCTGATGTTTGCTGGGCGGATATGTGCTGGGCGGATATTTGTTGGGTGCTGCCTTCAAAGACGATGAATCAAACTTCATTCTGGTTGAATAGCTGAACATTCTACGCAGGCAGCACCTAGGCTGTCGAAATCTGCCGTCTCACTAAAACAAGCGCTTCCCGGTTTATGGAAGCTTAGTCGGTGTCAAGGCCGGAATTAGGGATTGGTATCGAGCTGGCTGCTTTGGTCGATGAGCGGATTCGATTCCGATTCCGATAGCGACCGCGACACCGATTAGGCTTCCTCAGCGCGTTCGATGATGCAATCCAAGACCCGGAATCGGTTTGGCATCAAAACTCAGGGCATTTCGACAGCCTAGGCAGCACCTCCAATGCTGCACCTCTAGCCCCTGGAAGAGATTGGATTTACTACCCGTGATCTGATGCTGTTCATCGCTCCGCCTTGCATGCTTAACCGCCGGTCACGGGAGGGAAGAATGCGACCTCGTCGTTGTCCCGAATCTCTGTGTCTGGTCGCGCCATTTCTTGATTCACCGCGGCAAGCACGGTTTGACCAACGCCGAGGGCATCGGCCCAAACGCCGCCGCGGGCGTGCAAGCGCTCGAGGATATCCGAGACATTTCGGCTATCGGCCAGCGGCAACTCTTCGGCAGCGGCTCCCACCTGTTCGCGCAGGCTGGCGAAGTAGAGAATATGGATCATGTCGTCAGCTCGCTGAACGGGATAAAGTCCACCGGGTCACCAATGGCAATCGTGCGGCCCTCGGGGATGACGACGATGCCGTTGGCCCAGGTGAGGGAAGTGATGGCGGCCGAGGATGGGCTTGGAAAGATCTGTACCATGCATGTTCCATCGGCATGCGTGGTGAGCCGTGCCCGTTGGTATTCGCGGCGCTTGGCCCGCGCCGGCCAATCGAAGGCCGCGCGCGCCGGCAGGATCAAAGGCAATAGATCGCTATCGACGCCTTGCATGCGCAGAATAAAAGGCCGCACGAACAAGCAGAAGGTCACAAACATCGACACCGGATTACCGGGGCTGCCGATGAACGGCTTAGCGTCGATATGGCCAAAGGCAAGCGGCTTGCCGGGGCGCATCGCAATGCGCCACAGTTCCAGCGAGCCTTCCCGCTGCATGGCTGGGCGCACATGGTCTTCCTCGCCCACCGAGACACCGCCGCTGGCTAGAATCAAATCAGCGCGCGCGGCTGCTCTGTGCAGGGCATCGGCGGTGGCCTGCAGCCTGTCTGCAACAATACCGAGATCGATCACTTCGCAGCCTAGCGCATCGAGCAGTGCGTGGTAGAAAAAGCGATTCGAATTGTAGATCTGTCCGGGCTTCAGAGCCTCGCCAGGCATGATCAGTTCGTCACCGCTGGCGAAGATTGCGACCTTGAGTCGACGCCGAACCAACAGCCGCTCGCTACCGACACTGGCCGCAAGGCCCAGATGTGCTGGATTCAGCCGCGTGCCGGCGTTGATCACGACGTCCCCGGCGCGCACATCCTCGCCCTGACGACGGATATTGGCGCCAGGTTTGATTTGCAAAGGCAGGATGACCCAATCGCCATCGCGCTGGCAGACTTCCTGCACCACCACCGCGTCCGCGCCCTTGGGTGTCGGTGCTCCCGTGAAGATTCTTGCAGCAGTGCCGGGTGCCAGAGGCTGGCCGCAGCCACCCGCTGGAATGCGTTGGGTTACTTGCAGCCGGCCGCGATTTGCAGTCAAATCCGATGTATTGACCGCATAGCCGTCCATTGCGCTGTTGTCCCAGTAGGGGAGGTCCACCGGACTTGTCAGGGGTTCAGCCAGTACGCGGTTGCGCACATCAAAGGTGCTGACAGACTCATTGCCGACGATCGGTCGCGCCTTACCCAGTAGCAGCTGTAACGCGGCCTCCACATCCAGCGGCGCGCTGTCCTGCCCGAAGTCGCAATGATTTGTGCTCTTCATCGCTTTAGTGCTCGTCGAAGCGCGCGATCAGTTGCGCAAAGTTGCAGGGTTCGGTGCGGCTGTCGAGCTGTGGGGCAAGCAGATCATCCCAGGCCGTGCGGCAAGCACCGGAGGAACCGGGCAGACAGAAAACCAGCGTTGAGTTGGCCAAACCCGCGAGGGCGCGCGACTGAATCGTGGATGGACCAATTTCCTGGAACGAGATCTGCCGGAATAACTCACCAAAGCCGTCGATCGATTTATCGAGCAAGGGCGCAACGGCCTCTGGCGTGCTGTCGCGCCCGGTGATGCCGGTACCACCGGTGCTGAGGATCACCCGCACTTCAGGGTCCGCAATCCAGTGCGAAAAAATCGCGCGCATCTGGTAGAGATCGTCGGCGACGATCTGTTTGGCGACCACCCGATGCCCAGCAGCTTCGGCTTTGTCCCGGAGCAGGGCTCCGGATTTGTCATCCGCCTCGGTACGGCTGTCGGAGATAGTCAGAATGGCGATGGCGAGCGGCATAAAAGTTGCGTTCTGCGGAGTGCTGCTCATGGTAGTAAGACCCCCCGATATCAGTGTATTTCGACGGTAGGCATTCAACGCGATTTCTGTCGAGAAATAGACCACCTGGCTTGTCTTCTCTTCCGGCTTCGACGTCGCGGCAATCCGCCCATGGAGCGACTATCGGCGAGTTGTCACCTCGCGAAGGAGAATGAGAATCCGACGTCAGTTGGTCTGTTTCTCGGCGGCAATTGCCTAAAGCCATTTCGGCAACAGAATCAGTCCCCAAGTAGTGACTACAAATAGGATGCTGGTCAATACTGCGGCGGAAGCGATATCCTTGGCACGGCCCGACAATTCATGACGCTCCAAACCCACCCGGTCTACGTTTGCTTCAATCGCAGAATTTAACAGCTCGACAATGGGAACCATCCACAAGCAGCCGACCAGCATGGCCCGTTCGACCGGTGTCTCGCCAAACCAGAGCCCCAACGGCAACAAAGGAATCAGCAGAAATAATTCCTGACGAAATGCCTCTTCGTGTTTGTAACAGGCTTTGAGGCCCTTGATGGAGTAGCTGAGAGCATTCGCCATCCGAGCCCAACCTCTGGCGTGTTGGTTAGCCACAATACGTTATTCGATGTTGTTCAGGACTTGTGCGGAGTCCTGGATGAATTGATCGATAGAGTAGCAACTTGCCGATCAGGCTTCAGAAGCGCTGGGTTTCCAGGCCAGATCGAGTTGCCTTGCGGCACGCACATCGTCAAGGCGACGCACCGGCAGCCGATGTGGCGCGCTCTTGACCAATTCCGCATCCTCCTGGGCTTCCTTGCGGATACTGATCATTGCGTCGACAAAGGCGTCCAACGCTTCCATGCTTTCGGATTCAGTGGGCTCGATCAACAGGCATTCTGGTACCAATAATGGAAAATATGTGGTGGGAGCGTGAAAGCCGTAGTCGAGCAGGCGTTTGGCGAAGTCCATGGCGTTAACGCCCCATTCCTTGGCTTCTTTCTTCAGAGTGACGATGAACTCGTGGCTGGCGCGTCGATTTGGATAGGCGAGTTGGAAGCCGGCCGCACGCAGGCGCGCCTGTAGATAATTGGCATTCAGGGTCGAATATTCAGAAACCCGTCGCATGCCCTCGGCGCCAAGCATTCGGGCGTAAATATAGGCTCGCAGCAGGATGCCCATATTACCGCCAAAGGCGGTCATGTGCCCGATACTGTCCGGACGGTCTTGTTTTGCAAGCCAGCAGTAATCGTCACCGCGCTTACTCACCAGGGGTACCGGCAGGTATGGCTCCAGGCGTTCCGAGACTCCGACTGGGCCAGCGCCCGGGCCGCCGCCGCCGTGTGGCGTCGAAAAGGTCTTGTGCAAGTTCATATGAATGACATCGAAGCCCATATCGCCGGGGCGGACCTTACCGAGGATGGCGTTGAGATTGGCACCATCGTAGTAGAGTAATCCGCCGGCCTCGTGCACGGTCTCGGCAATTGCCTGTATATTCCGGTCAAATACGCCTACCGTGCTTGGGTTAGTCAGCATGATGCCGGCGGTGTGCGGGCCGACAGCATCGCGCAGTGCGGCAATGTCGACATCGCCGTTGGCACCGGTGGGGATTTCGCGCACATTGAAGCCGGCCATGATCGCGGAGGCTGGGTTGGTTCCGTGGGCTGCATCCGGCACCAGCACCTCGCGGCGGTCGTGGTCGCCACGGGCGTCATGATAAGAACGGATCATGCTGACCCCGGCAAACTCGCCCTGAGCCCCGGCGGCCGGTGCCAACGACACCGCATGCATACCGGTGACGACCTTGAGCATATCTTGTAGCTCGTAGAGGCAAGCCATGATGCCCTGTCCATGCGTCTCGGGTGCCGCCGGATGACGCGCCACAAAGCCTGGTAAGGAGGCCAGGCTGTTGCAGGCGCGCGGGTTGTACTTCATCGTGCAGGAGCCAAGCGGATAAAAGTGCGTGTCGATGGAAAAGTTCTTTTGTGACAGCCGCGTATAATGGCGCACTGCTTGCAGCTCCGACACCTCCGGTAGCGCGGCACGGTGTTTCCGTCGCAGAGAGTCCGGCAGATCGCTGCAGTCGGCAACGATATGCGGTGCCTGCGCGCTGGCGCGGCGGCCTGGCCGGGATTGTTCGTGAATCAGCATGATTAAGTCGAAGGTCAGGTTGCTTGTACGTTTACGCGGAATGACTCATGGTGGTTGCAGAGGTATTGGGAGGCCTGTCGAAATTGCTTTCGACAGTCATCCCGATCATGTCATCAGTTGCAATCAGCCGAGTGCTTTCAGCGCCTCGTTATAGTCCGGCTCTTGGCCAATCTCCGGTACCAGCTCAGTGTAGATAACCGAGCCTGTCGCATCGATGACGACGATGGCGCGGGCGGTAATTCCGGCCAACGGGCCGTCTTCGATCAATACACCATAATCCTTGGCGAAGTTACGCGAGCGCATCATCGACAAAGTGTGCACATTTTCGATACCCTCGGTGCTGCAGAAGCGTCCAGCCGCGAACGGCAGATCAGCGGAAATCACCAGGCAGAGTGCGTCATCACGTCCGGCAAATGATTCGTTGAACTTGCGTGTCGAGGTGGCGCATACCGGGGTGTCGAGACTTGGTACGATATTGAGTAACAGCTTCTTACCGGCAAAATCTTTGAGTGTTTTGTCTCCCAGATCCTTATCGACCAGTTTGAAATCCGGTGCCGGACTCCCGACGGCGGGCAGGTCGCCGGACAAAGGAACAGGGTTACCTTGCAGTGCAGTTTTAGCCATGGATCGATCTCCTCGTAGTGAAAAATGAGTTACTGAATCGGTATCGTTATGATCGGTTTGGCAGACGCCCAACTTAGGCGCAGGTCTCGAGTATCCGTGCCAGTTTGCTTACATAGGCGTTGATATCCTCATCGCCGCGCAGCTCGGTGGCGCAGACCAGAATAGATGAGCCCAGCTCTGGATAATCCTGCCCCAGGTCGAACCCTCCGAGTAGATTCTGGGCAGCCAGGGAACTCAGCACGTCGGCCGCCGCCATCGGCAACCGCAACGCCTGTTCGTGAAAGATCGGTCCATCGAACAGCGGTTCGACACCCGGAATCTGGCAGAGTAACTGTGTCAATTGACGCGTGTTGGCATGGCAGGCAGCGGCCACCCGCTCTAACCCCTCGGCACCGAGGATGGCCATATGAATAGTGGCGGCGGTGACCAGTAAGCCCTGGTTGGTACAAATATTGGACGTGGCTTTGGAACGTCGAATATGTTGCTCGCGTGCTTGCAGGGTCAGTGTATAGCCGACTTTGTTGTCCAGGTCTAAGGTCTTGCCGGCGATACGCCCGGGCAATTGCCTTACGAAGGCCTGCTGGCAGCATAAAAAACCAAGATAGGGTCCGCCGGATGCCAGTGGCATACCGAGCGGTTGGCCCTCCCCGCAGGCGATATCGGCACCGTCACTACCCCAGTCACCGGGCGGAGATAACAGCGCCAATGCCAGAGGATTGACGACGCCGATCGCCAGTGCATCGCGGGCGTGCGCCCAGTCGGTCAGCGCATCCACATCCTCCAGAATACCGAAAAAGTTCGGCTGCGGGATCACCAGCGCCGCACAGCGATCATCAGCTGCCGCGTCCAGCTGTTCGAGGCGGGTACATCCATTCTGTGGATCGAAGGGAATTTCAACCAATTCGATGCCCTGGTTGCGAACAATACTTTGCACCGTGCGCCGATAGGCAGGATGTACGGTGCGCGGCATCAATACGCGCTTACTGGACACCTTGCGGTTAGCACGTACCGCCATCAATACCGCCTCGGCTAATGCCGTGGCGCCGTCATACAAAGAGGCATTGGAGACATCCAGCCCGGTCAGTGCCGTCATCATGGACTGGAATTCATACAGCACCTGCAATGTGCCCTGGCTGGCCTCGGCCTGGTATGGTGTGTAGGCGCTGTAGAACTCGCCGCGGGTCGTCAATTGCCAGACCGCGGCCGGAATGTGGTGATCATAGGCTCCGGCGCCGATGAAGCATAAAGGCAGACCATCGTTCCGGGCACGTGCCTGCATCAGCTGGGCAATCTCCATTTCGGAGAGTCCCGGGGGGATTCCGTCCAGGCCGACTGCACGTAAGTCCGGCGGAATTTCGTCGAACAAGTCGTCGATGGACTGCACGCCGATGACATTCAGCATCGCCGTGACGTCGTCTTCAGTATGAGGAATAAAAGGCATTGAATCAGGACGTCCAGTTCATGTGCCGATCGGGTAGATCGATACCACGGGTGTATATTCAGGCTCTAGTGCGATTGAGGCGTAAATAGAGTCGAGATATTGGATAACACTTTATTGAATTCGGGGTTGAAACTCTGATAGAAGCGTCAGGTCGGGTGCCTGCCGATCGAGGTTCATCGGATCACCTCGATCGGCGTATCCGTCATTTCAGGATGTGATCGCGAGAATTTTCACGGTCTCGGCCGACGAGGTGACGGTACTCCAGAATCGAGACCAATATCAGGACCATATCCGACATTACGCCTTGACCGCCTTCTCGAATACAGTCAAGCATCCTCGGCAACCACCTGCTCATAGCCCGAGGCATCGAGCAACGTGGCCAATTCGTTTGGATCTGACATCTTGAGTTTGAAGATCCAGCCCTCGCCATAGGCGTCACTGTTAATGGTTTCCGGCGTGTCCACCAATAGCTGGTTGATTTCGATCACCTCTCCGCTCGCCGGTGCGTAAATATCGGATGCTGCCTTCACCGATTCAACCACCGCACATGCATCTTTGGCCGCAATCTGTTTGCCCATCTCCGGCAATTCGACGAAGACCAGATCCCCGAGGGCCTCTTGAGCGTGATCGGAAATGCCGACGGTGGCTGTGCCGTCACCATTGTCTTTGATCCACTCGTGGCTTTCGAGATACTTCAGGTCCGCGGGTATAACACTCATAGTCAGCTCCTCGTTAGTGTTGCCAAGATTGATGAAAGTAAGTGATGGTGCAGAAACAAGCTAAACAGGTTTTTGGCTTGGGTGTCGCCTGCCGACTCATTCGGTACCGCTATCGGCGTCGGTATCGGTATCGGCGTCGGTATCGAACTGACCAACCCGCTATCCGCCAAGCTCCTCGCTGACCGCCTAGCCACGCTGTCCGCGCTTCGTGAGCATGGCCACACGACGATCGAGCAGTGCCTTTTGCTTGCTGTTGTCGTCTGCGGACAACGCCTCGCACACCAGCGAGCACGTCCTGAATTGCAGCCCACTCCAGCGCCGAGCCTCGTGCGCTTTCAAACGACCGGCGTCGATCCCCGCTCGTCGCTTTGCCGTTACCCTCGGCACTGTTCAGCGCGATGGCCTGCGATGCGCGCCTAGGATGCGCGCCCAAGATGCGCACAGGCGTTGATCCTTCGCGTTACGCTGTCCTTTCACATGCTCGCAGTCGCGCTAGGCCCAGCCGACAGACTCGATGGCCGCACGCTCGACGTCGAGCTGCTCATGACCGAATGGCATAGGGCGTTTTCTCTCTCGATTCCGATTCCGATAGCGACCCCAACCCCGATTGCACTCCGCCGCTGTCTGGATAGCATTGTATCGGTTATTCATGAACCGCTACGAAGGGATTAAATGGCGATCTGCGCCTTACCGTTCCGTACGAACGGCGGCTTTAAGATGCGTGCAGCCACCGGCTTGCCGCGGATCTCCACCTCGCAATGATCCAAGGTCTCAGGATCACGACTGGCATGCATGCGAGCCAGTGCGATGGAACGTTCCAAGGTCGGTGAGAATCCGCCTGAGGTGATTTCACCAGCGGGCTTGCCATCCAAAATCACCCGTTGATGAGCGCGTAGTATGCCGCGTCCGGTCAGCAACAGACCGACGAATTTTTGCAGATTCGGCGACATGCGCTTCGCCTCCAGCGCTTCGCGACCGATGAAAGCACGTTCAACCGGCTCCCAGGCGACCGTCCAGCCCAGACCGCTCTCTAGCGGTCCGATATCATCGTCCATATCCTGGCCATACAGATTCATACCGGCTTCCAGACGCAGCGTGTCGCGGGCGCCAAGACCACAGGGCACGACACCAGCATCGAGCAATTGTTGCCAAAGGGCGACCACGCGCTCAGCCGGCAAGAGAATCTCAAAGCCGTCCTCGCCGGTATAACCAGTGCGGCCCACCAGCCAGTCTCCACGTTCGGCCGCGAAGAAGGGCTTGAGTTCCCTGGCCGGGCCGCGCAGAGCCTCGGGCAGCAGAGGTTCGACCCTGGCGCGGGCTGCTGGACCCTGTACTGCAATCATCGCCAGATCGTCGCGACGATCGATATTAACGTTAAAGCCGCCGCATTGCTGCTGCATCCATGCGATATCTTTATCCGCAGTGGCCGCATTCACAACTTGACGGTAGCGATCAGGCTCCAGGAAATAGCAGATCAGGTCATCTACGACGCCGCCGCGTTGGTTCAGCATGCAGCTATAGAGGGCTTTACCTGGCGTCTTGAGTTTGGCCACGTCATTGGCCAGCAGGTATTGCAGAAAAGCCTTCGCATCATTGCCAGTGATGTCCACCGGCTGCATGTGCGAGACATCGAACATACCCACCTCTCGGCGTACCGCATGATGCTCTTCGATCTGAGATCCATAATGTAGCGGCATATCCCAACCGCCAAAGGCAACGATTTTGGCGCCGAGTCGTTGGTGCTCGGCAAACAGCGGTGTTCTGGAACCCATGCGGGCCTCCCCGTCGATCCGGCAGCTTTAGCCGTACGGATGGTGAACAAACAGCGACGCAGGAGTCGCATGAACCGCGCTGCTGTTTTTCGAAGTTGCATTCGAGAATTTGCTGCACGGGATGAGAATTCAACGTTGTCCGAGCGATTTTGGCCGACATCGCGCGTCAGGCAACCATGCGCTATGAAGCGCGCGTTCAGCTCTCCGACGAAGCCGAACTATAAACGTCCGTCGATGCGTTGCCAAGGCGCGCTCGGACTTGCGTGTGGGTTCGGGTGGGGTTGACTGCTGGCTTTGGTCAGAGCCTGTCAGGATGCTATTCGGGATTCACCTTCGCAGAGAGAACCACATGTTCATCGAGGCCGCATGGCTCCGGCGTAGGGACTCCGGTTACCCGCGGCCCTCGCCACAGTCCCGGACGCGCAGTTTTCCCGCATCCGGTTCCTCGGTTGTACTCGCTCATCAAGCGAGCGTGGAAGTCATGCCAACACCAGATCCCGTTGCGCGCTGCGGGGCGTAATGAGGCGGGGGCGGGCAACGCCGAGCCGCTTGCAGGCGCGCTTAAACGCGTCCCACGTGTGGCTCCGGCGCTTGCCGCCGCGTCTGTTCGGCCATTGTAATGCAGCGACGACGACCGCGGTATGAAACCGCCACAGGTCGGACAGGTTGCCGCGCAATCTGTCGTCGTTGTCGTGACCGATCAGCCGTCGATTCAGTCCTGCGATGAAGTCCTTGCCCGGCAGGTGCCGGTGGCTCTCGATCTCGCGTCGGGTACCCAGCGGCGAGCGGATTCGCGAAAGCCGGTGCAAAAAGGGCGAGCGGGTCATCTGGCAAAGGCGATTTTAGGAGCATCTGATCCGGGATGATTTGGATCGACAGCGGCATGTCGACTCTGTGCATGACTATACGCTCGAGCATGGTCATGTCCAACGCGCTATCGATTGGAGGTTTTCATCCTTTCACCGGGATCTTCAGCATGGGTGACGGCCGAATGGGGCTGTGTGGATGAGGTCGCAAAAGACTTTGGGGAACGGCGATGATGTTGGGATTCGTTCCTCATCCCGACCTTGTATATTCTACGGGCTCTTTCGCCCGACAAGAGGCACCGAGCTTTGCTTTGCGCGATAACGTCAAGCCAGGCCCGCCGCCAGTTGCTGCGCCGGAAGCGAAGCGACGGCGCGGGCAACGTGCGGTCGGGCCGAGGCGCTTGTTGGGTCAGAAACGATGCCTGCGGCTGTTCGTGATCGAGCCTGGCCCGAATGGCGCTAACTAAAGCAGATAACCATTAAAAACAGTAGCTTAGCGAATCGGCTCGCCGCCAGACAGGACGATTTCAGGTCGTCCGACCGGTAGAAACCGTTTGACTTCGCGGCGCGACGGCGAGAATCCATGCTTTGCAGTCGATCCAAGTCATTGAGTCATAGCTCAGGCCTGCTTAAGTTAGCGCCATTCGAACCTGGCCCCTTTTACTCTTCCTGCCTGAAACCGGTGACGCTCCAAGCGCTTGATCGTGGCAACCTGGCCGTCGGCGCCGGAAGAATCGTGGCGGCTGACAACACTATTCGGAAGCTCTCGATGGGCGCCGACCGCCTCTGAGTTTGGAGGGTTCGTTGTCGTATGACGCCGACATGCGTCGACTTGGGGCGGTTTGGGTCGCCGTGGCCGTATGAGCGTCCGAAGATCGCGTCGCCTAGCTGACGCATCATGGCGCTCTTTGATGGCCTTTGTAGGTCGGATTGTTGAACATGACGCCACAGGCGATGTGGAAAAATTAAAATTACGCGCCATATTTTGCACATGGAGACACAACCGTGGAGACGCTGATATGACAACGAGCAAGGGCCGTGAAGTGAACCCCGAGGCCGTGAGGTACTACCGCGAGAAACTCGGTATGACCCAGGAAGACTTGGCTGAGAAGTCGAAGCTCGGCAGGAAAACGATCCAAAGGTATGAGAGCAAGGGCGATCGACAGACCCCCAACGCAACGAGCCTGAACAAACTGACCGAGGCTCTGCAGGTCCGGCAGGAGGATCTTATGAAGCAGGGCAAACGCATCTAAATTTCCCATTTTAGGCCGCTTGTAGGACATCAAGTAACTGCTCAAGATAATCCGTATCCCAGCCGGCACGGAGTCGCTTTAATTTAATGCTTTTCTTTGAGGTCGTATCTTTCCTGAGAATATTGAGTGCAATATGTCGTAGGATGGCATAGTTTTCAGGTGCATGACCTTTTCGCGTTCGATTGGCATCTTCGGAAAAGGACACATCCAAAACCCAATGCAGTGAATTCTCAATTCCCCAATGAGAGCGAACCGCTTGGGCAAATCGTTTAACATCGCCTGACAGGCTAGCAATAAAATAGCGCCGGTCCGTGGTCACTTTTTTTCCATCATCTCGAATCGACTCTACCATCCCGATACCCCGGAAACCTTTCCATTGTTCGGCGTAATGCCCTAAGGAATGATCAGTGAAATAATAATACCGACGCGTCTCCAGGCGACCATGGTTTTTCTCTTTCGTTTCAAGAAAAACACTCGCATCCCGGCAGCATTGGTCGAGATCGACCGATTCGAACCAAGCGATGACATCTTGATGAAAAGTGCTCTGGTTGCCTTTCAATGAAAATACCCAATCTGCTTGTTTTTCAACAATTTTCTCCGCAATCTTCTTTTGGCATCCCATCGCGTCGATACTGACTACACAGCCTTTGATCTCCAGTAAATCCAACAATTTCGGTATCGCTGTAATTTCATTTGATTTTTCTTCGGTCTTGAGTTGACCCAATACGAGCGATGAGTGACAAGCCCACGCACTCACCATGTGAATTGCCTTATTTCCATTAGCTCTATCATGAGATCTGCGCACCGTTTTCCCATCGATCGGTATAATATCCCCATCAAACTTCGGCTCTATCGACTTCACCCAGGAGATGAAACAGGTTCGGAATTGATCGGGGTCAATACGGGCAAATACACGATTGAACGTGTCATGCGAGGGAATCCCATTGGGCAATTCCAAAAACTTCCGCAACCACTGTTCATGGGTTTGACCAAACTCCTCCATCGCATCCCAGCTCTCTCCCATACATAACGTCGAACAAATCGCTATCGTTATGATATCAGCCAGCTTATGCCTTTTTGTCCTGTCGATACGGGGGTCGTTCAGATCGGAAAAATGACCGGCGATTGTCGTGTCTTTTTCCTCTTCATTTATAGGTCTGATCATTCCCATTTTAATAACCCTCTATTAAATCATATGATCTTCAATTTTCGCCATCATAACACATTGTTTTCTAAATATTTTTAGATGCGTTTGCCCTGTCTTATGAAGCCGCCGTCAACAGAAGACATCAAGCGTCTCCTGAACCGCGTGGAGCTGAAAACCGACATCGCGGGTCCGGCTCGGACGGCGCTCACCGTCATGCAGTTGCACTACGGCTTGCTCGAAGAGGCCATCCTGGACTTGGCACCGCTGGCCTTCCTGATCCTGGCGGAAAAGAGCCTACAAGAAAGGAATGCTGCACTGAACGAGACTAAGCAGGAAATTGAGGCGGTTACAGAGAATGTGCACCAGCGCCATCCCTATATGCGCGATACCTACTTCTCTGACAAGGACTGGATCGCAACAGAACGTAAGTCGCTTGATGATCGCGAGGTCTACGAGCAGTACATTGACGACGAGCAACGGGAAATGTCGCCCTTCGTCGATTTCCTTGAAAAGGAGCTAAAGGCGCTTGGGCTGTTTCAGAAGCACCCGATCGAGTTTTTCTCCGACTACAAAACGGCACCGGACTATGCGATACCCGTAGAGATCATCGCTCCAATCGTCGGCCTCGACATCAACGATGAAGCACACCAGCGTGCTCTTGACGCATCTTCCTGGTCAAGATTCGCGTAACCCCTTGACTGAATTGATTTAAACTGCAATTCAGGATTTCACGCGGGTGGCTACATCGAAACTTGCAATAAACTCAGTATCTCCTCCTGCTCTGGTGTTGGCGTGCTGTTCTGATCGAACTCGACACCATTGACGGCAACTCTGTTACACGTGATCTGAGCTAAGCAATCGATCACACCTCGGAAGGTCCAACGCCTCTCCGAACCCTCCTCATCTGCTGCGAACAATGGTGCCAGGCGCTGTTCCATATGCCATTGCAGATAATATGACAGCATGCAGAGAAAAACATGGCTGCGAATCCGTTCATCCGTGTCTTGTGGTAAACGGGACGGATCTCCAGCTGTACGGTCTTGAGGCTGCGAAAGGCGCGCTCAACAAATGTCAAACGCTTGTACGCGTTGACAACCTCCAGGGTATTCATCGCCTGCTGATCGACGTCGCTGGCGATAATATAGCAGCCGTCGAAGCGTTGTTCCTCGGCCATCTTGTCCGTCTTGATTGACCAGTGCAATCGATGCTCAGAGGATTTTGCTCGGTTGGGGTCAGGCTCAACTGACCACTGGATGAACTTGCCCATCTTGTATTTCGCCAGAACCCTGCCAACACGTGCCCCGAGGGTCTCGACGGTCGCTGCACGTTTGTACGCGGCGATCTTGGCCAGTGCGTCCGTCGTCAGCCGCAGAAGACGCCCTCGCGTTTCGTGCTCACGCTGCGCGGCCTGCGGGTTTCGACATAGGCAGTAACGTCGCCTCGGTTCAACGGGGTCAGTCACCTCATAAATGCTGCGCTCATCAAACAGGTCGAGGGCAATGACCTGTTTGTCGAGCAAGGTTTTCATCTCGCCGTGGGTTAAGGCGCTGATCGTCTGCAAGTCCTTCTCGTCCTTGAGGGCTTCGATGTTGCTGTGTGTCAGCATTCCGCGATCACCAACAAAGACGACTTTTTCGATACCGTAGTTGTCCTTGATTTCATGCACTTTGTCGATCACCGTCGTTTCGTCTTTGGTATTGCCCGCATAGACCAACCCTTTCAAGGTGACTACTCACGCGGTGTCTTCCCCTTGAGCAATTTCGCTGTCGAAACGTGAGGGTGGTTGGACTATCGATTTCGCTTCGGCGGTGGTTTTTTCGGTCCCCGACGGCTCTTTTTGAACTTTGCCAGATTGACGTTGGAGGCCAATTGCAAGTACATCTGCGCGAATTCGGCGAGCGACATGGTTCGAAAGACGGTCCATTCCTGTTCCGGAATGGCAACCGTCATGCCGTCATAGGTTCGAGCGATATTCCCGGCTAAATAGTAGCCGGAAAGGTCGTTGGCGATGGTTTCTTCACCGTGTATCGTGCGTAACGCGGCTTTGACCACGGCCAATGCGTTGTAGGCGACCAGCGCAACGCAAAAACCGAACAGTGCGGCTTTCGGGTAGCCCAGCGTATTGATCTCGGAATGCAGATGCGCCTCGAGCTCTTGGAACATGGTTTCGATACGCCAGCGCTTGCGGTACATGTCGGCGACGAGCTTGGCATCGGCCGCCGATTTCGGCAGATTCGTCAGCAGCAAGCGTTCGGTTTCCCCGTCGCGCGTAGCCTGTTTCAGGCAGACTTTGATGCGACGATAGCGCTGGACTTCGCCTTCGTCGTCGACGAGCTCGATGCGCTGCTCGTAGACCTTTCCGGACTCGGTACTGCCGATCTTTCGCCACGGACTCTGCATGCTAAAGGCCAGTCCCTTATGTTCGCGACAAACGAAATAACCTTTCCGGTCGGCAATCCCGAGCAGAAAGCTGCGCACGCAGAAGTTGCGATCCATGATCCAGACGTCATGTTCCCGCACCGTCGGCAACACATCTGCGAACAGCGAGCGCGCTTGGGCGTGACCGTCTTCGCAAGGAAACACATCCGTGGCCATCTCCAACAACGGGTCGTAAACGACCAGCGATTTTCCCGGCAAGGCTCCGGCCTTGGTCTCTCTGAGCACCTCCAAGCGATGCTCCGTGGCCTCGATGCAGTTGCCGTCGAGGACTTTGATCCGATAGCCGGGCAGCCAAGGTGCGCACTGTCCGCCCATCTGTTCGACGATCGCGGCCTGTTCCCGCGCCGTGTCTCGAACCAACGCCGCCGAGGTCGTACTTTCCAGGCCGTTGAGTTTGTTGTACACCGAGGTGATCGAAACCCCGATCGACTCGCCTTGCTCTTTGTAGGCGGCGTTTATGGATGGGTGGGTTTTGAAGACCACTGCGCTCATCAAATTGAAAATCGTCGAGAACAACAACTCCCGGGTCTATTGATCCACCGCCGTGCGCGCAAACCAGGCATCGAGCTTGCTGGGGCTGAGTACCCGTTCCAATAGGGCCTGAACCATCACCGGCACGGGCCTTTGTTCCATGAACCGCTGGAAGATCTGGCTGAACATCATGACCTCTACCCCAAGAATACGATAAATGGGGTCGATGATCTCGGTTCGGCGGGTCTATGTCCAGTCCGCTCCGTTTCTCCACTGAAATTCGATGCGTTACGATGCGGTCAACCGCCACGCATATTATCTGCTGATTGTGTGGATAATTTCTGACCTTGAACGGGTTGGTCTTCCGTACCTATCTCGACGATGCCACCCAAGTGATCCGCGTGATGAAGAAATTACGCACCAACGCCGGCGTCGCTTGAGCCTCTATCCGCTCATTCCGAGAAATTATTTACCTGAAAAACTATATTTCTTTACCGATGTCCTGGTGGGCCAGCTTCCGCATGAGAAAGACGGGATGTCGAACGGGATCGCGTCATTGCCACAGCAGTGGACAATGCGCACCTTCTTGGCTCGGGTCCTGGCGTCGAAGGCATCGATGGACGAACGGATCCAAGGGGTCTCGCCCGTCAAGTCGCAATCGTGGGTCCCGGACTCGACACAGGCCGAGACGAGCCCGGTGCCGTATTTGCATAAGGCCCGACGGTCGTGCCGACGGCCCTGGCCTGCGCGGCGAGCCTGACCAGGGACTCGCGGTCGTCGACGTCCGCGAGGATGACCCGCGGATTCGATTGCGAATCCCGCTCCAAAGGTTGATCATGACCAACAGCACACAACCAATGACCGCGGACCAGAGGCACACGGCATTGATAGCGCCCATGGGTAGCCAGGTAGCCAGTTTGTAAACCGGTTTTCCTTGGCAATTTTGACCATTTCTTGCTATAAAAAACTGATATAAAAAACTTTTATTTGTTTTTAATTTTGCATTTTGTAGCCATGCAAATGCACTTTGTCGCTTGCAACATCATGCTGAACAAGGCGATAATTGGCCATGCACCGGTTCAGCCCTACTTTACACTTTAAAATCAATAAATTACTTAGACACCAGTGCTCGCTGTAGCCATTCACGTGAAATTCTGGATTGGTGCTTAAGCCATTTAGATCAATGGGTTATGCGAATCTTGGCCAGGAAGATGCGACTAGAGTCACTCAACATGATAACCAGATATGCCCTTTTGTTTTTGGTGCGCGAGTGCTGGCCCTAAACGAAAGGGGCAGCTTTGATGTCACGTGAGAGGACTATAGATCCTTCCAGAATGTCTACCCATTGGTTTATCGGTATAACGGACATCGGCAGCAGCAACCCTGCCACGACCGTATTTTCACTTGCACGGATGGGACTGCCTCGAGGAACAGATTGCTGCCAGATTGCTAGAGAACTCGGTACTCTCGAGTTCAGCAACTCGAGGCAGTTAATCGAACATATGTCGTGTGTCCGATCGAGGCCGTAGCGCGGCGGCGCATCGGATCTTTCAGCGCATGCTGGTCGGCTATTACAACCTAGGGCTATCGGCCCGTGGATACCCCGATGCCGACCATCTTGGCATGTATCCGTCGAGCGCCCCGGAGTCTGCCCGGCGAGCCCGCGGGGTGCGGACAGCCGGGCTTTTCGGATCGATCAGAGGCCGATCAGCTCTGCATGCACCCCGGCTGCAGTTACGGTCGTGAGCAGGGCCTGGCTGTCGGTCCGTGCCGGGTTATATTCGACCAGCGTTAGGTGTGGACGATCGTCTGGGTTGCGGACGCTCACCACGCCGTCGATCTCCCGCAGCATGTTCTCGATCTCTTGGCGGCGGGCCGCCTCGAGGGTTTCGTCGATATGGATGACAACATCCGCTAAGTTGATTTCCAAGGTTTGACTCCTGTGTACAGCGATGCCGCATTGCGGCTGTTGGACTGCCTGCTGTTGCAGGCCCCCGCCGACAGTATGTCGGATATGGCCGATGCTTGGCTAAATGGTCACGCCTCTAACCGCATCCAGGGTCTGAGCTCGTTTGCCATGGTATACCCATGACGCACCGTACGGACACGAAAAGTAGATGTGACCTCCATATTTGAGTGTAGTTTATGGGTGAAGTGGCGGCAACCGGATCATTTGGGGAGTCCGCGAAAACAGCTGCTTGATCTGGTCGAAGCCCATCACCGAAAGCGCTGGCAGCGCGAACAGCAAGCCGATGGTGAGCTAGCAGGCGCGCGCGAATGGCCAACCCCAACCAGGCGCGGTAGCATCGGAAAAAAGACGTGGTGCAGGGGCTGACGCCCGGTTGGTGGGAATCCGGTTGGTGATGGAGATATCGATAGATGGCTTGCCGTTGGAGCGCATCGGGGTTTGCTGCGGCTCCAGGTAGCCGCGGCGTATGCGGGCGATGGCGCCGAGGGTGCAACCCGCCCAGCGCGACCTGATCGGGATTGGGATAAGCGATACCGTCGAACACCATGAATCGCGACGGTCGCCCGCAAGCGGGCTCCTACCCAGGGCCGAGCGCATGGGTTGGTGTGCACATCTTTCGATCGATGAGCTTGGGGCTGTCGGCAGAGATGACATTGCCGCGCTGGGACCGGTAGGAGCCCGCTTGCGGGCGACGGAGAGCCCGAGGCCATCGCGACGGTCGCCCGCAAGCGGGCTCCTACCCAGGGCCGAGCGTATGGGTTGGTGTGCACATCTTTCGATCGATGAGCTTGGGGCTGTCGGCAGAGATGACATTGCCGTGCCGGGACCGGTAGGAGCCCGCTTGCGGGCGACGGAGGGACTGAGGCCATCGCGACGGTCGCCCGCAAGCGGGCTCCTACCCAGGGCCGAGCGCATGGGTTGGTGTGCACATCTTTCGATCGATGAGCTTCGGGCTGTCGGCAGAGATGACATTGCCGTGCCGGGACCGGTAGGAGCCCGCTTGCGGGCGACGGAGAGCCCGAGGCCATCGCGACGGTCGCCCGCAAGCGGGCTCCTACCCAGGGCCGAGCGTATGGTTGGTGTGCACGTCTTTCGATCGATGAGCTTCGGGCTGTCGGCAGAGATGACATTGCCGTGCCGGGACCGGTAGGAGCCCGCTTGCGGGCGACGGAGAGCCCGAGGCCATCGCGACGGTCGCCCGCAAGCGGGCTCCTACCCAGGGCCGAGCGTATGGTTGGTGTGCACGTCTTTCGATCGATGAGCTTCGGGCTGTCGGCAGAGATGACATTGCCGTGCCGGGATCGGTAGGAGCCCGCTTGCGGGCGACGGAGAGTCCGAGGCCATCGCGACGGTCGCCCGCAAGCGGGCTCCTACCCAGGGCCGAGCGTATGGTTGGTGTGCACGTCTTTCGATCGATGAGCTTTGGGATGTCGGCAGAGATGACATTGCCGCGCTGGGACCGGTAGGAGCCCGCTTGCGGGCGACGGAGAGCCCGAGGCCATCGCGACGGTCGCCCGCAAGCGGGCTCCTACCCAGGGCCGAGCGCATGGGTTGGTGTGCACATCTTTTGATCAATGAGCTTGGGGCTGTCGGCAGAGATGACATTGCCGTGCCGGGACCGGTAGGAGCCCGCTTGCGGGCGACGGAGAGCCCGAGGCCATCGCGACGGTCGCCCGCAAGCGGGCTCCTACCCAGGGCCGAGCGCATGGGTTGGTGTGCACATCTTTCGATCGATGAGCTTGGGGCCGTCGGCAGAGATGACATTGCCGCGCCGGGATCGGTAGGAGCCCGCTTGCGGGCGACGGAGAGCCCGAGGCCATCGCGACGGTCGCCCGCAAGCGGGCTCCTACCCAGGGCCGAGCGTATGGGTTGGTGTGCACATCTTTCAATCGATGAGCTTGGGGCTGTCGGCAGAGATGACATTGCCGCGCCGGGATCGGTAGGAGCCCGCTTGCGGGCGACGGAGAGCCCGAGGCCATCGCGACGGTCGCCCGCAAGCGGGCTCCTACCCAGGGCCGAGCGCATGGGTTGGTGTGCACGTCTTTCGATCGATGAGCTTGGGGCTGTCGGCAGAGATGACATTGCCGTGCCGGGACCGGTAGGAGCCCGCTTGCGGGCGACGGAGAGCCCGAGGCCATCGCGACGGTCGCCCGCAAGCGGGCTCCTACCCAGGGCCGAGCGCATGGGTTGGTGTGCACATCTTTCGATCGATGAGCTTGGGGCCGTCGGCAGAGATGACATTGCCGCGCCGGGATCGGTAGGAGCCCGCTTGCGGGCGACGGAGAGCCCGAGGCCATCGCGACGGTCGCCCGCAAGCGGGCTCCTACCCAGGGCCGAGCGCATGGGTTGATGTGCACATCTTTCAATCGATGAGCTTGGGGCTGTCGGCAGAGATGACATTGCCGTGCCGGGATCGGTAGGAGCCCGCTTGCGGGCGACGGAGAGCCCGAGGCCATCGCGACGGTCGCCCGCAAGCGGGCTCCTACCCAGGGCCGAGCGCATGGGTTGGTGTGCACATCTTTCGATCGATGAGCTTGGGGCTGTCGGCAGAGATGACTCCGCGTGTTGCCGCGCCGGGGTTTGTCTCATCGACGACGGTCGTCTTGTCGGCAGAGGTTGGATCATGCGAATCGGTTTCTGGAGACGGCGCCGAAATCATCCCTGCCCCGAGCGCCTTTTTGACCAACTCGGCCGTGTTCTTGACGGACATCTTGGTATGGATGTTCCGACGATGGGTCTTGACGGTGCGGGTTTCGATACCGAACTGCCTGGCGATCTCTTTGTTGAAGAGCTCCCGGCTCAATAGCAGCAGCACCTGGAGTTCTCGCGCGGTCAGCTTATAGGACAATTGTGGTCGTTCCGTGTCGGCCGCCGTATCCGACGCAGCCGTGGTGTCCGCGTCCCGCGTGCCATTGATGGTCCTGAGCTTGGTCTCCTGCGCATGGCTGGTCGGAATCCCGGTCCAGGACCGGGAGCAAAACAAGCACAACGCTATGACCAGACACAAGAGCGCGAGCACCCGCGACTCATGAAGCTGGAGCTTCATCGCGCCTGTCAGGTCAGGGCGAGCAGCAGCGCCTCAGTCGCCGGATCGCCGTCCAGCGAGGCGTGCCAGGACGCCTCCGCCAGCCAACCAGACGCGAGGATTGCCGGAAATCCTCGCGCCCCACTCAGTGGTTACCCTCGAGATACTCGATCGCGACGATCTTCCAATTCTCCGGCAGCACCGACCGGTAGTAGAAGTAGTGATCGCTGTTGAATGGAAGGCTTCCGGTATCTAGGAACACGCTGGTGAACGTATTGCTCGTATCAGTATAACTTTGCGCCGTATTGTAACAACCGCCGTAAGTGGCGTCGCAGGAGTAGACCCGGCCTGAAACCTGTTCGCCACCGGCGCCCGAGGGGCGCCGGTGGCGGACATCTACCCACTTCATCCGCCCGCCCATGCTGTCACGCACAATCGGGCAAATCACAGTCACATCGGCCCCGACGGCTTGCAGACTCGAGCCCAGGTGCCGCAGGTGCTCGGCGCCGTTGGGCGTCATGGCTTGGCAAATGGCGCTGGAGATGATCTTGCCATCATCTGCCTGCACATTGATGGAAAAGGCGCAGATGATCGCGGCGAACAACGCCGGTACCTTCGATTGGTTTTGACGCCTATTTCTATCCTCGAGGTTGGGTATTTGCCTGCTATCGGCAATCCCTAGCCTACAGATCGGATAGAGAACAACATGCGAAGGGATGCATCGAATGATTGCGACATTTTCCCTTGCAAGGACCGCATGCGCTGTATCTCTGACCTCTGATCCTCTGGATCTCGATAACCATATGAATTTTAATTGAAATAGAATCCAATGCAAGCGTTCGGAGACCTTCCGTCGAAGAATAGGGATGATGAAAAACAGCAACCAGTAAACGCGGACAGATCCTGAGACATGCGCACAAAAATACCCTTTACTACAAGCGCAGATCCTGAGATCCGAACCGGCAGCAAACCGTTTCCGTGCCGCACCATCGTCCAGCACGGGCGGCAATTTTGCAGCATCACTCTGAGGCTAAAAAAGTGTGTCGAAAAAACCGGTGCTGCCTGCGTAGAATGTTCAGCTATTCAACCAGAATGAAGTTTGATTCATATTCTATGAAGGCAGCGCTCAGAAAATAGCTGCCCAGCAAACTTCAGGTTTCTCACGCCCTGATGTCATGTCTTTTCGATCCCGATCCCAAACCTGATCAAGTCGCGCTGGGCGGGTTGCACCCTGGCGCCGATGCGGATCGGCTCGGCGCTTTGGCCGATCGCACCACTTCCGTTGGTGGCAGCGGCTTGTCGCTGCAGCCGCCCGCGAGCAGACCCAGCACGCAAAGCATGTCAGTCAGCGCTCGCCCACGGCCGTATCTATGACGTGGAGCGCAACCTCAACTGCGCACCAACCTCATGCGCACCATTTGGAGCGCGACACTGCTACAACACCATCATCAAAGCCCCGGCAAAGGTCAGCAGGACGTTGGCAAAGGTGTAGGTTCCGGCATAACCCAACGCCGGCACGCCGGAGCGTGCCGCCTCGGTGACAACGTTCAGCGCAGGGGTGCTGGTCATGGCGCCAGTGATGGAGCCTAGCAGCAATGCGGGGTTCATTCTCAGCAGCCAACGGCCCACCAGGTAGGCGACCAGTGCCGGTAGCAGGGTGATCAGGATGCCGATGGCGATCATGATGGGTCCCACCGAGGTCAGCGCGTCGACCACCCCGCCGCCCGCGTTCAGCCCGACGCCGGCCATGAACAGCATCAGGCCAAGCTCCATGAGTACGTATCGGGCCGGTGCCGGTACTCTGCCGAAAGTCGGAATGACCGAGCCGAGGTAGCCGATGAGGATGCCGATAGCGAGCATACCGCCCGCTGTGCCCAGGCCGATGGTAATGTCGCCTATCGCCAGGGTCACCAGGCCGAGCAGGGTGCCGGCGATCATGCCGAAGGCAAAGGTCGCCAGGTCGGTCTTCTCCAATTCTTGTTCAACGAAGCCGATGACCTCGGCCAAGTGATGGAGGTTGTCTTTCTCGCCGACCACCTCGAGGCGGTCGCCCTTTTCCAACGGTAGGGCGGAGTCCAGCGGCAGCTCGATGGACGCTCGGGTGAGGGCGGTGGCGAAGCAGCCGTATCGGCTCGGCATGTCCAAGTCCTTCAGGGTCTTGCCGACGACCTTGGCGTTGCTAACGATGATCTCGCGGGTGGTCACTTGATAGTTCAGCAGATCGGGGTCCAGCACCTCCGTAGCCTGGTTGTTGTGGGCGCGCTTGTGTACGTCGATACCGGCGATAAAGGAGACAACGTCTCCCGCCTGCAGTTCCAAGTCCGGCGCGCTATCGAGCAGCTGTGCTCCGCGCTTGATCCGAAGTATCTTGCCCTGTGGGTCGCCGACCTCGGCGTTGACCTGCCCCACGGTCTTCCCCTCCAGCCCCTTGGGTAGCGAATAGGCACGCACGATGGGCAAGCTGCCGCCGAGCTTGCGCCGACGCCCGCGCCCGAGCCCGCGTTCCTTGGCCAGCTTAGCCGCCTCCGCGGGCAGGTCGATACCGATAAATCGCGGCAGGAAGGTCACGGCGAGGATCATGCCAACGGTACCGAAGATGTAGGTGATGGCATAGCCGACGCTGACGTTCTCCAGCGCCTGGGCCGAGGAGAACCCCTCCGGTATGACCGCGAGGCCGCTGTTGACTGCGTCCTGGGCGCCGGCGAGGGTCGGCGTGCTGGTCAGCGCGCCGGCCAACATGCCGGCGCTAAAGCCGTAGTCGAGCCCAACTAGCTTAGCAAGCGCCAGGGTCAGGGCAACGGCCGTGCCTGCGACCACCATCGCCAGGGTCACGTAGCGCAAACCATCGGCTGCGAAGGCGCTGAAGAAGGTCGGTCCGGCCTGGATGCCGACGGAGAAGATGAACAATGCGAAACCAAAGCTGCTAGCGCCCGACGGCGCGCTGAATCCGAAGTGCCCGAACAGCAGGCCAACCAGCAGCACGCCGATCACCGGCCCCGCCTCGATGCCGGCGATGCGGATATTGCCGACCAGATAGCCCAGGCCGATGACCGTAAAAATCAACAGGATGGTGTTCTCGCTGAGCAGCGTTACAACATTGATTTCCATAGTGAATTTTGGCCAGAAGGGTTTAGGGTTTAGGGTTTAGGGTTTAGGCTAGTAAGGGTTCGGCAAGCGCAGCAAGCTACCCGAGCAGGCCGAGCACGTCAAGGGAATCTGGCAGCGACCCTTATTCGCGCCAAGTCCGTCGGGCCATTCTGATTTGTTTGCAATCACATCCCAGCGAACCTGAGTCTACAAAACCAGCCACCGGCCCTTACTGGTCCGCCCATGATCCAGTCAATCGATGTGACCGGCTTCAGGGCCTTCGAGCGTTTTCGGGTCTCCGACCTGACGGGTGCTGCCTGCGTAAAATGTTCGGCTATTCAACCAGAATGAAGTTTGATTCATATTCTTCGAAAGCAGCGCCCAGCAAACATTCGCCCAGCAAACATCCGCCCAGCAAACATCAGGTTTCTCACGCCCTGATGTTATGTCTTTTCGATCCCGATTCCGATTCCGATTCCGATTCCGATTCCGATTCCGATTCCGATTCCGATCAAGTCGCGCTGGGCGGATTGCACCCTGGGGTATCTTCAGTTCGTTTGTCGAGAAGACAGTGATCTACAGCCTTTCTCCCGGGAAAGGCGCGGCGCACGCGTCCGCTCCGCTGGCATTATTTTCCGGGTCGCCCGCAAGCGGGCTCCTACGCCGACCGGCTCCCGCGGCTGGTCAAAGTCCGCTTGCGGGCGAGGCGCCTTGGCCCCTCTGCGGACTCTGCGTCTCTGCGGTGAATCCTTACATTGTTTGAAGGCAGCACCCGACCTGACCCGCGCGAACCTGCCGGTTGGCAAGAATAAGGCCGGCAAGACCTGCCTGCTCGATGCGGTGGAGATTGCGACTGACGGAGGCGATGTCGTTTCGCTGCTCCAGAGCGTCATGTGGCGCCGAGAGACCTCTCCCGCACCTGTTGGGCAGGATGACGCGGGATAGAACATCGACGTCAACCGCTTGTTCAACGGCCACACAGTCCATCCGGAAGCCACGTTCGAACTCGTGCAGCGGTGCGGATGTCCCGCTACTGTTTCTGCTCCGCTACTGTTTCTGCTGTTTGTCGTTGCCGTAATTGTTGTCGTAATCGCTCATCTTGGATTATCGATGACGACCACGATTAGGACAATGACAACGACTGCAAACAGTCTCCCGACTTCCGCAGCAGAGCACTAGCCTAGGGGGGCAATCAGATCGCAGTGGGCTGCGAGGTTCGCCGAAATCAGCATGACGAGGATAAAAATCGCGTCGTTGGTTGCGCAAACCGGCACGGATATTCCGCTGGAAATCGTCATGACCGGCCGCCGCAAGCCGGAGGTCAAGCCGGCGCTACCGATCTCTGGCACGGGCGCTTTGGCGATTGCTGGAGAGAAATAGGCTAGCTGGCGCCGGATTTTCGTTCGCCTTCGCAAAACGGCAACCTGCCCATGGTCGCTCCATGGACGGGTTGCCGCCACGTCGATTTGTGTTCGATACTCACTCGTTCCCGCAGGGACGGGATCGGTGATTGCGAGGAGCGAACTCGGGCCTTACCTTGCTCGCCTCACCTGTTCGAGCGCCGCGCCGGCCTGCCAGTGGCCGTTGTGCCGCCGGTTGAGTCTGTGCAGTTGGCATAAGCGATGGAAAAGGTTGCGTGTATTGACGGAAGCCGCGAGCTTTTTCTTCGCTGCGGTTCTCATGGCCAGTCCGTCGAGTGCTGATGGGTTGTGCAAGGATAGGTCCAGGCTCATTGCAATGGCTCCTTGATCTCGCCTAAGGAAGCTCGTGCCCGCGCGCGGCGCGTCGAGTCTCATGCGCGGGGTTTTGAGGGCATGTGAAAAGCCTGTATTTTCTACAGTTATTCGGATCAAAACATTGCCCCAGCGCATTTTATTTATCAAAAATAGGGTAATTATGCGGTGGTCGGATTGCACCGTTGGGCTGAACCTTGCCTGATCCGACGCAAGCAAGCCGCATCCTAGATGCTTGAATCTGCCTGGGCTGGGGTCGGCAGACCATCGGCATTTAATCCATAATCCGCACCACACCGGCCACGATGCCAAGGATTTCGATTTCGTCATGGCCCAGGTGAATGGGTTCGATCTCCGGGTTAGCTGGTTGCAGGCGGATGCCGTCGGCCTCGACGTAGAAGCGTTTCAGCGTTACCTGCTCGCCATTGATCATCGCTACCACCGTCTCGCCGTTTTCCGCCGTTTGACGTTGCTCGATGAGGATGATGTCGCCATCTTGAATTTGGTCTTCGGTCATCGAGTGACCGCGCACCCGTAATGCGTAGCTTGCCTTGCGTGCCATGTGGGCCGGCACACTGATGGTCTCCTGATCCTCCGGTGTCTCGATCGGCTTGCCGGCGCTGACATAGCCGAGCAGCGGTAGTTCCACACCGGGTTCTTCCGCAAAATCCAGCGGTTCGAGTTCCGGCAGCCAGAGTGCGTGGCGGCGTTTGGGGATCAGATAGACCAGCTGGTGCATGGCAAACTCCTGGAGGTGAGGAAGTCGTTCGCAAGGCTTGATGATCGGGTTGTTTTGGCCGTTCAGCCCGGATTTCTATTCCGGCCTCGATTCCGGCCTCGCGGTACTTCTGAGCAAACCCGCGGTGGTCGTGCGCTCGCTTCTGCTCCAGCGCATCGGTCTGCTCGACTGTAAAAACAGCCTAGCCGTAGGGCGCGTCAATCTTTTGCAAACCCAATCCGACCAGACCATCATGCAGCTGCGAGAGCCTGACCTCACCGCGGTTTTGCGAGATGATCCTGTCTGCACTCCGAGCAATGAATGCTGATCGCTTTCGGCGCCTCAGGGATCATCCGATGGCGCTGCAGCGCCTGGTCCGTATTATACCGGGCCTGGCGTTATCGGATACCTACCAGCGGGTGTACTTTAATGGCCAGCCAATTGCGAGGACAAGCAAACGACCAGGAACGCTATCAGCGGGAAAGACCAAGCGTAGGCGTTTGACACTCCGGACGCTCTGCTCCAGCAAGAAGCCATGCTGCGTCCCGAGGACGCTTTGACCGCTTACCGATCTTTCGCCGTGCGCCTCGCTTGAGCATCGCCGGATGCACCGAGATGTTTGGATATCCTATCCGCTATCCGCCGGGAATGGGGGAGTCTTGGACTGTTCCGGCTTGAATCGCCGGGGCGGCGCCCGGTAGTGGCCGATCAGCGATTCCGATTGCCGATCGTGCATGGCATGATGCCTGGCCGAGCTGTCGAAGTTTCTGTTCGCGTAGCAATAGGCGCAGCCGAATGCACAGGAATCGTAGATGCCGATGTCGCGGCTCTCGACACAGCCGCAGGCGTCGCGCTGACTTTTGTCCTTTTTGTGGCTGACTTGAACGCCAAAGACGCTTTGGATCAGCTGATCGTCGATGCATTTGCCCGGGGCGATGCCCACCGAGGCGAGGTCGTGCTGTTCCGCACAGCTGTGGATTTTCAGACCATGCTCATGGGCAATACGCACCAAGTGCCGCAGTAGGTCGGCATCTCGTGCTGCATCGTATTCCAAATACCGATACGCTGGTTGCGTCTGTGCAAGTCGCGCGAGCCGGCGAGCGGCCTTTTGGTACGGCTCCAGGATGCTGATGACAACGCGCTTGGTTGCGCCCTGCAAACGCCTGGCGATTTGTGCAAATCGCGACAAGTGGTACTCGCCGTCGGTATTGGCCGAGAACAGGATGGGGTCATAGCGCCATACCATTCGCTCCGGACCGATCATCTCTGCCAGGTTCAGAAATGCGCCGATGGTCTGTTCCAACCCTGGAGCCTTGGCGTGGATTGCGGGCGGGTAATCCAAAACCGTGTAATGGACGTAATAGCGAAATCCCAGAGAGCGCAGTTCTGCTGCGGCTTGCATGAATGGCGCAGGCCAACGCGTCCAGAATACTAACAATGTGTCGAGCGGGTCGAGTTCGATGCGCGACACCTGCTTGGGATTGAACGGGTTGGGTACCGCACACCAACCGGCATGCACCCGGTTCATGAACCATTCGCCATAGAAGGCCGGCAGATCAGTGCGTCGGCTCGCGCTGATGATTTGCATGGTCATTCGATAAATAGACGACCTGGCTTGTCTTCTCGTCCGGCATCGACGTTACGGCTCCCCGTCCAGAGCGACTCTGGGCGGGTTGCCGCGTCAAGGAAGGCGAACGAGAATCCGGCGCCAGTTGGTAGGTTTCTCTCCGGCAATCGCCTGAACGCTCTATTCGCCTGATCGATCACCTCTGGTTGCATCCTTGGGTTAGTCTTCGGCTGCCACCAGCACGCGCGCCATGCCAGGCCCAAGCCAGAATTCGAAGGGCGACGGTAGTTGCTCCATGGGCCAATCCGGCGACAGGTCCCGCAAGGGTCCGGGGGATTGGATCAGATGATTTAGATCGTCAACATAGAAGCGTTGCCGGGTCCAGGGATCTTTGTTCAATACCAATAGGGCTTGGCGAGGCCCCCGGCTGCTGCCGTCGATGGCGTGTTTGCGCAATACCAGGATGGCCGGGTCTGGATAGTCGATCCGCTCGATGCGGCCCTCGCTGGCGAATAGCGGTGTGCTGGTCTTGATGGCGTTGACCTGGCTGATAAAGTCAGTCAAATCCACATTGGGCTCTTCCCAATCATGCGGGGTGGTGGTCACGACATCCAGCCGATTACGGAAGCCGTATTCGAAGCCGATCGGCATCATCACGCCGCTGGCAAACAGCGCGGTGAACAGGTAGCGCTGGCGCAGGGCGTCGACGTTGTTCTCGAATTCTTCGAACATGCGTCGGGTGTCATGGCTTTCCGGAAAGCTGATGGATGGGGCGATGGTGCGGGTTAGTTCGTACTGCTCCAACAGCCAGTTGCCGTGAAAATCCCACCATTTAGCGCTGTTGAAGATGGCGTCGAAACCGGCCGAGGCGGTATCCCGAGTTTGTTCAGGGGTGCAACCCAGGGTCTCGGCGACGAACGCGATGTCGGGGTATTGCTCGCGGGTGCGTTGAATGATGTGAGTCCAGAAGTCGGTCGGAATCTGATAGGCAGCGTCGCAGCGAAAGCCGCGGAAGCCAAGTCCAATCAGGTGTTCCACCATGCGTACGCAATAGGCGAGCAGTCCGTCTGGATCATCCGCGCGCCGCAGTGCGGCCTGGTGATCGAATTGGGCGAGGTCGCGCCAAACCACTTTGGTTCCATTATCCTCAATGCAAAACGGATGGGCGATACGGCCGTGCTTGCGGGCAAACCAATCCGGATGTGAATTCACCAGATCGCTGTCTTCCGCGCAATGGTTGATCACCAGATCGATCATCAGCGAAAGTCCATGTTGCTCCGCCGTCTTTGCCATGGCGCGTACCTGATCGTCCGCCTTGAGTTTGGAGTCCGGCTGCAATAGGGCCTCGTTGATGGTGAAATAATCGGCGATGGAATACAGACTACCGGAGCGTCCGAGCTGTTGAATCGGATTCACGAACACCCAGTCGAATCCCATGGTCGCGGCGCGTTCCAAGTGCGGCTGCCATTGATCGAATGGGCCTGCCAGCAGAGGAAAAAGATTGTAAATGAGCATGTGTTGTTTTTCGGCCTTGGTGGTAAATTTTTTTTTCGGTCTTGGTGATACAGGTGCAGGGGCCGATGACATGGCTGTGGGCCTGTGCATCGGCACCTTTGCCGCGGTGCGTCAGGGCCGCGGTCTTGGATGCTCAGCGGTTACGAATGAAATCGTAGATGTTCAGATAGTCTTGCCCGGGGTGGTTCCAGGAATAGTCGGCACGCATGGCATTTTTGATCAGTTCGCGGAAGTGCTCCGGGTATTGATAGTAGCAGTCGATGGCTCGGCCGAGGGCGGATTCCAGGCCGGGAACATCGTAGTTGTCGAAGCGGTAGCCGTTGCGCAGATGCAGCGGACGGTCGGAATAGTCCTTATCGAATACGGTGTCCGCGAGGCCGCCGACCGTGCGCACCACTGGGATCGTACCATAGCGTAACGCGATCAGCTGGGTAAGCCCGCAGGGTTCGAATTGACTCGGCACCAGCATGATATCGGCACCGGCATAGATCAGGTGCGCCAGATCCTCGTCAAAGCCGATCTCCAGATGGCAATCAGGGCTGTCGTTCAGCATGTGCTTCAGGCCCCAGAAGTCGTCGTTGATGCCCTGATATGGGCTGGAGCCCAACAACACGAATTGGCTGCCACGTTCGAGCGAGCTGAAAATCGCATGGCGCACCAGCTCTAGGCCTTTTTGCGGATCCAGCCTTCCAATGAACGCGACAATGGGCTTTTCGTTGTCTGCCAGCATCAGCCGATGGCGCAGTGCGCGCTTGTTTTCGTACTTGTCATCAAGATTATCGATGCCGTAGCGCACCGGGATGTGGTAGTCCACCTCCGGATTCCATACGTCGTAGTCGATGCCGTTGACCACGCCGCCATACTTCATATGATGGGTGTGCAGGGTCGGCTCCAGACCGAATCCCTGGCCCAGATCTTTGGTTTCGAACGCGTAGCGAGGCGAGACGGTGGTGACAAAGTTGGAGTAGACGATGCCGCCCTTGAGCATATTCAGCGCATCCTTGTGATGATTGTCGCCCATGCGCAACCAGTCCATGAAGCGTTCCGGCTGATGCAGACCGGTGGCGCGCAGCAGTTCCGCGCCAGTGACGCCCTGATGCTTGAAATTATGAATGGTCATGCAGACACGCGGGTGGGTCATGCCGAGCTGCTGATAGAATTCATATAGAAACACGGGCACCAATGCGGTTTGCCAATCATGGCAGTGGATGATGTCCGGATGTTTGCCTGCCTGCCACAGGAATTCCATTGCCGCACGGGAAAAGAAGGCATAGCGCAACACATCGTCTACGAAGCCATAGATGGTGCCGCGGTTGAAGAAGTTGTCGGGTGAATGGGGCTCGATGAAAAAGCACTTGCGATCGTGTACAAAGCCAAAGTACACGGTGCAGTGGATCGCCCCCTCATACCAGGGTACCCATAGATCCCTGTACACTTCGTGCAATTCGTAAATGTGGTCGTAGCGCAGGTTGTCGTACTTTGGCAGGATGATCTCGACATGGTTGCCGCGAATGGATAATTCGCGACTGATGCCAAACACCACGTCCGCCAGACCGCCCACTTTGGCAACCGGCGCCATTTCCGGCGTGATATGCACGATAAACAAGCTAGGCCGATATTCGTGCTGTACCGCCGGCGGTTCGGGTGGGGCTTCCGGGGTCGGCTCGGGCAGCGGTTCCGGTGCGGGTTCTGGCTGAGCTTCTGCTTTGACTTGCGGTGCCGGTTCGGTCTTGGGCTGTGATGCTGCCGGGGGGGGTGATGGGGGTTGGGCTGGAGATCGGGGTCGATCGTCTGGACGCGCATCCCGCGCTGTCGTGGCGGCCGGGGCCGATTGCGTTGACGATCCTTGCTCACCAGATTTTTTAGACTCTATAGGGGTTTTGGAGTCTGCTGGGGTCTTTGCAGAACTGCTTTCGAGCTGCGTTTCTGGTTTTGATGCCGGCGGTTCTGATGCCAGCGGTTCTGATACTGGCGGTTCTGATACCGGCGCCGCCGGACGCGTATCGGCAGGCCTGCTGGTGGCTGTTGATTTGGCGCTCGTGCTCGTGCCAGCGTTCCGATTGTTACCGGTCGCCTTCTGATCGGCCCTTGCGCTGCCGTCAGCGGGTTGCGATCGCGTGGCTGATGCCGATTTGGTCTCAGCGTTGCCGGTGTTGGTGCGTACGGAGTCAGGTACCGGCGTGGATGCAGGCGTTTGTTCCGCCTTGGGTTTGGCCTTGCTCACGGCATTTTCCGATGGTTTGCCGGTGGTTGTATTGGCCTTGGGCGCGGAGGGCGCGGTCGCCTTTGCTGCCGTCTTTTTCGTTGTGGTGGGCTTTTTTGCCATTGCTCTGAACCTGCGAGCCGCGCTCGCTTCGAATGCTTATGCCAGGCTTGTCGCCCTTGGCTTAATCTATGCCAAGGCGGTTGCAGCTGCGGTCAGCTTGTTGATGATCCATCGTCGGAGTCGGCATTGTCGTCTTGGGCGATCTCGTTGTCCTCCTGCGTTGTTGGTTGCAGCACAATACCGCCCAGTGGCGGCAAGGTCAGCACCAGCGAGTATGGACGATCCATCCAGGCGATCGAATCGGTTTCGATCGGGTCTGGACCGTTTTGGACACCGCTGCCACCGAAGGTCGTGTCATCGGAGTTGAAGATTTCGCGATATGGACCGGGGCAGGGGACGCCGATACGGTAGCCTTCGCGAGGTACCGGTGTGAAGTTCAGCGCAACCACCAGGTGCTCAGCCAGGTGCATAGCCAGGTGCTCAGCTGGGGGAATGCCTTGATCGCCTGTTTGACTACTGCCAGCATCCCTGCCGGAATCGGCATGCTGCTGTTCGTCTCGGCTCTTGCGTTGATAGATCAGAACCGAGTTCTGGGCATCGTGGCAGTCGATCCATTCGAATCCCTGCCAGTCGAAGTCCTGGTCATGCAATGCGGTGCTGTCGCGATATAAATGATTCAGGGTCCGCACTAACTGCTGCACGCCCTGGTGTAGTGGGTATTCCAGCACGTACCAATCCAATACCCGCGTGCTGTCCCATTCCTCGCCCTGACCGAACTCACTGCCCATGAACAGGAGTTTTTTGCCGGGATGTGTATACATGTAGGTGTACAACAAACGGAGATTGGCAAAACGCTGCCATTCGTCACCGGGCATTCGATACAACAGAGAATGCTTGCCGTGGGTCACCTCGTCGTGTGAGAACGGCAGCAGAAAGTTTTCGCTGAACGCGTACAGCATGCTGAATGTCAATGCATCCTGGTGGTATTGACGGTGAACCGGGTCTTCTTTGATGTATTCCAGGGTATCGTTCATCCAGCCCATGTTCCATTTCAGGTCAAAGCCGAGTCCGCCCAGATAGGTGGGCTTGGTGACTTGCGGGTAGGAGGTGGATTCCTCTGCCATGATCAGTGTGCCTGGTACCTGGTCGTGGACCACTTCATTGAGTTCGCGCATAAAATCGATGGCTTCCAGATTTTCACGGCCGCCATATCGATTTGGCACCCATTCGGTGCGGGAATAGTCCAGGTACAGCATGGAGGCAACGGCATCCACGCGCAAGCCATCGACATGAAACTCTTCCAGCCAGAACAACGCGCTGGAGATCAGAAAGTTCTTCACCTCGTTGCGGCCGAAATTGAAGATCAGGGTGGACCAGTCCAGATGCTCGCCCAGGCGCGGATCCTCATGCTCGAACAGTGCGGTTCCGTCGAAACGGCCAAGGCCATGGGCATCCTTCGGAAAATGGGCAGGCACCCAGTCCAGAATCACGCCGATGCCATGCGCGTGACAATGATTGACGAACCAGCGAAAATCGTCGGGGCTGCCGAAGCGACTGGTGGGGGCGTAGTAACCGGTCGTCTGATAGCCCCAGGATAAGTCGAACGGATGTTCGGTGATGGGCATCAGCTCGATATGCGTGAATCCGAGATCTTGCACATAGGCCACCATGCGTTCGCCCAACTCTCGATAGTTGAGCATTTCGCCTTCCGGACCGCGCTGCCAGGAGCCAGGGTGCGCTTCGTAAATAGTCATCGGGCTGTGCAGCCAGTCATGCTCGGCACGTGCCTTGCGCCAGTCCTCGTCATTCCACCGAAACGTGCTCGGCGGCTCGACGATGGCGGCGGTGCTTGGGCGCACCTCGAAGCGAGAACCATAGGGGTCGGCTTTGAGTAGGATCGATCCGTCGCGGGCACGGATTTCGAATTTGTACAATACGCCGGTCGGCAGATCTGGAATGAACAGCTCCCAAACGCCATTGCCGTGTACGCGCATCGGATGACAGCGGCCATCCCAGCGGTTGAAATCGCCGACTACGCTGACGCGTGCCGCATTCGGTGCCCATACCGAGAACAACACGCCGGCAATACCGTCGGTTTCGTGCACCCGAGCGCCGAGCATGCGATAGGCGTGCCAATGACGGCCTTCACCGAACAGGTGCATATCGAAGTCAGGCAGCTGAGATGGAAAGCAGTAGGGGTCATGGGCGATATGTTCCCGGTGGCCATCGTCGCGCCAAATCAGTCGGTATCGCTCTGGAATCGCGTCGGCTGGGCCATGCCATTCGAATAGGTCAGTGCCATCGATTCGACTCATGGTGCGATCGCCCTCGGCGATGGTCACGGTTTCTGCATGCGGCAGCATGACTCGCACATAGGCCTGATCGCCGTCGGTGTGGCGACCTAGTATGGAGAATGGGTCGGCATGGGTGGCGTCGGCAAGTTTTTGAAATGCCTCTGAAAGGCGCACGTCAGTCATCCGGATTCCTCTAATTGGGATGTAAAGGTTGCTGGAGGCGCGAGCACTCCAAGCGAAGAATTTGTGGCGATATTGGCGATATTATCAGGCAAGACAGGATCGCGATGTGGGTCTGCTCATTGTGCGCCCGAATTCCGAGTAGAGTGTTGTTATGTGCCTATACGTCGGTGGCGTGCGCAGTGGAGTTTTGCTGCCATCCCCAGGGATTGCATCCAGAGCATGGCAGCGAGCCCTGTTTGGCATGCCGCCTTCTTTGTCAAGCGCGCCAGGGACGCGGAATTCGGCGCGCAGTATAGGCGGTTTTTGGCAGCTTAGACCAGCATTCGTGCCCACCTTAGGTGTGAGACCATTGTCGAATCAGTCTCTCCGATGGCTCTGCTCGCAGCAGGATGCGACCAGTGGCGAGCTTGTGGGCCGAGCGATATTGTGTTCTGTCGGGTAGGGCGGTACTCTTTCAGAGAGGATGATGAATCCGCCGTCGCTAGACGCCAGTACCGGAAGCCAGCAGTAGGGCGGGGAAAAATCAAACCCAGAAGCCGTCTGCTGGATCCTGAAGGATTGGACAGGATCCGCTTCCCCGAATGCACAAGACCGGAGTTGCTTGCATGAATGAATCCGAACAGTCTCTCGAACAGCCCAAGGAATCCAAAGTACCAAAAGCCTTGCCTCGGCAGGTCGTTAAGATCGCCGAACTGTATCATCCGCGAACCTGGAAGGAAAAAGGGCTTTGGTGGAGCCTAGGATTGTTCCTAGTCACATACGTGGTGATCGTGGTTGTGCTCGGAATTTATTGGTCTCGTTCTCCCGGTCCTTTCGATGTGCGTCAGAATGCTCTGGAGATGGCCGGCGGGGATGAATCCAAACTGGTTCCCGGCTATGTCACCACGGCTGCCATCATCCGCATCGGCAATACCCTGCTGGACAAGCCAGGCGGCTACCTACGTAATGACATTGCCCCGCCCGGCGTCTATCTGGACAACATCCCGAACTGGGAATTTGGCGTTGTGACCGAATTGCGCGATTTTTCGCGGGCCTTGCGAAACGATTTCAGCCGCTCTCAGTCGCAATCGGTGGAAGACAATGACTTGAAGTTTGCCGAGCCGCAGTTCAGCTTTGACTCTACCTCCTGGATGCTGCCGTCCACCGAGTCGGCGTATCGCAAAGGTCTCAATGGTCTTCAGCGCTATCTGCAACGATTGGCCGACGAGAAAGACCAGGATGGCCAGTTCTTCGTGCGCGCGGACAACCTGAATGCCCACCTGGTGATCGTCGAGAAGCGGCTCGGCAGCCTGGCGCAGCGGTTGGCCGCCAGCGTTGGACAGACGCGCTTCAACACCGATCTGGCCGGCGAGCCGAATGCGAGTCAGTCGACGCCGACCCCGCTCGAAACCCGAGCCAAAACCCCCTGGCTGCAGATCGACGACATCTTTTTCGAGGCGCGCGGCTATTGCTGGGCATTGATCCATACGCTGAAGGCCCTCGAGGTCGATTTTGGCGAAGTGCTTGATGACAAAAACGCACGCGTCTCGCTGATGCAGATTATCCGTGAGTTGGAGAATACTCAGTCCACTATCTTGAGCCCGATGATCCTAAACGGCACGGGATTCGGGCCAATGGCGAATCACTCGCTGGTCATGGCCTCTTACATTTCCCGCGCCAATGCGGCGATCATCGACCTACGCTCGTTATTATCCCAGGGTTGATCTCCTGCGCTCATAAAGAACAGCATGCACTCCAATGCACAAACCCGAGTTCTCGCCGAACAGCAGGCAGAGGAGGATTTCGACGGCCCCAGCAAGAGCCGGATCAAGCGCGACCTACAGGCGTTGCAGGCGTTTGCCGAACAGTTAGTGTCGCTGCCGCAGGTTGAATTGGAAGAGATCGATCTAAGCGAGGCGACGCGGGCCGCCATCGACGAGACTGCTCGTATCAAGGATCATCGGGCGTTACGTCGACACTATAAGCGCATTGCCAATTGCCTAGCGCGCGAAAATTCCGAGCCGCTGAAGAGTCTGCTGATAGCGCGCGATGCGAGGGCGCGGGAAGCCAGCGCTCTGCATCATCAACTGGAGCGCTGGCGTGCCCGACTGCTTGCCGAAGGAGATGCCGCGTTGACCGATTTTCTCAATGCCCATCCCAATGCGGATCATCAGCAATTGCGCACCCTGGTTCGTGCCGCACGGCGCGACCAGGAGCATGATCGGTCGCAGGCCCCGCGTAAACTCTTCCGGCTATTGCGCGATACTGTTGCAAACAGCGCCAGCTAAATCCGAACCCTTGGCTACCCCGATCGTCTCGGCCCTCGATGCGCCCGTTGTTGTCGCGTCGGTACAGGTAATGCGCGCATTTCCACGTGGCGCAGCCGCTGTTGGTCGGAACCAACTCGCGATGCAAGGTCGATGAGCTACAGCGTCAAGGAGTGCTTCTATACATTACAGGGGGAGGGCGCCCGTGCTGGGCGCGCCGCGGTATTCTGCCGCTTCAGTGGCTGTAATCTGTGGACCGGCCGCGAGCAGGATCGCGCAGCGGCGATCTGTAACTTTTGCGACACGGATTTCCGCGGCACAGATGGCGACGGCGGCGGACGCTTCGATACGCCAGAGGCGCTCGCATCCTATGTCCAGGGCTTTTGGCAACCCGATCGTGCGATTGCCTCCGGTGCTCGACCCTATCTGGTCTGCACTGGCGGTGAGCCCTTATTGCAACTGGATAGAGCCCTGATCCGAGCATTACACGCGCGCGCTTTCGAGATCGCACTGGAGACCAACGGTACCTTGCCGGTACCGGACGGGGTCGATTGGATCTGCGTCAGCCCGAAAGCCGATGCGCAGCTGGTTCAGACCAGCGGTCATGAACTCAAGCTGGTTTTTCCACAGCCCCTGGCAATGCCGGAGCGCTTCGAGACGCTGTCTTTTCGGCATTGGTTCCTGCAGCCAATGGACGGTCCGATGTTGGCAGCAAACACCGCCGCCGCCGTTGACTACTGCATGGCCCATCCGCGTTGGCGGCTCAGCCTGCAATTGCACAAAATCCTGGAAATACGCTGATAAACCATGCACTTTGATCATACCAACGGCACGCTGATCCGTCGCAATATCGATATGGCTCTGCCGTTGATCGCGGCTGCCTATCTGGTTGCCGCGTTGATTGGCCTGCCATTGTTCGGCGATGGCGGTTATTACTTTTTCAAGCTCGCCACGGATGGCACCGTCTTGCTGCCGAATCTGCGTTATACCGCGGTATTGCCCCAATTGCCCGGGTTGGTTGCCACCCATATCACGACCGATCCGCTGGCGTTGCGCCAGATCTTCAGCATCAGCTACCAGTTTCTGCCTTGGCTGTCGCTGGCCGCCTGTTGGCTGGTGGTGCGTTGGCGCCTACCCTGGCTGATCTTGCTGCCGCTGCTGTCGTTGTCAGGTATGTTATTAAACTTCTCCGCTGTCTCGGAACTATTGAGCGGGGTCTATCTGGTTTGGCCGCTGGTATTGGCGATGGCGCTGACGCCTGATCGGTCCTGGGTGCGGATTTATGCATTTGTCAGCGCGCCATTGCTGCTGGCATTGCATCCAATCGCCTTTGTGCTCGCATTCATGCTGGCGGTAGGAGCGGGACTGATTGCCTGGCGCAGGCCAAGATCAGAACCTGCCTGGTGGACTCCCTGGGATTGGCTTGCCATTTGGATTGCGATCAACGGTGCGGCTCGATTAGTTTGGACCATTTTCGGTGTGAATGCCTATGAGCGCGGTGTGCTGATGGATACCGGTATGATCCACTACCTGTTCCCTGACAGTTTGGCCCAACATGTCTTTCTGATTTTGGTGCTGCTCTGTGCATCGAGTCTCATGCTGTCCGGCTTATCGCGCCATTTTCTTGCTCGCAACCTATGGGTGCAGTCGGGATCGGTATTGGCGTTTGCCCTGTTGACGCTGCTGGCGATCGCGGTCGCCGCGGAATTCGTGCTTGGGTATGGGATCAAGCTCAAGGCTGCGGCGACCTTCGTGCTCGCCATGGTGCTGATGAGTATCGCCTTCCTGCTTGGTTTAGCCCATACACACTCCTCGGCCGGAACCGATCGACACCGCCCGGTTGCATGGCAATCACGTCTATTTATCTGGCCCTATCGGCTTGTCTTGACGTCGATTTTAATCCTGATCCTGGCAAAATCCGTGGCTTGGTGGACCGCAACGCGTGGCCTGCAACAGGTGATCGCCGACAGCAGTGGACCCTGCATTCATTTCACCGTTCAGCAACCGTACGGATTGCAATGGCCCTGGATGAACATCGTCGATGATTGGGTGGCGCCGATGCATGCGCTCGCTTTTCGGCCGCGGGTTGCGCGAGTGGATGCGCCCGGTCTAGCACCGATTCCGCTGTTGTTGCCCGGCGACGGCTGTCGCGTGCTGGAGCAAACGGGCGAGGCGTACCTTACCGATTGGACCTCTCGCCCCTGGAGTCTGCTTGATCAGCGTTTCGGTCCGTTGCGACAGCCGACGGCGAATTGATATCAACACTGATCCAAGGCGATTTCTGTCGAAAAACAGACCACCTGGCTTGTCTTCTCGTCGGCTGCTGCCTTCAAAGAATCTAAGGATTCACCGCAGAGTGCGCAGAGGGGCCAAGGCGCCTCGCCCGCAAGCGGACCTTGACCAGCCTTGGCAGCCGCTCGGCTTAGGAGCCCGCTGGCGCGCGACCCGGCAAATGATGCCAGCGGAGCGGACGCGGGCGCCGCGCCTTTCCCGGGAGAAAGGCTGTAGGCCACTGTCTTCTCTACAAATTAACTAAGGATACCCCAGGGTGCAACCCGCCCAGCGCGACTTGATCGGGATTGGAATTGAAAAGACATGACATCAGGGCGTGAGAAATCTGATGTTGACTGGGCGGATGTTTGCTGGGCGCTGCCTTCAAAGAATGTAAATCAAACTTCATGCTGGTTGAATAGCTGAACATTCTACGCAGGCAGCACCCTTCTCGTCCGGCATCGACGTTGCGGCAACCCACCCTTAAGAGCGACTATGGGCGGGTTGCCGTGTTAAAGAAGGCGAACGAGTATCCAGCGCCAGTTGGTCTGTTTCTCTCCGGCAAGTGCCTAGCTCGTTAGCCAAAGCGCTGGGCAACCGCCAGCAAGTACGTCGAAGTCGGGCGCCCAGCCTATTTCGCCAGCAGGCGGTCCAACTGGTTTGCAAATTGTTGCCGATCGCTGCTGCTCAATGCCGGCGGACCGCCGGTATCGATACCGCTTGCGCGCAAGGAATCGAGAAAGTCGCGCATATTCAGGCGTTGGCGAACATTCTCCGCAGTGTAGAGTTCTCCGCGCGGATTCAAGGCCAAGCAGCCTTTGTCGACGACTTCCGCAGCCAATGGGATGTCGGCGGTGATCACCAGGTCGCCCGCCATGGCGTGCTGCACGATATAGTTGTCCGCGATATCAAAACCGGCGGCCACCTGCACCGCGCGGATATGCGCAGAGCCGGGCACTGGCACAGGCTGATTTGCGACCAGCGTCAAGCGCACCGACATCCGCTCCGCGGCTCGAAAAAGGATATCTTTAATCGCCCGCGGGCAGGCATCGGCGTCCACCCAGATCTGCTTTTCCGTCATGATTGCCTCGTATTTGGTTTGTGATTGCTGAGCCGGCATGATAGCCGGCCTTTTGAGACCAGCTGCAACCAGCAACCAAAGCGTCGAATGCAGATTGCCGGGCTCGAACGCTGCGCGTATCGACGATTGCTCTGCTGCGGAAGTCGCGAGACCATTTGCAGTCGTGGTCGTCATCGTGGTCGTCATCGATAACCCAAGATGAGCGATTACAACAACAAACAGCAGAAACGATAGCGAGACATCCGCACCGCTGCACTAGCCTCGGCGCAAAACAAATCTTATGCCAAAACGATTTCTAAGGTATGCTGCCGTGCGTCGGGTGCCCGGTCGGTCGGCACCCATCGCGATATTGCCAATCGCCACCTATCTTGAATTCCCTTTTTCCAGCCCGGACCGGCTCCCATCAGCGCATGTCGCACCAGGGAGGGCGCGACTGGAGCTTTTATCCCCATGTCATTTGCTTCTCTCGGCCTGATGGCCGAATTGCTGCGCGCGGTCAGCGAGCAGGGTTACACCGAGCCTACCCCCATTCAGCGCAAGGCGATCCCGGTCATCCTGAATGGTCTCGATGTGATGGCCGGTGCACAGACAGGCACCGGCAAAACCGCCGGCTTTACATTGCCGCTGCTGCAACGCCTGAGTGTTCCAGCGGCAGGTGCAGCCAGCAACCGATCGGTCCCGATCAAAGGCCACGCGCGCAGAGCGCATCCGCCACGCGCCTTGATCCTAACACCAACTCGGGAGCTTGCAGCGCAGGTGGCGGACAGCATCGAGACCTATGGCCGCCATTTGCCGCTGAAGTCGGCGGTGATCTTCGGCGGCGTCAAGATCAACCCGCAAATCGAAACATTACGCCGCGGCGTCGATATTCTGGTGGCAACACCAGGTCGGCTGCTCGATCATACCGGGCAGCGCACCCTGGATCTTGCAAAAGTGGAGATCCTGGTTCTGGACGAGGCGGACCGCATGCTCGACATGGGCTTTCTACCGGATATCCGCCGTATTCTGGCATTGCTTCCGGAGCGTTCGGCGAGGCAGAATCTGCTGTTCTCGGCCACCTTCTCGGATGAGATCAAGCGTCTTGCCGATCGTTTGTTGAATACTCCGGAACTATTGGAAGTGGCGCCGCGCAACACCACCGCAGAGCGTATTGCCCAGGTGGTGCATCCGGTCGATAAACAGCGTAAGCGAGAGCTGCTGAGCCAGATGATCGGTGCCAACAACTGGCGACAGGTGCTTGTATTCACCCGTACCAAACACGGCGCCAACCGTCTTGCCCAGCAATTGCAGACCGATGGGTTGAGCGCCGCCGCTATCCACGGCAACAAGAGTCAGGGCGCGCGCACCCGTGCTCTGGCTGGCTTCAAAAACGGCAATCTGCGCGTACTGGTGGCGACTGACATTGCCGCTCGTGGGCTGGATATTGATCAGTTACCGCATGTGGTCAATTACGAACTGCCAAATGTGCCCGAAGACTATGTCCACCGCATCGGTCGTACCGGTCGTGCCGGCAATGCTGGCGAGGCTGTCTCGCTGGTGTGTGTCGACGAGTTGAAGTTACTGCGCGATATCGAACGCCTACTGAAGCGCGAAATCCCGAGGCATGTGTTGCCGGGCTATGAACCCGATCCACGTATTCGTGCCGAGCCAATTCAAAACGGACGCGGCAACAATCGCAGCCGGTCACGCCCAGGTTCGCACAACGGCGCAGGCAGGCAGGGTAGAGCCATGGCCGGGAACCCTAAGGGTTCAGCATCGTCAAATAAAGGCAACAGCGAATCAGAGCCGCGATCAAGAAGCGTAGATGGCACACCGCGGAAGTCGATACATGGGCATGTGCGGCGCAAGCAAGTCGACAACCGCGATCCATCTCCGCATCGGTATCCACGTTCTGGTAATCGATCCCGGCATGCTGCACTGGTCGGAGGCGGCTTTAAAGACGATTAATCGTCATCGAATAGGCTGCCGCGCTCGCGAGCAAGCGCCTTACGTCGTCATCGACTGGCCGTACCATCGATCCGTGCCGGTCGACAGAGTCGATCCACTTTCTCGCACTATTAAGCTCGGACAATATGACTATTAGATTCTCGTGGTTGTCATTCTTGCGTTTGACCGATACGATGTTGCAGTGCACAAAAAAGTAAACGACCTGTACGATGGCCGTCCGCGTCTGGAGACGCGGCAGGTGTACTTGACATTGCAGCCTCCGTGGCTGAGCCGTTCGACGATCGCTGCATTTCACCTGTCGTGCAGCATTGATGGCGACTTAGGCGACAGGTTGCTGACCCATCTGAGTTATGAGGAGTACGATGACAACGAGCCGCCCCGTTTTTCTGCAACTTACGCAGATCAAATTACCCATCTCGGCCTTGGTTTCGATCTTGCACCGCGTCAGTGGTGTATTAATGATCATCTCCATGCCGATATTCGCGATTCTATTCGCGCAAGCGCTGCAAGGCCCCGAGGGTTTTGCAGCGTCAGCAGCTTTCTTGAATAATCCGCTCGTTAAGCTCGGATTATTCTTCCTTGGTTGGGCGCTGCTTCATCATCTGTTCACCGGAATCCGCTATGTCATCATCGATCTCGGTTTCGGCGTCGATCTTCCAGTCGCCCGAACCACCGGCTGGACTGCCTTTGGCGCAGCGCTAGTGATGACCATCGTCGTTGGTGGAGGTTTACTACTATGAGCCGTCGTGCTTCTGGACTCAAAGCTTGGATAACACAGCGTGCTACCGCGCTTTATCTCGCTACTTTCGGCGTCTACGTGACATTGCATTTTATCTTTAACGCTCCTGCCGATCATGCGGCAATGCAAGATTGGGTAGCAACGCCCTGGGTCGCTCTTGGGCTGATCCTGCTGATCCCAATCGTGCTGGTGCACGCATGGATCGGCATTCGCGATGTCTACATGGACTATGTGAAGATCATCGGTCTGCGCGTGACCGCACTGACCCTAACCGGTTTCATCTTCATCGCCTCCGGTGTCGCGGCCGAGCTGGCAATCATCGTTGCCCAAATCGCCTGACCGGAATAATCGAGAAACTCTATGCCCATCCCACACAGAAAATTCGACGCCCTGATTATTGGCGCCGGCGGTGCCGGTCTGAACGCATCACTGCGTCTGGCGAGCGCCGACCTCCGCGTAGCGGTCGTCTCAAAAGTCTTCCCAACCCGTTCGCACACCGTTGCTGCTCAAGGCGGCGTCAACGCCGCCCTCGCCAATGTACTGCCCGATGACTGGCACTGGCATATGTTCGATACCGTAAAGGGATCGGATTACCTCGGTGATCAGGACGCTATCGAGTATATGTGCCGCGAAGCCATTCCAACTGTCTACGAACTGGAACACGCTGGAGTGCCATTTTCCCGGCTTGACACGGGCAAAATTTATCAGCGCGCTTTTGGTGGCCAAAGTCAGAACTTCGGCGGCGATCAAGCAGTACGAACCTGCGCCGCAGCGGACCGTACCGGTCATGCCATTCTGCATACCCTGTATCAACAAAACATCCGCGCACGGACACATTTCTTTGACGAATATCTCGCCATTGATCTGATCCGTGACGAAGAAGGCTGCATTCTCGGCGCGTTGGTATTGGCCATTGAAACCGGCGAATTGCTGGTGATCGAGGCAAAAGCCACATTGCTCGCCACCGGCGGTTATGGGCAGGTGTTCCGAACCACGACCAATGCCTTTATCAATACCGGCGATGGCATGGCCATGGCGCTGCGGGTTGGCGTTCCGTTGCAGGATATGGAATTCTTCCAGTTCCATCCCACGGGCGTTGCAGGTAAGGGCATGCTGATTACCGAGGGCGCACGAGGCGAGGGTGGTTTCCTGGTCAACGGCGATGGCGAGCGCTTTATGGAACGCTACGCGCCCCGAGCCCTGGATCTTGCCAGCCGCGACGTAGTCGCCCGGTCCATGGTGACCGAAATTCGCGAGGGACGCGGCTGTGGACCGCAGAAGGACCATGTGATGTTGAAACTGGATCATCTAGGCGCGGATGTCGTACACCAACGCCTGCCTGGCATCAGCGACATCTGCCGCGTCTTCCTGGGCATCGATCCGGCCAAGGAAGCCATCCCGGTCTTCCCCACGGCTCATTACGCCATGGGTGGCATCCCAACTGACCGTAACGCGCGGGTTGTGGCACCTGCCAAGAATGGTCCGGAAGATGTGGTCGAAGGTCTCTATGCGGCGGGCGAATGTGCTTGCGTATCGGTGCACGGTGCTAATCGTCTAGGCGGTAACTCGTTGCTGGATATCCTGGTCTTCGGTCGTGCCGCGGGTACCGATATCCTGCGCTACATCGAGGAGAATCCAAATCATCGCGACATGAGCGACAGCTATCTCGAACCGGCGATGTCGCGCCTGCAGCGCTGGGAGCGCACCGGTGAAGGCACCACAGTGCACGAGATCAAGGCCGAGTTGCGCAAGCTGATGGAAGACCATTGTGGGGTATTCCGCGACAAGGAGACCATGACCATCGGCGTCGAAAAGCTCAAGGATTTACGCTCCCGTGTCGACGACGTTCGTCTTAAAGACCACAGCAAGCTGTTCAACACCGCCCGTATCGAAGCGCTGGAACTCGATAATCTGGTTGATGTCGGTATGTCAACGCTGCTCTCCGCGCTGTATCGCGAAGAAAGCCGCGGCGCGCATTCCCGTGTCGACTTCCCGACTCGCGACGATGAAAGCTGGATGAAGCACAGCCTGTATATTCTGGAAGACGATCGCATGGACTTCAAACCCGTGCGGACCAAGCCGCTGACGGTGGAGACCTTCCCGCCCAAGGCGCGGGTGTACTGATCTATAGATCCAGGGGTTCAGCACAAAGTCCGGCCGATCGACGACATGGCGAATGGAACCTGCCCGCCGTTCGGCTTCAGATGATCTGCCCTGGGATGTATGCGCAGCGCCTGCTGCGTTCTATCTTACGACTAACCAAAGGACGCCTGAATGAAAATCAGCGTTTATCGATTCCACCCGGAAACCGACAAGAAGCCGCGCATGCAAACCTTCGATATCGAAGAGCGTCCCGGCATGATGTTGCGAGAAGCCTTGCTAGAGATCAAGGAACAAGATGAGACCTTCGCCTTTCGCCATTCCTGCGGCGAGGGCGTCTGCGGCTCGGACGGCATGAATGTCAACGGTCGCAATATGCTGGCCTGCGTCACATTGGTCTCCGAGCTCAAGCAGCCTATCCAAGTCCGCCCATTCCCCGGTCGCCCGGTCGTGCGCGATCTGGTCGTGGATATGTCTCAGTTCTACGAGCAATACAAGGCGGTCAAACCTTACCTCGTGCGCAAGGAGCCCTTGCCGGAACAGGAAATTCTGCAAACTCCAGAAGATCGCGACAAGCTGGACGGATTATACGAGTGCATCATGTGCGGCTGTTGCTCAACCGCCTGCCCGTCTTTCTGGTGGAATCCAGAACGTTTCCATGGCCCGCAAGCATTATTGCAATCCTGGCGCTTTCTCGCCGACAGTCGCGATCAGGCCACCGAGGAGCGACTGGATGAGCTTGAAGGGCCGTACCAGCTGTTCCGCTGCCACACCATTATGAACTGTGTCGAATCCTGTCCCAAGGGCCTGAATCCAACCAAGGCCATTGGTCAAATCAAGGAACTGATGCTGGAGAAATCGGTGTGAACGCGATGTCACCGACCCATTCTGCCGGTGCCGGAGTACAGTTTCAGATGCCGCCAGCTGCTGGCCCGAACGATCCCGAGGTGATTGAGCAGGAAATTCAGCGGCTTCGCTGGCAATGCCGGCGTGGCATGCTGGAACTGGATCTGCTGTTGAACCGGTTTCTCGACACCACCTTCGGCGACTTGACCAATAAACAGCGCATCGACTTCGTGCGCCTACTAGGTTATCAGGATCAAATCATCCACGATTGGCTGATGGCTCAATCCGTGCCGGCAGAGCCGGCATTACGTGAGCTCATCACGCTGATCCGCGCGGCGATGCATCCTTAAGGCGATTGCGATCCAGCGCCGGGTTCCGGAAGGTTCCCGGTCGCAAATCGCAATTCATTCGGTCTCTGGAAGTCGAACCCCCTCACTGATTCTGAGCACCCGCTCGGCATCTAATCCATTTCCCCCTTCGTGCCCGACATCGGTCAACAGCACAAAACAATCAAACCCGTTTGATAGACAGCCCCGCGGCCGCTTCCCGAAAGCCGTAATTCCCCTCATTCAGACCCGGTGCTGCCTGCAACAAATGCAAGAATTCACCGCAGAGACGCAGAGGAGCCAAGGCGCCTCGCCCGCAGCGGACCTTTGCCAGCCATGGACGCCGGTCGGCGTAGGAGCCCGCTTGCGGGCGATCTGGCGCATGATGCCAGCGGAGCGGACGCGAGCGCCGCGTCTTTCCCGAGATAAGCATGCTGCCTTCAAAGAATGTAATGATTCACCGCAGAGATGCAGAGTGCGCAGAGGGGCCAAGGCCCCTCGCCCGCAAACGGACCTTTACGAGCCGTGGGCGCCGGTCGGCGTAGGAGCCCGCTTGCGGGCGACCTGGCGAATGATGCCAGCGGAGCGGGCGCGAGCGCCGCGTCTTTCCCGGGAGAAGCATGCTGCCTTCAAAGAATGTAATGATTCACCGCAGAGATGCAGAGTGCGCAGAGGGGCCAAGGCCCCTCGCCCACAAACGGACCTTTACGAGCCGTGGGCGCCGGTCGGCGTAGGAGCCCGCTTGCGGGCGACCTGGCGAATGATGCCAGCGGAGCGGACGCGAGCGCCGCGTCTTTCCCGGGAGAAGCATGCTGCCTTCAAAGAATGTAATGATTCACCGCAGAGATGCAGAGTGCGCAGAGGGGCCAAGGCCCCTCGCCCGCAAACGGACCTTTACGAGCCGTGGGCGCCGGTCGGCGTAGGAGCCCGCTTGCGGGCGACCTGGCGAATGATGCCAGCGGAGCGGACGCGAGCGCCGCGTCTTTCCCGAGATAAGCATGCTGCCTTCAAAGAATGTAATGATTCACCGCAGAGATGCAGAGTGCGCAGAGGGGCCAAGGCCCCTCGCCCGCAAACGGACCTTTACGAGCCGTGGGCGCCGGTCGGCGTAGGAGCCCGCTTGCGGGCGACCTGGCGAATGATGCCAGCGGAGCGGACGCGAGCGCCGCGTCTTTCCCGAGATAAGCATGCTGCCTTCAAAGAATGTAATGATTCACCGCAGAGATGCAGAGTGCGCAGAGGGGCCAAGGCGCCTCGCCCGCAAACGGACCTTTACGAGCCGTGGGCGCCGGTCGGCGTAGGAGCCCGCTTGCGAGCGACCCGGCAGGCGCGATGCCAGCGGAGCGGACGCCAGCGCCGCGCCTTTTCCGGGAGAAGGGCTGTAGGCCGCTGTCTTCTCAACACATTAACTGAAGATACCCCAGGGTGCCACCCACCCAGCGCTACTTGATTGGGATCGGGATCGAAAAAACCTGACATCAGGGCGTGAGAAACCTGATGTTTAGGAACGGAAATTAGATAACTTGTGCAGCTCATCAGAAGGGAGAAGGTATAGTATCATTTTAGCCTCTGCAACCAAGCCAAACTTCTGGAGACCTAAATGGAGCGTTATTCCCCCCAAGTAGAGGAATCGATGCGTCGTTTCTATATGGGCCTGAATGAGAAAGATCGCCGTCTGTATGCAGGCTTAGTTCTACTTTGTTAGATTGGTCCTGGCTATAACTTTCTGATATTAATATACTATCTGACTCAATGCTCAACTATAAGGAAAATTTATTCATGAATAATCAAATTTTTTTTTACTGATACCCCCACCAACCCGCTGAATGACATTGCCGAGCGCTTTACCCGTTTCAGTTTGCGCTTCAAAGGGCATTTTCAGAACACGACCCGCAGTGTGCTCAAGCCGGTTGGGGACTCTTTGCGGGGTCTGATGCAAGCCGATCCGAACAAGAAGAATATGGAACGCATGGAGGAACGGGTTCCGGATTCTGACGAACAGCAGCTTCAGCAGATGCTCACGGATTCTCCGTGGGATCATCAAGCGGTCATGGACCAGGTGGCGCTGGAGGCGGATAAATGGCTGGGTGGGCATCCGGAGAGTTGCCCATTGCTTGATGAAACTGGCTTCGAGAAGTCTGGCAAGCACTCGGTGGGCGTTGGCCGACAGTGGTTTGGGCGCGGTGGGAAGGTGGAGAATTGCCAAGTCGGAGTCATGGCCGCATTGGGTCGCGATCAGCGTGTGACCTTGATTGATGCGCGCCTGTATCTGCAGCAAAGCTGGTGTGAAGATGCGCAGCGCTGCGAGCGGGCCGGGGTACCCGAGGCGAAGCGCGTGTTTCGGACAAAGATCGCGCTGGCGTTGGAGATGGTGGCCCATCAACGCCAGATCGGGGTTCGCTTTTCATGGGTTGGCGCAGATGGGTTTTACGGCAACGATCCGGGTTTTCTGCGTGGTCTGGACGCGATGGGAGAGGTGTTTGTTGCCGATGTGCATTGCGATCAATGGATGTTTGTTGAAGATCCGAAGCCGACGGTCAAGCAGAAGAAAGGCAAACGTGGCCGCCCTGCAACCAAGCTCGAGGCCAACAGCGCCGCGATACGGGTTGATGAATGGCAAGCGCAACAGCCGCCTGATGCCTGGCAACGGGTCAAGATCCGTGACAGCACGCGCGGAAAACTGGAGGTGGAGGTGCTGCATCAAAGGGTCTGGTTGTGGGATAACGAGGAGAGCGCGGCGCATGAGTGGCACTTGCTTGTGCGCCGTGAGATCCATGCCCCCGATGAAATCAGATATACCCTATCGAATGCTCCGGCGGAGACGTCAGTCAAGCGCTTGGCGCAGATGCAGGCACAGCGCTACTGGGTGGAGCGTGTCTTCCAGGATGGCAAATCCGAATGTGGTATGGCGGACTATCAGGTGCGCAAGTGGAGCGGCTGGCATCATCACATGGCCTTGGTGTTCATGGCGATGCTGTTCATGTTGGAGGAGCGACTACGCGCCGCGGATGTGTACCCATTGCTGAGTTGCTCCGACATCGAGGAGCTATTGAAGCAGTTTCTGCCAAGGCGCGCGGTAACCCAGGAGGAGGTTCTTGCGCAGATGCAAAAACGCCATCGAAAGCGCTTTGCCAGCATACGCGCCCAGTACGCCAAGCAGGACATCGAGCTGTTGGCGTAAAACGGTTACGCAAGCGATTGCGCAGCGCGCGAGGTTGCACCTCGAGCATTTTTTGCGCTCGCCACTGCACGGCTGGGTCGTACTGATCAGGGGACACCCGGTCGCCAAAATCAATGGGGCAAGCTCAGTGCATTGGCACTGCCGGCACCGCTCTGTCTGTTTTTTATCCTGACCCCGGAAAATGACATCGAGGCATGCGCGGGACGGCCTGTACGTGCTTGCAGATGCGCTTTTCATGCCGTGGGAGGCGTGTTTCAGATGGGGTCATATGGCGGTACGGTGGAAACCGCAACCTTGCTGGTCGCGACCTGAGCGATCGCCTTGTCAGCGGCGATGACCTGCAGTCGATCGTTGACCCGATGCAAGGATGCATGAGTAAGATGGCCGACTAATCTTTTCATATAAATCAATAAATTAAAGTCGCAAAATGGCGTAGCTGCTCTGCTTGCTGGGCCAGTGGGAAAAGTAACAAAGTAGAATTAGAAGCCTTGAAGTATGGTCGCGGTGGTCGCGTGTATATTGCGGAGGTACTGGGTTGCAGCCGAAACACCGTAAGCAAAGGCGCGCGCGAGATGAGCGGTTTATCTGAGCGCGAGGTACACGAGCAGCTTCGCGGGGACAAAGTCGGGACCAAGCCCCGGGTGCGCAAACCTGGTGGTGGTCGTCGCCCCTATGAGCAGACGTGGGGGCCATCGTTGGACGAGAAGTTCCTGGCGGTTCTACGCCATCATACCGCGGGCGATCCGATGGATGAAAAGGTCCGCTGGACGAACCTCACCCTGGGTGAGATTGTCGCGGCATTGCGAGAAGATCATCAGATCCAGATCAGCCAATGGGTCGTGCGCAAGCTGTTAAAAAAACATGGCTACCGTCGCCGCAAAGCGCAGAAGAAAACGACCATGAAGGACGAGATCAAACACCGCGATGCCCAATTTGAGAAGATCACGCAACTCAAAGCCGCCGATCAGGCCGCGGGCAATCCGATCGTCAGCATGGATACCAAGAAGAAAGAAAATCTTGGCAATTTTTACCGTGACGGGCAGTTGTATACCTTAGAAGCCCTGCACACCTACGACCATGATTTCAACAGCTTTGCTGAAGGGGTCATCATTCCGCATAGCTTCTATGACATCAAGCATAATGTCGGCTACATCCAACTCGGGAATAGCCACGATACCAGTGAATTTGCCTGCGACAGTTTTCGGCATTGGTGGTATAACCACGGTCGCTATCCGATGTCAATTATCTTGTCCGGTCAGCGACAACTATCTTGGCCGGTTAGTTGTCGCTGTTCTTTGGGGTGGGAGCCTCCTGTGTTGTGGGGTGGTTTGGGGCGCCCCTGGCGGGTCCGAGCACGGGAAGGAGCCCGAAGGGCGACTGGACGTGCTCGGACCCGCCAGGGGCGCGGCGCCGCGCCGTGGGGTTGTCGTCGCGCGCCGTGCGGGCGCGCTCGCGACGACGATTACTCGGCCTCGGGGTTGATGGCCGACGCGCGCGGTTCGTTACGCCGCGCGCTGTCAGCGCTGCTTGTCGTCGACCTGTTCGCTGGCGCCGGATATGCGCTCGCCGGCTCGCTGCCGCGCTGGCCGAGGGCGTGCTTGCGCCGGTAGCTATCGCTTACGATCTCGATGATGCTCGCGTGATGGACCAGGCGGTCGACGCCGGCCACCGTCATCATCTGGTCGGGGAAGATCTGATCCCAGTCGGCGAACGCCTGGTTGGAGGTGATGATCAGGCTGGCGCGCTCGTAGCGATGGGCGATGAGTTCGAACAGCACCTGTGTTTCCTGTTGGCTTTTCTTGACGTAGCCGAAATCGTCCAAGATCAGTAGCGGGTACTTGTCGAGCTTGTGCAACGCGTCTTCCAGGCGCAGTTGCTCGCGGGCGAGTTGCAACTGCTGCACCAACGCGGTGGTGTTGGCGTAGCGCACGCGCACGTTGCGCTCGGTGAGCGCATGGCCGATGGCGGCGGCCAGGTGGGTCTTGCCGACGCCGCTGGCACCGAACAGCAGCAGGTTGCGCGCTTGGCGGGTCCAGTCGCTGGAGCCGGCCAGGGCCTGGATCTGCGCGCGGGTCGCCTCTGGCAGTTCGGCGAAATCGAAGCTGGCCAGGCTTTTGCCCGGGGGCAACTGGGATTCCTTGCTGTAACGCGAAATGCGTCGGCTGTGACGATCGGCCAGCTCTTGCTCGCATCGCGCACTGAGGTAGCGCGCGCCGTCCCAGCCGTTGCGCTCGGCTGTCTCGAGCTGCGTCTGCCAGTGGCGGGCGATGCTGGTGAGGTTCAGTTGCTTGAGCATCAGCGCTAATGTGGCGGTCTGGACCATGTCAGTGCAGCTCCATGGATTGGCCCTGCGCGGGCAACAGGTGGTCGTAGCTCGCAAGCGCGTGCTGGGTACTGGGCCGGTCGCGCAGCTCAGCCTGCTGTGTGGCTGCGTCGCGGGCGTCGAAACGGCTTTCCAGCGCCGTCAGCGTGGGCACGCTACCCGCGGCGATGCGCTCGAGCAGATACGCGCCCAGCGCCTGCTCACAGTCGGCGCGCGCGGCCAGGGCGAGGATGCCGACGATGCGTTTGCATGCCGCGCGTGCTTCTAGGTGGCTGTCCAGATGCTGCCAGATCGCGCGGTAGGTGGCGTTGGGCAGCAGGTCGTCGCGCAGCTGCGAGTAGCGAAAGGCCTGCGGCTTGCGTGCCAGCACGCCGATGAGGTGGCGGTAGTCGATGCGCCGTGCCCGCTCGTGGTTGACGCTGTACACCCGCGGCAGCGTGAGCGCCAAGGTTGCGCCGACGTACGCCTCGATGCGGTCGTCGAAGATATGCAGGCGTAGCCGCTCGCCGACCAGGCGTGCGGGCACGCTGTAGAGCACGCGCTTGACATCAATGGTGGCGAAGGTGGTGACCACGACCACCTGCTCGCTGTAGTCGCCGGTGCGCCGCCGTGGTAGGGCTTGCAGCTGCGCGCGCTCAATGGCGAGCGCCTCGCTGCAACGCCGGTTGAAACGCACCAGCAGGGCGTCGAGCCACTCTCGGTAGTCCTGCAAGCTGGCGAAATCGGCCGAGTCACGCAGCAACAACGCCTGCCCAATGCGCCGCTTGATGTGCCCGTGCGGCGATTCCACGGCGCCGTTCTCGTGACTGACGCCACGGTTGTTGCGCGTGGCCGTCATGCCGTAATGCGCGCAGAGCTGCGTGTAGCGCTCGGTGAGGTCCGCTTGTGCTTCGCTGCTGAGGTTCTTGTAGGCCGCCGAGAGGCTGTCGGTGCGGTGCTCCAACGGTGCCCCACCAAGCCGCCACAGCGCCTCCTGTAGCCCTTCGGCCAGCGCACTGTAGGATTCCCCTCCAAGCACGACCTTGACGTGGCTCCAGCCGCTGTAGGCGAGGCGAAAGTGGTACAGCCGGTGGTCCAGCTCCTCGCCAGCGATCGTCACGACCAGCCCTTTGAGTTCGGTGACATCCGATAACCCCTGCCGACCTGGTTCCTGCACCTGGCGGAACATCACCTCCTTGTCCGCTCCGTGCAGCGCCTTCCACGCCTTCACCCGACGCTGAAAGGTGCGCTTCTTGCCGTTGCCGTACTCTCCCGGATGGCGTTCCTGCAAGTCTTCAAACAGGGTCGTCGCATCCAGGCGCGGCTGGCGCTCCAGACGACTGACGATCTCCTCCTCCCAGACCCCTGCAAACGGGTCCGCGCGCGTTCGCCAGTGCCGCTCCTTGCGCTGTAATACGCCAACCTCCCCGTGTTCGATCCGCCGTGCACTGCGCTCGGATACGCCCGTCTTGGCACTCGCCTGCGCCTGCGTGCGACTTTGCTTTCTGTTGCTCATGTAGAACTTGACCTGCTCAATGGTGATCCGCTTGCCTGACATTCACGCGCCGTTTGGTTGCGAAAATGCCAGCTACCTTAGCCTCTAAAATCGGCCAAGTTAGTTGTCGTCGACCGGCCAAGTTAATTGTCACCTAACAGTCGAGACGATCAGGTTGGCATCTCCAGGTTGCTCACCTGGTATCGAAACCGGGTCGACGCTGATCTCAGCAAGGGTCGTTCCTGCTTGCACGGAAATGATCCCGGTGACATGAGAGTTCAGGGTTGAGCCATCGTGGTTGGCGGTCGCGATTGCCGACATACCGTGCGACTCCACCTCAGCTCCGGAAACCTCGATCATGTATTCCTGGCTTTCCCCCGAGTCCAACTCGGCGATCTGTAGTGAACTGGAGCCGCCGCCCAGGCCGGCACCCGCAGAAAAGGCCAGCTCGATGTCCTGTACTGGCGCGCCGCCGGAGTTGACGACCGACACGGAAACATCGGTGTTTGCACCCAGGGTAATGATCTCGGAATAGTCCAGCAAAACCCGCAATTTCGCCGGACCGGCCAGCGAGAGTTCGATGGTGTCGTAGACAGTCGCAAGGCCATCGGCGGACGCCCCGACGGTGATGTCGAACTCTCCGACTGGGATCTGCACCGCCCACTCTCCTTGGGAAGATGCGCCCGCCGCCAGGTCACCGACGGTGACGACGAGTGGGTCGAAGATATCCGCTTCCTCCGGTGCGTCGATAGTAAGCTGCACTCCCTGCATTGAATTTGGCATCACGTTGGTGACGGTTGCGGTAATGGTTGTTCGACCTTCTTCGTCGACCTCCAGAGCTGAGAGCGATAGGTCGGCACCGGCGATCTCACCGAGGTAAGTCCCCGTGCCGTTACCCTCGTTTCCGAACACGACCGCCTCCACAGCAAAGGCGTCGAATCCGGGTAGTGCCTTCGTCGAAGCGGGCACGTCCAGGGAGAAGTTAAGGGTTTCCGAGCCACCTCCACTGATACCCACACCGACATACTGCTGCTCATCCCATTCCTCGATGGTCTGTCCATTGCTGGACCTCGCTTTCAAATACACGATGACGTTCACTAGATCATCGACAACACCCGTGTTGGTGATCACGACAGTGCCGACCACTTGGCCGCCCGGTACCACCGTAGCGTTCGAGAAGATCTCCACCTCATGCAGGCCCGGAAAGCCCGCAGCATTGGCATTCTCAATCAAGAAGCCAAACGACTTATCGATGACGTGTGCTAGTTCATTTGAGAACGATTCCAGCACGCCATTATAGAAAGGGCCACCACTCATACAGTCGGCGCAATAAGTATTCAATCGGTCCAACTTACTGCCACTTGCATTTTGAGTTGGCATTTGCATAGACCGAAACTCAACTGTATTCAAAAGCTCATACTGGCCGTCAAATGGATTGTATGTCCACAGATCCGCCAAAGTTTGTACTTCGTAATGAACAAAGTCTACATCGTAGAAACCCCCAGCATTGTCAACGACTGCACCCACCGGTGCTGGACCAGTTTGGTAAATTCCGTCCGAGCGTTCCTGCGGCGTTCCGTCGTAGGCCTGCCAAGCTATGTTAGAATACGTACCCCGGTCGGGACGGCTCAGATACGACTCATTCCAAACATGGAAATTCCAGATATCGCCGCGACGTTTTTCGGGATTCTGTCCAACGTATTCAATAACTAAACCATCGAAGGGCTTTCTGTCATGTGCTGACCGGGTATTCGTTATCACCCTGGATGGGATTCCTAGCGCACGGCTCATGGAAGTCACTATCCCGCCAAATACCCAACACTGCCCCCATTTTACGGGACCGGAGCTCTCGTATTTTTTGAAGATACTGCGTGAATTCGACCAATAGGATGGAGGCTTTCCTCCTGAGAAATCGTTATCTACCGGCCAATTCCCGATGAGAATCCCACCGTTCGGATCCGGGCTACTTGCCTGGTTTGCGATATCGGTGAGATGTCTGGCGACAGCCCATGCCTGTGCGCGGTTGGTGTCGGAAAGGCCCAATATTTGCTCGAAAGTCGTCTCAAATACAGAGTCTTCAAACTGGTGGAAATTCCATTCCTTGTTGATAGACGCGTTGTAGCCAATGTACATTTTCCCTTTCTCCTTGAGCACGTAGGCCTCTCGCTCAGAATCGGACATACCGGCGTCATAGACATCATCATCCATCGGGCTCCAAGGATTGAAAATGAAGTACACTGGGTCTTCGGCTGCCAGTTCCTCGGGTGTCCCGGCCCCGCTACTGCGCTGGATGCGGGCAATAACCTCGAACTGATCGATCGGAAGGTCGTAAGGGACGAAGACCTTGACCGGGACGACAACGTAGTCGTCGAAGTCGAAAAAGGGGAGCCAGGACTTGTCTTCCGGCTCTCCGACTTCTACTACCCAGTTGGTGGCATCGAAATCGGAACCCGGTACGGCCAGATTCTTGGTACCGGCGGAGCTCTTGAAGATCAGGCTCAGATTGTAGTAGTCGGGATCGAATCCTGGTGTAAGGAGGACGTTGATCATAAGCTCCTGCCCACGGCGAAAGACCACAGGATCATAGTCATCCGTGCGGTGCTCGGTCTCGTTCGCGTCCTCTTGAAGATCAACTTCCAGTAGCTCGACATCCGCGAGCTCGAACTCCAGGTTGTCGATCAGCCAGTAGTTGGCTGAGTCGTGCACGAAGACGTAGGCGATACCTGGTTCCTCGATTTCCAACGTGCCCATCGCTCCTGTGCCCAGGTTTCCGCCGCCAGTGTCCTGGACCAGCAGGTTGCCGGCCGCGTCGTAGCCCTCAAGCTTGACGGTCGAGAAGCTGCTGTAGCGGGCAACGACCTTCTTGGCGACATCGATATCGAAGTCGATGCGGCCTAGCCCCTGATTCTCGCCAAGCCAGGCGAAGAAGTTGCCGAATGAGTAATAGCCACCGTTTGGGTAGGGGCCATTGTAGTTTCCCGTACGCCAGTCGCCATAGATCCAGTCCTGTCCCTGAGTGGTCGTGAACTGAATACCGGGCTCTGCGGTGTTGATGGTCGAGCGGTCAACGCCGCCCTCGAAATCGATTTGGGCCGCCGTCACCCCGGGCGAAAGGCCGAGCAGCAAGGCGGTCAAGAAGATGGAAAGGATGGAGTGTACGAAGGAAAGCCGTTGAAGTGGCACTGAAAGCATAGTCACAATCCCTCTCTAATGTTGAAGCGGAAGGATAGGAACTCCAACCGCCTAAGCCGAAGTATCAAATGTCCCTAACTCTCGCTCTACGGATCGCTCTCCATACGATCCGCAATCACGCTAGCGCGCGTTCCCGCTCCGAACTTGTCATTTTTCCAGCCGCACGACTTGCCGCGAGTGGATTCGCTGCCAATTGACCCGCCTTGGGCAGGACGATGTCCTCTTCTGCGCAACGCGACGCCGCCTGTCTGCGCCAACGTCAACCGCAGCCCGCGCCAAACTGCGGCGACGCGCGAAGCGCACGCCGTAGTTTGGCGTCGGGCTGGCGGACTGGTTGGACAAATATATCATTCGTGCTGAGGATAATTGAGACGGGCCCCTTTTCCAGCTTGTGGTCGGCTAGAGCGCGTTGTTCGGCCAACTTTTTTTGAACGCCTCGCAGACTACATTGGCCCGTATCGCCATTCGCTGAAACTTCGACATACCTTTGTGCCTTCCCGCAGATGGCGCTTCCCAACAGGTGAGGGCATCAATATTTCTGCAATGATAAAATCTACAAGTTCCTGAAATCGTTCAACGGGAATATGGAGCCTGGTCCTTTTCTTTAACCGAAATTTCGTCTTGATCTTCTTGCCAAGCCGACCGGGCGGCATGTTGGGGACGCCTTTCCAATAGTCCAAACCTAACTCAAACAAATATTCCACGTATCCGGCCATATTCGCATCTGATCCGATAGCATTCTTCGGGTACTTACTGACGACTGCCTTTTTCTCTGTTTTGTTGTTGACGTTGATTGGTGCGTTTACATCGCCGCCAATTGCGAGAGCAACCGAGCTACCCCTTGCTCGCGCCGAAGCGGATGGTTTCTTTTCGAATTTATCCAAAAGTAATTGCGCGTCTTTTGCCAATTGCGGGGTGATTTCTACGATTCCACCTTCTTCATGTTGCTGCTTTATTCCGTTAAGCGCTTCCGGCGGGTATCTTCCGGGATCTGAGTCAATAAGCTTGTGACAGGTTTTGCAAAGAAGCAATAGATTATCGTATCCATCTCTATCGGAAGCAGAAAGCTCCGGGTCATATCTTGGTCCGTTTTTACGCCTGGCTCTAATATGACAAATCTCACCAACCACTATTCCATCTACGATAATTGGAGCAGTGCACTTTGGAAAGGCGCACTGATTAGACGATTTGGCGTAGAGCCTTTTTATGGTTGTCGTTTTTATTGCCATACATCTGTCCTACAAATGGTCAGCCTGCTTCAAGCTTTCGGCCTCTTTGTTGCCGAACGTTATGCATAGCCCGGCGCATGCTGACGAGCCGCCAGCGTCAGCGGCGGCACGTCAGCATGCGGTCGGGCCGAGCCTCTTGTTGGACGTGTCAGTTGCATTTCCGCATGCAGGTATCGAAAACATTGAACTTAATCGCTAGCGATGCGCCGTAACCGATGTAGCCGATTAGCTGACCGAACCCCGAATCGTGATTCAGGCCAGCGCTACCAATCTCATCGAGGAGGCCGGTGACTGCCGCAATCTGCAAGTCTTGTTCGGTAAAACCCTCTTGTAGGGCCGTGTTGATCGCGTAGGAACAGCTAGGGCTACCGATTACGTCATTGACGCCAAAACCGAATTCCTTCTTGAAGTAATGCCCGAAGGCGGTGCTGCAAACGTCAGGCCCCCAGGTCATTGCTAGACACTTTACAGCGCGGTTCGAGCAGTATTCGCTGGATCTCCAAGAGTAGGTGCTACGTGATCGACCGAGCCCCTTGATCTCTAGGGCGTACTTGTTCCCTGGGTCCATCTTGAGGATGTGATCCGCGTAATCCTTTGCCAGTTTGATGTTCCCCTGGGTCTTTGCTGTCTGCGCTAGACCACCAATTGCTCGCATTCTTTCAAGGTCGGCGGTTGCGGTGTCCCAGGCAGTACTGAAAGAGCTTATCGCATGGTAATACCTTCCGTTCCGGAAATGTTTGTTGCCTTGTCGGTAGGCGCTGAATGAGCGAGTACCCTTGCTCTTGACCTTGTTCGGCAAAGACAAGAAAGCATCGAATACGTAGCCGGAACCGCCATTACCAAAAGTTATATAGACCCATTTGCCGGACTTGCCGCCGATTCTTGTCGTGTCGCTTACCACTGACGATACTCTGACTGCGTCACCATAGGGAAGCTTCGTGACAACGTCAGAATAGGTGTTCGGGCCGGAGCGGACCTTGAGTGCATCCGCGATGACAATGTACATGTCGCCTGCTGCTTGTGCCTGCGTTCCGCACAGCAGGCAGACCGTCAGAAAAACCGCTCTGAGTCGCATGCTATCGTCTCCCTGCTTCGTCCAACGTTAAGGCTGGCCCGCCGCTCATTGCGGTGCCGCCCGCGTCAGCGGCGGCACCGCAATGGGCGGTCGGGCCGAGCCTCTGGTTGGGCTGGTCACGCGACTTCGCTCATAGGACGAACACGCGGTGAGGGCAGAGGACGACCCTCTTCAGCGAAGTGATTGATGACATCCTCAACTACAGAGCAGAGCTCACCGTAGAGAGACACTGGGTCGTCCCCATGGATGCCGGTAATGAGGTCAGGGCATTTGCCGATGTAAACCTGATCCTCCTCATTCCACTCTACCCATTTATGGTATCTGTCAAGGTCTTTCATTTTTCCACGCACTCAATTGCCTGCTTGACCTGCTTCTCTTGATAACGTTTAGCGTCGTCATTTGTGGAACCGCTTAACGTAACCGCGCCCGGATACTTCGGATGGGTCAGCTTGCGGTGGGAACCCTTGCCGCCGCCAGCGATCTCCCGGAAGCCAGCGGCCTTCAGTGCTTTCAAGAGATCGCGAACTTTCTGCGGCACAGTGCGAACCTAGCTTGGTGTTCATGCCCAACGTTTAGTTAACCTGCCGAGCCCGCGCCGGTCGGGCCGCGAGCGCGAAGCGCCGCGGTGCCCGACCGGCGCGGGCTCGGCAGGTTCAACGCCCTGTTAGATTAAAACATTTTTTTGGTTCGCTTCAGTGTCCGTCTCAGCGAACCGCTATGTGGATTCTACAACAGTCAAGCCCTGGGTGGGGCCTGGAAACTCCCGCTGATGTTGGCGCAGTTGCACGAGCAAGGCTCCGTTGCGCGCGCTCGGTCCCGCGGGCGCAGCGATTTCGCATGGAGCACAACGGTTTTTCGCTCACCGCGGTCGCGTCGCAACATAGCAGCACTGTCCCGAGCCGATGCGGATCGAGTGGAGGAGATGTTCATCAGGCCGCCTCGCACGCAAGCGGCGGGTCTTGGCCGCGAGCGGGTCCAATGGTGGGCGCAAGGTCGCGCTGACGTCGTAGCCGTCCGCCGCAGCTCGGGCAGACGTGGATGTCTTTGCCGGTCAGGCGTTGCAGCAAGACGTCGTAGGGCTCGCGCACTTTGGTCGTCGTCACCGGCGCTAGGCCAAGCAGCGCTTTGGCACGATTGAGCTTGGTCGCGCGGTGTCCGCAGGCGAGCAGTCCGTAGTGGCGGATGCGGGTGAAGCGCGGCGGCAGGATGTGCAGCGTGAACCGCCGGATGAATTCGTTGGCGTCCAGCGTCATCACTTTGGTCTTGGCGCCGTCTTTATAGTCTTTCCAGGTGAAGGTGACTTTGCCGTCGGCAAGATTGAGGATGCGGTGGTTGCTGATGGCAATGCGGTGGGTGTATCGCCCGAGGTAGTCGATGATCTGTTGCGGTCCGCCGAACGGGGGTTTGGCGTAGACCACCCAGTCGTGCTCGCGCAGTGCCTTGCGCAACGCGGCGAAGTGCGCGCCCGGCGGTGTCTTCAGCTCGCCTGTGGTATGCGCGTGCTCCAGGCGCTCGAGGTAGTTTCCGCGGAAGACCTTGGACAGCGCTTTGACCGGGAATAACCAGTCACGATGCGGGCAGGGTTTGAACTGTTCGCCATCGAACGTTACGGCTCCGCCTGGGACGATGCAGTGCAGATGGATGTGGCGCTCCATCGTCTGGCCCCAGGTGTGCAGCACGGCGGTGATGCCGAGGGTTCCGTTCCAATGACGAGCGGCAAAGGCTTGCAGGGTGTCCGTTGCGCTGGCGAACAGCAGGTCGTAAATCAGTTTGTCGTTCCACCCCACCCAGTCGTTGATCGCATGCGGCAGCGTGAAGACGGTATGAAAATAGGGCACCGGCAGCAGTTCGTCTTTGCGCGCTTCGATCCAGCGCGCTTTCTCCAGCCCTTGACATTTCGGGCAGTGGCGGTCGCGACAGGAGTTGTAGCTGTTGTAAAGGGTGCCGCAGTCAGTGCAGTAGTCGATGTGCCCGCCCAGCGCCGCGGTGCGGCAGTTTTGGATGGCACTGAGTACCTTGTGCACGTGCAGCGGATGGGAGTGCTCGTGCAGGGAGTCGGGCAAATGCGCGCGCAGGATGTCGGCGACTTCGAACGTCGGTCTCTGCTTGGAGCCGGAGTGCGTGTGTCCCGCTCTGTGATGGGGAGTTGGAGAGGAAAGGAATGGCGATGCCATTGCGTGTGCTTATTCTTTTTCTTGTTTATTGTTTATTTCAGCGCCGGTGCTGCTTTGTCTCGGGTGTGGTCTCTTCCAACGCGATAGCGTTTTAATCTAACGTTATGAATAACGCGAGGCAAAAGCGCGCTTGCACAAAAACCTGAAACGAAGGCCGGAACTCGGTGCGCGCTTTTGACTTCGCGTTGATTCATTTGTTAGGGTTTTGTTCACGTAATGCGAGGAATGAGTGTCTAACATTGCCGCTGCGGCCTTATGCTTTGAATAAATTTCATGCACTTCACTCCCAAAAGTACTAACAAGAGAAAACATACAGCGCAATAAGCAAACAACGCGAAATTGGTCAGAGTCCATGATCGTGCAGCAAGTACGGCTACAGCTGCTGCAGGTAGCATGCAAAACGTGCCCGTAAGTACCCGACTAGTAACATCTGGAAAGAGAGCAACCCAACTGAAAGAGCGCGATGTCTCTGCGATGACGTCCTTTTGACGATGTAGATGGCCCAGATGTACTGCGGCGAAAGCTGACAGCAAAAGGAGAATGGTGGGGGCAGTGATATTCACGAAATTCGCTGGAATGGAGATTCCAGCAAATGAAATAGATTTCGCCTCTGAGGATGCTTTTCGTGCTTCTAGGTAAGAAACTGCCTCCTTCAGCGTCATCCCACTTATCGCAGACCAGAAAGGGCGCAGCGCTGGGAAAGTTGGTCCGTCACCACCCAGACTGACTGCTAACTCATGCGCTTCGGCGCTCTTTAGTTGGCGTACTATGAATCCGCGATAGCTTCCTTGCTTCACGACGTAAAACGTTGGCTCTCCCGGATTTCATGGGAACCAATAAAAATTTGAAAAACAACTACTTAAGCTCATTTTTTCGTACACATCAAGGTTAAAATGTAGTCGAGCGCAAACTCTGTAACTCATTGATTTATAATGTGTCAACCCCGAACCGGTCATATCCGTTGAGATCCAAGCATATCCTTTGATAGAGGTGTCCAAGGTTGGTGATGCCATAGCAGCGGCGTTTGATGACTTTGATCTTATTATTTAACCCCTCGACAAAGCCGCTGGTGTGTCGACCAATAAAATAATTCGTCACTTCCTCAAAGTGAGTATTCAGTGTCCCGAGGAAGCTATCGAAGCAACTGAGCTTGCGGTTGGTGACACGTTCCATCCAGCCACGCAGTTTGCGCTTACCCTGACCTTTTGATAGGCGGCTTTCATAGATGGCAGTGAGTGATTCGCAAGCCTCATAAGCTTCTTGTAATTTTGGTGAATAGCGAAAGAGCCGATTCAGCATGCGTCGCTCATCTGCATTCAGATCGGCGCGACGCTGACGCAGCAGCCAATGCACGTTCTTGAATGACTTGCGCTCTTCTTCGGAGAGGATATGACACAGCCGTTTCCATTCGCTTTTGCGCAGGTTTTCCAGTCCATTTCGGTACAGCTTGGCAACATGGAACCGATCCGCGCAAATGTGTACGCGCTTGCCGAACACGGCTTTAGCGGCACCGATGAAACCTTGATAAAGATCCGAGCACACACTCTGGACGGTGCGTCGCAAGCGCTTGGGAATGCTGAGAAAAAACTCCTGTACGCAGGCCTTGGTGCGGTCGCCGAGCAGACCGATGACATGCAATGTCTCGTTAATGTAAGCGCTGATCACAACGACAAAATCACGATGACCCTTTTTCAACGCAATCTCATCAATGCCAATGACCTCCAAGCGTTCAATTGCGTTCCAATCGACATCGCACGCCATGTTTCGATCCAAAATACCCTGCAGTGCGTCGACACCAATGGCATGCTTGCGACTGACATCCTCGAGCGTACTGTTGATCAACTCCAGCAGCATCTGCTGTTCGAATGCTTTTGTCACTCGGGAGCGCCGCGTGTACCATGACAGCGTTTGGCTCGTTGTCGGACGCCCTTCGCAGAAGTGGCATTGATAACGCTTCGGCCTCAAAATAAGAACAACTGTATACTCGAATAATGGCAAATGGCGTAACTCTATCTCTTGACCATGGCCATACTCATGATCGATTGGCCGACCACAGCGATGACAGTTCGTACCCTCCAGTGTGCTATGCACATAGACTTTAAGTGTCTTGCGCTCGCCGAGCACCACGCGATCAACGGCGATATCAGGAAGATTTAAAAGCGTCTGAAGGGTCTCTTTATCAAATGTCATTATCAACAGCGTCCAGATGGGGTTTCAGCGACAGGCGGTTCTCAAGTTGTTGATCTACATGATACAACAGTCCCAGGAGATCCGGGAGAGCCAAAACGTTCCAGAAACTGGTACCGAAATCCAGTTGTTCACAGCGTTGTTTGGGACTACGTTTATCTTGATGACACCCTGGACTTTGTTGCTTTGCGCAAGCCGCTCGATCTTGTTCGGGGAAATAGTTCCGGTCTCGTCGTCGGATAGCATTACCGAGATGTCATCCAGCGGGGCGGTTTGGATGTTGATGGATTGATCGCTTCCGTAGACCTTATTAAACGCAGATTGGAACTTCTTGCTGAATGTGCTCGCGACTGCGGATCTGTCCGGGAGAAAGACCCCAACGTCGGCGCTCATAGAGGGCCTTGTTCATAAGCTCGGCCAAGACTGAGAGTTAACCTCGAAAGCCACAGTATTTTAACATTAAAATCAAAATTTTACGGAAAAGCCCCGCGTACCCGCTGGTCACTTGATCGGAGTTATGAACAAGGCCCTCATAGAGGTAATGTAGTTTGACCACTCAGCTAGCGTAAACTCCCCGTCTGGCCATGGATGTCTGCTACCGAAAGGAGTTATTGGCAACCCGCTCAATTTCGCGTTTGCTCCTACTTCGGATAAACGGCCTTGTTCATAACTCCGACCAACTTACGAGCGGGTGCATTGGCCTTTCCGTAAAGCATTGGTTTTAAAGTAAAAATACTGGGGCGTTCGAGGCTAAACCTAGGTCTTGGCCGAGCTTATGAACAAGGCCGGATAAACTCTGTTGGACTTCCTTGGTAAATGGGGTGCCGTACTCCGGTTTCTCGCGAATGATCTGTTGTTCGAGTGCGCGCTTGGCACTCTCATAATTGCGATCAATGCTGACAAACGCCGATATTTCGGATAATGCAGCGTCGAAGTTCTCAGTTTCAAAGGTCAGGGAAAAGAGGAGCACCACGCCAGCGGCGGTTGCCGTTGTGATGACAACATTGCGAGCGGATTTCAGAATTTCTAGTGCGAGGTCACTCATTTGTGGAATTTGATAACAATGCGCCGGAAATCCCTTCCCTAACGCCTAGTTCAGCAGCGCCGAACGTGGAGCGGATGATTGCGCAATAGTGGCGAAGCCATGCGCAAGCAGCCGCGGAAGGTTCGGTGTCCGCTGGAACGCATTGTTAGGCCATCTTTTGCAGATGATGAAAATCCTCAATCGCGGCCAGCTCTTCTGCCTCAGTGGCTTGAGCTCGAAAAAGATCCCACCGAACCTGAAGGTTCAGCCAGAAATCTGCGGAAACCCCAAAAAACTTTGCCAACCGAAGCGCAGTGCTTGGCGTGATGCCGCGCTTTTGATTAACAAGCTCATTTACTCGCTGATACGGAACGTGTATGGCGTCAGCCAAATCACGTTGACTGATATTCATAGGCACGAGGAACTCCTCCCGAAGCATTTCGCCGGGGTGAGTAGGCGCCCTATGCGTTGGAATTCGAACCATATTCGATACCTCTAGTGATAATCGGTAACCTCGACTTCGCTCGGACCCGATTCACCCCAAACGAAGCAGATTCGGTACTGTTCGTTAATGCGAATGCTGTACTGACCTTTCCGATCCCCGGCTAGCGCCTCAAGACGATTACCAGGCGGAACTTTCAGTTCTTCGAGCGACTGCACTGAATCGAGTTGGTCGAGCTTCCGCGTGGCGATTTTCCAGAGCTTTTCTGGACAGGATTTTCTAGCGGCTTTCGAATTGACGCCGTTGAAAATGTCTTCAGATGCCCGACCATGGAACGATTCAATCATGGGAGCATGATAGCACGGTGTCCATGCTATGCAATAGGATGGCTATTCCTGGCCTAACGTCGCTAATCAGCCGCGCTGTTTTTTGCGTCGGCTGGATTAGCCTTGTTATACGAACAATACATACCTAGAATACATTTCACTTTGACTTTTCTGGTTTAGTAATACCTGGAATTCGAAAACCACTTATTTCTGCTTTTTGTCCCCGGCCTTGTTCATAAGCTCGGCCAAGCCTTGAGAGTTAACCTCGAACGGCGCAGTATTTTAACCTTAAAACCAAAACCTTACGGAAAAGCCCCACGCACCTGCTCGTCACTTGGTCGGAGTTATGAACAAGGCCTTGTCCCCGCTCCATAATTCTTTCAATTATAACCTTCTTTGTTTCGTCCGGCTCATCCATCGTTTCTGCTATGCGTTGGCAGACCAGCACATTATGATTGTCCATTTGGCGATTGTAAAAGTATGTTAATTGATTTATCGAGCTTCGATACACCCAAAGAAATAGGGCAGAAATTATTTCAATAACTGTACCACCTGCGATCGCGATATCTCGCACATTCGACACATCAAACAATGTACGAATAGAAGTAGGTAGAAAATTAATTCCAACGCCAGATATTATTACAACAAATCCTATCCACATCGCAATTATGCTGTATCTAAAGCTACGATGCGTTTGGTGGCCTTGTTCATAACTCCGCCCAACTGACGAGCGGGTGCTTGTGGCTTTTCCATAAAACGCTGATTTCAAGGTTAAAATGCTGGGGCGTTCGAGGCTAACTCCAAGCCTTGGCCGAGCTTATGAACAAGGCCTGTTTGGTCTAGTCCAATGCGATAGTAGGCTTCAAGCTGAAAACGACTGTAGATAATTAACGGTATTAGGCCGGCTTCGTCTCCATTTTTTAGCTCCTCTTCTATGCTTTTTTGGCCTTTATCAAGAGTGGAGAAACTTTCGGACACAAGCGCCTCCTGCTCCTCAAGATAGAGATTTACTATGTCTCCTATGAACTCGATAAACGTTAGCGGAATAAATGGTATGATTACTAAATAGAAGGCACCCAATACAGATAATATTGACCTCCATGTGAATGGTTCAAAACCCCACTTCCATAGAGGTGTTAACCATAAATACCAACAAAAATATCCTAACCCTGCGATTATAACTAGGATAAGTAATATGAAAAGCGAAAGAGCAGGTATTCGGAAAGACTTGTTTAAGCGAAGAAATTTTATGACGACGTTTTCTTTTTCTTGTTCCTTCTTATCAGATGCGTCTTCGTTCTTCTTTTCAGCAAGTAGAGCAACTTCTTCATTAGAGGTATCAGGCTTGTCTGATTCCAGATTATCAGTCATTTTCCCTTCCTATTCTGCGTATAACGTCCGGAATAAGCCGACCAAAAAACCGCGCCACGATAAGCGTTGAGTAATGCGCTGAGCTCGGCGCGCGGGTTTTTGGGTCGGCTTGATTCACTCGTTAGCCACTTATTCGGAATACCACCAAAACTCAACCTCTCAATGGCAATAGGCGAATTCTGTGTCGCTTGGGATCAATAGTTACAAGCGCTCCGTTTTCCAGTTCTTTTGACACGTTATTCAACGCTTCGATTACCAAATTTCCCGCTACTGATGGCACAATGTCTTCCATTCTGAGCTGTATTACGCTCGGTTTACTGGCATTTGTAGAGTGAAGAAGAGAACCGAAATCCAGATCGTGAGTGAATACTATAAACTGATTTTGCCTGGCCCATTCCATTATCTCCGTATCCTCAGCACGAATGTCTCCAATTTCACGCCAAGGAATTGCTTCATGCCCTTGAGCCTGAAGAAACTCCTGCCAACCTTGAGGGATGTTCATATCTAAAACGATTTTCATGACGCCTTAAGTTGAACATCATACTCTTCTGCTCGCCAAGTGGCGTAAGCTAACGCTGCGAAGATGTCTTCTTTTTCTAAATCCGGATAGAGTTTCAAAATATCTTCATTTGTTTTTCCCGCCGATAGTAGACCTGTTATTGTCCCAACCGTTATTCTTATTCCACGAATGCAAGGTTTACCACCCATTACGCGAGGATTAATTGTAATGCGATCGATATCGGGAAATTTCATATTGATACCTCTTAACTCCCCCATTTAGTTACGGTCAAGTTCTTCGATGGTGTTTACTGCGGCTAACGTATAACGTTTAGTTAACCTGCCGAGCCCGCGCCGGTCGGGCCGCGAGCGCGAAGCGCCGCGGTGCCCGACCGGCGCGGGCTCGGCAGGTTCAACGCCCTGTTAGATTAAAACATTTTTTTGGTTCGCTTCAGTGTCCGTCTCAGCGAACCGCTATGTGGATTCTACAACAGTCAAGCCCTGGGTGGGGCCTGGAAACTCCCGCTGATGTTGGCGCAGTTGCACGAGCAAGGCTCCGTTGCGCGCGCTCGGTCCCGCGGGCGCAGCGATTTCGCATGGAGCACAACGGTTTTTCGCTCACCGCGGTCGCGTCGCAACATAGCAGCACTGTCCCGAGCCGATGCGCATCGAGTGGAGGAGATGTTCATCAGGCCGCCTCGCACGCAAGCGGCGGGTCTTGGCCGCGAGCGGGTCCAATGGTGGGCGCAAGGTCGCGCTGACGTCGTAGCCGTCCGCCGCAGCTCGGGCAGACGTGGATGTCTTTGCCGGTCAGGCGTTGCAGCAAGACGTCGTAGGGCTCGCGCACTTTGGTCGTCGTCACCGGCGCTAGCAGGGCAAACGCATCTAAATTTCCCATTTTAGGCCGCCTGTAGGACATCAAGTAACTGCTCAAGATAATCCGTATCCCAGCCGGCACGGAGTCGCTTTAATTTAATGCTTTTCTTTGAGGTCGTATCTTTCCTGAGAATATTGAGTGCAATGTGCCGTAGGATGGAATAGTTTTCAGGTGCATGACCTTTTCGCGTTCGATTGGCATCTTCGGAAAAGGACACATCCAGAACCCAATGCAGTGAATTCTCAATTCCCCAATGAGAGCGAACCGCTTGGGCAAATCGTTTAACATCGCCTGACAGGCTGGCAATGAAATAGCGCCGGTCCGTGGTTACTTTTTTTCCATCATCTCGAATCGACTCTACCATCCCGATACCCCGGAAACCTTTCCATTGTTCGGCGTAATGCCCTAAGGAATGATCAGTGAAATAATAATACCGACGCGTCTCCAGGCGACCATGTTTTTTCTCTTTCGTTTCAAGAAAAACACTCGCATCCCGGCAGCATTGGTCGAGATCGACCGATTCGAACCAAGCGATGACATCTTGATGAAAAGTGCTCTGGTTTCCTTTCAAAGAAAATACCCAATCTGCTTGTTTTTCAACAATTTTCTCCGCAATCTTCTTTTGGCATCCCATCGCGTCAATACTGACTACACAGCCTTTGATCTCCAGTAAATCCAACAATTTCGGTATCGCTGTAATTTCATTTGATTTTTCTTCGGTCTTGAGTTGACCCAATACGAGCGATGAGTGACAAGCCCACGCACTCACCATGTGAATTGCCTTATTTCCATTAGCTCTATCATGCGATCTGCGCACCGTTTTCCCATCGATCGGTATAATATCCCCATCAAACTTCGGCTCTATCGACTTCACCCAGGAGATGAAACAGGTTCGGAATTGATCGGGGTCAATACGGGCAAATACACGATTGAACGTATCATGCGAGGGAATCCCATTGGGCAATTCCAAAAACTTCCGTAACCACTGTTCATGGGTTTGACCAAACTCCTCCATCGCATCCCAGCTCTCTCCCATACATAACGTCGAACAAATCGCTATCGTTATGATATCAGCCAGCTTATGCCTTTTTGTCCTGTCGATACGGGGGTCGTTCAGATCGGAAAAATGACCGGCGATTGTCGTATCTTTTTCCTCTTCATTTATAGGTCTGATCATTCCCATTTTAATAACCCTCTATTAAATCATATGATCTTCAATTTTCGCCATCATAACACATTGTTTTCTAAATATTTTTAGATGCGTTTGCCCTGCCGGCGCTAGGCCAAGCAGCGCTTTGGCACGATTGAGCTTGGTCGCGCGGTGTCCGCAGGCGAGCAGTCCGTAGTGGCGGATGCGGGTGAAGCGCGGCGGCAGGATGTGCAGCGTGAACCGCCGGATGAATTCGTTGGCGTCCAGCGTCATCACTTTGGTCTTGGCGCCGTCTTTATAGTCTTTCCAGGTGAAGGTGACTTTGCCGTCGGCAAGATTGAGGATGCGGTGGTTGCTGATGGCAATGCGGTGGGTGTATCGCCCGAGGTAGTCGATGATCTGTTGCGGTCCGCCGAACGGGGGTTTGGCGTAGACCACCCAGTCGTGCTCGCGCAGTGCCTTGCGCAACGCGGCGAAGTGCGTGCCCGGCGGTGTCTTCAGCTCGCCTGTGGTATGCGCGTGCTCCAGGCGCTCGAGGTAGTTTCCGCGGAAGACCTTGGACAGCGCTTTGACCGGGAATAACCAGTCACGATGCGGGCAGGGTTTGAACTGTTCGCCATCGAACGTTAAAGCTCCGCCTGGGACGATGCAGTGCAGATGGATGTGGCGCTCCATCGTCTGGCCCCAGGTGTGCAGCACGGCGGTGATGCCGAGGGTTCCGTTCCAATGACGAGCGGCAAAGGCTTGCAGGGTGTCCGTTGCGCTGGCGAACAGCAGGTCGTAAATCAGTTTGTCGTTCCACCCCACCCAGTCGTTGATCGCATGCGGCAGCGTGAAGACGGTATGAAAATAGGGCACCGGCAGCAGTTCGTCTTTGCGCGCTTCGATCCAGCGCGCTTTCTCCAGCCCTTGACATTTCGGGCAGTGGCGGTCGCGACAGGAGTTGTAGCTGTTGTAAAGGGTGCCGCAGTCGGTGCAGTAGTCGATGTGCCCGCCCAGCGCCGCGGTGCGGCAGTTTTGGATGGCACTGAGTACCTTGTGCACGTGCAGCGGATGGGAGTGCTCGTGCAGGGAGTCGGGCAAATGCGCGCGCAGGATGTCGGCGACTTCGAACGTCGGTCTCTGCTTGGAGCCGGAGTGCGTGTGTCCCGCTCTGTGATGGGGAGTTGGAGAGGAAAGGAATGGCGATGCCATTGCGTGTGCTTATTCTTTTTCTTGTTGATTGTTTATTTCAGCGCCGGTGCTGCTTTGTCTCGGGTGTGGTCTCTTCCAACGCGATAGCGTTTTAATCTAACGTTATGCATAGCGCGCGCCTTGGAGCAGCCTGAGCGATAGCGAAGGCTGCTCCAAGGCGTCGCTGCTGGTGCGCTTGTTCGGCTTCTTCATGCGACGCGATAGATGACCGGACGGTATTCCGGTGGCGGAATTGGCTTGGCGTTCGCTTCGGCAGCGGCCAACCAACTTTCCTTGGCTTTCAGAACTTCTGTCAAAGCTTCGTTCGGTGTTTCGCCGAATGCTGAACACGCTTGTAGATCCGGAATGTCAGCAATATAGCCTTCATCTTCTTCGCTATAGAAGATGTTGACGTGATAATCTTTCATGATGCGTCTTCGAGTTGGAGGTTGTGAATCTCTACCAATTTGAGCAATTGCTGAAGTTGATAGGGTTTTACCTTGCCTTTTAGATCTTGAAGATTCAACAATTCCGGAATCCCTGGGTGCACGAAAATATGATGACTTCCATTAACTTGGTCTAATCGGAAGCCGAAAGCCTCAGCAACCGCTACGGCGTCCGAAAACCGGACATTTTTGGAGCCGGAGAGGAGTTTTCGGAGAAGCTTGCGCTTGTTCATGAGCAAAAAGCGGACTGAGTCTCGCGGTCTCCTGCCTGGAGCCGAACGTTAAGCACAGCCCGGCGCTTGCTGGCCGGCCGCCCGCGTCAGCGGCGGCCGGCCAGCAAGCGGTCGGGCTGGTGCGCTTGTTATGCATCTCGACGCGGTGGCGTCAATTTTCGGGAAACAGCTTCTTGGTGAGAGCATCCAGCTTGTACCGTTTTGCAGGGTTGACGTCGAAGCAGAAAACGCCTTCCTTGTTCCATTGAGCAACACCGCCGCGCGGATCAGGATTCAATACCCAACTGGGAACTGGCTTCTTCCATTGGACTTTTGGGGTGGAGTTTTCAATGGATTCGATCTTGCCGACACCCCGCACTGTTCCGGTTTCAGCCGTGCTGTTGAAGTTCGCGAGTAAGACAAAATGACCGACTCGAAGGTCGCAAATAATCGCTTCTTCAGAACAATTCTTTGCCTGAGGCCACCGACTGAGATCCGGGAATACGAGAGAAGAAGACGCGAGGATTGCCGTGAGCGCTTCTTCTTTATAGGCAAATCGCCAGAATTTTGTGCGCATGAAGTTTCCTTGGTTGCATAACGTCAACCGCAGCCCGCGCCAAACTGCGGCGACGCGCGAAGCGCCCGCCGCAGTTTGGCGTCGGGCTGGCGGACTCGTTAGGCATACATTAGCTTCCCGCGAGGCTCGGGAATGGGGCGCCCAAGTTCCTGCGCGGTCTCGATCCATTCGCGGATGATTAACTCGGCGTTCTTGAGCGCTTCCTGATAGGAAGCCCCGTCGGCCATGCACCCCGGCAATTCCGGTACCTCAGCGAGGTACGCGGTATCCTCTGTGCTCCAATAGATCAAGATCTCGTATTTCGGCTGCATCGCTTCTCTCAGAGTTTGTACTTAAGGATGACGGTTCGAACTTGCTTGACCTGATACGCTTTCGCCTTAGCACCGACTGGTTGCAAGTTCAGGATCTCTTCGACACCTTCTCTTGAGTAGATGTAGTGATCGCCTCGGACGCGCTCCGCAAACCCGAGCTTCAGCATAAGCGAGCAAAGATCCTTGAACGGGATGTTGGCGTCCGAAGTTCCGCGAAGGACAATGCTCAGCGTCTTCTCGGCTTTACCCATGAGTGCGTGATGGCGAATCGGTGCCTAACGTTTAGTTAACCTGCCGAGCCCGCGCCGGTCGGGCCGCGAGCGCGAAGCGCCGCGGTGCCCGACCGGCGCGGGCTCGGCAGGTTCAACGCCCTGTTAGATTAAAACATTTTTTTGGTTCGCTTCGGTGTCCGTCTCAGCGAACCGCTATGTGGATTCTACAACAGTCAAGCCCTGGGTGGGGCCTGGAAACTCCCGCTGATGTTGGCGCAGTTGCACGAGCAAGGCTCCGTTGCGCGCGCTCGGTCCCGCGGGCGCAGCGATTTCGCATGGAGCACAACGGTTTTTCGCTCACCGCGGTCGCGTCGCAACATAGCAGCACTGTCCCGAGCCGATGCGGATCGAGTGGAGGAGATGTGCATCAGGCCGCCTCGCACGCAAGCGGCGGGTCTTGGCCGCGAGCGGGTCCAATGGTGGGCGCAAGGTCGCGCTGACGTCGTAGCCGTCCGCCGCAGCTCGGGCAGACGTGGATGTCTTTGCCGGTCAGGCGTTGCAGCAAGACGTCGTAGGGCTCGCGCACTTTGGTCGTCGTCACCGGCGCTAGGCCAAGCAGCGCTTTGGCACGATTGAGCTTGGTCGCGCGGTGTCCGCAGGCGAGCAGTCCGTAGTGGCGGATGCGGGTGAAGCGCGGCGGCAGGATGTGCAGCGTGAACCGCCGGATGAATTCGTTGGCGTCCAGCGTCATCACTTTGGTCTTGGCGCCGTCTTTATAGTCTTTCCAGGTGAAGGTGACTTTGCCGTCGGCAAGATTGAGGATGCGGTGGTTGCTGATGGCAATGCGGTGGGTGTATCGCCCGAGGTAGTCGATGATCTGTTGCGGTCCGCCGAACGGGGGTTTGGCGTAGACCACCCAGTCGTGCTCGCGCAGTGCCTTGCGCAACGCGCCGAAGTGCGTGCCCGGCGGTGTCTTCAGCTCGCCTGTGGCATGCGCGTGCTCCAGGCGCTCGAGGTAGTTTCCGCGGAAGACCTTGGACAGCGCTTTGACCGGGAATAACCAGTCACGATGCGGGCAGGGTTTGAACTGTTCGCCATCGAACGTTAAAGCTCCGCCTGGGACGATGCAGTGCAGATGGATGTGGCGCTCCATCGTCTGGCCCCAGGTGTGCAGCACGGCGGTGATGCCGAGGGTTCCGTGCCAATGACGAGCGGCAAAGGCTTGCAGGGTGTCCGTCGCGCTGGCGAACAGCAGGTCGTAAATCAGTTTGTCGTTCCACCCCACCCAGTCGTTGATCGCATGCGGCAGCGTGAAGACGGTATGAAAATAGGGCACCGGCAGCAGTTCGTCTTTGCGCGCTTCGATCCAGCGCGCTTTCTCCAGCCCTTGACATTTCGGGCAGTGGCGGTCGCGACAGGAGTTGTCGCTGTTGTAAAGGGTGCCGCAGTCAGTGCAGTAGTCGATGTGCCCGCCCAGCGCCGCGGTGCGGCAGTTTTGGATGGCACTGAGTACCTTGTGCACGTGCAGCGGATGGGAGTGCTCGTGCAGGGAGTCGGGCAAATGCGCGCGCAGGATGTCGGCGACTTCGAACGTCGGTCTCTGCTTGGAGCCGGAGTGCGTGTGTCCCGCTCTGTGATGGGGAGTTGGAGAGGAAAGGAATGGCGATGCCATTGCGTGTGCTTATTCTTTTTCTTGTTGATTGTTTATTTCAGCGCCGGTGCTGCTTTGTCTCGGGTGTGGTCTCTTCCAACGCGATAGCGTTTTAATCTAACGTTCACCGCAGCCCGCGGCAAACTGCGGCTACGCGCGAAGCGCCGGCCGCAGTTTGGCGTCGGGCTGGCGGACTCGTTGGACGCTACCATAGCTCAGCGGGTGCAACAGGCAATGCCAACGATTGTGCCTGTGTAAATTGTGTAAATGATAAAGTGTCACCGTAATCCCCAACGCCACAACGCGCTGGACCAACCGCCGATCAGCGACCTACGCCTCGGTGGTTGCGGACCCGCGACGCCGCCGGATCATGGCCAAGGCCAGCCCACCGATGGCGATCAGCGCCAACGGCGCCGGCACCGGGACCTCTTGGTCGGTCAGAACGAACGCGAGATCACTGGTTGTCTCGCTCCATTCGTCGGTGGCGCTCACGCCCCCTGCCCGATGCCAGCGTCTGTTGTCCACGGTGCCGTTCAGTTGCGACCAACTCCAGGGGTCGGTACTCGCGGTGTTGTTGACGATCGACAAGTAGTAGGTAGTGGATGCGTTCAACGCGAAGGGCGAGACGAGGTTCGCGGAGTAGGCGTATACCGGACTCCCGGCGATGGACTCCCCGGTGGGGGTGCGGATTAGATCGGCTAATAAGGATTCGGAAAGCGGGGTCGTGTTGGGTTTGTCGGTGATGTCAGCGAAGATCCGTATGATGAACATATCGTCGGGGGTGAGCGCGCCTCGGTCACCCCAAAAGCTGATCCCGCGAATGGTGGACGCCGAAGTCAGCTGAAAATTGTCTGCTTGCTGGTTAAGACCAACGTCAACGCTGAAATCGCTGGTCGCACCGACCAGCTTATATGGCGTCTGCGAGTAGACGACTGCTGCGCCCACGGGGGCTGAGGCGACGGCTAGCGCCGCGGCAAAGAGGGCTGGGCGGTACATGGTGTTCTCCTGTGAGCTAGAATTTGCAAGGGTGTGGGGTTGACCGTGGGCACGAGAACAATTGGCGCCTGGTCTGGTTGCGTCGCGACCCCGACGACCGAAACGGATAGGAAAGTCAACCTAACGAATAGGAATTCCAAGCCGACCTGAGCGTCCAGATTGGATTGCCGAAGGTTAGCGGGGGCGGGGTGGGCTGTCAACACCCAACTGCGGGGCTGACGGGCGTCGGGGCGGTGCAGGCGCGCCTGCTGCCAGCGCGCCTCCAGCCCGACGCGCTGGTCCGCGGCGAGGGCGCGGCGCAGGTAGGGGCACAGGGCCGGGTTCAGGGCCAGGTGGTTGTACGGGCCGGCGGCGGCGAAACCGGTGGCGATCAGCGCGCGGGCCAAGCCGGCGACGGCGGCGGGCTCCCAGTCCAACGTTAAGCCTGGCCCGCCGCCCGTTGCCGCGCCGGAGCGCAGCGACGGCGCGGCAACGGGCGGTCGGGCCGAGGCGCTTGTTAGCCCCCCACCACGCGCCGCGGCCTCATCGCCAAGTAACTTGGGGCAGACTGATGGCAAACTATGCTGGATCAGCCGATCCCAAGGTCGAAAAAGCAATGGTGCTGAACAACGCCCGTTCGTTAGCCTGATCCGGGAGTGAGCGAACTCATCACTGGTGACGCGTAAGCGATCCCGTTCGGAAGAATGCAAATCCACGAACACTCCTGATCGGCCTGATCAACGCTCTCTTTTTGCTTTGATTTGTCAGGAGAAAAGTATGGTTCTTCCACCCAAGAAGTGCAAGCCGCTGGCCGAGCCAAAGAAAAAGCCGCTGGCCGTGGCCTGTGAGGCCGCTCTCGACGAGTGGCAGGCGCAAACCCAAATCGAACGGTTGAATGGGGATGCCGCTGGCATCGATATCGGCGCGACCAGCCACTTTGTTGCGGTTCCCGCCGATCGTGACGAACAACCGGTGCGTGAGTTTCCTGCCTTCACCGCCGATCTGGAGCGTTTGGCCGATTGGCTCAAGCAGTGCGGCATCCGTACCGTGGCAATGGAATCCACAGGCGTCTACTGGATCCCTCTGTTCGAACTGCTCGAGAGTCGCGGCTTTGAGGTGCTCCTGGTCAATGCCCATCACGTCAAGAATGTCCCGGGACGTAAGACCGACGTGCTCGACTGCCAGTGGCTGCAACAATTGCACAGCTTCGGTCTGCTACGCGGTGCTTTTCGTCCCGAGGAGTCGATGTGCGTGCTACGGGCATACCTTCGCCAACGGGCCAATCTGGTGCGCTATGCCGGCATGCATGTTCAGCATATGCAAAAGGCGCTCAATCAGATGAATCTTCATCTGCATCATGTCGTCAGTGATATCACCGGCGTGACCGGCATGAAAATCATCCGCGCCATCCTTGATGGGGAACGCGACCCGCAGGTACTCGCCAAACACCGTGACCGGCGTTGTCGCCAGTCCAGTGAGATGATCGCCAAGGCTTTGCAGGGTCATTGGCGCGAGGAGCATTTGTTCGCCTTGCGCCAAGCCGTGGAGCTGTTCGATTTCTATCAACAACAACGGGCTTGCTGCGATGAGGAAATCGCACGCGTACTGGCAGGGCTGGAATCGACCACCGATGCCCAGGCACCGCCGCCGTTGCGCAAGCACAAGGTCGATCGCAACACCCCGGCTATCGATGACTTGCACGAGCAGCTGTTTCGCCTCGTCGGGGTCGACCTGACCCGCATCGACGGCCTCAATGCGCACAGCGTCTTGAAGATCCTCGCTGAGATCGGCACCGATATGTCGCGCTGGCCTTCGGTCAAGCAGTTCTGCTCCTGGCTCGGCTTGTCTCCGGGCAACAAGATCTCCGGAGGCAAGCGCATCGGTAAGAGCAAGACCACACCCTCGGCCAATCGTGCGGCCGCTGCATTACGCATCGCAGCACAGGGGCTGTCCAACTCCCACAGCGCCCTCGGGGGCTATTTGCGCCGTCAAAAAGCGCGTTTGGGGGCTCCCAAGGCGATTACCGCCACCGCCCACAAATTGGCCACCATCCTCTACAGCATGATCGCCAATCAGACAGAATACGCTCCGCCCGATGCCAACGACTACGAGGTGCAGTATCGCAAGCGCGTGTTGAGCAACCTGCGCCGGCGTGCCGATCAGCTCGGCTTTGATCTGATCGAGCGCCCCGCTTAAACGCGCGCTCGCGGCGTCGCTTCGCGAAAAAAGCCTGCCCGGCAGGAGAGGAGAGGTTCGCCTGAAATCCGACCAATTGAGCACTTTCTGTGTCAATGATAGGTTCATCTTCGGAACTTGCTTCCTTGCTTCTTTCTTCTGTGTGTGGCTATAGTAATCATCACAACAACAGACCGTCGGCCCTCCCGTAGTACATCGATCCATGCCGGATCGTAACTATTTCGTCACATAAATAAAGCTATTGAAACAGCTATTTAGGGGAAGTTACTTGGAAGCATCTGATGGATCTATTTGAAGCCGATTTGCTTGGGCTTAACGTGAATCTCCACCTTCTTCCACGGCTTTCCCGCGATTCTAACTCGGACCTTAACCATCATATCGTCTGGCGCGTAAACAGCTTCCCCTTTCTTATAGATAGCGTTCTCCGCCATCAAATCCGTGGCCTTCCTCATGCCCCTCTTTACGCCTAATTTATACCATTTGATGATTTCTTGGTCAAGCACGCCAGGTATTTTTCTAACGATGTCATCTAAGTCCTTGCTTGGGTATCGGGTATGTCTTGGCTTGCGCTTAATCGCTTTTGCGACCTTGTTTACTGCCGTTCTGTACGTGGCGCTTGACGCGCCAACAAGTGTGTTTGCCACGTCGTCTCCTGTATCGTTGCTAACGTTAAGCCTGGCCCGCTGCCCGTTGCCGCGCCGGAGCGAAGCGACGGCGCGGCAACGGGCGGTCGGGCCGAGGCGCTTGTTAGCCCCCCACCACGCGCCGCGGCCTCATCGCCAAGTAACTTGGGGCAGACTGATGGCAAACTATGCTGGATCAGCCGATCCCAAGGTCGAAAAAGCAATGGTGCTGAACAACGCCCGTTCGTTAGCCTGATCCGGGAGTGAGCGAACTCATCACTGGTGACGCGTAAGCGATCCCGTTCGGAAGAATGCAAATCCACGAACACTCCTGATCGGCCTGATCAACGCTCTCTTTTTGCTTTGATTTGTCAGGAGAAAAGTATGGTTCTTCCACCCAAGAAGTGCAAGCCGCTGGCCGAGCCAAAGAAAAAGCCGCTGGCCGTGGCCTGTGAGGCCGCTCTCGACGAGTGGCAGGCGCAAACCCAAATCGAACGGTTGAATGGGGATGCCGCTGGCATCGATATCGGCGCGACCAGCCACTTTGTTGCGGTTCCCGCCGATCGTGACGAACAACCGGTGCGTGAGTTTCCTGCCTTCACCGCCGATCTGGAGCGTTTGGCCGATTGGCTCAAGCAGTGCGGCATCCGTACCGTGGCAATGGAATCCACAGGCGTCTACTGGATCCCTCTGTTCGAACTGCTCGAGAGTCGCGGCTTTGAGGTGCTCCTGGTCAATGCCCATCACGTCAAGAATGTCCCGGGACGTAAGACCGACGTGCTCGACTGCCAGTGGCTGCAACAATTGCACAGCTTCGGTCTGCTACGCGGTGCTTTTCGTCCCGAGGAGTCGATGTGCGTGCTACGGGCATACCTTCGCCAACGGGCCAATCTGGTGCGCTATGCCGGCATGCATGTTCAGCATATGCAAAAGGCGCTCAATCAGATGAATCTTCATCTGCATCATGTCGTCAGTGATATCACCGGCGTGACCGGCATGAAAATCATCCGCGCCATCCTTGATGGGGAACGCGACCCGCAGGTACTCGCCAAACACCGTGACCGGCGTTGTCGCCAGTCCAGTGAGATGATCGCCAAGGCTTTGCAGGGTCATTGGCGCGAGGAGCATTTGTTCGCCTTGCGCCAAGCCGTGGAGCTGTTCGATTTCTATCAACAACAACGGGCTTGCTGCGATGAGGAAATCGCACGCGTACTGGCAGGGCTGGAATCGACCACCGATGCCCAGGCACCGCCGCCGTTGCGCAAGCACAAGGTCGATCGCAACACCCCGGCTATCGATGACTTGCACGAGCAGCTGTTTCGCCTCGTCGGGGTCGACCTGACCCGCATCGACGGCCTCAATGCGCACAGCGTCTTGAAGATCCTCGCTGAGATCGGCACCGATATGTCGCGCTGGCCTTCGGTCAAGCAGTTCTGCTCCTGGCTCGGCTTGTCTCCGGGCAACAAGATCTCCGGAGGCAAGCGCATCGGTAAGAGCAAGACCACACCCTCGGCCAATCGTGCGGCCGCTGCATTACGCATCGCAGCACAGGGGCTGTCCAACTCCCACAGCGCCCTCGGGGGCTATTTGCGCCGTCAAAAAGCGCGTTTGGGGGCTCCCAAGGCGATTACCGCCACCGCCCACAAATTGGCCACCATCCTCTACAGCATGATCGCCAATCAGACAGAATACGCTCCGCCCGATGCCAACGACTACGAGGTGCAGTATCGCAAGCGCGTGTTGAGCAACCTGCGCCGGCGTGCCGATCAGCTCGGCTTTGATCTGATCGAGCGCCCCGCTTAAACGCGCGCTCGCGGCGTCGCTTCGCGAAAAAAGCCTGCCCGGCAGGAGAGGAGAGGTTCGCCTGAAATCCGACCAATTGAGCACTTTCTGTGTCAATGATAGGTTCATCTTCGGAACTTGCTTCCTTGCTTCTTTCTTCTGTGTGTGGCTATAGTAATCATCACAACAACAGACCGTCGGCCCTCCCGTAGTACATCGATCCATGCCGGATCGTAACTATTTCGTCACATAAATAAAGCTATTGAAACAGCTATTTAGGGGAAGTTACTTGGAAGCGACGGCGCGGCAACGGGCGGTCGGGCCGAGGCGCTTGTTAGCCCCCCACCACGCGCCGCGGCCTCATCGCCAAGTAACTTGGGGCAGACTGATGGCAAACTATGCTGGATCAGCCGATCCCAAGGTCGAAAAAGCAATGGTGCTGAACAACGCCCGTTCGTTAGCCTGATCCGGGAGTGAGCGAACTCATCACTGGTGACGCGTAAGCGATCCCGTTCGGAAGAATGCAAATCCACGAACACTCCTGATCGGCCTGATCAACGCTCTCTTTTTGCTTTGATTTGTCAGGAGAAAAGTATGGTTCTTCCACCCAAGAAGTGCAAGCCGCTGGCCGAGCCAAAGAAAAAGCCGCTGGCCGTGGCCTGTGAGGCCGCTCTCGACGAGTGGCAGGCGCAAACCCAAATCGAACGGTTGAATGGGGATGCCGCTGGCATCGATATCGGCGCGACCAGCCACTTTGTTGCGGTTCCCGCCGATCGTGACGAACAACCGGTGCGTGAGTTTCCTGCCTTCACCGCCGATCTGGAGCGTTTGGCCGATTGGCTCAAGCAGTGCGGCATCCGTACCGTGGCAATGGAATCCACAGGCGTCTACTGGATCCCTCTGTTCGAACTGCTCGAGAGTCGCGGCTTTGAGGTGCTCCTGGTCAATGCCCATCACGTCAAGAATGTCCCGGGACGTAAGACCGACGTGCTCGACTGCCAGTGGCTGCAACAATTGCACAGCTTCGGTCTGCTACGCGGTGCTTTTCGTCCCGAGGAGTCGATGTGCGTGCTACGGGCATACCTTCGCCAACGGGCCAATCTGGTGCGCTATGCCGGCATGCATGTTCAGCATATGCAAAAGGCGCTCAATCAGATGAATCTTCATCTGCATCATGTCGTCAGTGATATCACCGGCGTGACCGGCATGAAAATCATCCGCGCCATCCTTGATGGGGAACGCGACCCGCAGGTACTCGCCAAACACCGTGACCGGCGTTGTCGCCAGTCCAGTGAGATGATCGCCAAGGCTTTGCAGGGTCATTGGCGCGAGGAGCATTTGTTCGCCTTGCGCCAAGCCGTGGAGCTGTTCGATTTCTATCAACAACAACGGGCTTGCTGCGATGAGGAAATCGCACGCGTACTGGCAGGGCTGGAATCGACCACCGATGCCCAGGCACCGCCGCCGTTGCGCAAGCACAAGGTCGATCGCAACACCCCGGCTATCGATGACTTGCACGAGCAGCTGTTTCGCCTCGTCGGGGTCGACCTGACCCGCATCGACGGCCTCAATGCGCACAGCGTCTTGAAGATCCTCGCTGAGATCGGCACCGATATGTCGCGCTGGCCTTCGGTCAAGCAGTTCTGCTCCTGGCTCGGCTTGTCTCCGGGCAACAAGATCTCCGGAGGCAAGCGCATCGGTAAGAGCAAGACCACACCCTCGGCCAATCGTGCGGCCGCTGCATTACGCATCGCAGCACAGGGGCTGTCCAACTCCCACAGCGCCCTCGGGGGCTATTTGCGCCGTCAAAAAGCGCGTTTGGGGGCTCCCAAGGCGATTACCGCCACCGCCCACAAATTGGCCACCATCCTCTACAGCATGATCGCCAATCAGACAGAATACGCTCCGCCCGATGCCAACGACTACGAGGTGCAGTATCGCAAGCGCGTGTTGAGCAACCTGCGCCGGCGTGCCGATCAGCTCGGCTTTGATCTGATCGAGCGCCCCGCTTAAACGCGCGCTCGCGGCGTCGCTTCGCGAAAAAAGCCTGCCCGGCAGGAGAGGAGAGGTTCGCCTGAAATCCGACCAATTGAGCACTTTCTGTGTCAATGATAGGTTCATCTTCGGAACTTGCTTCCTTGCTTCTTTCTTCTGTGTGTGGCTATAGTAATCATCACAACAACAGACCGTCGGCCCTCCCGTAGTACATCGATCCATGCCGGATCGTAACTATTTCGTCACATAAATAAAGCTATTGAAACAGCTATTTAGGGGAAGTTACTTGGAAGCGCTTTCTATGCAGAGTCTACGAATTCCCATGACACCAAGGATGCACTTCGTTGTTTGGAATATTCGGGGTGCGAAGACAAGTACTCTCTCAATCGGCCAATCTGAGATTTTGGGGCTATAACTGCTTCTACGTGCTGCGGCAGAAACTCAAAATCGCCAATATGTCGCCATTCTCTTTCTGAATAGAACGTATCTTCATCTTTGCTGCTAAAATCCGTTACCTTGATGAAGTTGACAAAGTAAGTGCCCGCAGCACTTTCGTCGAGAGCGGAAATCACTCTTTCACCATATGCAGACCAAGCCATCTGTTCGTAATACTCTGCTTCCTGATAATTTCCATTCTTGTAGCATTGGTGGGCCCAGTCGAGAGCATCTTCGTTTGGCTTAACGTATTCCTTGGAGGCTGGTATCTGGTCGGTCGGAATGTATATGACGGGGAGGAAATTCTTGTGAATCCGCGTGGCTGAAAAACCTATTGCTACACGCCCGTAGTGTTTAGCGTGATTGTGTAGGTCTTTGAGTGGAATATCAGTCACGCAGCAAAACTTTTCGGTTTCCTGTGTCTCCGATACACGCTCCACGCAAGTTCCCAACAGCTTTTGACTCTCCAATATCTTTATTGCTGTATCAGCGGCATCCGTGTCCTGGGCAGGCTTCCCGGTTTTAAGAATGTCCGAAGGCCGGCGGATAGAACTCCAGTCTACGCCGCGTGGAGAACCGGTGAAATGCCAAAAAATCCCGGAGCGATATCGTTGCATAGGGAAACCGAGACCTCCCGCGTGATCTTGCTGGAGCGCTAACGTTAAGGCTGGCCCGCCGCCCGCTGCGGCGCGCGGAGCGAAGCGACCGCGCCGCAGCGGGCGGTCAGGCCGAGCCGCTAGTTAGGTCTTTACTTGGCTTGCTCCGCCACTCCCAATGAGGACTGTCCCCTCAGATCCGGCGTCTACGTTCCCATCGATCCGGATCATATAGTTAAAGGATGGTCTTTGGTTGGAGTTAGCGATTCTAGAAGCGAGCCTGGTAAAGACGGGAATCCCAAGGATGAAAATCAAGAACTGTAGCAAAGTGCCGACCCACGGAACTAGATCGGCAAACAATATGGCACCTACCAGCAGAAGCGCGTACTTGATATCACTATCAAGTTCCGGTTTAAAGTCTGCGCCCCTGAAAACATAATCGATGTTATCTACGCCTCGCAGCGAGCACTTTGGTTTTTCGATGTCGGAGGCAAAGTTAAAGACAAAGCACAAAGAAACGTCATCTCCGGCTTCCATCCTGTTGAAGATAAATACCATTTCTAAAAAATCGTTCGAACTAGACTCGTGCTTTTCGTAGCGAAGCAGTGAGGAGTTAGTCTTTTCGAAGGAATCAATTATGTCCGTTCGATTTGGAACTTGTATTACAGCGGTTTGCTTTTCAATAGCTACGCGACCGTTGTTTCTAAAGTCTACGCAATATAGACAAAGGTTCTCGTAGGGAGCGCCCTTGTACGACACTTTCAGATCGGCGTTTGATATTCCTTTGTAGTTTCTCGGTAGCGCATAGGGATGGAAGAAGGTCGTAGCTTCAAGCCTTTTCCGTTTTCGGTTCTCCGACCTGTTCTTGATCCATATAGTAGCGGAAACGGAAATCAAGCTGGTTAGGCTTGTAACTACAAAAACGCCAACACCAGAAAAGACCCAGTCCCTGTTGGCGGATATCCACTCGAACATGGGGCACTCCAAGAACCTAACGCCTCACATCACCGGCAGCAAAAAGCAGAGCGAGGAACGAGCGGCGCTTTTTGCTGTCCGAGTGCATGTGATTGTTATGTTCTTTTGTTTACCAATAAACGGGGTCATTGAATTCCTTAACACACACGGGACGTTCATTAATAGTTGGAATTGGCTCTCCAGTTAAAGACTGACCAAGCCAGCCAAAAGGCATTGAAAGCTTTAGCGGAGCCTGAATTACATTTTCTGAAAGTGCCTGAAATCCCACCTTTGAATAAAAAGATGGATCTCCATATGTGACAGCAACACTAACAGAGCGTTTTTTGAGTTCATTAAGCCCATAATTGATTAGTGCCTGTCCGATGCCTTTCCCCTGATGTTCAGCGCTCACTGCAACCGGGGCAAGCATGAAAACCTGAATAGGCTTACTAAACTGAAGGCGAGTAAAGAAAATAGAACCAATGAGCGTTTCATTTTCATATACGCCGAAACAGATTATTTCATTATTGTCGATGCTTGATGCCAACTGCGAAGAAAGGCGACTAATTAATCTTCCTTCTTTTTCACCCTCTGATGAGGTGAATACAGAAGCGAATAACTCTTCTACCTCTTTTTGTTTCGATTTGTCCAGAATTCGGTGAATCATCCCTTACCTTTCAAGATTACTGCACTTATCGCTTTGGGAACATAACGTTACGCCTGGCCCGCCGCCCGTTGCCGTGCCGGAGCGCAGCGACGACGCGGCAACGGGCGGTCGGGCCGAGGCGCTTGTTGGGCGTTTCATTGGCTCAGCGAAAAGAAATGTGGTCTGTCCCTGATGTATCCCCACAACTTCGGCCTTGGGTGCCCGCAAAAACAGTCGGTTACGCACAGCCCCACCCCAAGGCACGGCTGCGGATAAGACGCTTAGGACAACTCTCTGATTCGGCTCCGGAAAATGCGGGGATACCTCAGGGTCTGTCCCCTATTATTCTTCCCCTATTATTCTCCTGGCACTGGATAAAGTTCGACCTCAAATGAAGCTGCGAATTATGGCGGAGACTTCAGGGGTTCGCAGATATCCAATAGAACTATGGTAGTCGATACTGCCGTCCTCTCCGGTGACACTTGTGTTTAGAACGAGGTCATCCTCAACCCTAATGCCTCTATCATTTGCTGCGAACTCTCTTGCAAGATGCGTATCAAAGGCGACAGGATCGCGGCGTTCCGAGAAGTTGGTCCAACGTCGAACGAGCGAGGGCGTTCTGACTAGATCGTTCTCCTCGAAGATCTTCACTTTTACATGAGGTAGACCTAGCGGCGAGCCAATGGTGACGAAGTGGTCGATGCTAAGATCCGTGAACTGTCGGCCAAGTCGACGGAGAACGTCATATGCGACGATTGAGCCCATGGAATGACCAATCACCATTATCCGTCTTGTGCGATACTGTAGAATCTTTTCGCGCAGGCGCTCGCGGACTTCGGCTCTTGTGTCGTCTTCCGTGTAGTATCGATGTAGATCGTTGAAGACCCTTTTGAGAAAAGCTTCTGCGCCGGAATCAATGCCTAGCCAGCGCTTTGCGGTCTCGACGGCAGGGCCAACGAGGTCCTGTGCATCTGCACGAAGGTCGTCCCAAAAACCATCATCATATCGTGCAAGGGTGCAGTTGGTGTCGCATGACGGGTACTTGCGATCCTCATCCGGCTCTGGGTATAGGACGTCTGCCCAATAAGCAATATCTATCGCCGGCGCGGTTTGCCCGGCGGTTCGTCGCTCGTTGCGCTGTAAGCCGTCGACGATGGCCTCCTCCCACAACGCCCGTAGATTCTCAGGGCTAGGTTTGTTTCTAAGACCATGGACGCAGAGGATGATTGGCTCGTTCATCGTTAAACCTCTTTGGTTGACAGGAGTCTAATTGTAGGCAATGCAGGGAACGTCTTGGATCAGCCTACTACCCAAAGCGCGGCAGCGCTTTGGGTAGTAGGCTGTATCCGATTGTTGGGCGGTTGCGCTTGAATTGCAACAATGGCTCTCATTTACACTCCTTTGTGACATTATCAATAGCCGGAACGACCCACTCTGGTTTCGTTATCAACTGTGCTAAAGCGTTTGTAAGGTATTCCCCACAATCTCGTGCTTTGTCGATTTTGTTAGAACAAGCCGGCGGATCATGAGCTGTAATGACGGTCTTGAAGCGTTCTCTCAAACACTGATCTGCGGTCCTAATATGAGAATTGAGGTGGGTATGCAAGAGTTTTTCATATTCCGTCTGCATACCACTATCCGACAAGATGCGCCGAATTCTGAATCTGTTCCCTTGCAGATTGGTTACCCAAAGCGCCACCCTTTCGCGGTGTTTTGTTCTCCAGTCTTCTACTTCCGCTCTTAGAAACCGGGTATCTTCTTTCTCAATCGATGGCTGGAGAGCCATAGAGAAGTAATCGTCCAAAGAGGCATCGAACTGCCGAGCAGTAGCTATCCAGGCGTAGATGTTTTCGGAAATGACTCGGACATGTGTGAGGTCCGAGCGGTCTTTTTCGATGCCATCGAAGTAATCTTTGGCGACGAAGCTGGCGATTGTGACCACCGCAAGGGGAACAAGAAGCTTTGCGACTTCGAGGGTACTCCAAACAGGGTTCTTCCTAGCCGGTTGGTCATCCATCGAATTGTCTGGTGTGTTCATCTCACACAACTCCTGACGAGTTAGGTGGCGAGCGCAGTGCATAAATCCGCAGATCACGGGTGT